>Ga0209810_1000169_pt1 | contig 193809 bp, 162 predicted proteins | sample Coa_R1_7_FD_187159 | JGI IMG/M metagenome (GOLD analysis project Ga0209810, IMG submission 187159) | Surface soil microbial communities from Centralia Pennsylvania, which are recovering from an underground coalmine fire - Coalmine... | ecosystem: Environmental > Terrestrial > Soil >... | reverse complement strand
GAACAAATCGCTGCCTTCGTAGCGCAGTCCCTGTGGATGCAAGATGGCATGCACCTGGTTCTTCAGCCGGGTACGTTGCCGGACCAGCGTCGCTCGCATCCTTACCTGCTGCCGCAGCTCGCGCGTGGCCTCGTCGGCCATCCACGCCTCCGGCAGCAGATCGCAACGCAGCAAATGGGCCAGCGTCGCCGAATCGATGCGGTCGTTCTTCAGCTTGGCCGCTGCGATCGCCTTCACCCGCTGCGGATGCACCATCCGCAACTCCACTTTGTTCGGCATCGCTCGCCGAAATGCGGGCCAGAAGGAGCCGCGCCATCGGCGACGGACTTGTGTTTGTTTTTGGGTCGCGCTTCAATCCTGCTAAACAAGAATTAAACGCAAGGTCCTTCGGCCAAAAGCAGGCCGCAGAATGACAGGGCATATAAATTGCGATCGCTATCACCGATGCGGAGATCGAGAGATGGCACTCAATCCATGTCCACAAAGCTGTCCGTCACCTCAGCCCCATTGTCATTCGCGACGCGTGTGGCTGCGCGCTCGACCTGCTGCATCAATCCTGCCAAGTAGTCTCGCGAGCTTGAGATGCTCACTACGCCAATGGTCGCACGCTGCCAGAGATCGGTCTGATCCAATTCGGCGACTGATACGTTGAATCCGGAGCGAAGCTTATCTTTGAGGCTGCGCAGAACCTGGCGCTTGTCTTTGAGCGAGTGAGCGCCTTCAATGCGCAGTTCGAGCACAAGGGTCGCAATCGGCATGCTGACAGAAATTCTAGCTTGTGCCGTCAGACGGTCCAGTTGCGACAGAAAGGCGACTATGCGCTACCGAGATGTTGCTGAGGGCCTGCCGGCGGTCTTCCACCCAACAGTTCGCCAGCGACTTTCTGCACGCTGAAAGCTTCGATTACGTCGCCGACTTTGACATCGCCGTAACCGGCAATGCCGATGCCGCATTCCATGCCGTTGCGGACTTCGCTCACGTCGTCCTTGAAACGACGCAGCGAGCCTACACGACCCTTGAAGACCTGGACGTTATCACGCAGCAAGCGAACTTCGGCGTCGCGCTTGATGGTGCCATCCTGGACGTAGCAGCCGGCGATGGTTCCCACTTTAGGAACACGGAAAGTTTCGCGAACCTCGGCGCGTCCAAGGTAAGTCTCCTTGAACACCGGTTCGAGCAGGCCGGCCATGGCTTTGCGAATCTCGTCCTGCAGCTCGTAGATGATCGAGTGCAGACGAATTTCGACGTTTTCCTGCTCAGCCAACTCTTGCGCTTTGCGCTCAGGACGAACATTGAAGCCAATGATGATCGCGTTGGAAGCCGAAGCCAGGAGCACGTCACTTTCCGTAATTGCGCCCACACCAGAACGCAGCACGCGAACTTTCACTTGCTCGTTCGAGAGCTTCTGCAGCGAATCGGCCAGTACTTCGACCGAGCCCTGCACATCGCCCTTGAGGATGATCGACAGCTCTTTGATTCCGGCAGTCTTGATCTGCTCGGCGAGCCCTTCGAGGGTAACGCGCGAAGACTTCGCCAACTGCGCTTCACGGGCCTTTTGCTCGCGATAGGTTGCGATGTTCTTGGCCTTCTCGCGATCGGCGACCACGGTGAAGGTATCTCCCGCTTCGGGAATGCCTTCGAGGCCGAGGATCTCGACCGGGGTTGCCGGCGGCGCAGCTTCGACCGTGTTACCGCGGTCGTCGAACATGGCACGAACTTTGCCATAGGTGTTGCCAACGATGAAAGTATCGCCCGTGTGCAGAGTTCCATTTTGGATCAGCACCGTAGCGACGGCGCCGCGACCACGATCGAGCTTGGCTTCGAGGACGGCTCCGCTAGCAGCGCGATCTGGAGATGCTTTGAGCTCTTGCAGGTCTGCAACCAGACAGATCATTTCCATCAGTAGATTGAGATTGGTCTTCTGCTTGGCGGAGACATCGACGAAAACGTACTTGCCGCCCCAGTCTTCCGGCAGATACCCGCGATCGGCTAGCTGCTTCTTCACGCGATCGGGCATGGCTCCCGGTTTGTCAATTTTGTTGACAGCGAAGATGAGCGGAACTTTGGCGGCAGTCGCGTGATCGATAGCTTCGAGCGTCTGCGGCATTACGCCGTCATCGGCAGCAACAACGATCACGACAATGTCGGTGACCTTCGCTCCACGAGCACGCATACGCGTAAACGCTTCGTGACCAGGCGTGTCGAGGAAGACGATCTCGCGGCCAAAAGCAGGAGAATCTTCCTTCGTGATTCTCACCTTGTAAGCGCCGATGTGCTGAGTGATACCACCAGCTTCGCCGCCCGCGACATTGGTCTCGCGAATGGCGTCGAGCAGCGAGGTCTTGCCGTGATCGACATGTCCCATAATGGTCACAACTGGCGGACGCACGACTGCGGCGGTATCAAGTCCATCGGTGCTGGCAACACCGGCATCGATGTCTTTCGACATCTGCTCTTCGAAGGTGATCACGTTGGCTTCAGCCCCGAACTGACGAGCCATGTCTTTAGCCAGTTCGGCATCGAGGGTCTGGTTGACCGTTGCCATCACCCCGCGCAGCAGCAACCGAGCAATCACATCTTTCGCACGAATCTCGAGCTTCTCGGCAAGATCTTTCACGCTGATGCCTTCGGTAATCGTGATCGCGCGAGTGATCGGCAGCGGCTCGTTTGAAATCTGGGCACCGTAGCGCGGCGGAGGAGTAAAGCCCTTCATTGGGCCTTCCTTCACTCCACGTGGAACATATCTCTGTCCCGGACGTCGCGCCGGACCACCGGGCCGTCGTGTCTCGGGCGCAGGCGGCGGAGGCACGAGGCCTGGCGCGCCCATTCCCATCGGACGTCCACCGGGCGTTTGCCGCGTCGGATGCATCGGGCGCCGAGCGCCTGGAGGCATCCCCGGACGCTGCCCGGGCTGCGGCTGTCCCATTCCGGGACGACGCTGGAAGATCGGCTGTCCGCGCACAGGCATGCCGCCAGCCGGACGCTGACCTGCTTGCGGTGATCCCATCGGAGCCGCAGGACGAGCCTGCTGCGGAGGCGCCGTATACACCGGACGTGGTCCGGTTTGCGGCGTAATCACGCGGCGCACTGGAGCAGGCGGAGTCTGCGCGCGCTGCTGCTGTGTGGCGTTCGCGATCGATCCCGCCGGGGCCTGAGGCGCAGCAGAAGGCGGTGTAACCTGCACTGCAGGAGGAGCCTGAGTTTGTTGAGTTTGTTGCGCTGCGGGAGGTTGAGACGCAGCAGGAGGCTTCGGAACGGCCACCGGGGCGCTCGGAGTCGCAGCAGCAGGCTTCTCAGCCGCAGGCGGAGCAGCCGGAGGTGGCGCAGCAAACGACGGACGCTGCCCGAGCATCGGCTTAATTACACGCTTTGCAGGAGCTTCCGGAGCGGCGGCGGGCGGTGCAGCCGCGACCGGCTTCTCAGCAAGGGGAGAGGGCGGTGCTGCGGGTTTCGGAGGAGCCGCGGGCGGGGCAGCAACAGGCTTCGGAGCCGGAGGTGCGGACGCTTCCGCTTTCTTCTTCAGCAGGAGACTCGCTACATCACCCGGTTTGGAGATGTGCGACAGATCGATCTTGGTCTTGATCTCAGGTTCGCCCGAGCGAGAGCCGCCATCGCGTGCGGCAGTTCCGCCGCCACTCTGTCCAGCGAGATGTTTGCGCACACGCTCGGCCTCGTCGGCCTCGATCGAGCTCGAGTGCGTCTTCTTTTCCGTTACTCCGACGAGGGGGAGGACGTCGAGAATCGCCTTGCTCTTGACTTCCAGTTCCCTTGCTAAATCGTTGATTCGAACTTTACTCATTCCGCCCTTTGTATCTCTCCGAAACCTGTTTTAGTCGATCATCACAACCCTCAACTTAGCGGCTAGCTACTTGCTGCTGGCTGCTGGCCAAACTCTGCCGCGCTCGCGCGAGGCAGTGACCCGCCTATTCGGCTTCCTCTGATTTATTTGCCGATGCCTGCTCTTCCGGCTCGACCACTTCATCTGCCCCGGGTGCTGGTTCTTCGCCGTGTACGTGTACTTCCGCTTCGTCGGCCGGAGGAGCGTTCTCGACGCCTGCGATTTCCGCGGCTTCGAACGCCTGTCCCGTTTCCGCGGCTTCGGTGTACTCCGAGTTTTCCGCCTGGACGTTCGGCTCCTCGATAGTTTGCCCTTCGAGCTGATCGGGAGCGGCATCGACGGCAACTCCCTCCTGCGCTTCGGTACCCGGCGCAAGGCCCTGGCCTTCACCGGCTTCGAGGGCGGAGAAGTAATTGTTCACAGCAATGCTGATCTTCTCGATTGTCTTGGGCCCGATGCCCGGCAGCTCTTCGAGCTGCTCCGGCGTCATGTCGGCGAGAGCTTCTACAGTAGTAATGCCGGCCCCGACCAGCTTCTCGATGACGGTCTCTCCCAATTCGGGAACCTTCTCCAGCGGAGTTGTCGCCGTGGTCGTGAGCGCCTGCATCTGCTGCTCGACTTCCTGGCGCTTCTCTTCCTCGCTCTTGATGTCGATCTTCCAGCCCAGGAGCTTCGCGGCAAGCCGGACGTTCTGGCCCTTCTTGCCGATGGCGAGCGAAAGCTGAGTGTCATCAACGATGACTTCGAGGTGCTTCTCCGTTGGATCGAGCACTGTCACGCGGCTGACCTTCGCCGGCTGCAATGCCTTTTCGGCAAACGTGACCGGATCTTCGTGGTACTCGATGATGTCGATCTTCTCGCCACGCAGCTCACGGATGATCGACTGCACGCGCATGCCCTTCATGCCGACGCAAGCGCCGACCGAATCCACGTCCTTGTCCTTGGACATGACGGCGATCTTCGTCCGCTCACCGGCCTCACGTGCAATCGCGCGAATCACCACGGTGCCGTCGTAGATTTCGGGCACTTCCGTCTGGAACAGGTTCTGCACCAGCTCCGGCGCAGCACGAGAGACCACGACTTGCGGGCCCTTCGAAGCTTTATCCACACGCGTAAGCACAACGCGCACGCGCTCACCGACGGCGAACGATTCGAGGCGCGACTGCTCCTTACGCCCCATGCGCGCTTCGGCTTTGCCGATATCGAAAATCACATCCGGACCTTCGATTCGCTTCACCGTGGCGTTGAGAATCTCGCCGACACGTCCGATGTATTCGTTGTAAACAGTGTCTCGCTCAGCTTCCCGGACCTTCTGGAAGATCACCTGCTTCGCGAGTTGCGCGGAGATGCGTCCCAGAACACCATCGGTGGACTTGTACTGGCGAATCTCGCCGCCGACTTCCACGTTCGGATCGATCTTGCGAGCGTCTTCCAGCGTGATCTGAAGCGTGGGATCTTCGATCTGCTCGGGGCTTTCAACTACCGTCTTGTAGCTATAAGCCTGGATAGCGCCGGTCTCTTTGTTGAGTTCGGCGCGCATGTTCTCCTGAATCTTGTAGTGCTTGCGCGTAGCGACAGCAATCGCGTCTTCCACCGCGCTCACTACAATCTGCGGATCAATGCCCTTTTCCCGACTTAATGCTTCGATGTTTTCGTACAGCGCACTTGCCATAGGTTCTAAATCGGCTGCTGGCTACTGGCTTCTGGCTACCGGCTTGAGCCCGGAAATCCCGAAAGCTTGATATCCAATGCAGCTTTAATTCGTAATTACTTCCAATCTTTTGCGATCTCAGCTCAACACTGAGAACGTCGCGTTAACCGAGCCTTAGCCGGAAGCCAGTGGCCAGAACCCAGCAGCCCATTTCAAATCTCCGGGACGAGACGAGCACGTTCAATATTGCTCAGCTCGATCTCGACTGCCCGAGCACTTTGCTCAGCTTCCTTCCGCTTCTTGCCTCTTTTATTTTCCCGATGCGGTTCCAGAGCGATTCGTCCATCGCCGAGCGCTCGCAACCGTCCGTCAAAATGTCTGTTTCCGTTCACCGGCTCGCGAGTCATGATTTTTACTCTGCTGCCGCTGAAGCGCTCGTAATCTGCCGGCTTGACCAGCTTGCGATCGAGTCCCGGCGACGAAACCTCGAGCAAATAACTTGCGCCGGGCACCGCGTCTTCTACGTCGAGAATCGTTCCCAATTCGCGACTGTAGTTCGCGCAATCTTCGTGCGTCACGCCTGCCAACTGGTCCCAACTGGACGCCGATGGAACCTTCTCGCCTGCTTCTGCTGCGGCTGCCACTTGCTGCTCCAGCGCGCGACGACCTTCGGCGTTCTTCTCTATGAAGACCCGCAGCGTACGTCCCTTGCCGCCACCGTGAAATTCAAGATCGACGACCTCCCATCCCGAGGAGGAGGCGACGCGTTCCGCGATCTCACGGACATGAGCTTCGTCAAATGGCATGTAGAGTTACCCGTAACTAAGCTGCAAGACGAACAAACTTGTCCGCAAATAAAAAGTGGGCTATCGCCCACTGGTTTGCTTCGCCAAACGATTTCTTCACCGCAAAGCCGATGAAGTTGGAAGCCTAGCCACCCCCTTCGGGGCCCCGTCGCCAGCCGCAACTCACAACTGAGCTACAGACCGGTTCGAGGTGAACACGCCAAAATCTGATGATACGCCGGATAAGAGCGATTTACAAACCGCGTTGACCCTCTGATTCGACCCTGGGGCGCGGTTTAAGGGGCTATTCCTTGCAGCTCGGAAAGGAACGTCGATAGCTCCGTTTTTGCGCGTTTTTCGGGGCGTTACGCCGACTCTCCCCCGGTTGCGCCGAAATTCCCACACGGTGACCTCGAGCTAGTTAGCCATGATCGCCTGCCACAGCCTTACTGCCACTTGCCCGTTCCCTCGACGATAGTGATGTAGCGATCGATGGGAAGATTCGTGAATCGCTCGACTGCTCCACTGGGCTGCGGCCATTTCACTTCGAACCAATCGATTTTCGTCCTCTTGCCCAGGCCGAGCACCATGCGTGGATCATGCGAGGAAAGATAACTCCCGCCTCCGACTTTCAGGTGGCTGCGTTTTAGATCGCCGGCTTGATAAGTGACGCGCGCGCCGACAGCCTCAGGATTCGATTTTTTGCCAACGAGCCTCAGGCCCAGCCAGTGATTCTGGGCGCCGACCTTGTTGCGCAGCAGCAGCGGAGCGCCATTGTTGCAGGAGATGAGCACATCGACCGCGCCATCGTTGTTGAAGTCGCCGATCGCCAGCCCGCGCGCGGAAAACTGCTTCTCAAACACGGGTCCTGATTCGGCACTTACGTTCTTGAAACCCGAACCGGTGTTCTGGAACAACATGAGCGGCTCGCGATAAGAGACGCGCGCATCGAGGACGTTGATCAGATCGTCCGGCTCGCCGTTAGAGAGAAACAGATCGAGATTGCCGTCATTGTCGTAGTCGAAGAACTTCAAGCCCCACCCGCTCATGAATTTCGTGGCCGCGCCAATTCCGGTGGCATTCGCCTTATCATCGAAGGTCTCGTCATGGTTGTTCTGGTAGATGGAGAAGAGTTCTTTGTCGAGATTGGCGACGAAGAGATCCATCCAGCCATCCTGGTTGTAGTCGGCAGAGTCGAGTCCCATTCCAGAACGCGGCTTTCCCGCCTCGCTGTAAGCCACGCCTGCGGGTTCGCCGATCTCTTCGAACTTGCCACCGCCGCGATTAACGAAGAGGAAATTTGCGACCGTGTCATTCGAAACAAATAGGTCCATTCTCCCATCGTTATTAATGTCGGTCGCCACCACGCCCCAGGCTTTACCGCGATGCTCGGCGATGCCGCTGGACTGGCTCACGTCCGTGAAGGTGCCGTCGCCGTTGTTGTGGAACAGCCAACTAGGCATCGCGCGGAAGGCGCGGGGGACGCAGTATTCTGCGCGGCCATGGAGCTCAGGCACGTTCGGCGTCACGCAATGGCGGTGCTTGAATTTGTCGTAATCGACGAAGCGGCAGACGAAAAGATCGAGGCGTCCGTCGTTGTCGTAATCGAACCAGACGGCGCTCGAACACCAGCCCGGCGCGGCGACTCCGGCTTTTGCCGTGACGTCGGTGAACGTTCCGTCGCCGTTATTGTGATACAGAATGCTTCGATCATATTGCGTGACATAGATGTCGGGGAAACCGTCGCCGTCGTAGTCGCCGATCGCGACTCCCTGTCCGAACCCACCGCCAGCAACGCCGGCTTTTTCTGTTACGTCCGTGAATGTTCCATCGCGGTTGTTGCGATACAGCGCGTTGCGCAACGGAGGTTTGGGATCGTAGAAGTCGGATTTGCCGCTGTTCACCAGATAGATGTCCATCCAGCCGTCGTTGTCGTAATCGAGAAACGCGCAGCCTGCGCCAGTCGTTTCCGGCAAGTATTTCTCGTCGGAGCCGCCATTCCGATGCACCCAGGTGATTCCGCTCACCGAAGGCGGAACTTCTTCGAAGGGATAAACAACAGGAGCGGAAAAACCAAAACGGGAAAACATCGACACCGCTGCCGCGTTGCAGAGGTTTTGAAGGAAGGCGCGACGCGTCATTGCAGAAGGAGTCATCGAGCCGAATGGAAGCTGTTTATTCACTAGCCTGAATCGACGCGCGAAAAGAGCGATAAAAGGACTTCATTTCGTAATTCACACTTTCCGTCTCGAATGCTCTCAAGGTCTGTCATCCTGAAGCGCTTCCTTTGCGCGAAGGATCTCCGAGAACGCCTCGAACTGAAATGCACTGTCCAGGCTCCTTGGCCCATGAGCATAGCTTGTTCGCGAGAGCCAGGACAGAGCGTTTAAGTCGGAGACATCATCGGAGATCCTTCGGCCAAAAGAAGGCCTTCAGGATGACAGATTTTTGCAAACTTGAATTTTTGAAAAATCTTCTTTGGTACCGCATTTCCCGGTGCCCGTTACAACCGTAGCTGTTCGATTGTTCGCAGCTATCCAGTCACTGACTCTGCGGCGGCGCCGGAGGATTTGCTTCCTGCATCTTCCTATGGATCGCGAATTCGCGCTCTGCTTCTTCCTTATGTCCGGTGCGGCTCAGCGCCGTGGCCAGATCGTAATGTCCCACAGGATTCTCAGGCTGCAGCTTTACGCCTGTTTGGAGAGGCTGAATAGCGTCTTCATAGCGCTTTTCCGACATCAACGACGATCCCAGTCCCAAATAAGCTTCGGCGAACCCGGCATCGAGCTTTGTCGCTCGCGTGAAGTGATCGACGGCATCCGACCACTGACTCGATTGGCGCGCAAGCTCTCCCAGCACGTATTCGGCTCCGGCGTTCTGCGGGTCGATCTTCAATTCCTTTTCGAAATTCATCTTCGCTTCCTGCGTGAGTTCCGGAGTGGGATTCGGTTTCGACAGCAGCACACGGCCCAAGCGGTAGTGAATGCCGGGAAGGTTCGGATTGATCTCAAGAATCTTGCGATATTCCGCGGCTGCCTCATCCCACTTACCCTGAACTTCTAACGACTCAGCATTCAGCTCATGAACCTGATAGGAGAACGGAGCCTCACGGAGAAGGTCCTGTGAGGCACGAATTGAGAGGTCGGAGTATGCGTGTGTCGCTTGATACAAAACTTCGGGATCGCGGGGAAAATCGCGAACAAGTAGCTGCAGGAAATCGATCGCCTCGTAGGGCCGGTTGCGCGTCATGGCGCAGTGCAGTCCGGATAGTCCTGCCTGCTTCTTTGTTTCGGAATCGTTGCTGGTTCTTACGACTTTCTTCAACAGCGGAATCGCTTCATTGCAGTGCCCGCTTGCGGCTAAAGAAAGCGCGCGCTCACTGCTGACAGGAACACTAGAGCTTGCCTTGGTTTTCTGGGCCGCAGAAGTAACGCAGGCTGCGAGAAGCAGCCCTGCAACAATACAAATGGAGCGGGACATAGCCGAAATCATAAGCCGAGAAAGCCGAAAATCGAGCACCAAACTTCATTCCAAAAACAAGCAATGGCAGGCGCGGTTACGCCTGCCATTCCCGTTTCACTTCTGCGTGCGATCAGAAGTAGAACTTCAATCCCAACTGGAATTGGCGCGATCCCTGAGAACTGGTGATCGCTCCAAATCCACGCGCGGCGGTGTCGGCGATGCTCAAATCCGGCGCTGCAAGGATTGGGTGATTAAAGGCGTTGTATGCCTCAGCGCGGAATTCGAGTCTCTTGGTTTCGGAAATCGCGAATCCTTTGTTAAGGCTCAAATCAACATCCACATACCTAGGACCACGAATCTCGCCCTGGCCGCAGGTTCCAAAAGAGCCTTGAACGAGATTTCCCTTGGAATCGAAAACTCCTAACGGCGCCGAGAAGGTGGACGGATCAAACCACTGGAGATATCCAGGTGTCACAGTTGTGGTTCCGTTCACCGTGCTCACCGATGTCGGGACGAATTTCTTCACGTACTTCACTGGTCCGCTGCAATTGTTGCGATCTCCGCCGAACAGATTGGCAGCTCCGCCTGTTCCCGAGGGATCGGCATTGCCCCATCCACTGAAGTCGGACATCGCGTTGCCGGAATGGACTGTAAACGTTCCGCCAAGCTCCCAATGGCCGAGTACGGCATCGACAACTGGATTCAGGTTATTGCCAATTTTCTTGCCTCTACCGAACGGCAGTTGGTATGTGGCATAGCTGGAGAGAATGTGCGTCTGATCGAAGAAGCATGGACCCCAATCGAGCCGCGGATTGTAGATGCTGGTCCATCCAATCTGACCGTGCGACGTTTGGCTCGCGCCCCATGTACCGTAGAAGCCTCCCGAATCGCTCATGCATTTCGAGTAGGTGTATGCCACCTGAGCATCCAGTCCATTCGACATGCGATGACGCAGCACAGCTTGCAGTGCGTCATAGCGCTGGCTGCCGTTGGAAGCGTTGCCGCGGGCAAAGGCGATCGAGTTCACCAGCGCAGGATTGCCAGACAGATAGAACGGCGTCTTTGCAGGAGTGCCTAGCACGCCAGCCTGTGTGATGATTTTCCCGCTCGAATCAAGCAAAGGCACCTGGTTGTACTCCATGAAGTTATAGAGATGGGTGCCATGCTGTCCGACGTAACCGACCTGCGCAGTAGTTGCATTGCTGAGCTGATGCTGAACGGTGAGATTCCACTGCTGTGCCAATGCGGGACGGAAGTTCGGATCGAACATGTAAACGCTCGCTCCGGTTCCTGCCAGGGCCGTGTAGCAGGCCATCGTGATGTTCGGGCATGGCTGCGTGACTTGTGCATTAGCAAATACGCTGCCGAAATTGCCGTTCGGATTCTTGAATGTCGCGTTGTAGCTGGCCGCAGTGAAGGGATAATTTGCGGTGAGTTGTTCGCCTACGCCGCCGCCTTCGGTATAGGAAGAGATTCCATAGCCGGCGCGTATCACAGTGCGATTGTGGAGCGCCGCCGGCGACCACGAAATTCCGATGCGGGGCAGGAAGTCGCCAATTCCGAGATAGTTGTTGTAAAGCGTGTTCTGACCCTGCTCGACCTGCAATCCGCCGGCAACCAGACCACCACCAGCGAAGTTCACTTCCTGATTGTGAATTTCGTAGAACGGAGTGTGATCTTCCCAACGCAATCCGAGATTCAGAGTCAGGTTGTCCTTAATTCTCCAGTCATCCTGACCAAAGAACGCAAAGACATTGGCTCGCCGGCCGAACAGAGGAGGAATATCGCCGCGTGCTGCATTCGACGCATCTCCAAGCCACAGATCGGAAAGAGGAGATCCGGTCTGGCCACCGCCAAAGGTGATCGAGCCGAGTTCTCCGGAATTGCCTGAATACACATTGTCTTCGCGGAGGCGTTCATATTGCACACCGACCTTGAACTGATGCCGGCCGCTCGTGATCGACAGACTGTCATCAATTTGGCCGGTGGTGGTGTGAAAGTCCTGCACCAAACCTGCGGAGCCGACGCTGAAGCCGCCTGCCGAGATATTTGGCAGACCCGTGACAAACTGGTTTCCATTCGCGATGCCGAGTTGCTCGGCGAGTTTCCCCACATTGCCGGCAACATTACTGGGGTTATCGAAGTCCACCGCGTTGAAGCCAAATCGAAATTCGTTCAGCAGTGAGTCATTGAATGAATGCACCCACTGAGTGGCAAAGTTCCGGACTGGCTGAATCTGCGGACCGATGGACGAGAGCGCAAACGTGCTGGTGAACGGATTGCGCACGTGAGCCTGAGACCAACGACCATAAAAATGATCGCGATCGGACATGTTGTAGTCGATCTTCAGATCACCCTGGTCATTATTAATTTGCTGTCCGCTGAGTACGGCAAAATTTCCAGCAGCGTTGCCTTGCGGAATCGCGTTCAGCAATGCCGCTGTTACAGAGTTTTCTTTCAGACCGGCGGCTGCGAGATTGTTGTTCGGAATCGGATTACCCGTGGCCGGATTCGTGAGTTGGTTGATGCGGTTACCTTTTGAGTCTGTGTCATTGCACAATCCGCCCGTAAATCCGCTGGTGCAAAGGGCGCCGAAATCTCCGTTGCGCTCCGCAGCAGTTAGCACGAAGACATTGCCTCCCGACGGCGGCGTGTCAAAGCGCTGACCTTCATAGTCGGCAAAGAAAAACAATTTGTTCTTGATGATCGGACCGCCGATTGCTGCCCCGAACTGATTCCACACGAGCCCAGGCTTGCGAACGACCCCGTCCGCTTCCGAAGTGGTGGGGTCGCACGCGGGCAAGCTGCCTCCGCAGGTTCCCTTCGTGAGTCCATTAGACCAGCTATTGGCGTTGAAGTTGCCATCGCGATAGAACTCGAAGGCGCTCCCGTGAAAATTGTTGGTTCCCGATTTGATACTCGTGCTCACGATGCCGCCTTCGTAGTTGCCGAATTCGGCGGAGGCATTCTGCGTAATGACGTTGAATTGTTCGATGGCGTCCGGACTCGGCGAATAGCCAACTTCGTTGTTGCTGGCTTCCCCGGAATCGATTCCGTCCAGCAGCAGCGCATTCGCCTGCTCGCGATTGCCATTGATGTATGGACGACCACCGGAGGTGATGAGCAGCGATCCTGCGCCGTTGAACTCAGAAGGATTCGGTGTTGTGGCGCCTGGCGCGAGCAGCGATAGCGAGAGATAGTCGCGGGTACCCAGCGGGAGGCTGACCTGCGTCTGTGTGTCGATGACCGTGCTTACTTCCGTGCTCTGCGACTGAAGGAGCGGAGCGGCGCCGGTGACTTCTACTACCTCGGTCACTTGCCCGACCTTCAGCTGAAAGTCGAGACGCGCGGTCTGATTCAGATCGAGATTGATAGGTGGACGAACGACCGTTTCAAATCCGTTCTGCTTCACGGTGACTTTGTATTGCCCAATTGGAATGCGGCTGATGTTGTACACGCCGGCGTCATTGCTGCGAGCGCTGAAACTGGTGCCGCGCTGAATGTCGGTTGCGGTGGCTGTGGCTCCCACAATGGGAGCGCCGCTGGGATCGGTGATCGTTCCGGTGATGTTGGCCGTCACTTCCTGTGACCATGTCGCCTGTGCAATGACCAGAGTGAAGACAGCCAAAAGGGAGAGCCCTCGGAGGGATTGCAGTCTGCGTTTCACAAAGCCTCCTGATGCGCGTGAAATTTCTTGATTTCCCGCTATGGGTCGAATAAGCTATATAGCACTCGCTATCGTTGTCAAGAAAAAAGTGAGGAATTTTCGAGAGAGCTTTGTCATCTGCCTATAGCAGCTATTAAATTCCTCTATAGCGGCTGAATTGCACTAACTATCAAGGCGTAAGCACATCGGAGATGGGACAGCAAACGCTCAGCAGAGTTTCAAAAGCAGAAGTCTCGATGCCGGCCTACCGGCGCATTCATCGCATTATTCGCCAGCGAATCGAAAGCGGACACCTTCGTCCCGGAGACATCGTCGATTCCGAACGAGAGCTCGCACGCGCGCATCAGGTCAGCCTGATGACTGCGCGACATGCGCTCGCAGAGCTTGAGCGGGACGGGCTGGTTGAGCGGCGGCGTGGGTCAGGAACGTTTGTTGCTCCGCCAAAGATCCAATTCAATCGGCTGACCAGCTTTACCGAACAGATGGCGACGCGCAGTTTGGCGCCGCAATCGAAGGTGCTCTCCTCGCGCATCATTCAGAGCGAGCCTGATATCGCCGCGCGCCTGGGACTATCGCCAATGACTCCTCTATTAGTAATCGAGCGTCTGCGGCAGGCTGCGGGCGAGCCGTTTGCGCTTGAGACGTGCTACTTCTCCTCGCAGGAATATGGATCGCTCGCTCGCGCTCCGCTCGATCGACAATCGCTGTTCCTGCTTCTGCAGAAGGATTTTGAAGAGAAGCTGGCGTACTCAGATGAAAACATCGATGCGACAGTCGCCGATCCCCAATTGGCAAAACTCTTGAGCGTTCCAAGAGGAGCGCCGCTGCTGAGGATCCGGCAGGTAATCTTCTCGGATTCAGGACAGGCGATCACCTACATTCTCGGGCTTTATCGCTCTGACCGGCATACGTTTACCATTCGTCGGACGCGCTGAACTGCGCCACGCGAGTGCATTTCGGGTGCGCAAGAAGGCTGAAACGAATTAGCACGATGTATGCTGAAGGCAATGCGGAGATCCGACGTTAATGGAAACGCCCTTCCCGCGTATCGGCGGATCCAGAACGCCATCCGGAAGAAGATCGAAGACGGTAAGCTGAAGCCGGGCGAGCTGGTCGATTCCGAACGCGAGCTGGCTCGGGTGCACGGTGTCAGCCTGATGACTGCGCGCCACGCTCTCGCCGAACTTCAGCGCGAGGGCCTGGTCGAGCGCCATCGCGGGTCGGGAACCTACGTTGCTCCTCCCAAAATCGAATTCAATAAGCTGACCAGCTTCACCGAGCAGATGGCTGGACGCAGCATGAGCGCGCAATCGCGCGTGCTGCACCTCAGCACCATTCATGGAGAGCAAGATATCTCGGCTCGGCTGTCTCTTCCGGCAACAACGCGGCTGCTCTACATCGAACGCCTGCGCGAAGCGGGAGGAGAGCCGTTTGCGCTCGAAACTTCGTACCTTTCTGCTGAAACCTTCGGACGCATCACACGCGCGCAGCTCGAGCGCGGCTCGCTTTTTATTCTTCTAGAGAAGGATTATCAGACCAGAATCGCCTATGCCGACGAAGATGTGGATGCCACCGTCGCCGATCCGAAAACCGCAGCTTTACTGCGCGTTCCGCAGGGCGCGCCTCTGCTCAGGATTCGTCAGACCATCTTCTCTACTGACGGAAAAGCGATGTTGTACGTCCTCGGGCTTTATCGTTCCGACCGCCACGTGCTGCACATCCGTAGATTCCGCTAAAAGCCGGACCGGCGGCCGCCCTCGGCCGGGTGTTGGTTTTTTAAACATTCCAATCTGAAATATCAACCACGTTGGTGACAGATAACGGAAACCCGCGCGAGGGCGCGCGTCGGTCCAAAGTCCAAAGAGAAGTTCGCAATGCTATGCTGGCGCCTAGCGGAGCGCTCCAAATTCACAGCACTGAATCTGTCAAAGTCCCGATCAGCGAATCCGGCAAAGTTCCGAACTGGACGAGTCGCCCGGCGCTCATGTTCTGGGTCGGACTCGTAGCGCGTGAAGCAGCCATCTTTATCGGCCACACTTACCGTATTTCAAAACTGCAGGGAAGCTTTGGATTCGGGTGGGAGACAGGACGGATCGCGGAATCCATCGCCACTGGTCACGGCTTTGGGTCCCCGTTTGTCCCTGGCACCGGGCCCACTGCCTGGCTGGCACCGATCTATCCATATATTCTTGCGGGCGTCTTCAAAGTCTTCGGCGTATATAGCACCTCATCGTCGATTGCGATTCTTTCCATCAACTCAATTTTTTCCTCTTTGACTATCTTTCCCGTTTTTTACACGGCCAGACGCACATTCGGGCCTCGTGCGGCGTGGTGGTCAGGATGGCTGGCGGCGCTTTTTCCCTATGCGTGGTATTGGGCCATCAAGTGGGCATGGGAGACCAGCCTCGCCACGCTCCTGCTCGCTTGTGTGTTCCTGCTGAGCTTGAAGATGGCCGGCATTCAGTGGACGGCAGTCCGGAAATGGGAATTTGCACCGGCTGCGCGCTGGAGCGAGTGGCTGCTGTTTGGAGTGCTTTGGGGGTTGATCGCTCTCGTCAATCCTTCTCTTCTGCTCTGGCTGCCGTTCGCGGGAGTGTGGCTGCTTATCCGGCAGCTTGCCGTTGAGCATGGAACGCAGCCTCTGGTGCAGGCGATGTGTGCTGGAGTGATCTTCATTGCCATCCTCACTCCATGGACCATTCGCAATTACCTCGTCTTCCACCGTTTCATTCCAGTGCGCGGCAATTTCTGGGCGGAGTTTCGCATGGGGAATGCCGAAGATGCCGTTGGCCTGTGGCGCTTCTGGATGCATCCGAGCAGTAACGTTTTGGAGTTGCAAAAGTACGAACAGATGGGCGAAGTTGCGTATGTTCAAATGAAGAAAACTCAAGCCTTGAACTTCGTGCGTACACATCCGGGAAAGTTTATGACGCTCTGCATCCGCCGCGCGGTCTTTTACTGGTATGGGACGCCGCGAGATACGGGAGTCCAGGTCTTGTCTGCGACTCGCAATCTCGGCTTTCTGCTCTCATCAATTCTGGCGTTCGGAGGATTATGGGCGATGTGGCGACACGCCAATCCGGCCACGTTTCTCTTTACTTCGCTGCTGTTTGCGGTCCCGCTCGTCTATTACTTCACATTCCCTCATCCGCGATATCGGGCTCCGATCGAGCCGCAGATGCTTGTCTTGGCCGTGGGACTATTCCTTGCCGCTGAGCGTCGCGAGCGCATAACCACGCCGCATTCACGTGTTCGATAGGAGAGCTGCGAGCTAATGGAAATCGTGCCCTCACGCAAGTTCGTCGTCGATACCGACAAGTCGCTGCGAAGGCTGTCGATCGTGCTGCCGGTATTCAATGAGAAGGACACGATCGCGACTACGCTGGAACGCGTCCTCACAGCGGTTACCTCTCTCGAACACGAGCTCGTAATTGTCGATGACTGCTCGCGCGACGGCACGCGGGAACTTCTTCCCGATCTGGTTCGGGAGATGCAATCGACGTTTGGCGTCCCGATCCAACTCGTGCTCCACGAGAAGAACCAGGGCAAAGGAGCTGCACTCCGTACAGGATTCCAACATACAACGGGAGACGTGATTCTCATTCAGGATGCCGATTTGGAGTATGACCCGCGTGACTATCCGCAGTTGCTGGAGCCCATCATGGAAGGCTTCGCCGACGTGGTGTTCGGCAACCGCTTCCATGGCGGATCGCACCGCGTGCTGTACTTCTGGCATTACCTGAGCAACCAGGTCCTGACGTTCTTTTGCAACATGCTCTGCAATTTGAACCTCACTGACATGGAAGTGGGATACAAGGTCTTCCGGCGCGAGGTCCTCGATGCCCTGCGGTTCCGCAGTGATCGTTTTGGATTCGAGCCTGAATTCACCATCAAAGTCGCGCGCCTCGGCTGCCGGATTTATGAAGTTCCAATTCGGTACCATGGACGCACGTACGAAGAGGGAAAAAAGATTACCTGGCGCGATGGCATCGCGGCTATCTGGCATATTCTTCGATTCCGGTTCTTTGAATGACATCGTCGGACAAGAAGCTTCGCGTCGTCGTGATTGGCTGCGGCGCGTTCGGACGCAACCATGCGCGCGTGTATCGACAGCTCCAATCTGCCAATGGAGATGTTGAATTGGCGGGAGTTGTCGATCGCAATCCGACCGCAGCGCAAGCCGTGGCAGCGGAATTTCAGACCCAGGCACTCTCTTCCATCGCGGATCTCAAAGGGAAAATCGATGCCGCCTCAGTGGCGGTTCCGACCATTCATCACCTGACGGTTGCGAGCGAGCTCATGCGCAGCGGCATCGACGTGCTCATTGAAAAGCCGGTCGCCGCGACTCTGACGGAAGCCGATGCACTCCTCTCTGTAGCTCGGGAATATAACCGAATTGCGCAAGTCGGCCACTTAGAGCGCTTCAATCCCGCAGTGCTCGCTGCCATTCCCATTGTGAACCATCCTATGTTCTTCGAGGTCCACCGGTTGAGCGTGTTTACGCCGCGCTCGCTGGACGTCGATGTCGTGATGGACCTGATGATTCACGATCTCGACATCGTGTTGTCATTTGCGAACTCGCCTGTTCGTGAGATTCGCGCGGTCGGCTTGGCAGTGATCAGCAATAAGGTTGATATTGCGAATGTGCGCGTGGAGTTCGAAAACGGCTGTGTCGCCAACTTCACGGCCAGTCGAGTCAGCACCGAGAAAGTTCGCAAGCTGCGGTTCTTCCAGCCGCATCAGTACATATCGATTGATTACGGACGACAAGACCTGATCAGCATTCGCGTGGATGAACGCGCTGCGGCAGAGTTGATGAGTGGAAGAATCCCGCCAACAGGGTTAGGTCCCGCTCCGGGCATTGCTATCGAGAAGCCCAAAGTGGAATCACGCGAACCGCTGCGTGCCGAGATCGAATCGTTCCTTGATGCGGTGCGCCGGCGCAGCAAGCCCGTGGTTTCGCTCGAAGATGGCCGCTGCGCATTAGAAGTTGCGCTGCAAATCAATCACGCTATCGAAGCGCATCATCGCGCCACAGGTCTGAGCTAGCCCTAATCGCCGTCCACTCGTCTGCGCAAGATGTAAAGCTCGTCCGCCCTTTGCTGCTCGCGGCGATTCTTGTCGAGGAGCTTCGCCTCGTCGTGATGCTCACGCAATGTACTCAGAACTTCGCGGCGTTGATGTGCGTGTTGATACGCACGTTGCTGTTGCAGAAAAAGCGCTTCTGCTCGCTGCGGCGATCGCTGGTTCCACTCGATAACGGCTCGAGAGAAAGCTTTTCATCATCAGTTGACCGGAAGTGGGAGTACTGCTCGCTACGATTACGTTCTGAACGTCAGCTTGCAAAGGGCGCATCCTCTGTGGACGACGGAGAGCGAGTGTAGCGGCACAGCTTAAGAACTTCCTGAGAGAAAATTAGATCTTCTCAGGAAGGAAAAACAATTAAAGAAATCAGGAACTGTGCCGAGGAAGAGTGAGTTCGAACTGATTCGTCCCGGCGGAGCTCGCCTTTAGCGTCAGCTCTCCGCCAAAAGCGCGAATAATTCTCTGGCTCAAAGCCAGATCGAGATTTCCCGGTTGTCCGGGGCCGATCTGCACTCCGGGAGGGAACGGCTCGAAGACGTTCTCGCTCGATTGCGAATCAAACCGAACCTGATCCGAAATCACGATGCAAATCGTCTTTCTGTGAATTGCGATCTGCAAGCTGAGTTCAGCGCCCGGAGCGCTGTTGCGCACGCACCGTGAAAGCACGTTTTCAATCGCGTCGCGCAAATACACGGGATCGGCGAGCACTTGGGTATCCTGATTGCCCGAAAAGGAAAAATGCACTTGCCGCGATTCGGCCAGAGGCTCCGCGTCTTTCACCGCAGCTTCGACGCACTCGCGTAGAGATATCTTCCGTGCCTTGGCCGCGAAGTCGATGGTGAAAAATTCGCGCGCAGCCTGAAAGAGCCAGCGCAGACGGTCGAGTTGTGTCAGCCCCGCTTCGATCGCAGATTTCAACTGCTTCGGATCGTCGCTCATCAATCCCAACTCGAGCGAAGCGTAGAGCGCTCCGATGGGCTGACTGAGTTTGTGAAAGAAGCTCTCGGCAAGGTTCTCCGGCGGGAGAGAGGGAGTTTCGAGGACGGGACTACCAGACGTCTGCTTCATGCTCAAGCCAGGGTTTAGGACGCAACGCTGGGCGCAGTTTTACTGGAATCGTCCTTATCGTTGACGGCAAATTCCATGCCGTCACTCAGGATATAACCGACGCCGCGCACCGTGCGAATGAGCTTGGGCTGCAGATTTCCGTCAACCTTCTTGCGCAGGTAGTTGATATACACATCGACGACGTTAGTGCTCGTATCGAAGGAATGCTGCCACACGTGTTCGAGAATCATTGTACGCGTCACTTTGCGGCCGGCATTGGTCATTAGGTACTCGAGCAGGGCATATTCCTTCGGACTTAGCTCGATCTCTTTCCCACCGCGAGTCACGCGTCGATCCACGCGATTGAGTTCGAGATCGCAAATGCGCAGCTTTTCCTCGATGGGCTTGGCGCGCCGGCGCAGCAGGGCGCGCACACGTGCGGAAAGTTCCGAGAAGGAAAACGGCTTCACCAAGTAGTCGTCGGCGCCGAGATCGAGAAGAGCTACCCGGTCTTCGACTTTGCTGCGCGCGGTGAGAACCAGAACCGGAGTGTCGTTGTTGTTCGCGCGCATGCGGCGGAGAATCTGTACGCCATCGACGCGAGGCAAATTCAGATCGAGCACGAGCAGATCGTATTCCTGCGTGCTCAGCAGGTAATCGACTTCATCGCCTGTGTGGGAGAGATATACCTGGTGCTGTTCTGATTCAAGACCTTTACGGACAAACTTACCGAGCGATACATCATCTTCAGCGACAAGAATTCGCATTTAACGCTACCGAGGAAGGAAGAAATATTAAAGATTAGAAGTACAAATCCGACTGTAGCCACGTACAAAGAGGATGTCAACGAATTGCGGCGCCTCATGCAAAATGTGAGATGAACTCGGTGCTTGCGTATAAACTTCTAAGAAGAAGACTGCATTACTAAGGTAAGTATCACCAAAAGCGCGGCTTCCGTTGTGAATACGGCGATCAGCGCGCACAAAGCGACTGCCCTGCTGGACTGCGTGGCCGAAACTATTTCTGCCGCTACTCTGCCGATCGGTGCTATGGGCTTCAGGATTCCCAATTCGGAACAGCTCGGGCATGCCATAGACTGCGCGTTGCTGCATCTTGCCCGATGGGTTAACCACCTGTCTGGTAGATGCTTTCATTCCTTGTGCGCCGTCAGCTCCCATGTCGGTGAGAATCACTCCCAGTGCTTGCCAGCCGGGTTAGTTTTTTTGTTTTGGTTGGCAGCATGTCTCGTACCCTCTGGAAGCACACGGTACGAACAGTTGCATGAACCCCGGTATCATCGACGAGCGAGATCCTTTGGGGCACTCGATTCTCCTGACGACCCATTCCTGACTGAGTGAAGTTACTTACAAACCAGCCAATCCATCCAGCAGGTCTGCAATTGGAGCTTCCGGTTGGGCGGGAGCGATGACTGAACATACTCCCATCTGCTTCTCAATCGAATCCAGGTAGCTCTTGAGAGCGACAAAATCCTCCGGCGGTATTGAAGAGAATTTAATTCCTGCGCGATTGTGTCTTACCCATATGACCCGACCGATCGTGCGAATCATCGAGTCCGAATTCGGTAAGGCGAAGTGCATCTGCACGGAATCGCGAACCGCGAGTTCCGCCTCTGAATGTAAACACAGTCCACTATGGCTGACGTCAAGAATCGTCGCTGAGAACGAGAGGGCCCCCTTCCTCGCCTCGATGGGTATTTTCACAATTGTTCTAAACGCGCTACGCCGCTGCCGGATCATGGTGCCATAAGCTGCACGCATGCATCGGAGAGCATGTTCAGAGGTGCCGGGCTTTTGCATGACGATGGCTGCCCCCACGTTAAAGGCGGCGTTCATTTCTTCTGCTGTGCTCACAAGCGCGATCGTGAATGACTCGCGATTGAGCTCAGAACGCCGAAGTTCCTGCAGAATTTTGAAGGCATCCGGGCCCCACTCGATAATGGCGCAATCCAGCACACGCTCGGTAATCGCTTTCATCGCATGAGAGCTGTCAAGGCACAGGACGATCTCGATGGCCAGATCATCCAAGATGCGATTCATTAAGCCAAGCAGTTCAGCGTCCTTGCACAAAAAAAGCCCGTTCAAAGCTATTGCTGATTTCAACTCGACCTCCTCTTTCCCATTGTTACGGCCAATTGCTTGAATATCCCCCATCAGCTTATTGGCACCGAACGCTCGCTTTCCTTTCGATCGGCAAGACGCGATCAAATCTTTAATTGCCTTAAGTTACTATGGGAAACGCTCCCACAAGCATCACAAAGCTGCATTCTTCCCGGCCAACTCTATGCGATCAACTGGACGTCCGCGCGCTGATTGGGAGCATTCACTTTCGTCACATGCCTTATAAAACTCTAATTCGATTCCAATACTGTTCTTAATCTAGACCGCTACACTGCGCTGGTGTTTGGGCGTCATCAGCAGCCCGCTGGTACTCCGACGATGTTCTATTAGCTATGCCGGGGGCTGGCGTACTTGCGAACTAAGCCCCAAGCAACAAATAGAGGACCTATGCCGAACACCAGAATCAGGCGGGCAGGAGCTTCCGCGAGAAAGGTGCGGACAGAACAGGAACGCGAGAGGCTTCTGATGGAACATCTCCCTCTTGTCCGTTACGTTGCAAGAAGTGTTCATGAACGACTTCCGCAACACGTTCCCATGGATGACCTAATTCAGGCTGGAATGATTGGCCTGATTCAGGCGGTTGACAACTTCGATTCAACCAGGAAAGTCCCGCTGCGATCGTACGCTCAGCTTAGAATCCGCGGAGCAATCCTTGATGAGCTCCGCGATCTCGATTGGAGCCCCCGCAGTTTGCGCGCAATGGCGCGGCGCATCGAAGCTACCGCAAGCAAACTACGTGAGAAGTTTGGACGTCTTCCGGACGACGAAGAAGTGTGCGAAGCGTTAGGAATGACGATTGGGGAATACCATCGAATTCTGGGGAACATTAAAGGACTAGAGATAGCCCGATTATCCGTAGGACAAGAGGAGAGTGAGACAGCGAACTCGGTAGATCAGGAACTGCCTGACGTTAAGACCGAAGATCCATTCACAGCGTGTCTCGTGTCAGAACGACGACAGGTCCTGGCAGATGCGATGTCGCAGCTTTCTGATCGTGATCGTCAAATACTCTCGCTCTACTATTTCAACGAGCTCACAATGAAAGAGGTCGCCAAACTGATGGGTGTGGGAGAATCGCGTATCTCGCAGATTCACAGTGCCAGCTTGGATGTGCTTCGGTTCTGCATGGAACCTGAGAGGAAGGCTATGCCCTCCAGCAGCATCTTGCCTTGCTAGCATTCTCCCGGTTGTTACTGAGCAAATTGCTAAGTAAACATAAACCTGTTTGCCGCGGGAATCATTTTTCGTCTCTCGGTCGCAAATTTATCCCAGAGTACGTGGCTTCCGCGGCACCGTCCCTCTGTATGAGCCTATTCGACTGCAGTCCGAACTAGAGTAATGCCGACTCAACTCGGTTCCGGCCGTTTCTCTTTGCGCGATATAGCGCCTCGTCTACCTGCTGAAGTAAGCCTCTATATGTACGTGCGGATCTGAGTTTGCCGGAATAACTCTAACCGTGACGGGTATCTTCTCGAGGGCTATAACTATAACTTCTTTCGCCGACCAGACCGCGAATTTCGTGTGCGCGTCTGGTCGCAACACTCAAATTACACCCCGGGGCCCAAGACCAAAATCCTTATCGCAGATGACTCCCAGTTTCAGGTGCGAATACTCTCCTCAATCGGGCACGGAACGGATTTTCTCACGCTCACCGCATCGGGATGCTCTGCAAGCCGTGGACCACAGTGTTACAGGTTCTGACGGATGCAATCTTCCTGGACATTAACATGCCAGGCGGTCAGGGCTTGAGGTGCTTCGGAAACTGGGATTGTCGGCAATAACACAACAGGTACCCATGGTGTGGTTAGTGCTGACGACCGAAATTGAAGCTGCGAGCAAACTGGAGCTACGGCGTTCGTACACAAACGAGTTGATCTCGACTTGCTCTCTAAGACATTGTTCAATGTGCTCGCTCTGTTGCCCCACCCCTAACCGCTCGCTTCCCGACCGATCCCGACAGCGAAGCTGCCAGTGCGGTTTCGTGCAAAGCAGAACTCACGCTACCATCTGTTTGCGAGTTCATTTCCCCGTAGTCGATGGCGAATCAGACGTGAACAACCACAAGCTTCTCGAGGCAGCAATCGCTGAGGCACGAAAGGGCATAAATGAAGGCGGCCTGCCGATCGGGTCGGTACTCGCTGACCGCGATGGCAGCATCGTGGCTCGAGGCCACAACCTGCGCGTCCAGACTGGTGACCCTACGGCTCACGCCGAAGTTGTGTGCATCCGCAATGCAGGCCGGCGGCGCGACTGGAACCGGCTGGTGCTGGTGAGCACATTGAGCCCTTGTGTAATGTGTACGGGCACCACGCTCCTTTTCAAAATCCCAACAGTCATCATCGGCGAGAACACTAACTTTAAAGGCGCTGAGGATCTCTTCACGCGCGCTGGTGTGCAGCTCATCAATCTCGAAGACGCCGAATGCAAGTCGCTGATGAGCACCTTCATCTCCGAGCATCCGGATCTTTGGAACGAAGATATTGGGCTGTAGATTTCGTTGGTCACAAACGGCGGTTACTGCCGTTAGCGGAGAAACGACTCTGTCACTTCCCTCAATCCGGTGCTCGTGATGAATAATGCATAGCTCTCGCCGGATTGGGCCTTCTCTCCTCCTGAACTCGCCTCGGCCGAGCCGATCGCTGACATTCCAATGCAGCTAGAAAAACGAGTTCGGGTGATGCTTCCTGTGCGCCTGCAGCGAGAGGCAGACGCGCCGCCGCGACGGAAAATTTCCGCCTGCACCTTCGATATCTCGGAGCACGGCGCGAGGATCGCCGGTCTGCAGGAGACGTTTGCGAACGGCGAAGTGCTGATTGTTGAGCGAGGCAGCAAACGCGGCAAATACAAGGTTGTATGGATGGGCAAAGCCGGCACTCCGTTGGGAGGACATGCCGGTCTGCAGCTCCTTGAAGGACAAGAGTCGATCTGGGATGTCGAAATCGCAGAACTGCAGGAGGAGTACGAGCCGATCATCCTCGATGAAAGCTTGATCCCAACGCACCGTGAAGCCACGTTTGCGCCGGGAAAAGCCAAGGTGAAGGTTCCTGGGACCTCGGGCCAGGCCGAAGGACACCTCGTTCAGCTCTCCGAGCGCGAATGCACCCTGCTGCTCGACCACGAATATCCGCGCAGCAGCACGGTGGCGTTATTCATCAGCGGGGAGGGCTTCGATCTGCGCTGTCGCGGGATTGTGCGCGCTTACGCCAGTGGACATCTGATCGTCGATTTGAACGAAATTCGCCGTGGAGATCGGCGGCTGTTCGATTACCTCTTTACGGTCGGTGATAAGGCTTAGCCCACCCCGCTACTACTCCACCGTCTGCCTCCACCTGTATCCGCGATTTCTCCTTATAATCGAGCTACACCGATGAAAGCTTACGTCTATGTCACTCTCAAGACCACGGTTCTCGATCCGCAAGGGAAAACGATCCAGGGCGCTTTGAAGAAGATGAATTACAAAGGAGTGGAAGACGTGCGACAGGGTAAGTACTTTGTCCTGACGCTCGATTCGGGTCTCGGCAAAGACTCGGCGCAAAGGGAAGTAGAGCGGATCGCTCGCGAGGTGCTGACCAATCCGGTGATCGAGGAATTCTCTTACCGCTTGGAGGAGTGATTCCCCTTAAGGCTCCGGTAACCTGCCACATCGCGCGATTTCGAGGTAAGCTTCTGAGCAGCAGCTCGCATCCCATTTCTCGTCGGCTCTTGCTGTAATCCCCCGTTTTGTCGGAAAAGGAAGCAGTTTCATATGTGCGGCATTGTTGGATATGTAGGTCAGAAGAGCGTTGTGCCTGTGATTATCGAAGGTCTGCGCAAGCTTGAGTATCGCGGATACGACTCCGCAGGCATCGCTGTCGCCGGCAATGGCGATGGGCTCCAGGTGCGTCGCGCAGAAGGCAAGCTGCGCAACCTGGAAGATGTGATCCGTCACAAGCCGCTTGAGGGCTCTTACGGCATTGGGCATACACGTTGGGCGACCCACGGACGTCCCACGGAAGAGAATGCACACCCGCATCGGGATTGCACCGGACGAGTCGTGGTCGTTCACAATGGGATTGTCGAAAACTATCTTTCGCTCAAGAAGCGGCTGATCGAAGAAGGTCACAAGTTCTCAACCGAAACCGACACAGAAGTCATTGCTCACCTGATCGAGAATGCGCTGAAGACCGGCAATGGCAAGCGTCCTTCTCTGGAAGATGCAGTTCGCAAGACGGTCAAGCAGCTTACCGGCGTGTTTGCGCTGGTTGTGATCAGCGCGGACGATCCGAACAAGATCGTCGCTGCCCGCAATGGTCCACCGGCGGTGATTGGGCTCGGGCAGAACGAATACTTCGTTGCGTCGGATATTCCCGCGATCCTGCATCACACGCGTGACCTCTTCTTCCTCGCCGATGGCGATCTGGCGATCATTACGCCGTCCGGCGTGCAGCTCACGGATTTCGATGCGAAGCCGATTCAGCGCCAGGTCCAGCGCGTTACCTGGGACCCGATTCAGGCGGAAAAGGGCGGCTTTAAGCATTTCATGCTCAAGGAGATTTACGAGCAGCCGCGCGCCGTTCGCGATACCACTTTGGGACGAATCTCGCAGGACTCAGGACGCGTATTCCTGGAAGAAATGCAGGTGAGTGAAGACGAGTTCCGCAAGATCAACAAAGTCAACATCGCGGCTTGCGGTACGAGCTGGCACGCAGGGCTTGCCGGAAAGTTCATGATCGAGCGCCTGGCGCGCGTTCCCGTAGAAGTGGACTATGCGAGCGAATATCGCTACCGCGATCCCATTACGGGACCGGATGCGCTTACGCTGCTGATCACCCAATCAGGCGAGACTGCCGATACCATTGCTGCGCAACGCGAAGCCAAGGCCAAAGGCTCGAAGACGCTGGCGATCTGCAACGTTGTCGGCGCAATGATCGCTCGCGAAGCTGCGGGGACGATCTACACACATGCCGGTCCGGAGATCGGCGTTGCCTCGACTAAAGCATTCACCGCGCAACTGACAGCGCTTTTCCTCTTCGCTCTCTTCCTTGCTCAAAAGCGCAATCAGCTTCGCGAAGAACAATCCATCAAATTGGTGCAGGAGCTGACGCGCTTACCGGGAAAGCTGGAAGCCATTCTCAATCATGACGAAGCCTGCGACGAGCTTGCGAAGCGCTATCAAAAAGTTCAGGACTTTCTCTTTCTTGGGCGCGGCATTCACTATCCCATTGCGCTCGAAGGCGCGCTGAAGCTGAAAGAGATCAGCTACATTCACGCCGAAGGATATCCCGCGGGCGAGATGAAACACGGCCCAAATGCTCTGATCGATGAGAATTTGCCCGTCGTCGTACTTGCGACCAACGATCCCGATGATCCCGATTCGGTACTGCGCTATGAAAAGACGATGTCGAACATTAAGGAAGTCACAGCGCGTTCCGGCAAGGTGATCGCGATCGCTACCGAAGGCGACAACGAGATTCACGAGTCGGCAGACCACGTTCTCTACGTCCCAAAGGCTCCAGAGCTGCTGCTGCCCATCCTTGAAGTCGTGCCGCTGCAGTTGCTCGCATACCACATCGCGGTGCGCCGAGGATGCGACGTCGATCAGCCGAGGAACTTGGCTAAGTCGGTTACGGTCGAATAGAGCCAGGCGACCAACGGCCGCCGTGCCAGCTTTCGTGAGAATCACGTTACCTTAGCTGGCACCAAGAAAAACCCACGCGAGGGCGCGCGTCGGTCCGTAAGTGATTTGGAAATGTTAAGGGCTGGAAGTCCCACCCTGCAGCTACTCTGGCCAGAGTAGCTCTTTTTCGGAAATCGCAGGAAGCCTTCCGGCAGCAGCTTGGAATCTAAGCATCGGAGAACCCAAACCGAGGATTCCTATGATCCGCTGTCGCGACTGTGACCATTCCAACCCTGACGATCATCGTTTCTGCGCTATGTGTGGCGCGAAGCTCGAGCCCGCAAACAAGCCATTGGACATCAATGACGATGACCCGCTTGAACTCGAAACGCCGGTGTATCACTTCGAGGACCGGTCGCGACTGCGCCCGCCCGCGCAGGCAAATTTGCGCGATCGACAGCGCGAACGGGTTCGCGACACTTCGTCTATCAGCTCAAACAGCGGCAGAGGTTCGCAACGTGTTACTAACGTCGAGAGCTTCCCGCGCGACATCATTGAACCGACAGTGGATCGCGAGTATGGGAATGGCAATAATGCGGAACAGGTTAGCGGCATTGGCGGTCCTTCGTTCCTCGGCTTGAATTATGAAGGCGGAAGCAATCGGGGATTTGTCTATGACACTCCGAGGAACGATGGCTTCATCTATGACAGCGATGCAGAATCGCCTGAATATCTGCTCGAAGATGTTCCTCGTGGAGTGTCATGGAGAGCATGGGCGTTGTTCTTGCTGCTGATCGTCGGCGGCGGACTCGGGTACATTCAATGGCGAGCCAGTCACCATCAAGGTCCCGATTTGGCATCGATCCTCGCTCGCAATGGTGCAACCGTCGATCCAAGCGGGCCGGTAATCCCGGACAAGACTGCAAAACCCAGCGCGAAGACGGCCTCGAATACCAATGCCGATGCAGCCAACGCGAAGAGCAACTCAACTGACGCAAAGTATTCAGCAGGATCTTCTGCTGCCGATGACGACGAAGACTCTTCAGTCATTGACGCAAATCCTCTTGCAGACAAAAGCGCTAAGCCGGCTGCAGCGAACCACGATTCCAAATCGGGAAATGCGAAGCCAGGAAACAAGGGCGACGCCCAATCTGGGGAAGATGCCGATGCGCCCGATGCTGGCCCAAACACAAAATCTATCGCCGCAAAGAATGCCGATGAGGAGAGCAGCGCAGCCAAGCCAGAGTCGGATGGCCCAATAGCAAAGAGTGCCAAAGCAGGGCGCAAAACCGAAGTAGCAGACGAAGAACCCGCAAAGCCGAAGACGCTGGGCGAAAAAGATCCGCTAGTCATCCAAGCCGACAAATACATTCAGGGACGCGGCGTCCGCAAGAATTGCTCAGCGGGAGTGAATCTGCTTCGGCAGGCAGTCAGCGAAGGCAATCCTGCTGCAAGCATAAAGTTTGGAGCGCTGTATTGGAGCGGGACCTGCGTGACTCAGAGCAAAGTCACCGCGTATGAGTGGTTCTCTCGGGCTCACTCGCTCGAACCGAAGAACCGCTGGGTAGAACGCAGCCGCAATTCTTTGTGGGCTAGCATGAGCCCGGAAGAGCAGCGGAGGGTCAGCTACTGAGCTGCTCTGGCTTGCCTTCGTTTAAGCTCCTCAGCTGCTAAGCAGTTCGTTTCAGAAAGAAGGCATTGGCTGAGAAGCTCAGCAGCTTAGGAGCTAAGCAGCTCTTCAGATCCCCAGCTTCTTCACTTCTTCGTTGTAGTACTTGCGATACAGAATGTCCCATTCCTGAGTACCCTCAGGAATGATGCGCTTTTGGCTCTCGATCTTCTGTCGTGCGGAGGCGTCGATCCGTTCTTCGGCTTTAAAAAGCTCCTCGAGAATCTTGCGCGCTTCGCCGCGGATCGTGTTTGGATCTTCGATAAATTCCACTTCTTCGAGCTGCGTAAGAGCGTCCATCACAGACTTTGCCAGCTTATTCACCTTGTCGCGCGAGACTCTCACAGCACCGCCTTGTATTTCTGCACGAGCTGCTGCTTGACTTTTTTGAACATTTCCTGGTAGCTGGCGCCGGTTTTCTGCATTTCGTCCTGGTAGGCCTCGAGGATGAGGCGAACTTCGTCGTTGATGCGGTCTTCGAGCTGCATCTCTTCGAGCATGGCAGTGTTGACGCGCTCAATTGTCGAGTTCAGACTCTTGGTCTCGATGAACTCGCCTTCAACCAGTTTCTTTGTGACTTGGCGGGCCAAATAGCCCACATATTCCTTGGAAACAAGCATCTTTCGTGTATGTGAGGTGAATATTTGAGTTTAGCATAGCGTTTTTGTGCAGCGTCGTGCCGCTGCTCCGCACAAACCATATCCGGACATCGCCAACCTCTCACTCTCCGCTCACATCTTGTCCATTAAAGTCAAACGGAGGACTCCAAACATGGCCCTGTTTTCAATGGACCTGCAGAATCTCAGAGACCTTTTTGTCGATGAGCTCCGCGATCTCTATGACGCGGAGAACCAGATTACCGAAGCACTACCGAAGCTGATCGAGAAGGCGAGCTATCCCCAACTCAAGAGCGCTCTTCAGGAGCACCTCGAAGTCACGCGCGGACAGATCCGCCGCCTCGAAACCATCTTCCAGCAACTCAAAGAGAAAGCCACAGGCGAAACCTGCAAAGGGATGAAGGGACTAATCAAAGAAGGCGACGACATGGCCACGCGCGACGGCGATGCGAGCGTCATCGATGCGGCCATCATCAGCGCAGCTCAGCGTGTCGAGCACTATGAAATGGCGGGATACGGAACGGTTCGCACCTATGCTGATCTGCTCGGCCAACCTGAATTCGCGAACCTGCTGCAGCAGACGCTCGATGAAGAAAAAGAAGCGGACAAGACGCTCACCGAAATCGCAAAGACCATCAACGTCCAAGCCAAAGCAGCTTAAAACACTACAATCGTGTCCCTGGGTGGAAGCCCCCGACTTTTAGTCGGGGGCACACGGCGTAGCCGTGTGTCTGAGCAATGCAAATGAGAACTGCGCTTTAGCGCTGGCGCACGCGCGAAGCGCGTTTTTGAGCCAAAATGGCTCGAAGGGATGCAGCAAGAGCTAGCCTTCCATCTCCTGCAAATCCGTCGAATGCCGCCTGAGCAATGCCGGTAAATTCTGCGAGAAAGCCGAGCGCGGCACGACCATATCGCATCCCGCTTCCTGAGCTTTGACCTTAAGATCGCCTTGAACGTGAGAAAGAAATCCTACGATCGAGGTCTGCTTCTTTAATTTGTTTTTCAATTTGGGAATGACGGTAAGAGGCTTGGCGTTCACGTTGTTAAGGTCGAAGATAATGAGCGAAGGTTTCTCTTCTTCGTCGCTCGTAAGCCGGTCGATTACTTCCTTTTCAGCTTTGGCAAATTCGACTTTCACCCCGAGCTTGCGGGCAACTTCCTGAATCTTGGCAAGGAAGAAGAGATCGTCGATGAAGCAAACCACTCGAGTTGGAGCATCGGCGGCAGCGACTTGCTCCCCGGCTTCGCCGTTCCCGGATTGCCCCTGGGGCACGCCCCTCCCCTGACCGCGATAACGTCCATTCTGGGAATAGAAATCGTTACCGGAGCCTTGGGCATTGCGATAGCTGTGGTCCATCGGTCCAACGAACTGCTGACCGCCGTGACGACGGCGTCCGCGTCCCTGATTTCCTCCGCCCTGTCCTCCGGGACCGCGCATGCCATGCGGACCTGCGCCGGGTTGGTTGTTGTGCTGTCCTTTGCCGCGACGATGGCGGCGGCGGCCCCGGTTGCCGGGGTGTTGTGGCTGGTTCGGTCCTTTATTCATCGACGTCCTGTATGTCTGTGTAGAACGGAGGCAGCGGCAGAAGCCACGATGCCTGCACCACGGTTATCTCGCACCGCCGTGAGCGGCCGTGTCACAGAGTAGTTTCGTTACGTTCACCTGCAAGCGGTCTCTTGTCAGAATGCGGAAGCTCCAGCTTCGCTTGAGATCTTGGTTATGGAAATCGCTCGCGAACTATGTACTTTCCAGCGCGCTCCGGTTCGAGATTTCAGGACTCAATTTCGGAATTCCCGGCCTTGAGCGCGGGTGCCGGCACCTGGGTGTGCGGCAATCGGAAGACAACTCAGATGGTAACCGCGCTTCGGTGAGGATTGCAAGTGGATTGTGATGGCGGCTGGCGACTGCCGGCTTCCGGCTACTGGCCTCCGGCTTAAGTCTGATCCTCGCAATGTAAGACACATAAGCCGGAAGCCAGGGGCCAGGAGCCGGAAGCCCATCCATTACACTGTCTCGTGCCTCGCACCTCGGTCGCCGAATACCTGGAACAATTCACGCGATATCGGCGCGACATCGCATGTGTTTTTCCGCGGGGCTTCCGCTCCATTCGCTGGACCTATGGCGAACTTCTGGCTCAGGCGCAACGCACTGCCAGATATCTGGACCATATCGGCGTCGCCAAAGGCGATCGCATCATGCTCTGGGGCGCCAACTCTGGAGAATGGCTTGCTGCTTTTTGGGGCGCTGTAACGCGCGGAGTGATCGTAGTGCCCATGGACAGCGCGGCCACTCCTGAATTTGCGGAGCGAGTCTATGAGCAGGTTCAGGCCAAGCTGCTATTCAGTTCGCGCGGATTTACTCTGGAATCGGCGACCCGAAAGACTCTACACTTCGAGGACTGCCCTTCCCTCGCTGCCACAGAAGACGCGGACACTCCAGCGATCGTTCCACTCACTCGCGAAGATCCGCTGCAGATTGTTTTCACTTCGGGAACGACCGGGGAGCCGAAAGGTGTCGTTATTACTCACGGAAACGTGCTCGCGAATCTTGAGCCAATAGAACGCGAGATACAGAAGTATCTCCGCTACGAGCGCGTCTTTCATCCGTTGCGGTTTCTCAATCTACTGCCCTTGAGCCATGTCTTCGGGCAGTTCATGGGAATCTTCGTTCCACCGTTGATCGGAGCTTGCGTTCGCTTCCTTGAGTCGATCAAGCCTTCGGACATCGTAAAGAGTATTCACACGGAGCGCATTTCTGTTCTCATCACCGTGCCGCGGTTGCTGGGCTCGCTGCGCGAAATGCTGGAAGCTTCCCTGCGCGAGCGATTCGGAGACGAGCGCATGCGTTCCGAAATGGAAGCAGCCGGCCAGGAGCACTTTGCTCGACGCTGGTGGCGCTTCCGCCGCATTCATTCCCAATTTGGATGGAAGTTCTGGGCGATTATCAGCGGCGGCGCCACGCTCGATCATGATGACGAAGAGTTCTGGCGGCGGCTCGGCTTCGCTGTGATCCAGGGCTATGGTTTGACTGAAACCACTTCCCTCGTAAGCCTCAATCATCCGTTCAAACTTGGCCGCGGCTCCATCGGCAAGGCCTTGCCGGGACGCGATATCAAACTCGATGAATCCGGCGAAATTCTCGTCCGTGGCGACAGTATTGCCAAAACCTATTGGGTGAACGGAGCGCCTGTCGCCGCGCGCGAAGGCGAGTGGTTTCGTACCGGTGATCTCGGGGCGGTTGATGAGGCCGGCAATCTGTACTTTAAGGGTCGCAAGAAGAACGTCATCGTCACGGCCGAAGGGATGAACATCTATCCCGAAGACCTGGAAGCTCAGGTTCGAGCGCAACCTGAAGTGCGCGACTGCGTTGTCGTCGGAGTGCGCCGAGGAGGAAACGCTGAGCCTTGTGCCGTCTTGGTTTTAGAGCGCGATTCCGCCGGCGATGGAAATCAAGCAGCTTCGCGCGCAATCGGCCGCGCGAACCAGAAGCTCTCGGCTCATCAACGCATTCGCCAGTGGCTCGTTTGGCCTGACTCGGACTTTCCTCGAACTTCTACGCAAAAGCCGCGCCAGGATCTGATCTCCGCATACGCTCACGCGCAAATCGAGCGATCCGGAAATGGGAATGTTCCTCGAAGCGCAGTTGAACAGGCAATCGCCGGGTTAACAAGGCGCGGAGCTAGCTTATCGACGAAGCTCGACGACGATCTGAACCTGAGTTCCATCGATCGCGTGGAACTGCTCACCGCGCTCGAACAGCGATATCAAGTCGAACTGGATGAGAGCCGCTTCTCCGAAGCGAGCACCGTTGCAGATGTCGAGCGCATGCTCAATGAAGCCAGCCACGAGCCGCGGATGCGAGAGTACAGCTATCCGCGGTGGGCGCAGAGTTGGCTCGTCCGCTGGATCAGGGTTGTCATTTATTACCTATTCACCTGGCCGGCGACGCTCGTCATGGGAAAGCCAACGGTAGTTGGTCGAAGTCGGCTGAAGAACGCACGCTCACCGCTCCTCTTTATCAGCAATCACGTCACCTACATCGACGCCGGCCTGCTGATGTTCGCTATGCCTGCGAGATACCGCCATAAGCTCGCGATCGCGATGCAGGGCGAGTTACTTGCGGAAATGCGAAATCCCCCAAAGCAGATGAATGTTTTCCGGAGAGCCATCGAAGTGCTCTCCTACTGGCTCGTCACCGCTTTATTCGACGTGTTTCCGTTGCCGCAGCGCTCCGGATTCCGTGAGAGCTTTGCGTTTGCGGGCGAATCGATCGATCGCGGATACAGCGTTCTGGTATTTCCGGAAGGTCGCCGGACAAGGGACGGAGAGATGTCGCCATTTCGTGCAGGCATCGGAATCCTGGCGCAGCAACTCAGAGTGCCGGTGGTTCCAATGCGAATCGACGGCCTGTTTCCATTGAAGGCTGAACAGCGTCATTTCGCGCGCAGAGCCGAGATCAAAGTGATCGTCGGTGAACCCGTGCAATTTCCCGAAACAATGAGCGAAGAGGAAATTGCGCGAACCCTGGAACAACAAGTGAAATCACTGTAACCCTAGTACGTTGGTCCCGCTTCGAGCGATTGATTGCAGACTCCATTCGTCGGCTGCGTTGGCAGCGCCGGAGGCGTTTTCCATGCGGGCGGCTGCGTGAAGTCGAAGAACTCACTCATATCGTCAGCCCACCCGTCCCGATTGGTAAGCGATTTCACGCCGAACGTGGTCTCAATCAGTTTGAGGATTGACGTCAGCTCGCGCGGTTTGTGCGAAACGAAATGCGGCTTCACCCAGGGTGAAATGACCGTTATGGGAACGCGGAAACCGGATAAGTTGAAGGTTCCCTTCACGTCCCCAGCCTTCAGAATGGGTGCGATATCATCCGGCGGCGGCACCTGGAACGGGGGCACATGGTCGTAAAGACCTCCGCCTTCGTCGTAAGTGAGAATGAATACCGATGACTGCCATGCGCTGCTGTTCATCAGCGCCGAAATAATCTTCTGCACCAAGGCAGCGCCGCTCTGCACGTTGTTGTCGGGATGTTCATCCAGCCCGGTTGCGCCGGCGCGTTCAATAAAGACGACCTGCGGTAGATCGTCATCCGCTGTCGGCGACGCAAGCACGCTGTACCAGTTGCTGATGTTATAGACCTTGGGCTTGATGTCGCTGCGGTAATAATCGGCGAAATCGCTGAGATAGATGTCGCTGTCCTGATAGTAATAACGCCAGCTTACGCCCGCGTCGTTGAGCCGGCGGAAGATGGTCTCCTGGGTCCAGCCGCCGGCGCCCGGCGTCGCATTCACAGTGTGGCCGAACGACGTGCCGGTAAACATGTACATGCGATTGGGAATCGTGTTCGACGGTACCGACGAAAAGAATCGGTCGCTCGTAGCAAATTGCGTCGCCAACTCGTAGTAGTACGGAAGGTCCGTCTGGTCGTAATGGCCCATCTGACGAGTTCCGTCAGGATCCTTCGTCGTCAGGTTTATGGTTTGCGGGAACTTGTCCATCAAGAACTTGGCATGGCTGAAATCGGTATCCATGAAGGTGTCCGGGGACTGGAGATCCATGTCGATATGGCTCTCGTTCCAGGCAAAGTCGTCGTTCTCCATGCAGACGGTCTGATAGTGATAAGGCTTAACCAGTTTTCCCGTTTTGGTTTTGAGCGCGGTATTCGGATTGAAGCCGTCGATATCAGAAGCGCTGGCTCCCGGCACTTTCGAGGCGCGATACGCACCAAGCACGCCGAAGTAATTGTCGAAGGTCCGATTCTCCTGGAGCATCACGATGATGTGCTTGATCGGATGATCCGGAATCGGCGCTGGCGGCGGCACGGCTACGCTCACCACAACCTGCTGAGTGAGCTTCGCGCCACTCTGATCGGTAGCAGTGGCCGTGTAAGTTGTCGTCACGCCCGGCGCCACTTTGAAAGAGCCGTTCGGCAACAGAGCGCTTACGTTCCCAATTCCCTGATCGATCGACAATGAGCTGATTCCCTGCGACGTCCAGCTCAGTGTTGCGCTGCCGCCCGGCTGAATCGTGTCCGGCTGTACAGAGAAGCTGAACTGCACCGGCAACACCGTAATCGTCGCCGTAGCGGTCGCTTGATGGCCACTGGAGTCAGCTACCGTTGCGGTGTACGTAACGGTGCTGCTGAGTGGGAACGTTGCCGACCCGGTGGGAACTGTGAGCTGGCGATCTTCCGCTTCGGGCAATGGAGGCGAGAAGCTGATCGACGTCGCATTGCTCGTGCTCCAGGTCAACGTCGTTAGCTGTCCGGCGACCACCGTGGTTGGAGTCGCGGTTAGGGACACAGTCGGCGCTGAAGTTGACAATGGCGGACTTGGTGGTACAGGCGGTGGAGGCGGATTTGAACCGCTGTCGAGTGACGTCGTCTGCGGAGCGATCGGCGCGCCGCCTGCGCATCCGGCAAAGAAAGCGATGATGACGATTAGGACGAGAGTGAAAACCGGCTGGATTCGACGACTTATGTTCACGACCTGGCCCTGACCTATGAGCTTGGATTCAGCAGCTCTGGCCAGAGTTGCCGCCTTCAGGTTGTCAGCTCAGGTCACGGGCGCCGGATTAAATGGCGCGAGGGCATTCTGCAGTCCCCAGTGCTCGGCCCAGGTCTTCTTCTTCCCGCTCGCAACATCGAGAATAAAGCGAAAGATCTCCCACCCGACCTCCTCGATGGTGGCTTGGCCGGTTGCGATCCGGCCGGCGTCGATGTCGATCAGGTCCGGCCAGCGTTCGGCCAGCGCGGTTCGCGATGAGACTTTAACCACCGGGACCATCGCCAGCCCGTACGGACTGCCTTCCCCAGTCGTGAAGATGTGGAGGTTCATCGATGCCAGTTGCTGCGTGCCACAGACGAAGTCACTCGCCGGAGTAGCGGCGAACACCAGCCCTTTGCTCGTCACCCTCTCTCCTTGCGTGGCAACGGCCATGAGCGCCGAGCTACCCGCCTTGGCCACGGAGCCAAGCGCCTTTTCGACGACGTTCGCCAGGCCGCCACGCTTGTTTCCGGGTGTTGGGTTCGCGGTTCTGTCAGCTCCTCCTCGCGCGAGATAGTCGTCGTACCACCGCATTTCCCGAATCAGGTCGTGGGCGACTTGCTCGTTGATGGCTCGCGGCGTGAGCAGATGTACGGCGTCGCGAACTTCCGTCACTTCGGAGAACATGACTGTTGCCCCGGCCCGGACCAGAAGGTCCGCGGCATAGCCGACGGCCGGATTGCAGGTCACTCCGGAAAAGGCGTCGCTTCCGCCGCACTGGAGTCCGACGACCAACTCCGACGCTGGAACCGTCTGCCGCTGGCGACGATTGAGTTGCTCAAGCCTCTTCTCTGCCGCACGCATGATCGCCGCCACCACTTCCCCGAAACCGCGCTCATCCTGCATGCGGATGACAAGGGGGTCGGATTCCAGAATGGGAAGCGCTTTGTTATCGTGCTCAGGAAAAAGGCGCGACGGCTGCAGCTTCTCACATCCAAGGCTGACTACCATGGGAGCTGCGCCGAGATTCGCGTGTGTTCCGATGTGCCGAAGTGTCGAAATGGGAATCTCTGAGCCACTGGCATCCAGAGCGACTCCGCAGCCGTAGGTATGCGTAATTGCTACAACATCGTCCACATTCGGGAATCGCGGAAGAATCTCGTCCTTGATTCGTCGGACAGCATAGTCCACGGTCGGCGCGACGCACTGCACTGTGGTCGTGATCCCCAAAATATTTTTTGTTCCGACGCTCCTATCGGTGTTGCGATATCCCTCGAACGTGTATCCGGTCAACGCAGGCTGTGCCGGAGGCGTAGCAGTCGCCAGCGGCACGTCGTCGAGAGAAGGAGCTTCAGGGACATCGAGCATCTCCTCACGAACCCACGCGCCGGCCCGGATCGCGCGACTTGCAAAGGCGATGGTGTGCCCATATCGCGTAACTGGTTCGCCGGGCTCGATGTCAGAGAGCGCAACCTTGTGCGCTTGCGGAACTCTCTCCAGCAAAGCTGGCCCGTTGGGAATCTGAGTTCCAGCAGCTAAGCCTTCGTCGGCGACCACAATAGCCACGTTGTCGCGCGGATGCACGCGGATGCACAGCGGTGCTGAGCGGCTTGGCTGCATAACTAAAAGGGGCAAGGTCATGTTAGCGCGTCTGCTTTTACGGCGAAGAGCGCACGTTTCGTGTACTAAGAAGCAGCTTCGTTAGCGGTGACGTATATTGCAGAGCATCCCATGCCATCGGCAAGCGAAAGCCGGGAAGATTTGTGCGCCATTTACGTCGATATGGGCACCACGAATACTCGAGTTTGGCTGATGGAAGGGAGCCGCGTCATTGCGCGGGAGTCTGCACCATTTGGAATCCGAGATTCGGCCCGCGAGAAGTCGCCGAAGATAGTGTACGAAGGACTTCAACGGCTGATCGCACTTTTTGAATCCAGCTCCGATCAAAGCAGTCCGACACACATTGCAGCCGCGGGGATGATCAGTTCTTCTCTTGGCCTGGCGGAAGTACCGCACGTTCCTGCGCCGGCAGGACTCGACGAGTTATCGGCCGCCGCGCAATGGCACCGTTTCGAGGACATATCGGAGTTGCCGATCCTTCTTGTACCGGGGGTGCGCTGTGGCCCGGCGAATCCCAAGGCAGAACAGATCGATTCGGTCGATGTAATGCGCGGCGAGGAGACGCTCTGCGCAGGGCTCGTCGCCCTTAATGTCGTGAGCCGGTCCGGCATCGTCCTCAATCTGGGTTCTCATTGGAAGGCAATCCAGCTTGACGATAAAGGGCGAGTAGCTTCGAGCATTACTTCGCTGTCGGGCGAACTGCTTCATGCTGCGCAGCAACAAACAATTCTCGCCAGCTCAGTGGCAGCAAATTGGCCCGATCGGTTTTCGCCGCAATGGCTCAAATCGGGAATAGATCTGGCCCGCCAGTCTGGACTCGCGCGGGCTCTCTTCTGCGCTCGTCTGCTTGGTCTTTCCGATCAGGGGACTCCTGAGGACCGCCTCGCGTTCCTGCTTGGGGCTTTTCTTGCATCGGACCTCGATGCGTTGAGAAAGCGCAATGCTCTCAGCCCCCAACGCAAAGTCGGCATCATCGGCTACAAAGCGCTTGCTGAAGCGTGGCAATTCGCGCTCACTGACGCAGGAATGCCATCGACGATCATCGACAGAGCAACTGTCGAGAACGCCTTCCTTGGCGCGCTTAGGCTTATTCTGGAGAAAGCACGCCATTCGCTGGATCGATCTTCAGCTCACAATCTTCGGAGGACTCTCAGCTCATGAAGCTGCGCAGCACGGCCTGGTTTGGGCCACGCACCCGCGACGGATTCATTCACCGCAGTTGGATGAAAAATCAAGGACTGCCCGATCACCTTTTCGACGGCCGTCCCGTTATAGGAATCTGCAACACGTGGTCCGAGCTTACGCCATGCAATGCGCACTTCCGCCGCATCGCAGAATACGTAAAGCGCGGCGTGTATGAAGCTGGAGGATTTCCGCTCGAATTTCCGGTGATGTCGCTCGGCGAGACGCTCATGCGTCCCACGACCATGCTCTTCCGCAATCTGGTCAGCATGGACGTCGAAGAATCGATTCGCGCGAATCCCATCGACGGCGTTGTCCTCCTCGCCGGTTGCGATAAAACAACGCCTTCGCTTCTCATGGGCGCCGCCAGTTGCGATCTGCCGTCGCTCATGATCTCCGGCGGGCCGATGCTCAACGGGAAATTTCGCGGGCAAGATATAGGTTCCGGCACGAACGTTTGGAAGTTCAGCGAGGATGTGCGCTGCGGCGTGATGAGCATAGGCGACTTCATGGACGCCGAAGCCTGCATGAGCCGCTCTGCCGGACACTGCATGACGATGGGCACCGCTTCCACCATGGCTTGCGTTGTGGAAGCCCTCGGCATGGGACTGCCGATGAATGCTGCGATTCCTGCAGTCGATGCCCGCCGCTACACGCTGGCGCACAATGCCGGCCGGCGAATTGTGGAGATGGTGAAAGAGGATCTGCGCATGTCAAAGATCCTCACTCGCAAGGCGTTCGAGAATGCGATTCGCGTGGTCGGCGCCATTGGCGGGTCAACGAACGCAGTAATCCATCTGATCGCGATTGCCGGGCGCATCGGAGTAGAACTCTCTCTCAAAGATTGGGACACGCTCGGGCGCAACGTTCCCTGCCTGCTGAACCTCATGCCCGCAGGCAAGTACCTCATGGAAGACTTCTACTACGCCGGTGGATTGCCCGCGATCATTCGCGAACTCGGCGATCTCATCCATCGCCATGCTCTGACCGTAAATGGCAAAACTATCGGCGAGAACGTGAAAGAGGCTCCTTGCTATGACCGCGATGTGATCGCCACGCCAGAGAAACCGATTCGGGAACACAGCGGGATCGCCGTTCTGCATGGAAATCTTTGCCCGAATGGCGCCGTGCTGAAACCTTCGGCTGCAACTCCGGAATTGATGAAGCACTCAGGCCGGGCGGTCGTCTTCGAAAACATCGAGCACTTCTACGAGCGCATCGACGATCCCAATCTGGACATCGATGAGCACTGCGTAATGGTACTGAAGAACTGTGGTCCGCGCGGCTATCCGGGCATGCCGGAGGTCGGCAATATGCCTTTGCCTTCGAAGATTCTGAAGAAGGGCATCACCGACATGGTTCGTATCTCCGACGCGCGCATGAGCGGCACCGCCTATGGCACCGTCGTCCTGCACGTCTCCCCAGAAGCGGCAGCCGGTGGTGTTCTCGCCGTTGTGAAGGACGGTGACATGATCGAGTTGGATGTTGAAGGACGAAAGCTGCATCTGAACGTTCCCGATCAGGAAATCAAACGCCGACTCGCAGAATGGAAGCCGCCCAAGCCGGTGTTCGAGCGCGGTTACTACAAGCTTTACTTCGACCATGTGATGCAAGCGGATAAAGGCGCGGACCTGGACTTCCTTCCTGGCGGCAGCGGCGCTGGCGTGCCGAGGGACAGTCACTAGCTGACGGACGGCGAATTTCAGAAAAACAGGGATATATACAAGGCACGATTTTTAAAATGCCTAAAAATCTGCAAATTTGGCCGGAATCTTGCAATTTCGGCTCGGAACCAGGGAACTGAACAGGGAATCTAGGGAAGTTGAGCCTAAGTTGAAGCCCATGTGGCAGTTGCAAGCGATGTTTTCGAAAACACAAAAATCGAACAGGGAAGGCTCAGGGAATTCTTCGTTGTTGAACCTGCCGTTTGAGGTGCACTTCTGAGCTGCACACCAAGCGGTCCAATCACGAAACTCGACGCGCTGATCTTGCCAAAAAGTCAAAATCGCAACCTTGCGGTGCCTGCGTCACGCTCCGGCGGTACAGTGCTGCATATCCGCGTTCTGGAACTGGAGGCGGTCGGAATGCTGCGAGCCTCGCCTTCCGCTCTTCCTCTGAGATCAGGAGATCCAGACGCTTCTTCGAAACGGACAACGCGATGCGATCCCTCGTCCGCACAACCGCGAGCGGTCCTCCGGCGGCAGCTTCCGGTGCGACATGCAGAACGACCGTTCCGAATGCAGTACCACTCATGCGGGCGTCGGAGATGCGCACCATGTCCTTCACCCCGGCGCGCGCAAGCTTGCTCGGAATGGGAAGATAGCCCGCTTCGGGCATCGCGGCGGCCAAAGGTCCCGCATTCTTGAGCACGAGAAAATCCGATGGCGCAACCTCGAGGTCGGGATCGTCAATGCGCTTCGCGAGATCATCCAGCCCATTGAACACGACCGCGCTGCCTTCGCACTCGAAAAACGCCGGGTTCGCGGCAGCGCGCTTGAAAATCGCGCCGTCGGGAGCGAGGCTTCCATGCAGAGCGACGATTCCGCCCTGTGGCGAAACCGGTTCAGAAAAACGATGAACCACGTTGTGATCGACAAAAGTCGATTGCGCATCTTTAAGCCGATCGCCCAGCTTGCATCCATCGACGCCGACGCAATCGAGATGAAGCAGGGGACGCAGTTCACGCAGGAGCGCCGTCATCCCACCCGCAGCGTAGAAATCTTCCATGTAACCCTCGCCGACCGGTTTGAGATCCACAAGCACCGGCGTCTCGTCCGAAATCCGATTCAGTTGATCCAACGAGAGCGGAATACCAAGCCGTCCCGCGATCGCGGTGAGATGAATCACCGCATTGGTGGACCCGCCAATCGCGAGCAGAACCCGCAGCGCATTCTCGATCGACTTCGGCGTAATGATTTGTTCAGGTGTAATGGGCTGATTGGCGAGACGGACGGCCGTCTTTCCCGTGTTCTCGGCAGCGACCAGTCGTGCCGCATGCACGGCCGGAATGGTGGCGGTGTCCGGAAGGGACATTCCCAATGCCTCCGCGATACACGCCATCGTGCTCGCCGTTCCCATTACGGCACACGTGCCGGCCGTAACGGCGAGATTGCCTTCTACTTCGGAGATGTCTTCCTCGGTCACTTCGCCGGAGCGATGCTTCGCCCAGAACCGCCGGCAATCCGTGCAAGCTCCGAGGCGCTCACCGCGATAGCGGCCCGTCATCATTGGGCCGGTGACGAGCTGAATCGCCGGCTTCCCCGCCGACGCCGCACCCATGAGCTGTGCCGGAACCGTCTTATCGCAGCCTCCGATCAGGACAACAGAATCCATCGGCTGCGCCCGGATCATTTCCTCCACATCCATCGACATGAGGTTGCGAAACATCATGCTGGTGGGATTCAGGAAGACTTCACCAAGAGAAATCGTCGGGAATGGAAGCGGAAGTCCGCCGGCGGCGAGTACGCCGCGCGAGACTGCAGCAACGAGATCGTCCATCGTGCGATGGCAGTTATTGAAGCCGCTGCCCGAAGCAGCGATACCGACCACAGGACGATCGAGCATTTCTCCGGAGAAACCCATCGAGCGAGCAAACGACCTCCGCAAAAATCGGGAAAACTTCCGATCGCCGTAATTGGTGAGCCCGCCATCGAGCCCCTGCGGTTTATCGCTCATTCGTTATCACCGCTTCAAAAAACCAACATCCGGTTCACCACGGAGCCACGGAGAACACGGAGAGGTGTTCTTGTCTGTCATTCCGAACCGGCTGCTGTTGCCGGTGAGGAATCCCTACTGATCCCATACCCTCCAGGTACTCCGATCGTGTTTCGGCCATTTCTAGGGTTCAGCACGAGCTGAAAACTCTGTCCTGCGCGAGCCTGGGTGGCAGCCGATAGGGATTCCTCACTGCGTCCGGAATGACAAGACACAAAAAGATCTCTCCGTGTTCTCAATGGCTCCGTGGTGAAAAAACTCACGTGACAGCACGCCGCTGAGCCGGTCGCAGACAGAAGCACAACACTGCCGCAATCAGCAGACCCGCGCCTAAGCTTCCGAATCCATAAACAAAACCACCGGAGCGCTTCAGGAAATATCCGATCACGACCGGCCCGAAGTAGCCTCCCAGATTGCCGATTGCATTGATCAATCCCATTGCACTCGCTACGGACTTCTGCGGCAAAGTTTCAGTGGGGATGGCCCAAAATGGTCCAAGCGATGCGTACACGGCGCCCACAGCTATCGAGAGTAATGAGAAACAAAGCAATGGTCGCTGCTGCACGGCAAGAGCCAGCAGAAATGCTCCGCCGGACACGATAAAAGTCAGACTCATATGCGCGCGGCGCTCACCGGTTCTGTCGGAGCTCTTCGCTGTAGCCACCATCATGATTGCAGCCAGAATGTAGGGGATACTAACGATGTTTCCTAGCGTGAGCTCGCTAAGGTTCTTCGCCTTTTCAAGCGCGGATGGCAGCCAAAACAGCGATCCGTAGCTGCCGAAATTGCGCATGAAGTAAATCAGGATCAGGAGCATCACCTGCGGCGAAAACAGCGTCGCCAGATACCCTGCCCGCTCCGTGCCCTTTCCCTCGGAGGCTTCCTGTGCGAGTGTTGCTTCGAGATAATCGCGCTCGGAAGCGGAAATCCATTTCGCGTCCTTTGGATAGTCATCAATCAGCGTCAGCCAGATGAGCAGCCACAGGAACGGCAGCCCGCCTTCGACGATCAACAGCACCCGCCAGTTCCACTGCTTCAGCAGCCACCCCGAGAACGGAGAAGAGATCACGACCGAGAGCGGAAGACACAACATCCAGTAGGCGTTGGCACGCGCGCGCTCGTGGCGCGGAAACCAGTGCGCGACCAACACGAGTACCGCCGGCCATACCCCGCCCTCGGCGAGTCCCAAAACGAGACGCATGATCCAGAACTCGCGTGCCGTGCTTACCAGTCCGGTTGCAACGGAGCAGATTCCCCACGCAACCAGCAGGATTGCCACCACCCGCTTCGCGCTCCAGTGCTGCGCGAGGTGTCCGGCGGGCATCTGCAGAAAGAGGTATCCCCAGAAGAAGATGCCGACTGCATCTCCCGCCTGTTGCGGATCCATGTGCAACTGCGCGCTCATCTGCGGCAGCGCCATCGAGACATTTGTGCGATCGATGTACGAGATCGTGTACATCACGAACGAGACGGTAAGAATGCGCAGCCAACGTTGTTCTTGCGTGCGAGCCGGAGCCGGGGTGATGGTGGATGACAACGTTTGCCTCAGTGTGACCTCAGGATTGTAGAACTCCCGCGCTGATAATCCTTCTTCACCGATGCTCTAAACCTTCTGTCATCCTGAAGCGCATCCTTTGCGCGAAGGATCTCCCATAAAGGTCTCGGACGTAATTGCACTCGCATGGCTCCTTCACGATACAGCTCACGGTTGCGGGCCGAAGAGCCTCGCAACGGCATTTCAGTCTGAAGCATCATCGGAGATCCTTCGTCCGCCTAAGCGGACTTCAGGATGAAGACCAGGAAGTCTCGTTTATTAATTCGCGCTCACCTGAAAGCGGAGTCTCATCTTCCAAAACGAAAACTTCACTCTTGATATTCTCTGCTGTTCCGGTTTTCAACGCGATGTTCTGCTGAATGAAATCGATGAAACGGACGTGCACGGAACATTATCCACATCGCGCGACCAGTGTCACTGTGCGTACCTTGCATGACTGAAATCTCGACAACCCGGCTGGCCCGCGCAGTACAAGAATTTGGCGCGCCTCTGCTGGGCATCGCCGCGTATTTCTACGACCCAATCTTTGTTGAGATCGCGGCCAAGCTCGGCTTTCGCGTGCTGTGGATCGAGATGGAGCACGCGCACATTACCTTCGCCGAGGCTGCCGATCTGTGCCGCATCGCTTCAGGTGTAGGAATGCTCACCATGATTCGCATTCCTGACAATCGCCGCGAGAGCGTGCTAAAGGCAGCCGAGTGCGGACCCGATATCCTCGATCTTCCGATGGCCGATTCAGCGGAGATCGTGCGGACGTTCGTTCAGCACGCGCGCTTTCGGCCTGCGGGTGCGCGTGGGTACTTCAGCGTACCCCGCGCACTTGACTACGGAATCACCGACAGCCTTCCGGCAGCGCAGCAGAAAGTGAATACCGAGCTCTGCTTGATGATCCAAATTGAAACGCAGGAAGCCGTGAACCGCGTGGATCAACTTTGTGCAATCGAAGGTATCGATATCTTCATCGGCCCTGCCGATCTCTCCGCCAGCCTCGGCGTTGCTGGGCAAACCACACATCCGAAAGTCGCTGAAGCCATTCAGAAAATTCTAGAGAGCGCCCGGAAGCATAAGAAACTGGTAGCCGTCGGCGCTCCTCTGCCGGACGTGCAGTTCTGGGCCGACCAAGGAATCGACCTGTTTTTTTGCGGCAACGACATCGCCTGTCTGCGAATCGGCGCACAGACGATTCTCAAGCAGCTAAACGCAGCCATTCATAACCGGAAAGCGAGCACTCCTTCTGCATGATATTCAAGAAGCTCAACCGTACTGACCTGAATATTTCCCGCCTGTGCTTCGGGACTATGACGTTCGGCAAGCCTGCCGATCAGGCGACCTCGACCCGCATGGTCGATCAATGCATCGAAGCCGGTATCAATTTTTTCGACACGGCGAACATGTATCAGCTCGGTGTTGCTGAAACGATGCTTGGGGAGGCGCTCAAGGACCGCCGCCAGAACGTCATCCTGGCCAGCAAGGTACGTTTCAAAATGGGAGATGCTCCCGACCAGAGCGGCCTTTCGCGCAAAGCCATTCTGCGCGCTATCGACGAAAGCCTGAAGCGGCTGCAAACCGATTACCTCGATATCTACTATCTGCACTTCCCCGATTATGAAGTCCCAGTTGAGGAAACGCTCGACACTCTCGATCACTTGGTGAAGCAGGGCAAAATCCGTTATCCGGCGACTTCCAATTATGCCGCCTGGCAGCAGGTCGAAATGCTCTGGATCGCCGAAAAGAAAAACTACAAGCCGGCCGTGATCACCCAGCCGATGTACAACCTGCTCGCGCGCGGCATTGAGCAGGAGTGGCTGCCGATGACCAAGCACTATGGCTTATCGAACATCGTCTATAACCCACTCGCTGCCGGCCTGCTCACCGGCAAGCACCAGATGCAGACGGTCACGCCGGGTACGCGCTTCGACAGCAACAAGCTCTATCAGGACCGCTACTGGCACAAGCAGGACTTCGATGCCGTCGAGAAATTGAAAGTCATTTCCCAGAAGTCTGGACGGTCGCTGATCAGCATTGCCTTCAATTGGCTGCTGCATCACACGGCGACCGACTGCGTGATTCTGGGCGCATCGCGACCGGAGCAGCTCGCGCAGAATCTCGCGGCGTGCGAGGAAGGACCGTTGCCTGAAGATGTCGTGAAAGCTTGCGACGAAGTTTGGAAGGAATTTCGCGGGCCCATTCCGGTTTACAACCGGTGAGCTTGTTCTGGTCATTCCGAACGTATGCTCACGCGTGTAGTTCGCGTGAGCAGGAGCGAGGAATCCCTATGAAGTGGCCGATCTAGTGCTCACAGTATCGAAGTGGTAGGGATTCCTCCGCCGAAATCGAGCGTTCGGAATGACAAATATTTCGGGCTCACCATTTCGGCAACGCCCGCTTCCAGTTCGGATCAACATGTTTGCGCATTTCGGCTTCATCGTCGCGTTTGCGATACGGATGCTTGCGATACCGCTCGACGCCTCGCGCGAGCTGGTCACGATCTAATTCAATTCCCAATCCGGGCTTTTCCTCGATGCGCACGCAGCCGTTCACGATTGGAATTCGACCGCCGGCGACGACTTCGTCCTTCTCTGATTGCCAGGGATAATGCGTGTCGCAGGCATATGTAAGCTGCGGGGTTGCGGCGGCGGCATGAGCCATGGCCATCAGCGAAACACCAAGATGCGAATTCGAGTGCATAGAGAGCCCCAGGCCGAAGGTGCCACAGATTTTTCCCAGGTGCTTTACTTGCTGGATACCGCCCCAATAATGCGGGTCGCAGAGTACTACCTGAACGGCGTCGGTTCGGATGCTCTCGGGCAAATCGGCAAATCCAGTCACCGCGACGTTGCTTGCCAGAGGCGTTTGCACGCCGGCATCGAGCAACTTTTGCCGAGCATGTGCCATTCCGGGGATCGTCGCTGTGGGATCTTCGAGGTAGCCGCCGTTGCCAAGCTCTTCGCGGAGAGCTTTTCCGATTTCGACGGACGTCTCGACAGACCACGCGCAATTCGGATCGAGCCGAATCGGTACCGCGGGACCGAACTCTGCGCGAAGCTGACGGACGGTCTCAATCTCCTGTGCAGGTTCGAGCACCCCGGCTTTGAACTTGATTTCGCGAAATCCGTATTTCGCGAACATCTGCTTGACTTGGGCGACAAGCTGTTTAGGCGTGAGCGCCTCGCCGTACTCGTCTTCGCGGGCATCCTCGCCCTCGCCGCCTCCGCCTTTGTGTTTGTAGAACGGATACGCCGAGAATGGGACTTCGCTGCGCGCTCGTCCACCAAGCAGGTCGCAAGCAGGCTTGCCTACGGATCGGCCGATCAAATCAAGACATGCTATTTCGATCGCCGAATAAAGCCGTGCCGCTTCGTCGGCAGGATTCTCGCCGGGAACGTAGTAGGTCTGCGAGCGGTCTCCCGCTTTGGCGCCGGTTGAGTCGATCATCGGCAGCAGCAGTCCGCCGAGGCGATACGCGTCCTGTCCAACGATGCGGCTTCGAAGCTTCTCGAAACCCTGCAGAATTGCGTCCCCGCCATGCGTTTCGCTGATGCCGACGACGCCATCTTCGCTCCTGAGTTCCAGAATGGTCCTCAAGGCGTATGGAGCATGCAAGCCATAGGAGCTGCGCAGAGGTGGATCGGCGATCGCAACCGGATGAACCTGCATTTCGGTAATTCGCATTCTCCGCCCTCGTCCGGTGCATGTGATGCCTGCGCAACGACCCTGCGGTATAACAACCGATCATCATAACTAGACCCACCGGCACGTTACGACACGCGTCTCTGTATAAAACTTCACGCCGTCTTTGCCTAGTGCGTGCAAATCGCCGAAGAACGATCCCTTCCAACCGGTGAAGGGGAAAATCGCAACAGGAGCGGGGACGCCGACATTGATGCCTACCATTCCCGTTTGGACCTTCGCGCTGAATTCACGAGCGACCTGTCCCGATTTGGTAAAGATTGACGAGGCGTTTCCGTACTCTGAGCCGTTCACGATATCAATCGCCTCCTGAAGGCTCTTAGCGCGGACCACGGAAAGCACAGGACCGAAGATTTCTTCGCGCGCTATGCGCATGGACGGATCGACACGATCAAAGATCGTCGGGCCGACGAAATAGCCATCGGAATCGCAGCAAGAGTCTTTGCGTCCGTCGCGAGCCAGCTTGGCGCCTTCTTTCTCTCCCAACTCGATATAGCTGAGGATACGTTTTTTGGCTTCGCTGTTGATGATTGGGCCCATACTGGTGTCGCGCTCAGAACCATCGCCGACCTTCATCTCGTCGGAGGCTTTTTTCAATGCAGCCAGTAACGGTTCTGCAGCGTCGCCGACGGCAACGACTACGCTAGTCGCCACGCAACGTTCGCCCGCGCATCCGAAAGATGAGGACATGATGGTACTGGCCGAGTGCTTCATATCCGCGTCGGGCATGACGACGGAATGGTTCTTCGCTCCGCCCAGTGCTTGTACCCGCTTGGCATGGGCCGCCGCTGTCATGTAGATGTGCTTCGCGACTGGACTTGAACCCACAAACGAAACTGCCTTCACGCACGGATCAGTCAGAAGCTGATCGACCACATCTTTGGTTCCATGCACGAGGTTCATAACACCGGCGGGCAGCCCTGCTTCATACACCAGCTCCAACAGACGCACCGCAGAGCGCGGCACTCGCTCGGAGGGCTTAAGAACGAAGGTGTTCCCACACGCGATTGCGACCGGAAACATCCAAAGGGGAACCATCAATGGGAAATTGAATGGCGTGATGCCCACGCACACGCCAAGTGGGTGCCGCGTGGACCATCCATCGACATCCGCGCCGACGTGCTCCACGGTCTCACCCATCATTAAACTAGACACGCCGCAGGCGAACTCTACGCACTCCAGTCCGCGTTGAAATGATCCGCGCGCTTCGTCTCGAACTTTGCCGTTTTCTTCGATAATCAACGCGATCAGCTCATCAGCGTGTTTCTCCATCAGCTGATGAAAGTGGAAGAGCACACGGCAACGGTTAAGTACCGGAGTCGCGCTCCACGCCGGAAATGCCGCCTGCGCCGAAGCGATTGCAGCCGAGACCTCTTCGCGCGTGCACAAAGGAATTTCGGCAACTGGTTCTCCCGTTGCGGGATTGTGCTGGATGATGACCTCTCCCCGGGAAATCTGGGGCTTGCCGTTGATGTAAACAGGACAGGACTTCAACTGAGTGGCGATTGCGCTGCTGGACATGATTGGCCTCGGCGAACTACGAATGTTAGGCCCAAGCGAACGGGGGAATCAACCTTCACAAGGGCATGCGCGGCGTGCGCGAGATGACATCAGAAAAGTTCAGGATTCGAGCAACTCCAGAGTAGCTGGATTGCCTCATAGATGCAGCAAAGGGGGCTACGCGCCATGCTCCTCATCGTCCTTTCCACATCCGCATTCGCGGTTGCACTTGCGGTTTTCTCGTTTCTTTTCGATCGCTACATGGGTGCAAGCGACACCGGAGACATAGCCGATTCCATGTCCCAAATTCATCACGGGACGCCGCAAAAAGAGCCGGCGAAGCGTTCTCGCGCGGTCGGCGCCTGAGCAGGCGGGCGGCAGGTTCCGGAAACTACCAGTAATTCAGAGAAAGATTGTGCATCCGGACTGAATAGGGATCGGGGTTCCCTCGGCATTGAGTTGGCGGTGGAAGCACCTGAGCGGAACTCACGGCTTCCACCGACAGATTTATTTGGCCTCGGCCTTTTGCGCCTTCACCATTTCCGCCGGTAGCGAATCGGCGGCGTCGGCTTCACTGAGCCGAGCCAAGGCGCGATTGACATCCGCTTCCTTGTCCACCAGGTTCCGCAGGCGGTTCTTGAGGTACGTCCAGAGCGTGGGAATATTGGTGTCGTACCAGCACGACTCGTACATATGCGGTGACAATCCGCAGATCATGCGGAAGCCGGTGTGTACAAGATGAGGGGACACCAGCATCGCTGCCGCGAGACGGTGGTTTCCTTCAAGGATGGTTAACGGCTGCTCCTCGTCAACACCAATCAGCAGCACGGCGGAGTTTACCGAGTCGCGCTGGAGCCGATAGCGCAGCAGTTGAATCTTCGAAAATGCCGGGTCCGTCTTGGCGATCGCAGATTCGCGGATTCGCTTTACGATCTCGCTCAGCAGGAAGCTGCCGTCGGAGATCTTGCGCCAGTGCGCGCGGGGAAAGACACGAATGCGCTTCAAATCCTCTGCATCGATTTCGGCTTCGTGCCACACGGTGTCGCGCGGAATCTCGCGCCACATGTGTCCACGACGGCGATAGAGCAGCGCACGGCGGACTGCATTTTGTGTTTCGTCGGCCAGATCCGGATCGAGCACGATGGCTTCATATTGATCGCGATCGCGATCGTACTCCTTCTGATAAAACTCATTCTTTAAGAATTCGGCAATAACTTCTGCCTCGGTTATGCGGCGCTTGAGAATCATGCAACCTCCTTCCATCGCAGACGGCTGATGGAACGCAAAAATGGAAGTGAAACTACGAGCAGCATCAGCAACATGAGCACGATCTGCACTACGATCACCTGTCGCAAACTGGAGTGGAGCATGTAAATCAGCAAGACCAGCGCTCCGCTGAATATCAGTTGTACCCAGCCTGTATTCGCGATCTTGCGGGACATCTCGTACGTCATCAGCACGACGGCCAGAGCGTAAAGGCCGGTAGCTACGGCGTATAGACTTAGCAATGGCTCGGCCGAGCGGAATCCCTCCCCGAGCACAAGATGAATGATGAATCCTGGAAAGAGCGCCAGGACAATAACGAACGCAATCGACATCAGCAGTACGATCGCCAGCGGCAGCAGCAGGACGTGAACTTTGTTGTGATCTTCCTTTGACGCTGCGCTGATCGGGAACATCGCACTCACAATCGACCAGGCGGCGAAGTAGAGCACTCGTCCAACCAGCGCAACGGCGGCGTACAAGCCCGCAAGCTCAGCCGTGAAGAAGTGCTTTACCAAAATGATGTCGATGTTGTTGATCACCACTTGTCCGACAAAGAAAACGATTGCCTGGATGCCTTCTCTGAAAGATGCAGGGATGAATGCCGTGCTGCCGGAGTCGGGCTGCGCATTCGGACTCGGAATCAAGACAGCCGCGAAAATGGAAGCGGAGATTGCGCCGACGGCTCCCATCACTCCGTAACCGAGTTCCACCAGCAGAATGGCGCATGCCAGTTTGGAACCGGCTTCAAGAATGTAATTGCGCGAAAGAGCGCCGAATGCGCACAGTCCCTGCATATTGCCGCGCTTCACGCCCAGCGGCGTGTAGAACGCCATTCCTAATGCGAACACGGCCAACACCCACGAGTTCGGCATCCGGAGATAAGTCGCGACTGGCTTTTGCGCGAACGTAAGCCCGACGGCGATCGCGATCCCGACAAGCCATGCGCGTCTGCGCAGGGTATGAAACACAGCGAGCTTCCCAAACGTGCTCTCGTTGCGGGCGACGAATTTGGCGCACACCATCTGGAACGAGAGGCTCACGGCGGAAGCGAGCATGAGCAGCGTGACGACCGCAGCCACTTGGGCAAACAGCGCCGGGCCTAGCATGCGCGCCATGGAAACATTGAAACCAAAGTTGATGACGGCCACCAGCACCGAACCACAGAGCATGACGATGCTGCCGCTCAACACGCGGGACGCCGTGCCGCGTTCGCGCCAGTCGCTCAAGCGCAACCGCCAGCCAGTACGCAGTGGAAGTGAAATTGTTTCCGAGCCAGAGTTCATCGTGCAGTGCTGCTGCTTACGTGCTGCTGCTTTGGATGTAGAAATAAGTCAACAAGGTTTCTGCGCTAATCGCGTTTCAAAAATTCCGCCAATACGTTTCGATTGACAGTGAAAGCTATAGATCAGATTGAGCCATTGCACCAGCCCGCAGGGCGGAATTCCTGTAGCCCAGTGAAAGCCGCAGAAACATTGAGCCCGCAAGGGCGACATAGTATTCTCGCGCAGAAAGCTATGCCGCCCTTGCGGGCTCAGAAACTGTTGTTTCGTTGACCCACGGCTTACGCACGTGGGCCACAGGAATTCTGCCCTGCGGGCTGGTGCATCGTTAAGCCGCCAACCTCTCCGTAACCATCGGCTGTTGGAAGATCGGAATGGGACGCATCGCGTTCGGCAGGAAGCCGGAGAAGCTGCGCGCTGCCTCGGTCGATGTCTCATAGATCTCGAACAAGCGGTCCGTGCGTGTGAGTTCCAAAACCATTGCGGCCTGCGGAGAAAGCGAAGCCAGCTTGAGATCGCCGTCACGCTTCATCACCTCGGAGACGCAGTGCAGGAGCATCTCCACGCCCGCGGCATCGAGCTGGCGAACCGCAGAAAGATCGAAGACGAGCTGCGGACGATCGGCATTGAGAAACGGCTGCACGTCCGCAAGAAATTTGCGAGCCTCGCGCTGGTTTACTTTTTCTGGCATGCGTTTGACGACTACGGGCCTGCTGAGTTCCATCTATTCCCTCACTCTGGCAATCACAGTTGAAGTCAGCGCCGCGTGCTCTTGAACAGCCGGGCGAGTTACCGCAGCAGCATCGAAGCCTGACGAACCCTCGGCCGGTGCAGGCCGGGGTTTGGCTTTCGCGCCGGCCACGAGGCTGCGGATGAATTGACGCGGAACGAACGTGGCAAGGTTGGCAGCGTCCTGCAGGGTGCGCAATGCGGAAGTTGCAGGTACGGCCGAAACGAGACTCTTGTCTTCGACTTCGAGCTCGGCTCCGTACTTCACGCTGACGATGCGTTTATTTCCCAAAATAGAATGCGCAAGATCGAGCCCGGCCCCCAGACACGACAACGGAAGCAGCGTGCTGGCTTCTACGACGCTTCCGCAATCGACCACGCTATGGTGTTCAATTGCGCTGCCGCGCGTGATTAAAGCGCCTTTGCGAACTTTGCTGTACGGGCCGACGTAGCATGGAGCCACGAGACGCGCACTCCGATGGACCCGAGCTCCGATTCCGATCCAGATGCCCGGACGGATCTGCTCGCCCACCGGCTGAATCGAGGTCTTGAGGGAGAAGCTGTCGAGAACCAAGCGACGAAAGTCGGCCGCATTCTGCAGCGGATTTACGTACCCGCTCGTCATGAACGGCTTCGCTGCCACCCGCATCTTCGCAAGCTTATTTCGCAACAGAAAAGCGGCATCGTTGCGGCGCGAAGAAGAAAGCACAAAGAAGTCGAGTGCGCCATTCTCGTTGCCTACCTGCGTTACATGATTGCGCTGGTCGAGATGGAATTGAATGAGGGGATCGATCTCGACTTCGGCGTAAGCCCCCAGCCTGACCAATAGAACCAGATCGGCTCCTGAATGCACGAATTCGTCGAACTGCTCTTCGGCTTCTCGCCACGCCTGCTGAGCTGAAACGTTCTTCCATTTCAGGTCTGAGCGGTGAGCGTCCTCGACAAGGGGGGACGAGCACTCGCCTGTGTTGAGAACGGCAATAGAATCGACTCCCGCCTTCTTCAGGCGATCGGCAAGGCGGTGCAACAGCGGCCTTCCCAGAACAGGAAGAAGTGCGAGCGGCACGCCGGAAAAACTTTCGCTCTCGCCCGCACGTGTGTTGCCCTCGTTTGGGACCCCTGGATGCGCGATGAGGAGAATTGCTCTTACATCCATTGCGTCCTCCCAAGGGCAGATACGCCGGCAAATGTGCAGGATAAGTTGGGAGTAACGGATTGGTTCAAATGGCGCGACTCGTAATCATGCGACAGCAAGTGCGACGGCGCTAACACGCAAGCTCTACTCATCGGGTCCCTCTGGCTCGTTAAAATAACGTCAGACGAATTACTGGAACGATTTCTGTCTGTCCGCTGCCAGCTAAGTTAAAGAAGTTCTGTTGCTGTACGCCGACCGAGAACCGAATGGGATACTCGACCGGAAACTCACCTAGTCCATCACGCTGGTTCTGGCGTAAGGGCTTTAGGTAAGAGATGTAAATTCCACTCTGCACGTTGTCATAAGCGTGCAACAAAGGATCTTTGCCACGGCCGGATTGCCAGGCAAAGTTGCCGTCCACGGTCCACTTTTCCGTAGGACGATATTCGAACGTACCGGCCGGCATAAATGCTTCTGCACGCGCGTATTGCGGCGCTTCTACTCTCCACGAGCGGATCATCTGCACCATTGGCGTGAGCGTAAGCTTCTGGCCGAATTGGCGCTGGAATCCTATGTAAGAGGAGGTCGAAACGAACTCGCTGACGACCGGGTTGAATTGCAAGTCTCGAATCGTGTAGCCGGTTACGAGCGCGTTCTTACCCCATGGACGCCCAACCGTGAAGTCAATTCGCGCGCCCTTTTCGCCGGAGCTGAGATGCTGAAGCGTAAACGGACCAGATTCGTGATACGCCATTCCGCGAATCGTGAGCGCGTTGAAAAGCGGGCTCGAGGACACGTACGCAAACTGCCGAAACAGATTCTGGTTTACGTCGAACTTAGTACGCTCGTTGCTATCCCGACGCACGGTGAACTGCAGCCCAGTGTTGAACTCGAACCTGGCCGAACCAAGCCGCAGGACAGGATTGATGCCGCCGTTCAGGTTGTAGTTGTTAGTGTCGGTAGCAACAACTCGTGACGCGAACGGGAGAGAGTAGTTGCCGGCATAGTGATCGAGCTGGAAGAAGCCGCTGATTGCCGGAATTCCTGATCCGGGATGATAGCGATAGCCTTGCGTAAATTGCGTCTCGACCAGGTGCCGCGCCGTTGGGAGCTGACTGGTGTTCCCGCTCAGGCCCGCGAGGCGCGCGTCAGTCGTGTAAATGGTCGCGTCGTCAAAGACGGGAGCGATCGAAAAGTCAGAGAGCACATTGACGTCTGACCGGATCGGCATTCCCGCTTCGCCCGCCGCTTCATGCAGACTGCGCTGGACTTCGGTGTTGTCGTTCTCGGGGGCTAGAGCGTTGGCTCGGGCAAACGCGCTTACCGCGTTGGGCATGTCGTGGCGCATGCGATAAATCGCGCCTTCCGCAAGCATGTAGTCATAGTCATCGAGATATTGATCGCGATTGCCTAAGCTTGCGAGGTACTGCTCGGCGGCACGATCATCGCCCTGGGCCAAGGCGACGTTAGCCATTCCAATCGCAACCTGTTCATCGGCAGCGCCGGCTTCTTTTGCGCGTTCATAGAGCTTCTGCGCCAGATCGAAGTCGTTCATCGACAGGAAGATATTTCCTGCCGCAACAAGATCGTCTGCCGTAGCGGGCATCGACTCCCCGACACGTGCCTCGGTGAACCCCAGTGCCACCTGCTGGCGCGCGTCGTCGTACTTGTGTTGATTCACGAACAGTCTTGCAAACGCGAGGCGTGTTTCGACGCGGCTGGTATCGGGCGCATCGAGAGCGCGAGCAAAGCGCTCCTGCGCCGCTTCCTTCTCGCCCAGCAACAAGAGAGCGTCGCCGGTTGACAGCAGCACCGCCCCAGAGTCGGGAGCCTGAGCTTCGGCAAGCTTCACGTCATCGAGGGTGGCAGAGCGCATTTTCAATTCAGCTTCGGCATGCGCGCGTTGAGCATAGAGGAAAGGATCGTCGGGTTCTTCACGGATCGCGATCGCCAACTGATCGATTGCCGGCTTGTACTTGTGCTCGTAGTAGAGCGTGTCCGCCAGTGCGGTATGCAGCGAAACATCGCTGGGTGACATCGCAATCGCCGCGCGATACTCAGTTTCAGCCTTTTGCAACTGACGAAGCTGGCGATACGCCGTGGCTTTGACCTCATGCGTTGCAGCCGAGACTCCCAGAATTTTTTCCGCTTGTGTTACCTGATCGAGCGCAGCATGCGATCGATGGAGCTCGAGGTTCGAGAACGCCGCACCCAGACGTGCGCTGCCGTTGTTCGGCTGCAGCGTCAGAGCCTGGTTGAAGTCAGCGATCGCAGCATCTGCGTCCTGAAGATCGTTTTCGACATAGGCGCGATTTACGAATGCCTCGACCATTTTGGGATCGCGTTTGAGAGCGCGTCCGTAATCATCGACTGCTTTGTCGAGCAGTCCCTGCTGCTTGTGGACATGGCCTTGCAGAAGCGGGAAATTCGGTTCCTGCGGCAGCATGACTTCGTAGCGCGAGGCCAGCGCCAGGGTGTCGTCGTAACGGCCGAGGTTGTAGAGCGCATAAGCAAGATACACGGCGCCGTCGAGATCCTTCGGACGCTGTGCCAGAACCTTGTAACCGAACTGTGCCGATTCGCGATACTTTCCTTCAAAGAAGAGCGACCGCTCCCACTCGCGTTGAACGCGAGGGTCATCCATCATTGCAGGCGTTGAGCGATGTACCCAGGCTTGCGCCAATTGGAATTTGTGGTTCTGAATCGCAGCGTTCGCTCCGCCGGCGATCAGAGCAGGGTTCTGAGGAGCTAACTTATAGCCCTGTTCGTACGCGATCTCCGCGTCGTCGAGCCGATCGATGGACGTGTACATGTCTCCCAGCGCGAGATACGGAACGTAATCGTCCGGATAGAGCTTCGCCATCTGATGGAAGTACTGTTCCGCTTCGGGAATCTTGCCCATGTCCCGCATGAGGTATCCCATGCTTTCGAGCGCAAAGCGATTGGCGGGATCGTGCTTGAGAACCGTTAGATAAACCTGCTGCGCTTCGCTCTTCTTCTGTTGAATCCAGAGAAGGTTGGCGTACTGCAGCTCGATGTTGGAGTTGTTCGGATCGAGCCGCATCGCATCCTGCAGGTCTTTGGCTGCGGCTTCATAGTTCTGGCTGCCCATTGCGATTGAGGCGCGAACGCGCAGAAACTCAGCCCTCTGCGGACCCTCAACCTGAATTTTGTTGATTGCCTGCTCAGCCAGCGCGATCTGCTGCTGCGCGGCCGCATTGTTGCCCAGCCCTTTGTAGATTTCGGACAGATTCAGGCGCAGCTCAATGGGAAAGATCTGCCCTTCGGGAACATCTTCCGGCATCCGCGCCAGGGCGGCTTCGTATTCCTGGGCCGCAACAGCATCCTTATTTTGACTTTTCGCAAGCGCGGCGCGGACGGCGTCCAGACGGTAATAGTCCGGATCGATGGTAGCGGCCTGATTGATGAACTGCTGCGCTTTATCAATATTGTTGAGTCGCATCCATGCCTGCGCCGCGCTCAACTGTGCGTTGATGTTCTTAGGATCGCTCGTGGCGTATTTCGAGTACGTGTCGGCTGCTTCCTGCTTCATGCCCGCCAATTCGTAGGTGTAGCCGAGGTCGGCAAGCAGGTCGGGCTTCTGCACGGGTGCGCTCTTTAATGTAGCGATCGCACCTTGATAGTCATGCCCCTCGCGCTGGAAATTCGCGACCGCCCGGAAAATATCGGTGTTGTTAGGATCGCGACGGCGCGCCATATCGAGTAACTGCTTGGCTCTTGCCGTCTCGTGCTGCTTCATGTAGCCGATGGCCATCAGCAATTCGGCATGGGCGGAGGGCTTGATCTGCTCTGCATGCTGCAGAATCTGGAGCGCCTGCGGAATGTCTCCACTTTGCATAAATAGCTCGCCCGCCATCATTTGATCGTCGATGCGAGTGGGATACTTCTGAATGACATCGAGCAGCATCCGCTTCGCATCGTTGATCCGGCCTTGGCGGAAGTAAGTCTGAGCGAGCCCCGACATTCCCTCCGGGGAATTCGGAGAAAGCTGAAGACCTCGTTTGTACGCTCGTTCCGAATCGGAAAGATGTCCGGAAAGCCGAGCAGCGTAGCCCAAAGTGAACCAGGTGGATTTATCGTCGGGAGCGATCTCCACTGCGCGTCTAGCATGGTCATACGCTGCAGGAGCATTGTTGTGACGAAGAGCGTCGTCAGCCGCACGCTGTTGACGTGTGGCCTCAATGCTCACGCCGAATCCCGGCCCCTCGGGCTCATTCGACTGACTCTGCGCAGAACGAGCGAAAGCTGTCGATCCACTCTTGCCTTTCTTGGTGGGCTGGGTTTGCTGCGCCGGCTGGCTTTGCCCGCCGATCTCAAACGTCTGCGCCAGACAAGACGAAGTGGCGAGCGCAACAACTACGAACAGCGTTTTCCATGCCAGTGCAAGGGGCGCGAAATCTTTTGTTTCCGAACTGCTTTTCATCATCTCTGCTGGGGTGAACTCTGGTTCAAGATCGCGTGCGGTTGAACAGCAGAACTGCACGCGGAAGCGACAGCCGCTTCAGCAGCAGCTCTGCCGACAAACAGCTTGGATGCAAGCAGAGTGTCTAAGAGTTAGCAGCTAAGGTGAAAATCGAACTGGAAAGGCGAACACGAAGGTCACGATGGATTAAATTCAGAGGTCACGACGATTCTTGGGGCAGTCGTTGATCCCTCACTTCATCGTGGCCTCTTGTGTGGGCTTCGTGATCTTCGTGTTCGCCTTTCCCACCAGAGCTGCCGGAAAACCAAAGCTGCCGAAATGGAATCCAAACCTACCCTGTAAGCACTCTCCCGGAGGCGTCCCTTGTATTTGAGTTCCACCAGCTTTTCTTCTACCTCCAAGCGTGTGCCGATTTATGGATGGCTGCTGCTGCTGGCCCTGGCAGCGCATGCGCCGCTGCTCTTATTTCAGTTGCAAGCGGGATCCTTCGACGCTAACACGCACATGTTTTTCGCCGACCACTACGCTCATCACTGGTTCAATCCGTGGAATGAGAAGTGGTTCGCAGGCTTCTCACAGACGACGTATCCGCCCCTGGTCCACCAGTTAATCGCGTTGTTCTCGCACATTGTCGGCCTGACGTTTGCCTACACCATCGTGCAGGCACTGGTGATTCTGCTGCTCCCAATTGGCGTGTATCGATATGCCCGCTTGTGGGTGAACGATCGCGCTGCGCTCTATGCAGCAATCGGCAGCATCTTCCTGGGATCGCTGGCGCAAATGGTCTATCAGTCCGGGCAGATCAATACAACGTTCGCGTCGGTGATGCTGCTCAACTCGCTGCCATATTTCTACGTGTGGATTCGTGAAGGCAGCGGGCTTGCGTTCTGGAAGGGCCTTGCAATCTTCCTGGTCGGCTGCGCCGGCCACCACGTGAGCATGATCTTTGCCACGCCGTTCTTTGCCTTGCCGATCATCTGGCTGGCGTTCATCGATCACCGCGAGGATCGCGCCGATGCGACCCTGGGCTCCGTGGCCAAGCGGACGGCGATCTTCGCCGTTCTCGCGATTATCGGAGTACTCGTCGTCTTGTATCCGTACTGGGTCGAGCTGTACCACAACCCGATCAAGCAGGCTCCGATCTACCACGAGAGCCGCGCTAACTACATCCTTGAGCCCATTCAGGGAATGAACTTCTTCATTATTCCTACAGGCGCGCTGCTGCTCGCCATCCCGTTCATCTTCTGGCGGGGGGCGACCGATCGGCGCTTGCGTCCGTTGTTCCTGGGCTGGTGGTTTACGGCGATGATCGGACTCGGCGGCACCACTCCGCTGCCGAAGATCCTCTTCGGCACTCGCATCTGGGAGGTCCTCACCTACGAGCGCTTCACTTATTGGGCCACGCTGATGGCGCTGCCATTTGCGGGCATCATCGCTGACTGGCTGATTGAGCGCTTCCGCGGCAAAGCCATGGCTGGTCTCGCACTGGCCGCTGTGCTCTCAGGAGCCGGCGCCTTGGCCTGGCTGCACGCGAATCCGATTCAGTCGAATGCATTCAGCATCGATGAAACCGTGAATTTCCTGAATCGGGACGATCACGCAAAATATCGCTACATCACGCTGGGATTCGGAATGCAGCTTGCACGCGTAGGCGTGCTGGCCAATGCCAGCTCTGTCGATGGCGACTACAACTCCGCGCGTCTCTTGCCGGAGTTGATGGAAGGCGGTTCGGCGCAGCTTACCAATGCAAAGTATTTCCGCCATGGAATGGAAGCATTGCGGGCAATGCTGAAGCATGCCGATCATTACGGACTCAAGTACATCTTTGTTCGCGACCGCTATTACGAGCCACTGCTTGCTTTCGCTGGATGGCGTGAAGCGGAAATCTATGACAACGGCAACGTAACGCTCTGGACGAAAGAAGACGTTCCGCCCGCCCACAAGATCACGCCGCCGCCTGGAGCGGTACCCACGGAATTCCAGGACATTCTCTGGGGCACGCTGCCGTTGGGAACCGTTGTCTTCGCTTTGGCTTTGTTAATTCTCTTCCCCGAACGCAAGCGCGTCGCTGAAACCATCGACTTCCCGGCCACCGCGGCTGCGGAGCCGGTGGTGCTGAGGGAGGCACAGTAATGGGACGCCTGTTCGCAGTGATCATGATCGTCGTTACCGGAGCGCTTCTCGCTATCGGCACGGCTCCGGCAAAGGAAAAAGAAAGTACCAACTCGCCGGTAGGTACGGTGCAGGCCTTCTACGATCGCGTAAAGGCTGATGACTATCGCGGCGCATACTCGCTGCTCGCTCCATCGAGCAACGTGGATTTCAACACGATGTACCACGACATCGCCGGACGCGATGGCAGCCTGAAGACGCTCTCGCATCTGCAGAACGTTGAGCCGCGCGTGATCGCGCATAACGACAACCAGACCATCGTGCGCGCAAGCCTCGACTGGGCTACTGCAGTCGGAGCTCTGCACGAGAATCGCGATCTCAAACTCATCAACGATAACGGCACATGGCAGATCGTATGGCCAAAGCGGCACGAACCGAATCTGCCACCCCAGGTGATTCCTGTGAACTACCTGCGCTGGGACATCATTCACAGCGACTCGGAAGATAACGAGTGGGGTGCCCAGAACGTCGAGAGTCCGCACGTGCGGATTACGTCGATGAATGCCGTCGAACGCGAAGGCAAGGTGATCATCCTCGGCGAACTCGTGAATGAGGACACCGTTCCCGGCTACGTCGATGTCGAAGGCATTCTCATCGGCAAAGACGGAGAGCAGCTTGGAGAAGAGACCAGCTTCGACAAGATCTCACACGTACTGCTGCCGAAGCAGGTTACGCCGTTCCGTATCGATTTCGATGGCGTCCACCTGAATCAGGTGAAAAAGGTCACGCTGAATCCGACTTCGATTCTCGTGCCTGCCTCTGCCGATCCTGTGATCGGCGTGATGCACCAGCAGGTCGCGAAGACCGATTCGGGACACTCCGTTCTTCAAGGCGAGCTGGTGAATCAAAGCGGCGAGCTAGTGAACATCCCGCAGGTGCTCGCGACCTACTACGATTCGCAAGGACACGTGATCTGGATTTCCGATGGCTACGTCGATCAGGCGCTGCGTCCGCAGATTCCGGTTCCATTTGCGGTGAGCATCAACGACGACATTGCCCCCCAAGTCCATAGCTATCGCGTAGTCGTAAACCACTACTCGATGGATCATCCGAGCGCATAGGTGAGGATCAGGATGAAGCGATCGGTACTTGCAACTTTGGTGATTCTCGCCACGACTGCTTGGGCAGCCGACCTGCGGTTGCCGGAGAAAGCGGTCGCGGGACAGAACACCACCATTACAACTACGGGCAGCGGCGACGCCACCTTGTTTGTTGTCGGCCCTGGAACGGCGATCAAGCGCGACATCAAACTCGGCAGCGATGTCGAGATCAAGGGCGAGCAACTGCGTAAATCGGGCTTCTACGAAGTAGTCGTAAAGAGCAGCGATGGCGAGAGCACGAAGCAGCTTTACGTTGCTCCTGCAGCGCCGGAGAAAATCAACTTTCTCGCGCGCCCCTCGCGCGTGCCTGTAGGAGAGCCGAAGGTTATCGCCGGTACGGCTTTCGTCTTCGATCAGTACGACAACCTGGTTCTCACCCCTACACCGGTGACGTTTAATCTCGCAGTCCCAGGCGCTCCGGCAAAAACCGAGCGCATGATGACGAAAGATGGCGTTGCCTACCTCCAGACCGGATCGGGAACGAAAGCCGGCCCTGGACAGTTTGTGGTGAGCGTCGGCGACAACTCCGTCAGGCGCGTGGTGGAAGAGACAGCGTCAGAGCCTTGCAATCTCAGGTTCAAAGTTCATAAAGAAAAAGAAGGCCTGATCGCGGAAACCGATCCGGTGAGGGATTGCTCGGGTAATCCGGTTCCGGACGGCACCATCGTGACATTTATCTCAAACGAACCCGGCCAGGGACGCTCGACCGTCGATGCCCGCGTGAAGAAGGGCGTCGCCCGCGCGGTGCTGCCGGCAGTTCCGGGAAGCACGATCTCCGTAGCTTCGGGAGTCACGCTCGGCAATGAAGTACGCTGGGGAGGTGGGCTGTGATGCGGCATGAAATTGACTCTCGTCCCGGTTCGGGAAGCGACTTCGTTCTGCGGTGGGTGATCCTGGGCATCGCGCTTGCGCTGATCGTCAGCGGAGGCCTGCCGCTGCTGTCGCGCGTCTTCGCCGACACACCCGACGTCGTGCAAGTTCGGCTCGACGCCTCCAATATTCAGCCTCGTCCGCTCGAGCAGCTAACCGGACAAGCCATCGTTAAGAAGTACTCGCAGGCGTGGAAGGACATGGAAACTGCGCTGGCGGAGAATCGTCCGGGAGTGCTCGACGAAAGCTTTGTCGGCTACGCGCACGACAAGTTGCTGTCGCAGATCAAAGAGCAGCAGAAGAGCGGGTTGAGCACGCGCTACATCGACCACGGTCATCAAGTCGAGGCGACCTTCTATTCGCCGGAGGGCTCGGCGGTACAGTTGCGGGATACGGCGCAACTCGAAATCCAGTTGCTCGATGGCGATAAAGTTGTGAGCTCACAAAACGTGGCTCGCAAATACATCGCCGTCATCACGGTGGTCGAGGATACTTGGAAGGTGCGGGTACTCGAAGGCGTGGAAGCCTTCTAGAGCGGCCCCTAGTTTGAAATTCTTTCTGAGGCTATCTCCGAGGTGACTTCTCGAGATTGTCGAGCCTCGCGGAATGCTCGCCGAGGACTTGATAGAAGCGACGCAAATCGCCTTCGATTGCCGTGAGGCGGCTCTCTACTGAGCCAATGCGAGCGCCAAGATGTGACTCGATGCTCCCGAGTCGCGCTGCAAGATGGCTGATCCCATTATGGTTAAGCAGAATACCAACCAGGACAGCAATAGTTGGTATCACGACGGCCACCCACATTTGCAGGTTGGTCATATGCTGTTGAGAATACCACTCTTTCGAATGCCAGCTTTCAACGCGCGCTCCTGACCTTTGCGGATAATCACGTTGCGGGCCATAACATTTCTTTACGACCCTTTTCTTCACTGCCTGCTAAACCCATCCTATTGCGCGACTTTGCGCCAGCCGTACACGTCTAATTACGTACTCAGGATTGGGATTAGGGCGGCGGCCTGAGTGCGCATCAAGTGCAGTAATGCGACAATCGTAAGAACCCAAAGCTGCGGCCGTAAGCGCCAAGCCCGAGAAGTCGAGTACGAATGCCAGTTACCGAGGCCCCACCAAAGTCGCCGTCAGAGCATCGCGCGTTGCGCCGCGACTTGCCGCAGGATCCTGCCGAACTCCACCTTCTGATCGAGGAACTCGAAGATGAGCGGGATCAAGGGCGTCGTCGCGAGGCGGTTTGGGTATCGGTCATCCTTCACCTACTGCTGATTCTGACCATCGTGCTCCAGCCGAAGCTCTTCCCCAATTGGTTCTCATCGAAGGACAAGGTCGTCCTGGTCTCGCCTCGAATGGACGACAAAGACATTCAGTTCCTGGCCCTTCCCAAAGACCAGCACAAGCCAACGGCTCCGCCAAAGACCAACATCCTTTCCGACAAGAACCGGATCGCGCAGGCACGCACACCTTCGCTCGATCGGCACACTCTCGAAGAACTTCAGAACGCACGTCGCCAGGGAGCACCAGGAAATCGCGGCATGCAGGCGCCGCCTGCTCCACCGCAACAGGCTATCGCTCCCGCTCCGGCGCAGGGCCAGCAACAGGCGCAGGCTGCCCCTCCCCCGAAGCCGCAAGAGAGTTCCAACAGCATCGCCAAGCTTGAACCGCCAGAACAGGAACATCCGGTTAATCGCAACGTCTTCAGCACCGCAGGTTCGGCAGGCTCCGCGATTCAGCGCGCAGCCCGGGCTGCAGCACAGGGCCACGGTGCGGGCGGCGATTACGGAATTGGACCCCTCTCGCCCAATACCAATGCGCAAGGCGCTGTTGACATTCTGAGCGATACGCTCGGCGTGGACTTTGGGCCGTATCTGTCCAGGGTTCTCGAAGATGTTCGCCGCAACTGGTACAACCTGATTCCGGAAGAAGCCCGCTCTCCCCTGTTCAAACAAGGCAAGCTGCAGATCGAGTTCATCATCGACAAGAATGGCTCAGTCGAGGGAATGCGGCTGACATCTCCATCGGGCGATGTGGCGCTCGATCGCGCCGCCTGGGGTGGGATTACGGCCTCGAATCCCTTTCCTCCCCTGCCGAAAGAATTCAACGGGCCGTATCTCGCTTTGCGCTTCCGCTTCTACTACAACCCTGATCGTGGCGAGTTGAAGTAAGGTGGACGCTCCCCGTCAGCAAGCCAAAGGCCTGCTGCTGATCGCTGCACTCGTCCTGATTCTGTTGTTAATTCGCTATTGGGAGCGCATCCCGTGGCTTGCAAGGTAAGTACCACCTTAGGAATACTCTTACGCGATGCACACCCCTTCTGTTTCGCTGTGTGCAAAAAGTCCTAAATTCACGTTCCTGAAACTAACGTAACGAACATCAAATTCGTTCAGTGTTTGTCTTGTAAGACATTGAATCTAAGCGCATTATTAATGCATCAGCATTTATGCAAACTGTGTAAATGGCTGAAATCAGGCGACCTGTTGCCACCCATCCTGCTTTTCCCACAAGGTTTTCCACAAAATTCAGGAAATCTCATTTTGAGACGAAACGAAGAGTCCCAACCTGATTGAACATGAGCGTCCAGAGGCAGGTAGTCCATAGGCAGGTAGAGGGGGACGCATTCGCTGCGCTGCAGGCTTAACTTTAAAGAGACGCCCCGCACCGTGGTGGCAGTTCTCTGGCCTTGCAACTAAGTTTTCAACAAGGGTACGCTGACTCCGCCGGCCAGAATTGAATCTAAGTAGTCACAGAATCGCTGCCGTAATCCTCGATCGCTGCCAGAGACAGGAGGGTTCTCGTCGTGGGTACAAACTTGGCATCGTCCGATGTTCAGCTTTTGCACTCCTGGAAAGAGATTTCTTCCTATACAGGCCGGGGAGTGCGCACTCTGCAGCGCTACGAGGCTAATCTGGGCTTCCCCATACACAGGCCTTTGGGAAAGCCACGCAGCTCAGTAATGGCGTTTAAGCACGAGATCGACTCATGGATGGCGAAGACCCCAGTGGGCATATTGGAAGCCTCAGCGAATGGTACCGCCCCCAATCCCGAGGCGCCACTGCGCAACATCACAGAACCGCTCACGACTCTCTCTGCGAGAACGGCGGAGTGGCACAGTCAGACCAGTTCCATGCAGCAGGGATTCACGGCGATGCAGCAGGCAGTGAACTCCATGCAGGAGAGAGTCAATTCCATGCTGGATCGACTGGAGAGAACGCAGACTCTGGCGATGCACACGCGCCTTCTTTGGAATCAAGTCCAGTCGCGCCGAGAAAGGCTGCGCAAATATGGCCCCCCCCCGCATCACGAGTTCCGGTGGCACAATCCAGAGCCTGTCAGTGTCGGCAAGATAGATCGCCAATTGAATTGAGCCATCGCTTAGCTCTCCACAGCCGCGGAGGTTGAACATGGGGCTTTGTCCGCGCGGAACCGCCAGGTTTTCTATCCACATTTTTGACCGTGGCCGGCGCGTGGAGGATGCGCAGGCGGACAGCCTCAACTTCCCCTAAACCACACCCCAGTCTCCGCCCCCACCTTGAGTGCCGCATGCTGGCTATGGTCCTCGGTACGCCAAATTTTCCGCTGCAACGTACGTTACCGTACCGACCGCTTCAGGTTCCCACCTTAAAGTCGATGTTAGGCCGCCATGCACCGATTCGCCCATTGCTCCCCAAGAACCTATGATCTGCCCCGATCTCTGGCGGGCGATAACCTGAACTACTGCGGGTTCGAATGCCCGTCCTGCGGATATCAGCTTCGGCTTTCGGATCGTGTCGGCGGGATTCTCGTCCTGGAAATCTTCCGTGCTGACGGTCTTGCGCACGCCGTTGTTTGTCCCGAATGCGGAATCAGCACGAGCTTCACGCGAAGCAATCTCAAGCTATTCAGCCGCCAAGGTGAGGACTAATGCACACCCGGGAGCGCATCGTTCAAGTAAGGGAAAAAGTGAAGAAACTGCGTCGCATGTCGCGTGACTTGGTGGAGCACTCGAACAAGCTACACCGGCAGTCGGCTCGCCTCCGCGCTTTCACGCCAGCCGCTTCCGAACATTTTGTCAAATTGCGCCTCGATGATTCCGTAGCACTCGCAGGCGCTCTCGCGCAGCCCAGCGGGATCGTTGATCGTGATTTGGCCGCGACGGTAACTGATTAGACCCGCATTCTGCAGAGTGTTTGCTGCAATCGTCACGGCAGGCCTATGGACGCCCAGCATCATGGCGAGAAACTCCTGGCGCATAGGGAACTCGGTTCGTTGAACGCGGTCATACACAAGGCTGAGCCACCGCGCCAGTCGCGTGTTGACTTCATGCATACGGTTGCAGGCTGCGGTTTGGCCCGTCATCGCCAGGAAGGCGTGTACGTAGGAGGCGATCAGTTTATTCAGCGGTGAAGGCTTGTTCATGACTTCACGCTCGAAATCGGACGCGCTCATGCGCAGCGCCCTTCCCCCAATTTGTACCAAGGTACGGCTGCTCGTGGTTTCCTGCTGCAGCCAGAACTGAATTCCCACTACCCCTTCAATGCCCATCAGTCCAATCTCTACGCTCGATCCATCGCGCAAATCCTGCAGAGTGGACGTAACAATGTCGATGGGAAAATAGATAAATCGAATCGGCTGTTCGGGTTCGATGAGATGTTTGCCGATTTCAAGCTGAACCGGTTCAAGCAGCGGAACCAAGCGTCGCCGCTCGTCTTCAGGCACCGCTGCAAGCACGAGGTTATCGCGATCTGTGAAATGTTCGTGCACTCATAGTTGGAGCCGAATTTGGCTCCGCAGTCACCCACGAAAAAGTGCGCCTGCAGAGTTGGAGTCGATATTCCGCACGATGAGGAATTTGGCCGCTCTACGACTGCAGCGCCGAGCCTGCGTGAACTATACCTTTGGAGAAGGGGTGAAAGGAAAGCGCGATCGGCGCTCCATCGCCTTCGCCATTGAGTCGTTGAGTTTTGTCAACAATCGACTTGTGTTCTCAAGGCGTTTTTGCATTGATTCGGCGCGATCGCGGCTCACGCGTGCCTTGCGATAGATTTCGTCGATACACAGCGCGTTGACCGCTTCGCCGCCGCGTAAGGGGCTACGATTCAGCCACGCATCGACCTCGTCTGCAAATGCGAGTACAGCGCTTCGCGGAGAGCCGGCGGGACGATGAATAGGAAATCCAAGCTGCACTTCATAGCGCTGGATTGTCCGCACACCGCGTCCGGTGTAGTTCGAGATCTCTTTCCATGAATGCAGAACGTGACGAGTAGGAGAGGTCGAGATATTCACGGTAGATTCCTGCGCTACAAACATTCTAGTCCTCTTTCGGGGCGCGAGCCGACAGATTTTGTGCCTAATACGGCATAAATCCATCATTCCGAAAATGAGACAGCATAGGAACGTCTTCTTGTGAGCGCGGACAACGGCGGATCCGCTCGGTGTACGACCCTACGATTTCGGACGACCCTGCTCCCTGGCTTTGCGTGCCTTGGCACGTCGTTTGGTGATCCGCTCACGGATGCGCTGAGTACGTTCGTGAGCTACTTCGGCCGATTCGTTAAGCCTGTGCGCCTCTTCCAGCAAGAGCCGGGTTTTGGCGGTGGCTCGCTCAGCCGCCTTCATTAATTCGTCGAGACTCTTCTTCTTTTGCGGCACTTGGAACCTTTTAGCTCACTTGCTCCAAATCTTCGGTAGTTTTTTCTTCGCCTTCTGCTTCGCTCTGGCGGCGCTTTGAGCCGACTAACAGCTCTCGCAAAACACCGGCGTGATGGATGCGCTCGTTGGCACGTTCCGCAAATCGCTTGTACGCGTGAGTACGGCCCCGCTTCTGCGCCGTCTCGGCCAAGCGTCGTTCCAAAGCGGCACTCTCTTCCAAAGATCGCAACGCGATCCAGAGCGAGCGCTCTACATCTTCATCGTTGGCCTGAAAGATGCCTTCGGGCGAATACGAATGTCCGACGCGGCACTCGTAGCGGATGTCGCCGTTTTCTTCCACTTCCCAGATGGTGCCGTGACAATCGGGACAGGTAAACGGCGTTTGTGTGCGTTTCTTTTGAGCTTCCTTTTTGTGATTGGACCTACGAACCATGGGTTTGGCCTCCGCTCCGGCGAGGCGGTTGATGATGTTGGCAATTTCTACCAGGGGCACACAGTAATCGGGCTCCACCTGCTCGAGGGCGTTCTTCGGCATGGAGGCTACTTCCGCATCATCGGGACTCTGTACGATCGTGGCGCCGCCTGCGTTATGAATCGCCAGCAGACCGGAGCTGCCGTCGTCGAGAAATCCGGTAAGCACAACGCCCACTACGCGCTCGCCAAAGTGACGCGCAGCAGTGCGGAACAGCAGATCGATTGCCGGACGGTGTCGGTTGTGTCGCGGTCCGTTGACAACGCGTACTTCGTCGCGCTCCAGCAGCAGATGACGATCGGGAGCGGCTACATAGATCCGTCCCGGGCGGATTGCCTCTCCATCTTCAGCCTGATGAGCAGGGATTTTCGAATGACGATTCAAGATATTGGGTAGCAACCCGGAACTGTCGGGCGAGACATGCACGACGACGAAGATAGCCGCGTCCAAATCGGGAGCGAGGTGGCTGGTGATCTGTTTGAGCGCCTCAATGCCACCGGCAGATGCGCCGATCACTACGATATCGTGCATTGGATTGGCTCCATCGTTGTTGGAACTCAGGCAATAGAGGAAAGATGTCTGCTGGGGAATAGTGGACGTAATGGACTCAGCGGACTATGTGGACCAACGCGGTCCGCGAGGGTGGCACGCTAAATAAAAACGTCAACTTGCACCTGTGCTGGTGTGTAATAAAGGTACCCGACACAGGTTCGGCCGCCATCGACCCTACCCCTGCTGGGCGGAGCCGCAATGGCGCAGCTTGGGATTGGCCAAAACAAGTCAGAGAAGATCCCTGTCTCGCGAATTGTGGCCATTGGTGCGTCCGCCGGAGGCATTCACAGCCTGCGCGAATTTCTACCTCAGCTCCCCCTCATTCCCGACTGCTGCGTTCTGATCGTGGTTCATCTCGCTCCCTTGCAGCGCTCATTCTTGCCGCAGATTCTCGGGCGCAATGCAAATTGGACTGTGAAGCAGGCTGAGGATGGCGAGACGATTTGCGCGGGCGTCGTCTATATTGCTCCTCCCGATTTGCACCTTGTATTATCTGGTGACCGATTGCAGTTGCTTGCTTCGGCGCATGTCCGTTTGCAGCGTCCTTCGGTGGACGTGCTGTTCAAATCGGTCGCTGAAGAACGAGGCGCTGCAGCGATTGGCGTCCTGCTATCGGGCGCCGGTCGCGACGGTTCCGATGGCCTGCGTTCGCTGAAGCAGTTGGGCGCGTGCACCATCGTGCAAGATCCCGCGGAAGCCATGTTTCCTTCCATGCCCTTTCATGGAATCGAAACCGGCTGTGCGGATTTCGTGATACAGGCGCGACTCATCGCGCCAAAGATCTCATCGCTGTGCTCTCAAAGGTGAGTCGTGAAGCTGGACGAGCTGTTGCACTTCCTCGCGGAAGAGCGCGATTTAGACCTGCGAGGCTACAAGCCGACGACACTCGAGCGCCGCATTCGCAAGCGCATGGGCCAGCTTTCGCTTGCCGATTACGATGCTTATCTCGAATACATCCGCGCGCATGCTGACGAGACCAACCAACTTCTCAACACCATTCTCATCAACGTCACCGAATTTTTTCGCGATCCCGCGGCCTGGGACGTAATACGCGAGGATATTCTTCCTTACCTGCTGAAGCGGCTGCGGACCGGCGACAGTTTTCGGGCGTGGGTGGCCGGCTGCTCGACGGGAGAAGAGGTCTATTCGCTGGCAATTCTCGTGGCCGAGTACTTCGGTCCGAGAATCACGGAGTTCGACATCAAAATCTATGCCACCGATGTGGATGATAGTGCGCTCAATGTCGCTCGCCGTGGAGAATTTCCTCCCGAGCGATTGCGGCGCGTGCGTCCCGAGTGGCGAAACAAATACTTTTCGAATGCCAAGCTGCCGCGCGTGACTCGCGAAATTCGCCGTATGCTGATCTTCGGCCGCAGCGACCTTGCGCAGGACGCTCCGATCTCGCACGTGCAGATGATCGTCTGCCGTAATGTACTGATCTACTTCGATTCAATCACGCAGACGAACATTCTGAGTCGATTGCACTACGCGCTCGACCCCGGCGGCATTCTCTTTTTAGGAAAATCTGAATCTAAACTAAGTAACTCGACGATGTTCCGGCCCGTCGATTCCAGGTGGAGGATCTTCCGGAAAGATCATTCGCAGCCCGGCGGCGAGATTCTTCGCATTTCTGCCGGCAGGAGCAATGAAGTCATGACGGAAGGCGGTTCGAACAAAGATCAGGAAGTCGCCCAAATCAAGCTTTACTATCGCGCCTTGCTCGAAGTGCTGGAGCCTGGCGTATTCGCGCTTGACGCTAACGATGTACTCATCGTTGATAACAAATCCGCTCTCGCGCTCTGGGGGCTCTCCGGAAGCAAACTTGTAGGCCAGCATATAGCCGATTCTGCGCTGGGAAGGCAGTGTCCCGACTTGGTACAAAAGCTCGAGGAAAGCCATCGCAATCCTGATCGGCCTCTCAAGTTCGAGTGTCCCATCAAGATCGACAATGAAACCCGCGTGCTCGCAGTCACGCTGCGCCCTGTAAATAGCGACAGCGGCGAGCGTACGGGCACGCTCATCTATGCCGACGACGTGAGCCATCGGAGAAGCTTCAGACCACTATCGAACAGCTCGAAGCTACGGGCGAGGAGCTTCAGTCGGCAAATGAAGAACTGGAGACTACGAACGAAGAACTGCAGTCCACAAACGAAGAGTTAGAAACGACCAATGAGGAACTGCAATCGACCAATGAAGAGCTCGAAACTACGAACGAAGAGCTTCAATCGCTGAACGAAGAACTCGAGAACATGAACGAAGAGCTCGAGTTCCGCACGCGGGAACTCGATTCCCTGAACAGCCGCTACGCCGAGACGCTGGAGCGAATGCCCTGGGCGGTCATGGTCCTCGACAGCGAAGGTCGAGTGCAATTTTGGAACACAGCTTCGCAAAAACTTTTCGATCTAGAGGCGCGATCGGTGATTGGACTGGAGTTGTCACAGCTACCGATCGATACCAACCTCCGCGCCGCTCTTGTTCGGCGCAGTAAAGCCTTGGGCGAGCGCAGCATCCCCATACTTCTGCGCAATCAACACCTCAATTCGAAACGCGCCAAAATGGTCTTTGACGTACATCTCACTCCTCTCAGCCGTGACAGCGGCAAACCCAGCCTGCTGCTGATGTTTGCCCCGCAAACGCCTGGATTGGAAGCAGGAAACTCGACGAAACGAGGCCCGGGACTGAAGAAAGCAACGAAGGCTAAAAGCGGCAGGAGTTCTGGAAAAAACGGGGGTCCTGTAAGAAAGAATAATCGGTAATTAAGGCGCTGTTGGCTAATCCCGGTTCCGGCTTGAATAGCAACTTTAGTAAAAAACCGATGCGCCATGCGTCGTACGTCATCGGAGCGAATTGATCGGGACTGTTGCCGCGCTTACCTGCGCCATGCCTCCCAGGTCTCTGATTCGCTGCGAGGCAACCGCCCGCATTTCCGGATTTGAGCTTTCCTCGATATAGAGCCGGTATTCGGCCGCTGCACTTTGCGGCTGACGCAGCGCTTCATACGCAGTAGCGGCGATCAAGTGAACGGTGTCCCAGTTCTGATGGGCGATGCTGTGCACGGTCTGTGCCTCGCGAATTGCCTCGGGATACCTGCCCAGCTTCAGGTAGGCGTCGGCTTCCATCGCATGTACGTCGGCGCTCTCGCGCGACCCTTGGCGATATCGCTCGACGAATCCCAAAGCGGCGTCGTATTGCTTTTCCACCATACAAAGCCTCGCCATGTTCATAAGCGCCGACTTGCTGTGTGGATTGAGTTCGAGTGCCTTTTCAAAATACCGGCGCGCTGCCGCGTGATCCTTTTGTTGGTCGGAAATCACTCCGAGCACGTTATAGGCGCGAGATAGCTTCGGATCGAGCTTGATCACCTGAAGAAAGTCTTCCCTGGCTCGATCCAGCTCTCCGCGCTGGAGTGCAGCAAAGCCCTTTTCAAATTCTTCACGCGCCTTGCGGGGAACGCGAAGATCCTCGACGTCCAGATCATCTTCGATCAGCCGGCTTTTCGCATCTGCACGCCCCACAATGCTGACACGCATTTCGCAGATTCCTGATTCGGGAACATGCAGCGGTCCTGAGGTGAGGAAATTGGTTCCGATGCCCGTTTGCACACGATACTCTCCGGGCGCCACAGCGGGTAAGAAGACATGCCCGTTATAAGGGACGGTCAGCTCAGCCAAACGCTTGCCTCGGCCAAACACTTGCATCTTCAAATTTTGCGGAAGAGTGCCGGACGACATCACGACCTGCACGTGACAGAAACGCGATTCCAATTCAGAACTGAATCCGAAATTGGAAACAAGCAAAAGAAGCGACAAAACTGCAGTACCACGCATTGCGGAGCCCTCGCCTAAATGACGAGGGCCGCAATCGGCCGATAGTTACTTTGTGATTAGTAGTCGTCTTCGCGTGATGATTGCCGCCCGGAGTTGCTGTCTCATGATTCAACGCCTTCATCCCTGTCCGCTACCTCATCAGAATATGCGAACGACATTGGGGATCACGGGGTCGTGTCGAGGCTGGGGAAAACGCCTTCGAGAGGAGCGAAACCTATTCGGCTCCGCATGCTCACATGACGGAAGGCTGCAGAGGGGTTGTGGTCACCAATCGATCGAACACTTCGCGATGGCCTACATCCGAGGTGAGAGGAAGACGCACCCGCAGCAGCGCTCCAGTCCCGAAGTTGGTCAATTCGAGAGAAGAGCGGGCACCGTAAAGCAGAGTGAGGCGTTCGATGGTATTACGCAGGCCGATGCCGCTGCGCGTCTGCGAGTCCGGCCGGACTGGCGGGCCATCGTTGTAGATGCTGATCACGAGGTCCGATCCCTCGGCTCGCGTTTTTATTTCGAGGCGACAGTCTCCGCGCGTGCGCGCTACTCCGTGAACGCAGGCGTTCTCTACCAGAGGCTGCAGCAGCATGTTCGGCACTCGGGCCTCGAGGGTCTCGTCGGCGATGTCGATTTCAACTTTCAATCTGGGGCCGAAGCGAATTCTCTGTATTTCGAGATATTCCTCCGCAAGTTCGACCTCTTCAAGCAGCGCAATCTCGCGGCTATCGTCCCGCGCCAGCGTAAGGCGAAGCAGATTAGCAATGCGCGAGAGCATCTGGTCGGCCGCTGCAGGATCGCGGTGGAGCAGACAAGAGACCGAATTCATGGCGTTGAACAGAAAATGCGGATTCAACTGCGCTCGCAAGGCCTGCAGCTTCGATTCCATCAATGCGTGCTGAAGCTGAAAGGTCTCCTGCTGCCCACGGCGGTAGTTGCGGTAGTACTCGACCGACGCGAGGATAGCCAGGATGGTGAAGTACTCGACCATATTGGGAATGAGCTCTGCGCGCAGATTGAGCTTCAGTCGCGAAGTGACGCTCATGTCCTGAATTCCCAGGCGTGTGATCGCAATTCCACCGATATAAAGAAGGGTAGCCAGGGGAGCGGTGACTGCGGCAATCGCAATATGCGCGGCGAGATCGCGTTTCCATTTTGGACCTTGAAGCGAGAACAAGCGCATCAACTGCCATATGCCGATCGCTATCAGCGACCATACGTAGCAGTCGATGAGCTGGTTCGCGGCCTCGAGAGTGTAATAGTTCAGTGGTTTGTGCCACTGCTTGAGCACCTGATACGCCTGCCATCCCATGCCCAGGCCAAAGGCAGTCATGATGCCGAACAGGTAGGTAACAGGAAAGACAAAGAGTCCGCGACATGATGCCCTGTCTGCCGGAGTTGTTCTTCCGTTCGTAGGAGAGGCGTGGGGTTTGATCGAAGCTACTTCGCTCATAGACTCGCCGATTGCGTCTCAATTCGACGGCTAATCTGCAGCTTTGTCATCTTATGCTTCGGTAAGAACGAGTGCGGAGGAGAGTCGGCAGATTGTCCCCACAAATGCGGCATTCGTCCCTAAAAGGGAGAAGAATTACCACCTTACACGATTTACGAAGGCTAGCGGAGCTGGTGAGTCTTGATCCGTGGAACTTTCGACACTTCTCAGAAGTGGGTTTCTAGAACCCTCGAGGTTAGAGCTGTTCTCGCAACGCTCGTTCGATCACCAGCTTCTCCTGCAGCAGGGCTGCCAGGGTTGCCGCATCATTCTTGCGTTCGGCATCGGCGATGCTGGTGTTGAGTTCGCGTTTGCGGCGTTCCATCTTTCGGCGGCGAAGCGCTTCGATGGCGGACTCGAGCAGCTCCTGGGTGAGTTCGTCTGCTTCCTGCATCAGGATGGAAGCAAGCAGACGTTGTTCCGATTCAGAACTCGCAGCGTCTTCCATTGGCGAAAGGAGCGATTGCAGCAACGATTCTGTCGTTAAACCATCGGTCAGCGCCTCTGCCATCAACAGGTCGCCGACGGCATGGCGCAAATGGTCAAGTTCCGGCGGAGTTCCGGAAGCAAGGAGCCGTACGATGATTTTCTCGGCTTCGCTTACCTGCGGTTCAGCAGTGGTCTTGAACTGTGCAGCGCGATTGGTTGCCGCGTGCCGTAACTCCTGGCGAACGAGTGCGGAGTCGATCCCTAGCTTTTGCGCAACATCGTTCGCCAGCTCATCGCGGATGATTGCCTGTGGCACGCGCCTTATGTACGGCAGCAGATATTGCACCGCCTTCGACTTGCCTTCGGGCGTCTTTACCGGGAACATCGATGCGGCACGAGAGATCAAATATGGGAAGTACTTGGGCGCCTGCATCAGTGCCTCGCCGTACGCCTTGGCTCCTTTGCGGCGGATGAACAGATCGGGATCGAACCCCGCTTCGAGCGTCATCACCTTCACTGCAAAATCTTCTTCGATAAGCATGGCCAATGAACGCTCGGTGGCTGCTGCGCCTGCAGTATCCGGATCGAAGTTGACGACGACCTGCTTGGTGAATCGCCCAAGCAGCCGCACTTGAGCTTCAGTGAACGCCGTTCCGGACGTGGCAATCACATTTTGGAAGCCGGCCATGAATACCGAAATGGAATCGACGTTTCCTTCCACGAGGATGGCATAGCCGAGATGTCGAATTGCTTCCTTCGCCTTGTCAAGATTGAAGAGCACCCGCCCCTTCGAGTAGATCGGTGTTTCCGGAGAATTGAGATACTTTGGTCCGGATTTTTCCGTGGCTTCGAGAATGCGGCCGGTGAAAGCAATAATCTTGCCTTGCTCATTGCAAATCGGGAACATGACTCGATTGCGGAACTTCGCATAAATAGATGAAGGCGCGCTGCTGTGCAGATCACCCGATGACCCGATCACGCGATCGCCCGATCCCAGTTCTTCCTGCTTCCACGACATCAATCCAGAGAGCCGCAGCATTTCCTCGTCTGCCACGCCACGCAGTCGATCGCGAAGCAAAAATCCGGAATCGGGAGCATAGCCGATGCGAAAGCGGCGAATCGTCTCATCACTCAGTCCCCGACCTGCCAGATACTCTCGCGCTCGCGCACCTTCGGGACGACGCAAATATTCTTCAAAGAACGAACAGGCTTTCTCGTGCAGATCGAGCAGAACCCCGCGCTGCTTCGCATCTGCGGCTTCGCCAGGACCGGAAAATGCCTGCCGTGGCACCGGCACTCCCATTTTTTCCGCCACGCGTCGAATCGCTTCGGGGAAACTGATGTTCTCGATTTTCTGAATGAAGCTGAAGACATCACCCGAAGCCGAGCAGCCGAAGCAGTGATAGAACTGCCGCGTAGCATGCACGGAGAAGGACGGCGACTTCTCTTTATGGAACGGGCACAGTCCGGTAAAGTTCTGCGCGCCCGTCTTCTTAAGCTGAATGTAATCGCTGATAATGCGGACAATGTCCGCCTGCTGCTTCAAATCCTGAGCGAAATTGGGAGTCGTGGACACCGCGAGTTGGTCGTTGATCCACATCGATTACGACAGCTCGTCTTCGTCGTGTCAATCTGGATTGCGGAGAACGACTGTGGAAAAGAGAGCAGGAATGCAGGAGTCGCTGAGTTCGCCCCCATTCCGCTAGAATCCGAGCTTGGCAAACGCCCACGTTTGCGACACCTGCACCCGCATGAAGATTGTCACCTCCGCAGAGATGCGGGAGATCGACCGCCTCACAACCGAGCTGCACCACATACCCTCGCTCACGCTGATGGAAAACGCAGGAACGGCGGTCGCGCGCTTCATCCTTCGCCAATATCCAAACGCAGGACACATCCTGGTGATTTGCGGGAAGGGAAACAACGGCGGCGACGGATTTGTCGCTGCACGCAAGCTGCGGGAGGCTGGCAAGGAAGTAACGACTGTATTGCTCGCCGCTGCGGATGAGGTGAAGGGCGACGCAGAGAAAATGCTGAAGCGGCTGCCCACCGCGCCGACTTCGATCACCGCAGAGCAGCATGCAGACTCTTTGCGCGAATTATGTCAAAACGCAGATGTGATTGTAGATGCGATTTTCGGCACCGGCTTTCGTCATCCTCTTCCCGCTCTGGCCGCAAAAGTGGTGGAGATCATCCGCGGAAGCGGCACGCCGGTGGTTTCCGTCGATGTGCCATCCGGAGTGGATTCAAACTCGTTTGCTTTGGATCAGCGCGGCGGTTGCAGCAGCGATGGGATCGTCACCTTCACTGCGCTCAAACCCGCGCTCGTATTTACCGCGATTACCTCTGGGCCGATCGTAGTGGCCGGCATCGGCTCCCCGAACGATCTTGTACGCTCCGATTTGGGAATCGAGTGGAACGCTCCTCCCGCACTGCTGAGTGAGTCCAGGCGCCTGAACTCGAACAAAGGACTCTACGGTCATGCAATCGTGATTGGCGGTTCTCGCGGGAAATCTGGCGCGCCGACCATGGCTTCCATCGCTGCTTTGCGCGTTGGCGCAGGACTGGTCACGTGCGCTTTACCGAAAAACATTCTTCCTATCGTCGCAGGCAGCACGCCGGAGCTAATGACAGAGCCACTGGATGAGACCAGCTCCGGCAGGATCGCTCGCCAGGCCTTAAGCACGCCCTCGATGACTTCTCTTCTGGACCGCAAAACCGTAGTCGCACTCGGTCCCGGTTTGGGACGCGATCCGGAAACGGTACAAAGCATTAGGGACTTCATAGCTGCTTGTTCTCTGCCGCTGGTCATCGATGCCGACGGACTCAACGCATTCGAGCAGGCGGCGGATCTCCTCGATGGCAGCAAGCGCATGTTGGTACTCACGCCTCATCCCGGAGAGATGGCGCGACTGACCGGCAAGACGGTAAAAGATGTGGAAGCGAATCGCATCGAGATTGCCCGCCAATTCGCTCGTGAGCATCGTCTCATTCTGGTACTCAAGGGCTGGAGAACACTGATCGCAGATCCGGAAGGAAATATCTGGGTCAACACTACGGGAAATCCTGGGCTGGCAAAGGGTGGCAGTGGAGATGTTCTCACTGGCATGACCGCGGGGATGATCGCGCAGTTCCCACACCAAATTCTCGACGCTGTCCGCGCGTCGGTGTACTTGCACGGGCTGGCGGCGGACTGCGCTCTCGCCACTCAAACAGAACGGACGATGTCGGCCACTGATGTGATTGCTGCTTTTGCGCAGGCTTTCCGCGCGGCTCAAGAACCCGACGAATTCACATGGATTCAAGGCGGAGCGCAGCGTCGGTGAAGGTGGCGCGCGAATTCATCACGAACTCAGCCGTGGAGACGATCGCCGCCGGTCGCGAACTCAGCAGTGTTCTGCAGCCGGGACATATGGTCGTGTTACGCGGAAATCTCGGGGCGGGCAAAACCACTTTGGTAAAGGGCATCGCGGAAGGATTCAGCGCCGCTCGCGAAGAGAACGTCACGAGTCCTACCTTCAATCTCGTACACGAATATCGCGGAGCGAACGCGACTATCTTTCACATCGACCTGTACCGAATCGATACTCAACGCGAGCTGATGACGCTGGGCATCGACGATCTGCGCTCCGAGCCGGGAGCCATTTTGCTGGTCGAGTGGGGAGAGAAGTTCAGCGAAATTCAGTCCGAAAGCGACGGCGAGATCGCGATTGAGATTGTTGGCGAAACGCAAAGACGCGTGAGTGTCCGCATTTGAAAGTCGTTTTCACCACGGAGCCACGGAGCCAGCCGTTCTGTCATTCCGAACCGCTGCCTTTGCGGTGAGGAATCCCTACGTACTTGATTCAGTTGACCTGAGGAATGAAGCGATTTTCGTTGCAGGAACACTGCGTCGATTTGATAGGGATTCCTCCGCCAAAACCAGGGTTCGGAATGACAAAGGAAAAGCTCTCTCTGTCTGCCTGGTGAAATGGAAGTTACCGGCTTCCCTTCCACAGCGACTCCAGGGCATGCCGATAAAACCGGCTGCAAGGAAGTTCCTTCCCATTTCGCAGTGACACCATGAACTCGCCGTTGTTGCACGGCTGCAGCTCTTTAATCTTGCTCACGTTCACGATGAATGAGCGATGAATACGGATGAACTGCGAAGGATCGAGCTTGTCGGCCATCCTGCCGATCGATTCCCGAAACAGGTATGCGTTCTTGCCCGCAACGTGCAGCCGAACGTAGTTCGCGGCGGCTTCGACCCAGTCGATCTCGTCGATTTGAATAAATACAACTCTGCCGCCCGACTTGATGATCATCCGGTTCTCCGGAGGACGCCTCACTGCGTTCAGCATGTTGGCAAGATTTTCATTGACTCTGCCCTTGGCTGATTTCGCCATCTCATTGCGCGCGCGCTCGAGAGAGCGATGGAGGCGGTCCTGGTCGAAGGGCTTCAGCAGATAATCCAGCGCGTGCTCCTCAAAGGCCTGGAGTGCATAGCTGTCGTAGGCAGTAGTGAAAATCACAATCGGACGCTCACTTGCCGGAAGATCACGCAGCACCTCGAAGCCGGTACCGCCTTCCATTTCGATATCGAGCAGCAGGACATCCGGCCGATGCGCGCGCACAGCTTTCAACGTATCTTCCAGGCCGGTACATTCAGCCACGATCTCCACTTGCGGCTCGCGATCGAGCAGCATGCGCAGTTTTTCGCGCGAAAGCGGCTCATCATCGGCGATGACGGCCCGCATCCGTGGAGCAATCGCCATGTTGATCTGCCCCTCCGATGTCGTTGACAGTCCCACTGCGTCGTCCTCCTGATCCTGCTTCATAATTTGAGAGTTCTTATTGCACGTATAGCGCCCATCTTCCAACCTGGTTCCCAATTTGGACGATGCTCCAAATATTTCGTTTCCATGCGGGGATAAGTCGTCGCCTTTCAGGTACTAGCGCGCGGTTCTCCACTTTGGACCGGCTCGCGCTCAGAGGAAAGTTCACGGAGATCGTCATCAGCCGACCACCGGCTGTCCCGCAATCCGTTCGCCAGGAATGCGAAAGAGAGCGGCAGAGTGCTCGTAGCTGAATTTCGCTGTCCCAAAGCGGACAGTTAGGTCAGCAAATTGCGATTCGGAAGACGAAGAACCTTAGGGCGTGAGACGCCATCGCGAAGCCGACGATTCCCTGCTAACAGGGAAAATAACAGCGAATGATTTTCCGATTCTCATTTTCTTGCCCAAATTTCAAGAATTTCGACGAAACGCAGGGAAAGTTGAAGGCAAGAACAGGGAATCTCCTGAATCCCCTAGCCGAGAATCTGGATTCCGTCTCATTTTTCTAAGGTGCCCACCTGCTCAAATTAAAGAAGGCGGTGGGGGAGACCCACCGCCCACACTGAGATATCCGAGGACTAGAAGATCACCTTCGCTCCAACTTCGATTCTCCGCCGGTCGATGCCGGAGAAGACCGAATTCGCCTGCGGTGGATTCCCGCCGTTGCTGTTGAAGAAGGTGTTACCAAACGATCCTTGCTGATCGGCGAAGTTGCCATCTCTGATTTGAGGATCCGGAACTCCGCGGTATTGGCGATTCATTACGTTATAGGCAACGCCACGCAATTGAACGGTGAACCTTTCGGTTAGCTTCATGTCTTTGAGTAGCGCGAGATTCACTTGGTTGATGGTGTCACCGCGCACGGTGTTACGAGCGACGCCGGCGAACGGAGTTCCCATCACCTTCGCAGCGTTGTTGTCGTTGAGAATCCAGTGAACGGCGCTATTGCTGATTGGCGCACCGGTAAAGAAGTTCACTAGCTGCAGGCTGTTGTTGTACTGGCCGACCGTGTCCACAGGAGCGTTTGGATTTGCCAGAATCGGTCTGCAAGGAGAATTCGCGGTGCTGAACGTTCCGGTTGGATCGCACAGGGTTGTGCCCGCACCGAGCGTTCGAGCCTCCACCGGCGTGTACGGCTGACCGCTGGTGAAACGGTACACCGGATTTACCTGCCATCCTCCAAGGAATCTTCCAACAAAGCCAGATTGATTCTTAAAGAAGGGCAGCTCATAAAGCATATATACGGTAGCAATGTGCGGATAATCGAGGCCGCTGTTACCGCGTTCACCGTTCGTGATGTTGAAAGGATTCTGCGGATAAGCCAGCGTGCTGCCACCCCCGAGACTATTGAAGACCTCGCTGGATGTATCGATGGTGTGGCTGAACGTATATCCAACACCTGCGGTTAGGCCATGCCAGCCCTGAATGTCGAGGCGTGTCTGCACGCCTTCGTAATACGACATGCCCACGTTGTTGCGCGAGAGGACGCGCGTCTGGCTGCAGTTAGCATACCCAGCAGCAAAGCCTGGAGTGCCCGCTGTCGTGCACGGTGTGAAGCCGGAAGGAATCAGGTTTCCATACCCTGCTGCGATGAGCGCGCCAAGCGCTGGGTTTTCATTCACGTCCTGGAACAAGCCCACGCCGTGATTCCCAACATAGCGAATTTCACTGACGATCCGGCCGCCAAACTGGCGCTGCACTCCCAGATTCCACTGCTCCGCATAGGGATTATGTAAGTTGGGAGCGACCAGCGTTTGTTTCCGCGTACCTGGATCCACCCCTCGTGCGATCAGTCCCAAATCGCTGTTGCGCACATCGGCGCCGCTTCCCGATCCAGGAAGGCAATTCGGGCAGTTTGAAACCTGACCGAGGTTGATGAACGGTGCCCCGCCTGCCACGTTCGTAAACAGGTTATAGAACTCAGGGTTGTAGGCAATGCGGAATCCGCCTCGAATCAGCGTTGCGTTGTTGCCCAACCACCCACCGCTGGGCGAATATGCGAAGCCAACAATTGGTGCGAAGTTCTTCGTTGCCAGCGGCACGGAAGGAATTGTGCGTCGAGACAAGGGCAAAGAGGTATTCCAAAAGGCCGTTGCTGGGTTGCTCTCACGCTGGACGGTGATGTCGTGAAGCGTGTTGATCGCCTGCGATCCAATCTCATACCGTATTCCCAAAGTGAGCGTGAGGTTGCTGCGGGCTTTCCAATCGTCCTGCAAATACGCAGCGCCGTCGTTTTCAACGAATGTGATCTGTGGCGGTCCATCAGCAAAGAGGAACTGATTGGCAGTGTTGGCAATAAAGTCGCTCGTTTGTCCCGCACCGCAGGTGGCCAGACAAGTGAAGGTGAAGGCGCCTGCAGAATCAGGGAGGAAGAAATTAGGCTGGCGCTGCCGTTGGAACTCGCCGCCGAACTTTAGGGCGTGCGTTCCGATCTGACGCGTTGCGTTGTCCTGAGCCTGATAGTTAATTACGTCTCGGCCCTGGGGAAACCCGGTAGGCTGACCAAAGCCCAAGGTGTTGTCGAGGAAACTGACCTGCGTTGCGCAGTTCGAGAAATGTGCGCGATCGCAGTTCGGGAAACCTCCATTCTCAAATCCGACGGTCGAAGTTGAATAGCTGAACCGAGCCTGATTAATGAACATGGGCGAAAAGGTGTGCGCCCAATCGATCCCCACCTGATGCGTGTGGCTGGGTTCGTCAATGAACTGCCCTGCCGCGACTCCGGCAAGAGTCCCCGTAGGCACGTTAGTAAAGAGCTGTTTCTGATAGTAGTAGCGTCCAAAGATCTTGTCGTTCTGGGAAAGCTGATAATCGATGCGCCCGCTGCCTTCGTAGTTATTCGAGATGGCATCGAGATTTCGCGTTACAGTGGCGAACTCGATCGGCACTCCGTTCACCAATTCCGTTTGCGGCGCTCCCAGCGTAAGCGTTCCCTTGCTCACCGAGAGTGGACCAATCGCCTTTAATGCAGCCACCGCCGCATTGCCTGGAAAAGCGGCCGCGAGCTGGGCTAAGCCGTTAGCAGTTGGTGTGAGCTGCCCGCCGGAGGATGCCAGCGTCGGACCGGTTCGTACGCGCTCGAGATTCGTTGACCCAAAGAACCACAGCTTGTCTTTGAGGATGGGCCCACCAAAGGTGCCGCCGAAGCGGTTATCAACATTGCGCGGTACGACTGGAGTTGTGCACGAACTAGCGAAGGCCGTCGCTGTTCCCGCTGCCACGCCCTTCGGGCAAATGCCGAACAGGGGCGACTTGTCCTGATTCGCCAATGAATCCAGCCAATTGCCGTTGTAGATCTCATATCCCGTCCCGTGAAAATTGTTGCTTCCCGCCTTCGTTATGTAATTGACCACAGTTCCGGTGTTGCGTCCGTACTCTGCACTGTAGTTCGTCAGGACTTGTATCTCGGCGACTGCGTCCTGATTGCCGAAGAAGATGACCGGTCCGCCAATGGAGGTATCGTTGTTGCTCTGTCCATCGAGTTGGAAGTTGTTGTCACGAGCGCGCTGGCCATTGGCTGCAAACTGCGCTCCGCCTTGATTGCTGAACCCCGAGTCACCCGCGGGAACAATTCCAGGCGTGAACAGAGTCACGATGTCCATGTTGTTCCCGACCGGCAGATCTTGCAGCTTCTTGGTCTGGAAGCTCTCGCCGATCTGCATCGTGTCCGTCTGCAGGATCGGTGCGGTCGCCTCGACAGTCACGGATTCCTGCGTGGAAGCAATTCCTAGTGTTTGTATGCCAATCGACGTTGCTCGCCCGGCATTCGTGGCCACATCGTTCACGTTAACTTTGCTGAAACCCGAGGCATCGATCGTGACCGTGTAGGTTCCGACTGGCAGGCCGCGAATTTCGAATGCACCAACGGCATTCGTTCTCGCATTAAAAGAGGTGTTCGTTCCGATTTGGACAGCAGTGACGGTCGCGTTCGGAATCACTTGCTGCTGCTGATCCTGCACCGTTCCCGTAATGGAACCAGTCGTAATTCCCTGCCCAAACGCGAATTGCGCCGCCAGCAGCATCACACTGCTTGTCGTCATCACCATTCGTGCGAGCCGCCCTGCGAAAACGTTCCAACTCAGCTTCATCGATCTTCTCCTGAGAAAATCCTCGTTCAGGGCAAGCAGATGCATGCGAATTGCCGTCATGTGTGCGTAAATCTGGGTCGAGCGATGAAGCGCTATGCGTCAGGGATGGAAGGCAGGCTTTCGTAAACCAGTGGACGAGATGGATACCGAACCATACCAATGCGACGGCACTCACATTGCATGATTTCGTATGAGTTTTCGTACATGTGGCAGACAATCTATGAAAAGCGGGATAGACTTCCTCGTCTTGTAGTAGTTCCATTTAGGGACGAGTGACCATCTGCCAGGGACTGTTAACTGATGGATTCTTCGCTGTGGCAGCCAAACGACGCTGGTCTCAAACGGGGACTCGTCATCCTGTAGCGGACGCTAGAGGTGGTCTGGAATTCGCACTTGCGCGTTGTGAAAGCGGTCAGGATGCCTGGACAATGCGAGCGCGGCTTTATCGCTTTCGCTCTCTCACGTTTGGCATCGGGACAGGGCGATGGAGAGGAATGATCGCGCCTTTGTTGGGATCGGAATGCGCCGCCGCTGCACGTGAGAACACTTCGCTCTGAACAAATTTCACGAACTCCTGCATCTGGCGCTGCATCTCTTCCATGCGCTCGCGCATGTTGAGGATGATGGCAATGCCGGAGATGTTCACGCCTAGATCGCGCGCGAGGCTGAGAATGAATTCAAGGCGCTCGAGATCTTCATCCGTATACAGACGCGTATTGCCCTCGGTCCGCGACGGCTTGAGCAACCCTTCGCGTTCATACAACCGTAGAGTCTGCGGATGAATGCCATACATCTCGGCGACAGCCGAGATCATGTAGGCGCCTTGTTTGCGTCGTTTCGTTGGCATGAAGAAAGCTTCTAAGCTGCTAAGCCGCTAAGCTGCTAAGCTGCTAAGCAGAATCTGGCACCTTCCTGAACGCTCAGGAGCTTAGAAGCTTAGCAGCTCAGTAGCTGGTTTTCCCCCACAGTTCCGCCCGCGGATCCTCCGCGTTCAACCGCGCCAATTCTCGCATAAGCTCTCGCGAGCGCTCGTCGCGCAATTGCGGAACGGCAATCTTTACTTCGACGATCTCGTCACCGCGCACGCCATCTTTCGTTGCCGACGGCACGCCTTTTTCTCTCATACGCAGCTTCTGCCCGCTTTGCGTTCCAGGCGGAATCTTGAGCTGTGCGCGGCCGTCGATCGTCGGCACTTCGATCTTTGCTCCCAGTGCTGCCTCCGTCATCGAGATAGGCACGGTCACATGAATGTCGTCGCCATCGCGATGAAACACCGGATGCTGCTCGATGCGAATGATGATGAACAGATCGCCCGGCGGGCCGCCGCCGCGTCCGGCGTTGCCTTTTCCGGCGATGCGGATGCGCTGGCCGTCGCGCGTGCCGGGCTTAATGCGCACTTCGAGCGGTTCGGTCACGCTGATCAGACCTTGCCCGTGGCAGTTCGGACACTCGTTCATAATCTGTCCGGTTCCGTGACAGCGCGGACATGCCATGTTGAATTTCATGCGTCCGCTGGTCTGCGTGACCTGGCCGGTACCTTTGCAATCCGGACACGTCTTGCCCGACCCGACCGTCGCCGTACCTTTGCACATTGGGCAGACGTCCTGCCGCGTAATGTTCAGACGCATCACCGTCCCGCGGATCGCCTGCCAGAATCCGACGGAGACCTGGTATTCGAGATCGGTTCCCGGTTCGGGACCTTGCGGTTCCGGCCGTGCGCCTCCGCCAGAAAAGATGCTGGAGAAAATGTCGCGGAAACCGCCGCCTCCGCCGGACGATGCTCGGCCGGCACCGCTGGTGAAGTCGGAGAAGTCGAAGCCGCCGAAGTCGAACGGAACTCCCTGCCCTCCACCCGAGCTTCGCGTGTAAGCTCCGCCGGGAAAGCCGCCGAAACCGCCCGCGCCGCCGGCACGAGCGTAAGCTTCAGCCGTAGCGGGATCGATGTTGTCAGAGTAGAAGCCGACCTGGTCGTAAATCTTGCGCTTCTTCGGATCGCTTAGAACGTCATTGGCTTCGGAGATCTCTTTGAACTTTTCTTCCGCCTTCTTGTCTCCGGGATTGACGTCGGGATGATATTTGCGCGCAAGTTTCCTGAATGCCTTGCGGATCTCGTCTTCCGAGGCGGTCTTCTTGACGCCCAGTATGGCGTAATAATCTTTGGTCTGCGTTGCCATTGTTATTGCAAAGTCAGCACGGCCCAATCAGCGTCAGTACCGTCCGCGGTAGCGGCGGTAGCGGATGGGTAGTACTCAACGCTGTCTGCTCACCCATTCGCTACCGCGAACGGTACTGACCCGTCCCCTGAAGCGGCTACTTCTTCTGCTCAATCGGCGTAGCCTGCCAGGCGATTGCCTGCCATTGGCCACTGTGCTTCATAAATGTCCCGGTATTGCGAAACGTGCGCATCACCGGTTTGTCGTTCTCAGTTGTGTGCATCACGAGACGAAAATTGACCACTGCAAGATCGCCGTACTGGTGTACCTGAAAATCTTCTCCTTCATAAGTCGCGTTCGCGCGTGGCGCTGTTGAGTTCCCGGTATCGGCCAGAATGTCTTTCTTTGTAACTACCTGTCCCGTGCCGCGGGTGTAGATGACGTCATCAGCAAAAAATCTATCGAACGTTGCGCGTTCATTCTTCGGCACATCTTTCAAGAAATTCTGAATTACTGCGATCAGCTCTGGCTGCGCACTGCCCTCTTGCTGAGAAGTCCGCGCCGACAACAGCGAAGGCAACGAGACGTACGTGGTCTGTTGCGGCGTATAGATCGTGCAGCCGCATCCAAGCATTCCCAAAACGAGAACGATCCCGCACAGCGGGATCGTTTTTCGTGCAACGCTTTGTTTTCGGCTCACTCGGGCTCCACTGCGGGCAGGCAGCGCCCGCCTTGATTATGCGTTTCCAACCTGCTGAATTAAGAATAACGATCCCGGCTCATCGGCCGTCGCATTACGTACGAACTGTTCGGCGGCTTCGAGCGGAAATAGACCGGCAACCGGGATCGCTTCCAGTGCCAGCGCTCCCAATCGCTTTGCGATTTTCACCACCAGATATTGTTTCATGTCGTTTAATACGGAGCTCTGTGCTCCTGGTTCCCTTCTACTTCTATAAACCCTGAATTTGCTCCGGCGTTCTGTGGACGAAGTGGACTTCGTGGACTAAGTGGACGAGATCAACTAGTCCACTTCGTCCATTCCCGTCCACAGTCCATCGATTATTTCTTATCCATATCGACGTACTCAGCGTCGATTACGCCTTCGTCTTTCTTCTTTTCCTCTCCAGGCGAAGCGCCGTTGCCGGCTGCGCCGGCGCCCGGTTGCGCGCCGCTGGGCTGAGCCGATTTGTACATCGCTTCAGCCAGCTTGTGCGAAGCCTGCGTGAGCCGCTCGCGCGCTGAGTTCATCGCGCTTGCGTCGGTGCCTTCGAGCGCCTTCTTGGCGTCGGCCAATGCCGATTCCACATCGGAACGCTCGCTGCCGGAGATTTTGTCTCCGTGCTCCTTCAGCATCTTCTCGATCTGATAGACCATCGAGTCGAGCTGATTGCGGGCTTCCACTTCCTCGCGCTTGGCTTTGTCTTCCGCGGCATGCGCCTCGGCGTCTTTGGCCATGCGCTCGACTTCCTCTTTGCTTAAACCGGAAGACGACGTAATAGTTATCTTCTGGTCTTTGCCCGTCGCCACATCCTTCGCGGTGACGTTGAGGATGCCGTTTGCGTCGATGTCGAACGTGACTTCGATTTGCGGCACTCCGCGCGGAGCCGGCGGGATTCCGGTTAGATGGAATTTACCCAGCGTACGATTCTGCGCCGCCATCGGACGCTCGCCCTGCAGCACATGCACTTCGACCGAGGTCTGATTGTCGGCTGCGGTCGAGAACGTTTCCGTCTTCTTGGTCGGAATCGTCGTGTTGCGCGGAATCATCGGCGTCGATACGCCGCCCAGCGTCTCGATCGAAAGCGTGAGCGGAGTCACATCGAGCAGCAGCAGGTCCTTCACCTCGCCGCCGAGCACGCCCGCCTGCACCGCAGCCCCGACTGCGACTACTTCGTCAGGATTTACGCCTTTGTGGCCTTCCTTGCCGAAGAGCTCCTTCACGAGCTGCTGGATGCGCGGCATGCGCGTCTGTCCGCCGACCAGAACGACTTCGTCGATCTTGCTGGCGTCAACGCCGGCGTCTTTCATCGCCTGCTTGCACGGACCGACCGAGCGCTGGATGATGTCTTCGACTAGCTGTTCCAATTTGGAACGGCTGAGCTTTTTCACCAGGTGCTTTGGACCGCTCGCATCGGCGGTGATGAACGGCAGATTGATCTCGGTCTCCATGGTGGTGGAGAGCTCGATCTTGGCTTTCTCCGCGGCGTCGCGCAGACGCTGCAGTGCCATCTCGTTGCCCTTCGAGCGCAGGTCGAGACCTTCATCTTTCTTGAATTCATCCACAAGCCACTCGACGATCCGCTGATCGATGTTGTCGCCGCCCAGGTGCGTGTCGCCGTTGGTCGACTTCACTTCGATGACGCCTTCGCCGACTTCCAGAATGGAAATATCGAAGGTGCCGCCGCCGAAGTCATAGACGGCGATCGTCTCGTCCTTCTTCTTGTCGAGACCGTATGCAAGCGCCGCGGCCGTGGGTTCGTTGACTATGCGCTTTACGTCAAGACCAGCGATCTTGCCGGCGTCTTTGGTCGCCTGACGCTGCGCGTCGTTGAAGTACGCGGGAACGGTGATGACCGCTTCTGTGACCGGTCCGCCGAGATAGTCCTCGGCTGCTTTCTTAAGCTTCTGCAGGATCATCGCCGAGATCTGTGGAGGCGTGTACTCCTTGCCCTGCGCGACAACGGCGACGTGGTCTCCCTGCCGCACTACTTTGTAGGGGACCATCTTCATTTCGTCGCTCACTTCGTCGTAGCGGCGTCCCATGAACCGCTTGATCGAATAAATCGTGTTCTCGGGATTGGTGATCGCCTGCCGCTTCGCGACCTGGCCCACCAGCCGCTCTCCCGATTTCGTGAATGCGACTACGGATGGAGTGGTCCGCCCGCCTTCCTCGTTCGCGATAACCTTGGGTTCGCCGCCTTCCATCACGGCCACGACCGAGTTCGTCGTGCCCAAGTCGATTCCAATAATCTTTGCCATTGCTACCTTCTCCTAAACTTGCCTGAAATTGCTGAGTTCTTGTCCGCTAACTGGTTGAAATTTCTAAGATGCCGGATTTATAACGACCGTATTATCAGAGTTGAGTCAGTTATTGTCAACTGTCAAATAGATGCTGGAAATCGGCGTCACGATTCGTGGGAACTAACTTTTATTTTCAAGAGGATGCGCGAACCTGCTATAAGTCAGTACCGTTCGCGGTAGGCAATGGGTTTGTAGTGCCTCAACCTGACCCCTCCGCTACCGCGGACGGTATCGACGATGGCCGGAAGCTCACAAGTCGCTCAAAAAAGAGGCATTACTCTCTGGCCCCTGATCGCCGCCACCTACTTCATGGCCTCTGGCGGTCCGTATGGGCTCGAGGAGGCGGTCAGCTCTGCCGGATACGCCGGAGCGATCCTGCTGATCCTGATCACCCCGCTGATTTGGAGTCTCCCCACCGGACTCATGATCGCCGAGCTCGCCAGCTCCATCCCTGCCGAGGGTGGCTACTACGTTTGGGTGCGACGGGCGATGGGACCCTTCTGGGGTTTCCAGGAGGCTTGGCTGTCGCTGGCATCGAGCATTTTCGATTTGGCAATCTATCCCACCCTCTTCGTCGCATACCTTGGGCGGATTCTGCCTGGAGCCGACCAGGGCTGGCACGGTGTCGCGATCGGTGCTCTGGTGATCGTCGTGTGCTTGATATGGAATCTCGCTGGAGGCCGTGCGGTGGGCGAAGGTTCGCTCGGCATGCTCATCCTCATGATTGGACCATTCGCGGTCCTCATCACTGCCGCCTTTCTTCATTGGGGAAGGATGGGAGGTGCTGCCGCCTCGCAGCCGATCACTCATTCCGGCCTAATTGCCGGGCTTCTGGTCTGCATGTGGAACTACATGGGCTATGACAACGCGGCGACTGTCGCCAGAGAAGTTGAGAACCCACAGCGAACGTATCCCGTCGGCATCATTCTGACGATGCTTCTGGTGGCAATCGATTACGCCACTCCGGTTTTCGCGATGTCCCGAACTGGAATCAGCCCGCAGCAGTGGAGCACCGGTTCGTGGGCTTCGCTCGGTGGCATGCTTGGCGGTCCAGGGTTGCGGATCGCGCTGGTTGTTGGCGGCATGGTGAGCTCGTTCGGACAATTCAATGCATTGCTGATGAGTTACTCGCGTCTGCCGATGGCTATGGCCGAAGACGGCCTGCTGCCGCGAGTGTTCGCGCGCGTACAGCAGAAGACAGGAGCGCCATATGTGGCGATCATTGCATGCGCGATTTTGTACGGTGCGTGTCTCGGATTTGGATTCGATCGCCTCGTCACCCTTGATGTGCTCCTCTGGGGCGCGAGCCTGGTGCTCGAATTTCTCGCCCTGATATTTCTGCGTGTTCGCGAGCCGCAGATGCAGCGCCCGTTCCGAGTGCCCGGCGGCGTTCCCGGAACGGTACTGGTCGGGGTGCTGCCGACTGCGTTACTGATCGTTGCCGGCTTTCATGCGGGCGAGGAGCGCATCGCCGGCATAAGTGTGTGGCTGTTTGGATTGCTGGTCATGAGCGCAGGCGTGCCGGCATATTTCGGATGTCGGGGCAAAGCAGTGGAAGCCCCAGACTTTAGCCGGGGGTGAGAACGCGCCAGCGTTCGAATCCAAAACGCTCGATCCCAAAATGCGCTTTAGCACCGATGCGCGCGAAGCACGCGTGAACCAGCGCTAAAGCGCGGGGATTTCGTTCGCCTTAGAGGCAAGGCTGCGCCGTGCGCCCTCGACTAAAGTCAAGGGGCTTCCACCGCTACCATCACCACGACAAGCCGACGTTGTCCAACCACACGGACACATTTCCACCTGAGGCGTTCAAGTCGGCCTGGAAGGCCACATCGAGTCCGCTGCCGGATTGTCCGAGGCCGTCGAATGCCATGCCCACATCGTGGCGATTACCGTCCAGCGTGACTGCGATGAAGTGCGCCTGTCCGCCGCTGCGCTGGAACTCCCACGTGAGGTGGTGCCATGTTCCTGTATCCGGCATCGGACAGCCAATTCCCGTCGAAGCCCAGGTGTGCGCCGGACCGTTCCACACGCGCCAGGTGCCGGTGTTGCGGAAGTCACATTCTGTGCCAAAGATGTACTTGTTTCCGTTCGCCGTCTGGTTGACGTCGAATTCGAGCGCCTGCGCGCTGGAAGTCGAATCAATGTAGAAGTCGAGATCGTAGCGCAGGTTCTGAGCGTCGTCGTGCGAACCGAGTTCAAGCCAGAAGAGCGCTGCGCCCCACGCTGTCCCGCCTATATCGAAGCGCGTAGAAGCGCCGCTCAGTGACGGCGAGCTGATTCCGCGCTGCATGTCATGCGCCGTTCGCGGACCGTTCCCAGCTTCTCCGGCGCAAACATCGCAATCGTCCCAGCCTCCTTGCGTCTGAATCTGTCCTATCGTTGGGGCCGGCGCGCTCGGAGCAGGAGCCGGTGGAGGGGGAGGGGCAGGAGCTGGGGCCGGAGGAGCAGCGGCCGCCTGCACATTGACGTGCACGGGAGATGACTTGAAGGCATTCCCATTCTGGTCCCAGGCCTGGACGACGATTGTGTGCCCTCCTGCGGGCAGGGGCAAGCTGGCGTCGATCTGAGCGGAGGGAGCCTGAAAAGCCATTCCATCGTCCACGTACACCTGCAGCGATGTAATCGGGGCTCCTCCGCTCGCAGCAGCGGAAACCTCAGTCGGCGAGCCTACAGCGGCGCCGTCCGCTGGAGCGCTGATCACTACTTGCGTCGCCACGGTTGGAGTCGGCGCCGGAGCTGCAGGCGGATCGCTTGTGGACGTGCCACCGGTCGAGCTGCCTCCGCTCGGCGAGCCTGCAGCGCTGCCCGTGCTTCCGCTCGAGGTGGATCCGCTCGTACTCGTTCCCGAACTGGCACTACCTCCTGAGCTGGAACTGCTTCCCGAACTGGTAGCGCTCCCCGGAGCAGAAGATGTCGCGCCGGTTCCGGCGCCTGTGCTCGGAGTCGTGGAGCTCGCAGAGCCTGCTGAAGAGACATTCGTATTGGTCGAGCCATCTAAAGATTTTGTGTAGCTCCCGGCACCGCCGCATCCGGCGATTAACGCCGCAAAAAAAATCGTTAGAAGAAGTGCGCCCTGTCGCATGTGGCCTCCACGGCCGGCGGTGGACCGCCGTGCCGAAACAGGAAAACTATGGACGCATCTACTCTGCCTATATCGGTAAAAGTACCTAGGGCCTCTAAGTATGTTGCCTGAGTGGAATTAAGAGAGCTTCCTCATGCCGTAGTTCCTCACCAGCTCACCGTACCTACTACTTCTGCGGCAAGTCGTTCAGCCCAAAGAGAGAGGACAGGGTTAGGCCGGAGCATGCAAGCAGAGATGCTGGATTCAAACCGCTGGGCAAGCGATCCCATCCAAATCGGGGAAAAAATATAGTCAAGGCCGAAAATTCGCCTTCAGTGCTTCACCACTGCCTGCCAGTTTGTGATCACCTGCGGTTTCCCGTTTTGGATCACCGTCGGATAAACGTGGTCGAGTCCCTGGTGATGATGCGCACTGAACATCAGCTTCGCGTCTTGTCCCAAACCGATATCGACATCGTGGAGCGACTCGAGGGCATCCACGAATTTTTCGCGCGTGAGATCAGCTCCGGCCTTTCGCAGGCCATCGGCGACGACCAGCGCATCGACGAATCCTTCAAGGCTGACGAAGCTCGGCTGCGTGCTCGACATGTATTTGCTGATGCTGTCGCGATAAAGCTTCACGGTCGGCAATTCCGTGCGGTCGTACGGCGGCACCACCTGCGTAATCACCACGCCCTCAGCGTCGCTGCCGGCAGCCTTGATCAGAGCTTCCGTACCGACGAATGAAACCGTCAGAAATATCGGACGCCAGCTCTGCGCGTGTGTTTGTTTGAGAATCTGTGCTGCCGGAGCGTAAGGGCTCGCGAAGATCACCGCTTGCGGATTCGCCCCATGTACATCTTCAATTGCTTTGCTCACGTCGAGCGTGTTGCGAACGAATTTACCCAAACCGGCAGGGGCGGCTCCGTGCTTCTGCAGCGCGATCTTCACACCCTCGAGCACGGCATTGCCGAAGGCATCATCCTGATAGATGACTCCGATTTTGCGAATGCCTGCTTTCCATAAGCCATCTACTTGTTCGCGCGTCTCGTCGTTATAGGACGCGCGCACGCTGAAGACATAGCGCTTTGTCGGTTGTGTAAGAAAGGGTGCTCCAGTAAAGAGTCCCACCAGAGGGATTTTGTCGCTCTCGGCTAGTGGGACATATTTCGCGGCAGTTGGCGTTCCCACAAAAAAGGCTGCACTGAAAATGTCGTCCTTCTTGAGCTGGGCGAAGCAGGCGGGCGCCTTCTCCGGATCATAGCCGTCATCGTGCGAAGTGAGCTTCAGCTTGCGTCCATTCACGCCGCCTTGATCGTTGATGTAGTCGAAGTAAGCGGTCGCGCCGAGTACCGTTTCAAACCCAAGTTGCCGCGCGGGTCCGTCGAGGGCAGAGCAGGAGCCGATCTTTACTTCCGCGCTCGTGACTCCGGGGATCTGCGCTGCTGAAATCGCGGCAAGGCTCAAGATCGTCACCATTAATCCATGCAAGGCAAAATGTTTTCTCATTGCGCGCACGGCGGCGCAAGTTGGGGCTGCCATATCGTTCTCTCCATCGGCGTTTCGCCGTAGAACACAGATATGCGCGGATGTGGTTTGGGAGGAGTCCGCCTGTTATTTCCTGAGAGTATGTCGAAATCTGTTTAAGAGATAAGGGAAATCGTGACGTGGCTCTGGTTTGTAAATAGCAAGAAAGCTGCGTATCCCGGCCCACACGCGCTCATGCCAGTCATTGAAAATGGAACACGGAGGACACGGAGTCACAGAAGAGAAGGTTGCTGATCTGCCGCTCTGCAGCACAGATAGTTTTAACACTCTAAAACTCTGTCAACGAACCACAAGAGCAATCCTTCGTGCCCTCCGTGTTCAATCCCCCGCTGAAGCCGTTACAGGGCCTTACCGCAGGAGATCTTCGAGTTCGATGGACTGATCGGTTCGCTCGTCGCGATATTTCACGATGACCGGCGTGTACAACGAGAGTCCCCACTCCTGTCCCTTGCCGCGAGTGACGGCTCTTGAGCCGGGAACAACGACGGCCCCTTCCGGAATCTCCAGCGGACGATTCGGACCAGAGCGCAGGACTTCGCCTCGGACGAGGTCATAGACCGGAGTGGAACGAGTAAGGATTGTTCCCGCTCCTAATACGGCACGAGCGCGGACGAGCGTCCCTTCGTAAATTCCGCAGTTGCCACCGAGGAGAACGTCGTCTTCGACGATTACCGGGGACGCGTTTACCGGCTCAAGGACGCCACCGATCTGAGCAGCGGCACTGATGTGCACGCGCTTTCCTACCTGCGCGCACGAGCCGACCAGCGCGTGCGAATCGACCATCGTGCACTCATCGACATAAGCGCCGGCATTGATAAACATCGGCGGCATACAGATTACCGACGGCGCAACATAGGCGCCCGTGCGCACCGACGATCCGCCGGGCACCACGCGCACACGGTCATGTGCTTCAAAGCGGCGCGGAGGATACGTTGCTTTATCGACGAACGACAGCACGCCTCCCTTCCATTCGTGCAGCGTTCCAATTCGGAACCCGACGAGAATGCCCTGCTTGACCCAGGTATTCACGTGCCAGCGGCCGTCGATCTTCTCGGCCGCACGGACTTCGCCATGCGTGAGCGCCTCGCGAAAGCGCTCGAAAGTTGCGTGCGCCTGCGGGACCTCGTGGGCGCGAGATCCTGCATCAAACAATGTTTCAATCTGCTCCCGCAGGCTTGCGGTGATCGGTGAGCTGTGGGACATTTGCAGTGGAGTATAAACGCGAACTGGCCGCGCGCATCTCACAAGTGCAGCAGCTCGTCCGACCATGGATCTGAACCCCCTCCAGCAACTGCTCGGCCGCACACTGCTGATCGTGGCCCATCCCGACGATGAATCGATCTCCTGCGGAGGTTTGCTGCAGCACATCGAGCAGCCCTGCGTGGTCTTCGCCACTGACGGAGCTCCAGAGGACGAATACTTCTGGCGCAAATACGGCTCGCGAACTGCATACGCAAAGCTGCGAGAAGACGAAGCTCGCGCTGCTCTGGAAGCAGTAGGCGTCAGCGCCGTGGAATTTCTCTCGCATCGATTGCAGACGCCGCTCGTCGATCAGCAACTGTACAGATCGTTGCCGCCCGCGTTTACTGCGCTGTCTTCTATCGTCGAGCAATTTCGTCCACGATGTCTGTTGACCCTGGCCTATGAAGGCGGGCATCCAGATCACGACACCGCGAGTTTCCTCGCTGCGCAGCTCGGGAAGATGCACTCGATCCCGGTTTGGGAAGCGCCTTTGTACCATCGAAGCCCTGCTGGCCAGGGCGTGTATCAGCGATTCGTGCAGGAGCATGGCGAAGTGATCGAGCACAGCGTAAAGGGCGCCGAACTCGAAAAGAAGATGCGCATGCTCGGCTGCTACAAATCGCAATTCGACGCTTTGCCCTCGTTCCGGCCCGAGCTCGAACGCTTCCGGCAGCAGGCAGCCTACGACTATTCCCGCCGTCCGCACGAAGGCAAACTTAACTACGAAGTTTGGCAATGGCGCATGACCCCGGAAGAGGTTTGCGCCGCTTTCGTGGAATTTTCGGCGGCTCCGGTACCGCTAACGAAATGAATCCCGCGCCGGTGACGGAATCTGGCCATAAGCTCCGCGTCCTCTACGTCGCTTACCCGCTCCTTCCCATTTCGCAACATAGCGCAGGCGGGGCCGAGCAGATGCTGCTCGCCGTCGAACGCGAGATGCATGATCGAGGGCACAGCACCGCGGTGGCAGCGTGCGCCGGCTCGCACGTTGCCGGCGAGCTGTTTGCAACCGGCGAAGGCGCGGAAGCGGCAGATCAATTCGAGCGGCGCTCGCAGGAGCAGACCCGTTCGATTCTCGATTTCCTTCACCGTGGAGCGGCCAAACGCTTTGATCTGATTCATGACATGAGTGGCGGCTTCTGGCAGCATGCCGATGGGCTCCCGATTCCCGTAATGGCGACGCTGCACCTGCCCCCCCAGCTCTATAAACACGCGAACTTCTCCGTAATTCCTAACTGCGTCTCCTTCAACTGCGTTTCACAGTCGCAGATGCGGGAATTTCGAGACCTGCCCCGTGTGCTCGGTGTCGCGCCCAATGGAATCCCGGTCGAGAACTTCAGCGAATCTCTCATTCCAACCGGCAGCCGCGAATACTTTCTTTGGCTCGGGCGAATCTGCGAAGAAAAAGGTGCGCACACCGCACTCGACGTCGCGCACACGGCTGGCGTGAAGCTTATCGTCGCAGGCACGGTGTATCCCTTTCTTTATCACCAGAAATACTTCGCACGGGAGATCATCCCCCGTCTGAAGCGCGCCGGAGCAACGGCTAAATACGTCCCGCAACCCACGTTTGCAGAAAAAGTCGATCTGATCCGCAACGCCCGCGCGCTGTTGATCACCAGCGAGGTCAACGAGACCAGTTCGGTCGTCGCGATGGAAGCTGCAGCGTGTGGAACTCCGGTCTTGGCATTGCGCCGAGGGGCTCTGCCGGAAGTGGTAGCCGAAGGCGTGACCGGCTTCATTGTCGATGACGCTGACCGGATGGCAGCAGTGATGCGTCGTGCCGCAGGAATCAAGCCAGAGGACTGTCGAGCGTATGCACGCGAGCATTATTCGGCCCGCCTCATGGCCGACGCGTATGAGAATCTCTATCGCAAGCTGATCGGCACTCAGGTCTGCCGATCGGCTGCGTGGTAAACGCCGGAGATCTCACTCAGTCTCATCGAATCTCATCGAGATCTCATCCGATCTCATGAGATATCTCGCCGTCCTAAGTGAGATATCTCACCACGATCTCATCCAATCTCGTCTGATCTCGTCTTTGGTATTGACCGCTCATTCTCCGTCGTCTTCCTCCCCAATCTATCCATCTTCCGTGCTATGACGAATTGGGAAGAAAGTCAAGAAGAATAGTAGTTCCATAATGGGAATTAGCCGGCAGGGCAAGAAGATTCTATCCGTGAGCGGCTTCTCCTGCCGCAGTAGCAGCGCTGCCCCGGCAAACTGAGCTAACGGGCCGCGACGCGCTCGGCAAGCAGCCCGAGTTCAACCGCGATCTTCTCCAGCTTCGCGCGCGTTTCCGGTTTCACCGGGACCATGGGCAGCCGGTAGTTCTCTTCGATCCTCCCCATCATTGCGAGCAAACACTTCGCCGGCATGGGATTTGATTCGATAAAGAGCGCCTGCATAAGCGGAAGGTATTTACGATGCAGTGCACGCGCACGGGGGAAATCGTCATCGAGTGCGGCCTGCGTCATTTGCGCGATCTCTGCGGGAATGACGTTGGACGCAACTGAGATGATTCCGCGTCCGCCAAGAGAAATTACTGGCAGAGTGACAGCATCATCGCCCGAGAGGACGGTGAAGTCATCGGGAACCACGTTCAGGACCTCGGCGATCTGCGTCATGCTGCCGCTCGCTTCTTTTACAGCGACGATATTGTGAATCTTCGCTAACCGCGCGAGCGTTGCCGGCTCGATGTTCGCTGCGGTTCGCCCGGGCACGTTGTAGAGCACGATCGGCTTGCCCACAGCTTCCGCGATGGCTTTGAAGTGCTGATATTGGCCTTCCTGCGTGGGCTTGTTGTAGTAAGGGGACGCGGTGAGGATTGCGTCCACTCCTCTGCGGGAAGCTACAGCCTTCGCGCGTTGAATGGCCTCTTGCGTTGAATTTGAAGTCGCTCCGGCGACGATCGGCACTCGTCCATGCGCAACTTCGATGGTGATGTCGATGACGCGCAGCCATTCGTCATGACTCAGCGTCGGCGTCTCGCCCGTTGTGCCGCATGGAACCAAAAAGTGGACTCCGGAAGCGATCTGCCACTCGACCAGCGAGCGCAGGGCGCGCTCGTCGATCGCGCCATCCGCGCGAAAGGGCGTGACCAGAGCTGTGCCGCAGCCGCGAAGATTCATGTGTAAAGGATAGCGCGAATGAGGGTGGGCATCGGAGCTTTCGTAGGCGAGTCTCTTATTATATTTCGGCCGTAATCCAAGGAATGACGAGGCTTATAAACACTGCGAATTCAGCGACGGTCAGCGGGACGAGTCGGGAGGCGGCGCTTTCAACCTTTTTCGCTCCTGCCGACTCCATTGATAAAGCAATTCCGCGTCGGCATCGCTCAACCTTGCTTCGCGATGAAGGAGCAAGTATTGCGGAAGCGGCATTTGCTTGTTTCTGACCATTGGCCCAATTTGGGACAGTATGTGCTCGCGATCCTCAATGCTGTACTGGTCCCATTTCGACATGTTCCAGTGGCTTCGTCCATCTTGCACATCCTTCTCGATCAGCCAGGAGATTGGAGCCATGTGGCTATACGCAGGCCACGCGGTTCGTTCGGAATGGCAGTTCTGGCACGAACGCTGCAGCACATCGAGTACCGGCGTCCCAATCTGGGCGGATGCCATGAGCTGCCTGCCGGGATCGGCGACTCTCGCATTGCCGAACGGGTGAACAAATGCGAGCAGAAAGAGCAAGGCAAGGATACCGATGCCCCCGCCGGCGATTCTCTGCGCGTTCCAGGATCGCTTCTCGGATCTTCCGTTTGGAGCAGCGCTGCTGCGTGGCAAAAGCTCTGACATTGCGGACTCGCTATTTCGTCGAAAGCTGCTTCAGGTAAGCGATCACATCGGCGCGCTCGTCGGCTTTCTCCAGGTGGAAGTCCATATCGGTATCAGGGATGAACTTGTCTGGATCGGTAAGCCACTTGTCGAGACTGGAATCGTCCCAAGTGACTCCAGATTTTGCGAGCGCGTCGGAGTACTTGAAGCTTTGCACGTTGCCCGCTTTTCTGCCGTAAACACCGCGAAGACGCGGTCCTTCTTTGTCGTTGTCGAGCGAGTGGCACCCGCCGCAGCGTCGATCGAATAGCTGATGACCCCGGTCAGGGTCGGCTTGCTGCGTGACAGCCGAGGAAAAGGGCAGGAAGAGCATGACTCCCAAAATAAAAGCGGCGAGCGGGATTGCGATCAAACGTGTTGGAGCAATTCTGAGCAAGCGTTCCCGAATTGAGACTGGATTCATTTGATTCTTCTTGATTTCAGTGTTTGTTTCGTTCCAAATATCGAGACTAGGATCAGTGCCAGTTAGGCCCGAAGGACCGGCATATGCGCAGCCCAGGGCGGGAGCCCTGGGTCTCCAGGAAACGAGAAACTGAGCACTGAAAGGGCGGCACTCTATGGCGCGATCAAAATGCCGCCCTAAGGGGCTCCCACGTGATTCTTCGGATTGCCCAGGGCTTACGCCCTGGGCTGCGCTTCTGTCGGCCCTTCGGGCCTTTTCGTTTTGAGATCGTCACCGTGTCTTTGAGACCGTCACCGTCTGTGACCGATCTGCGTTTGGGGCCATGAGCCCCGCAGTGGGACGCGCTTCATCCGTGGGACCGCCAGCAAGGCTCGAATCCACAATCGCCAGGTTGTGGTTCTGCTCGACGTAATTCACGTTCGCGAGTCCGAGGACGCTGCGCAGACGTTCTGCTGGAACCTTCATTGGGCCGGGAGCCGGCGCTGTGCCCGGCGCAGGCTGGGGGAAGGCCGTGGACATCGCTGTGTGGAAGGTCGCGTTGCCCTCCACCTTCTGCATGACCTGATGAATGTGGCCGTTCAGCACCGTCACAGAACCGAAGCGTTTCAAGTGCTCGAAAGCCTGTTCGCTGTCTTTCGTCCCCCATCCCCAATCGGGATAAACAGTCCATAGCGGAATATGAGCGAAGACAACGACAGGCGTGCTTGCCGAAACTCCGCTGAGGTCTTCTTTTAGCCAGGCGATCTGTTCGTCGCCGAGCTGCCCCATGCCCTCAAGCTGAATCACGTTCACCAGCCCGATGAAATGCACGCCTTTGTGATCGAAGCTGTACCAGCCTTTTCCTTTCGTTCCCTTCCCATACCGGTCCAGGTACTGCTTGCCATCGTCCACCGACGTGTCGTGCTCGCCGGGAACATAGAAGATCTGCTTGGGCTTCGCGCTCTTGAGCACCTGGTCCATGGTGTCGAACTCGGCGGCTTTGGATTGATGGCTCAGGTCGCCGGTGTGGATGATGAATTCCGCCTCTAGCGGCAGCGCGTTCATTCGATCTACCGCAGTTTGCAGCGTGGAAACTACGTCGGTATTCGCAGGCTTGTTGAATCCCATGTGGCTGTCGCTGATTTGCACAAAGCGCAGGGCGGAGTCGGCTTTTTTCTTGCTCTGCTTGCCGCCTTCGAAGATATGGGAGGTTGGAATGCCTTCTGCGGTGATCGTCCACAGGAGTCCGGTGCCGGCCCAAGCCATGCATTTGAGAAAGCCGCGGCGGTCCAGACCGTCGGTGCTGTGGCGCTCGTCGAGAAGATTCGAATCGTGTTGTTTTTTCGGCAGCATAGGCTCCCTTCGAGTTTTCTGTCTGCGCCAAAGAGAACCGCAGCGGCCGAACGTTTATTCCCGGAAAGCAACAAAGCTGGGATGAACGGCGCAGCCGCTGGATCATGGAAGGTCTCACGTAACGTTGGTATCCGCTTCGCCTAACACCCAAACAAGAAAATAGGCGTATGCTCTACGCGCCTGCACTCGCTGGAAAACAGGCATCCTGCAGTAGTTCTGGAGCAATCCAACAACTCACGGTCTGGTGTGCCGTCGATGGCGGACCTGCGTCGAAGGATGAATGCGGGCAAGCTGGCGCGCCTGGAGGTGAAGATGTTTAAGAACTTTTCGCTTGCACTGCTTTTGTCTGCCTCGCTCGGTTTCGCGCAGGTCGTGACCATGGGAGGAACTGCAACCACGGCAGGCCCGGCAGTAGCAACTGTGCCCATGAGCGCGGCCAATGCGCCGCTGGTCTCCACGCCTGACATTGCGCTGCCGGGAAGCGGGCCGGCAATGGGAGCGCCGATTGCGAGTGCCGCGGCGAATGACAGCCGCTCATCGGGTGGACCTTCGGTTTACAACCCGAATGCAATGCCAGTGCCTGAACCTGCTCCGGCGAATCTAGCTGCGGTGCCGAACGCAGCCTCGCTGACACCCACGCCCCAGAGCTCCACTACGGGCACGGCAGGTACAACCGCCTCCGCCACGACAACGGAGCCGTTCGAAAACGGAATTCAGCATTTCGAATCGGGATTACCGAATCCTTCGAACCCGACGCCGAGCCTAGGGCAGATCGCCCGGGCGTATCGCGCCCAGCATCGCCAAGCCGCTAAGACTTTCAACAACCAAAGTATCGCGGAATTGAATGTCCGCGGAGTTCGCACCGGCAACCTGGGTCCGGAGGAGAGCACAGTCGCAGCCAACTCGCGGCCTGCCGCCGAGCCTGCACAGGCCGCGAATCAGGGCACGCTCATGGCTCAGAATCAACCGCCGACGCTGCCGCAAAGCGACCAGTATCAGCCCGCAGCCTCGTCAGCGCCCCCGAACCCGACGGCCTTCCAGCAGCGTCACAAAGCTGCAGAGCAGCCGGCGGCATCTGCTTCGCAAAGCGCCAATGCTTCTCAGGAGCAAGGCTCCTCTTCGCAAACCGCTTCGGCTACGAACGAAAGCAACAACAAGCAGAATGCGGCGGCTCTCCCGCAGACTGGTTCTCCATTGCCGCTCCTGCTGTTGCTCGGCGGTTTGGGCGTAGTCGGAGGCGTGGTGTACTGGCTGCGGCGATAGGTAGTCGAAATCGATTCTGGTAGGCTTGGAATCCCGGCTGCATTGACGCCGGGATTTCTTTTATCTGCTTGAGAGTGGAGGGATACATTTGTCTCATCCGCAACGAGAAGCTGTGTCGCAACTCCGCCGCGAGATGGGATTCTGGGATGTTCTCCTCTTCAATATAGCCGCCGTTCTTGGTCCGCGATGGATCGCGGCTGCTGCCCATAATGGAACTTCGTCATTAAGTCTGTGGGTGCTGGCGGCGGTCTTTTTCTTTTTTCCCACAGCGCTTGTGATCACCGAGCTCTCCAGCCGCTTCCCCTCGGAAGGCGGGCTTTATGTTTGGACGCGCGAAGCTTTCGGCGATTTTCACGGCTTTGTGGCCGGATGGGCTTACTGGGTCTATTCGTTCTTTTATTTTCCGGGGCTGCTGGTGGCGAGCACAGCGATGGGAGCCTATATCGGAGGACTCGGACATTCCAACCTGGCAAACGACCGGCACTTCCTCTTAGCTGGCTCGCTGGTGCTGCTGGCTGTTGCTGTGGGACTGAACATCGTCGGCCTCAATATCGGCAAATGGCTGCAGAATGCCGGAGGCGTGGGCACGTATGCTCCCCTGCTGATTCTGGTTGCGATTGCGCTGGCTGTATATTCGCGCGCCGGCTCGCACGTTCATCTCACGCGCGAGAACCTTTTCCCACATTGGGACTTCGATACGGTGAACTTCTGGTCGCAGATCGCCTTCGCTTTTACTGGACTGGAACTCGTCTGCGCGATGTCTGAAGAAGTTCGCGATCCGCGGCGCACTTTTCCACGCGCCATTCTCGGCTCCGGCGTTCTGATTGCGCTGATCTACATTCTCGGCACGCTGGCAACCATGATCATGGTGGCGCCGGCGGAGGTCGATCCGAAGAGTGGGGTCTTCCAGGCGATCTCGTCAGGATCGCATCTGCTCGGAATCGGAGTTGTCGGTGTGATCGCGGCGCTGCTGGTGACGGTTGGCAACGCGGGCGGAGTCGGGACCACCGTTGCGGGGATCGCTCGCGTTCCCTTTGCGGTCGGAATCGACAGCTATCTGCCTGCGTTCTTCGGGAAAATCCATCCCCGCTGGCGCACGCCATATATTTCGATTCTGATTCAGGCGGGAATCTCGGCTTTCATCCTCGTGCTCGCCCAGATCAGCGAAACTGTGAATGGCGCTTATCAGGTGCTGGTCGACGCTGCCATCATTCTTTACTTCCTGCCGTTTCTTTATATGTACGCCGCTGCGATCAAGCTGGCCTACCGCTCTGATAGAAGCGCCAATCCCGAAGCCGTGCTCGTGCCGGGCGGACGGGCCGGCGTCTGGATTGTGGGATCGCTTGGGTTTTTGATCTGCCTGCTTTCCATGGTGCTGTCGATGATTCCACCCGGCGAGACTACAAACAAAACTGTCTTCGAATTGAAGCTGATCGGCGGTACGTCAATTGCGATTCTGATCGGATTAGCGCTGTACTGGACATCTCGCCGGAAGCGAAAGGCTGCCCGGCAATAGGAGCACCGCTCATAACTCCTCATGCTTGCTGAATGGAGCGTCGAACTAGGCGCGAGCGATCCTGTGCTGGAAATTCCGTGGCGCTCCGACGATGGCTCTTTGCGCTTTCTCGATCTGAAGCGCCAACCCGAGCTGCTATTGGAAATACCCGAAGCATGCACGTACGAAGAGCTGGCGAGTTTCCTAGATTGGGCGAACTCGGCCGACTCCCGAATTGAAACAGCCAAGTGCGATGTGTGGAGCACGCAGGAGATGGATGCCGATGACGAGGTATTTGGCGAAGCGGTGAAATTCAGCTCGTATGTCGATTTGCTTTTTGCGTCGTCTGCCAGCAACAGCTTTCCCGAATGCGAGAAGTTCGTTCAGGCATTGGCTCGGATGCTACGGCAGGCTCCGGATCTGAGCAGTGCGGCGCAGTTCGTCGTGCGTCGCTGTCTGGATCGCCGCGACCCAGCCACGGTTTCCGACTGCTGCTACATCACCTTTTACCTTCACGGCTACGGGGCGGATGTTCAAGAGGCGAGACAACGCTGGTCCATTGGCCTGAGCCTGGCACAAAACGCAATGAAGCAGTATCTGCGATCAGCCAAGCCCTGACGTCCCTCCTCCGTGTACTCCATGTCTCCGCGGTGACGAAGCTATTTTCTGGCGTCTGATTCCCCGAAATATCTCGCCGCAAACTCGAGGAACGTTGGCCAGTTTGGTCCTGTCGTATGACCACCGCTGTGAGATCGGAAAGCAATGTCGCCGCTGATCAGCGTCGTTTCGATTGGCGGAAATTCTGTTGTGCCCAGGTCTTTCTTTCCTAGCAGCCGGTAAACCGGTCCTGCGCCGACCGCGCCGAGGAACATGCCTTTCGCATCGACCCATCCCCCTTCGACTGTCGGCGCGCCAGTGCTGATGAACACCGGACGCGGCGCGCACAGGGCAATGAGTTCATTGGCATCGACAGGCAGGTCGTTGGTCGTGAGCGGACCCGCATACTTCAGGAAGTTACCGGCCATCCAGTGATACTCGCCGGAGGCAGCGATGTTCTCCACTTGCTCCCCGAAGATGCGGCGATAGAGCTTGGCTCCGCCCTCGCCCGACGAGCCGATGAAGCCGATGGCGAAGCGCTGATCGTAAGCCATGGTCACCAATGCCGCCTTCCCGTATCGGGAGAGACCTTCAATGCCGACTCGCTTTGCATCCACAGTCTTGTCTGTTTCGAAGTAATCGAGCGCGCGGCTTGCTCCCCATGCCCAGGCCCGCAGCGCGCCCCAGTCGTCGAGTTTGCGTGGCTGTCCCTTGTTCGTGAGGCCGATGATTCCTTCCGTCAGTCCAGCGCCGTTGTCGGCCTGAATCGTAGTGGGAATCAGAATTGCATAGCCCCAGCCCTTCGCCAGGACCTGCTCCTGCCAGGTTGGTCCGGAGTTTGCCACACGCAGTGCGGGAAAACGGCGCGCGATGGCTGCCATGAATTCAGGGCTGAACCCGAATTCCGTGATCACCGGTACTGGGCCGGCGGCGTTCTCGGGCGTGGTCAGCGTCAACTGAATGTTCACGTCGATGAGCGGGTATGCCGAGTTGTCCACATGTCCGATGAGCTGTTTAGTCAATGCCGGAAGAGCGCCTACTTTTTCCTCTTCGACGTTCGCCACCTGCCATTCCACTCTGGGAACATTTGGCGGAACACGGCCGTAGATTTCGCGATCAAAATCTTCGACGATCTCGGGGCGCCGTTTCTGCCACCAATCTTTCGCGGTCTTTACCTTCTTTCCATTCTTGAAAGTAAGCGGATCGGGCAACGTATAGGGTGGAACCTTGGACTCATCTGTGTTCGCTGCATTCGGCGCCGACGGATTGCCGCTTGGCCCAGGACGCAGCGAGGTAATGTGCAGCAGCTCCATCGTGCGCTGATGATCCTGCTCGGCCGTCAGGTGTACCGGTTCGGGATACTTTGGGCTCTGCTCTTCGGAAACTGGATGGATCTCTACATAATCGAGCGCCGCCGGATCGCCGCCGTCGGGCGTGCCCTCGATGCGAATCTCATCTCCTTGATGCAGCACTAGGTCAGGAATGCGGCGGCGCGTTGCGGAATCACCGTCGAGTTTGCGCGCCGGCAGATGATCGTCGGCGGTCCATTGATCTATTTCCCGCCCATCGGCCAGCACGCGGAACTTCGCTTGTCCGCTGGGCATGTCGAAATATTGAATGTCGAGTTCGTACATGCCGGTCCCTTTCGGGAACTTGAAATCCGCCTCGCAACTCGCGCCCACTGGACACTGCACTGCTTTACCGCCGGATGCCGTTTCCCAGGGCGTGATGTCCACAGGCAGGTAGCCGCTCAGATGCATCGATTCGGCCTCGATGCGATCAGGAAAGTGCCCGGCGCGCCCTTTGGCGTCGGGAACTCCGGAGATGCGCAGGAACCAACTGCAGATGGCATCGCGCCAGACAATCGCGTGGCCGCTCTGGTATTCAAGGCGCGCCAGCGTGGCTGTGTAGCGCTCATCGTCGATGCGTCCTTTCAGCCGCTCCCAGGAGCGCACAAGACCGGCAGCCTGCTCCGCGCCTTCGTAATGCGAGTCGTAGATGTGCTGAATGACGGTTTTCCCGGAATGGAGCTTGTAGGTGTATGGCACGTGATGAAAGAAGAGCAGCAGTTCATCGGGCGTAGTTGTGAGCGATTCGTACATCTGTGCCACTTCGGGACTGTACTGAGCGGTATAGCCGGTCCCGGTTGCGATGGTGCGATCCATGCCGATGCCGTTGTGATCGGCGCGATGCCATTGTCCCCAGCCATTGCGCTCTGACGACTCGATGCCCGGCCCGTAATGTGGTCCGGTGATGTTGGTCAGCGTGCCGGCACCGAGCGGACCCGTGTAGTTTTCGTAGATGTGCCACGATGCCATCTGCATGTCGGTGATCGTGTTTACCACTTCGGGATCGCTGCCGAAGGTTAAACGCGTCCACTGCTCGGCGATCGTTCTGGCCGTGAGATTCGGATTCCAGGCGAGTCGTCCAAAGCCGTACAGATTTGCCATGGCGAGTGGATGGCCCATCCAGTTAGCGTCCATTCCCACGTTGGCAACACCAACAAAGCCGCCAGTTCGCCGATGAAAGGTGCGGCCGGCGACTATGTCCTTCATCAACGTGACGTGGTGATTTGCATGCAAATCGAAGTCAAGCGCCTCTTTCCACATGGTGGGCAGATACACCAGATGCCGAGCCTGGCCGAGATACTCCTGCGTGATCTGCAACTCGAGAACTTCGTTCGTTTTCTCCAAGCCGCTGATGAGCGGCGAAACCGGTTCGCGTACCTGAAAATCGATAGGCCCGTTCTTGATTTGGATAATGACGTTGTCATCGAACTTGCCGTCGAGCGGATGGAAGTTGTCGTAGGCAGCCTTGGCGCGGTCTGCCTTCGGATCGCGCCAGTCGAGATGATGGTTATAGACAAACGCGCGATAAAAAACGATGCCGCCGTGCGGCTTGAGCGCGCGGGCTATTACGTTCGCCGCATCGGCCGGAGTGCGGTTGTAGGTCGCAGGGCCGAGTCGTCCTTCGGAGTCGGCTTTTACGACGAAGCCGGCAAAATCCGGTATCTGACGATAGATGGCATCAACGCGCTTGCTCCACCAGTCCGCCACTCGTGCGTCGAGCGGATCGAAGGTATCGAGGCCGCCTATCACCTTGGGGCTGCTGAAATCGACGGAGATTGAGAGCCTTACTCCCCACGGGCGAAAGACGTCCGCAATGCGCGCGAGCTGTGGCAGGAAACTCTCGTCAAGAACATGCGGATTGGCATTTACGTTGTTGACGGTGCAGCCATCGATTCCGATCGAGGCCAGCAGGCGGGCGTATTCGGCAGCGCGAGTGAGATCGGCGCGTACGGAGCCGTTCTCGAAGAAAATGGATGGCCCGCCGTATCCGCGCTCGATGCGGCCGTCGAGGTTATCCCATTGATCCACCCAGCGGAGCGAAGCATAGGGTTGCTGCGTTTCTTCCAGATAATCGAGATTCTCGCCAAGCGCTATCTTGTGGAGTAGGGCGAATGCTCCATAGAGAGCGCCGCGATCGTTGGCTCCGGCAATGACGATTCGATTCTGTTCGCCACCTTTCTTTGTGGCCAGCCAGTAGCCGTCTTCCTGAAGCGCGGGAAGTTGCAGATTGGGAATGGCCGCGCGCACCGACTCAACTGTTCCCAGCACAAGAGTCGACTCGCTGGATGCCAGAGTATTGGAGGCGGCAAGCTTCTTACCCAGCATTCTTTCGATACCGCGATTCAATTCTTGTTGGGCGCTCTTGAGCAGTACGGAGTCGCCGAGCACAACAAGATTTGAAGGAAATGTGTCGTACTGCTTCGCTTCCTGAGCAGATAAAGGCGCGTAGCGCAGCCAAGCCTGACGGCCATCCTCTGGATAAGCGTATAAGCCAACGAGCAGAAATATCCCCAAAAAGGCAAGCCGAATCTCTGATCTCATGTTTCAGTACGCGAGGCCACCACTTAACTCTTGTTCAGGTCTCGAACTAAATGGAGCCAACTGGATATCATTCCCATACCGGCAAGTCAAATCACGGTTATCATTCCCATCGTGACCATCCATCAATTGCGTTTGCGAAGGTCTGAAATTTTATCTGTGGGAAGTCGCTATGGCCTGCGGAATATACGCGTGTTTGGGTCCGTGGCTCGTGGAGACGATAATAGTGAGAGCGACATCGACTTGCTTGTGGACGTCGAGCCGGGACATTCGCTGCTCGACGTGATCGGGTTTGAGCAGGAAGTATCCACTCTTCTCGGACGCAAGGTCGAGGTTTTGACTGAGCGCGGCCTGAGTCCCTATGTTCAGGAACGTATCTTGACCGAAGCCGCTCCATTGTGAAGGACGATCTTCTTTACTTGCAGCACATCCGCGACGCGTTGCAGGAGTTGGATGACTATAGCCGCCCTGGGCGCGAGGCGTTCTTCACGGAACCGATGCGCCAGGATGCAATTCTAAGAAAGTTGGAAGTAATCGGGCAGGCGTGAAGAACATGTCCGATGGCGCGAAGCTCCAACAGCCGCAGGTCCCGTGGAAGCAGATTGCGGGTATGCGCGATAAATTGATCCATGACTACTTCGGAGTGAACCTTGAAATTGTGTGGGCAGTTGTGGAGAAGGAATTGCCGAAGCTCCGGTCGGAGTTATGATGATCGCTAAGGGAACCGAATCTGGCTGCTCTTGATTCGGTGCTCAGCCAATCTAATCACGACCAGCGCATCTGACCTCCCTGCTGTTCTGCGTAATAATCTTCTTCCATGAAACTATTCCGCTTGGGGTTTTGGCTTCGGTCAGGTGCGTTGTGGATGATCGGGTGTATCGGGGTGGCGAGTCCCATCATGGGACAAGCTCCAGCGCCTGCCCAGCATCCACCACGGCCGCCGATGCCGACGCGCGATCCGCATTCTCCGGACTTTGTCACGGCGAAGGAACTGCCCGATGGAACAGTGCCTTCGCCGGATTCGGACGGAAATTTCATTCTCGGCCCAACGCATAATCCTGCCCCGGAGATTGCTGCTGCGCTGCAAACGGTCGACGAGAATCCCGCAAACGGAACGGTCGTCGAGTTCACCATGAACTCCTCTGACAGCAAGATTTATCCCGGCATTGCGCGGGATCCGGACACGTTCGGAACGCCCGATCCTTCCGATCCGGCCAAGCTGATCGTAACTACCAGCCATCCTGCTCCCTATACCCGCAAGGTCTTCGTATATATCCCAAAGCAGTACGTGGCCGGCACCGCCGCGCCATTCATTGTTGGAGCCGATGGGCCTGACCGCTTGCTTTTTCTGACTCTCGATTCACTCATCGCTCAGCACAAGCTTCCGCCGATGATCGAGATTTCGATCGGAAATGGAGGCGGGGACGCGCAGGGCAGCGAGCGCGGACTTGAGTACGACACGATGTCAGGAAAGTACGCCGAGTTCGTTGAGACCGAAGTTCTACCCCAAGTCGAAGCCCAGGCTCACGTGAAGCTCACGAAGGACCCAGATGGCCGGGCCACGACCGGCGGCAGCTCCGGGGCAGCTTGCGCGTTGATCATGGCCTGGTATCACCCTGAGCTTTATCATCGAGTGCTTTCCTATTCTGGTACGTTTGTGAACCAGCAATGGCCGTATGATCCGCAGACTCCACATGGCGCATGGGAATTTCATGAGCGCCTCATTCCGAACAGTCCGCGCAAGCCGATGAGAATCTGGATGGAAGTAGGCGACCGCGATTTTCTTAATCCGAACGCAATGCGCGACGGCATGCACGATTGGGTGCTCGCGAACGAGCGCATGGCGCAAGCACTTGCGGCTAAGGGCTACCACTATCAATTTGTCTTTGCGCGCAATGCCGGTCACGTTGACCGCGCGGTAAAGCAACAGACGCTTGCCGAAGCGCTTGAGTACGTCTGGAAGGGCTACTCGCCTGGTCCTACCAAGAAGTGATTTCGACCTGATATCTTGCCTGCATGTTCAATTTGCGTATGCGTGCTGTCTTTCTACTTCTGCTGCTGGTGGTGCCTGCCGCTGCGAAAGAAGAAAAATATGTAAAAGCCGGCCCGGTACAGCTCACCTCGGATGGAAATAAATGGGCGGAGAAGACGCTCAAGAAGATGTCGCTCGAAGAGAAGATCGGGCAGATGATCCAGATTCGCGCCTACGCCGACTTTCTTAACGTCCAGAGCGATGAATACCGGCAGGTGCGCGACGCGATCAAGAAATATCACCTCGGCTCGATCATTCTCACCGTTCGTGTCTCTGATGGATTACTGGTTCGCGATCTGCCTTACGAAGCTGCTGCCGTAACCAACATGTTGCAGAAGGAATCGAAGCTGCCTTTGCTGGTTGCCGCCGATTTCGAACGCGGCCTCTCGATGCGCCTGAACGAAACTCCGGCATTCCCGCACGCGATGGCGTTCGGCGCAACCTACAATCCCGAATTCGAAGAGAAGTTCGCCGAGATAACGGCGCAGGAATCGCGCGCGATCGGTGTGCATTGGAACTACTTTCCTGTTGCCGATGTGAACATCAATCCCAAGAATCCCATCATCAATACGCGTTCTTTCGGCGAAGATCCGCAGCAGGTCGCAGCGATGGTGGCGGCGTACGTGGAGGGGTCGCGCAAGTACGGACTGCTGAGCACGGCGAAACATTTCCCGGGACACGGCGACACCGCAACCGATTCGCATCTCGGGGTGGCGATGGTTCCTGGCGACATTGCGCGCCTCGATTCCGTCGAGCTTCCACCGTTTGAGAAGGCCGTCGATGCCGGAGTCGATGCGATCATGGTTGCTCATGTCACGATTCCCGCTCTGGAACCCGACACCGATAAAGTTGCAACAACCTCACACAAAATCGTCACCGATCTGCTCAAGGACAAGCTGCATTTCCAGGGCCTAATCGTGACCGATGCGCTGGAGATGCACGGACTCACGCGGCTCTATCCTGAGAATGGGCCGAATCCCTCGGGCCGCGCGGCGGTCGATGCGGTGAAAGCGGGGAACGATATGGTCCTGCTTCCTTCGGATCTTGATGGCGCTTTCAACGGGCTGGTTCAAGCAGTCCGCAATAAGGAGATATCGCAGCAGCAGATCGATACTTCAGTGCTGAAGATTCTTCGTGCCAAAGCATCGCTCGGCCTTTACAAAGCCCGCCTGGTAGACATGGAAGAGATTCCGCACATCGTCAGCCGTCCCGAGAGCATTGATTTTGCCCAGCAGGTTGCGGACGCCGCTGTGACTCTGGTCCGCGACAGCGGGCAAGTGCTTCCGTTGCCTGCCACAGCGCCGAGAGCGCCGGGAACCTACCAGCAGCCGGGCGCGTATCGAACTCCAGGCACGGCTTCGCCCGTCGTCGGCGTCGTGATCACCGATGACGTGCGCAGCGAGTACGGCCGCATCTTCGAACTTGAGCTGAGGAGACGAGCCCGTGGCACGAAGGTCTATTACGTCGATTCGACCATCGCCGCCGGCATGACGCCTGAAATCGTCGAAGCGGCCAAGCAGGCTCAGAAAGTTGTAGTTGCAGCCTATGTTGTGCCGACGGCGGCGAAGCAAACTGTCGTGAACGGGCAACTCACAAATACTGTCGGCCTGAACGACGCCACTGGAAATCTCATGCAGCAGTTGCTCGATGCAGCCGGATCGAAGATGGCGGTGATTGCTATGGGCAATCCATATCTGGCAATGAACTTTCCCAATGTGGCAACGTATATCTGTACATACTCGAACGCGCCTACGTCGGAGCGCAGCGCGGTGAAGCTGCTCTTCGGCGAGATACAACTCAAAGGCAAGCTCCCGGTTAGCCTCCCCGGCATTGCCGATCGGGGGTTCGGACTGCAGCTCAAGCCGGAGGAGATGCGATTCGCCTCGGAGCTGCCGAAAGCAACATCAGGAGCCGCACAAATCCAATGAAATCGCGCAGCCAGTTCGTTTGTCTCTCCATCCTCGCTGCTGCCCTCTCGCTCACAGCATGCGTGAACGTCAGCAAGACCGGCAACGGCGATAACGTCGATGTCAAGACGCCATTCGGTTCCGTCAGCGTGCGCACAGATCAGGTGAAGCCCGAGGAGACTGGATTGGATGTCTATCCCGGATCAAAGCTCGTTCCCAAACAGGGACACGATCATGACCAGGCCAACGTGAACATCTCCAGCCCGTGGGGACAGTTGAAGGTGATCGCGCTCAATTTTCACAGCGACGACTCACCGGACAAGGTGCTCTCGTGGTATCGCCAGGATTTGAAACAGAAATTCGGAAAGTACCTGGAGTGCAAAGGCGGCGAAGTGGGCTTCCATGAGCGCGAAAAGAACGACAGCAATCAGCTCACGTGTGGAAGCGAACGCGGCCGCGGCTCCAATTACCGGTGGGACGACAGCAACACGATCGAGCTAAAGACCGGAATCGACGACAAGCAGCACATCGTCGCAGTAAAGCCGGAAGATGGAGGGAGTAACATCGCGCTGGTGTACGTGCAGAAGCACGGTGAGCACGATTCGATCTGAGGCGTTCCATTTTGGGCTGAATCTCTCTCACTCTAGAACCCTCTCAATCGTCTGTCATCCTGAAGCGCCTCTTTTGCGCGAAGGATCTCCCGCGATGGTTCGATCTTGAATGCTCTTCCCCGGCTCCTTTCCCACATTTCTAAGTTCCCAGTGGAGGAGCCAAGAAAGTGCAACTAAGTCCGACGGATCGCGGGAGATCCTTCGCGCAAAAGATGCGCTTCAGGATGACACGTGTTTACGTTTGGCTGCTGCGTTGACATCCCTGTGCTGACACTCAAGCCAGACCAAATCTGCGTGATACCCTCTTCTGTTTAGTTTTCAAACTTCCCCGGAGCTTCCACCTTTGTCTTCCTCTCGACGGCGGATTTCCGCCTTGGCCGTAGCTGCCTTCTTTGTCCTTACTGGATTCCGATCTGGGCCACAGACGACAAACAACGCCGAGCAAGTATTCGGATTCCGCGACTTCACGCGTCAGGCTGAGATCGATCGCAAGTTCAATCAATCTCCGGATCCGAAGCTTGCAGAACAGCACCTGCGCACGCTGACGCAGGCGCCGCACGTGGCGGGTTCTCCCGAAGACCGCAAAACGGCTGAGTACGTCGCGCAGAAGTTTCGCGAGGCTGGGCTCGATACACAGATCGTGGAGTACAAAGTGCTGTTGTCGTTTCCGCAGGAAGTCAGCATCGACATCACTGCTCCGCCAACGGCGCACATGCATGGTCCAAGTCGCGAGCAGGTTGGAGACGATCCGTACCAGAACGATCCGCGCATTCTGCCGGCGTTTAACGCGTACTCGCCTTCCGGGGATGTGGAAGCCGACGTGGTCTATGCGAACTACGGCAGTCCGCAGGACTACAAGCAGCTTGAGGCGTTGAAGGTCGATGTTCGAGGCAAGCTGGTCATCGTTCGCTATGGCGGGAATTATCGCGGCGTGAAGAGCCTGGTGGCGCAGGAGCACGGCGCCGCTGGAGTGATCATCTACTCCGACCCGATCGACGACGGTTACTACCGCGGCGACATGTATCCCAAGGGCCCGTTCCGTCCGCCGACGGGCGTGCAGCGTGGATCAGTCGATTACACGTTCTACTACGCCGGCGATCCCACCACACCGGGCATAGCTTCTGTGCCGAATTTGCCTGACTCTCAGCGCACTCCGCCCGCGTGGGCAACAGATCTGCCAAAGATTCCAACCGTGCCGCTCTCGTTCGGCGACGCGAGTCCGATCATGCAGAACCTCGCCGGACCCGAGTCGCCGCGCGAATGGCAGGGCGCTCTGCCCTTCACGTATCACCTGGGTCCGGGGCCGGTGCGCGTGAAGCTGCACCTCAAGATGGAGGCGCCGTACAAGACGATCTGGGATGTGATCGGTTCGGTGCGCGGCTCGGAATTCCCGGACGAATGGGTGATCGGAGGCAATCATCGCGACGCCTGGGTTTACGGCGCAGTCGATCCCAATAGCGGAACTGCTGCGATGCTCGAATCAGTCCACGGCATCGGTGACTTGCTGAAGAGCGGCTGGAAGCCGCGACGAACACTCGTCTTCTGTAGTTGGGACGGCGAAGAGGAGGGCATGATCGGGTCCACGGAATGGGGCGAGCAGCATGCGCGCGAACTGGAGCGAGCCGCCGCGTACTTCAATATGGATGTCGGCGTCGCCGGACCGAACTTCGGCGCCAGCTCTGTTCCCGCTTTGAAACAGTTCGTTCGCGACGTCACCAAGCAAGCTCCCAGCCCGCGTGGTGGCTCGGTCTATGACGTCTGGAAGAACGCGCACGAACGGGAGCGCGTGAAGAATATCTCTCCCGATCTGGGAGGATCGCAGAACCGGCCTCCAGCGGCGAAAATTGAGACCGATGTTGAGGTGGGCGACCTCGGCAGCGGATCGGATTACTCGGTTTTCCTGCAACGGCTTGGCGTGCCTTCGACCGATATCGGCTCCGGAGGTCCCTACGGCGTCTATCACTCGGCTTTCGACAACTTCGCCTGGTTCATGAAATTCGGCGATCCTGATTTCAAGTACGAGCAGGAGATGGCCCGAGTGTTCGGCATCGAGATGCTGCACATGGCCGCCGCCGACTACTACCCGGAAGACTACGAGCTGTATGGCCGCGAGATTGTGAGTTACATCCAGCAGGCGCAGACGAAGGCGCAGCAGACCTTCGGCGCTCCCACGCCGGAGTTCGCGGACGCAGTCGCGGCTGCGCAGCGGTTCGAGCGTGCCGGAGCTCAGATTCGGCAAGCCCAGAGTTCTTCCACCTCAGACCTGGCTCGCCTGAATCGCACTTTGAGCGACGCGGAGCGTGCCCTTTTGATTCCACAAGGGCTGCCGAATCGTCCTTGGTTCCGGCACGCGATCTACGCACCAGGCGTTTATACCGGGTACGCAGCGGTTGTAATTCCTGGTGTGAACGAGGCGATCGATGCCAATGACGTCAGCCGTTTGCGCGAACAGATCGGAGTCTTGACCGAGGCGCTTAATCGCGCGGCGAAAGTTCTTGAGAGTTACAAGTAGAGATTCACGTGTGGACGTGCGTGGGTCGCTGCCTTTATTCGCGGTAACGGCCCACGCAGATGGTCAGGCCGCTTTCTTGTGTGAGGACGACGAGCTGCTCTTCTTCGGGACCTTCTTTCCCTGGCGGCGAGCTTCGGACAGTCCAATTGCAATTGCCTGCTTGCGGCTCTTTACTTTCTTTCCGCTGCGACCCATTTTGAGACGGCCGCGCTTGAACTCGTGCATTTCCCGCTCGACGTTCTTGCTTGCACTCGGGCTGTATTTGCGGCGAGAACTCGACTTGCGTCCGCGAGAGGATGGACTGCGGCGGGAGCGCGAAGAGCTGCGATGCGAACTACGCGCTGAAGCGCTGCGACGGCTGCGCGCAGAGCTGCGTCGCCGAGAACTTCCCCCGCTGCGACGACTCTTGCTACGCGAGGAACTACTCTTGCGCGAAGTGGAACGATGTCTGGTTGCCATGAGTTGGGTTTTGCCTCCTTCTGGATTCTCCTTAGTTTTGAGATTCCATTGATTCGAAAGAGGGTTGGCAGGAAATTGTCGAGTTCGTTTTTGGAATCGTCCGAGGGGCGCACCCAATCTGCGGCCGCTCCGCAGGAACATGAGATTTCGTGATTTCGCGAATTTTGCGATTTTGCGAAATTGCAATCATCAGATCACGAGATGATTAAATCGCCTAAATCAGGGACTTCGAACCACGGTACAGCGCGCGGTACACGCAGAAGCGGTTTGCGATACAACTGCGAGCCTTGATTTTCGTCCCATTTCGAGTGGCGGGAACACGGGTGACGTGGTATTGTCATTTCCCTCGTAGCTTGTGCAAGCCGCTGCGCTGTAAGGTTTTAGAGTAGCCGCTTCGCAGGCGTCGAGACTGGCGTACCTGGGTTCTGAGGTCCGCCGCGCCGGTGCCCGGCCCGTGACATCGGGCAAGATTTTTGCGTGCCGGCGGTCTATACTGTGGAGCAGACACATGGCTACGTCGGCCACGCAACCGGCCTCTCCGCTACCGTCGGGAAATCTCCCCACTCCGCGGCAGCCACACGACATCCTGCCTTCATTGTTCGGCGATGGTTATGGAACCTATGCGGTTCAGTCGCGCAACTTCTACACGTCGATCATTCTGCATACCGTAGTCCTTGCGCTGGTTCTGTACCTCACACATCAGGTAATCGAGCACCGAACGCAGATTGCTCAAGTCCTCGGACCAGTCGTGGACATTGGCGCGTACATTCCATTGCCGAGCGCAGCGAAGCGCGTTGGCGGCGGCGGTGGTGGTGGTGATCGGGACAAGCTTGAAGTCAGCCATGGTGCGCCGCCGAAGTTCAGCATGCAGCAGATCACGCCTCCCACGGTGGTGATCCGCAACGATGCGCCGAAGCTTGCGGTCGAGCAGACCGTGATGGTCCCACCACAAGTGAAGATTAATCAGCAAGGTCCGGTGGGATCGCTGACCAGCCTGTTGAGCGTGCCATCGAACGGAACCGGGTATGGCTCCGGCGTTGGCTCAGGGTGCTGCGGTGGTGTAGGCGAGGGCAACGGACGCGGCGTTGGTCCGGGCGACACGGCAGGCATTGGCGGGGGCGTGTTCCAAGTAGGGGGAGGCGTTTCACCGCCGCGCATCAAGTACCAGACTGAGCCTGAGTTTTCAGAGGAAGCTCGCAAGGCGAAGCACCAAGGCACAGTCCTGGTGGAAGCGATCGTCGGAGCCGATGGCAGGATTCACAATCCTCGCGTAATCCGCGCGCTGGGTCTTGGCTTGGACGAAAAAGCCCTGGAAGCGTTGAACCAGTGGCTGTTTGAACCAGCAGTGAAAGACGGCCGCAAAGTCAATGTGGCTATTCAGATCGAAGTCAGTTTCCGACTTTACTGATTACGTCCTCACTTTTTCGCGCCTTGGCTTCTTCTCAATTTTTACGTCGCTGATAAGGCCTTTCACGACCTCGTCCACGTGCTTGTCGGCCTCGAGCATTGCCGCTGCGACTTCTAACTTCTTGTGCTCATCGTGCTTTTCCAGCAGCACGACCACGTGGGCAATCGCTGCGTTCTCCGTACCCATACCTTCAGGCGTCTTGGCTTTTATCCCAACTTCCAGAGGAGATATTTCCAGCAACTCGGCTAGGCGTTGGCGGATGCGATTGGCCACAGGTCCTACCTTCGGCTCAGATAGCACCAGGGTCGAATCGACATTGCAGACCTGATAGCCCGCTTCCTTTACTTTGTTCAGCGCAACTGAGACGAAGAGCGATGAATCGGCGTTTTTCCATTTTGGATCCGAAGGGGGAAAGTAGCCGCCGATATCGCCGGCAGCTACGGCGCCTAGCAGAGCGTCGGTGAGCGCGTGCAGCAACACATCCCCGTCGGAGTGTCCGGCTAGCCCGTGCGTATGCTCGAGCGTCACTCCACCAATCTTGAGGGGCACGCCTTTCTTGAACTCATGCGAATCCCAGCCGTACCCAATTCTCATGGCAAATTCCTTTCACCACGGAGACACGGAGGCACGGAGAAGATATAAGGGAAATTCATAGCACCTTGCGAACGATTCCTTTTGTCATTACGGACACGTGGAAATTGAACATCAACCCAACTCGCTTGCCGCTGAGCTTGAGATAAGTGAGCAATTGAGCGTGATGAACAGCGAGCATAGATTCGAGGCACTTGAGCTCAATAACACCCTGTCCTCTACGAGAAGATCCATTCTGTAGCCGCAGTCCAGAGCAATATTCTTGTAAACGACAGGTAGATCAACCTGGCGCCGAAACGATAACCGTCGGAGCGTCAATTCATGACACAGACACTCCTCGTAGGCCGACTCCAGCAATCCCGGGCCCAGATATCGATGAACTTCGATCGCTGCGCCAATAATTTGCTGAGTGAGCTTCTCTTCCAGCAATTGGGTCGCAGGCACAATTGCTGGTTTCGGACCAGTACTCACCGATTTCCCCCTGCCTTTCTCCGTGCCTCCGTGTCTCCGTGGTGAAAAAAGAATTCCGCGAGTTCCAAATCTGATGGGGTCGTGATTTTGATATTTCGCGCAGAACCCATCACCACTGCAACTTGATCTCCCAATCGCTCAACCAGCGAGGCCTCGTCGGTTCCGATGAATCCATCCTGCGCCGCTTCGTCGAACGCGCGCTTGATTATCGAGTAGCGGAATCCCTGAGGGGTCTGCGCCATGACTACTCGCTCCCGCGGGATCGTTGAGGTAATGATCGCGCCATTGGCTGTACGCTCGACTTGCTTGATCGTATCCACTGCCGGCAGGCCGGCAATCGCGCCTCCGTGGGCCGTGGCGCTCTCTATTACACTCCGAATGATCTCGCGGTCCACAAATGGACGCACCGCATCGTGGACAAGAACAACATCGTCATTATCTGCGCGGAGTTCGCGCAAAGCGTTTGCTACCGACTGCTGGCGGTGATCGCCTCCGATGACGACATGCAACCTTGGCCGAAGCTTCTGTGCGGTGAGGAACTCGCGCAAACGTCCAGTTTCACTCTCGCGTACGGCGATGTAGATATCGGTCACCTCCTGCACCCCAGAAAATTTTTCCAGTGTGTGCAACAGGATCGGCTTACCGCCGATTTCCGCAAACTGCTTGGCCGGTTGCCCCGTGCGAGCACCTGAATGCGCAGCCATGCGCGTGCCCAGTCCCGCCGCCGGAATGATGACCACGACTTTCATGGGAAGCGAAGTATAACGGCGGCAGTCGGCACTCGGCAATCCGCACTCGGTTAAGGCGGTCTGGTCCGACAGCGGAAATTCAGCTAAGCACATTCAGATACTGAAGATCCTCGTACGTTGGCGAATGATTTAGCCGAATGCCGATTGCCGAATGCCGACTGCCTGTCCCATCATGTTCTCGTGCTCTCGCTTCCCGAACGCGTTGCGCGCTCCCTTCGCGAGCGTGAACTCATACATCCGGGAGATCGACTGGCTGTCGCAGTATCCGGCGGGGCAGATTCCGTTGGGCTGCTGCGCATTTTGCTTGAACTGAGGAAAGAGCTGGGCATTGTCCTCAGCATTGCTCATTTCCACCATGGGATTCGAGGAGCCGATGCGGACGCCGATGCTGCCTTCGTCAGCGAACTAGCTCGCACTTTCGAGCTGGAGTCTTACCTTGGCAGAGGCGATGCCCCGAGTTACGCGGCTCAGAAAAAGGTCAGCCTGGAAACGGCGGCACGTCAACTGCGCTGTGGATTTTTCGAGTCACTGCTGGCAAACACAGTCAATCGGATCGCTACGGCACACACGCTCGACGATCAGGCTGAGACGGTGCTGATGAAGGTTGTCCGAGGAGCAGGCACGAGAGGCATGGCGGGCATCTTCCCGGAACATCAGCTTGGTGAGAGCGGTATCGTGCGTCCGCTTTTGGGAATTCGACGCGGCGAGATCCGCGCTTACCTGCGCGAATTGGGACAGGCCTGGCGTGAAGACCTTACCAATGCTGACTTGGCGATCACTCGCAATCGCGTGCGCGAGCGTGTTCTTCCTGCGTTGCGCGAAGCACTGAATCCGGCAGTGGATATCGCACTTGGACATCTGGCGGAAATTTCTCGCGCTGAAGAACAATATTGGACCGAGCAGATCAAACGGCTTCTTCCGCTGGTTTCAAAGCCTGGAGAACCGGCTCGCGGCGGCGGACGCAAACAGACCTCAGCGGAATCAATCGCGATTGACTTTCAGGCATTGCAGCAACAACCGCTTGCGGTGCAGCGGCGGCTGCTTCGTGCCGCAGCAGAGCAGATCGGTTGCAGCCTCGATTTCGAGCGGGTCCAAGCAATTCTCAATCTGATTGCGCGGCGAGAGATGCGTGGTGCCCAGAGTAAGAGCGTGGAGATCGCGAACGGCTGGAAGGCTCGGCTGCTCTTCCGCGAACTGCGTATCGAGCGTACAGCTTCCGAAGACACGACTGGGGATTACGAATATGTCCTCCCAGTTCCGGGCGAGAGCCGCATTCCCGAGCTTGGCGCAACAATTCGCGCACGCATCTCGGAAGATAACGGTTCTGTTATTTCTGAGGCATATAATCGGGCACACGCTTTCGAACTGCCGGAAGGCTCGGCTCTGCGTGTAAGAAATTGGCGCGCCGGAGATCGCTTTCAACCTGCGCATCACAGGTCGGAAAAGCAGGTCAAGGAATTGCTTTATCCGCTGCACCTGAGCGCGGAACAAAAGCGAGTGTGGCCGGTGGTCGTTGCCGGCGAGCGTATTGTCTGGGTACGTGGAATAGAGGCGCCTACATTGCGAGCCTCGAGTGGTCAACAGATCGTGATCGAAGAAAGCACGGAATGAAGGCCGCATTTCTGGGCCAGACTTGATAGCGGATCAAAACGCGAATGCCAGAAAAAATCCTGCTCACCGCCGAGCAGATTCAGCGACGTGTGAAAGAAATTGGTCAGCAGATTTCCCGAGATTATTCGGGAAAGAACCTCACGCTGATCTGCGTGCTTCCGAACGGCTTCGTTTTTTGCGCTGATCTCATCAGAGCCATAAGCATCCCGTCTGTCGTCCATTTTGTTCAGCCGCAAAGAAAAGCCATGAATGGTGCGGCGTCGCAAATTCAGATTCACTACGGCCCTGAGATCGACGTGAAGGGCAAAGACGTTTTGTTTGTTGAAGGTGTGATTCAGTCCGGGCAAACCACCGAGTTCCTGATGCGGACCATCCAGGGATGGGGCGCTAATTCAGTCAAACTCGCCGCGCTCATCGACAAGCAGACCGCCCGCCGAGTCCCCCTCCAGCCGGATTACATGGGATTCATCATCGAGGAGACCTACATTGTTGGATACGGGCTGGGAAATCCCCAGTTTGGTCGCAATCTCCCTCATATTCAGAGCGAAGGGAAGTAAGCTTCGGGCCTCTGCCTGTCGGCTCCTGTCTCGGAATCGTAGGTTTTGGGTTCGTATTCTGAATCAGTTTTGGGGTTCGTATTCTGAATCAACAGTTATCCATTGCCGCTGACGGCCGTCTAAGCTGCATCGAGTTTGTAATCTCAGTACAAGTTATCGGCCGAAGGCTGAGCGGTCGCAACCGGCACCCGTTCCACCTTAGGCCTAACCACGGTGTCTAATGGATTGGAAGCTCTGGCGAATGGCATTACTTTGGAGGAGGTTTACGGCCCGGAAACCATATACAATTTAGGTTGTGAAGCAGGGTCGAAACCCTGTCTTCGGCATCTAAGCACAATGGAGGTGTAGGACCTTCACGTCCGAAACTCCACTTGGGCTGCGAATTCGGCCTACAGAGTGGCTGGTTTAGAGCGTATTTGAATCAGTTTTCGGGGTAGAAGTTGGGGCTTTTCAGGCGGCGAAGGCGCCGCATATCGGAGTCCTAGAGGGTAGGTTTAGGAGCATTGAAATTGAATTCAACCGTTAAGACCGTGGCGTTCTGGCTGGTCATTCTGCTTTCCGGAGTGCTGCTCTGGAAGGTGGTGCAGGCCGGGGGCGCCGGTGCCAAAGAAAGTCCAGTCTCGTTCTCGCAGTTCATGCAGGACGTGGACCATGGCGACGTTAGCGACGTGACCATGATCGGCACCGAAGTCCATGGCAAATACAAGAGCGGGAAAGGCGCATTCCAGACCACGGTTCCGGCCAACTACCCGGACATGATCAAAGACCTTCGCGACAAGGGCGTGAACATCAGCGTGAAGGACAATTCCGGGAACGGCTGGCCGACGTACCTGCTCAATCTTTCTCCACTCATTCTTTTCGCCGCGCTCTGGTTCGTGATGATTCGCCAGATGCAGACCGGCGGAAACAAAGCTCTCTCATTCGGCAAGAGCCGCGCGCGGCTGCTCTCAATGCAGCAGAAGAAAGTCACGTTTAAGGACGTGGCCGGGGTGGATGAAGCTAAGGAAGAGCTGCGCGAGATTATCGAATTCCTGCGCGAAGCACAGAAGTTCCAGAAACTCGGTGGACGCATTCCGAAAGGCGTTCTGCTCGTCGGACCTCCCGGAACGGGAAAAACTCTGCTCGCCCGCGCGGTAGCCGGTGAAGCGAACGTCCCATTCTTTTCCATCTCGGGTTCGGATTTCGTTGAGATGTTCGTCGGCGTCGGCGCGAGCCGTGTACGCGACCTCTTCGAGCAGGGCAAGAAGAACGCTCCCTGCATCATCTTCATCGATGAAATTGACGCTGTTGGACGTCATCGCGGCGCTGGTCTCGGCGGCGGACACGACGAGCGCGAGCAGACGCTGAACCAACTGCTCGTTGAGATGGACGGCTTCGAATCGAACGAAGGCGTGATTCTGATCGCGGCAACCAACCGTCCTGACGTGCTCGATCCCGCTCTGCTGCGTCCTGGCCGTTTCGATCGCCGCGTTGTGGTTGCACGTCCCGATGTTCGCGGACGCGAAGAAATCCTCCGCGTACACACGCGCAAGATTCCCATCGGAGACGATGTCGATCTCTCGATCCTGGCTCGCGGTACACCGGGCTTCTCCGGCGCCGATTTGGCCAACATGGTCAACGAGGCTGCTCTGAACGCTGCTCGCCAGAACCGCAAAGCGGTGTACATGTACGACTTCGAGCTGGCGAAGGACAAGGTCCTCATGGGGGCAGAGCGCAAATCGATGCTGCTCTCGGATCATGAGAAAAAAGTCACGGCCTATCACGAAGCCGGTCACGCGCTCGTCGCTGCTATGCGCGAGCACGCCGACCCGCTGCACAAGGTGACGATCATTCCGCGCGGAATGGCTCTCGGCGTCACCATGCAATTGCCAATCGACGATAAGCACACCTACACGAAGGAATACCTCGAGACTCGTCTGGCCATCATGATGGGCGGACGCGTCGCCGAAGAGATCTTCCTCGGGCAGATGACGACCGGCGCGGGCAACGACATCGAGCAGGCTTCCGATCTCGCCCGTCGAATGGTTTGCGAGTTCGGCATGAGCTCGCTCGGTCCTATCACCTTCGGCAAGAAGGAAGAACAGATCTTCCTTGGACGGGAGATCAATCAGCACCGCGACTTCAGTGAAGAGACTGCGCAGCAGATCGATAAAGAGGTTCGGCAGTTGGTCGATGCCGGCTACCAGTCTGCGGTGCAGATCCTCTCCAACAACAAGGACATCATGCATCGCATGTCCGCGGCCCTGCTTGAGCGCGAAGTTCTCGATGCCAACGAGATCAAGATGATCATCGAAGGCAAGGAACTACCGCCGATCAAGATGCCGTCCAGCGGCAGCGACGGCGGCGTGCAGCAGGTACTGAAACCCGAACCCTCGCGCCAGCCGGGCTTGGCTCCGGGACATCCATCGCCCGCATAGGAATCCTCAATCGAAACAACAGGGCAGCCACACAAAATGGCTGCCCTTCTTTGTTTCTGACCGAGCATTCCCTTGCTGAGACTGCAGTTCTGAGGCGATCGCGAACGCGATCGCGCCATGGCTTCCCGCTGTGTCCTTATTCCTTCGAAAATAGCTCCTTCGCAACAGCTATGCTGGTCGTGCTTCAAGCGTGACTTGAAACCCGAGGCCTTCCAAGCGTTTGACCAGGCGGCGAGTGAGACGCAGGGGATTGAGTTTGTCAAAGTAGTCTGCTCCTAGTTCCCGGTACTCGACGCGGTTCTTCAGAATCTGGTAGGCGATCACTAGCAGTGCATGGGCGACAGCCATGGTGGCTCGTTTGACTCCGCGACGCGCTGCCAGCCGGCGGAACAATGCCGACAGATAATTATTTTGCTTAGTGGATACTCCCCAGGCCGATTGACAGAGATGGCGCCGCAGCCAGGCGCTGCCCTTGCGCGTGCGTCCGCTCTTCTGTTTCCCTGCGCTTTCCCAGTTCCCGGGGCACAGTCCCGCCCAACTGGCCAGATGCTGGGCATCGGGAAACTGACTCATGTCGAGACCGATCTCGGAGATGATGCCCCAGGCGCTGATCCGATCAATGCCGGGAACGGTACACAAGCGTTCCACGGTGTCGGCCGAAGATTGGAGACGCCGGCAAATCTCAGCTTCGATGCGTGTCATCCGCGACTCGACGAACTCCAAATCCGCCATCAGTTCCCCTAAAGAAAGCGATGGTGCGAGGTAACCTTACCTTCTAGCGCCAACTGCAGCTGCGGAATCTTGCGGCGCAATAATCCCCGAGCCATCTCCGCCAGTTTGGTTACATCGCTCTCTCCCAAGATGATGGCCTTCAGCATGGCGCGTCCGGACGCGCCCAATGGATCCGTAGCTACGGAGGCGAGTTTGAGATTCGCGTCTTCCAACACCTTCTGAATGCGGTTCGCGATGCGATTGCATTCCTGCGCCAACGTTACGCGATAGCGCGTCAGATCACGGAGTTCCCGAATTGGTTCTGGGGGTATGAAGCTACCTCGCACCAAACCGTGTTGCAGCAACTGCGCCAACCATGCACTGTCGCGCCGATCCGTCTTCCGCCGGGGAATTGCTTTTACGTGTTGCGCGTTCACCAGCAGTAGCTGGAACTGTCCTTCCAAGATGTGCCACACCGGCTTCCAATATACCCCCGTCGATTCCATAACGATGTGAGTCACACCGCAGTCGCGTAGCCAGTCGGCCATCGCCAACAAGTCGCGTGTGAAGGTGCTGAACTTGCGCTTCTGTTCCCGTCGTTGCTGGCCGTCTTCTGCCCACAACACACATGCTGTTACGCTTTCTTTATGTACGTCGATGCCGCAGCAACAGCGATACACTATCTCCATTGTTGGTCTCCTCTGCCGCGAGCGAGGGACACAGAAAAATGAGAAATTCCTTCTCGTGCTCTCCACCTTGCGGCGGAGGCGACATGTGCTTGTGCCTCTACTGCGTCCCGGACCACATTCGTACACGGGCTTCTACGCACCAGAATAAGTCGGCCTCGTCGCTCTCCGGCGCCACCAACATACACATTTTCATGCGTGCTTGTGGTGCTCCGAGCACCATAGGTCATTCGTACCGGAGCGCTTCGATGGGGTCGAGATTCGCCGCCTTCCACGCCGGATAAATCCCGAAGAGCAAGCCGATCGAGCATGAGACCGAGAACGCAGCGACCGTCCAGTAAACCGACATAGTTGCCGGCAGAGCTTCGAATGCAGCGCGAATCGACCATGTGATGATTCCGCCGATGATGATGCCAATCACACCGCCGAGAGCGCAGAGCGTGATTGCTTCCAGCGTGAACTGAAACAGGATGTTGCGCTTGGTTGCGCCAATGGCTTTGCGCACGCCGATCTCACGTGTGCGCTCGGTGACGGAGACGAGCATGATGTTCATCACGCCAACTCCTCCTACCATCAGGCCCACGCTGGAAACGGCAAACATGAAGACGAAGATTCCGCCCGTTAGCTGATTCCAGAAATCCGAAAGCGCGTCAGGCGTGAAGATCGCGAAGTTATCCGGCTGATTGAATTTCACGTGACGTCGCCGGCGCAGCACATCTCGGATTTCGTCTTTCACAGCATCCATGGACGCATGAGATTCGGCCTTCACGCTGACCCAATGATCTTTCAACTCAGGATGCAGCTTCTTGAACGTGTGCAGCGGGAAATAGACGATATTGTCTTCCGGATTCTTGCCTCCGCCGATTCCCGATTTGCGCTTGTCAGCCACTCCGATAACCGTAAACAGTTCGCCTTCGATGGTGATTTCTTTGCCGATCGCAGACTCATCCCCGAACAACTCCTCGGCGGTGTCGTAACCGATCGCAATCACGTTGGCGCGGCGATCGTCTTCTTCCTGGGTAAAGAACCGGCCCTCTTTAAGAGCGATGTCATACACGTCCTTCACCGACGCCGTGTCGCCTTCCAGAATCGTGTTTGTCGCCTTGCGGCCTTTGTACTTCACCGAGTAAATGCCCGCCTGAAAGATGGGATTTACGTATCGCACGCCGGCACAAACGGAATTCACGTAGGGCAAGTCGCGCAAAGCCAGGGCATCGTCGAGCGATAGTTCCTTGCGCTGCAGCAGTTCCGGTTTGGGACGCCCAAACTGAAAAACGTCGAAGCGATAGACCCAGATTACGTTCGAGCCCATCTCAGCCACCTGCTCCTGAATGCGCGAATTGAGCCCGCGCACCACAGAGGAGATGGCGATCACGGTCATCACGCCGATCACGATTCCAAGGACTGTCAAGCCAGAACGCAGCTTGTTCTTGGAAATGGTGTCCATCGCCATGCGGACGGTTTCGAGATGGTCTTTGCCTTGCATGATCTACAACTCCGCCCTGAGTGCGACGATGGGATCGAGCTTTGCCGCCTTCCGTGCCGGATACACCCCAAAGAAGATTCCAACGCTGGCCGACACCAACAACGCGGCGATTACAGCCCACAACGCAATCGCTGAGGGCATTCCGATGAGCAGCGTTACTACTTTCGCAATAAAAATGCCGCCCAGTGTGCCAATGATTCCGCCGACCAAAGCCATGGTCCCGGATTCGATCAGGAATTGACTAAGCACGTCGCGCCGCTTAGCTCCCAGCGCCTTGCGAATGCCGATCTCGCGCGTTCGCTCCGTGACCGACACCAGCATGATGTTCATGATCACAATGCCGCCGACCAACAGCGAGATCGACGCAATCGCAACCGTGACCAAGAAGAAATTCTGACTGATGCTGGCCCACAAGCTGATGAATGTCTGGTTGGTGTCGATCTCGAAGCTGTCGGGCGCACCAGGGGCATCATGGCGGCGCGTGCGCAGAATTACGCGCACCTGGTCCATGGCATTGGTCATAGGCACGCCAACGCCGTAACCCTTGCCCCAGATCTTGATGCTGTTACTGTTGTCGTGCGAGCCGTATTTGGAGATGAATGTCGTAAGCGGGATCATCACCCAGTTGTCACGGCTCTGTCCGAGGGTCTTGCCTTCTTTCTTTCCTACGCCGATGATCGTGTACGAGTCGCCATCAACGCGAATCTCTTTGCCGATCGGGTCGGTCGCGCCAACCAGGTTCTCGAGAATGTCATTGCCAATTACAACCACCTGCCGGTTCGAGTGCTCGTCGGCGTCACTGATATTGCGTCCATTCACCACATCGAGGTCGTAGATGCGGCCCATCGACGGAGTCCATCCGCGGACCTGCGTGTCGGAACTCGATGCCTGCGAAAACTTCACCACGCCGTTGAACTTGTAGAGCGACGCTCCGACTACCTTGCACTCTGTACATTCATCGCGCACAGCTTCGTAATCGTCGAGCTGGAAGTTTTTGCGCTTCTGGCCGGTCATGTAGTCTTCAAAATTCGTGATGACGTTCTTCTGCTTGCTGACGATGAAGACGTCGGCGCCAAGATTGAAGACCTTCTCCGCCACATAGCCGTTGATGCCGTTCACGAACGTGACCACGGCGATCACCGAAGACACCCCGATCACCACTCCGAGCAGAGTAAGCACAGAGCGGAGCTTGTTCGCCCACAGCGACTGCAGGGCGATGCGCATCGCTTCACCGATGTTCATGGGGACGGCCTGAGTGGCTCAGTTAAGTTTACGGGATTTAGCTCAGAAATGTTTCAAAACAATGCTAGGCATAATTTGACTCACGCATCGCGATTTTGGATTGAACACGGAGGGCACGGAGGTTACAGAGGGTTCGCATGTTGGGTTGACTGCAAGGCTCGTTAAGACATTCACTTCGGATGCAACGATCCCATAACCATGAACCAACCCGCCTTCCTCTGTGTCCTCCGTGCCCTCCGTGTTCAAACAACACCTGCTGAGGGAACCGAACAGTTCAATTTCTGCGAGCCAGTTGCGACAAGGCAAAAGCGAAGGTCAGTTCAGGTTGTGAAGCCTTTGTCGGCCGGCGGTTCAGGTAGCGCTGTTTCGCCGCTTCGAGCGCGTCAAGCTGGACGGCGCTCAGGACCTGCGGAGCTCCAATTTGCCGCGCTGCCAAAGTGACCTTGGCAAAGTGCTCCACCGCTTCCATTTTCAGGTAAGCGCTGAGGATATCCTCGGCATAGGTCACAACGCCATGATTGGCAAGGAGGATAGCGGAGTGGTCTGCAATGAATGGCCGAATGTTCGCCGTCAATTCAGGCGTCCCGGTCGTGCCATATGGGGCCAGAGGCACTTTGCCCAGGGTCATCACCACCTCGGCGCAGATCGGCTCCTCTAACGCTATTCCGTTGCAGGCAAAAGCAGTGGCGGTGCAGGGATGGGCATGTACTACGGCGTTCACATCGCGGCGGTCTTGGTAAATCGCCAGATGCATCTGGATTTCGCTGGAGGCGTTATGGCTACCGCTGAGCTTTTTGCCGGTCGGATCGACGATCACCATATCCCGCGGCTCCATCATCCCTTTGCTGAAGCCGCTGGGGGTGATCATCACGCGCCCGTCTTCGAGACGAACCGAAAGATTGCCGTCGGTAGCGGCAACGAAGCCATTTTCATGCAGCATGGCTCCGAAGCGAACCAGTTCGTGGCGCATGCGCTCTTCGTTACTGGATGAGCCCCGCAGCGTGGCTACCTGCTCACGCAACATGGCTACCTGCTGGAACGGGATTACAGCCCCGCGCAGCATGATCTCTTTCCAGTGCCCCATTACAAACCTCCGCGATGCCCTTAGATGCCACTATTACGGGCATCAATCAAGGAAAATCTTCAAAAGTAGTGAAAATCGACAACCAAATGGGGGATTAGAGATTAACAAAGCAGCGCGCAGTTCCACGAGGGTAAATCTTCATCCAGCCAGACATCCTTAATTTGCACTGCCAGCGTCCGGTCAAGCTCAAGAAGCTTCGGCACCAGGAAAATGACGATCAAGGGAAGGACTGGAAAATTAAGAGTACTGGTGGCCGCCAGTTCGGGCAGGGGAGAGATCAGGACGTAGAGAATGGCCGGCGATTACAACGGCCAAAAGTGCAAATTTGAGCCGGCCACTCACAGCCATCAGTTTAATGCCGATGACAATTTCCGTCATCCAGGATCGCGTGTCCGCTGCCCTCTTCGTCGGCAGATAACGTCAACCGCTTGGGTCTCGAAAAGTCGCGGTAGAAAGGTTTCGACAAATACTTCAGTAATACCGGAGAGGAACGCCCGCGTAATCTTGTTGCGAGAAGCTGCATCCAATAGGCTGACAACAGTCAGTCGGGGGATTTATGAGCGTGGCAATTGTGTTTGCGGCGGTATTGGCGGTTTCCTCCATACTGCGTTTACATGCTCAAAAGAGGGATTAAACGAACCCGCTTCGATAGATTTATCTTCCGGCGGTCGTTCCCTTTCTTGCTATCGGCGACGACTCCTTTTCCTGCGGCATTGTTTTCCCAAGGTGGATTACGCGCGCCAGTTCAATGCTTCGCATCCCTGGGCTGCCGCGCGAATGCGCCTCGGTCCTCGACGGCATCCAGTACGTCAATAGGACAACGGAAGATCACAGCGTAGAGTATCGAAATGGGAAAATCGCGATCCCAGCGACTTGCGGCTGGCATTTGCGTCTATGCGCTTTCCGCAGTTGTGCCGCTAAATGCCGGAGGAAAGCAGGATGTATCGCCATCATGGGTGCTGCACAGGCAGAAAGCGGAAGCAGAGAAGCTGGAATTAGAGCCGGCGGAACGCCCTTGTGCAAATTGGGCCTGGGCAGCCGTGATCACTGCCATGGCGGCTGCGCGGGGTGTTCACATCCATCAACAATATCTGGTTGATCGTCTGTATGGCGGCTCACGCTGCACCGATTCGGCAGGCGACTTCGAGGACCTCGCCAAACAAATCAGTCACGATTACATTCTTCCTGACGGTCAAAAATTCGCGCTCGAGGCAAGATTCATTCCCGGCGCGCCCACCCAGGCTGACTGGCTCATTGCGTCCATACGCCAGAATCGGCCGCCGATGCTGATCTGGGCGAACCGAGCTTACTTGCTTACCGGCCTGATATACGACGAATACATCGCTGAATCGGGAAACAAGATATTTGTCATCACAGAGATGCAGCTTTTCGACCCACTCGCCGAAAAAGACAAGCGCCAACTCGTTTTCTCTCGCGATCGGGACAATTTAGATCGCATCAACGGCGTGCTTGATATGGCTGTCTATACCAAATAGCCGTAACACGCATCTATGTAGTAGGAAGTTCAGCCAAACGCCAGCCAGACTGAACTCTGTTCTAACCCGCTCGATCCGTGAGGTTGTCATGTCGCCGCTCCGCATGCTGTTCGTGGACGATGAGCCGAGTATCCGGCTCACGTTGCCGGCGATCCTGCGAATGCACGGCCACAGCGTTGAAGTTGCGGCGACTGTTTCAGAAGCCTTGGCCGCAATTCAATCGCGCAAATTTGATGTACTCATCTCCGATCTGAACATTGGCAATCCCGGTGACGGCTTCACCGTCGTGAGCGCGATGCGCCGCATTCAACCAGAGTGTGTGACCCTGATCCTGACTGGATACCCTGGTTTTGAATCTGCTTTGCAGGCGATCCGCAATCAAGTGGATGACTACCTTGTCAAACCGACTCAGATAGAGCGACTCGTCAACATCATCGAGCGAAAAGTCTCACAGCGCACTCCACACAAGCCGCTGCCTGTGAAGCGCGTCCGCGAGATTATGAAAGAGTGCCAGGACGAAATCATCGAGGTGACCGTTGCATCCTTAAGCTCGTCGCGAAAGTCACGCAAAAGCGACTTGAATCGAGGCCTCGCCGAGTTGCTATCCGCGCTCATCGTTGGCCTGGAGCAAGGTCGAGAACGCGAAAGCTTCACACAGGGTGCCGCCTATGGTGCGTTGCGTCGCGAACAGGGCCGATCGATCGACGATCTTTTCGAAGAATTCCGCGCATTAGAAAGAGCGGTGTACGAAGTAGTCCAGGAAAATCTACTGGCTGCCGATGTCAGCAATCTCGTCCCCGATCTTCGGGCATTCAACGATCATGTGCAAGACGTTCTTCGGCACGCCGTAAACGCGTTTTTGGCGCATAGCATCGCGGCCTAGCAACGGTTCAATGCCAGCTCTGATCTTTTCGCAACTGCTCTCAAGGTTGCTTTAGTTATATGGCAGGAAGACAGAAAAAGTCGTGCCGTGCATTTGTCCCGTCGAACTCTTTAACCGAATCCTGCCGCCTTGTTTTTCCAAGACTCCTTCTGAAACCCAAAGACCAATTCCGGTACCGCGCTCGCCTTTTGTGGTAAAGAAAGGCTCGAAGATGTGGGGACAAATGTCGGGAGGAATCCCGGGCCCATTGTCTGAGACAAGCACACGAATACCCATTTTGCGCGTTGACCAGTCGCGACCGTGCTTCACGCGGACTTTGACCGTGCCTCCTCGCGGCACGGCATCGACGGCGTTCACGATGAGATTGGAAAACACCTGACGCATTTCACCGGGGAAGGCTTTGATTGAGGCGTCATTTTCGAGCTGTGCCTCGAGGTGAACACCCTTGTTTTGAGCGCCGGAGTTGTATAGCTCGACAACGTTCTTCACGAGCTCAGAGATTCGTACATCCACCGGCGAAGAAGCTTCGCGATAAAAGCCGAGCGCCTGCTTGGCAATATGTCCGATACGATCGACTTCCGCCATGGCGATCTGGGTGTAGTTGCGCGCAGCTTGATCGAGCGAGGGGCTCTTATCGATCAGATAGAGCAGGTGCGTGACCGCCTCGAGGGGATTGTTGATCTCGTGGGCCATCGTACCGGCCAGGCGTCCGGTCGCCGCGAGTTTCTCGGTTTTTCGCAGGGCATCCGTCGCACGATTGCGCTCCGTCACGTCACGCGCAATGGTTGAGGCTCCCACGATCTCCCCTGCCGCATTCCGCACGGGCGAGACCGCCATCGATACCTCAACCGGCGTGCCATCCTTGCGCAGTCGAACGGTCTCTATATGTTCGATCGATTCCCCTCGGCGAAGAAGTTCGAGAATGTCAGCATTTTCGTGTAAGCGATCGGACGGCGTAAGCCGCGAAACATTTTCCCCGACCATCTCCCTCGCGGAGTAGCCATACATTTTTTCAGCGCCGCGATTCCAGCTTTTGATCTGGCCACCGAGGTCCTTGCTGTAAATCGCGTCTTCAGAGCTTTCGACGATCGCCGCCAAACGGCTCATAGCTTCCTCGGCGCGCTTCTGATCGTCGATGTCGGTAAATGTTCCCAGCCAGCGGGCAATTTCGCCGCGTTCCGACCGCAGCGGAAGAGCACGTCCGAGATGCCATCGATAATTGCCCGCGGAATCTCGCAGCTTGGTTTCAATCACAAACGGGCTGCCGGATTGTAAGGATGATTTCCACGCCGCCAACGTTCTATCCAGGTATTCCGGATGAACGCGCTCCGCCCATGGCTCCTGTGACTTTGGTGGAGCTCCGGTGTACTCGAACCAGCGTTGGTTGAAGTACTGCGGAGTCCCGTCCCGGGTCGTAGCCCAGACGATCTGTGGAATCGCCTCGGCCAGCACGCGGAAATGGGCTTCACGTCGCCCGAGTTCGCGTGCGAGTGCATCCGAGCGGATAAGCGAAGTCTCATAAGTGCGAGACAGTGCGAACAGCTCATAGCCAATGAAGATGACGATGATTGCCGCGACCGCAAGCGCGAGCAAAATGCCGAGGCGCGACGTAAAACCTGTTGCGTTGTGCGCTGAAATCTGGGAATTATTGCGTCGCTCTTCCTCGCTCGCAACCAGCGAGGCGAAGTTGTCGCGGATGTTGTCCATCAGAAACTGGCCGCGCGCGTTGTCAATCTCAGCCGCTGCGGTGGCTCCGGCTCCACGCTGACGAATTGCGTCTTCGGCAAACTTCCGCCAGTCGTTGAACGCTGTCCTAATATGAGAAACGTGCTGCTGCTCTTGAAGATCTTCTTCTTCGATCAGGTCGTCGAGTGCGTTCAGGGCAGTATCGGCCTTCGGTCCGGAGCGTTGATAGGGTTCCAAAAACTCCCGGTTGCCGGTCGCAAGATAGCCGCGAACGCCCGTCTCCATGTCGAGGATCAAAGCTAACGTCTGATAACTCTGAGTAACGATCTGACCTGCGTGCTGGACGTCATGATCGGCGGCCACTACTTGCCGTACTGCCCATAGCAGCGCAGCGCTGAATAACGCCACCATCAGAAACGGCAAGACGACGGCTACAACCAGTGCACGCCGAAAACGTGAGCGGTCAAGCGGCGAGGAGGTTCGCAGGTAGGAACGCCGCTCGGTGTTGGTGGGCTGATTTTTCGGAACCTGTGGCTGTTCTAAACCGGGATCAGCTTCTGCGTTTGGCGCAGGAAGACTGCGGACCTCAGATGGCAAAACCACGGGGAACCTGCAATTACTGGGCTTAGAAAGTCCCTATATTAGACCAGTTGTCATCTTCGCGCGTGAACATCAGGGCATTGGGTCAGCCTTTCTGTGCAAAAGATAAGGGTGAGGCTCCCGCAGAGAGCGGCCAGTACCGTCAGAGTGGGGTGGGTAGCTCGAAGCCGAGATCGGCCCCAATTCGGCCAGCCGGATGATACTGCTACTCCGCAAAATGAGTTGATTATTTTCCGATACAGAACGTGCTGAAGATCAGGTTCAGGATGTCCTCTGTCGTAGTCTGACCGGTGAGCGCATCGAGTGACTCGACAGCCGCATGCAGGTCCATCAGCAGCATTTCGTGTGGTACGCGATTACGGACGGCATTTTTCGCCGCCGATAGCGCGTTAATGGACTCCTCGACCAGTTTTCTTTGCCGCAAGTTGGTAATGAAGCCGCTTTCCTGCTGACCACGCGAGCTTCCGCCGGCTTCGGCAACGATACGCTCGCGAAGGCGATCGATTCCCGTTCCCAGGACCGCCGAAGTGCGAACTTCCGGCAGGTGATTGTCGCTGGGCATAAATTCCGTTTGGGAGCTGAGATCAGCTTTATTGCGCACCAGGATTCGCTTGCGCCCTTCTGTCGCGCCCAGCAGGCGCTGTTCTTCGTCCGCATGTTGAGCCGACGTGTTGTCAGTGACGATGAGCACGATATCGGCATCGGCCAGAGCCTCGTATGATTTGCGGATGCCGATCTCTTCGGCTTCGTCCAAAGCGGCGCGAATTCCTGCGGTATCGATCAACCGAATTGGGATTCCGGAAAGCGAGACGCTTTCGGTGACAAGGTCGCGCGTAGTACCGGGAACCGCAGTGACGATGGCGCGCTCGCGTTCGACCAGCCGGTTGAAGAGGCTCGACTTTCCCACATTGGGACGGCCTACAATAGCCAACGTGAGTCCGTCATGGACGATTCGACCATAGGCAAAAGAACTTGCGAGTGCCTCAAGGGGCGTGCGAATCTCCGCGATGGCGGCGAGTATGCGCTCGTCAGGAAGGACGGCAACATCGTCTTCCGCAAAATCGATTCCGGCTTCGAGTACCGCAACTAATTCGACCAGCTTCGTCTTGACCGGAGCAATGCGGCGCGAAAGCGCGCCTTCGAGTTGCTGAGCCGCAGCTTTTGCCTGGAAGAGCGTTTGCGATTCGATCAGGTCTCTTACGGCTTCGGCTTGCGTGAGATCAATCCGCCCATTGAGAAAGCCGCGCATGGTGAACTCTCCAGGTTCAGCGAGGCGCGCACCGCGCACGAGAGCCTGTTCGACGATGTGCTCAAGAACTACAGGCGCGCCGTGCGCTGCAATCTCGACCACATCTTCGGTGGTATAGGAGTGCGGCTTCTCGAAGAAAGTAACGACAACTTCATCGATGCGCTCGCCGGTGGTTGCATCGATCAGCTCACCGAAGACGGCACGTCCTGCTTCCAGCGGACGCTTCAATCGCAGTAATGGCTCAATAATCCGGCGAGACTCGGCTCCGCTAAGCCGCACCACGCCAATGCCTCCGCGACCCGGCGGCGTAGAGACGGCGACGATGGTGTCATCGAGGTGCACGTTGGAATTTTAGCGAGCGAAGGTGGAAGTCGCCCTTCAGGCGGTGAACGATAAGCAATACGCAGTACGCAAAACTCAAAAGCAGGCTGGCACCCTTTTCCGTTGAGACTCTAGGTTCCTTGTTCCCAATCGCTTATTTGCCTATCGCCTACCGCCTGCTGACTCAAATTGCCGCGACCCTCTCGCTCCGATATACTTAACGTTTGTCCTGAGCAAAATTTTTTGAGTAGGAGTGCATTAGCAGGATGCCGAAACGTACGTTTCAGCCGAACCGCCGCAGGCGGAGCAAGACCCACGGGTTCCGGACCCGTATGAAGACCAAGTCCGGCCAGGCGGTGCTGTCGCGCCGACGCGCCAAGGGACGCAAGCGGGTGTCCGTGAAGCCCGGATTCCGCGAGTAGTCGCGCAGCGTCTCCTTTCTCTCCTGACATCCTCCATGAAGAGCGCACTGGCAAGACGCCCGCAGCAGAGGATGCAATCTCGATGTCGATTCCCCGTGAACACCGTCTGTGCAAGCACGCCGAATTTGAGTTGGTATATCGGTCGGGACGGCGTCACTTTTCGCAGATTCTGACAGCTTTCTATTTGCTGCGCGACGGAGAGAGCGCTGCCGGACAAGGGCCCAGAGTGGGAATCACAGTCGGGAAGGCATTAGGGAAGGCAACGGCGCGGAATCGGATCAAGCGGCGAGTTCGAGCAGCCGTGACCGAAAACTTAAAGCGCCTCACGCGCGATGTGGACGTAGTTATTAATCCGAAGAAGGTAACTCTTGAGATCGAGTTCTCGCAGCTTTGCAATGAAATCGCGAGAGCGTTCGATGTGATTGAGCAGAAGGCGTGTAACTCAGTACCGTCCGCGGTAGCGGATGGGTTAACCGCAATCTGATATACCCATCCGCTACCGCGGACGGTACTGACCAGCACGTAGGATCAAAGTCGCACACATTTTTGTATCAGGCGTCAGGAACAGTTAAGCAATGCAGACGACGACTCCAGAGATGGCGAGTACGCAGCACCTGATCGAGCTGCTGCTGGCTTGGTACAAGCGCTGGCTCTCGCCCTTGTTCGGGAACTCATGCCGATTTACTCCGACGTGTTCGGAGTACGCGGCACAAGCTGTCGCCGATCATGGATTGCTGAGAGGAACCGGTCTGGCCGTGTGGCGTTTGCTGCGTTGCCATCCATTCGGCGGCAGTGGCTACGACCCTGTACCGCGTTGCACGCACTCGGAACAGCTTCGATCTTAGAAATTTCTCAGGCAGGTCACGTTGAACGATTTCCAAACCCCTAATCAGGACCCAGGCGCTGAACGACGGCTCCTGCTCACCTTTGCGCTCACATTCGTCGTAATTTTCATCACCCAGCAGTTCATCACCAAGTTCTACAAGCCGCCTGCTCCGCCACAACGGCAGGAACAGACCGCGCCGCAGACTCCAGCACAGCAGGCTGCGGCAGCCTCGCCAGCCGCTGCTCCGGCTGCCCCTGAACGCGCGAAGCAGAAGTCCGCCGCTCCTGCGCCGGTAGTCCCCGCAAAGCAGGCGAGCACCGAATCGCAGACGGTGGTCGAGAACGATATGTTCAAGATCACCTTCAGCAATCACGGCGGTGTCGCCAAATCGTGGATCCTGAAGAAATACAAGGATGACAAAGGAAATCCGCTGGAGCTGGTGAACTCCATCGCCGCTCCACAGTACGGATACCCGCTTTCACTGTTCACCTATGACGAGTCGCTGCGCAAAAAGCTGAACGACTCGCTGTACGTCTCCACCGAGAACCGTTCTGGGAATCAGCGTACGGTCACGTTTGAGTATTCGGACGCCGATATATCCGTGACAAAGAAATTCACCTTCGGGGAGACGTATGAGGTACGCCTCGAGACCTCGGTCACGCAGAAGGGCAGTCCGGTGAGCGCGTATCCGTGGTGGCCTGCAGGTTTTGGCGATGAAACGGTCTCATCCTCTTACGCGGCGGCTCGAATCGACATCGATCGCGAGGACAAAGTCGAGCGCACCTCTTATAAGAAAGTCGCGAGCGGCGCCACTATCAATGGGCCGTTCAATTGGGCAGCGGCCGCGGATCAATACTTCGCTGCGGTCTTCCTGCCGGATGATCCCGATCACGTCGCGCTCGTAACTTTCCACAACGAGATCAAGATTCCCAAGAATCTGGACAAGCCCGATCCCAACGACATGGAGCGAGTTCCCGTTTTGGGAGCTGCAGTTGGAACTCCAGGCGGCGTAACCAGTGAGCGTGTTTTTGTCGGACCGAAGGCATTAGACGTGATCTCAGATATCCACTCCTATTCGGCTCCGGCGAGCACTGTCCAGCAGCCGAATGGGCCAACGCTGGAGAAGCTGATCGATTTCGGATTCTTCTCCTTCTTCGCAAAGCCGCTCTTCCGCTGGCTGGTTTGGACGAACGAGCACTGGACCAGAAATTATGGCTGGGCAATTCTTGTCCTGACCGTCATCATCTACATCGCGTTGATACCGGTGCGCATCTCGACGATGAAGTCGGCCATGCGAATGCAGAAGATACAGCCGCAGGTGCAGGCGATCAACGACAAGTACAAACGCTACAAGCTCACCGATCCACGTCAAGCGGAGAAAAATAAGGAACTGCAGGAGCTCTATAAGCGTGAAGGCGTGAATCCGCTCGGCGGATGTTTGCCGAATCTGATTCAGCTTCCCTTTTTGTGGGCCTTCTACACCATGCTCGGCAGCGCTATCGAGCTGCGTCATGCCGGCTGGCTGTGGATCACGGACCTCTCCAGTCCATCGCACCTGCTGACAATCTTCTTCATCATCTCGATGTTCGCGATGCAAATGATCACGCCGCAGGCGGGTATGGATCCGGCGCAGCAGAAGATGATGCAGTTCACCATGCCGCTACTGCTCGGCATATTTACATGGAATCTCTCTGCAGGATTGAGTCTCTATTGGGCGGCAGGAAACCTGATCGGCATCGTGCAGCAACTAGCCTTCAATCGCACCAAGTTCGGCCAGGAAATGCGCGCGCACATGCAGAAACGGGCGATGAAGAAGAGATAGCGCCTGAGCGGCGATCACGATCACGCAGCAAGCAACACAAGGTCCTTCGCCCAACAGCAGGGCTCAGGATGACACGGCACCTTGGTGTAACGCTGGTTGTACACTCAAAATCCATGTCATCCTGAGCGCCAGCACTTGGCGCGAAGGACCTTGTGTTTAGGTTTTGTGATTGACCTAAGTGCGATTGCAACTGTTTATCGCTGACTTGCACATTCAGCGCACGGACATTCGCGCCGCAAAAACTCCCACGAGTAGATCCCGCTGCTGTGGCCATCGTTCCAGTGAAAGTTAATCGCGTACTTGCCGACGGGGTTCACTTCCGTCGGGCGCGCCGGCTCTTTGTACATCGGCAGCGCACCGGGTTTCAGCTTCGGAGGCTCACCGATTTTCCGTCCGCTGCTCTCGCGTTCCTCGTTGCAGGTCGCGCAAGGGCAAGCATCACGAAGCCACGCAAATGAATAATGGCTCCGGTGCCCGTCTCGCCACTCAATATCCATTCCCTTTCCGGTAGTCTTTTGCACCTTCACCGATTTTGGATCAGTGGCCGCAAACGGCAGAACGCGATTTTCTTCAGCCTGAACCCGTGCCATCTCCTCAGCGGGACCGGTCTTGATCGGCTCATGAGACATATCGACAAGTATGACATCTGGAAGAGCTGTCGCGGTTTGTGTGGCTAAGACCCTGCGGTTTGAAACGGATCCTGACAGCACTATTGCCTCAGAAGACTGAAGCGGCCCGCGCCGGGATTATCTTCGTGGTTTTCTAGCAGCACGCGCTGGTTTGACGTGAGCTCGCGATTGAGTATCTTTCGCCTCGACTCCGAACTCCTTTCGCATCCGCTGCCACGTTGTTTCAAGTGTCTCTGGCAGAATGCGCGTTTCGGCGACGACGGTCATGAAGTTGGCGTCGGCAACCCAGCGTGGCAGCACGTGCATGTGCAGATGGCCCGCGACTCCAGCCCCGGCGGCGGCTCCGAGATTCATTCCCAAATTGATACCGTCAGGATGATAGAGCTCGCGAAGCACCGTTTCCGTCCGTTGGCATAAAGCCATCATCTCCCGCGCTGCCGCTTCGGGCAGCTTTCGCAACTCGTCCAGATGCTCATACGGAATGATCATCACGTGCCCTGACGTGTAGGGATAAGCGTTCAAACAGATGTAGCAATGCTTCCCGCGATAAACGATCCACGAAGTGCGATCGTCTTTCTCGTTCTGCTTGTCGCAAAAAACGCAGCGCTGATCGCCTTTCGCTTCGGTGATATAGGCGTAGCGCCACGGGGTCAAGAGATAGTCCATGAGATTAAGCTGCTAAGTGACTGAGCTTCTAAGCCGCTCAGCCTGACCGTCAAAGACCTTAGAGATTATCAGTTCTCCCACCGATCACTGCGCGGAGCCGGTTCCCAAATCGCGAAATCACGCAATCACGAAATCGCCAATTTGCGCGCGAAACGCCGAAAAACCTCGTTCCACGCGTATCTCAATCGCGCTTTTACTTCTTTGTTAACCCACTGTTTCTGCTCCACTTCGCGGGGTTTGACACCCTCTCTGAGCGATTGCTATAGTCAGAACATCGATACGGAGTGGAAGCACTTTTTGTCGATCCGGCCGCAGAGTTTCCTTTAGCCCCCTGAAGGGCCCACACACAAAGAGAGCTTATGCAGCCACCAGTCCGCTCAAGCGGGCAGCCGGGATTTTACCCACTGTCACTCGGGACCATTCCCGTGGCGCGAGCGCGACTAAGAAGGACCGATGTCGTTCGACGAGAGCACAGCCCGCGATTTCAATCCAGCCGTTCAAGAGAATACTGCTAACCCGCAAGATTCGTCTCACGGGATGGGAGAGCAGGCTCGCTCGCAAAATTCCAATCACGAGACTACAACCCTGAATACCGAAACCGAAACCACCGCACTCGCCACCGAAAACCCTCAACCCACTGTTTCCGAGCACGAGCATGAAGCAGCACACGCTGACGTGCAGGAGATGGACTTCGCCGCCGCTCTGGAGAGCTTCGAGGCCGAGCAGTCCGCAGCCGAGGCTGCCGCTCCGGCCGAGGACAACGTCCAGAAGGGCACGGTCGTCAAGCTGACCGACAAATATGTTGTCGTTGATATCGGCTCGAAGTCTGAAGGCATGGTCCCGATCGCCCAAGTCATCGGACGCGACGGCCAGCCCAAGTTCCAGCCGGGCGACAGCATCGACGTAGTCAAGGATCGCGGCGAGACCGAAGAGGGATACGTCCTCCTATCGCACGAGAAAGCTCAGCGCGTGCGCGTGTGGGACGACATCGAGAAGGCGTACAACGACAAAGCTCTCATCAAGGGCTACGTCGTCGATCGCGTAAAGGGTGGTTTGTCAGTCGATGTTGGCGGAGTTCGCGCCTTCCTGCCAGGCTCCCAAGTCGATCTCAAGCCAGTGCGCAATCTCGATGGCTACAAAGGCCAGGAGATTGAAGTCCGCGTAATCAAGCTGAACAAGAAGCGCGGCAACATCGTGGTATCCCGCAAGCAGCACCTCGAAGAAGAGCAAGCTGAAAAGCGCTCCAAGACCCTCGAGCACCTGGAAGAAGGCTCAGTGCTTACAGGCACCGTGAAGAACCTCACCGACTACGGAGCTTTCGTCGATCTCGGCGGCCTCGATGGCCTGCTGCACATCACCGACATGTCTTGGGGACGGCTCACGCATCCGCGCGATCTGGTGAATGTCGGCGACGAGATTCACGTAAAGGTGCTTAAGTTCGACAAAGACAAACAGCGCGTTTCGCTCGGATTTAAGCAGCTCACGCCTGATCCATGGCTCGATGCCGCGGAGCGTTATCCAATCGGTGCGCGCGTTCGAGGACGCGTTCTCAGCGTCACCGACTACGGAGCTTTTATCGAGCTGGAGCAGGGCATCGAAGGCCTCGTTCATGTCAGCGAGATGACATGGTCGAAGCGGATGAAGCATCCGTCAAAGATCGTGAAGCCCGGCGATGAAGTTGAGACCGTCGTCCTGAACGTGAATCCCTCCGAGCGGCGCATCTCTCTAGGACTCAAGCAGCTCGAGCAGAATCCTTGGGAGCAGTTGCACGATAAGTATCCGGTTGGCAGCACGGTCGAGGGCAAGGTTCGCAACCTTACCGACTTCGGTGCCTTCATCGAGATCGAAGACGGAATCGACGGCCTGGTCCACGTCAGCAATCTGAGCTGGACCAAGCGCGTAAAGCATCCGTCGGAAGTCCTGAAGAAGGGCGAGAAGGTAAAGGCTCAGGTTCTCGCGATCGAGCCGGAGCATCGGCGTTTGTCGCTCGGCATCAAGCAGCTTCAGCCTGATGTCTGGGAGACCTTCTTTGCGACGCACCGCATCGGCGATGTCGTCCACGGAAAAGTTCTGCGTACCGCGCAGTTCGGAGCTTTTGTAGAAATCTCAGACGGAGTCGAAGGCCTCTGCCACAACTCCGAAGCGACCGACAGCCACGGCACCCCGATGAAGCTCGAACCGGGCCAGGAGCATGACTTCAAGATCATCAAGATGAATCCAGATGAGAAGAAGGTCGGGCTGAGCCTGCGAGCAGTCGGCGAAGAAGCCAGCCGCGCCGACGTCGAAGCGTACAAGCAGCCAGTCTCGAGCTCAACCACAACGCTGGGCGAGATCATGAACTGGAAGCGCGCAAGCAACGACCAGAGCTAGTTCTTTCTCCTCCCAAAGCAACGAGGCCGCCAGAAATGGCGGCCTTTCTTTCTTGATTTGTTGTTCTGAGTTCCCGCAATTCTGATTTAGACCTGCAGCACATCTCCCTCTCGCGCCACCAGCAAGTAAAGGACTGGATTGAGGAAGAATCCAAGCAGAAGGCGTGAAATAAGCCCGGTGACAATCACGATCGCGAACGGTTTCTGTGTATCGGAGCCGATGCCGGTCGAAAGCGCAGCGGGGAGCAGGCCGAGGCAGGCGACCAATGCCGTCATCATAATCGGACGCAGACGAAGCAGTGAGGCCTCGCGTGTAGCGGTGCGGATATCCATTCCCTGAATGCGCAGCTTATTGATGTAGGAAACGAGAATCACGCTCGTTTGCACTGACACCCCGATCAACGCCAGCAACCCGAGCCCAGAAGACACACTAAACGGCGTACCGCTCAGCTTCAGCGCGATCAGCGCTCCCACCGGCTCTGTGAGGAGCACTGCTAATGCGATCGCTATTGGAAACTTGAAATTCCCATAAAGGGCAAAAAGGATGAAGAAGATCAGCAGCACAGCCAGAGGTCCGATGATTGCGAGCTGATTGCGCGCGGCGACGTACTGGCCGTACTCGCCTCCCCACTGAATTTCATAGCCCACCTGGGCCGGAATCTCCTTCGCAACGCGGCGCTGCGCGTCGTGGACCGCCCGCGCAAGATCGCGTCCTTCAATGCTGAATTGAATCCCGATGTAGCGCGAGTTGTTCTCGCGGTAAATCATGGAGGCGCCGGTGCTCTCTTTGATGGTTGCCAACTCACTCATCGGAATCTGCTGGCCATCGGGAGTGCCGACGAGCAAGTTGCCGATCTGCTGCGCGCTGCTCCGGAACTGCGGCTGCATGCGCACGACTAGATCAAACAGTTTTTCCCCCTGGACCACTTGTGTAGCCGCTTGACCTCCAACGGCGGATTGAATCACCGCTTCGACATCGGCCACGTTGATTCCGTAACGGGCAATTCTTTCGCGATCCACGTCGATCAGCAGACTTGGCTGGCCCAGTTCGCGGACTACCGTGAGTTCAGTGAACCCGGGAGTCTCCTCGAGAATCTTTTTGATTCGCAGAGCCTTGTCTTGCAGCACGTTCAGATCGGGACCGTAGATCTTTACGGCGAGCGCGCTCTTCAATCCGGTGAGCGCTTCATCCACTGCATCTTCGGCGGGTTGCGTGTAATTGAAGATAATGCCGGGGAATGTGATCAATTGCCGGTTGATGGCGTCAGTCAGCTCAGCCTTGTTGTGGATCTTTCCATTCCAGGTTTTGTCGTTGTAAGGCTTGAGGCCGACGTAGAACTCGCAGTTGTAAAAGCCCGTCGGGTCGGTGCCGTCGTCGGGGCGTCCCAATTCGGAACCCACGACGGTGACCTGCGGATAGGACATGAGAATGCGTCGAATCTGCGGCGCGATCTTGCTCGCCTCTTCGAAGGAGATTGTGTACGGCATGGTGGCGCGAACCCAAAGCGCCCCCTCATCGAGGTGTGGCATGAACTCGCCGCCAATGAAAGGCACCAGCAGCAGCGTGAGTCCGAAAATAACGACGCAGGCGACCACCGTCCCTTTCGGACGATCGAGACACCAATCGAGCTGGCGCGAGTAGATGGTTTTGACGCGCTCGTAATATTTATTCGTGCGCTCGCGCAATCCGTGTTTGAACCAAATCGAAGCGAGTGCCGGAACCAGCGTGAGCGTGAGAATCAGCGCGCCGATCAGGCCAAACGACATCGTGTCGGCCATCGGATGAAACAGTTTTCCTGCCGGACCGCTCAGCGCATAAATCGGCAGGAATCCCGAAATAATCACCGCGACGGAATAGAAGATAGGCCGATCGACGTCTCGTGCAGCGCTCATGATCACTTCCGTGACCGTGTATTCCTGACCGGCGCGCTCGGTGAGTTCGCGATAGATGTTTTCCATCATCACGACCGTGCCATCGATCAAAATGCCGAAATCGATGGCGCCGATGGAAAGCAGATTGGCGGGAATGTTGTGGGCGTGCAGCAGAATAAATGCGAACAGGAGACTCAGCGGAATCGTGAGCGCGACGATGATCGCTGCGCGCAGATTCACCAGAAAAAATATGAGGACAATCAGCACCAGAATCATGCCGCGAATGAGATTGTCTTCAACAGTGTTCGTCGTAAGCGCGACCAGGTCGCTGCGATCGTAAAATGGGCGAATCTTCACGTCCTTAGGCAGAACGAGGTTGTTCAACTTTTCTGTTTGCTGCTCGACGCCTTTCAGCACCTCCTGCGCCTGCTCGCCGCGACGCATAAGAATCACGCCCTCGACAGCATCGTCGTTGTTCTGGAATCCAAACTCGCCAAGACGCGGCGCGTGGCCGATGGTGACCTCGCCGACATCTTTTACGCGAATGGGAATACCCTTGTTGCTGCCGACAATTACATTCCCAATATCATTCTGGTCTCGCAGTAGCCCCAGCCCGCGCACGTAGTAGAACTGTCCGCCTTGGGAGTAAAAACCTCCGCCCGCATTCGAGTTATTGGCGGCAAGCGCGTTTGTGACTTGCGGAACTGTCAGGTGGTAGCCGTAGAGCCGCGCAGGGTCCAGCAAAACCTGGTATTGCATGGTGGTCCCGCCGAAGCCGGAGTCGTCGGCTACGCCGGGAACCGCCTTGTAGGCGCGCTCGATCGTCCAGTCTTCGATGACTTTCAATTCCTGCGGACTGCGATCTGGGCTCTCAAGCACATAGCGATAGACAAGACCGCTGGGGCTGAAGAGCGGTGCCATGCTCGGGGTTACGCCAGAAGGTAGCGTGGCATCGCCCAGGCGCTCGAAGACGACCTGTCGCGCCCAGTAGTCATTGGCACTGTCTTCGAACGTGAGGCGCACATCGGAGAGGCCGTAGAGCGAGATCGATCGCATCACGACCATATTGGGAATGCCGTTGAGCGCCAGCTCGAGCTGCAGCGTGACCTGCCGCTCCATCTCTTCGGCCGCGTGTCCCGGCCATTGCGAGATGATCTCCACCATCGGCGGAGACAGGTCGGGATAGGCATCCACCGGCATGCGTTGGAACGCAATCGTGCCCGCGATCACCAGCAGCACGGTGAGCATGAATACCAGAAAGCGATTGCGGACGGCGAATTGGACGATGCGATGGATCATCTACGAATCTGCTGAATGCGAGCTGCGTACCAACGGCCAATCGTCTTCATTGCTGCAATGTGTTTGCGAACTGCAGAAACAACGCTCCCTGCGCGACTACCTTGTCTCCGGGCTGCAAGCCTTGTGTCACTTGCGTCAGGCCGGCAGTGCTTTGTCCAATTTTTATCGCGCGCTCCGCGAACTGATTTTGGCCCTGGCTTACATAGACAAACGGCTCGTTTTCGCTATTGCGCAGCACTGCCGCATCGGGAACCGCGATGGCATTGGCGATCATTCCCGCTTGCACGATCGCGTACACATACATGTCTTTCTTCAGCTTCTCGCCGGGATTCTCCGTGACGATGCGGGCTTGCAGCGTGTGCGAATTCGGATCGAGCGCCGCAGCGAGATAGGAGATCTTGCCCGAGAATTTCTGCTGATACGAGTCGGTTTCGATCGTGACCGGATCGCCGACGTGAACGTAAGCCAAGTCGCTCTGATACACGTTCACGATCACCCACACCGTACTCATGTCGGAAATCGTGAAGCACTGTGTCTGCCCGGCTTGCAACAGTTGACCAGGAGCTACTGTCTGATCCACCACCTCGCCGGCAATGGGTGCAAGTACGGGCAATTCTGGAGCTGTGGTTGCCTTTGTAATACTGCGCGGATCCTTCACTCCGAGAATGCGCAGGCTTTGTTCGGCATTTTGTAGATCGGCGTTGGCTTGATTCCGCGCTGATTCCGCATCGAGCAAGTCTTTCTCTGCGATCGCATGATGCTGATAAAGGTCCTGCGCCCGGGCATAGTTCTTTTCGGCCACTGCCGCAACGTCCGCAGCCTTCAGGTAAGTTGCGCGAAGTTGCGAAAAGTCCGGGCTGCTGACATACAACATCGGCTGTCCGCGATTTACGTGTACGCCTGGAGCCACGACGATACGGGCCACCGGTCCACCGATTGCGGAAATTACTGGAGTGGTTTTGAAAGCGTTGTAGGCAACTGCGCCGGGCAAACGGAGCACGCGATGCAGGGCTACAGGCTCGACGGTGTAAAGCTGGACGTGCCCCATCTGATCCGAGGGCACGGTGAACAGACTCGCTTGTGACGAGGGCTTCGAAGCGTTGTCGTTGACTTTTGCCTGCTCCCGCGAGCATGCGCTCGCGAATGCAAGAATGCCCGCCGTCAACGCAATTGACACCCTGACTTTCGACTGGTTTCTCACGGTAAGCTCCTCGTGCCCACGGCCTGGCGGAGCTGCTCAAGAGAGACCATGTAGGCGGCCAGCGACTGACGATAGGCGAGCTGCGTGGCGCGATAACTGCGCTCGGCATCGAGAAAGTCCAGCAGGCTGGCGGCGCCGCGCTGATATGCGTACGCGCTGATGTCGCGCGAGTCCTGCGACTGCTTCAGATATCCCTTTTGATAAAGCTCGACAATCTTGCCGTTCGTCTGGAGCGACTCGTATGCATTGCGCACGTCGGTGAGCACCGTCTCTTCCGCTTCCCGCGCGGTTTCGTCGAACTGTGTAATCGCATAACGCGTCCTCGCGATTTCACCTTGATTGCGATCGAAAATGGGAATTTCCATCGTGAACAGCAAGTCTCCGGTGTTAAGACCCGCAACGTGCGAATACTGGAAGGTGCTGTTCAAATCGCGTTTGCCGTTCGCCCGCGCAAGCTGATATTGGCTGCGGGCGGCAGTCACTCCCTGCTGCGCGGCGCGAAGATCGGGACGATTGGCGAGAGCCTTCGCCTGCAGATCGGGAAGACCCAGAGTCACCGGCTGATAGTCAAGGTCACCGATGACCTGATAGTCGGGCGTGACCGAGTCGTAGCCGACGAGCTGTCGTAGCGCAGCCAATGCCTGCACCTGGCTGAGCTCGGCTTGCGACTTGTCATTTTGGAACTGCAGAAGTTGTAGCTGGATTTTGAGCAGATCGCCTTCGCTGATCTGTCCGGCTTTGTACTGCAACTCGCCGATGTTGACGGTCTGCTGGAAGCTTTCGAGGTCCTGCGTTGCCAATTCGACATTGGCCTTGGCCAGCAGCGCATTTACAAACTGCTGGCTTACGTTGAAGATCGTCGTCCGCTCGGCATCGGCCACTTGTGACTGCGTAACCGCAGTCTGATCGCGCGCGGCGGAGATTCGGCGCTGGCGCTTGTGGCCGCGCTCAAAGGTGTAACCAACTCCGACGTCAAATTCCGAGATGGTATTGAAGTTGTCGGCGGTGGCGGCGGTAAACGGAATAAACAGGCTGTTGAAGGTGAAGGTCGGGTTTGGACGGATGGACGCAGTAAGCTCTTGCGCCTGGCTCTGCTGAATCTGCGTTCTCGTCGCGCGCAGAGCGTGGTTGTGATCGAGCGCCATCTGGATGGCCTGATCGAGCGTGATCCTCGACTCAGGTTGTCCAAAAGCCTCGCCCAATGCGAGCGCGAGAAGACCTGCGAGCAAAGCTCCGCGCTTCAACGATTTAACCCGAATTGTTGGAAGAATGGAATTTGGTAAATAAAAACAGCACGCGCGAGACATGCCGGTGCACCTCCCTCGCCACTAGAACTGAATGGACTTACTAGAAGAGGGGAGGGGGCCGACTATAGAGGGCGAGTTGCCGGTCGGTGGCGGCGGCCTTAAATTCCTCATGCTCGATAGCCTCCGCAATCACCAGGACAGGAGCCCAGGTCGAACATGCGATGGCGTGGGTCGCCGAGCGCAGCGTCATGCAGATGAGGCAGACGCCGGTCTCGCCGGCGCTGCGCTCTACAGAACCGCGTCCGTGCTGCCAGGAGTGAAACACGACCTCGCCGCAGGAATGCGCTGCTTCAGCGATAACTGTAAAGAACAGCATCGCCGCACAAAGGCCCAAAAGCAGCCTTCGGGTGAGGCTAAGTCGTTCGAAAGTGGTGGCAGTGTGCAATGAGACGATTTTGGTCTTACGCTGGAATCCTGTTAAACGCCTATGGTACAGGAAACACTAAATTTGTGAAGCGGGTGCAAAGCCGATGCCTGATGGCTTTCTGAGCGCTTCCGATCGAGCTACAGCTCGGAGCCCGCGGAGACGGCGGAAGCAGCGACGGGTACTGTAACTTCCCGCCGTAGATCGCGCAAGCGTAGGAACGGACGTTCAACCAGGTAATAAGAGCAGGTTGCTGCGGCAATAGCCAAAATCAGATTCTGTGGGAAGGCTGTCCACCAATGCACCTGGTCGGCACGATCGAGAAACAGTTGCTGCCACAGATACAGACTGTAACTAGTCAGCCCGACCCAGATCATGATCGGATGATTCAGCCAGCGCCAGGATTTGCAGATCGCGTTGTAGATGCAAATCGCGATTCCGAAATGCATCACCGAGACGCCAACCGTCTGATAGAGACGATTCTCCCATCCAGAGCCTCGAAGCAGAGGAATTGCCAACGTTACAATCGGGGCAACAATCATGAATCGGGAAAGCAGAATGTGATCGAAGCGTTTCAATTCGGGCCAGACGATTGCCAGGAGACATCCGGTGGCGATAGCGTCCGCCACGGTAGGAAAGTAATACTCGATATACTGCGCCCCCGCGAAGTAGAGGACAATACGCAACACCGGCGCAGCCAGTATCACTCCCAACGCGATCTGCCGTCCTCGCGCAAACGCCAGCACCAGGACGGCCGGCCATAACAGATAAAACTGCTCTTCGACGGACAAAGACCATAAATGGCCGAGACGCCAGGGCGTGCTGGCGATGAAGTAATTGGAAGTGTAAGTAAACGCGGTGACAATGTTCTTAGCCGTCAAGTGCGACCATTCCGCTATGCAGATCAGCAGCATGTAGAGGTATGCGGGCGGCAAAATGCGATACGCTCGACGGCGATAGAACTCCAGCAGATCGATCCCTCCTCTCTTCAGCCGCTCCTTCAAAAGCAAACTGGTAATCAGATATCCGGAGATTACGAAAAATACACGGACTCCGAAGTTTGCGTAACTGCCAACGAACTGAATGTGCTGGGGGAAGCCTCGGGTGCCGGTCAGATGTCCGAGCAAAACCAGGGCGATGGAAACTGCACGCAGACCATCAAGCGACGGAATACGCGATGTGCGACCGGAGGACATTGGGGCCGAACTCCGCTACTTTGGATGTAAGTTCCTGGCCAGAGTTGGTCTGCGGAATGTTGCGGAGCCGTGATTTCTCGAAATACCGTGTAGCCGGAGAGGGATTTCTAAGATCAGGTCTGCGCGGCGAGACACCGGGACTCCACCAGGATTGGATCTTAAGCGGCTGCCTCAACGAAGAAAGCCTCCGGGTGTGAAGGACCCGGAGGCTTGGATCGCCTCGCCGCTAGAAGTGAAAGCCCAATTGAGCAGTCAAAGCACGCGGAGTCACATAGTGCGTACCGCTGAAGGTCGATAGGAAGTTGTACAGCGCTTCCTTGTTGGTCACGTTGATAGCCGTAAGTTGCAGGCTCCACTTGTACCGGTCGCCATTGAAGAGGTTGTCATCTCCCAGGGAGAGGTCAAACAGGCTGCGCGGCTTGATTCGCGGCGGATTCTTATCGTCGTTTTCGGTTCCCGGAGCGGGAATCGAGATCAGCGTTGATCCGAACAGAGTTGGGCTGCAGGACTTGAGAGCACTCGTTGGCGTGGCGCGCTGCGAGCCGCAGAACAGACCCGCCTGGAATTGCTGGTCGGCGCTCAGGCCCGTCAGATCGATGTTTCCAGTCGGGGCGCTCGCCGGAGCAAAGGGCACAGCGCCGGCAACCATGCCGCTGTCGTAGCGCCAGTTGAAGCCGACCCATGGACCTGTCTTCCCGATCTGGTATTGCAGGTGCGTGGTCTGGTTGAACTTCTCGTCGTGATCGATCCGGAAGACTCCAGTCGGCGCGGCCGGCGTAGCTCCTGCGCCGCTTACTTGCGGGAGGAAGAAACGCGCTGACACGCTCGACATCACCACCAACGCGGAGAATCCGCGGAAGTTCGGAACGCTGATTCGTCCGGCATAGCCAGGAATCTTCGATCGCTGCCAGCCGATAGGAAAGAAGATGGGCGAATTTCCCAGGACGCTGAAGTCGTAGGCATTGTGCGTGTACTTGGTGATGTACTCGCCCGATGCTACGAACCACTTCCCAAACGCCTGCTCGATGCCGGCGTGAAACTCGTTGCGCCAGCCGGTGCGTAGCGGGGTCAAGCTATTGGATGAGCAACCGAGCAGAGGGTTCAGAACCTCATTTGCGCAGCCAACGCTGGAGACGATCAGGTTCTCGTTGAAGGGCGTTTCTAGTAGCCGTGCATACGAAACGCGGAGCACCGTCTTGGTAGGCTTGACGTTGTAGGCGATGCCCAGGCGAGGTTCGGCTTCTTTGTGGACGTACAGGCCGTTGTAGAAGTCGCCGCGCAATCCCAGATCGATGGTCCAGTTTCCTTTTGTGATTGCGTCCTGAGCGTACAGCGCCAATTCCTTCACGTCGGTATGGCCGCGGAAGGTGAACGGATGTCCGCCGGCAGTGAGATCGAACGCAGGAAGCACGCCGCATGGATCGGGAGAGGGATTCCCGTTTGGGCATCCGAACGACGCCACGAATGCGGGATCGACGATGCCCATCGTGTCGTTCTCATTCAAGAACGTGTGCTGGTAGGTCGCGCCCATTTTGATGTTGTGGATTCCCTTGGTGTAGTTCACATCCGAGCGCGCTCCAGCGTTGGTCAAATTCCGGTCTTGAGCAATCGTGAGCGACTGGATGGGGCTGAAGTCGGCAAGCGGATTGGCGCTTGGGTAATAGTTGAATTGATCGCGGCGGACGAATGTTCCGAACGTAAACACCGAATTGGGACCGAGAATATGCGTCCACGAAGGCGCAATGTTGAAAGTCTTGATCTGGGAACGCTGGTCCGCAGGGCCGACCAGATTGCCGGAAGGATCGGTCACGCCGATATTGAGGTCGTCGTAGGAATCCGGGGTTTGGAACCATGAACGAGTGAAGCCCAGGTTCAACTGCAGCGAGTCCGCCGTGGTGAATTTATAATCGACGCGATCGAACAGATTCTCTTCGTTGCCTTTGGCATGCATGACTTTGAACTCGGGCGGATCGAGAAAGCGGCCCGTGTTCAATCCACTGATCGCGATGTAGTTTCCGGCCTTGTCTCCTCCATAGGCGAGGTCAAAGCCGCCATTGGCGGTTCCGAAGCTTCCGTAGGAGCTTGTCAGGCTTCCATGTGGCTGCTTGTTTCCCAAACCGGAACGCGTCGTAACCTGGACTATGACGCTTGTCTTGTCACCAAATTCGGCAGGCGGCGCTCCTGCAATCACCTCCATCGACTGAATGGAATCGAGCGGAATCTGATTGGAGAAAACTTTGCTCTGCTGATCGGTAATCGGCTGACCGTCCAGAGAAAAGGAATTTTCGGCATGGTCACCAAGGCCGTGAAACAGGCCGTTCGAATCGGCTGCAATGCCAGGAGAAGACAGAGTCACCAGGGAACTCACCGCCGAAGACGAGCTCTCCAGCGGAAGTTTCTCGAAGAGTGAACGATCAACGTCGGTGTGGAATGTGGGATCGTTTTCGATCAAATCGGTGCCGTTGCTTTCCACCGTCACACTTTGCACTGCGGTCGCGAGTTGCAGGCTGATCTTCAGATTGACCGGCACCGGAGAACGAAGATCAACGTCCTGGGCATAGGGAGCAAACCCTGGCGCCGTGACCGTCAGATGATACGGATTGAAAGGAATGTTGGAGATGGTGAAGCTGCCGCCAGCGTCCGCCGTAGCCGTCTTTTGGAATTGGCTAACCGGATTCGCGATTTCGACTGTCGCACCCGGAACGACCGCGCCGGTAGGATCGACGACAGATCCGTTGAGCGTTGTGGAACTTCTGGACTGAGCGAATGAAAATGAAGCCCCGCACAAGAGCACAGTCGTCAGCAGGGCGGTTTTCCCAATATGGTGTCGTTGCGCAGGCAATAAGCCTTGAAAATAACGATGCACGTGGATCCTCCTCCTCGTGTCGTCCTTGCTCCAATGCCGATCATGCGCAAACGCACGCGCAGCGATGGGATCAAAGGACGTGAAATTCAGTTTTGGACTACTCGAAGCGAGGTTCAGATGGCAGGAGGAGGCCGGATGTACAGCGTGAGCACCAGGTCGTGCTCTGACAGGAGCAGCGCCGGAGCAGATAGAAATCCAACACACCGCGTTGGCGCGGCGATGGCAGTGCTGGTCGGCACCGGTCGAGCAATTGAGTGCGCCGCAATGCAAATGGAACAATGCTGCTCGGAGCGAGCGGCTCGAGCGTGATGATGCGTGGTTTCGGCAACCGAGACAGCGGCGAAGACGAGAACCCATGTCCACAGCACAAAGCTGCGAATCGCGCGAATACCTGGTCTTGAGTTCCGCTGCATCAGGCGATTATCTGGGCCAGAACGCCCAAGATCTCACACTATCATAAGCGTTCGATCACAGTCGCGAAATGGCATTTCAGGCCATGAACTTTCGGGGATTATCTTCCACGGAACCGATTTGGAACCCCGTTCTTTTACCTCGCGACACAAACACAAGGGCAGGCGCATCACTCGGTTGGCCGCAGGCGCACAGGCACAATCTGTGACAGAAAATCCCTGCTCCTTTCCCTGGCCAAGAAGAGCGGACCAGCAGAACTGCTTGCAAGCCGCTGATTTGTAATGAGATATGACGGGATTTCCTGGATTCCCTGTTAATTCCCTGGTTAAGTGGAAAATTTGAAGAATTTGGGCAGAATTTGCGGATTTTTCGTCCTGAATTTTGAGTTTCGCTGTTTATTTCGCTGTTATTGGAATTGACGATGCGTGGGGACGTCATCCGCAATTGAATTCGCACCGCTCATCGTCAGCCGACTCTCGGCGCTTGTTAATCTATTGACCGATGCCGAGGGGCGACATAACCGGCTTCGTTCTGGCAGGCGGCCGCAGCCGACGCATGGGTGGGGACAAATCGGAGCTTCCCTGGAGGGGGCAGAGCTTTCTCGAACACGCGATCAGCCGTATGCAAGAGGTTTGCGATCGCGTCTTTGTGCTCGGTGAAAGCACAACAGCGACCGTTCCAGCCCTAGAAGACACGTTCGCAGGAGACGGCCCGCTGGCCGGTCTGCATACTGCGCTTGTTCATTCGGCAACTGATTGGAACCTGCTGCTGGCGATTGACATGCCTCTCGTTCCAGCTCGATTGTTGAAGTTCATCGTGTCGCACTGTGAAAGATCGAAGCGGGCGGTTGTTCCCAAGATCGCTCCCGACGTACCTACAGAGAGTGTTCAGTCGGAGGAAAACGACACCGCTCCGATTCTGCAGCCGTTGTGTGCCGCATATCACATTCGACTGTTGCCGGTGGTTGAGCGCGCGCTGTCGCAGCGCGAGCTGTCGATTCGACGCTTGTTACAACACGCAGCTCAGGGCATGATGGGTGAGGAATTCAAGGCAATGCGAGTGATCGATCAGTACGAACTTTCGTCCGCAGGTTTCGCGGCGGACATGCTTATGAACGTGAATACTCCTGCGGATTTTGAGCGCGCAAAGAGGCTCGCTGAGCGTCTGAATGTCCAGTGACGGAATTCATCTGGTGGAAGCTCCAGCGGCTCCAAGCGAGCTGCGTCCTTACATCGAGTTCAAGGACGTGTGCAAGGCTTTTGGCTCCAATGTCGTTCTTGAGCATGTCAACTTCGATGTCCCGCCTGGGCAGACCATGTGCATTCTCGGCCGCAGCGGCGTGGGAAAATCCGTTTCGCTCCAGCTCATCATGGGATTCCTGAAAGCGGATCACGGCGAAGTGATTGTCGCCGGTGAGGACATCACCAACATGGACGAGCCTAATTTGGAACGCATCCGCAAGAAAGTGACGATGGTGTTCCAGAATGGGGCACTCTTCGACTCGTTGAGCGTGGGAGAGAACGTTGCGTTCCCTCTTCGCGAACGCCGCGACCTGAACGAAGAGCAGATTTTCCAAGTCGTGGATGGGCTCCTCGAAATGGTTGGCGTGAAAGCTATGCGCGATCTTCTCCCGTCCGACCTCTCGACGGGCATGAAGCGCTCGGTCGCAATTGCTCGGGCATTGGCCGCGCAGCCCGAGTGCATTCTCTATGACGAACCGACTACGATGGTCGATCCACTGATGGCTCAGTTGCTCGGCGACTTGATTAAGAAGCTCAAATTTCAACTGAAGTTGACGAGTATCGTCGTGACCCACGACATGCGCCTTGCCCAGAAGCTCGCCGATCGCGTCCTCTTTTTGCATGAGGGTACCGCGCTCTATTTTGGGACCATGAAAGGAATGGCCGAGAGCGATAATCCAGTGCTGCGTCAGTTTCTCGAATTGGACGAGCTGGATCCTCCCGCATAGCGCTTGTAATTTCTTCAGACTTCCTGTAAGTTCCTGCCTTCGTTTTCGCGCCACGGATCATGAACTCGCAAGCTCTGGTGAAGTGCCAGGAGCAGTCATCCAGACTCGCGCAGGTTCCGCCTGCGGGACTATTCGCGCGTATTCCGCAACAAACCCCCATCCAGCGCTCGCTGTTCTTGATACGGAGATACCGGTGGGTCATTGCGGGATGTGTTTGCGTTTCCATCGTGATCGCTCTGGCGATTGCCGCGGTCCAGCCGAAAACTTATCGAGCGACCGCCAATCTTGCTATCAACCGCGATAGCGACGACGGAGTATCGCTGAGCAAGAGCCTTGGCCTCACATCAACCGATTTAGACGATTACTCCGTCAGCCTCGACACTCAGTTGCACATCCTGCAGAGCCGCACGCTGGCATTGTTCGCAGTCCGCAAGCTTCGCCTGGACGCAAACACCGGTTTCATGCGGGAAGCCACGCTACTCCGCACGGATCGTTCCGGCGGCGGTTCCAATTCGGGCAATGAAACGGATGCCGAAAGCGCTGCGGTTGACCTCCTGTTACTGCATCTGACTGCAAATGCAGTGAAGCAGACCCGCATTGTGGAAGTCAGCTATACCGGACCCGATCCAGCGCTCGATGCGCAGATCGTCAACACTCTGACTGAGGGCTTCATCGACGACAGCATTCGGTCCCGGTATGAAGCGTCCACTCGATCCGCTCGTTTTCTCTCCAATCAATTGAGCGATCTGCGCAGCAAAGTAGAAGAATCGCAGGAGAAACTTGTCGAGTACGAACGCGAGCACGACATTGTCGGCGCTGACGAGAAGCAGAACGTAGTCACTGCGAAGCTCGAGGACTTGAACAGGCAACTCACGAGCGCCGAAGCCGAGCGGATGGAAAAGGAATCGGTATATCAGACGATTGCGTCCGGCGATCTCGACCAAATTTCCGAAACGAAATCAACAGAAAACCTGCAAGCACTGCGCCTGCGCGAGGCCGATCTGAAGAATGAGTACGCGCAGGCGACCACCACCTACGGGCCAAATTATCCCAAGGTGATTGAGCTGAGTAATCGCATCAACAGCGTAGATTCGAGCATCCAGACCGAACTGAAACACCTGCAGGCCAGAGCGAGAGGCGAGTACCTGGCTGCGGCGCGTGCCGAGCAGAAACTCAAGGTTGCGTTCAACCGGCAAAAGCAGCAGGCCAATCGTCTGAACGAGAGCGCGATTCAATATGGCATCCTCAAGCGCGACTTCGATTCCAATCGCCAGCTCTACGACACGCTCCAGGAACGCATGAAGGAAGCCGGAGTTGCCGCTGGGCTTCGATCGAGCAACATTCGCGTGATCGATGCTGCCGAGGTCCCGCGGCGTCCTGTGTCTCCGAATTTGGGAAAAGCTGCAGGCATTGGCCTGTTTCTTGGACTCATTTTGAGCGCTGTCGTGATTTCGGTGCGGGAAGGAACTCGCCGCGCCTTGGATGATCCTGCCGAGGTCGAGGCATTCACGGCAATGCCCTCTCTAGCGCTCATTCCCGAATACTCGCGCTTGAAAATGAATGGCGGAAACGAGCGAACGGATGACCTCATCAGCCTGCGCCAACCGCATTCCGCAGCGGCAGAAGCATACCGCGCGCTAGCGACCTCCATCTTGTTTTCGTCTCCTGAACTGAAGACGTTAATTGTTACCAGTCCGCTTCCGGGCGAAGGCAAGACCAGCGTGGCGGCAAATTGCGCGATCGTGATTGCGCAGCAGGGCAAGCGCGTACTTTTGGTTGACGCTGATTTGCGAAGGCCGAGCATACATACAAATTTCGGCCTGAGTAATGAGTGGGGATTAACGAGTCTGCTCCGGAGCCGGCCGGCAGCCGGCGGGGATTCTCACGGGGGCGGCCTCCCAAAACCGGATTTGCCGAATCTTGCCGTTTTGACTGCGGGACCTGAAGAGGCGATGCCTGCGGAGACGCTCGGAGCCGCAGCCATGCGCGACCTGCTCCGCGGCTGGCGCGAAACATACGACTACATCATCATCGACACTGCGCCGGTGCTCGCGGTGACCGACGCTCTTCGATTGTCGCCGGAAGCCGACTCCGTGCTGCTTGTGATGCGTTCCGGCCAGACGACGCGCGAAGCTCTGGCACGGGCATGCGATTTGCTGAACCAGGCTGCTGTTCCTGTTTTAGGAATCGTCGTGAACGCGGTGAATTATCGGACGGGTGCGTACTACAGCTACTACCCGCAGCTTGAAGAGACGTACTACCAGCGGGCGCAATGAAACGAGTGTTAACTCGTAGGGGAAATGAGGGAGGAGATCAGGCTGCGTGGTGGCGGCGCTCAAATGAAAGGGTGTAAAGCTTCTGCCGTTCGCGGCGTTCGATTTCCGCGAAAGCGTTCGTCGCTGCGCGGTCGGCATTGGCCGCCACCCGGCAGAGCGCAATCACGATCATCAACAACACGACCCAGATCGCCGCTCCGAGAAGCCACCACATAGCTACTCAGATTCACGAGCGTGCCACTGGGGTTGCACAACATGCATGCTGCTGATTCTATGACGATTAAATGTCCGCCGATGCCGGACGAAACCTCTACCCGCCCGGAGCAGGCGGATCTCTTCTTTGAAAAACAAGCAGCATTCTGGAGCGATCGATACGCCAGCCGCAGCTATCAACAGCGTCGAGAGCTCGTTCTCAATATCATCCGCCGCGAGCTGGGAAACGAAAGCAATAGCCTGTCAAGCTTCCGCGCACTGGACTTCGGATGCGGAGCCGGAGTGTTGGTGGAAGATCTTTCCAATATGGGAATCAGCGTTGTGGGAGTGGATCGGTCGCAGCCAATGATTGAGGCCGCGCAATCCCGGCTGGCGCAATCACCTGTAGCGAGACTTGAACGTATTTGCGATCATCGGCCGGGAGAGTATCGGCAGCGCCGTTACAATCTCATTCTGTGTCTCTCAGTCCTGGAGTTCGTGCGCGATCCGGAGGCGCTCTTGGAACACTTGGCTTCGTTGTTGAGCGTTGGCGGGCTCCTGATTCTCACGGTTCCAAATCAGAACAGCCATCTTCGCAGAGTTGAACGGTTGTGCTTCCAGCATCCGAAGCTTACGCGCTGGATTCCAAAGCTCTCCTACCTGGCTGAGCCTGATTGCTACCTGCACCATCAGATACAGCAATTCAAGGCCGAAGCGCTCGTCGCTTCGGCGCGCTCGCTAGGATTTGCCATTGAAGATCTCCGATTTCATGTCGCTCCAAAGGTGTTTGGAGCAATGGAGAGGCTTGAAAGCATCGGCATGATGCTCATGCTCGCTCTCCGGAAGCACTCCTAGAACCGCCAATTTCAAGCCGCGCACTATCTTGCCCATCGGAATCAGTTCCTCCTGGAAATGAGGCTGCGCTCAGCTGGTCTGCGATCCGAATCGGGGATTCTTCGCCCGCTTGTCCCGCACGGATTACGCTTAGCGAAGGTTCGCGTCAAAGTGTAAGCTGAGCTTCAAGGACGAACACGATTGCCGACTGAAGTTGATGCACTACGACCAGCAGTAACCGCAAAGCCGCCGATTCTTTCGCGGGTTTTCAAGGCATTCTCGTATCGAGACTTCCGCCTGATGTGGTTTGGCGCATGCATCTCCAGCATCGGCACCTGGATGCAGATCGTCGCTCAGAGCTGGCTCATCTACCGGCTCAGCCACTCGGCCTTTTTGCTCGCGCTCGACCAATTCCTTGCCGGCATTCCCATCTTTCTCTTCTCACTGCTGGGTGGAGTCGTCGCTGATCGGGTAGAGAGAAGAAGGATTTTGCTTGGCTCGCAATATGTGCAACTTGCCTGCGCTGCACTGTTGACTGTTCTTGTTGCTACCAACACCGTTCAAATCTGGCACATCCTCTGTTTGTCTTTTCTCGCGGGGTTCGCCCAAGCATTTGGAGGTCCCGCGTATCAGGCGTTGATTCCCACTTTGGTCAACCGCGAGGACATGCCGAATGCCATCGCGCTGAACTCGATTCAGTTCAACATGGCGGTGACCATCGGTCCTGCACTCGCCGGACAGGCACTGGCGCGCATCGGAGAAACCTGGTGCTTCGGACTGAACGCGCTGTCGTTCGTCGCTCCCATCATTGCTCTGCTCCTCATTTCCAATCGCTTTCTGCCAAAGCCTTCCAAGGAATCGGTACTCACGAGTTTGAAACTCGGCCTCAAATTCGTGCGCGAGCAGGAGGCGATGACCGCGCTGATCGTGCTTGCGTTCTGCATGACGGCGCTCAGCATGCCGCTGCGCACCTACATCCCAGTATTCGTAAACGACATCTTCCACTCCGGCCCGCGAATTTACGGTGACCTGCTTTCGCTCATCGGCGTCGGCTCCATTTGCGGATCGCTGGCGATCGCGGCTCTCGGCAATGCGTCCGGCAAAGGACGCCGCGCACTCATCATGATGCTCTTCCTCGGAGCCGCAATTTCGGGCTTTGCGATTTCGAGGAATCTGGCGTTCAGTTGTCCGCTGCTGGTTCTCTTCGGCTTTGCTCTGATGGCCGTCTTCGCCAGCGTGAGTTCACTGGTGCAACTCATCACCACCGACGAGATGCGCGGCCGCGTGATGAGCGTTTACAACTGCGCCTTTCGCGGCGGTATGCCGTTAGGGAATCTAGTGTCGGGATGGCTCGTGCCGGCATTCACCGCGCCAATCGTGCTCACCGCCAATGGTGTGCTGCTGATCGGCGTGTCTCTTTACTTCCTGCTGATGCACCGGAAGATTGCAAGGGTATAGTTACGCGCAGGCTGCGGACTTCGTCGCCCAATTGGATACGCAGCGGTCGTTCTGATCGAACTTCACGCAGCGACAGTTATTCGAAACTTGGCCGCCAATTCGCAGCGGCCAAAAGCTCGTCCACCTTCTCTGACATTCCAGCGATAAATCCTGCCAGGCTGCCAGGATCGGGCTGATACTCAACTTCCTCAATCGGGAATTGGAGCGACTCTTTCTTTTCGTGCATTGGGGGAGGTCTCCTCGGCCAGAGTCAACAAAAATATTTCGCGATTTCGTAATTGCGCGATTTTGGTTTGGAAAATCGCCAAATCACCCGATCACGCAATCACCCGATTTGTTTAACTGCATCCACTTGTGCTGCCGCAGCTCATGCATCGGTAGCAGCTTCCGTTGCGCGTCATGATCGAGCCGCAGACGTGGCACGAGGGCGCATCGCCGAGATCGACGAACTCGCGCAAAGCGTCTGCAGCATGGTGTTTCGTAGTTGGAGCTTGCTGGCTAGTGCTGGTGATCTGAGGCGCTGGAGCCGATGCCGCCTCCGCTGTGAGTTCCGGAACTGTTGCTGACACGCCATTCCGCTTTAGCATGCCTTCGAACAGGTCCCCCTGCTCCGGCTCGACGAAGCGATAGTGCAGCCAACGGAAGATGTAGTCGGTGATCGACTTGGCGAATCCGATTTTGCCGTTGCCGCTCCAGCCGCTGGGCTCGAAACGGGTGTGCGCAAACTTCTCGACGAGCACTTTCAAAGGCACGCCGTGCTGGAGTGCAAGAGAAACAGACGTGGCGAAGGCGTCCATGAGTCCCGAAACGGTCGAGCCTTCCTTCGCCATCTTGATGAAGATCTCGCCCGGCTGGCCGTTGGGATAGAGACCGACGGTGATGTAGCCTTCGTGGCCGGCGATCGAGAACTTATGCGTGAGGGATGCACGTTCCTCGGGCAGACGATGGCGTACCGCTTTCGGTGGAGCGTTCTGATCCTGGACTTCAACTACAGGTTGTTGAACGGCTGGCTGGGGATTCGAAGCCGTGCCTTGTGAGCCAACCGCCGACTTCGCCTTATCGCCGTCAGAGACATTCAGCGGCTGCGAACCCTTCGATCCGTCGCGATAGATCGCGACGGCCTTCAGTCCCTGGCGCCATGCTTCGACGTAAGCTTCGGCGATGTCTTCGACAGTCGCGTCATTCGGCAGGTTTACCGTTTTGGAAATCGCACCGGAGATGAAGGGCTGCGTGGCAGCCATCATCTTGATGTGTCCCATGTAGTGGATGGCGCGCGTGCCCTTTGCCGGCCTGAAGCTGCAATCGAAGATCGGCAGGTGTTCTTCTCTGAGTCCTGGCGCGCCTTCAATGGTGCCAGTCGCGTCGATGTAGCTGACGATCGCGCTCGCCTGCTCGCTCGAATAGCCGAGCTTGAAGAGGGCGCTGGGCACGGTGTTGTTGACGATCTTGATCATCCCGCCGCCGACGAGCTTCTTGTATTTCACCAGTGCCAAATCGGGCTCGATGCCGGTGGTGTCGCAATCCATCATGAAGCCGATTGTGCCCGTAGGCGCGAGTACGGTGACCTGCGAGTTGCGGTAGCCGTGCTTCTCACCATGGGCGAGCGCATTGTCCCAAGTCTCTTTGCTGGCTTCGATCAGCTTCGGAAGTTGCTTATCGGCGCTGCCGGCGGTAAGGGAAGTTCCGATGTTGTTTACCGATGCGCGATGCATGCGGATCACATCGAGGAACGGCTCGCGATTGATGTAGAAGCCAGGGCAAGCCGCGCCGGTGATCTCTGCAGTCTGCGTGAGCGGGGTCGCAGGAGCAAGCTGCGGGCAGAGCTCGGCGATCTTTGACGACTGGTAGTAGGCCTCGCCGCACATGATCGCCGTCAGGCATGCAGCGTAGTCGCGTCCAGCATCCGAGTCGTAGGGCAGTCCGGCGGCCATAAGCAATCCGCCCAGGTTGGCGTAGCCGAGGCCCAAAGGACGATAGTCGTGCGAATTGCGCGCGATCGCCTCAGTGGGATAGCCGGAGTTATCCACCAGGATCTCCTGCGCAGTGATCAGCACATCGCAGGCGAACTTATAGGCTTCGATATCAAACGTGTTGTTCGTATAGAACTTCAGTAGGTTGATGCTCGCCAGGTTGCACGCCGAGTCATCAAGGAACATGTACTCCGAGCAGGGATTCGAGGCGTTGATGCGCGCCGTGTTCTTCGACGTGTGCCACTTGTTGATCGTAGTGTCGTACTGCATGCCGGGATCGCCGCAGTAGTACGTGGCCTCGGCAATCTTGTGCAGCAGTTCCTTCGCCTTCTTGGACGCAAACGGCCTCCTGTCTTTCACCGAGCGCGTGAAGAAGTTCTCGTCATTAATGGCTGCATTCATGAACTCGTCAGTCACGCGTACCGAGTTGTTGGCATTCTGGAAGAAGATCGACGAGTATGCAGGCGAGTCGGGAGTGCTGCCGTCGTAGCCTTCGCGGATCAGCGCCCAGGCCTTGGCCTCTTCTTCCATCTTGCAGGTGATGAACTCTTCGATGTCCGGATGATCGACGTTGAGGATCACCATCTTCGCCGCACGACGCGTCTTACCGCCGGACTTGATCACGCCGGCAAAGGCATCGAATCCACGCATGAAGCTCAGCGGACCTGAAGCCGTGCCGCCGCCAGAAAGCTGCTCAGTCGATGAGCGAAGCGGCGAAAGATTCGTGCCGGTTCCCGATCCCCACTTGAAGAGCATGCCTTCGGTCTTGGCCAGCGTGAGGATGGAATCGAGCGAGTCTTTGACGGAATTAATGAAGCAGGCCGAGCACTGCGGATTGCGGTATCCCGTTACGCCATACTGAACATCTTGCGAGTCTGGATTCCAATGCCAGTTCTGCGCATCGGAGTTCGGCTCCAGGCGGTCGCATCCCACGTTGAACCAAACCGGCGAGTTAAATGCCGCACGCTGGTCGAGCAGGATGTACACCAGCTCATCGTGAAAGCTCTCGGCATCGTTCTTGGTAGCAAAATAGCCGCCTTTCGTTCCCCAATCGCGAATCGTCTCCGCCACGCGGCTCACCAGAGCGCGCACGCCGCTCTCGCGCTCGGCGGTACCCAAGGTGCCATGAAGATACTTGCTGGCGACAATGTTCGTCGCCGTCATCGACCAGTCTTTGGGCACTTCAACGTTCTTCTGCTCGAAGATCGTCTTGCCCTGTGCGTCTGTGATCGCCGCAGTGCGCAGCTCCCACTGGAACTGGTCATAGGGCGAGGTGCCCTGCTTGGTGAAATAACGACGGAACTGGAGGCCGGGCGCCTTCTTCGTGCCTGGGGTGGAGACCGCGGACGAGGTCTTAGTGGCTGTGCTGTCCGCCACTTGCGTCTTGTTGCTCACTTCCGCCATGGGGAGACTCCTGGGAAATTTCGCGATTTCGCGATTGGGCGATTTCGTGATTTGCAGATCGCGAAATCACGAAATCACGCAATCGCTAAATAATCGGGGGTGTCACCGCTGGCACCCGGTTCGAGGTTCTTGTCTGCGAATGCTTCACCTCGTGCATTCAGGCTCTGGAGGAGGACTGCATTACCGGGTCGAAACTGGCTTTCGAAGCGGTAGGAATCGTAAGTTACTCCCGCATATGGGGCCTGTCAATAGGCAAACACTATATATTGTAGCAGCAACGCAGCAGGCCGAGTGTTTCTCTAAACCGTTTCATATCAACCACCAAGAGCACCGAGAGACGATTTTCGAGGCATTTTTGCTGTTAATAACCTGTGGATTTCTGAGAGCGCCTGGACGATTCTCTTTCTCGCGAAGCGGCAACTACGAACGTAGGCGTTAGCACGGTGAGAATCAATGACGCTTATCGGGGCAAAGCTGTGGAGAGCTGTGCAGACTTCGGAAAACTGCGATGGCCGTTAGGAGATCAATCGAACACGCCCATCCGCTACCGCGGACGGTACTGATGTTTATTTTTCGTTACACTTTCAGTATGTCCCGCAGTTTTCTGAGGGTCTTCACCCTCGTTTTACTTTCCTCGGCAATGTTCGCCGAGGGTACCCAGATCTGGGTGCAAAGCAAGTTCGAAGAATTCGAAAAAGGCACTGCAAACGGAGTCGCCATCTCCAGCGATGGAACTCTGGAACTCGCTCCTTCACTGAAGGCGATCTACACGTCGCCGTCAACTTACATCTGGCAGGTCGTCACCGACGCGCAAGGAAATGCTTACGTTGGAGCGGGCTCTCCCGCGCGTGTCTATCGCGTGACTCCCGATGGAAAAGCCACGACCATCTTCGAGGCGAAAGAACTTCAGGTCCAAGCGATGGCGATCGACAGCGACGGCACAATCTACGCCGCTACCTCGCCTGATGGTCGCGTGTACAAGCTCGAACCCAACCTCCCTGCCACAAGCAAGAAGAAAGAGAAGAGCAAAGAGGCTGAAGCTGCCGCCGAATCGGCTTCGGCTGAGCAGACCTACCGTTCTTCGGTCTTCTTCGATCCCAAAACGAAATACATCTGGGACATTGAACTTGATCCTGCTGGCCCTCTGTATGTTGCGACAGGCGATAACGGCGAGATCTACAAGGTAGAAAAGAGCGGCCAAGGTTCTGTTTTCTTCAAGAGCGACGAAGCGCACATTCGTTCGCTCACGCTGCTGAAGCCTGCTCCGCAGCCTGAGGACAGCAAACGCAAGAAGAACGCGATTCCCACTTTGAGCACGGTGATCGCTGGCTCCGACGGCAGCGGACTGGTCTATCGCATCACGCCTGCCGGCGAAGCTTTTGTTCTTTACAGCGCTCCGAAAAAAGAAATCACCGCGCTCACGACCGACTCTCAAGGAAACATTTACGCTGCGGGAGTAGGGGAAAAACATACAGGCACGCCATCCCCCGCGACTGCGTCTGGTCCGATCTCTGCGATTCCCACCGCCTCCGGCGCTGCTCCTCCACCTGCGCCTTCTACGCCGAGCACGATCAGCGGCGGTTCGGAGATTTACATGATTTCTCCAGATGGTTCGCCGAGCAAAATCTGGAGTTCGAAAGAAGATCTCGTCTATTCGCTCGTCTTCGGACCCGAAGGACAGTTGCTTGCCGGAACGGGAAATCGCGGACACATCTATTCCATCAATCCCGCTTCAAAAGCCGGTGTGTACCGCGACCTGGTAAAGCTAAGCGCAAATCAGATCACCTCGATGGCGCGCGCGACGAACGGGGCGATTTATGCCGTGACTGCCAATTTGGGAAAGCTGTTCGTGCTCGGTCCTGGACGCCAGCAGGAAGGGACCTATGAGAGCGATGTTTTTGACGCACGCACCTTCTCGCAATGGGGACGCGCACAGGTCCGCGGCTCGGGTGATTTTGATTTCTTCGTGCGCAGCGGAAACGTTGATAATCCCGATCGCAACTGGAGTCCCTGGGCGAAGGTCGATCTGAAAACGAATGAACGCGTGCCGGTTCCCTCGGCACGATTTGTGCAGTGGAAGGTAGCGCTGCGTCCTACGAACGGCGGCTCGCAGGTCGAGAGTGTTGCACTCAATTATCTGCCAAAAAACATTGCTCCAGTGATCGATGACATTACCGTGCAGGTCGGCGCGAGAATTACATCGCCTCCAAACCAGAAGTCGTCGAGCGACGCGATTTCAATTCCGCTGGGCGGACAAGTCTCGTCAACTCCGGCTCGCTTCGACGTGGCTCCGTCGGCGGTCAAGGATCGCGACTACATCGCCGTGCGCTGGTCGGCTCACGACGACAACGACGACGATCTGGTTTACGCGATCTACTACAAGGGCGACAACGAGAACGATTGGAAGCTGCTGAAGGACGGCATCACCGACAAGTTTTACTCCTGGGATTCGAGTCTGCTGCCCGATGGCGGTTACACCGTGCGCATCGTCGCCTCCGATGCTCCCTCGCACTCACCCGACGAAGCACTTACGGATGAAAAGATCAGTTCACGCTTTGAGGTGGATAGCACTCCGCCGCAGGTGCAAGCGCTGCAGGCAAAGGTCGAGGCCGGCACTATGCACGTGAGCTTCCGCGCGGTCGATAGCTTCTCCGCGATCAAACGCGCGGAGTATTCGATCGATGCCGGAGACTGGCACTATATCGAGCCTGTGGGACAGATCTCGGACTCGCCTACCGAGGAATACGATTTCAACGCGGCACTGCCGCAGGGCGAAGCCGTTCTAGCTCAGGACACGAGCAGAAAAGGCGGCAAACGCTCTCGCACCCGCGATGGCGGAAGCGAATCCGGACTGCCGCAAACCGATCAGGCGCAGGTTGTGGTGCCTGGCGAGCATGTCGTGGTCGTTCGCGTCTGGGACCGCTTTGACAATATGTCAGCGGCAAAAACCGTAACGAAATAAATGAAAAGTCGGTACTGCCCGCGGTAGCGGGTGGGTCAAACACCATGCCCATCTGCTACCGCAGACGGTACCGACGCTCCTGATGCTCCTTCCGGTAAGATGATTCGTTTCCTATGAAGCGAATCCTAATCACAGTCTTACTCGCAACTCCTTCCCTCTTCGCGCAGCGTCTTCCAAACACTGTTATTCCGAGCCACTACAAGTTATCGCTTGATCCTAGCATTGAACAACGAAAGTTCTCGGGCGAAGAAAGAATTGAGGTTCGCCTGAACTCGGCGGCGAAAGAGATCGTGCTCAATTCGCTCGATCTGGACATTTCGGACGTGCGGGTCAACTCAGGAGGCAAATCGCAAAAGGCTGAGGTCGTGTATGACAAGCCCGATGAGATGGTGAAGCTGCAACTGCCGCTACAGATACCTGCCGGGAACGCGCAAATCCAATTGAAGTTCTCGGGAAAGCTGACCCAAGGCTTGCGCGGCCTCTATTTGAGCAAGAGTTCGCGCCGGATGTACGCGGTCACCCAGTTCGAAGGCACATACGCGCGCATGATGTTCCCTTGCTTTGATGAACCGTCGTACAAAGCAACGTTCGACCTCACGGTGACGGCCGATAAAGGTGATACGGCAATTTCGAACGGCAGGATCATTAAAGATGAACCAATCGGAAACGACCGGCACCAGATCACCTTCTCGACCTCGCCGAAGATGTCGACTTATCTAGTTGCGCTCGCGATCGGCGATTGGCAATGCCTGTCGCGCACGGTCCAAGGCATCCCAATTCGGGTCTGCGCAGTCCCTGAGAAGAAGCAGTATGGTGCATTTGCACTGGACGTCGCCGCTCATTCTCTCCAGTTCTACAACCAGTGGTATGGGATCAAGTACCCATTTGGGAAACTCGATATGGTCGCCATCCCTGACTACGAATGGGGAGGCATGGAGAACACGGCTTCGATCTTCTATCGCGACACGGCTCTACTGCTGAATGAGAATAGCGCCTCGGTTTTTCGCAAACGTGGGCAGGCCTCGACCATTGCCCATGAGATCGCGCACCAGTGGTTCGGCGATCTCGTGACCGCCGCCTGGTGGGACGACATCTGGCTCAACGAAGGCTTCGCTACCTGGATGTCCACGAAGCCGATTGAAGCGTGGCATCCAGAGTGGCATCTCGACGAAGATGCTGCCGCGCAGGCACAAAGAATCATCGGCGTCGATTCGCTTTCTACTGCGCGAGCCATTCACGGCAATCCGAGCACTCCGTCGGAGATCAAAGAGATGTTCGACGGCATTACCTACGAAAAAGGCGGCGCGGTGCTGAGGATGCTTGAGTCCTATCTTGGACCTGAGGTCTTCCGCAAAGGCGTGAACGCGTACCTCGCAGCGCACGCGAATGGTAACGCCACCTCTGCCGATTTTTGGGACGCGGAAGCCAAGGCATCCGGCAAGCCTGTGGACAAAATGATGCCGACGTTCGTCATGCAGCCCGGCGTGCCGATGCTCACCTTGAGTTCTTCATGCCAGGGAAACAAGGAAACGCTGCAGATGAAGCAGCAGCGCTTTCTCATTTCTTCCGATTCGGCTAATTCAGAAAATTCACAGACCTGGCACATTCCGGTTTGCACCAAATCGAGCGGAAGGAACGAGGGTGCATGTGCTCTGATCACCGCTCGCGAGCAAACGACGTCGGCTCCGGCTTGTTCCGATTGGGTATTTGGGAACCGCGATGCGAAGGGCTACTATCGCGTGGAATACACGCCATCGAATCTGGAAAAGATTGGCTCGGTCGCCGAACAGCAGCTCAACGTTCCGGAGCGCATTGCATTCGTCGAGGACACCTGGGCTATGGCGCGCGCGGGAAAAACCTCTCTGGCCGACTTTCTCAAGGTCTCGCATCAACTGCGCTCCGAGCAGAATTTGCACGTGGTCGATGCGCTTGGGAGTCACCTGGACTACGTCGCAGACTCGCTAATCACTCCTCAGGATCGAGCGAAGTTTGATCAGTTTGTACGTGACCAGTTCGGCGCGGCTGCGCGGCGAGTCGGTTGGGAGACCAACAAGACTGACACTGATGAGCAGAAGGCGTTGCGGGCCAGCCTGCTGGAAATTCTCGGAGATGCAGGCGACCCAAACGCGATAGCAACCGCGCGAAAGCTCGTAACTCAATACATGAGTGATCCGGCTTCTGTGGATGGAACCGTCATTGGAGATGCGTTTACAGTCGCAGCGCACACCGGCGATGCAGCTCTTTATGATCGTTTCACACAGGCGTTCAACGAGAGCAAGTCCACCGACCAGTACTATCACTATCTCTTCGCACTTGCCGACTTCCAACAACCTGAACTTTTGAATCGAACTATCTCGCTGGTCGATCAAGGGAAGGTTCGCGAACAGGACTATCCACGTTTCTTCAGCGCGCTGCTGGCAAATCTCGCTTCGCGGGACGCTGCATGGAAGTATTTGAAGGAGCACTGGAACGACTTAGCTCCAAAGGTAACGTCGTTCGGCGGCGCAGGCGCGATTTCCGCTCTGGGAAATGCCTGCTCAGCCGAGATGCACGACGACATTGAGCATTTCTTTGCGGATCATCCGGCGCCGGGAGCTCAGCGGGCGGTGAAGCAAAGCCTGGAACGCATTAACGACTGCATAGCTTTCAAGCATCAGCAGGAGGCGAGTATCGCGCAATGGCTCAACTCGCATCAGGAGGGACAATGAACATGCACGATCCCGGCGCAGCATTTCTGGCCGAGGCGTTACGCACGTTTCGCGGATACAAATCACGAACCGAGGCGGCGTTCGCTCAGCTTGGTCCGGAAGACTGGTTTCGTTTGATCGATCCTGAGGCGAACTCCATTGCGATCATCGTGAAGCACATGGCCGGCAACATGCGCTCTCGCTGGACCGACTTTCTCACCAGCGACGGCGAGAAGCCTGACCGTGATCGTGATAACGAATTCGTTCTCGATTCCTCCACCACGCCTGAGCAGGTGAAGGAGTGGTGGAACAAGGGATGGCAACTCGTATTTGCTGCGGTTGAACCCCTTACCGCAGACGATCTCACGAAGAAGATCACAATTCGCGGCCAGGAGCACTCGGTGATGGAAGCGATCAGTCGGCAGATGACCCACTACGCCGAGCACGTTGGGCAGATCATCCTGTTGGCAAAGCATTTCCGCGGAGCCGAGTGGAAATCGCTCAGCATTCCCAAAGGACAATCGAAGATGTTGGGCGTTAAAGCAGAGCTGACGAACCGCGCAAGGCGGGCATAGCCAACCGAACCGCCGACGGTACCCTGTGCGGCAGCCGCGTGTGTTGCGGCTGCGCTTCTCGGCATGCAGCCGTCTTCGTCGCACCCGGAGCTGGCCATTCGGCCATCTCCGGCCCACCGCCTACCGGCGCCGGTTCTGTTGCGCATTGCGGAGGGCGGAACAAGCCTCAACTCGCACGCCGCACCTGCGGCTTTTCTTCTTTTCCCGGTTCGACTGCCTCTTTGACCGGCGGCAGCTTTCCTACAGCCTTCGCCAATTCAGCGTTCACTTCGGCGCCAATCAAAATCGCGGCACTGCTCACGTAAAACCACAGCAGTAATCCCACCACCGCACCGAGAGCGCCATAGCTCTTGCTCAGTTGTGCAAAGTGCTGAAGATAAAAACCGAGTCCATAGGAGGCGAACACCCAAAGCACAACAGCGATAATCGAGCCCGGAACGGTGCGGATGAATCTGCGTTGTTCCACATTGGGAGCAAGATAGTAGATGATTTCGACTGCCAGGATCGCGCAGATTGCTGCGAGCACCCAGCGGAAATAGAACCACGCCTTGGTGAAGAAGGGGCTGAGGTTCAATTTGGCGGCGAGCATGCCTCCCCAATGCGGGCCGAAAAACATCGCGAACAGCAGAATCGTAACCAGCGCACCGACAGCGACCGTCAGCAGCACAGCTAATGGGCGCGTTTTCCAGAAGGGCCGTCCCTCCTGCACATCGTAGGCGACGTTCAGTGCTTCGATCATTGCGCTGAATCCGCCGGATGCCGACCAGATGGTCCCGATAATTCCGAACGACAGAAAACCTGTGCGGTTGGTCGTTATCAGGTCGGTCACAACCTTCTGGATAGTCTGCATCGAGTCCGGCGGCAGCATATGGGCTAGCCCGCCGAGGATGTAGTTGAACAGTCCCTGAATGGGAACGTAAACCAGCAGGCTGGCGAGGAAGATCAGGAACGGAATCAGCGACATGAAAAAGTAGTAGGCCAGGCTGCCCGCGAAGGCGAGCAGATGGTGCTGATCGATATCCTTGAAAGCCTTGATCAGGGCGCGCCAAACCCGTCGTAGATACGTGAATTTCATCAGGCTTTTAGATGAGAGTTGCCGGAACTGAGGATGTTCCTGCTCGCAACAGCAAACGCTCAGTAGAATGTTCCCGTGAAGCGAAAACGCTTGGGATGTCTGATCGTTGTCATTCTGCTCGTCATTCTTGCGTACTACCTATTTTTTCACCGCAGTTCCAAGCCGGCAGAGGCTCCCCCGAAACCTGTAGAGCACGTAGCTCTCGAGCCGACGGCTCGCTACGACCTGGCCCGCGATGAGGCCGAGGGCGGCCATACCCTTGAGCGCCATATTGGGAAAACTGATGGGGAGCTGCGACAGCGTCTGGATAGCGAATCAATTTCAACAGATTCCACCTACACGGATCGTGCGACGGCGGAGATGGCAATCGCTGCGGCGATTCGCGAAAATCACGACAAGATCGAACGCTGGCTGCATCGTCCGGGGGGGCACTCCAACCTGGTGCTCGATTACGACAGCACGCAGCCGCTCGGGCGCAGCATACGTCGTGACGACGCACACTCTTTTCCATGCTCCCACGCAGTGGTCATCTTGAAGTGGGTGAATGCAAACCAGTATTACGTGCTCACTAGTTATCCAGAATGCTGGAGGCCGAAATGAACTCCAGCATCGATGCACGACAGTACGCGGCTCTGAGCCGGTTCCTGCGCGGATACCTCCATCAGGACACGGCAGTCGAGTATGGATCGGCTGGGGCGGCAGCGCAGCAGTTCCGCAAAGATGCCGACGAGCGCGGGACCGCAATCGTGCATTCCGAGCTTGAGCGCCTGCTCGCAGAGACGAGCACGCTATCAATCGCGGATCTCAATAGCGCTCTTCAGCAGCTTGGTAGCGCATGGCAGTTTCATTCGCGAAAAGAGGTTGAGCAGATTCTCGACCGGCTGAAGTAGCGCAAGAATTCTGCATCATCGTTTATCATGCCGTTCCATGAAAAACCTGCTCGCAGTGATCGCATTCGTTCTCTGCACGTTTTCAGGCGGATTGGCGCAGCTTGCGCCTTCGCAGCCTTCGTCGAATCAGCCGCCGCAGTCGGTTGATCCCGAACTCGAGAAGCTCGTTCCTCAACTGCAGCGCGCGCATCAGGCCTTAAATGACTGGGCGAATCTCGGCCGGTATCGCGATGCGAACGCGAAGACTCCGCCTCCGGCTCCGGGCGAGAATCGCGTGGTGTTCATGGGCGATTCCATTACCGACGGTTGGGGAAAAGGCCAGGCGCAGTTCTTCCCTGGCAAGCCCTACATCAACCGCGGCATCAGCGGACAAACCACGCCACAAATGCTCGTCCGTTTTCGTCCGGATGTAATCCATCTGCAGCCCAAAGTAGTTGTCACGCTCGCCGGCACGAACGATATAGCCGGGAACACCGGAGTCGAGACGCTGCAGAATGTCGAAGACAATCTCTCGTCAATGTCGGAACTGGCGAAAGCCAATGGCATTCGCGTTGTGATTGCGTCGGTGATGCCGATCTGCGACTCGCTGCGTCAGCAAAGTGTGCGCAGGCCTCCGCAGCAGATCGTCGAGTTGAATGACTGGATCAAGAGCTACACGGCGAAGAATGGATTCGTGTATCTCGACTACTACTCGGCAATGGTCGATGGTTCAGGGATGCTGAAGCAGGATCTGACCTATGACTGTCTGCATCCGAACGACGCTGGATACGCGGTAATGGCACCGCTGGCCGAGCGAGCGATTCAGGAGGCCTTGCGCAAGTAGTCCCGAATTGGGATCTTCGCAGCCATCTTGAATGTCGCAACCGTCTGATGCATCGAGCATAGAACTACGAGCTGAGCGCGCCAATCAGCGCAACGCTCTGCTCGCCGGCTTCTTCGGCTGGACGCTCGATGCCTTCGACTTCTTCGTCCTTACTTACGTTCTGAGCGACGTCGCGCGCGACTTCCATCGCACGCGTCCCGACATCGCTCTAACCCTTACCGCCAGTCTGGCGATGCGTCCTGTAGGCGCCATTATCTTCGGTTTGCTCGCCGACCGATATGGTCGCCGCCTGCCGCTGATGCTCGATGTCATCTTCTACTCGGTTGTCGAGGTTCTCTCGGGATTGGCGACCGGTTATCGCATGTTCATGGTTCTGCGCCTCCTGTACGGAATTGGCATGGGAGGCGAATGGGGTGTTGGCGCATCGCTCACGATGGAATCTGTTCCGGCGCGCTGGCGGGGAATTCTTTCCGGATTGTTGCAGGAAGGCTACGCGCTCGGAAACATTCTCGCCGCCGTTGCGTACTTCACGATCTTTCCTCATCACGGATGGCGCGCATTGTTCTTCGTTGGCGGATTGCCGGCACTGCTCTCACTGTTCATTCGCGCGAAAGTAAAAGAATCTGCTGCGTGGCACGCTACGCGCACCGACTGGAGCACCTACTGGTCAGTGGTTCGCCGCAACTGGCGGCGCTTCGTCTATCTTGTCGTGCTGATGACGATGATGAACTTCATGTCGCACGGTACGCAGGACCTGTACCCAACTTTTCTAAGCAAGCAGCGCGGATATGATCCGCATGCGACCGCAATCATCAGCATCATCACGATGATCGGAGCGATTTGCGGGGGCCTCGCTTTTGGCGCGTATTCTGACCGGAAAGGACGCAGACGAGCGATGATTACCGCCGCCTTGCTTGGCGTCGCTGTAATTCCGCTCTGGATACTCTCGCCTATGACCGCGCTTCTCATAGCAGGCGGCTTCCTCATGCAGTTCATGGTGCAAGGCGCATGGGGAGTGATTCCCGCTCATATCAATGAATTGTCGCCAGGCGAACTGCGCGGATTCTTCCCTGGATTCGCCTACCAGATCGGAGTCCTTTTCGCCTCATCGATCAGCTATATCGAGCCAGTGCTCGGGGAGCGGTTCTCGTATACCCAGTCGATGGGATTGCTCGCGGCTGCTGTCTTGAGTCTTGCCGCAATCGTGGTTTACTTCGGACCTGAAGCTAAGGGCGTGCACTTCGGGTGAGCTGCCCAGTTGAGGCACGCTGGGTTATCATGTTTCGCCCAGAATCAAACAATCATCTGTTCTCTTTCGGGAAAACACTAATGATCGCAAATTGGCGCACTACATTTTCGAAATACCTGTTCATCCTATTGCTGCTTTTGTTGGGTGCAATGGCTGCTGCGCAAACTGGAGCGGCGGCGCCAGACCGCTGGTCCGAGCAGAAGGCCAACACTTGGTATCAGCAACAACCGTGGCTGGTCGGCAGCGACTACATTCCAGCCGACGCCATCAACGAGCTCGAGATGTGGCAGGCAGAGACCTTCGATCCGCAGCAGATCGATAAAGAGCTGGGCTGGGCGGAGTCGCTGGGCATGAACACAATGCGCGTATTCCTGCACGATCTCGTGTGGAAGCAGGATCCGCAAGGCTTCACGCAACGCATCAACACCTTCCTCAATATTGCCGACAAACATCACATCCGGCCCATGTTCGTGCTCTTCGACTCGGTGTGGGATCCTTTTCCTAAATTGGGACCGCAGCACCCGCCCATTCCGGGTATTCACAACTCCGGATGGGTACAAAGTCCCGGAGCCGACGCACTGCGCGATTCGACACAATATCCGCGGCTGGAGGCTTACGTTCGCGGCGTGGTCCATGCGTTCGCCAATGATCGCCGCGTGCTTGCCTGGGACCTATGGAATGAGCCGAATAATACCAATGGCGAGCCTTACTCCGAAATGGAACCAAAGAACAAGCAGGAACTGGTGCTGGCTCTCCTGCCGCAGGTGTACGCATGGGCGCGAGCGGCCGGCGCAACTCAGCCGCTTACCAGCGGACTATGGGACGGCGATTGGTCGGCTCCGGAAAAACTCACACCTATGCAGCGCGTGCAACTCGAACTTTCCGACGTGATCACCTTCCACAACTACGGCTGGCCCGAGAGCTTTGAGAAGCACGTGCGCTGGCTCGAGCGCTATCATCGTCCGATCATCTGCACTGAGTACATGGCGCGCTCGGCCGGCAGCACCTTCGACACCATTCTGCCCATCGCGAAGGCTCACCATGTGGGCGCCATCAACTGGGGATTCGTCGCCGGCAAGACGCAGACTTTCTATCCGTGGGAATCGTGGCAGCACCCGTACATCATGAAGCCGCCGCCTGTTTGGTTCCATGACATCTTCAATGGCGCAGGCGAGCCATACCGCGAACAGGAAGTCCAGCTTATTCGCAGAATGACAGGAAAAGCGACGGAATAGGAGAACTGCACCCGCTACCGAGCTTGCGTTTGATTTATGAGCTGGACTGAATTCCTTGGCTTCGTCACCGGCGCCATGTGTGTATGGCTGTGCGTCAAGGAAAACGTGTGGAATTGGCCAACTGGAATTGCCAATAATATCTTCTACATCATCGTTTTTTGGACATCCGGCCTCTACGCTGATTCTCTACTGCAATGGATCTATATCGCCATTTCGATCTACGGATGGTGGAACTGGCTGCACGGCGGTGCGGCGCACTCGGAACTGAAGATCAGCCGCGCAAGTATTCCCGCAATGATCCTATATGTGCTTCTTACGGCGGCGGGGACAGTGGTCTTTTACGAGCTGCTTCGACGCTATACCAACAGCACGGTTCCAATGTGGGATGGCGTCACCACCGCCCTAAGCCTGGTTGCGCAATACATGCTCACACGCAAGCTGGTCGAGAATTGGTGGGTTTGGATTGTTGCCGACCTGATCTATATCGGGTTGTACGCGTATAAACATCTTTTTCTCACCAGTCTGCTTTACGCGATTTTTCTGGGCATGTGCATCATTGGTGTGCGGCAATGGTTGGCGACACTGCCAAGCCAGCGCAAGACACCGGCCGAGGCAGCCATTTGAAACACGGGCTGGTGATCGGCAAGTTCTACCCTCCGCACCGCGGGCACAAGTTCCTCATTGACTCCGCGCTCGAGCAAGTCGATCACCTGGACGTAATCCTTTGCGCTCGTCCTGATCAATCCATTCCCGGCTCGGTTCGTGCTTCGTGGCTGCGAACAATACATCCTACCGTCAATGTGATCGAAGTTGCCGATCCCGGACGTGACCACGATAGCCAATTCTGGGCTGACTACACGCGCAAGATCCTGGGCCATGCGCCCGACGTGGTGTTTACTTCGGAGGAGTACGGTGAGCGTTATGCACATCTGCTCGGCAGCATTCATGTAAGCGTTGATCCTGAACGCCATCGCGTTCCTGTTTCGGGAACGCAGATTCGCCAGAACCCGATGGCTCATCTCGACTTTCTCGAGCCCTGTGTTCGCGCTTACTTCGTTAAGAGAGTAGCCATCGTGGGAGCTGAATCGACTGGCAAGACTACTTTGGCCCAGGTCCTTGCCGATCACTACCACACCGTCTGGGTTCCCGAGTATGGACGCGAGTACACGGAAGTAAACGTGGGACCAGAGCGCATTTTTGGATATCAATGGCGCAGCGAGGAGTTCATTCATATTGCGCAGCGTCAGATCGAGCTTGAGGATCATCTGGCTGAGCAAGCAAATCGTGTTCTGATCTGCGACACCGACGCGCTGGCAACTGCCATTTGGCACGAACGCTACATGCAGTCGCTCTCGCCTGAAGTTCAGGCGCTCGCCGACTCGCGTCGATATAACCTCTATCTGCTCACCGCGGTCGATATTCCTTTCGTGCAGGACGGAGTTCGCGACGGCGAACACATTCGCGCATGGATGACAGGACGCTTTCGGGAAGAGCTTGAACGCAGGAATCTCGAGTGGGTTCTTTTAAGAGGTGATCACGACACACGAATGCGTACTGCTGTACGGGCGATAGACACTATCCTCAAGGATCGGTCAGAGTGAATTCGTTTACCGTCGATGCAAACTTCATGGCTGTCGCTCTCATCTCACAAATCGACGCTTCACTCCCATGGACAATAGCCATACAATCAAACTCCTGCAGGAACTCGTCGATACCGGTCGCGATGGACAGAACGGATATCGCGATGCCGCCGATCATGTAACCGATTCACATTTGCGCGAATTCTTCAACGAGCAGAGTCTTGCCCGCGCTGGTTTCGCAGGCGAACTCGAGCAGGAAATGATTCGACTAGGCAAGGCCGACCCGGACACTTCAGGCAGCGCCGCCGCGGGCATTCGCCGCGCATGGATCGATTTCAAATCGGGACTTGGTGGCGGAGATGCAACAATCCTAGGGAGCGTCGAAGCAGGCGAGGACAGTGCCAAGGCAACGTTCGAGAAAGCTTTGCAGGAGCCGAATCTGCCCGAGGATCTCGCGACCGTCGTTCGACGCCAGCTCGTCGGTATCGTCGCAGCACATGATCACGTTCGCAGTCTGCGGGACGCGAAAGCTGCCTGACTAGCTCCTCCTCAATAGATCATCACTTCAACGGTGCTCAGCTGCACTTTAGGATCAAACTTTGTCCTCTTTCACCTTTGTCCCGTCACACAGAAGCCCTTCTGAATCAAGCGGTTGAAACCCAATTTATTCCGCGCCAATTTCTCGGTTACTTGCGCCCCGCGCTCCGGTTACCCGAGTACATTGACCCTTCGTTACATCCGACATACGCTTGCCTCGTACTCAAGGGAGAGTCGTATGGCAAAAGTGACCCGCATCTTGGCAGTATTGGTTTGCCTGTGCTGGTTTGCGCTGGCCGAAGCTTCTGAACGTCAGGTATTGCGAGAGCAGCTTCCGGAATATCCGGTAATGCTGAAGAAGATGGGCATCGGTGGCACGGTACGGATCAGCGTGCTCGTAGCGGCCGATGGCACGGTGAAAGGGACCAAGATTGACGGCGGCAATCCGATGCTGGCGGAACTCGCGAGCAGTGCGGTGAAAAAATGGAAGTACGCCGCCGCCTCTGAGCAAACCAGCGAATCAATCGAGTTCAACTTCGACGCGAAGCTCGCAACTGTTCGTGTGAAGTGACGCCTCTTTGAAAAGGCACGATTCCGATTCCTGCCTTCTCAAACGCCAAGGATCATTACGCTGCTGGCTTTTTGGCCTTCGGGTTCTTGCCGCTCACGCTGAGAGGTTCCGTTCCAGGATCCTGACCCTCAGTTTCGCCGGTGTGCGGATCAATTACGTACAAGAGATCGCTTAAATCGCTGGCGTGTTCTTCCTCATCTTTAAGCAGGCGTTCGAGGAGGATTCGCGTGGTCGTGTCGTTATCACCGAAGTAGCGGATCATGTCGCTATAGACCTCGATGACGATGCGCTCGGCGATCAGGTCTTCCTTAATCATCTCCGCGAGATCGCTCCCTTCCACGTACTGCGATGCCGATCGCTCCAGCAGCGACTTAGGATTGAAGTCCGGCTTGCCGCCGAGCTGCTGAATGCGATCGGCGATCGCGTCGGCGTGCTCGCGTTCAGCGTCGGCGTGCTCTTTGAATTCGTCGCGCACAGACATCCCGTGTACGCCTGTCGCCATGAAGTAATGGTGCATGTAGCGCAGCACGCAGACAATCTCGGTCGCCAGAGCTTCGTTCAGGATTTCGATCGTTCTCTTCACGTCGCCTTTATAAGCCTGCGTCACGGCTCCGTCTTCAATCTTCTGCATCGCTCTTTTTCTGACAGCCTCAAGGTCTTCAGTAAATGCCGGCATGATGGCTCCTCGTCCTGAGTTCAGGAATCAAACTCCATGAGAAGCGGCACACGGGAGAGAAGATGCCCAATTCACCGAAGATAGCTGTGGATTATCCCTCGCATGCGCACGTTACAATGCAGAGTTTGCGCACAAAGCAAAACACGACACGGATCACACGGATATTACGGATTTCACGATACGAACTTAAGCAAGGTTCTTGCCGATCTCAACGGAGTCTCTCGCCGTCAGATTTGTAAGTGAAGCATCCGTGTAATCCGTATCATCCGTGTAATCCGTGTCGTGTTTTGATTCTTGAGGCGCTCACGAGGTCCCCATGTCCACCATCACCGAGAGGTCACAGAAGACGTTGATCACCTACCGCACAGATGCCGGCGTTGCGGTACTCGAACTGAGCGATCCTCCTGCCAACACCTACACGTATGAAATGAATCGGCAGCTCGATGACGCCATTCTGCGTGCGCGCATGGACAAAGATGTGTACGTCATCGTGCTCACTGGCGCGGGCGATAAGTTCTTCTCTGCCGGTGCAAACATCAACATGCTCAGCAGCGTTGATCCCACATACAAGTACTACTTCTGCCTGCATGCCAATGAGACCCTGCTTCGTCTTGAGAACACGCCGAAACTGGTGATCGCCGCAATCAACGGACACTGCGTAGGTGGCGGGCTCGAGATTGCCCTTGCTGCCGACATTCGCATCGCGCGCAAAGATGCGGGCAAGATCGGCCTTCCCGAAGTAAACCTCGGCGTGCTTCCCGGAACCGGAGGCACGCAGCGCCTATCCCGCGCGGTCGGAAAATCCAAGGCCATCGAACTTATGGCGTTGGGGAAAACTTTCACGTTCTCGGAGGCGAAAGAACTGGGCATCGTGAACGATGTCTTCGAACGCGATAACTTCATGCCTGCGGTGCTCGAATATGCGCGGCAGTTCTGTCCGCCAAACAAAGCGGCGCTCGCGGTTGGCCGGATCAAGCGAGCGGTCCAGAGCGGCTGGGAGATTCCAATCGAGTCCGGCCTCGCATTGGAACGCGAGAACCAGCAGCTCCTCTTCGAGAGCGATGACGCAAAGGAAGGCCTGAGCGCCTACATCGAAAAGCGTCCGGCGGTCTTCACTGCGAAATGAGTTACACGCTCGGCGAACTCATGGTTGCCGCTGCCGCACGTGAGATTCGTGACGGCGAAGTCGTCTTTGTTGGTATGCGACTGCCTCTGATCGCGTTCGTCGTTGCCAAGCGGACGCACGCCCCGAATTGCATTGGGTTGTTTGAGAACGGCGTGATTCGCAGCACGCCGGCTCCGGAACTCATCTATACCATGGCCGATCCGCCGAACCTGCTCGGCGCGACGCAGTGCCTCGACATGATGGGAGTAATGAGTCTGCTGCAATCGGGACGCGTCGATTTAGGCTTCCTGGGCGCCGCCGAGGTGGACCGTTTCGGGAACTTGAATTCGACGCAAGCAGAAGGGCCAAACGGCCCGATTCGCCTACCCGGATCGGGAGGAGCCTGTGACATCGCCTCTCTCGCGCATCGCTTTGTGGCCATGATTGAGCACACGCCACAGCGTCTGCCCGAGCGCGTCTCGTACATTACCAGTCCGGGAAACGGCGATGGTCCTGGATACCGGAAATGTCGTGGTCTGCCTCGCGGCGGGCCGGCAGCAATCATCACTACCAAAGCAGTTCTGCGCTTCGGAGAAGATGCAGAAGCTTATCTGCATAGTCGCCATCCCGGCGTGAGCGCCGAAGAGGTCGTAGCTGCGACAGGGTGGAAGCTGCGCGTCAGCGAACGCGTAGCTGAAACACTTGCGCCTTCGGCTGAAGAGTTACAGGCAATTCGTGAATACGACAAAGAGGGCTTCTGGACCGCTTAGAACCAGCGGTATCTCAGATGCAAGGAGGCAGTATGTCGGCTGGGCCACAAGTTGCACTTAACACCATCGGCCAGATCGCGATTCTGGTGAAAGACGTGGCGCGCGCCACGGAGTTTTATCGCGACAAATTAGGGATGAAGCATCTGTTCTCCGCCGGAAATCTGTCGTTCTTCGACTGCGGTGGAGTTCGTCTGATGCTCGACAAGCCCGAGAAAGCCGAAGCCGGCACCTCGATCATCTATTTCAAAGTGCCCGAGATCAACCAAGCACACGAGCAAATGAAATCGCGCGGAGTGCAGTTCGTCGATTCGCCGCACCTGATCGCCCATCTGTCCGATCACGATCTATGGATGACCTTCTTCCGCGACAGCGAAGGCAATCTGCTGAGCATCATGAGCGAAGTGCGAAAGTGACGGACCGCCTGCGGTTCCTTTAATACTCCACGCTCACCAGGCACAAACCTTGTGCCGGTGCGGTAGGACCAGCTTGGGAACGGCTCCTTGCGGCAAGAATTTTCGGGATCGCATCGATCGCAACACTTCCTTTCCCGACGAGCAGAAAGGTGCCGACAAGATTGCGCACCATGTGGTGGAGGAATCCGTCGCTACGCACTCGGTACGTGAATGTCTCTTCCTCACGCTGCCACGATGAAGAAAAGATCGTGCGTACGTTGTCCAGTTCCACTTCCTCTTTTCCGCGCTCAGGATCGACTGCGGCAAAGCTGGTGAAATCGTGCTCACCGACCACGAGCTTCGCCACATCGCACATGGCGTCCTCATTCAGCGGATATGGATGATGGTGAACATAACGCGCGAGAAACGGTGGGCAAATGTCGCCGCGATAGATGCGGTATTCGTAGGTCTTCCCTTTTGCGGAATGACGCGCATGAAACTCAGGCGGAACTTCCTCGATCGCAAGCACACGGACGGCAGCCGGCAGCGTGTGATTGAGAGCCACCTGCAGGTTCGGTGCAGGAATGGGACTCGCAAGCGCAAAGCTCGCGACCTGACCAAGCGCGTGTACGCCGGCATCGGTGCGTCCCGATCCCTGCGGCAGAACCTGCTCGCTGGTCACGCGTCGAATCGCATCGGCAAGCTCCCCCTGAATCGTGCGCCGATCCGGTTGAACCTGCCATCCGGAGAAATCAGCGCCGTCATAGGCGAGGACAAGCTTGAAGTTACGTGGCATCTGCAAAACCAAGAGCGAACACGAAGGTCACGAGGCAAAACACAAGAGGTCACGAAGATAGGCTCCAGTCTCCGTGACCTCTGTTTGTCCTCCATGACCTTCGTGTTCGCCTTTCCCGGTTAATTCCTGCGACCAGAACTAGTCATCTTTCAGTGACAATCATTTATACTAGGCGTTCCCACAATAGCTCACAGGACGGGCTGCGCCTCGGCCGGTGATGGAACTAATCTGCCCGGTGGATCGTATCCATCGTTGTCTTCGGAACGAAAAAATCTTTGTGTTGACGAATCCGGACGGCAGCAGTCTCAATCTATTCACTCACTGAAAGCAATTTTTGGAGAACGCGCATGCGTGAGTTGTGTTTGTCAGGATGTAAAACGATCAGGCGGACGCTTCCGCTCAGTGCAGCTTTGAGCTGCGCACTCTTATTCGGCACGTCAATGAACGCGCAGGAGACGCCGAATGCGCCGACGCCGCAGCAACCAGCCAGCACGGCACAGCCCAGCCGCGGAGAGACCTTCGGCGGGTTGAATTATGCGAACGGTTACAGTTTCCTCAAAGGTCCGATCGCGCCTTACAAAACCAGGAACGTTGCTCCGCCGAATCTTTCAAATTCCCCGAGGCTGGATCAACTCGTGCGCGACGGAAAGATCTATCTCTCCATGTCGGACGCTATTGCGTTAGCTCTCGAGAACAACCTCGATCTGGCCATTGCGCGTTACACCCTGCCCATCGCCGATACCGATGTCCTTCGCGCCAAAGCGGGACAACCGCTGCGCGGCGTGAACACAGGCTTAGTTCAGGGTACCCCTGGCGGACAGAATCCGACCGGCACCTCGGGAGCATCGGGCTCTGGAGCCGGAGGCACGACGACCGGGGCCGGCGGCGCTGGAGCAGGCACAGGAGGCATTGTGGCATCGACGCTTGGCGCCGGCGCAGCTGTACCTCAGTTTGATCCTTCCCTGAACGGCACGCTCACTTCGGAGCACGCCATCACTCCGCAGGCAAATCCGTTCAGCGGTACTCCCAATTTGCGAACGAACACCACTGTTGGCAATTTTTCGTATAACGAGGGATTTTCTCCAGGTACGAATTTGTCAGTGGGGTTCCAGAACAACCGGCAGACTACGAACAGCCTGTTCACCAGCCTGAATCCTTCGTTGAACTCCAGCTTCCGCGCAACGATCACTCAGCACCTGCTGCAGGGCTTCGGAATCGGGTTGAATACTCGCTTCATCCGCATCGCCCGCAACAATCGTGAAATCTCTGACGTTGCATATCGCAATCAGGTGATTCAAACGATTTCCCAAATCGAGAACATCTACTGGGATCTAGTGAATGCCTACGAGAATGTAAAGGCCAAAGAGCGTTCTGTGGGCTTGGCGCAAAAGACCCTGGCTGATAATCAGAAGCAGGTAGAAATCGGGACGCTGGCGCCGATCGAAGTAGTCCGCGCTCACAGCCAGGTGGCTACCAATCAGCAGGCTTTGATTGTCGCGCAAACCAACCTGCAGCTCGAGCAGCTTCTGGTGAAGAATGCGCTCTCACGTACTTTATCGGACCCAATTTTGGCGGCTGCTCCGGTGATTCCTACCGACACAGTGGCGATTCCGGCAGAAGAGCCGGTTACCCCCATTCAGGACCTGATTAACGATGCGCTCTCCCATCGTCCTGACTTGGCCAGTGCGCGCATCAATCTTACGAACTCAGAAATCAACCGCAAAGCCGCGGCCAATGGGCTGCTTCCCTCAGTTGATTTTGTCGCGTTTTACGGCGCGACAGCCCTCGGCGGAGAGCAGAATCCGCTGGCCACTTGCGGATCTCCAGGCGTAAACCCGCTTTTCTGTACGCGGCCGGGAACAGTGCCATCGAACGGATACGGTGGTACCGTCGGCAACTTGTTCAACAGCAGCGCTCCGGATAAAGGTCTAGGACTCTCGATTAATATCCCAATTCGGAACCGATCGGCGCAGGCTGACCAGATGCGATCCGAGCTCGAGCTTCGTCAGGCGCAGATGCAGTTGCAGCAGTTGCAGAATCAGGTTGCGATTCAAGTCCGTCAGGCGCAGTTCACGGTACAGCAGGACCGCGCTCAGGTCGAAGCTGCCGAAAAGGCACTGGAGCTTGCACAGCAGAGTCTCGACGCAGAACAGAAGAAGTATGCTCTCGGCGCTTCCACGAACATCAACGTCCTGCAGACCGAGACTGACCTGGCCACGGCCGACAGCAACCTCGTCGCGGCACGCACTGCCTACGAGAAGTCGCGTGTCGAGCTCGATCGCGTGACCGGCTACACGCTCGTGCGCAATGGCATCGTGCTGGAAGATGCGTTCAATGGCGTGGTTACAAAACAGCCGGTGGTACCCTACGTGACACCGCGTACAGACACAACGCCAACACAGCAGCAGCAGGCCCCGCAGGGAGCAACACAGAATCCGGGTGGATCACCGGTGGCACAGCAGAACTGAGTGGCCATATCCACTAGCACGGTCATCCCTCGCTCCGCAACGACGCACTATCTTTAAACAAAAGTTGTTTTGCGGAGCGGGGGATCTGCTTTTGTCGCGGTATCCCCAGCAGATTCCCCGCGCAGCAAACTCTAAGCTCGAAAAAGGCAACGAGACTCGCGGCTGCGCGAGGCATGACAGGGAACTATTGTCGATCGAAAACGACCCAGTCTTTGGACTTACTCTTCTGCCACAATCGCCAGATCCCAAGGCTTGAGCGTAATCGTATCCTTTCTGACGATCCGCCGACCGCTCAGAAGATCTTCCCCATTTCCGTACGGATACGGGAATTGCTGTTGCTCACCCGAGAAGTTCAGGTAGTAGTGCAGCTCTTTACCTCGAGCATTGCGTCCGTGCCTTACCTTTACCGGTTCGGGAAGGCTCTGATCAGGGCCAGCTAGGCCGGCTGACTTCGCGACATCCCGAATGATCTCGCGCTGCAGCGCATCTGTGAGATATGTGCCTTCATACGTCAGAGTGCCGTTTCCATACTTGTTCCGAGTGATCGCCGGAAAATGCCAATACGGATCTTTGAACGAGGCAATCACCTGCGCTGTATCGGGAACGATAAATTCTTCCCACACTGCCCCTTTGTTCTGATCGCCGACCTTATATGGATCGGGTTCGAGCTGCTCGGGCTCAGCGAGATTCGTGAACTCCTGGTAATGAAAACCGGCTGCGGCGCGCAGCGGGCCGGGAGCCATTACAGCACGCACAGTCGAGTACTGATTTGTGAAGCCGCTCTTGAAAGACATCACGACGTGCCCGCCGTCTTGAACATACTTCACAAGCTGCTGAAGAACCTCATCGGAAGCGCTGTAGAGCGGCGGGACGAGGAGCACGTTGTACCGTCCCAAATCGGGATCGCCGGCCTGAACGAAGTCTGGCTCGATGTTGAGGTCGTAAAGCGCGTTGTACATCTGGCGCAGCACTGTCATGTAATCGACGTGATCGCCCACGGGCATGTAGCTCAGCGCATTCGCCGAATCGACGCTGAGGAAGATTCCGACTTTGTTGTCTTTCTTGAGATCGACGAGTTGTGGGCCGATGCGCTTCAACTCGCTCGCGACCTGAGTTACTTCACGGTAAGTTCGGTTTGGCTCGAGATCGTGGGAGAGCACGCCTTTCCAGTAAGTCTCCTGCCCATAATGGAGTGAGTGCCAGTGCCAATACTCGACCATGTTGGCGCCGGCAGCGAGATGCGTGTACACGACCAGGCGTAGCTGTCCCGGGTACTGTGGGTACTGCGTCCGCGAATCCCATCCGATAGTCTGCGCGTTCGTCTCGGTAACGAGATAATTCGTGTGCTTCAGCGAGCGGCCAAGGTCGCCGGCCATCCAGATTCCACGTCCATTCAGGCGTGCCTGCGTTTCGAAATACGGATTCTCAGCAACGATGTCGAGATTGCGCGCGATCGCCCACTGATCGAGATTGGTGTGTACGCCGCCGCTGAAGTCCTGCGTAATGAACTGATCGGGACGCTTGTACTCGTTCACGATCTTCGCCTGCCAGGCGAGATAGTCGGTGATCACGTCGTGCTGAAAGTCCTCCCATTCCAGCTTGTATCCCGGATTCAGAATCCCATTTCGGGGCGGAAGATCTTCCCACGAATCGACAAGCTGTCCCCAGTACACAAGGCCCCAGATTTTGTTGATTGTATCGGGCGTCTTGTACTTGCGCTTCAGCCGATCGAGAAACGCGGCGTTCATGTATGGCGTGGGCACGCCAGTTGGGAAGGTCTCGTTGTCGATCTGGTATCCAATCACCGCCGGATGATCCTTGAAGTGGCTGACGATCTGCCGAATGACTCTCTCCGCCTTCTCGCAGAAGTAAGGATTGAGAAAGTCGTAGTTCTGCCGCGGCCCATACCATCCCGGAGGTCCCGACGGCGGATACGTCGGATAGTACGGATCGCGCAACGGCGGCGCGGGTCCGGTCTCGTGCGTGATCGCGATCTCAGGATGTTCTTTGTATAGCCAGGTAGGAATCGAATAAGTCGGCGTTCCCAAAATGGCCTTGATCCCGGCTTGATTCAGGCGATCAAGTACGCGCTGCATCCACGCAAACTGAAAATCCCCATCGCGCGGCTCCCATGTGCTCCACGTTGATTCACCCACGCGCACCACGGAGATTCCAGCCTTGCGCATAAGCTCAACATCGGTGTCGAGCCGGTCATACGGCATGTACTCCGGGTAGTAGGCGACGCCGTAAAGAATGTTGTCCATCTGGTCAGGCGCGAAAGCTTTGGATGGCTGAGTAGCAGGCTTCTGAGCGTACGCAAAGCAGAGCAGCATCGAAACAAACAAGGCAACTGCAGAGGATGACAAAAGCGTTTTTGCTTTCATCTATCGTTTCTCCGGGCACATCAGATGTTGACTACGCGATTGCGAGTTCCAGCCCGTCTCCTACGGATGCCGAACCTGCGTATTCAATATGCAGCACTCTCCGAGGCAAATCAGTCTGGGATTTCGACGAGGAGTGTATCAAGAGCGGTCGCATCGCGAGCACCGACCCTGTACTTGCAAGACAATCGTCGGCCTTCAATTCCCTGCTTAGCCTCTCGACCTCTTCATCCGAAAGAACTCCGAGCTTATGCGTTCCTGGAAGAACTCGCAATGGACCGTTCTCCTCAGTGGAATCGTCGAGATGAACACGAAGCGCCAAGACCTGTTCAAGAGCGTCGGTAGGCGCATGCGCGTAATTGATACCGTCTTTCACCGACCATGGTCCCCAGCCCAGAAGCTCGGTGCGAGCGCGCAGAGGCAAGGCTGTATCCTGGTGCCAAACAACCAGCCAGTTTGCATCGGGCGATTTGTCGAAGAGCGTGGCCCGGAACGGGAATGCTGTGTTTCCGAGAATACTTCTGGCGATTGCCAGCATACGTGAATCGCGAGCAAGTTCGGCAACGATGTCATTCGACATGAGATGACGAACTCCAGCACGACTGCGGCGGAGTGAACTAGTTTCGAGGCGCCTCAGTAGCATCCCAACTTCATTCCTGGCTAGCACCTCGGGAATCAGAGCAATTCCGTTTTCGTTTATCGCGTCGAGTTCGTGCATCGGAAGACTGCGACTCAAGACTGCTTCGTATTCTTTAACACCGCGACGATCAATACAATTCCGTTGAGCACCGACAGCAACGTAAAAGCCAGCAGCACGTACAGAATCTTCATGTGGTGGAACACGGCAACCAGCACGGCCACGACAAGAATGACATCGATCACGACGAAAACGGCGATCTGCTTCTTCGGCATCGACTACTTCCCTGCATTTCCGGGGCCGCCGACCGGAAACAATTTCAGCAGACGGTCCGATAGCGGCGGCAATTGAGGAAACGCCGCGTGAGGTTCATTTTGGTACCAGTACGCGACTGAGTAGTAGTTGTCGGAACGATGATTCGCGTGTCCATGCTCGATCGTGGCTCGCAGCGATTTCGTGAATGGAATCGGCGAATCCAGATGGAATCGATAAACGGAGGACTGGCTGCCGGCTTTCTCCTCGCCTTTGACTGGCGCGCCGAACAGCAGGTACGAGAATGGACGATCGCCGAAGTCCCATGCTCCCAGAAAATAGTCTTCTGATCCAGTGCCGTTGATCGAGGGACGCTGCTCGCCGTCGATGAAGAACATGTCGTCGCCCTCGCCCCACCAGCCGTCCTGATTCTGCAGCACGGAAAGCGTGACACCGACGAACTGTCCACGGCCTTGTGCTTCGAGAAAGACGTAATTCCCTTGCCCGTCGAGGTTCTTGCGGTCATTTACTTTAGGATCGCCGTTCGAGGTCCACTGATTCGTCGATCCCATATTGGGAGCGGCCTGACGGAACTGTGCGTGAAAGTAGAGCGTGTCTAACGGTAGAGGTTTCGCATATGCGCGCCAGTCAATATTGAAGTAAAAGGCTCCGACTGGAATCGATCCCTCGTTGGTGGCGGTGATGCGCGCATGCTTCTGGAACGGCATGGGGAAGAAGCAGTTCAAAGCCTTGATCGATCCGACCGCTAACGGCGCTGATTCATATTCGTGATACGTGCCGAGTCCGAGTCCGAAGAAGTCGCCGACGGGAGCATCGACCGATGGACTCTGCTCTCCATCCCAGTACATGCGCAGCACGATCGCTTTCAGGTGATCGCGATCGGGGCTCGCGATCGTCATCCAGATGTGCGTGATCTCTCCGGGGCCGTTTTCATCGAGTAACGTGAGCGTGCCCCCGGCGGGAACTTCGCGGTAGTCGGCGTTGCCGCCGGTGCGGTCGTAGCTCGATGCGCGATGCAGGATGTAGTCTTGCGGGCGGGTCACGTCGGGAAAGCTGGGGAGTTGGGCGAGGGCGGGCAGCCGGAGCGCTAGCAGCAACAAAACTTTTGTCATGGATGTTCTCGACCTTCTCCAACCTGTCATCCTGAAGCGCTGCCTTTGCGCGAAGGATCTCCCGCGATGCGTATAGGATGAATGCATTTGTGCGGCGCCTCGGCCGACAAATCGGCTTTGTTGGTGCAGAGCCATACTCGTGACATTTGATATTGAAGCTTTTTCGGGAGATCCTTCGCGCAAAAGAAGCGCTTCAGGATGACAGATTCAAAGATCGATCTCTCATCAACAAGCACCTCTGCCGAGCTAAAACCCCATGATGTTGTACCCACAATCCACGTAGATGGTCTCGCCTGTAATCCCCGTGCTTAGGTCGGAAGCCAGATACAGCGCAGCGTCGCCGACTTCCGCAGCTTCAATATTGCGCTTGAGTGGCGCCCGCTCAGCATGCGCCTTGAGCATGTCCCCTAATCCGGAAATTCCGCGCGCAGCGAGAGTCTTGATCGGACCAGCAGAGATGGCGTTCACGCGAATCTTCTGCGGACCCAAATCGGAAGCGAGGTAGCGGACAGACGCCTCGAGCGCCGCTTTGGCCACGCCCATCACGTTGTATCGCGGCACAACTTTCTCGGCTCCGTAGTAGCTGAGGGTGATCACGCTTCCACCTTCGGTCATAAGCGGAGCAGCCGCGCGACAAAGTGCGATGAGCGAATAAACGCTGACATCGTGGGCTATGCGAAAGCCTTCACGCGTGGTAAAGACAAAATCATTCTTCAGTTCCTCGGCAGGAGCGTAGGCGACGCTGTGTACAAGTGTATGCAGCTTCCCGTATCGGGACTTTAGCTGCTCAAACAACTGATTGATCTCAGCATCGTTGGAGACGTCGCACTGGTACGATTCCGCGCCGGGCAGAGCTTCAATCAGGTCCTTGGCTTCCTGTGCGAGGCGCTCGTTCTGATAAGTAATTGCCATCGTGGCGCCGGCAGCCTGCAGCTTCTGCGCGATCGCCCACGCGATGCTGCGTTTATTGGCAATGCCGAAAACAATCGCCACGCGTCCTTGCATGTTGATCATCGGTCGCTCCGGAAAAGAGACAGAATAACAGCTTCTTTTTCACCACGGAGACACGGAGGCCTTTGTTATCGTCATTCCGAACGCCCGCTTTTGGCGGAGGAATCCCTATCGACCGCCATCCAGTAAGGGAGTCGGAAGTTCGCCGACATCGCTCATCGAAGAAGCAAACAATCGCACGAGCCACCAGCACTTCTATTCGATAGGGACTCCTCACCGCAACAGCAGCAGTTCGGAATGACAACAGAAAAAAGAACTCTCCGTGTCCTCCGTGGCTCCGTGGTGAAACAACTGGTTGCGGCAATTCCACTTGCCCGTACATAATCGCAATGAGGTGCTCTGATGGCGGATTTCTCGCAGACCAAACGCAAGCTCGACGAAGCCGCTTCGAAGATCGAGCAGGAGATCAAGGGAGTGATTCAACATTTGAACGATCACGTTGTGCCAAAGGTTCGCAGCGAAGGTACGCAGGCATTGCGCACTGCTGCCGACCAACTGCGGAAGCTGGCTGATCGCATGGACGACACCAAGGGGCAGACCTCTCAGAAATGAAATGGATTCGCGTTGTACTGGGGCTCATTTGTATCGTGTCACTGGCCGGCTGCGGCCGTCGTCCAACTGAAACCAAAGTTCCACCGGCTCCGGAGATTCCTAAAACGGAATCGGCACCTCCGGTTGCGGAGCAACGGAACGCAGAAACCACTCCGCAGCCCGCAGCGCCGACTCAGATTAAACCCAGCGAGCCGGCGAACACCAAATTGGTCGCGCCGCTTCCCTCTTCAGAGAAGCCTATCTATACCGAAACGGGACTAGCAAGCTGGTACGGTCCGCCGTATCACAACCGTCGCAGCGCCAACGGGGAAGTCTATGACATGAATCAGATGACCGCCGCGCATCGCACGCTGCCGCTGAACAGCATCGTGCGCGTGACGAACGTAAAGACCGGCGCATCGGCCGTCGTGCGCATCACCGACCGCGGCCCATTCATCGGCGAGCGCATGCTCGATCTCTCACTCGCCGCAGCAAAAGCCGTGGACGTGTGGGAGCCCGGCACTGCATGGGTGAAGATGGATGTGCTAGCCACGCCAGCGCCAATCGATCGCGGCGGAAAATGGGAAGTCCAGATCGGCGCATTCGACAGCACCGAAGCTGCTGATCAAATCAAAGAGCAGATCGTCAGCCGCTATCACCCAGCGCGCGTAATCGAGTTTACTGGACCAACAGGCGAATGGGTTCGCGTGCGCGTGCAAAACGATGACCGCGACCTCGCGGAACAGATCTCGCAGAACCTGAGCACGCCAGAAGGCGGAGTCTTTCTGGTGCGATTAGACTAGTTGATCAAGGCTCTTGGAGGCGCCAAGACATACAGTATTTCGCGATTTGGTGATTTCGCGATTTCGTGATTTGGTTCTCAATCGCGAAATCACGAAATCGGGAAATCACGAAATTAGCAAACACTCTGGGTAGCGACGCAGTCGATTGACCCAGAATCTCATCAGGTGACGAACGATGGACTGTCTTTTCTGCCGCATTATCCAAGGCCAGATTCCCGCAAAGAAGGTCTATGAAGACGCGGAGACCTTCGTCTTCGAAGACATCGAACCGCAGGCTCCCACGCATGTACTGATCATCCCCAAAAAGCACATTGTCGATGTGAAAGAGGCGAAACCGGAAGATGCCGAGATCATCGGCAAGCTGCACCTAGTAGCTGCGAAGATCGCCCGCGATCAAAAAATTGAAAACGGCTACAGAACAGTGTTCAACGTCGGTCCCGGAGCGGGACAGTCAGTGTTTCATCTGCATCTGCATCTGCTGGGAGGAAGGCCACTGGGCTGGCCTCCGGGCTAATTTCGAGTCTAGCAATAAAGCCCGTCTTCGAGAATGCCGACAGTTCTTCTATCAGGCCCGTATCGTTTTTATTTTTTCAGCTCTGAACCAAACGAGCCACCTCATGTTCACGTCCGACGCGAGAGACTGCGGGCGAAGTTTTGGTTGGATCCAGTCGAATTAGCTCGCAACTGGGGATTCTCAACGCACGAATTACGAAGCATTCGCGGAATTGTGGAGGATAATCAATTAGCACTATCGGAGACATGGTATGGGTATTTTGGCTCCCGCGGCAGATGAGCGCGTTTCGAAAGTTGCCGTCACTGACGATCTACTCAGTGTTCAACTGCGAGATGGTCGCATCATTAGTGTCCCCCTGATTTGGTATCCCCGGCTTCAGCAAGCTAGTAAACGGGAGCGGGAAAATTGGGAGATTGGTCCCGACGGTTACGAAATTTACTGGCCTGATGTTGACGAAGATCTGAGTACTGAGAGTCTTTTGCTGGGCATTCCAGCAGCTAAGAACACGGTCCCTATTCGTCGGCACCAAGTCGATTCCGATGCCGTCGCTTCGCTTGGCTATAACAAGGACACGGCGATGCTGGAGATTGAATTCAAAGATTCTGGCGAAGTGTACCGATATCTCGGAGTACCAGAAGAGGAATTTCGAAATTTGCTTACGGCCCATTCGATGGGAACTTACCTGAATACGAAGTTCAAGAAAGCGGGCTATCGATATCTGAGAATCAAGTGATCCGTCTGAGTGAACAACGAGAAGATTGCCCTTTCATGGCTCGGATTTTTGTCCGCTTCGGCCAGGCTTTCTGTCGAACGAAAATGTTTAAACGTATAATGAACTCGGATGGACTTCGAATGGGACCGACGCAAAGCGAAGTACAACCGGCGCAAGCACCGCCTAACATTCGAAGAAGCGCACACCGTTTTCAGTGATCCGCTGGCCAGAATCTTTGATGATTCCGATCACTCAAGCGAAGAGAAGCGGGAGCTCATCATCGGGCACTCCAATCGCGGACGTCTCTTGGTTGTAAGCTTCATCGAGAGAGGCGACAGAATACGGCTTATTTCTGCACGAACTGCAACAAAACGAGAAAGAAACGAATATGAAGAAGAAATCCAGCGTTCGTAACATCGAGGACGAAATGAGGCCCGAGTACGAGTTCGACTACACGCAAGCGCGCCCTAATCGGTTTGCTTCGCGCATGACACGTGATGCGGTGGCAGTTGTCCTGGAACCCGATGTGGCTGAGGTCTTCGACACATCAGAGTCTGTAAATCGTCTACTCCGGTCCGTGATCGCCGCCGTTCCCAAAATGGGATCACGACTATCAAACGGCAGGCGGCGCAACGCGCGCTAGTTCGGCCGACCAAACTAACCGCGAAAGCTCGCGCCGAATATGCGGATAAAGACATCTATGCCAGAAACAAGCAAGAACCCACCTCTCACGAAGAAGCACACAACTCAGCGCAGCGCGGCCATTATTTTCCCGAGATCGCTGCAAATGCCTTTGAGCCGACTTGTCGATTCTGGAGCTTTGGGCGTGAATCGCGTCCAAAGATTTGAAGGAGAAAACTCTCCATCTCTAAAATCTCCGTTGCCGAAACATTGTCGTGAGCTTCAAAAATCGAGAAGTGCGTCCAACCTTTTCGGTTACGCGCGTGCCACTGCAACCGTGCTCCGACACCCCATTCCCGTTTGACCCCTCCTACACCCACGTAGACCGGATCGAACATCGTCTTCGATCCATTGCGCTTTTTGTATAGAACATAGAGACCGCGCACGCCCTCCGAGATCCCTAGAATTTCTCTCCAGTTGCGTTTAAAGAGATCTCTTCGTTCGCAGTGAATGTGACAACGCTTAAAGAATCTTAGCGGTGATTGCTGTGCCATGGCGGAAGATTCTACGCTTTCTCCTTGGTGTCCTCAGTTGACACGCATGATACATTGCAATCCGTGACCTCTCCTGGGCTCCCGAAGTGGGTAATTGAATCTTTCAATGCAGGCACAGGGCTTTACGAATGCCAATTCTGCCTGAAATCTTTTTTTGATCCTCTGGCGCTCTCAAATCACGATCCAACGATGTGCAACAAGGCCTACCGTCGCCGTCTTGGTGGGCTCAGCTTACAAGCAAATCCTGATCACGAACGGTCTCGAACGGAACCCGAGCGCTCTCGACAGTTGATGGAAGACGAGGTTACAGAACATCAACTTGGGCTCGTCACTGAAATGCCTGTTCAGACCTTGAAGGCTCGGGTCGCGGAGCTTGAGCTAGAACTGCTCAAGCAGTCGGCCCGGAACCATCGGGCGAAACCGAAAGAAGCTCTAATTACGTGCCGGAGATGCTCAGCTGTGCTTAAGAAGCGTAATCGGGCGAGACACGAGAAGCGCTGTCCCGAATTGAACCGGAGGGAGTATTCAACCGCAACTTCCCTAATTTACGAGGACCGGTTCTCCGATTCAATTAAGCGCGCAAACGAACTGCGGGTGCGCTTTGTGCAGGGTGGGCGTTCTGAATCCAGTCGCCGGCGTCACTAACACTCCGAGCGCCGGATATCGAGGACTCTGCTGTGTCGCATTGCAGCCGCACACTTCGCGACTGCCGCACTTTGAGTGAACAAGCGGCATCTTCGTATGCAGTATCATTGCCATATTATGACCTCTCCTGCAACGCAACTTGCAACGTGCGTTGACCAAATTGCGAAATTCTCGGGACAAAACCTGGGTTCCAAGATTGCCGAGCTTGAGTGGCAATTCGGGCGGTTGAAGGGCTCCGAGATTTTGCGGCCATTGAACGAAAACGCAATCGGACCAGAATTACTCGAGGCCGCCAAAACAGTTAAACGAGCGTCCGCGCAGATTGATGTAGTCTTGCACGCCTTGGGAGTGCTCCTTACGCTACCCTCCATCCTGGAAGAGGACGAGGTTCTTCAATCCTTGTCGCTCGGTGCCGGCAACGCAGAAAATCGAAGATTCGATCTAGAAACGAACAAACGAGTTGCGGAATTTACGTTTATCGAGTGGCGCGGAAATGACAGCATGCGTCTGCAGAAGATATTCAAAGATTTTTATAGACTTGCGGAGTTCGACACCAGTCGAGTGAAGGAACTCTGGGTCAGCGATGATTCCTATGTTCTCAAGTTTCTCAGAGGAGGCTCCAGCATCCGCACCGCGACGCAGAAGCACCTAGGCGTTTGGGAACAACTTAGCGCGAAATACCCGACCGTTCAAAAAGTGTCTGACTACTACCGTCTGCACCAAAATAGAGTTCGCATCCGCGTTTACGATCGCGGGGTTTAGGCTTAACACTTCAGACATCTGCGGCGATCCGTGCGTTTATCCGCGTGATCCGCGTCGTGTTTTGTTGTCGGTTTCCCAAAACAGAAAAGGCTTAGTTGAGTTCTCAACTGAACCTTTTATTTATGCCGGCGATGACCTACTCTCCACACAGTTTCCGCGCAAGTACAATCGGCCCGGCGGAGCTACTTGCCTTGCTTCTTCAAAAGCCTGCTGATTCCGAAGACGGCCAAGGGGAAAGCATTCCAAAGCAGCCAATACAAGGGAAGAGTTACGACGTTCACACTGCGGGCGTCAAGTAGATCCCGCCACATAATAGCAGCGAATTCGAGATTCGAAGCAATCGTCGCAATGACGGCGAATATCAACGTCGCTTGGCTGAGCTTCGCAGGCTTTCTGAATAGCGGAGGCACATCAGGATTGTATGGCTCGCAGGGGTAAACTAGTAACTGACTAAAGGAAAAGGCCAACTGCTATTCACAGTTGGCCTTTATTTATGCCGGCGATGACCTACTCTCCCACACAGTTTCCCGTGCAGTACAATCGGCCCGGCGGGGCTTAACTTCCGTGTTCGGGATGGGAACGGGTGTGACCCCCGCGGTATGATCACCGACTTCGTGTCGCTGCTGCTCTATGCCATCCCCTAAGAGCAGGGTGTCACTTACTGGGTAACACGCGCGAAAACTTTCTAGATGGCTGCTGGCTACTGGCCTCTGGCTACTAGCTAACAGCGCAAGCTACGCAACTTAGTAGCTTAAGATTTCTCACAACTGAATCGATTGGGAAGCCCTGGCCGACTTACTATTTTCTGACTTACAGCGACTTGTTTTTCGCTAGAAGCCAGTGGCAAGTAGCCAGCAGCTCGCGGCGCCATGGCGCCGCTAATGCACTGAATAAATTTTATGGTCAAGCCGAACGGGCGATTAGTATTTGTAAGCTGAAACCATTACTGGTCTTACACTTCAAACCTATCAAACTGGTGGTCTTCCAGTGCCCTTCATCACCCTTACGGGTTGGGAGATCTCATCTTGTGGAGTGCTTCACGCTTATATGCATTCAGCGTTTATCACAACCGAACTTGGCTACCCAGCCGTGCCATTGGCATGACAACTGGAACACCAGAGGTTCGTCCATCCCGGTCCTCTCGTACTAAGGACAGGCCCACTCAAATCTCCTGCGCCCACACCAGATAGGGACCGAACTGTCTCGCGACGTTCTGAACCCAGTTCACGTACCGCTTTAATAGGCGAACAGCCTAACCCTTGGAACCTTCTACAGCTCCAGGATGCGATGAACCGACATCG
>Ga0209810_1000168_pt1 | contig 193869 bp, 203 predicted proteins | sample Coa_R1_7_FD_187159 | JGI IMG/M metagenome (GOLD analysis project Ga0209810, IMG submission 187159) | Surface soil microbial communities from Centralia Pennsylvania, which are recovering from an underground coalmine fire - Coalmine... | ecosystem: Environmental > Terrestrial > Soil >... | reverse complement strand
GAGCGGAGCGGGGGGATGACGATCGACGTGCCCATCCGGCTTCCGACCTTCGAGGAGGGGTTCAGCCCCGATCCGGGCGGGGTGGGGATCCTGATCGACCCCATCCCCGAGCTCTGGGATCGGATCAACATCGTCTTCAACGAGGAGCATGGCCCAGATAGTCCAGACAGTGAGGAGAGCGTTAGCTCAGGCACTGCCGGAAGTCAGGTCTCCCTTGATGAGATACTCCAGAATCCAGCAATCCTTGAAGGTAAAAGTCCTGGAGCCGTACGGGCGAGCCTTGGCAAACTACCGCCTGGTTGGATAGAAGAAACCCTAGGTGCGGGAGCGCATCGGGGACAAGGGTGGATGTTCCGTCAGTACACTGAAGAAGGGAATCCAACCGGGCGTTACATCCGTTGGCACCGGGTGGTGGCCACCATGGACCGGCCCCATACTGGAGGGTCTCCAACGGCATTACCAAATCGCATGTGATTCAGGCTGGACCGGATGATTTGGAGACATGGTTGAACTCATGATGGATGCCTTTCAGGTGCTCGCTGAATTGAAGCGATGCTTGAGGAACCTAGCATCGACTGCCGAGCAACAATTGACCTATCTCGGGAGCTTAGGGGCCATATCGGTAGACGAGTTGGCGCTAGAGTTGGATGAGGCCCTGGATATGCTATGGATCCCTACTCGACACGGGCTGATAAGTGAAGAACAGGTTGAGTCTGTCGAGCGTGTTCGGAGTGCCCTTCGGGATCTGGCGCGACCTGACCATGCCTCGCTCTGGAGCGAGCAGGGACTCATTGTGGCTAGAGAATGGGAGCACGTACGTGAGTTGGCATCTAACGCACTGGAGTGTTTGGGTAAGTGATGTGATTTTTTCCTGGGGATTGCATGATTTGGGTAGAGCAGGCGGCTTGCCTGGACCCGACTTGCCCGGTTGGTTCGGTAGCCCTTCCTGGGTGGTACATGCGGCTCTTTTGAAGGGAGGAAGAAGAGGCACGGCTCGGGGATGATGGGGTGGTCGGGCAGCGCCGGATCGAGGCGGTAAGCGGAGAGAGGTAACCAGGCATAGGCGCGGCTCCATCGGACAGGGGCCTTCAGCCATCCCTGATCACGCGGAGGCCGCACTGTGCCGATCGCCGCACCGCCCGCGCCACCGTCCGGCTCGGCCAAATCCGCTCTCTCAGGACAAGCCGGAGATCCGGCACCGAGGGCTGCTCCACCGACTGTTCTCCGGTCCCCTCGACCTGCGGGCCTACGACGAGCAGGACCGGCTGACCTGGGCGGGAGGGGACGGCGCCCGGCACGGGGCAGCCGGTGCCGGTGGGGACGCTGAGCCAGGCCGGGTACAGCCAGGCGTTCAGCGATGACGCCATGGGCCGGCTGGCCGGCGGCTCCGCCCCGAGACGGTGGCGGGAATCGTGCCGGGCGGCGGCCGCCGGGAGCCCTCGACCCGGCCGGGCACCCGCCCGGGCCCGGCGGGGGAACGTCTCATATGGACCTGGCGGCCAAAGTCTTCGCCCGATTTTGCCACCTCCAGGCGAGGCACTTTCGACGCCGGGTCCGTAGTCTGTCGCCGATGGGACGCGACAGCGGTCGACGTGTGGTCGTCACCGGGATGGGGTTCGTGACGCCGCTCGGCAACGACCAGGAGACCGTCTGGTCCAGCCTGGTCGAGGGCGTCTCCGGGGTGGGGCCGATCACGCGCTTCGACGCCAGCGATTACCCGGCCCGGATCGCGGCCGAGGTCAGGGACTTCGACCCCGGCGACTACATGGACCGGAAGTCGGCCCGCCACCTGGCCCGCTACTGTCAGTTCGGCCTGGCGGCGGCCCGGCAGGCGCTGGAGCATGCCGGCCTGGACCCGCGCCGGCTCGACCCGGACCAGGTGGGGGTGATCATCGCCTCCGGCATCGGCGGCATGGAGGAGATCGAGCGCAACCACACCCAGATGCTGGAGCGCGGCATCCGCCGGATCTCGCCCTTCACCGTGCCCATGATGATCGCGGACATGGCCTCGGGGGTGGTGGCCATGCAGGTCGGCGCGGGTGGGGTCAACTACGCCATCGTGAGCGCCTGCGCCTCCTCCGGCCACGCCATCGGCGAGGCGGCCGAGATCATCAAGCGGGGCGACGCCGAGGCCATGATCGCGGGCGGCGCCGAGGCCACCATCACCCCCCTGACCATGGGCGCCTTCTGTCAGATCAAGGCGGTCAGTGAGCGCAACCACGAGCCGGAGCGGGCCTGCCGGCCCTTCGACGCCGAGCGGGACGGCTTCGTCATGGGCGAGGGCGCGGTGGTGCTGGTGCTGGAGGAGCTGGAGTTCGCCCGCGACCGGGGGGCGCCCATCCTGGCCGAGGTCGTGGGCTACGGGGCGAGCGCGGACATGCACCACTTCACCGCCCCCCATCCCGAGGGGGCCGGCGCCATCCGGGCCATGCGCCGGGCGCTCGACAAGGCCGGGGTCCGGCCGGAGGAGGTGGACTACGTCAACGCCCACGGCACCTCGACCCGGCTGGGCGATGTGGCCGAGACCAGGGCCATCAAGGAGGTGTTCGGCGAGCACGCCCACCGGCTGGCGGTCAGCTCGACCAAGTCCATGCACGCCCACCTGCTGGGGGCAGCCGGGGCCATGGAGGCCGCGGCCTGCGTCCTCGCCATCCGGCACGGCCTCATCCCGCCCACCATCAACCTCGATCATCCCGACCCCGAGTGTGACCTGGACTACGTGCCCAACCGGGCCCGTCCGGCGCGCGTCGAGGTGGCCATCTCCAACTCGTTCGGGTTCGGCGGGCACAACTCGACGCTCGTGATCAGGCGCCCGGAGCCGGAGTAGGAACAGGAGCGATTCCATGACGGAACTGGTGTTTCGCGAGCTCCAGGATCTGGCCGCCGAGATCCTCGGCTGCGAGCCCGAGGACGTGCAGATGAACGTCAGCTTCCAGCGCGACCTGGCGGCCGATTCGCTCGACCTGGTGGAGCTGATCGCGGCCATCGAGGACCACTACGACGTGGAGCTGCCCGAGGAGGAGCTCGAAAAGATGAAGAACGTCGGCGACCTCTGGGCCTACCTCCAGGAGAACGTGGAGCCGTCCTCCCCCTCGCGAGGGGAGAGCTCGTTGCGGGCCGGGAGCTGAAGCCGGCATGACGATCGCGGTGCGGCGCCTCTGCTCCGGCTCAGCTCGCCTCCGGACCCACCGGGCGCGGCTGGCCGCTCCCGCCGGTCCGGGCGCCGGTGACCTCGATCCCCGGGCGGCGCACCGGGCCAGCCGCCGTATCATCGAGGCGGCCTCGCGCCGCGTGGCGCCGCCCATGGATCGCGTCATGATCGACGTCCTGCGATTCGGCCTCGCCTCCATCGCCGCCCCGCGCGTTCCCCGCGGCGCCTTGACGCAGGGCGGCCCGGGGTGGGGGGATGGGATGCCCCGGGCCGGGCACGGCGCCGGCCCGACCCGGGACGCCCACCTCCGGGAGCGGGGGTGACGCAGGTGGGCGTCGCGTTGAGGGAGCCCATCGCCCTCCTCTTCCCCGGGCAGGGCGTGCAACGTCCGGGCATGGGGCGGCGCCTCTACGACCGCTACCCGGCCGCCCGGCGCGTGTTCGAGCGGGCCGAGCAGGTGCTCGGCATGCCGGTGCGCCGGCTCTGCTTCGAGGGGCCGGAGGAGGAGCTGAACCGCACCGACAACCTGCAGCCGTGCGTCATGACGGTCTGCTGGGCGGCCTACGAGATCTGGCGCGAGAGCTACGGCATGGAGCAGGTGAGGGTGATGGCCGGCCACTCTCTGGGCGAGTTCACGGCCCTGGCCGCGGCCGGGGCGGTGTCCTGGGAGACGGCCCTGCTCCTGGTCAAGGAGCGGGGGCGGATCATGGCCGCCGCCTCCACCGACCAGCCCGGCGGCATGCTCGCGGTCGTGGGTCTGGACGAGGCCCGGGTGGAGGAGATCCGGCGGCGGGCGTCGGCGAAGGGGAGACTCTACCTGGCCAACCGGAACGCCGAGGTCCAGTTCGTGCTCTCCGGCGAGATCCCCGCCGTGGAGGAGGCGCAACGGCTGGCGCTCGAGGCCGGCGCCCGCCGGGCGCTCATCCTCACCGTCCCCCTGCCCGCCCACTCCCCGCTCATGGAGGCGGCCGGGAACGCCTTCCGGGCGGTCCTGGACCGACTCCCGATCGAGATGCCCAGGTTCCCCATCCTGGGCAACGGGAGCGGTCAGTCCATCGGCTCGCTCAACGACCTCCGGCAGGAGCTGGCCAACCACCTGATGCGGCCGGTGGACTGGGCCCGGACCATGGTCTCGCTCCGGGCCATGCAGGTCAGCACGGTGGTCGAGCTGGGCCCGGGCCGGGTGCTGGCCAGCCTCGCCGCCAAGTACCTCCCCGGCGTCGACACCTGGAACGCCGACGAGCTCTTCGTGGAGTTCGCGTCGTGACCGGTGGCCTGGAGGACCGCACCGCCCTGGTCACGGGTGGTGGCAAGGGGATCGGGCGTGCCATCTCCCGGGCCCTGGCGGAGATGGGCGCCCGGGTGGTGGTGAACTACCGGGCGGATGCCGACGCGGCGGAGCGGACTGCGCACGAGATCGGGGGCGTGGCCGTGCGCTGCGACGTGACCGACGGCGAGGCGGTCCAGGCCATGATCAAGGCGATCGGCCGCGTGGACGTGCTGGTCAACAACGCCGGCGACGTGCGCGACAACCTGCTCTTGCGGCTGAAGCCGGACGACTGGGAGCACGTGCTGCGGACCGACCTCACCTCCGCCTACCACACCACCCGGGCGGTGATGTCGGGCATGCTCCGGGCCCGTTGGGGGAGGATCGTGAACATGGCCTCGGTGGTGGGGATCACCGGCAACCCGGGCCAGGCCAACTACGCCGCGGCCAAGGCCGGCCTGATCGGGTTCACCAGGGCCGTGGCTCGCGAGGTGGGCTCACGCGGCATCACCTGCAACGCGGTGGCGCCGGGCTACGTGCGCACCGAGCTCACCCGGGGCTCCATGACCGAGGAGATGGTGGCCGAAATCGTGAAGCGGACGCCCCTCCAGCGGGAGGGAACGCCCGAGGACGTGGCCGCCGCCGTGGCCTTCCTCTGCTCGCCGGGCGCGGCCTTCGTCACCGGCCACGTGCTGGTGGTCGATGGAGGGCTCACCTGCTGAGGCGCCCGGGCCGACACCGGCGGTACCGAGCCAGCGGCAGCCCGGCGCCGGGGTCGCGGTGAGCCCGGAAGGTGGGCCCGGAGGGTGGGGGCCGGGGCGTCCCCCCCGGCCGGCGGTGGCGGCCTCGGGCGGCCGGCTGCCCCCCATCGCCCTGACCACCAACTGCCCGAGCTGCGGCGTCGGCCTGGTGCCGGAGACGCTCCGCGATCAGTGCTACGTGTGCGACTGCGGGCATCACTTCCGCATGCACGGCGACGCCTGGATCGCGCTCCTGGCCGACGCCGGGAGCTGGCATGAGCGCTGGGCGGACATCCGGCCCCACGATCTCCTGGAGTGGAAGGTCCCCAAGGCCTACCAGGAGACGATCGACCAGGCTCGGGCGGAGGGGCTCAACGAGGCCGTCCGGGTGGGCACCGCCACCCTGGCCGGCCATCCGATCTGGCTGGCGGTGTTCGACTTCCGGTTCGTGGGCGGTAGTCTGTCGATCGTGGCCGGTGAGCGCCTGACCAGGAGCCTGGAGCAGGCCGCCGCGGCCCGGACCCCCTACGTTCTGCTCGCCGCCTCGGGCGGCGCCCGGATGCAGGAGGGCATCCTGGCCCTGATGCAGATGGCGAAGATCAACGCCGCCGTGGGCCGCCTGCACCAGGCGGCGACGCCGTACTTCTCGATCCTCACCGACCCCACCTATGGAGGCGTCCCGGCCTCGCTGGCGCTGCTCGCCGACGTGAACATCGCCGAGCCGGGGGCGGCGATCGGGTTCACGGGTCCGCGGGTGATCAGGCAGTCCACCTACGCCGACCTGCCCTCCGGCTTCCAGAGCGCCGAGTTCCAGCTCCGCTGCGGGCAGGTCGACATGGTGGTGGCGCGCACCGAGCTGCGGGCGCGGCTGGCTCACCTGATCGAGCTCTACCTCCGACCCCTCCGGGGGCGGCGCTGACCATGCCCGGGCGCCCGCGGGACACGCTGAGCGTCTGGCAGGTGGTGGAGCTGGCCCGCCATCCGGATCGTCCCTACGCGCTCGACTACATCCGCCGGATGGCGCCGGACTTCGTCGAGCTCCACGGCGATCGGGTCTCGCACGACGACCCCGCCCTGGTGGCCGGCCTGGGGACCTGGCGGGACATGACGGTGGTGTTCTTCGGCCAGCAGAAGGGCCGCAACCTGGCCGAGCGGGTGAGCCGGAACTGGGCCATGATGCATCCGGAGGGCTACCGGAAGGCCATGCGGCTGGCTCGGCAGGCGGCCAAGTTCGGCTTTCCCATCGTGTCGCTGGTGGACACCCCGGGAGCCTTCCCGGGGGCCGGGGCCGAGGAGCGGGGCATCGCCCTCGCCATCGGGCAGGCGATCATGGGCTGGTTCGAGATCCCCGTCCCGGTGGTGGCGGCGGTGATCGGGGAGGGGGGATCCGGCGGCGCGCTGGGGATGGCGGTGGCCGACCGGGTCCTGATGCTGGAGAACTCGATCTACTCGGTGGCCTCGCCGGAGGCGGCGGCCTCGATCGTGTGGCGCGACAACGCGCGCAAGGTGGAGGCGGCGGCCCAGCTCCAGATCACCTCGCGCGACCTCCTGGCCATGGGCGTGGTCGAGGAGGTGGTCCCCGAACCGGAGGGGGGAGCCCACCTGGACCACGAGGCCGCCGCGCGCGCCCTCGAGGCCGTCCTCTGGCGCCACCTCGAGCAGCTGCTTCCCATCCCCACCGCGGAGCTGCTGCAGCACCGCTACGAGCGCTTTCGCTACATCGACTCCCTGCTCCAGGCGGCGCCCGACTTCGGCCCCAAGGTGGAACCCAGGGGCGCGGCCGGGAACCCGGCCGAGCGGTGAGGCCGCCGGGTCCGATCGCGACCCCGGCCACGTCGCGCGGCTCGGCCGCCGGGGATCGGGAGCGTGGCTCGGGCGGGAGGCCACCGCCCACCGGCCGGTCCGCGCCTCGGCCATAGGCCGGGGCCCGCTCCCTCGGCGATCCGGAACGTGCCCCGGGGCGATAGGATCGTCTCGAGGTGCCCGCGTCGCTGACGGCCGTGCTGCTCTACCCGGGCGGCGTGCTGGCCTGGGTCGTGATCGGCCTGGTGGCCGGCGCCGTGGCCAGCCGGCTGGTGCGCGGCCGAGGCCTCGGCTGTCTGATGGATCTCGTGGTCGGGGTCCTGGGCGCCTTCATCGGGGGCTTCTTGCTGAGCCTGCTCGTGCCCGGCGCCACCTCCCTGGGCTTCCTGGGAAGTCTGGTGGTGGCGACGCTGGGTGCCGTGATCCTACTGACCTTCCTCCGACTCCTCTCCCCTCGGCGGTGAGACGCGGTCACCGGCCCGTGTCGCCGGCCGGCACGGCGAGGCGGTCTCCTCCGGCCTCCGACTCGGGCGTCGCCGTGGGCGGGGGGTGGTTCGTCGTCGGCCGCGGGCATTACCGTAGTAGGCAGACAGGGAGAGGGGCGACAGGAAGGGGGTTCGATGGTCGAGATCACCCCGTCGCGAAGGGCTGACCCCGCGGCCCTGGTGGTGCTGGTGCGGGGTGACGTCGGTGAGCTGGACGCCCTGCGGACGGCGTGGTTGGCGGCGGAGGCGGCCGGCTCACCGCTCGTGGGCGCGGTGCTCCCCCATCCCCGCCCGGGCCTGGACTTCCTGCGCGTGGCGGCCGGAGACGCGATCGGACGCTGGCTCGGCTGGCGGGAGCTGGCGGCGAGGATGGCGGGCAGCGCCGTGCGCTGCCTGGTCGTCGCCGCCTCCACCTGGCGGGCCGCGGCCCGAGCGATCTGGCCGGCAGCGGAGCGCTGCTCCGTGTACATTCAGCATCGCCGCCCGGCGGCGCCGGCGCGCCACGTGCTCCTGGCCGTCGACTCGGCCGGGACCAACGCCGCCCTGGCCCGGCGACTGGCCGGCCTCCCGCTCGGGCCGGAGGTCCGGATCACGGTGGGTCACGCCACCGTGCCCCCCTGGGCCTGCTCTCTGGCCGGAGCCCTCGGCTACGTTCCGGAGGTCATCCTCCCTGGCTGGGAGACGACGCTGCCCTGGTCGCCGGTCCCGTCGGGCGCGGGAGCGGTCTGCGTCCACGCCACGCCCCTCTGGGGCATCCGGGCCCTCGCCGAGGAGCTGCATCCGGACCTGGTCGTGCTGGGGCTTCACGATCACCGGCTTCGCCACCCCCCGCTCGCCCATCCCACCGCCTGGGTCCTTTCGCGGGAGCTGCGAACCGACGTGGCCCTCTGCCCGCTCGGCCGCGATCGCGTCTCGGGGGCCGGGTAGGGGCCCCTACGGGGGCACGGCCGCGACCGCCGGCCGCCGCTCAGCCGAGGACCCACTCGTCGTTCCTGAGCACGGGGACCGTGGCCCCGCCGGCCTCCAGGCCGTCGACCTCGACCTCCGGGCTGCCGATCATGAGGTCCAGGTGCAGGCGCGACATGTTGATGCCGGTGGCCGCCACCGGGGCCTCGTCGCTCTCCACCGCGAAGGCCAGGCCCTGGCCGAGGGCGATGTGGCTGGCGGCGTTCTCGTCGAGCAGGGCGGCGCGGAAGGTGACGTTCATCTGGCCGACCCGGGAGGTGCCGTCCACCAGCGCCACCTCCCCCAGGCGGCCGGCGCCGGGGTCGGAGGCGAGGAGCTCCCTGACCAGGTCCTCCCCGGCCGCGGCCCGGGCCTCGGTCACCCGGCCGTCGCGGAAGCGCAGCTCGAGGCCCTCAACGGTGGTCGCTCCCAGCGCCAGCGGCCGCGTGACCCGCGCCCTGCCCTCGGTCCGGGCCGGGTCGGGAGTGGTGAAGACCTCCTCGGTGGGGAGGTTGGGCACGTGCGGGTGACCCCAGATGGTGCGGAGGTCGGCGGCGAGCCAGCGGGCCACCGGCAGCAGCCCGACCAGCAGGTCGGTGCCCGGCCCGTGGAAGCGGAGGGCGTGGAAGCGGCGCTCGTTCAGCAGCCGGGCGCGCTCCTTCAGCCGGGCCATGTGCCGCCGCCAGGCCGCCACCGGGTCGGGTTCGTCGAGGCGCACGGCCCGTTCGATCGCCTCCCAGAGCCGCTCCAGCGCCGGCGGGCCGAAGATGGCCCGGGCCCAGCCCTCGGTCGGGGCGGCCGCGATCGACCAGTTGGTCAACCGGGCGTTCACCGTCTGCAGCGTGGTCGCCTGGAGCTCCGTCATCCTCGCCCTCGCCACCCGCGTCCCGTCCTGGCCCGCCAGCAGGTCGAGGTCGGGAGGGCCGTGGAGGGTGAGGCGGGCGGCCTGACGGCGGGCGGCGTCCTCGATCCGCTGCACCAGCCAGGGCGGCGTCCAGTCCAGTGCCTCGTCCGGGGCCAGCGCCACCTGGGCCAGGATCAGGTGTTCGTCCGCGTAACGGACGTCCACGTGATGGGCACCCGCCGCGTAGGCGGCGAGGGCGATGCGGCGGACGAGGGGAGCGTGTTCCACGTGCGCGTCGATCAGCAGGTCCTGGCCGGGGAGCAAGTTGAGGCCGACCTCGATGACCAGCCGGGCGTAGCGGTCGAGCCGTTCCTCGTCGATCACCGATGAGTGCAGCGTAGTACGGGTCCACATCCCCTCGCCGCCCGCAACCGGGGCGACTCCCGGCGGGCGGGAGGAACGGCCCCCGGCCCCCGACGGGCGGGGCGTCGGACCCGGTAACTCAGGCCCTCAGCGCCGCCTGCAGCTCGGCCAGGTGGGCCCGCTGGTGGGCGTGCATCCGCTCCAACGCCTCCCGGAGCGGCCGCCCGGCCTGGGGGCCGATCGAGGTTCGGGCGTCGAGCTCCGCGCCCATCAGAGCCGCGTGGAGCTGGGCGGACCCGGCGCGCAGCTCCTCCACCAGTTCGGCCGGCGTCCGCTCGCGTCGCCGCCGTACCTGGGAGGCGTTCCAGCGATCGGGATCGAAGGCCTGCCCGGCCGCGGTGGCTGCGTCCTCCCCGCCCGCGGTCGCCACCACCGACGCCAACGCCGACTGGGTGCTGGAGAGGTGGGCCAGCAGATCCCTGGCCTCCCAGCCGCCCTCGGCGGCGTGGATCCGACGCCGCCACGGCCGCTCCTTGCCCGCCAGCGCCGCCGTCTCCCGGGCCAGCGACCAGAAGGCGGCGGCCACGGCCGTGCGCTCCAGGTCCAGGGCCAGCTCCCCCGGACGCACCAGGGGGATGTCGTGGGGCGAGTCGTACCATCGCACCCGGGCGTCGGGCCGCAGCTCCCCCGCCCGCTCCACCGAGCGTCGGCGCCATTCGAGGACCGAAGGGGGAGCGCCCGGCCACGGCCGCTCCGCCATGGCCAGCAGCAGCGGTCCCTCGACCCGGGGGAGGAGGGACTCGGGCCGGAAGTCGTACAGCCAGCGCACGGCCTGCTCGCGGACCGTGGCGCTCAGAGTGGGGACCAGGCCCCCGGGCTGCTCCACCAGGCCCGCCCGTACGAACCCCAGGAGGTCGTCGCCCCAGGCGCCGGCGAGTGCCGAGCGCTGGGCGGCCACCGCTTCGGCGAGGTCGTGATAGCACGGCAGCGGCGGTTGCAGCCGATGGGAGGCCTCCTCCCAGGACATCCGATCGTGCAGGGCGCTCACCGGGCCATCGACCACGACCAGCCCGGCGGCCAGCCGGGGACGGTCGGCGGCGAGGGCCAGGGCCACCGTGGCCCCCCAGGAGTGGCCCACCAGCAGGGGGCGGTCCAGTCCCAGCTCCTGGATCAGCCGGGCCGCGTCCTCGGTCAGCTCGGGCCCGGTGTAGCCCTCTGAGGGACGATCGGAGGGGCCGTGGCTGCGTTGATCGAGCGCGACCAGGTGGAGGTCGGGCAGCCAGCCGGCGACGCGCTCCCAGATGCGGGCGTTGGAGCTCAGCCCGTGCAGGAGCAGGAGCGCCGGCCAGGGAGAGGGCCGGGACGGCCGCCACTCGATGAAGTGGAGACGCACCCCCGCTCGCCGGATCCAGCCCTCTTCCACGCCCCGATTCTAGGCTGCGAGGGTCCCGGACCCGCCGCCGGGGGCCGGACCGGCAACTCAGCGCTGAAGCTTGAAGCTCACCTGGAGCTTGGGCCGGGGCAGGGGCTGACGGCGTGGCCTGGTCAGGCTCAGGAGTTGTTGCTGGCGACCCCGAGGGCCGAGGGTGAGCACGAGCTGCCACGCGCGCCGCAGAACCGGCGCGGCCTGCGACTCGGCCGCGATGGCCTCGTGGGCGAAGTCCTCCCCCCAGACCTGGTGCCAGGCGTCGAGCAGGATCAGGTTCACGTTGGCGTGACTGGCGAACTCCGAGCGCTCCTGCTTCTTGGGGCCGTCCAGGCCGTTGTCGGCCAGCAGCCGGCGCGTGAGGTGACGGCTGAGGGCCGCCCGCTTGAGCTTCGGCGCCAGGTCGGCCTTGAAGAGGAGGGGGAAGGTGGTGGTGTCTCCGGCGTGGACCAGCGCGTGGACGAAGCCACCCTTGAAGCCGAGGCCGGAGATCTGGGTGAGGGCCTCGACCAGACGATCGCCGTCCGCGCCCCAGATCGCCCGGTATTCGTCCGCGGCGCCCACCAGCTCCTGGCGATCGGCCTCGGGATGAAAGTGGAGGGTGAACACTCCATGGCCGAGCATACCCGGCGCGGCCCGCGCCGACCAGCCGGCTCGGGGGTGGTGCGCCGGCCGCCGTCTCCGTATTCCGGGGCCTGGTAGGCTCCAACCCGGTGGACCACCTGGCTCCGTCCCTGCTGGCCCTGCTCGCCGTGGCCGCCGGGGTGCTGTCGTTCAGCTCCCCCTGCACCCTGCCGCTGGTGCCCGGCTACCTGGGATACCTGTCCGGGGTCAGCTCCCGGCGCGGGCGTGCCCTGGGCGCCGCCGCCCTCTTCGTCCTGGGCTTCTCGCTGGTCTTCACCGCTCTCGGGGCCGGGGCCTCCAGCGTGGGGGCGCTGCTGGCCGGTCACCGGGTGCTGCTGGACCGGGTGGCGGGGGCGCTGATCGTGTTCCTGGGGCTGCTGGTGATGGGGCTGATCCGGGTGCCGCTGCTCATGCGCGAGGGCCGGCCCCTGTTGGGGCACGTCCGTCCCGGACCCTCGGGGGCGCTGCTCCTGGGGGTGGCGTTCGCCGTGGGCTGGACCCCCTGCGTGGGGCCGGTGCTGGGGGCGATCCTCTCCCTGGCCGTGACCCAGGCCACGGCGCTGGCCGGGGCCCTGCTGCTCTTCCTCTACTCCCTGGGCCTGGGCCTCCCCTTCCTGGCCGCGGCCGTGTGCCTGGAGCGGTTTCGCGCCCTCGGCGGCTGGCTGCGCCGGCACGCGCTCGCCATCGACGCGACCGGCGGCCTGCTGCTGGTGGCGATGGGCGTGCTGGTCTTCACCGACCGGTTGAACCAGGTGCTGGCGCCGGCGCTGGAGCTCTACGCCCAGCTTCGCTGGCCGCCGATCTGAGCCGCCGTGACGGGCGCCGCCGGTGCCCTCCCGGCGGCGGAATCGAGATCGACGCCTGATCACCGGCGCTTACAAAGCTTTAACAGGCGGGCTCGCAACCGGCTCGGCTCCCGCCCTGTAATTCCTGGCGTGCTGCAGGAATGGACGGCGAGTGCGCTCCGCCTGCATCGTGCCGGTGTGACGGAGCCGCACGAACTGGCTCGCGCCGCGCGCGGAGGCGACCTGGGCGCCTTCGAGACCCTGGTCCGCCGCTACCAGCGGCGGGTGTACGGCTTCGCCTACCAGTTCCTGCGGGATCCGGACGAGGCGCAGGACCTGGCCCAGGAGGTGTTCGTCCGCCTCTACCGCAACCTGGGCCGCTTCGACGTCGAGCGACCGTTCGAGCCCTGGTTCTGGCGTCTCGCCGCCAACGTGGCGGCCACCTACCGGCGCCGGCGGCCGGCGCCGACGGTCGAGCTGCCGCTCACGGCCCCGGCGGCCTCCCGCGAGGACCAGCTACCCCTGGAGCAGGCGCTGACCGATCTGAGCGAGGACCTGCGCCTCCCCGTCCTGCTCCACTACTACGTCGATCTCCCCCTGGACCAGGTCGCGGCGGCCATGGGGCTCAGCCTGAGCGCGGTCAAGTCCCGCCTCCATCGCGCCCGTGCGGTGCTGCGACGGGTCCTCGTGGACGAGGAGGAGAGGTGATGCCCATGGGAGCCCCGCGTGAGCGGTCCGTGCTCCGGCCCGGGTGCGTGGAGGCGAGGGCGCAGCTGGAGGCCCTGGTCGACGGTGACCTCCCCGAGGCCCAGGCAGGAGCGGTGCGCGCTCACCTGGCCGACTGCGCCGCCTGCCGGGCCCACCACCGGGAGGCGTGCAGCCTTCCCCGCCGGCTGCACGCCATCCCCCCTCCCGAGCCCTCTCCGGACCTGGTGCCCGGGGTGCTGGCGCGCGTGCGCGCCGAGCGGATCGGGCCGCTCCAGCTCTGGAGCCCGCTCGCCGTCGAGCTGGTGCTGTTCACGACGGTGGTCTGGTACCTCTCCGGCCCCCGCGGGCTGGCCCGCCTGGTGCAGCGCGCGGCCTCGGACATGGGGGCCCTGGCCGGCTGGGGGGTCGGGCTCTCCGCACTGCCGACGGTTCCGCCCGGCGACGTCTTCCTGCTCCTGGTCTCGGGGCTGCTGGTGGTGGTCACCCTGTACCACCTGTCGTTGCTGGCCGCCAGGTTGGGTCCTGGGCTGCTCTGAACCGTGTTGCGATGGCGGTGGGTCGGTCTGGTGGGCGGGCTGCTGGCGATGGCGGCGCTGCTGGCCTGGATCGACTCCACGGTCCTGCGCTCCCTCTTCCCGCATCCGCTCCCGGTGCGCCGCGTCCCCTTCCGCCCCGAGCCCCGGCCCGTGCTGCCCTTCGAGCCGGGGTTCCGCGGTCTGGTGTTCGCCCGGTTCGGCCCGGTGGGCGGTCTGTACACCTTCTGGTGGTTCCTGAGCGTGGGAGCCGGTGCCATCCTGCTGGCGCTGGCGGTGTTGATCGCGGCCCCGGCCCGGGCCCGACGGGCCACCGAGCGCATGGCCAGGGCGGGCCTGTCGTCGATCGTCGTCGCCGGCGTGGCGGCGCTGCTGCTGGCGCTGGCCGCGACCGTGCTCATGTGGACCTCGTTCGTGCTCGCCTGGGGGGTCGCCTTCGTGTGGGGCCTGACCGCCTTGGGCACGCTCTTCGGCCTCTCCTGCCTGGCGCTGGCCTTCGGTCGCTGGCTGCGCGTGCGGCTGGGGCCGGCTCCACCACTGGCCGCGGCCGCGGTCGCGTTGCTGGCGTTCTTCGACGTCGGCCTGGTCCCGGTGCTCGGCTGGATCATCCTGGGCCTGCTCTCAGTGGGCGCGCTCGGACTCGCAGTGCTCACCCGTCTCGGCTCGGCCGCGGGCTGGAGTCTCGAGGAGCTGGACGGATGAGGGTCGCCGGCGGCGCCCCCGGCCCGACCCGGCCGCCGGCCGGGACGATCCCCCGGTTCGGGCGCCGGGCCGGCCCTTCCCCGGTCGGGCCCGGCTCCGCTCGATCCTTCTCGACCCTTAGCGATGGAGGCTGATTCGTGATCCGCAACATCCAGGTCCTCCCCCAGCCCTCGAGGCGCCTCGATCGGCTCCGCAGCCCGCGGACCCTGCTGGTGGTGCTCGTGCTCGTGGTGCTGGTGCTGGCCGCGGTGACGGTGAGGGACGTGTTCTTTCCGACCGCGAGCACCCAGGCGCCGGGAAGGCTGGTCCCGGTCTCGGAGGGGACGGTGACGGCCACGGTCACCGGGACCGGCTCGATCCTGCCCGCCAACCAGGCCAGCGTCAACTTCAAGGTCGGGGGGACGCTGACCGAGGTGGACGTCAAGGTCGGCGACCAGGTCCAGGCGGGACAGGTGCTGGCCAGGGTCGACCCAACCCCCGAGCAGACGGCGCTGCAACAGGCCCAGGCCCAGCTGCAGAGCGCCGAGGCCAACCTCCAGGCGGCGCAGGATCCGGCCTCGCCGGCCCAGATGACCCAGCTCCAGCACAACCTGGCCGCCGCCCAGCAGTCCTACAACGACACCGCCGCCTCGGTGAACCTGACCAATCAGCAGGACGCGCAGGCGGTGGCGCAGGCCCAGGCGCAGTACAACGCCGACGGGTGCGGCACGGCCTCCGCCAACGCCACCCGGTGCCCGAGCGACCAGCAGGCCCTGACCAGCGCCCAGGACAAACAGCAGTCGGACGCCCTCAGCGGCCAGCAGCGGCTGGACCAGGCCCGGCAGAGCATCACCAGCGCGCAGGACGCGCTCAACGTCGCCACCCAGCCCAGACCGGGCTCGATCCAGCAGGCCCAGGCCCAGGTCGTGACCGCCCAGGCCCAGGTGAACACCGCCCAGCAGAACCTGAGCGCCACCACCCTCACGGCGCCGATCTCCGGGGTGGTGACCGCGGTCAACGGCGCGGTCGGGCAGACCGTCGGCGCCGGCTCGGGCGCGGCCCAGGCGGCGAGCGGCGGGAGCGCCTCGTCGGGGTCCTCGGCCGGCGGTGCCTCCGGCGGGTCGGGGTCCTCGGCCGGCGGTGCCTCGAGCTCCGGGGCCTCGTCGAGCGGGTCCAGCTCGGGCGGGTCGAACGCCTTCATCACCATCGCCGACACCTCCAGCTTCCAGGCCGTGGTCCCCTTCGCCGAGGTGGACGCCGCCAGGCTGCAGCCGGGTCAGCAGGCCTCGATCACCTTCCCCGCCATCCCCAACCTGACCGTCACCGCCACCCTGCTCAGCGTCAGCCCGGTCGCCCAGGTGGTCTCCAGCGTGGTCAACTACGTGGCCACCTTCAACCTGCTCCAGAACGACCCCCGGCTCCGCTCGGGGATGACCGCCAGCGCCAGCGTGATCGTGCAGCAGGTCCAGAACGCGCTCAACGTGCCCAACCTGGCCATCCGTAACCAGGGAGGCACGACCGTGGTCGACGTCTACCGCAACGGCAAGGTGACGCCGGTCGAGGTCGAAGAGGGGCTGGTCGGGGACACCGCCACCGAGGTGAAGGGTGATCTCCGCCCCGGCGAGCAGGTGGTGCTGCCAACGACCCAGCTGGGGACGACCTCGGCCGGGGGCGCGGGCGGCGGCGCCCGGCGCGGCTTCGGCGGCCTGGGCGGCTTCGGGGTCCTCGGGCGGGGATGATCACGCTCGAGGGCGTGACCAAGGTCTACCGCATGGGCAAGGTCGAGGTGCCCGCCCTGCGGGGCGTCGACCTGCACGTCGACGAGGGCGAATTCGTGGCCATCATCGGCGCCTCGGGCTCGGGCAAGAGCACCCTCATGAACATCCTGGGCTGCCTGGACGTGCCCACCGGTGGGCGCTACGTGCTCCAGGGGATCGACGTGGCCGAGCTGGACGACAACCAGCTGGCGCTGGTCCGCAACCGCCTGGTCGGCTTCGTCTTCCAGTCCTTCAACCTGATCCCGCGGGTCAGCGCGGTCCACAACGTGGAGATGCCGCTGATCTACTCGGGGATCCGGCGGGATCGCCGGGCCCGGGCCCTGGCCGCGCTCGAGGCGGTGGGGCTCGGGGACCGGGCGGAGCACCAGCCCTCGGAACTCTCCGGGGGGCAGCAGCAGCGGGTGGCCATCGCCCGGGCGCTGATCACCGACCCGGCCATCCTGCTCGCGGACGAACCCACCGGCAACCTGGACACCGAGTCGAGTCGCGACATCATGCGCCTGTTCGTGGAGCTGAACCGCGAGGGACGGACGGTGATCCTCATCACCCACGAGCCCGACATCGCCGCCTACGCCCAGCGGGTGGTCCGGCTCCGCGACGGCCTGATCGTGGCCGACGAGCGCTCTCCGGCCGCGGCTCACGTCCCCGAAGGAGGCTGGCGATGAGCGTCCTGGAGGCGCTGCGGGTGGCCTGGAGCGGACTGGCCGCCAACCGGTTGCGATCGGGCCTGACCATGCTCGGCATCCTCATCGGGGTGGGAGCCGTGATCCTGCTGGTGGCGGTCGGTAACGGTGCCAGCGCCGCCGTGCAGCAACAGATCCAGGCCCTGGGCTCGAACCTGATCGTGGTCTTCCCCGGCAGCGCCACCTCGGGTGGTGTCCAGCAGGGCTTCGGCTCCGCCTCGACCCTGACCATGGCCGACGTCCAGGCGCTCCAGAACCGCCAGAACGCGCCCGACGTGGCCGCGGCCATCCCCAACACCCAGGGGCGGGCGCAGGTCACCTACGCGAGCCAGAACTGGGCCACCAGCCTGACCGGCACCACCCAGGACTTCCCCTCGGTGCGCAACTACCAGGTGGCCGAGGGCCAGTTCTTCTCCGCCAACCAGGTGGCGGCCGACGCCAAGGTGGTGGTGCTGGGGGCGACCGTGGCCCAGAACCTCTTTCCCGGCGGCCAGGACCCGATCGGACAGTCGGTCTTCATCAACCGCCAGGCCTTCCAGGTGATCGGCGTCCTGGCCCCCAAGGGGACCTCGGGCTTCACCAACCAGGACGACTTCGTGGCCGTCCCCATCACCTCCGCCTGGGCGTACCTCCTCGGTGGCCGCAACACCAACGTCCAGCAGATCTACGTCGAGGCCCGGAGTCAGCAGGCGATGCAGGCCGCGCAGTCCGAGGTCACCGACACCCTGCTCCAGACCCACCACATCAGCGACCCCAGCCAGGCCGATTTCCAGGTGCTCAACCAGGCCGACATCTTGAACACGGCCTCGCAGGCCACCCAGATCCTCACCATCCTGCTCGGCGCCATCGCCGCCATCTCGCTGGTGGTGGGCGGCATCGGGATCATGAACATCATGCTGGTCACCGTGACCGAGCGGACCCGGGAGATCGGGATCCGCAAGGCGATCGGGGCCCGCCGCAGCGACGTGCTGTTGCAGTTCCTCATCGAGTCGATGTTCCTGTCGGCGGTCGGCGGGGTGCTGGGGATCGTCGTCGGTGCTCTGGGGGCGGCGATACTCCCCCATCTGATCACGGGCCTGACCACGGTCGTCTCGCTGCCCTCGGTGCTGCTGGCCTTCGGGGTCTCGGTGGGCATCGGCCTCTTCTTCGGCATCTACCCGGCCAACCGGGCGGCCCGTCTCAACCCCATCGAGGCGCTTCGTTACGAATGAAGGAGCAACGGAGGAGGATGCGTTGAACATCAAGGTCGTGATCGCCGGGCTGGCCGTGCTGATCGGCCTCCTGGCCGGCTTCTACGGCGGCTACAACTTCGGCCAGGCGCACGCGGCGAGCCGCACCGGGAGCGCGGCCGCCGGCCTCGGCCAGGGCCAGGGTGGCCAGGGCTTCGCGGGAGCTGCCTTCGCCGGCTGTCCCAGCCCGGGGGCGACGCCGCGTTCCAACGCCGGCCCGAACGGCCGCGGAGGAGCCACGGGGACCATCTCGCTCCTGACCTCCAGCGGCTTCACCGTCCAGAACCCGCGCTGCAACACCAGCGTCAAGGTCACCTTCGCCCCCTCGGTGATCGTTCGCAAGACCGTCGACGGGCAGGTGTCCGACCTCCAGAACAACCAGACCGTGACCGTCCAGGGACAGCGTCAGCCCGACGGCAGCATCCGGGCGACCACGATCACGATCGTGCCCGCCGGGGCGGGCGGCTTCGGTGGCCTGGGCGGGGGCCGGCGTGCCGGCTCCGGAGGTGTCGGTCAGGGCTGAGGTCGAGCCGGGGCGGCCCGTCGTCCGGGGCGGCGAGCCGCGGAGGGAACACCTCCGCTCGATGGTCACCGGGCGGTCGGGCGGCGGGCCTTCCCCGTCCCGGCCCCGGCGGCAGGAGGGCCGGCGCTTCGATGGAGGATGACCAACGGGAGCGAGGCTGAGGGGACCGCGCGCCACCACGCCGGCGCGTCCGGCCGGCGCCGGGCGGTGGGCCGGCCGGCGGCGTGGCCCGGAGGAGCCAGCCCGTGACCAGACCCGTGTGGCTGATCCTGGCCGTGATCTTCAGCCTGAGCAGCCTGGACCTGGGGATGCGGGGATGGCTCGGGTGGACCCCGTGGTTCCTCGCCGGCCTGGGTGGCGGCATCGTCTGTGCCCTGCTCGGTAGCTTGATCTACGATGCGCTCGTCGGTCCCTGGGGACGTGGTCGGTGACGGCCGGGCCATGGCCCGGCTGCACGCGGTGGTCCGAGGCTTCGTGCAGGGGGTGGGCTTTCGCTACTTCGTACTCGACCGGGCGCGCGCGGCCGGGCTCCGAGGATGGGTGCGCAACCGACCGGACGGGAGCGTGGAGTGCCTGGCCGAGGGACCCCGGCCGGTACTGGAGGCCCTGATCGAGGACCTGCGGACGGGGCCGCGTCCGGCTCGGGTCACGGGGGTGGAGTTGGACTGGCAGGCGGCACGGGGAGACCTGCCCGCGTTCGACGTGACCGGCTGAGCGCGGGTCGCCTCGCCGGGAGCGGGGGACGCGGCGGGCGCTCCGGGCCTCCGCCGCCTCATCCGCCGGCCCGGGGTGGGTCCGGGATCGGCGGCTGCGGCCGGCGGCGGGACGCTGGGGTACAATCGATTCGTCGCCTCACGGGGAGGCGGCCGCTCACGGTCCTCGACGTGGTTTCTCGAACGGGCCCGTGCGGTTGTGGTTGAGGTTCGAGAAACGCGGAGTTCGACATGTCCGTCGGGACCATCAAGAAGATCGTATCGGGCCGGGGCTTCGGCTTCATCCAGGCCGAGGACGGCCGTGAGTACTTCTTCCACCGCAGCGAGATCGACGCCTCGGTGGATTTCGACTCGCTCACCGGGGGTGAGCGCGTCTCCTTCGACGTACAGCCGAGCCCCAAGGGCCCCCGGGCCTCGCGGGTTCGCTTCGCCTAGCGGCGCGGCCGGGCATCCGGCCGCAGCCCCGGGCATCCGGTGTGGGGTCCCCACCAGGCCTCGGGCCTGCTGGGGGCCCTGCGGCCATCCGAAGGCTTCGGTCCGAATCGACCGACGGCGGGGCGGCCCGAAGGGGCACAATCGGTGCACCATTGGACCGCATCCTGATGGAGGGGATGGCGTTCTTCGGCCGCCACGGCGTCTTCCCGGCCGAGCGCGAGCTGGGGGGGCACTTCACCGTGGACGTGGAGCTGGACGTCGATCTCTCGCACGCCGCCGCGAGCGACCGGCTCCAGGACACGGTGGACTACGCCCACGCCTACGCCCTGGTCCGTGAGGTGGTCGAGGGCGAGCCCTGCCACCTGCTGGAGACCGTGGCCGGCAGGATCGCGGAGCGTTTGCTCGGCCTGGAGCGGGTTCGGCGTGCGCGGGTCAGGGTGCGCAAGCGGCCCCCGCTGCCAGGGGAGTTCCGCGCCTTTGGCGTCGAGGTGACGCGGGAGCGGTGACGCGCGTCGCCTACTTCGACTGCCCTTCCGGCATCTCCGGCGACATGGCCCTGGGTGCCCTCCTGAACGCGGGAGCCGAGCCGGCCACGCTGAACGCGGCCGTGACCGCGCTCGGCCTCGAGGGCGAGGTCGAAATCGAGGTCCGGGGCGAGGAGCGCGGCCACCTGAGCGGCACCCGGGTGCTGGTGCGGTGTGGGAGCGGACCGGCTCGGACCCTGCCCGAGCTCGTGGACGTGGTCCGTGGGGCCGGCCTGCCGGAGCGGGTGCGGGCCCGAACCCTGGAGGCGCTGGAGCGCCTGGGCCGCGCCGAGAGCCGGGTGCACGGCGTCCCGCCCGAGCGGCTGCACCTGCACGAACTGGGCGGAGCCGACACGCTGGTCGATCTGGCCGGCTGCTTCTGGCTCCTGGAATCGCTGGGCGTGGAGGAGGTGCACGCCTCGCCCCTGCCCGCCCCCGGAGGCCGGTTCACCGCCCCCGGCACTCTCCGCCTCCTCGAGGGGACGGGTGCGGTGCTCGAGCCCGACCGGCGGAGGGCGGAGCTGGTCACGCCCACCGGGGCGGCCATCCTGGCCACCGTCGCCCGCTTCGAGCGCCCCTCGCTCACCCTGGAACGGACCGGCTACGGCTTCGGCGCCCGGCCGGATCCGGAGAACGCCGTGGCGGTGTGGATTGGACGCCGCCTGGGCGAGGCGGCGGTGGTGGAGGTGATCGAGGCGAGCATCGACGACATGGCCCCCAACCTGCTCGCCCCCCTGGCCGAGGACCTGATGGCCGAGGGGGCGCTGGACGTGGCCATCACCCCGGTGGTCATGAAGAAGGGTCGGCCCGGTCACCTGGTGACCGTGGTCGCACCCCCGGAGCGGAGCCGGGAGCTGGCCCTGGCGCTGCTCCGGCGGAGCACGACGCTGGGCGTCCGCATGACCACCGCCTCGCGCCTGCTGGCCGGGCGGCGCTTCCTGGAGGTGGAGACGGAGATGGGCCGGGTACGGGTCAAGGTGAAGGAGCTGGAGGGACGACCGGTCGACGTGGCGCCGGAGTACGAGGACTGCCGCCGGCTCGGCGGCGACGTGGGCCTGGTGATGCGGCGGGCGGCCGAGGCCGCCCGCCGGGAGCTGGGGTTGGCGTGAGCCGCCCGGGGACGGCCGCCGGGCGGCGGGTGAGGATGCCGTGAGCGCGATCCGGGTCGACGGCGAGCGGGTGGCCACCGGGGTGCTGGCCGAGGTGGCGGCCCGGATCGAGGCCCGGCTCAGGGCCGGTCTGCCTCGGCCCCACCTGGCGGCGGTCCTGGTCGGCCACGATCCCGCCTCGGAGACCTACGTGCGGCTCAAGCGTCGGGACGCGGAGCGGGTGGGCATCGCCACCTCCGACCGCCGCCTGCCCGAGAGCGCCACCACCTCCGAGGTGGTGGACCTGGTCGAGTCCCTCAACCGGGACCCCGAGGTGAGCGGCATCCTCGTCCAGCAGCCGCTGCCACCGCAGGTCGAGGTGGAGGCGGTGGTGGCCGCGGTCGATCCGGCCAAGGACGTGGACGGTTTCCACCCCCTCAACGCCGGCCGGCTCCTGCTCGGCCAGTCCGGTCTGGTCGCCTGCACCCCGGCGGGCATCATCCGGCTGCTCGACGAGTACCGGGTCCCCATCGCGGGCCGGCGGGCGGTGGTGGTCGGGCGCAGCAACGTCGTGGGCAAGCCGGTGGCGCTGCTGCTCCTGCGCCGGGACGCGACCGTGACCGTGTGCCACTCGAAGACGACGAACCTGGCCGAGGTGTGCCGCGAGGCCGACATCCTGGTGGCCGCGGCCGGCCGGCTGGGCCTGATCCGGGCCGACTGGGTGAAGCCGGGGGCGGCCGTGATCGACGTGGGGGTCAACCGTCGCGAGGACGGGCGCCTGGGCGGCGACGTCGACCCGGCCGCGGCCGAGGTGGCCGGCTGGCTGAGCCCGGTGCCGGGCGGGGTGGGACCGCTCACCCGCGCCATGCTCATGGCGAACACGTGTCGGGCCGAGGAAGCGCGCCGGCCGGGCTGAGCTACGAGCAGGCGCTGGCCTACGTCACGGGCCTGGGCCGGTTCGGCGTCAAGCTGGGGCTGGAGCGCATCCGGGCCATCCTGGCCGAGCTGGGCGACCCCCACCGGGGACATCGTGGGGCGCTGATCGCGGGCACCAACGGCAAGGGCTCGACCGCGGCCTTCCTGGAGGCCATCCTGCGGGAGCGCGGGCTGCGGGTGGGGACCACGCCCAGCCCCCACCTGCGCTCCTACACGGAGCGGGTGCGGCTCGGCGGCCAGCCGATCTCGGCGGCGGAGTTCGCCGCTGCCGTGGACCGTCTGCGGCCGCGGCTGGGGCCGGTGATCACCGCCATGGGCGAGCCGACCGAGTTCGAGCTGCTGGTCGCCCTGGCCCTCGACTGGCTGGGCCCGCGGGCCGATCGTCTGGTGATCGAGGTCGGGATGGGGGGACGGCTCGACGCCACCAACGTCCTCGACCTCGGCCTGGCCGTGATCACCAACGTGAGCCTCGACCATCGCCATCACCTCGGCGACACGGTGGAGCAGATCGCGGCCGAGAAGGCGGGGATCATCAAGCCCGGAAACGTCGTGATCACGGGCGCCAGCGGGGGCGCTCTGGAGGTCGTGGAGCGGTTCGCGGCCCGGGCCGGGGCGGCCGAGCTGTGGCGCCTCGGTCGGGAGATCGAGATGGAGGCGCGGTGCCTGGGCTGGCGGGGGAGCGAGTTGGACCTGTGCGGGCCGGGCTTCTCATACCAGGGCCTCCAGGTGCGCATGCTGGGCGACTTCCAGGCCGAGAACGCGGCCCTGGCGGTGGCCGCGGCACACGCCATGGGTGACGCCACGGCCGAGGCCGTCGGCGCCGGCCTGGCCTCTGCCACCTGGCCGGGGAGGTTGCAGCGGGCCGGCGAGCGCCTCCTGATGGACGGCGCCCACAACCCGGCGGGCATGCGGCGCCTGGTGACCTCGGTGCGCGCTCTCCTCGGCGAGGAACGGCCGGCCGTCGTCTTCGGGGTGATGGCCGACAAGGACGTGGGCGACATCCTGCGGGAGCTGGGCGGGCTGAAGCCGCGGCTGGTGGTCTTCACCCGTGCCGCCAGCGCCGGCGACCGGGCGTTGGAGCCGGCTGCGCTCCAGGCCGCGTGGCAGGCGCTGGGCGCGCCGGCGCCGGCCCAGGAGGAGGACGAGGCCGCCGCCGCCCTGGCCGCGGCCCGGGAGGCGGTGGGCGAGGAGGGCTGGGTGCTGGTCTGCGGCTCCCTCTACCTGGTGGGGGAGCTGAGCCCGTGAGCGCCGGCTCCCGCTCCGCCCTCCGCCGGCCGGCGGGCACCGCCAGGGGCCTGCGCATCGCCCCCCTGGGGGACGCGGCCCTGCTGGTCGAGCTCGGTGACCGCATCGATCCCAGGCTCAACGCCCGGGCGCTGGCGCTGGCGGCGGCGCTGGAGCGGCGCCGCGACGTCAGGGAGGCGGTCCCTGGCTACGCCAGCGTGGCGGTGCACTACGACCCGGAACGGGTCAGCTACCGGGGGCTGGCGGCCGCCGTGGAACGATTGGCGTGGACCACCTCGGCCCGGGCGCCCAGCGGGCGTCTGCACCGGATACCCGTCGTCTACGACGGCCCCGACCTCGAGTACGTGACCTCGGAGCTGGGGCTCACCGTGGAGGAGGTGGTCGAGCTGCACACGCGTCCCACCTACCGTTGCTTCATGATCGGCTTCACCCCCGGGTGGGCGTACCTGGGGCCGTTGCCCGAGCGCCTCCGCCTGCCCCGGAGGCGCGTGCCCAGGACCCACGTGCCCCCGGGATCGGTCGCCATCGCCGGTGCCCAGACGGGCATCTACACCCTGCCCACGCCGGGGGGCTGGCACCTGATCGGCCGTACCACGATGAGGCTGTTCCTGCCCGACTCCGATCCCCCCTGCCTGCTGCGGACCGGCGACCGGGTCAAGTTCTTCGCCCGACCGGCGTCGTCGTGAGCACGAGCGGGCCGCGGAGCGAGGAGCGCTCGGAGCCGGTCTTCGCGGTCGAGCAGCCGGGTGCGCTGTGCTCCATCCAGGACCTGGGCCGCCCCGGGCGGCGGGCCGCCGGCGTCCCGCCGGGAGGCGCCATGGATGGCTTCGCCCTGGCGGCCGCCAACCTGCTGGTGGGAAATCCCGAGGGGGCGCCGGCCCTGGAGTGCGCGCTGGCGGGGCCCGTCCTGGTGGCGCTGCGCAGCTGCGTGGTGGCGGTGACCGGAGCCGACTTCGGCGCCGAGTTGAACGGCCGCCCCATGCCCGGCTGGACCGGGATCTTCCTGGCCGAGGGGGATCGCCTGGCCCTCACCGCCCGGCGGTGGGGGGCGCGAGCGTACGTCGCCGTGGCCGGGGGGCTGGTCGGCGAGCGCTGGCTGGGATCGGTCTCGACCTACCTGCTGGTGGGCAGGGGCGGGTTCCACGGCCGCTCCCTGAAGGCGGGCGACGTGCTGGCGGCGAATCCCCGGCCACGCCCGGCGGTGGTCGGGCGCGAGCTGCCGGAGAGCGCCCGACCACCCTATTCCTGCGAGCCGGTGCTGGCCGCGGTCCCCGGCCCCCACCTCCATCTGCTCCCGGCCCCGGCTCGCGAGCGGCTCTTCTCCGAGCCCTGGACGGTGAGCCGGGACGCCGACCGAATGGGGTACCGTCTGGAGGGCCCCGACCTGGCCATCGGCGGAGGGGAGATGGTCTCCTTCGGGCTGGCCGCCGGCTGCGTCCAGGTGCCCCCGTCGGGCCAGCCCATTCTGCTCATGGCCGACCACCAGACGGCGGGCGGCTACCCGGTCGTCCTCGGGGTGGGACGTGCCGACCTGCCGGTGGCGGCCCAGCTGCTGCCCGGCGACCGGCTGCGGTTCCGCCAGGTGAGCGCCGAAGAAGCCCAGGAGGAGTGGCGGCGCCGGTGGGCCGCGCTCGACGTGCTCAGAGGGCGCTGAGCGCCGATCGCCGTGCCCCGGCCGGGACACGGCCGGATCTCGCCTCGCCCGGCGGCGCGCCTGAGTGCTTGCATTGGGGTCGATACCCACCATGAGGCGGCTGTCGGGGATGGTCTGGGCCAGCCTGCCGCTCCGCGTGTTGCGGAAGTTCGGCGACGACGGATGTGGCAGTCACGCGGTCGTGATCGCCTGGAACGGGCTGGTGGCCATCTTCCCGATCACGCTGGCCCTGGCCGCGATCGGTGGAGAGGTGCTCTCGCTGGCCGGAGTTGGACGTCAGGCGGTCTACCAGCTGGTGCTCCAGGTCCTCCCGGCCGGGGGTGGCGCCCGAGACGAGGCGCTCCAGGCCATCGAGGGGGTGCAGGAGTCGACCGGGATCTTCGGGCTCCTGGCCCTGGTCGGGTTCTTTTGGACCGCGTCTGGCCTCTTCGGCTCCATGGAGCACGCCTTCCAGGCCGTCTTCGACACCCCGGGGCGGCCCTTCTTGCGCCAGAAGCTGATGTCGCTGGGCATGATGGGCCTCTTCACCGTGCTGGTGCTGGTGGGGGTCGGCACCTCGTTACTCCTGGCCCTGCTGCGCCAGATCGGCGGGATCGCGGAGGCGCCCCTGCAGGTGCCGAGCGGAGCCGAGGCGCTCCAGGTCGCGGTGGGCGTCGTCTCCGGCTTCGTGCTCTTCTTCGCCATCTACTTCGTGGTGCCCAACCGCCCCCAGCGACCGGCGCAGGTCTGGCCGGGTGCGCTCCTCGCCGGTGTCGCCTTCGAGCTCCTGACCCAGCTCTTCCCCCTCTACGTGCGCCTGAACCGGGGGATCAACCAGTATGGGCGGAGCTTTGCCCTGCTCTTCGTCCTGCTCGCCTTCTTCTACTTCCTGGGAGTGATCACCATGCTCGGCGCCGAGCTCAACGCCGTCCTCCATCCTTCTTCCGGCCGGCAGCGGGACGATCGCCTCGCCGGCGAGGCGGGCGACGGGGGCGAGGCGGCCCAGACGCGCGGAGGCGGCCGACCCGGCCGTGGGGCGGGGTGAGGCCGAGGGCGTGATCGCCGCTTCCCGGACGGGTGCCGGGTGGGCCGACCGTAGCCTGAGTGCTGATGAACGAGGGCGTATTCCTGGACCTGGTGCTGGCCCTGCTCGCCGCCTTCCTCGGAGGGGTGGTGGCCCAGCGGATCGGCCTGCCGGTGGTCGTCGGCTACGTGCTGGCGGGGGTGGCCGTCGGCCCCTTCACCCCCGGCCTACGGCTGCAGCCGAGCGCCATCGAGCTGCTGGCCGAGATCGGGGTGGCGTTCCTCATGTTCACCGTCGGGGCCCAGCTCTCGCGCGCCGAGCTGCGCCGCCTGGGCCGCGTGGCCCTCGTCGCCGGCCTGGCCGAGATCCTGTTCCTGACCGCGCTCGGCCCTCCCCTGGGCCGCCTGCTGGGGACGTCGGTCTCCCAGGGCCTCTTCCTGGGCGCGATGCTCTCCCTCTCCAGCACGGTCGTCGCGCTCAAGATCCTGGGAAGTCGGGGAGAGCTGGAGAGCCTGCACGGCCGGGCCGCGCTCGGCGTCCTGATCGTGCAGGACCTGGCCGCCATCCCGATGGTGGTGGTGCTCCCCGCCACCTCGCAGGAGGGCGGGATCGGCTGGCGCCTGCCCCTGGTCGCGGGCCAGGCGGCGGTGCTGGTGCTCGGCGCCTACGTGCTCGGCGATCGCGTCGTGCCCTGGGTCCTGGCCCACGTGGCCCGAGCCCGGGCCCGGGAGCTGTTCCTGCTGGGGGTGGTGGTGCTCGCGCTCGGGACCGCCCTCGCCGCCCAGGCGATTGGCCTTTCCCTGGCTTTCGGGGCGTTCCTGGCCGGGCTGGTGATGGCGGAGTCCGAATTTCGGGCCCAGGTGGTGGCCGGGATCCTGCCCTTTCGGGATCTCTTCGCCTCGCTCTTCTTCCTGTCCCTGGGCATGCTGGTCGATCCCACCGTTCTCGCCGCCCATGCTCCGATGATCGCGCTCCTGACCGCGACCGTGGTGGTGGGCAAGCTCCTGGCGGTGGCGGCGGCGCTGCTGGCCCTGGGGCTGGCGGGGAGGGTGGCGATCATGGCCGGTCTCGCCATTGGCCAGGTGGGGGAGTTCTCTTTCGTCGTGGCCCAGGTGGGTGTGAGCGCCGGGGCCGTGCCCGAGCTCTTCTTCGAGCTGATCCTGGCCACCGCCCTGACCAGCGTGGTCCTGTCCCCCTTCGTCCTGCGCACGGCGCCGTGGCTGCTGTGGGCCCTCCGCCACCTGCCTCGCCTCGGGAGCCGCTTCGAGGACCCGGTGGAGCCCGACCCGCGCGCGGTCGGGCTGAGACGGCACGTCGTGGTCGCCGGCTGCGGACGGGTCGGCCGGGAGCTGGTGGAGACGCTCCAGCGGCGTGGCCTGCCCCACCTGGTCATCGAGTACGACCCCGAGGTGGTCGACGAGCTGCGTCGGCAGGGCGTCCCGGTGGTCTATGGGGACGCCGCCAGTCCCGGGGTGCTGGAGCACGCGGGGCTGGAACGGGCCCGGCTCCTGGCGGCGCTGGTGCCGGACGCGGCCGACGTCGAGGCCATGGTCCGCGCCGCCCTGGAGCTGAACCCGAGGCTCGACGTCGTCGCCCGGGCGCGCGACGCCGAGCAGGTGGGGCGCCTGCGCCAGGCCGGTGCCAGCGAGGTGGTGCAGCCGGAGTTCGAGGCCGGCGTCGAGGTGATCCGGCACACGCTCCAGCGCTTCGGGGTGGTCGGGACCGAGCTCGGCATCCTGATCGGCGGACGTCGCCGCGCCTTCTACGAGCGAGGCTGAGCCGGGGCTCAGGCGCCGGCCAGGTCGAGGACGAGCTCGGTGGCGAAGGCGAGGAGGAAGCCGAGCAGGAGTCCGCCCCCCAGCGGGGTGGGACGGTTGAGCCGGCGGCACACGGCCAGCATCTCGTTGATGACGTAGATCAGGGCGCCCGCGGCGAGAGAGAGGAAGAGAACGAAGGCCCAGTCGGCGACCACCTCGTGGCCGATGAGGGCCCCGATCAGGGTTGGCCCTCCCGCCACCAGGCCGAGCGTGCCGATGTAGCCCCAGGTCGGCGGATCGTCGCTCGCCATCGGGGCCGCGACCCCGAATCCCTCGGTGACGTTGTGGAGGCCGAAGCCGACCGCCAGCACCCCGGTCAGGGAGAGCGCGCCCGTGGCCGCGGACTGGCCGATGGCCAGACCCTCGCTCAGGTTGTGGAGGCCGAGCCCGGCGGCGATCATCAGGGCCAGGGTCTGCGAGGGAGCTGCGATCGGGGGACGCGCGAGCGCGGCCCCGGGTCCCTCGCGGCCCCGCTCCAGACGCCGGCGCATGGCCCGGTTGAACCGGACCAGGCCGAGCAGGCCGATGCCGATGCCCAGGACGTAGACGCCGGCCAGGAGCACGAACCCCGCCGGCTGGCCCCGGCGGAGAGAGGACAGGGCCGCCTCGACGGTCTCGTTGGCGTGGCTGAGGATCTCGACCAGCAGGAAGATCAGCACGCCGGTCGCGATCGCGTTGAGGAACCCCTGACGGCCCGGCGAGAGGCCGCGTAGGCGGGCGACCGGCAGCCCCAGGAAGACCGTGAAGCCCGCCAGGGCTCCGATGACGGCGGTGCCGGTCAGGCCCAAGACAGCTTCGCTCCTCTACACCATTCGGATAGACACGGCTAACCGGATGATTAGCTTGGTCTAACTCTAGCAGGTGGACGCCGCCGGGTCGGCGAGCTGGACGCCTACCGACCCTGGGCCGGGGCCTCGAACCTCCCTGGCCGGCCGAGCCCTCGTTCGCCGACGACCGATGCCGCGCCCGCCGGCGCCTGCAGGGCGACACGCATGCACAGGTAGGCGGCGGTGGTGAAGACGACACCCGTCATGGCGGCGTGCAGCAGCTCGCCGAAGAGGTCCCAGCGGGAGAGCACCAGGTACGCCCCCGCCGCTCCCTGGGCGAGGAGGGCGGTCACCAGGAGCGCACCGGCGGTCACCAGGTCACGGCGATGCCCCCCGAGCCGGACGTATGCCGCCAGCAGGGCCGCCGCCAGCACGACCGCGAGCCCGGCCGCCGACCGGTGGGCGAGGTTGACGGCCAGCGCCTCGGGAGTGGCGGTGCCGGTTCCCGAGCACAGCGGCCATCCCGGGCAGGCGGGGCCGATGCCCAGGTGCCGGATGGAAGCCCCGCTGTACACCAGGAGGTACACGTAGACGAGGAAACCCCAGGTCGCGACCCGGAGCCCCCCGGGGACCGGGGATGCGTTGCGGATCTCCTCGGCCCGGCCCGTGTACGCCGCCGCCAGAGCGGTGGAGGCGAGGGCGATCAGCGAAATGCCGAAGTGCAGGGCGAGGACCAGGGGGTCCTGGGGCTGCACGACGGCCCAGGCGCCCATGCCGGCCTGGAGGGCGAGGAACCCCACCATCAGGGCGGCGAGGGCCCGCGCCGGTCGCTGGCCCCGGTGGAGCCAGAGCAAGCCGGCGGCGAAGGCCACCACCAGGAGGCTCTCCACCCCCGTGACCGCGCGGTGGCTGAACTCGATCGCGGTCGCGACGGCGAACTGAGGGATGAACCGTCCCTGGCACAGTGGCCAATCGCGTCCGCAGCCCGTGGCCGAGCCGGTCGAGGTCACGGTCGCTCCCATGACCAGGACCAGGAACATGCCGACCGCGGTGGCGATGCCCAGGGTGAAGACGGCCCGCTTGCCGAGCTGCGATGGTCTCACGCCCCGAGGTTACCCGCCCGGCATTCGGCGTGGCGCGTCCTCCGGGCCGACCGCGGCCCCGGGCCGTGTCCGCGACCGGCGCCGGCTGGACCGGCGGCGCTCGGAAGGGCTCCGCCGAACGTCCGTCGGATGGTCGACCGGCGATCGTCGGTCGCCTGCCCGGGCACCGGTAAGCTGGTGCCCGAGATGACGAACGGACGGCCCTTGATCGGCGTGCCGGTTGGAGCCAGCGAGGCCCGGGTGGCGAAGCTGGCGATCAACCGTGCCTACGTGAACGCGCTCCACCAGGCCGGAGCGGCCGTGCTGCTGTTTCCTCCCGGCCCGGAGGAGGTGCTGACCTCGCTCCTCGAGCGGGTGGACGCCGTGCTCTTCCCGGGGGGCGTGGACGTGCATCCTGCTCGTTACGGCGAGGAGCCGCGGCCGTGCTTGGGACCCGTGGACGAGGACCTCGACGCCCTGGAGGTGCCGCTGGCGCGGGCGGCGATCGACCGGGGTCTGCCGGTGCTGGGCATCTGCCGCGGTCAGCAGGTGGTGAACGTCGCCCTCGGCGGCTCGCTGTGGCAGGACATCCGCGCCGACGGGGCCTCCGACCTCGAGCACGCCACCCCGCCCGACCGCGGCCGGGACGCCCTCGCGCACCGGATCCGGATCGAGCCCGGGACGTGGCTGCACCGGGTCGTGGGCGAGGTCGAGCTGTCGGTCAACAGCTTTCACCACCAGGCGGTGCGCCGCGTCGCCCCTGGTCTGGTCGTCAACGCCACCGGCCCGGATGGGATCGTGGAGGGCCTGGAGTCGGAGGACGGCCTGGTCCTCACCGTGCAGTGTCATCCCGAGGAGCTCACCGATCGGGTGTGGGCGCGCCGGCTGTTCGACGCCTTCGTCCTCCGGGCTGCGGAGCACCGATCCCGTCTGGCCGTGGCCCGACCCTGAACGCCCGGAGCCGCCGGCTCATCCTCGCGCCCCCGCGCCCGGGTGGTGGACGAGCCCCGGGCCATCCCCGGCGTCGCCCGCCGTCGGGACGGGGCCGGCCACCGGCGGTGACGCCGAATCGGGCGACGTCCGCCCTGGCACCAGACCTGTACGATCCGCGTGTGAGCGACGACCGGTGGGCGACCTTCGATTGCTACGGAACCCTCGTCGACTGGGACGCCGGCATCCTGAGCGCCATCGAGTCGGTGGCCCCGGGCCACGGCCGGGAGCTGCTGGCCAGATACCACGGCCTGGAGCCCCGGGTGCAGGCGGAGCCGGGCGTCTTCAAACGCTATCGCGAGATCATGCGAGAGACGCTGAGCCGTGCCGCCGCCGAGTCCGGGGTGGCGCTGGCGCCCGGGGACGAGGACGTCCTCGGCCGGACGTTGCCCGACTGGCCGATCTTCCCGGACGTGGTCCCGGCCCTGGAGGGGCTGCGCCGCGCCGGCTGGAGGCTGGCCATCCTCTCCAACGTGGACAACGACCTGATCGCGGGCACCCTGCGCCGCATCCCGGTCGAGGTCGACCTGGTGGTGACCGCCGAGGACGTGCGCTCCTACAAGCCCCACCCCGGTCACCTGCTGCGGTTTCGGGAGCTGACGGGCGCCACCGCTGACCGATGGGTGCACGTCGCCGCCAGTATGTTCCACGACATCGTCCCCGCCAGCGAGCTGGGCATCCGCGGCGTCTACGTGACCCGGGGCCGGGAGAAGGAGCACTGCCGGCTGGCGGAGGCCGTGCTCCCCAACCTGGTCGCGCTGCCGGCCGTCCTCGACAGCCTCGTCAGTCCCGCCGACTGAGTCGCCCCGGGACGATCAACGGGCCGGGCGCTGGAGGGCGTGGCGCACGGCCTGCTCCAGCTCCGGGATCGGCATCCAGCCGTCGTGTTGCCAGACGATGTCGCCCCTGGCGTCGGTCAGCGTCAGCCAGGGCAGGTCCTGAACCCGGTACACGTCGGCGACACGGCCGGTGGCGTCCTCGGCGACCGGGTAGAGCAGGAACCCCACTTGGTCGAGGACGTTCCTGGCCGCCTGCGACGAGGGCTCGGTGTTGCCCACGTCGACCGCGCTCAGGGCGGGAAGAGAGCCGCCCTGCCCATCCTGGGCGTACTGGTTCAGGGCGTGCAGGTTGGTGCCGGCGTCCGGCAGCCAGCTCGCCCAGAAGACGGTCAGGCGGGGCTCGCCGGCTCCCAGCTCGACCGTGCTCTCGGGCCCGAACAGCGCCGGCAGCCGGACGCGGTCGCCGGGGGCGTTGATGACGGGGCCGCCGGGCCGGGCGGGTGGCCGCACCCGCGGATGCGAGGGCAGCAGGCGCGAGGCGTCGTTGGCCAGGATCTGGGCCTCCTGGGGGAGCGCCGCGTACTCCATCGGGGTCAGGTACACGTACCGCTCCTGGCCGGCGGGGTCGATCACGTAGAGGGCGGGTGTGTGGTCGATCTGGCCCTGATCGATCTGGGCAAAGATGTGATAGGCGCGCCAGACCGCCTGCAATTGCTCCAGCGACCCGGTGACGAAGTGCCACCGGTCCATGAGTCCGTGGGCGACCGAATAGTCCCTGACGTCGGAGACATCGATCGCCTCCGGGTTGGCGTCGACCCCCAGCAGCTGGACCTGGGAGGCCGCCGGGCCCAGGAGCGACAGCGTCTCCACCATGCTCTGGGTCGTCAGCGGGCAGATGGTGGTGCACTCGCTGTCCACGAAGGCCAGCAGCACGACCTTGCCCTGGAACTGGTGGAGCGAGACCGGCTGGCCGAACTGATCGGTCAGCGTGAAGTCGGGCGCGGGCCCGTGCAACGCGGTTCCCTGCATGGCGAAGCCGGGGGTGGCGGTGCTCTGGGGACGAGCGCTGCCGCACCCGGCCAGGAGGAGCAGGACCACGCCTCCGAGGGCGCCGGCCAGGCGGGGCCGGGGCGCGGTGAGCAGCCGCATGCGGTCATTCTACGGTCCCCTCGCGACCTGGCCGGCGAGCGTCGGGCGCGGCTCGACCCGCCCGCGTGACCGAAAGCAGGGTCAGAGGGTCCGCGGCCGATGGCGTGCGAGACCCACGGTCCGCTACAGTAGACGGATTCGCGGTCGACGGCCCCCGTGGCCGGGGGTGACGCAGCTGCCCGAGGGACGACCCGATCAGCAGGGGGACGTAGTATGCAGAACGTCTGTGGCAGTTGCGGGGGTGTGGTCGAGGGCAGGGGGTGGCTCTGTTCCACCTGCTGCGACCTGTGGGAGGCGGCCATCGAGGCCAACGATTGCCCGGTGTGCCGCGCGAATCGCGCCGAGACCCGAGCCATCGAGCAGTACCGGGAACGCACGGCCGACTGACCCTCCGACCCCTGAGGCCGGATCGCGCGTGCTCGGTCGGGGCCGCCGGGGGGCCGAGCCGGCGGGTGGCCCCGGCCGCCTCCACCCTGGAGGCCCTGGCCAGGCGCCTGGGCGTGTCCACGAGCACCCTGGTCCGCTGGGAGTCGGGAGCGACCAGGCCCCGCAAGCGTCATGCCCGAGCCCTCGCCCGGGAGCTGGGCGTCAGCGTGGACGAGCTGGGCCTGGAGGGGGCCGATCAGGCCGGTGGCTGTCAGGGTAGCTGTCAGCCGGGAGGTGGGGGGGGGGAAACCTGAGCGGGATGGTGTCCGATCCGAATTCGGATCGATGGTGCCCGCGCAGGGATTCGAACCCTGAACCTTGGGATTAAGAGTCCCCTGCTCTGCCAGGTTGAGCTACGCGGGCTGCCCGCACAGGGTCCGATTGTACTCGTCGCCGGCGGCGGCTTCGCCTGCGGCCGACCGGGCCTTGCCGGCGATCGCGACTGAGGGACCGCCGGGTGGCGCGCCACCCGGCACGGGGACGATTCCTGGCCGCCCCGGCCAGGAGCTTCGATGGTACTCGACCGGTGTAGGATCGGTGATAGCAACGAATGAGGAAAAAGGGAGGGATCTGGTGGCTGCCACGAACCTGAACCATGTCAGCGTCAGCGCGAAGGATCTGGAGGAATCGGCGCGCTTCTACGGCGAGTTGTTCGGGATGGAGCGAATCCCCACACCCAACTTCGGCTTCCCGGTGGTGTGGATGCGGGTCGGCGATCTCCAGGTGCACCTGTTCCAGCGCGACGTGGAGGCGCCCGTCTACCACCACCTGGCGCTCACTGTGGACGATCCCAACACGGTCTATCGCAAGGCCAGGGAGCTGGGCGTGCTCGATTCGCGAACCAATGGTCACCACCTGCGGGAGCTGCCGGACGGCGCCATGCAGCTGTACCTCCGTGATCCCTCGGGCAACCTGGTGGAGGTCGACTACCCGGACGTCACGCACCTGGCGCCGGACGTGCGAGCGGATCTCCAGCGGCTCGGCGATCTCTATCCGCAGGACGAGGTGAACCGGAAGGCGACGTTGTTCCTGGCCCTTCGGGAGGAGCAGCCCGCGACCGCGTAAGGAGACCGCTCCCTTCCGACCTCGGGGGCGTGCTCGCGCGCCTCGCCGGGGGCCGGCCCGTCGCCCGCCGCGCCGGCGGCCCTTCACCGGCGGCGTTCCCTCCGGTCCGGGCGGCGGCTAGCCTGCCCGCATGCGAGCCCGGGTGCCACAGGATGTCGACCTCGAGGACGAGCTGGTCTACGGCCTGACCGCCCTGCGCTTCGCCTACCTGGTCGTCGGCGGTCTCGCCGCCCTGGCCCTGCTCCACGGCGGGATGCTCCCGAGAGGGGGCGCCCGGGCGGTCGCCGCCCTGGTGGTGGCGGCGCTGGGAGCGGTGATGGCATGGGGGCGGTGGCAGGGCCGCCCCGCGGACGCGTGGCTGCTGGACCTGGCCGTGTTCCTGGGCCGGAACCTGCGGCTGGTGCCGCTCTGGCGTCCACACTTCCGCTCGGCCCGGCCTCGCGCCGCCGCGCCGGTGGTCTCGCTGAAGGCCATCAACGCCCTGCGCGCGCGGTCGCGGCTGGTGCCCCTGCCCGCGGGCCCGGAGCCCGGTCGCGACCGGGGCCCGAGCGGGGGATCGGAGTGAGCCCTCTCCGGCCGGCGTGGCGTCCGCGCCGTCCCCTGGCGCGGCTCGCCGCCGACGTGGCGGTCATCGCCACGGGCGCCATCGGGTATCTGGATGCCGCCGAGGAGGACCGGCGCCGCTGGGCGGTGGGCTTCCGGCGCCTGCTGGACGGGCTGGAGTTCCCGATCCAGGTGGTGATCGCGAGCACACCGGGCGATGGGGGCAAGGACGACCAGCGCCCCTCCGGGGAAGCGCCGCCGCCCGAGGGGCGCCGGGCGATGGACCTGGCGTTCGCCGAGCGTCTCCGCGCCTCGCGATCGGCGCAGCGGCGGGAGGTGTGGCTGGTGGCCCGCGGTCCGGCTGCCGACGGCCTCGAGCGGGCGCTCCGCTGGCTGGGCGTGCCCGATGTCCGACGATGCGAGTGGCGTCCTCCCGCCGGCGCCCTGGTCGGGGTCGAGACGCCGGATGCCGTCGAGGACGAGACCGGGTGGCACCGAACCTGGTATGTGGAGCGCTTCCCCGGGGGCGATCTGTGGCCGGGATGGCTGTTGCGCCTGATCCCTCCCGGCCGGCGCGTCACCCTCAGCTGGCACGCCGAGCGGTTGCCCACGGACTGGGTCACCGGCTACCTCCGGCGCCAGCTGGTCCGCATGCGGGCTGCCCAGCTCCACCGAGCCGACGGGGTCGGCGACGTGCAGGTGGACGGCGCCGCGGTGGCCGCCGCCAGCCTCCAGCGCCGGCTCAGCGCCAGCCAGGAGAGCGCGTTCCACGTGTCCGTCTACCTGACCGTCACCGCGGCCTCGCGCGCCGAGCTGGACGCGGCGGCCAAGGAGGTCGAGGCCGCGGCTCGTTCCGCGTTGTGCACACTGCTGCCCTGCACCTTCCGGCAGCTGGACGGCCGGCTGGCGACGCTGCCCCTGGGCCGCGATCCGCTCGTGCGGCGCCGTTTGCTCGACACGACGTCGCTGGTGACGTTGTTCCCCTGGTTCGACGCCGACCTGCAGGACGCTCGCGGGCTGGTCGTCGGGCGCAGCCGGGCCACCGGCCAGCCGGTCCTGGTCGATCCCTTCGACGACGCCCGGTACGCCAACGCCAACGTCGGGGTGTTCGGCCACTCCGGGGCGGGGAAGACCTACCTGCTCTCCACCCTGGCCATGGGGGCGCTGGGCCTCGGCGTCCAGGTGTTCGTGATCGATCCCGAGCACGAGTACGGTGCCCTGGCCGAGCGCCTGGGCGGGGTCGAGGTCGTGCTGGCGCTGGGTTCGGGGCGCTCGATCAATGTGCTCGACCTGCACGGCGCCGCCGGGGAGGAGGCCGTGGTCGACGTCATCGAACTCTGCGCCGTGATCTGCGGCGGGCTCGACGAGCCGGAGCGAGCGCTCCTCGAGCGCGCGGTGCGGCGCACGATCGATGAGGTGCGGTCTCCCGTCCTGGCGGACGTGGCCAGCCGCCTGCCCCCGGGATCGCGCGCCGAGCAGGTCCTCGGGCGCTGGGTCCGGGGGAGCCTGGGGGAGATCTTCAGCCGGCCGACCAACGTCGACCTGGAGGCGCCGCTGGTCGTCTTCGCCACGCGCGAGCTCCGGGAGGAGCTGGTGGCTCCCGTCCACCACCTGCTGGCGGAGGCGCTCTGGGGCCGCATCAAGCGGCGGGATCGGCGTCGTCTCCTGGTCGTCGACGAGCTGGGACTCCTCTTCGAGGACCCGGCCGTGCGCCGCTTCGTCGTTCGTCTGGCGCGGCGGATCCGCAAGTACGACGGCGGCCTGGTGTTCGCCACCCAGAACCCCGGTGACCTCCTGAGCACGGAGGCCGGGGCGGTGGTCGCCACCAATCCGGCCATCCTCTTCTTCGGGGCCACCCGCCCCGGAGAGGCGGTCAGGCTGCAGCGGGCCTTCGACCTCAGTGATACACAGCGAGCATGGCTGGAGTCAGCACGCCGCGGGGAGTTCCTGCTGGCGGCGGGTGCCGATCGGGTGCCGATCCAGGTGGTGGCGCCGCCCTGGCAGGCGGGGGTGATCGAGCTGGGAAGGGGCCCCGCCCGCCGATAGGCCGGCCCGGGTGGGCCGGCCCCCTCGCGGTGGGGGTCGGTGGCACCGCCGGGGATCGGGAGCCGTTGCTTGGTTGGGGACGATCGCGGCCGTTTCGTGAACCTGAAGGGGTGGGCGAGGACTCAGGGCGTCCATCCCAGGACCGCCTATCGCCGGTGCCGGCAAGGCCAGCTGCCGGTGCCGGCAAGGCGCGTGGACCGGCTGATCCTGGTCGACGCCCCTCTCCCCCCGAGGTCCGGGCGGGTGGTGGTGTCCGCCCGGGTGTCCGCGGCCGACCAGGCCCCGGATCTGGACCGGCAGGTGGCGCGGGGGAGGGCGTGGGCCGCCGAGCGGGGGCTGGCGGCGGGGTGACCGAGATCGGCTTTGCCGTGAGGGGGAGGGGCGGAAAGCTCCTCGCGCCCTTGCCTGGCCGGTCGGTGACCACGATCGTGGTCGAGCCCCGGGACCGCTTGGCGCGCTTCGGGGCCGAGCACGTGGAGGCCGCGCTTGAGGCACCGGGCCGGAGGCCGCCGGTGCCCCTCCGAGACCGATGACGACCTCCAACCCCACGAGAAGCCGGCTCGGGGACCCCGTCGGGACGCGTTCCGACGGGGAGCCCCTGCGTGGGGTGCCCCGCGAGGGCAACCCCGTGGGGGGTGCCGCCTGACGGGACGATCGCTCCCTTGGCGGCAACGGCGGTGACGAGCGCGGAGTCCCCCTTCGGCTCGAGTTCGGTCCCGGCGAGAGCGGGCGCCACCTCGTCGAGGCATCCACTTGCCGGGGGGATGCGATGGGCATAGGGTGAACGACGATGAGGACGGTCGGCTTCCGGACCCGCGAGGAGAGGGAGGCCTTCCTGCGCGAGCACGTGGAGGAGGTCTACGCCGAGCTGACGGGTGGCTTCGGCGAGGCGGTCCGGGTCGAGGAGCTGGTCTTCCGCGCCGCCGATCGCTACCCCGGGCTCGTGCCCGGCCGCGAGGCCATGGCCGAGGAGCGCGGGCGGCGACAGTCGGAGAAGCGGGGGCTGGAGCTGGACCAGGCCCTCTTCCTTTCCCGGGTGCTGGGCAGCCCACGGGCGGGACGGCACCTGGTCCATGCCATGATGCGGCCTCGCCCCGAGGCCCTGGGACGGATCGAGGAGTTCCGGCGCCTCGGGCGTGTCGACCTGGGCCTGGCCCGGGTGGAGCGGCGGGGCCGCATCGGCCTGGTGGAGCTGGCCAATCCGCGATTCCTGAACGCCGAGGACGACGGGACCACGGCCGGCCTGGAGGTGGCGGTGGACCTGGTGCTCCTGGACCCGGAGGTCGAGGTGGGCGTGCTGCGGGGGGCGGTGGTCGACCATCCCCGATACGCCGGCCGACGGGTGTTCAACTCCGGCATCAACCTGACCCACCTCTACCACGGCCGGATCACCTTCGTGGACTTCTTCGTGGCCCGGGAACTGGGCCTGGTGGGCAAGCTCTACCGCGGCCACTGGCTGGGCGACGACTTCCAGTCCTGCCTGGAGGAGACGGAGGAGAAGCCATGGATCGCCGCCGTGGAGGCGCACGCCATCGGCGGCGGCTGCCAGCTGCTGCTGGTCATGGACCGCGTCCTGGCCGAGCGGGGGAGCTTCTTCAGCCTGCCCGCCAGCAAAGAGGGCATCATCCCCGGCACCTCCAACCGCCGCCTGACCCGGTTCGTCGGCGACCGCCTGGCCCGCCAGCTGATCGTGTTCGAGCGCCGGTTGGAGGCGGACAGCCCCGAGGGCCGGCTCATCTGCGACGAGGTGGTCGAGCCCGGGGCCATGGACGAGGCGATCGAGCGCGACGTGGCCCGGCTGCTCGGCTCGGGGCTGGTCAGCGCCGCCGCCAACCGCAAGGCGATCCGCCTGGGCGAGGAGACGCTGGACGACTTCCGACGCTACCAGGCCGTCTATGCTCGGGAGCAGGCCCGCTGCCTCTACAGCCCGGCCTTGATCTCGAACCTGGAGCGCAACTGGCAGGCCCACCGCCGCCGTCCGTAACCGGCCGCGCCGACCCTGGCCGGACGTCCTCTCCGCCCGCATAATGCCGCCATGACGGTCTCCTCGGGCGAGACGCTGGCCCTCTGGAACCGGCTCCTGGACCGGGTCCGGACGCACGTTCCCTTCTACCGCGAGCGCCTGCCGAGCTCGATCGCGACCCTGGAGGAGGTGGCCGAGCTGCCCTTCACCACCAAGGAGGACTTCAGGGATACCTACCCCTTCGGGCTGGTCGCGGTCCCCCTGGCCGAGGTGGTGAGGGTCCACATGTCCAGCGGCACCACCGGCAGGCCGGTGGTGACCGCCTACACCAGGGGCGACCTGGAGCGGTGGGCGGAATGCATCGAGCGGACGTTGCGCATGGGTGGGGTGGGGTCGGACGACGTGATCCAGAACGCCTACGGCTACGGCCTCTTCACCGGTGGCTTCGGCCTCCACCTGGGCGCGGAGCGGATCGGCTGCCTGGTGGTGCCGACCTCGAGCGGCGTCACCCAGCGCCAGGTCATGCTCCTGCGCGACCTGGGCGCCACCGTGCTCGCCTGCACGCCCTCCTACGCCCTGGTGCTGGCCGAGACCGTGGCCCGGGAGGGCATCCAGGGGGAGCTGCGGCTGCGCTGCGGCTTCTTCGGCGCCGAGCCCTGGACCGACGGCATGCGCCGCCAGATCGAACGGGGGCTGGGCCTGGAGGCCTTCGACATCTACGGGCTCACCGAGCTGGGCGGCCCCGGCGTGGCGGCCGAGTGCGGCCAGCACCAGGGCCTCCACGTCTTCGAGGATCACTTCTACGCCGAGGTCGTCGACCCCGAGAGCGGCCGGCCCCTCACCTCCGGCGAGGAGGGTGAGCTGGTGCTCACCAGCCTGCGCCGGGAAGCGAGCCCGGTGGTCCGCTATCGCACCCGGGACCGCACCGCCCTGATCGACGATCCCTGCCCGTGTGGCAGCCCTTTCAGGCGGATGCTCAGGCTGCGCGGTCGCACCGACGACATGCTGGTGGTGCGGGGCGAGAACCTCTTCCCCAGCCAGGTGGAGGAGGTCCTGCTCCAGGTCCAGGGACTCACCGGCAACTACCAGCTCGTGGTGGACCGCGGGGCGGGACAGCTGGACCGGCTGGAGGTCCGGGTTGAGGCCGCGCCCGGATGCGACCCGGCGGCGCTGGGGCCGCAGGCCGAGACGCGGGTGCGGGAGACCCTCGGGCTCGGGGTCCGGGTGACCGTGCTTCCCCCGGGTTCGCTGCCGCGTTCCGAGGGCAAGGCCAGACGCGTCGTCGATCTTCGCGAGCTGTAGCCGGCCGGCGCCCGGGCTCGACCGCGGCCGGGCGGCGCGGCCGCCCCCGGTACCTCGATCCACGGCGGTCGCCGGGTGAACGCGAGAAGGCGGGCCGCACCGAAGGTCCCGCCGCCCCTGGTTAGAATCGCAGTGCGTATGGGCAGGCCACCGGCTCGGGTTCGGCTGCGTGGCGATCACCTGGACCTCGAGTGGGGAGCGCTGGCCGGCTGGACCGGGCTCGCCGCCTGGTGTCGGCTGGGGGACGGTGCCGAGCACGAGTCGGCCGCCTGGATGGTGGTCGAGGAGGCCCGGGGTCGGTTCCGGACCGCCTGCGGGCCGTTGCTGCTCGACCTGCGAGTGGAGCCCTGCGACGGCGTGGTCCGGCTACGGGTCGAGGCGACGGCGGATCGAGAGGTCGAGGTGGCGCAGGTGGCGGTCGCGGGCCGGCCACTCCTGGCCGGTTCTGGAGCCGGCTGGGTGCTCTACAACGGCTATCAGTCCTGGGATCCCTCCGGGCACCTCCCGGCCGAGGGCGGACCCCGGGAGTCGTGGTGGACGATCGCGCTGGCGGACGGGAAGGGGACCGGTCTGGCCGCGGCGGCCGGCGAGGCGGCTCGTTGCTGCACACGGTTCACGTTCGAGCGAGGGACGCTCCGCGCCATCTGGCGCGAGGCGGAGACGCTGCAGGACTGGCCCGTCCTCTTCACCGCCGCCCCCGGTCGGCGCTGGCGCGGCGAGGATCTGCTCGTCGCCGCCGGTTCCGACGTCCGCGTCTGCCTGGCCGCGCTGACCGAGCGCCGGCCCCGGCCGGCTCCGATCCCCACCGGCTGGCTGAGCTGGTACCACTACGGTCCCTTCGTCAGCTGTGAGGACGTGCTGGCCAACTCCCGGTTCCTCGCCGCCGACCGCTATCGGCGTCTCGGCTACCGGCTGGTGCAGATCGACGACGGCTGGCAGGAGGCGTACGGGGATTGGCTCCCCAACGCCAGGTTTCCGGGCGGGATCGAGGCGGTGTGTCGGGAGCTGGACCGCCGGGGCCAGGTGCCGGGCATCTGGACCGCCCCCTTCCTGGTCAGCGCCGCCTCCGACCTCGCGTCCGAGGCGCCCGAGGACTGGTTCGTGCGCGACCCGCACAGCGGCGGGCGCGCCGTCGAGCCCCGTCATCGTGTGTTCGGCCCCATGTACGTGCTGGACGCGTCCCGACCGGCGGTGCAGCGGCACCTGCGCCGGCTCTTCGCGCGCCTGCGCTCGGCCGGGGTCCGCTACTTCAAGGTCGACTTCCTCTACGCCGGTGCGTACGCGGGCCTGGCGGCGCTGCGGGCGGGCCTGGCGGCGATCCGCGAGGGGGCGGGAGACGGATACCTGCTCGCCTGCGGGGCGCCGCTGCTGCCGGTGGTCGGCCTGGTCGAGGGGTGTCGGGTCGGGGCCGACACCGCCACCCCTCTGTACGACTTCGAGGCCGGCGTCTCCCGCCCCACCGTGTTCGGTGACGAGGTGGCGGCGGTGGCGCGTAACGCTGCGGCCCGACACTTCCTCCACACCTGGTTCCAGCTCGATCCCGACGTGGCCCTGGTAGGAGGCAACCTCTCGCTCTCGCAGGCCCGCCAGCTGGTGACGATCGCGGCCCTGTCCGGCGGCCCCTTCCTGGCCGGGGACGACCTCACCCACCTGCCGCCGGAACGGCTCGCCCTGCTCTCCAACCCCGAGGTGCTCGGCCTGGTGGGAGGGCGGCCCGCGGTTCCCGACTGGGAGCCCGACGGCCGCGACCTGCCGCCCTCGCACTGGCGGCGTGGGGACGTGCTGGCGATCTTCAACTGGTGCGCCGAGGAGCGGGAGGTCCCGGTGCGGGCACCGGGGGCGAGGGGAGCGCGCGACCTCTGGGAGCGCAGAGAGCTCCCCGATCTGCGCGGCGACGGGGTGCTGAGGGTGCCCGGTCACGACGTTCGCTTGCTTCGGGTCCGCTAGCGCGTACGCTGTAAGCGTGTCTCGGGTCATCCACCACCGCGTTCACGGGCTGCCGGCCGATCGTCTCGAGCGCCTCCACCGGCAGTTCGAGGACCTGGCCGGCGGCCGATCCTGGCGTGGCGATGCCCCGTGGGTGGCGAGCGACCGCTCGCGAGACCTCTTCGCCATGGAGTTCCTGCGCCACGTCCGGGAGGTGGAGGGGGACTCGGTGTCGGCGGCCGGGTTCATCCGGACGGGTGGCGACGAGACCGATGCCCTGGTGCTGGCCCTCTTCCTGCGGGACCTCAGCGCCGAGTACGGCGTCCGGGTGGTGTGGCGGGACGAGGACAACCCGCTGACCAAGCTGCGCTACCTCGAGTTCCGCCATGGCCAGCTGCCCTCCGGCAACTCGCTTGAGGAGATGCTGGCCCGCCGGGCCGTGATCAAGAAGGTGGACGGCCAGGCCATCACTTTCTATCCCCCGGCCCATCGCCTGAACCGGCACATCGCCGCCCGGCCGGCACAGTGGGGCTACGCGCTGTGCGGGCTCCGCGCCTACGCCCCCACCCTGCTCGAGGCGGAGAGCGAGGCGCTGAAGATCCTGCGGGCGATGAGGCACCTTGGGCGCTGAGCGGGTCGCCCTCCCCGGCCGGGGGACGTCCCTCCGGCCGAGCCCGGCCGGAAGGCGATGAGACGGACGGTGAGGATCCTCCCACCGGGGGCATGAGGGCGGTCGTCCAGCGGGTCCGGCGAGCCTCGGTGAGCTGGCGGGACGAAGACGGCGGCGAACGGTGCCATGACATCGGCCGCGGCGTGGTCGTGCTGGTGGGCGTCGGCCCCTCGGATGAGTCCGCCGACGCCGACCGGCTCGCCGACAAGGTCCTCGGGCTTCGCATCTTCCCCGACGACGCCGGCCGCTTCAACCTCAGCCTGGAGGACGTGCGCGGGGAGGCGCTGGTCGTCTCCCAGTTCACCCTCTATGCCGACGCCCGCCGTGGCCGCCGCCCGAGCTTCACCGGGGCTGCGCCCCCGGACCACGCGCGCCGACTCTGCGAGCGCTTCGCCGACCGCCTCGCGGCCCGTGGCGTCCCCACCCGGACCGGCGGCTTCGGCGCCCGCATGGTGGTGAGCCTGGACAACGAGGGCCCGGTCACCCTGGCCCTCAGCACCGATCCCTGGGAGACCCGGATCCATGCCTGAAGGGCACGTCATCGGGAGAAGGGGGCGCGCCGAGGCCGGGGAGGACTACCTCCGGCGGCACGCGGCCGAGATCGAGGCCGCGAGCGCGCGCATCCGGCCCTACGTGCGGCGCACGCCGCTCCTGACCACGGACCTCGACGGCGCCCTGCGGCTCAAGCCGGAGTGCTTCCAGCGCACGGGCTCCTTCAAGGTCCGCGGCGCCTTCAACGCCGTCCTCCAGCTTCGCCACCGGCGGCCCGAGGTGCCGGGCGTGGTCGCGGTCAGCTCCGGCAACCACGCTCAGGCGGTGGCGCTGGCGGCCAGGACGACCGGCATCCCGGCCGTGATCCTGATCCCGTTCGACGCCAACCCGGCGAAGGTGGCCGCCACCCGGGCGCTGGGCGCGGAGGTGATCCAGGAGGGGGTGACCTTCGAGAACCGCGAGGAACGATGCCGGCGGGTGATGGCCGAGCGCGGCCTGGAGCTGGTCCATCCCTTCGACGACTGGGACATCGTCCACGGCCAGGCGACCGCCGCGGCCGAGATGCTGGAGGACGATCCGACGCTGGGGACGATCGTGGTCCCGGTCGGGGGCGGGGGGTTGCTGAGTGGGACGGCGCTGGCGGCCAAGGCGCGGAACCCGGCCATCCGGGTGATCGGGGTCGAGCCGGAGGTGGCGGACGACGCCCGCCGGACGCTGGAGACGGGGCGCATCCAGCGACTGGAGCGGGCCCCCAGCACCCTGGCCGACGGCGTGCGGCCGGTGGCGGTGGGCGAGCGCACCTTCGAGGTGGCCGTGGAGCAGGGCCTGGTCGACGCCATCGTCACCGTGAGTGAAGAGGAGATCGCGGACGGTGTGAGGGCGGCCTGGCTCCGGTGCAAGCTGGCCCTGGAGCCGACCGGGGCACTGCCCCTGGCCGCCTTCCTGGCCGGGCGGGTGACGGCCGACGGGCGCCCGGTGGGCCTGCTCCTCTCGGGGGGCAACGCGGACCTCGGTCTGGTGGCTAGACTCCTGCAAGATCGATGATCCCGGTCAAGGAGATCATGACCACCGCCGTCATCAGCTTCCGCCAGGACACCCCGGTCGAAGAGATCGCAGAGCAGCTGACGCGGCATCGCATCAGCGGTGCCCCGGTGCTGACCGAGGACGGCTTCGTGGTGGGGATCGTCTCCGAGTCCGACGTCTTCGGCAAGCGGGGCGCGGTGGCCCGGGACATCATGTCCTCGGACGTGGTCTCCATCGGCGAGGACACGGGGATCGAGCAGGCGGCGCGGCTGCTCCTGGACCGGGGCATCCGGCGGCTCCCGGTGGTGGAGCGGGGCCGCCTGGTCGGGTTGCTCAGCCGTTCCGACGTGCTGGAGTTCTTCGCCACCAGGGTGTGGACGTGCGTCGCCTGCGGCCACGGCCAGCACGGGCTGGAGGCTCCGCCGCGCTGCCCCGTGTGTTCAGGGGAGGCGTTCCGTCTGGAGCGGGCGCATCCCCGCCAGTGACTCGAGGGGGGCAGGGGTGACGGTCGGTCTGAGCGCCAAGGCGTCGAGGTTCACGGAATCGGTCATCCGGGAGATGACGCGCATCAACCTGGCCCTTCACGGTCCCGAGCGGGCGATCAACTTCGCCCAGGGCTTCCCCGACTTCGAGCCTCCGCCGGAGATCGTGGAGGCGGCTCAGGCGGCGCTGGCCAGGGGCGGCGAGCACCACCAGTACGCCACCACCTGGGGGGCGGCGGTCCTGCGTGAGGCCATCGCCGCCAAGAAGACGGCGGAGTGGGGCCGGCCGGTGGATCCCGAGCGCGAGGTGACGGTCGCCTGCGGGGCGACCGAGTCGATGATGGCGGCCATGCTCGCCGTCGTCGATCCCGGGGACGAGGTGGTCGTGTTCGAGCCCTTCTACGAGAACTACGGGCCGGATTGCGTGCTGACGGGCGCCGAGACCAGGTACGTGCCCCTGCGCCCGCCGGACTGGGGCTTCGACCCCGACGACCTCCGCCGGGCCTTCACGCCCCGGACGCGGGCGATCGTGGTCAACACGCCGCACAACCCCACCGGCAAGGTCTTCTCCCGCGAGGAGCTGGAGCTGATCGCCCGGCTGTGCCAGGAGCACGACGCGGTGGCCATCACCGACGAGATCTACGAGCACCTGGTCTACGAGGGGGTACACGTGGCCATGGCCACCCTCCCCGGCATGGCCGAGCGCACGATCACCATCAGCGGCGCCAGCAAGACCTATTCGGTCACCGGCTGGCGGGTGGGCTGGCTGGTGGCGCCTCCGGAGCTGACCGACGGCATCCGCAAGGTGCACGACTTCCTGACCGTGGGCGCCGCCCATCCCCTCCAGGTCGCCGTGGCCGCCGCCCTGCGCTTCCCGCCCTCGTTCTACGACGCCCTGCTCGAGGAGTACCGGGAGCGACGGGCGCTCATCCTGGCCGGGCTGCGGGAGTGCGGCTTCCGGGTCCGGCCTCCGGCCGGGGCTTACTACGTGATGGCCGGCATCGACGGCCTGAGCGACCTCGACGACACCGCCTTCACCCGGTTCCTGATCGAGCGGGCGGCGGTGGCCACGGTACCGGGCTCCAGCTTCTACGCCACCCCTGGACTGGGCCGTCGCCAGGTCCGCTTCAGCTTCCCCAAGCGGCGGGAGACGATCGAGCGCGGACTGGCGGCGCTCCGCTCGGCCCTGATCGGCTGAGGCGAACCTCCCCGCCGCGCCCCGGTCCGGGCGGGGATCGACGGTCGGGCGGCCGCCGACCCGTCGTCCCACCGGAGTTCGCGGACGCGTTCCTCCCTTCTCGGGCGGGGTTCCCGACCTGGCCTCCCCGGCCTACCCTTCGGCCCATGGTCGACCTCCGGTCTCGTGCCCGGGGTGAGAACCCCGCGCTCCGGGCCAGCCCCTCACCGGCGCGACCGTGATCGTCCCGGCCCTGCGGCTCCTCCGGCGTCCCCTGCTCTGGGCCGTCATCGTCGAGACCGCCCTGGTGGCGGCGGCGGTCGGAGTGGGCTGGCGGATCGTCGTCGGACGCTCCGGTCCCGCCCCTCCGCCGGTGGCGCGCCCGGCCCCACCGCCTGCGCCCTCGCCCTCGAGCCTCCCCGCGCTGCCGGCCGTCAGCCCCGGGCCGAGCCCGGGGCTCCGGCAGGACCCGGGCTTCGTGCTCGACCAGATGGACACGCTGAACCGGATCGAGTCGGAGCTCGAGCGCCTGGAGTGGCGGGCGGTGGACGGCATCGCCCGTGCCATCCGCGCCTACCTGGAACGGGTCGTGCTGCCGGCCGTGAGCCCAGGGGACCGGGACGCGGGCTGAGGGCCGGCAACCGCGGTCGGTGTGCGGGGCGGGGCTCGCGGTGCCAAGATTGGGGTGATGGCGGAGAGGCCGGAGGCGGAGCGTTGGACCATCGATCCCGGGGTGCGCATCGGGCACGTGCACTTGAAGGTGGCGGACCTGGAGCGTTCCCTCGCCTTCTACTGCGGCCTCCTGGGGTTCGAGCTGGTCACCCGGTGGCGTGACCAGGCCGCCTTCATCAGCGCCGGTGGCTACCACCACCACATCGGCCTCAACACCTGGGAGAGCAAGGGGGGATCGCCGCCCCCGCGGGGCAGCACCGGCCTCTACCACCACGCCATCCTCTACCCGACCCGATCTGCGCTCGCTCGGGCGGTCAAGCGTCTGCTGGAGGCGGGATGGCCGCTCACCGGCGCCGCCGATCACGGCGTCAGCGAGGCGGTCTACCTGGACGACCCGGACGGCAACGGCGTGGAGCTCTACCACGACCGCCCGCGCGAGCAATGGCCCCGCTCACCCGCCGGCGAGGTGGTGATGTACACCCGTCCGCTGGACCTTGCCGGGCTGCTGGCCGAGGCCGACGGGCCCGGCGGTAGGTGAGGCCGGCACCGGCCGACGTCACCTCCGGGAGCGACCCAGCCCCCCGCGACCGCCTCCGGGCAGGGTGAGGAGCGCCACCAGGGCGCCGGCGGCGCAGAGCCCGGCCGCGACCAGGAAGACCTCGCGGTACTCCTGGAGCAGCGCTGCCCGGGTGCAGCCTTCGAAGGCGCGCAGCCGGGCCGACAGGTCGCCGGCCGGCGGGAGGACGCAGGGATGCGTCCTGAGGAGGCGCTGGAACTCCGCCAGCCCGAAGGTGGTGAGCGCAGCCAGCGCCAGCACCATGCCCGTCGTGCGCGAGAGCACGACCAGGCCGCTGGCGAGCCCGTGCTCCTCGCTCCGGGCCAGGTCGAGGACGGCGACCGTGAGCGGCGCGATCAGGAGCCCGAAGCCGGCGCCGCAGGCGGCGAGCTCGGCCGAGGCCGGGGAGGCCGGAGCGGTGGGCTCGTGCGTCCCCCAGGACGACATCAGGGCGAAGGCGGTGGCGGAGAGGACGAGGCCGGCGCCCGCCGTCCAGCGCTTGCCGAGGCGCCCGGTCAGCCAGCCGCCCAGCGCCGCTCCCACCGGTAGCCCGACCAGGAGGCGGGAGAGGAGGAGGCCCGAGTCCAGCGTGCTCAGCCCGAACGCCCCCCGGGCCAGCACGGGCACGTCCACCAGGGCGACCATCAGCGCGCCCCCGGCGAGCAGGTTGGTCGAGAGGCCCCCCCAGAACGCGCGCGCCCGCAGCAGCCGGGCCGGGATCAGCGGGGAGAGCCGCCGGACCTGGTGCCAGGCGAAGGCGAGCAGGGCGGCCAGGGCGGTCAGGCCCAGGGGGAGGGCGGCGCCGTTGAGCGGGCGCGATTCAGGGGCGTCGGGATAGAGGGCCAGCACGGCCAGGCCGAGCCCCCCGCCGAGCAGGATCGCCCCCGGCCAGTCGATCCCGGCGGTTGCCGGCGGCGGGTGGGCCGCGCCGGACGAGGTGCCCGATCGGCGGCCAAGCCAGAGCCCGGCCACCGCCATCCCCCCCAGGGGCAGGTTGAGCCAGAACACCCCGCGCCACCCGCCCAGCGCCGCCGCCAGCGCCGCCCCGTACAGCGGCCCCACCGCGCTGCCCGCCTCCTGCAGGGCCGAGATGGTCCCGACCAGCGGGCCCCGGGTCCCCGGAGCGGAGAGGTCGGCGGCCAGGGCCAGGGTCAGCGGAACCAGCGCCCCCCCACCCAGCCCCTGCAGCACCCGGCCCGCGACCAGCCAGGCGAGCGAGCCGGAGAGCGCGGTCAGGGTCGAACCGAGGAGGAAGACGCCCATCGCCACGGCGTAGGCCGGCGCTCGCCCACGGTGGTCGGAGTAGGTGCCCAGGAGCGGCATGGCCACCACGTAGCCGACCAGGAACCCGGTCACGATCGGGGTGGCCGCCTGCGGCTGATCCACCGGGACGCCGGTGGCGGCCATCATCTGGGGGAGCAGGGTGACCACCGCATAGGCGTCCACGGCGGCCAGGAGCAGGCCGGCGGCGGCCGGCCAGAGCGCCCGCCGGCCGAGGGTGCCGGCCAGGGCCGGCCGGGCCGGGGACCGGGGCGCGGTTCCCGGCGGCACCGCTCAGGCCGGGGCGCTGATCGCCACCGGCTGGTCGAAGCCGTGGAGATCCGCCTGCACCCGCTGGCTCCCACCCCGTCCCAGGAGCGGCCCGGAGAGGACCACGCGGCGCGGGAGGTGATCGCGCCGGCCCGCCCATACCGTGGCCGTGACCTCCCCCGCCGGCGTGATCCCGCCCAGCAGGCCGCCCAGCTGTGCCGCCGCGTAGCCGGCGCTCACCTGATCGCAGTCCTGGTCGCCCACCCGGGCGGTGCCCAGGTAGCGGGGATGGGCGCCCCGAGCCAGGACGGCCGGCAGCCCCGTCCGGGGATCGAACAGCCGGGAGACGTCGGGGACCCGGGAGGCCTCGGAGGCGGGCAGCTCGGTGAAGGTCGAGAAGGGCAGGCGCAGGAAGACGTGGCCGTCGAGGGTGATCACCCTCAGGTCGACGAGGAAGTCGCCCTGCCGGACCTTGAAGGTGGTGTCGCTGGCGTCCGGCAGCCGGATCCTGGAGCTGGCCGAGGACAGGGTCAGGCCCTGGATCACGATCCCGGGTCCGAAGCTGATGTCGGCGCTGAGCGTGCGCAGCCCGGCCAGCGCCCGTCCGGTCGCGCGCAGCACCTGGGCGGGGTCCGGGGTCGAGGGCGCGGGCCCGGAGCAGGCGGTCAGGACCAGGACGGCGAGCGCCGCCGCCAGGTGACGTCCGATCCGGGGTCGGGCGGCCATCGTGATCCGGGCTGGCATCCCATCAACTCCAGGCACCGCCGGGGCGGCGGAAGTGACAACGATCCCGGGCTCCGGCCGTCACGAGGGCGGATCGACCAGGACGCCGGGGTTCATCACCCCGGCCGGATCCAGAGCCCGCTTCGCCGCCCGCAGCGCCTCGGCGAACGGGGCCGGTCGCTGTCGGTCGTACCAGGGGCGATGATCGCGCCCGACGGCGTGGTGGTGGGTGATGGTGCCGCCCAGGCGGAGCAGCGCCTCCGAGGCCGCCTCCTTGATCGCGGCCCACTGCTCCAGCTCGGACCCCGGCCGGCCCGGGGCCACCACCGTGTAGTACGGCGCCGGGCCGTCGGGGTACACGTAGGCGAAGCGACAGGAGACCAGACCCCGGCCGCAGACCTGCTCGACCGCCCGCCGCGTGGCCTCCAGCACCCCGGCGTGGAACTCGGGGAACCGGTCCCAGGTGACGGCGGTCTCGAAGGTCTCGTTGACCAGCCCCAGCCGGACCATGGCGTCGTGCAGGTGACCGCCGCGGATGAACACCTCCCGCCAGCGGCCGGCCGCTCCCGCCCGGGCGCCGGGCCGGTCCGGGGCGCCGGCCGCCTCCTCGGCGGCCACCGTGCCCCGGTGTCCACGACAGATCTCGATCGCCCGTGCCAGCCAGGGGTCGAGCGGGTGGTCGGCTGACTCGAAGCCGACGATGAGGAGCGAACGGGAGCCGTCGCCAACCCCGGCGACCACCGTCTCGGTGGGGTCGAGCAGACGGCAGTTGGCGGGCCAGAGGCCGGACTGGGCGAGTTCGCGCGCGGCCTCGGCGGCCTCGACGAAAGACGCGAACGTGACCGAGGCCGAGGCCCGGAAGCGGGGCCGGTCCTGGAGCCGCATCCAGGCTCTGGTGATGACCCCCAGGATGCCCTCGGAGCCGATGAAGAGACGGTCGGGCGACACGCCGGCGCCGTCGCCGGGCAGCCGCCTGGTCTCCAGCGCCCCGCGCGGGGTGAGCACCCGCAGGCCCTCGACGAACTCGTCGATGTGGGTGAAGAGGGTGGCGTAGTGGCCGCCGGAGCGGGTGGCGATCCAGCCGCCCAGCGAGGAGAGCTCGAAGGACTGGGGGAAGTGCCGGAGGGTGAGGCCATGGGGGCGGAGCCGGTCCTCCAGGGCCGGCCCCAGGATGCCGGCCTCGATCAGCGCCGCCCGGGAGGCACGGTCGACCTCGAGCACCCGCGACATCCGGCGCAGGTCGACCGAGACCGCGCCGCTGTAACCGTCGCCGACGTCGGGCTCGATGCCGCCCACGACCGAGGAGCCGCCCCCGTAGGGCACCACCGCCACCCGGGCGCCGGTGGCCCAGTCCAGGACCGCCGCCAGTTCCTCCTCGTTCCCGGGGTAGGCGACGAAGTCGGGAGGGTGGGCGTACTCGCGGCGCAGGCCGCGCACCAGGTCGCGGTAGGACTTGCCCAGGGCGTGCTCGGCGCGGTCCCGGGCCGCGTCGGAGGAGAAGGGCGCCAGCCCCGCCGGCGGCCGCACCCGGGGCGGCCGGAGCCGGAGCTCCTCGAGGCGCGGGGGCGAGGCCACCCTCGGCTCCAGCGTCCCCAGCTGTGGTCCGATCCGGACCGCGAGCGCCCGGATCTCGTCCTCGCCCAGGCCGTCGCCCTCGTATCCCCAGCCCCAGAACTTGCGCCGCCGTCCCGGTGCTCCGTCCGCGTTCACCCAGAGCCTCCTCCTGTCCCCCGATGGTAGGTCAGGGATCCCAGGTCGAGCTCAGACCTGGTCGGGCAGCCGCTGCCGGAGTTCGAGCACGGGCCGGAACAGGTCGCCGTGGCGGGCGACCCGGTCCAGCACCTGGCCGGCGGTGAAGACCAGCCGCTCGGGATCGCCGGTCCGGGCGCAGTCCTCCACCTCCCCCCAGCCCACCGGCGTGGAGACGGTCGGCCGCGGGCGGGCCCGGAGCGAGTAGACGGCCACCATGGTCCGGTCCGGGTCGTTCTGGCTCCAGTCGACCAGGACCTTGCCGGCGCGCAGCGCCCGGCGCTGGCGGTGGACCACGAGCTCGGGCTGCTCTCGCGCCAGCCGCTCGGCGAGGCTCCTGGAAACGCGCTTGGTGTCCTCGTAGGTGGCCGGCCGGTTCAGGGGCACGTAGACCTGCAGGCCCTTCGAGCCCGAGGTCTTGCAGAGCGCCTGGAGCCGGTGCTCGGCCAGCCGCCGGCGCAGCTCCAGCGCCACCCGGCAGCACTCGACCACGCTCGCCGGTGGTCCCGGATCGAGGTCGAAGACCATGGCCCCGGGACGCGAGGGAGCCCGGCGGCGGGAGAGCGGGACGTGCAGCTCGACGGCGCCCAGTTGGGCGATCCACACCAGGGTGGCGGGGTCCTGGACGAGACAGTACTCCAGGTAGCGGTCGGTGCTCTCGGTCCAGATCCTGGTGGTGCGTACCCACGACGGACGGTGCCCGGGGCAGCTCCTCTCGAAGAACATCTCGCCGTCGATGCCGTCGGGATAGCGCTTCATGGTCAGGGGGCGGTCCCGAAGGTGGGGGAGGAGCACGTCGGCCACCTGGGTGTAGTAGTCGATCATCTGGCCCTTGGTGAAGCCGGTCTGGGGCCAGAACACCTTGTCCAGGTTGGTGAGCCGCAGCTGGTGCCGGCCCACCCGGACCGTGGCCGTCTCGCCCTCGGCGCGGCTCACGTCGGGCGCTCCCACACCACCTGCCTCGCGTCCTTGTCCGTGCGCAGGCCCTTGAAGGCCCCGGCCCGGATCTGGCCCTGCCGCGTCCACTCCGCGAACGCGAACTCGCCCACCAGCCTGGGCTCGACGAAGTGCGCGCCGGGGGGCGGCCGGCCGGCGTCGAAGGGCGAGCGGTCGCGGGCCAGGGGGGCCATGAGCCGCGCCAGCCGCGCCAGGTCCGCCTCGGTGAAGCCGGTCCCCACCTGGCCGGCGTAGACCAGGCGGCCGCCCTTCCGGTAGCCGACCAGGAGCGCCCCGGGCCGGCCCCGCCGCCGGCCCCGGCCCTCGGCCCAACCGCCGATCACCAGCTCCTGGCCCAGCCGGCCCTTGACCTTCAGCCAGGCGCCGGTGCGAAGGCCCCGCTCGTAGACGCTGTCCGTGCGCTTGGCCACCACGCCCTCCAGCCCCATGCGCCGGGCGCCCTCCAGCATGGCCCGTCCCTCCGCCTCCCCCCGGCGGTGCTCGGGCGTGCGCCACGCCGGCCCCCGCAGGTCGAGGTCGAGGAGCAGCCGCCGTCGCTCCAGGTAGGGCAGCCCCATCAGCGGGCGTCCGTCGAGGTGGAGGAGGTCGAAGGCCAGGTAGCAGACGGGCGTCTCCCGCATCCGGCGCCGCACGTCGTCCTCGGCGGTGAGGCCGATCCGCTGCTGCAACCGCTGGAAGCGGGGAACGCCGTCCTGGTCCAGGGCCACGATCTCGCCGTCGAGCACGACGGCGTGGGCTCCGAGCGCCTCGCCGAGCGGGCCCAGCTCCGGGTAGCGGTGGGTGAGGTCCTGCTGGTGGCGGGAGACGACGCGGAAGCGGCCCGGACGGGCGAAGACGATCGCCCGGACCCCGTCCCACTTGAACTCGTGGGCCCAGTCACCGCCGCGGGGGAGCTCTGAGGCCAGGCGGGCCAGCATCGGCCGTATCCTCTCCGGCATCTCCGCGCCGGACCGGGTCGTCCGGGCGGGCGCTCGCGTCCGGGCGCCCGCGGCCGGCCCCGGCGCGGCATCCTCCACCTCCGCCCCCGGATCGGTGACGTCCCGCCGGGAACGGTGGTCCCGCAGGCCGGACATGCCTCCAAGGTACCGGTCCCGGGTCGGGCGTGCCGCCGGCCCGGCGGCCGCTTCCCACGCGGTCCGGGTCGCTGGTGGGAACCCGGAGGCGGGTCGAGGACGGGTCCCGGGACCGGTCGGGTGCTGCGGCTTCCCGGTGGCGCGAGCCCGCTACGACCGCGAGCTGGAGCCGGTGGAGGTCCGGCAGACCTCTACGAGCCTCCCTCCCGGTGGCGGTCCGCTCGCCGAGGCTCCCACCGGGTCCGCCTTCACCCTCGAGGCCAGATGGCTGGCCAGGCATCCGCGAACCGTCCGCCTACCGCCGGCGGCGCACTCCCTGACCGACCCGGCGCCTACGGCTGCTTCCGGTCCACGTCCCGGGTGCTGGCCGCCTGGGAGCGGACGCTGGAGATGGCGCCGGCGCCCGAGGCGCCGGTTGCCTCCGGTGCCCGACCGGGGCCGGGGACGTCACCATCGGCCATACTCGAGGACGTGGAGGCGCTCTGGCCCTGGGCGGTGGTGACGGCGCTGGGGCTCTACCACGGCGCCAATCCGTCCCTGGGCTGGCTTTGGGCGGCGACGCGGGGATCGTGGGAGCGCAGCCGACGGGCGGCGGTCGTGGCCGCCCTCCCCATGGCGGCGGGGCATACGACGGTGGCCGCCCTGGGGGTGTCGGCGGCGGCGGTCGCGCTGGCGGTCGCCCCGCCGCCGGTGGTGTGGCTGGGCACGGCGGGTACGTTGCTGGTCTTCGGTCTGGCTCGGATGGCCTGGATGCCGCCGCGTCGCGGGGGATCGGGGATGTGGGCGGGTCCGTGGGCGCTGGCCCGGTGGGCGTTCGCCGTGTCCGGGGACCGGGGGACGGCCCTCGCCCTGGCGGCCCTGGTGGTTCTGCGGCCGGGACCGTCGGCCCTCCCGGCCATGGGCCGGGAGGCACTGATGGTCGTGGTCTACGGCCTTTCCCTCTCACTCGTCCTGCTCGCCGCGGCGGCGTGGGCCGCCCGCTGGCGGCGTGCCCCCGGCCTCCACCGCTGGTGGGTCAACCTGGACGTGGTCTGGATCTGCGGGTTCCTGGGCGCGGGCCTGCTCATGCTGTTCCGGTGAGGCGGGTGTGACCGTGGAGCTGCGATGGTCGCTCGATCCCTCGGTCGGGGTGGGGGTCCTCGCCCTTGCCGCCGCCTACGCGTGGCTCGGCCGCGGCCGTCTCGACCGGGCTCGGCGGGCCGTCTGGCTGGGGGCCGGTCTGGCCACCGTCTGGCTCGCCCTGGAGTCCCCCCTGGATGCGCTGGCCGACGACGTGCTCCTGAGCGCACACATGGCTCAGCACGTGCTCCTGGGGATGGTGGCGCCGGCGCTGATGCTGCTGGGCCTCTCCCCCGCCATGGCCGCGTGGCTCGCCCGCCGGATGCCGGGCCTGCGCGCCCTCACCGAGCCCATGCCGGCCATGATGATCATGCCCACGGTGATGATCGCCTGGCACGCCCCGGTGCTGTACGGCATGGCCCTGGAGTCGGAGCAGTTGCACGTCGTCCAGCACCTCACGCTGATCGGAGGCGGGCTCCTCTTCTGGTGGCCGGTGATGGAGGCCACCGCGGCCCAATCCTTCCAGCGCCTCGGTCCCCGTGGCCGGCTCGGCTACCTGCTGATGATGACGGTGCCGGTGGGGGGGATCGGGCTGACCCTGCTCCTGGCCCCGCAGCCGGTCTACGCCTTCTACCGGGCGGCACCGCGCCTGGCCGGCTGGTGGACGCCGCTGGCGGACCAGCGACTCGCCGGCGGCCTGCTGCTCACCCTGGGCGAGGGAATCATCGTCCTGGCCGCTGCCCGCCTCCGGCTCCGGGGTCTCGCCCGCCGGCCGGCCCCGGTTCGCTCGGCCTGAACCACCCCCCGGGGCGGTCGCGGGTGTTCAGGGTCCTTCGCGGTGTTCGATCATGGCCACGATCTCGGAGTCGGCGCGCAGCCCGGCCGCGATCCGGCGGAGCACGCTCCGCTCGAGCAGGGGCAGGTCACTGCGGGACATCTGCTCCACGCGTCGAGACGCCTGCCGGAGCATGGTCGCGACGTCTCCGATCCCCGGCTCGCCCCGGGCCTCGGCCAGGAACCACTCCACCGGTCGCCCCAACCGCTGGGCGATCTGCTCCAGCACGATCCGCGACGGACGTGCCAGCCCGGACTCGAACTGGTGCACCGCCGCCCGCGAGCAGATGCCCTGCGCCACCTCGGCCAGCGACATCCCTGCCGCCTTCCGAGCCTCGCGCAGGTGCTCCGGGCGGATGGAGACGCCCGGTCCATGACGCCCACGCCGCTCAGCCATGGGCCCACATCGTCCGCGTCACGAGTCGATGCTCGGCGATCGCCGCTCGGCGCTCGTCACCCCCAGCATACGGGGCGCGCTCCGAGGCCGGCGGGCGGGTCGCTGGTGGGAGACGCCGTGCTCAAGCACGCCGCAGGACCCATCGGTCCATTCGCTCCTGCAAGAGCTTCCGCCACCCCGGCTCCGGCGAGGCGGCGGGCGGGCGAGCGCCGTGGAGCACGTGGGCGCGGATGACCTCCGGTTCGCCCCAGGTCCGGATGTCCCAGCCGTCCACGGCGCGATAGAGCGCACGTGTGATCAGCCCGCTCTGGACGACGTACCGGACGCGCGCGGCGCCGCCCAGGATCCAGGTGTCGAATTCTCCGTCGGACACGGCCGGCAGCAACGCCACCGGCTGGCTGGCCGGCGCGACCAGCTGGGCCGTGCTCATGGACGCCACCTGCCGGAGGCTCGAGACGGTGACGGCGCCAGGCAGCGCAGGAGGTCGCGGACCAGGCCGGCCCGAGGCCGGCCCTCGGCCACCGGCCGGCGCGCTCCCGGCAGGGGGCCGTGTCGGCGAAGGTCCGGCATCGCGCCGGCCCGCGGGCCGATGCTCCCCTCGTCGCAGGCAGGGCAGCAGGCGAAGCGCTGGCGGCGCCGGATGACGGTTCTCCGTGTCCGCACCCCGCAGACCGCGCAGCACTGGAGAGGTCCGAGGACGCTCATCATCATCTCCTCCCTCCAGGGGGCGCACGTCGCCCGCCCGCTCGGTCGCACGGGAGTTCCATGCTCACCCTTCCAGCCTGGTCGCCCCGACGGGGTGGGCGCGGGCCTCGCCGTCGACACAGCGCTCGTGGTCACGACGTCACGACCACCAGGACCAGCCGATGCGTGCAGCTGGCATTGTCGGTATCCATAGGTACTGCCAGTGCCACAGGGTATACAGGATCTTGAGTGGAGGTCAAGTCTTCTTGCCACCTGGCCGTGTGCAGCCCCGCCCACCGCCTCCCCACCCGGACCGGCGCCCCTCCGGCGCAGAGCGGCCCGCGGCTCTGGCTGAGTGCGTCGCGTCAACTGATGGTGTCAATATCGAATGTGCTTGACGAACCAGTGTCACTAGGCGCAAGGTTTCCTTCACGTAATTCGATCGACTCACGGGACGTGACGAGGGGATTGGCATGGCGCACCGGGGTGGCGGGCCGGAGGGCCCGATCGATGTGGTATGGATGCTGTACTCGAGGCTGGCGAAGATCGTCGAACGGCTGGACCGGTTGACCGAGTCGAGCGACCCCGTGTCCGAGGGGTGTGGGACGTGGTCACGCCCGCGGTTGCAGGTGGTCGAGGACGACCCCACGGTGGTGATCCTGACCACCTCCCGGCCGCACCCCCCCGAACCCTGTGACCCGGACCTGCGACCGTCCTGTGGAGGTCCCGCGCTCGTGATCGAGGATGGCGTCGGCGGCTGACGCCGCCGACACCGCCCCCAGCCGGTCCCGGGGTCGATCCAGGGGACGGGAAGGGGAGGCGGACATCTGCCATACTAGAGTGCGAGCCGCCCTCCCGAGCCCGGGCGGCACCCGTGGAGGAGACGGTCGATGACATCCTTCTTCGTCCTCGATCCCACCGGTCGCCCGGAGGGCGGGCGGGCCACGCTCGCGCCCCGCCCCCGAAGCCTCGCCGGCCTGACCCTCGGCCTCCTGGACAACCGGAAGCACAACGCCGGCGTGCTGCTGGCCGAGCTGGGTCGTCTCCTCGTGGCCCGTCACGGGGTGGGTCGGGTGGTGGACGTCCAGAAGCCCCACTTCGGTCTCCCGGCGCCGGCCGAGATCGTCGAGCCGCTGGCCACGGAGTGTGACCTGGTCGTCACCGCCATCGGGGATTGAGGATCCTGCAGCGCGGCCAGTGTGGCCGACGGCATCCAGTTCGAGCGGCGGGGTGTGCCCGCCGCCGTGGTCTGCACCGATGCCTTCTCGAGCAGCGCGGGTGCGATGGCGCGGCTCCAGGGTCTCCCTGAGTATCGGTACGTGGTGACCGAGCACCCGTTGAGCAGCCTCGCGCCGGCGCAGGTGGGGGAACGGGCGGCCCGAATCCTCCCCGAGGTGGTGGCCGTCTTGAGCGGCCGGCGGTGAGGACGGTCCCCTTCGATCCGGAGTCGGCGCGCAAGGCCATCGAGTACTGCTACGAACAGGGCTGGACGGACGGTCTGCCCGTCGTCCCGCCCTCGCCGGAGGCGGTGCAATCGTTCGTGCAGGCAGCTGGACGCGAGCCCGGGGAGGTCATCGGCCGGATGGAGCACCTCGATCGTGCCTGCACGGTGCAGCTGGCCGCGATCAACGCGGTCATGGCCGGCTGTCGCCCGGAGCACTTCCCCGTCGTCCTGGCGGCGTGGGAGGCCCTGCGAGACGAGGGCTCGGCCTTCGGCGGCGGCTGGCAGAGCACCACCGGTCCCGCCCCGCTCCTGATCGTCAACGGGCCGGCGCGGCAGCGCCTGGGGTTCAACGGCGGAGGCAACGTGTTCGGCCCCGGGTTCCGCGCCAACGCCACCGTGGGCCGGGCCATCCGGCTGATCCTCATGAACGTGTTCGGGCTCGAGCCGCAGGTGCTCGACCAGTCGACCCAGGGCACCCCCGGCAAGTACACCCTGTGCATCGCCGAGAACGAGGAAGAGAGTCCCTGGGAGCCGCTCCACGTCGAGCACGGGCATCCCCCGGAGAGCAGCGTCGTGTCCGCGATCATGGTCCGCGACACGGCCCACATCGACAACCGCCACACCGCCGACCCGGACCACCTCCTGGCCGATGTGGTGGAGGCGGTCTCGCGGAGCGGCACCTTGATGCGCCCCACCACCCACGCGATCGTGGTCCTCGGCCCCGAGCACGCCCGGCTCCTCTCCCGCGCTGGCTATTCGAAGGCGGACGTGCGCCGATACCTGTGCGAGCACTGTGGTCGCTCCCTCCGGGACCTCCGGCGCACGGGCCGGGGCGCCGTCGACGATCGGGGCTGGCTGGCGCCCGAGGGCTCGGCGACGGCCGCCCACGCCTGGTCGCGGCTCGACGACGACCACTTCGTGAGGATCATCGCCTCCCCGGACGACGTGGTGATCGTGGTCGCGGGCGCCGGCAACGCCGGCGTGTCCACGGTCTGTGCCGCCTTCAACGCCTTCACCCCGCGGCGGTTGCCGGGTATGAGCGTGATCCGGGAGGCTGGGCTCCCCCGCGGCGGCTGAGTTACGGGCCACGTGGGTGGCCGGAGGGCGGGCCGGTCCGGGCCGACCGCCTCCGGCGGTCGTCTCCCCGCCCCTCGCCGCAGGAAGCCAGCGCCCACCGGTGTTGATCGTTTCGCGCAATCAACCGCGACATCTTGACTGAATCGAGCAAACCGTCGACGATAGAGGGTGGAACCACCGTGTTTCGGAGACGTTGCTGAGTGGAACGCGCACGGCGTGCCGGTCGGGCGGGACGGGAGCGGCGGGAGCTGATCCTGGCCGAGGTCCGGGCCGGGAACGGGCACGTGGAGGCACTGGCCGAGCGGCTGGACGTGTCCGTGGCGACCATCAGGCGCGACCTCCGCCGCCTCGTGGAGGAGGGACGGATCACCCGGACCTACGGCGGTGCGGTGGCGAGCCCGCGGGCCCTCGAGCTCACGCTGGAGGAGAAGGAGCTCAGCTACCGACGTCAGAAGGACGCCATCGCCCGGCTGGCGGCCGGGCAGGTCACCGAGGGCGAGGTGATCATCCTCGACGCCGGCACCACCACCGGCCGGCTGGCCTGGCATCTGCGCGAGCGTCGAAACCTGACCGTTGTCACCAACGGGCTCAGCGTGCTGCTCGCGCTGCGCGACGCCGATGGGGTGGAGGTGGTCGTGCTCGGCGGCCAGCTGCGTCACGTCAACCAGGCCCTGATCGGCGGCCTGGCCGAGGCCAACCTCCGGCAGGTGATGGCGGATCGCGTCTTCCTCGGCGCCGACGGCCTCGCCCCCGACCGGGGGCTGAACTGTCCCACCCTGGCCCAGGCCACGCTCAAAGGGCTCATGCTCCACCGGGCGCGGGAGGCCTACGTGGTCGCCGACCACTCCAAGCTGGTGAGCTGGCGGTTCCCCTACGTGACGCCGCTGGACCGGCCCTGGACGCTCATCACCGACGATCAGGCCGCTGCGCACCTGCTCCAGCCCTACCGGAACCGGGGGGTGGGGGTGGAGCTGGCCGAGGTCGGCGACCGGGAGGCCGGCCGGTGACCGGCGTCTGCCACATCGGTGTCCTGGCGGACGACCTGACCGGCAGCCTGGCCTCGGCGGCGAGGCTGGTGGCCCGGGGTCTCCACCCGGCCATCCTCTGGGAGCGGCGGTCCCCGGGCGCGGAGCACGATGCCCTGGTCGCGGACATGCGGACCCGCGACCGGCCGATCGAGCCGATGGAGGCGGCCGGCGGGTGGGGGGCCTTCCTGCGCGACCTCGGCTGCCGCCACCTGGAGCTGCGGAGCGACAGCACGCTCCGGGGCCACACGGCGCTCGAGCTTCGCGGGCTGCTGTCCGGGGCCGGGCTGGAGGACGCCTGGGTGGTCGCCGTGCCGGCCTTCCCCGACGCCGGGCGGGTGACGCGTGGGGGCCGGCAGCGCCTGGCCGGCGTCTCGACCCCGCCCGGGTTCGACGTCGACGTGGCCGCGGTGCTCTTCCCCGGCCAGCTCGCCGCCGGGATCGGGCTCGGGACCGTCGAGCGCGGCGCGCCGGCGATCGTGGCCGAGGTGGAGGCGGCGGCGGCCCGGGGCGTCCGCCGGTTCGTGGTCGACGCCACCTGCGAGCAGCACCTGGCCGCCGCCGCCGAGGCCGTGGGGCTGCTGGAGGCCGCGGGCAGACGGCTGGTGACGATCTCGCCCGGAGCCTGGCTCCGCTACCACCCCGCCCGGGCGCGACCCCCGGCGTTCCTGCTCCTGGTGGTGGCCAGCCCGTCCGAGCAGAACCGGGCCCAGCTCGCCGCGCTGCTGGACGGCCCCCGGCCGGCGGTCGTGGTCGACTCCGAGCGGCCGCTCGTCGACTGGTCCGGGCTCCGTGACGGAGCGCTGATCGTGGTCGAGACCGTGCGCTGCGAGACCTACCGGGAGCGGGCGGCGGAGGAGGCGGCGCGGCTGGCGGCCGGTCTCCTCGCCCGGGCCCACAGGCGTGGCTGGCGCTGCGGGGGGGTCGTGGTCAGCGGCGGCCACGCCGCCTCGTGCCTGGTGGACGCCCTCCGCGCCCGAGCCGTGGTGCCGGTCGGAGAGCTGGCCCCACTGTGCCCGCTGGGCGTGCTCCGGGGAGGGCGGTGGGACGGCCTTCCCATGGCCACCAAAGGCGGCCTCGTCGGCCATCCGCAGACCCTGATCCAGATCATCGAAACCCTGGAGGAGAAGGAGCCATGGCAGATCCCCGCCCGCTGATCGCCATCACCATGGGGGACCCGGCCGGGATCGGGCCGGAGATCCTGGTGAAGGCGCTCGACGAGGGCTCTGCGTTCGAGCGGCTACGGCCGCTCACCGTGGGCGACGCCTCCGTGCTCGAGCTCGCGGTGCGGGGCTGCGGCGCGGGGCTCGAGATCCGGCGGGTCGGCGGCCCCGAGGAGGTCACCGGGGAGCCGGGCCGGCTCGAGGTCCTCGACCTGGCCAACGCGGCCGGGGTGCGCCCGGGCCGGCTGGACCCGCGCGCCGGGCGGGCCGCGGTGGAGTGCGTGCAGACGGTCTGTGAGCTGGCCCGGCGGGACGCCATCGACGGGATCGTGACCTGCCCCCTCAACAAGGAGGCCATCCGCGCCGCCGGCTTCCCCTTCCCCGGCCATACCGAGATGCTCGCCGACCTGCTGGGCGTGCCCCGGGCCTCGGTGTTCACGGCCTTCATCCTGGACCGCCTGCGCATCTTCTTCCTCACCCGCCACCACTCCCTGCGCGAGGCCATCGAGCGGATCGACACCGAGCTGGTGGTCGCCGGCCTGCGGCGCGTCGACGAGCTGAGCCGCCAGATCGGGATCGCCGCCCCCCGGATCGCGCTGGCCGCCCTCAACCCGCACGCCGGAGAGAACGGGCTGCTGGGTGCAGAGGAGAAGGTGGTGCTGGCGCCGGCGGTGGCCGAGGCGCGACGACAGGGCGTCGACGTCAGCGGCCCGGTACCGGCCGACGCGGTCTTCTTCCAGTGCCGGGAGGGACGGTACGACGCCGTTCTCTCCCTCTACCACGACCAGGGACACATCGCCGCCAAGACCGTGGACTTCTTTGGAACCGTGAGCGTCACGCTCGGCCTGCCGTTGATCCGCGCCTCCGTCGATCACGGCACGGCCTTCGACATCGCGGGCAAGTGGGTGGCCGATGCCAGGGGACAGGTGGCGGCCCTGCGGGTGGCGGCCGAGCTGGCCCCCTTCGTCCTTGCCCGCTCGCGCGTCTGACCGCGAGTCGAGATCGGGCGGAGGCGAAGAGCAAAGAGGAAGAGAGGGAGGAATTCGGAGATGGCACAGGAGCAGACGTTGAGCATCCCCCTCGGGGAGCGCATCAGGCGAGCGACCCAGGACTACTACCTCGTCTACCTGATGGTCCTGGCCGTGGCCGGTTGGACGCTTTCGTCGTACGACTTCAACCTGCTCGTCAACGCCTTTCCCAACATCGCCGCCGACATGCACCTGTCGGCCACCCTGGTGGGCCTGCTCGGCTTCGTGATCTACGCGTCCATGTTCGTGATCACCCTGTTCGTCGGCTACGGGATGGACACGTACGGACGTAAGTTCATGTGGCAGTGGTGCCTGGTGGGAACGGCGGTGTTCACCGGGCTCACGTTCTTCGTGCAGAACTTCGTGGAGCTGGCGATCACGCGGTGCATCGCCAGCGGCTTCGGGATCGCGGAGCTGAGCATTGCCGTGACCCTGGTCAACGAGCAGGTCCCGGCCAGGGTGCGCGGCTTCCTGTACTCGGTGGTCCAGGGTGGCTGGCCGCTGGGGGTCTTCCTCTCCTCGTTCGTCTACCTGAACGTCATCCGCTTCGGCTGGCGGACGGTGTTCGCCTTCGGCTTGATCCCCATCGTGGCCGTGATCGTGGGCCGCATCTTCATCCGGGAATCGCCCCGCTGGCAACACCTGACCGAGGTCAAGCAGGCGCTGCGCAAGGGCAACCAGGAACTCGTCGACCAGCTCCTGAAACGGTACGAGGTCGACGTCGAGGAGGCGCAGAAGGTCACGGTTCGCCAGATCTTCGCCACGCCGGGATACGTCCGGCGTCAGCTCACGCTGCTCACGGTGGTGTGGCTGGCGTATGCGAGCAGCTGGGTCGCGACCAACGTCTACATCACCTACTGGCTGGTCAGCTACCGGGGTTGGTCCGCCACCGAGGCGAGCACGCTGCTGCTCGTTTCGAGTGGCATCGGGTACTTCTTCTACCTCTTCGGTGGCCTGCTCGGTGAGTTCTTCGGGCGGCGCGAGGTGCTCATCGTCACCGGCGCGCTGACCGCGCCCCTGAACCTCCTGTTCCTGTTCGTCCACGGCTCCGGCTGGCCGGTCTGGTTGCTGTACTTCTTCATCTACCAGGCGACCAACGGAACCTGGTCCGGGGCCGGGTACGCCTACTGGGCCGAGAGCTTCCCGACCCGTTGCCGCGGGACCGCGGTCGGCTTCCTGGGGGCGATGTTCGCCCTCGGGCTGATCATCGGGACCGGCATCTGGACGCTGCTCATCGGCCCCTTCGGGCCGGTGACGACCTGGGTCGTGGTGGCCGTGGTCCTGGCCGTGGGCCAGTACCTCACCCTGCTCCTCCGGCGCATCCCGCCCCACCGGGAGCTGGAGGCCATCGTCGTCTGAATCCGGTTGGAGGAAAAGGTGAAGGAGGTGCCGAGGGAGGGGCGCCCCGCGCGGTTGCGGGACCGCGCGGGGGCCCCCCGCGCCGGGGTCGACGCCGCCGATCTCCTTCGGGGACGGAGGCTGGTCGATCTCACGCTGACCATTGCCGAAGACCTGCCCTGCTGGTGGCCGACGCACCAGCCCTTCCAGCACAAGATCTGGAACTGGTACGTGGATGCGTCGGACGGCCCGCTCGCCCTGCGCTCGCGCAGCGGTCCCTACCAGACGCGCTGGATGGCGATCGACGAGCACACCGGCACGCACTTCGACGCCCCGGCGCACTTCATCCCCCGGGAGGGTTCCGGCCTGCCCAACGCCGGGCCCGCCGGCGAGATCACCGGCGACCGGGTACCGGTTGAGCAGCTGATGGGCCCGGCCCGCGTGATCGACTGCCGGGAGGTGGACCGGGGAGCGGAGCCGGGGATCAGCCCGGCGATCACGGCCGACGACGTGCGGCGCTGGGAAGGCCGGCACGGCGAGATCCGGAGGGGAGAGGTGGTGCTCTTCTGGACCGGATGGGACCGCTTCTATCGACCGGGCCCGGAGGGCGGGCCCTACGTCGAGGACGTGCTGGTCCGGCGGGCCCATCCTGGCTGGCCGGCTCCTGACCCGGACGCCGTGGAGCACCTGATCCGGCGGGGTGTGCGTTGCCTGGGCACCGACGGGCCGAGCATGGGCGCGGCCCACGACGGCGCGCCGGTCCACGTGCTCGGGCTCGGCCGGGGCATGGTCTTCGTCGAGGGGTTGACCGGGCTCGAGGCGCTGCCGACCTCGGGGGCGTGGTTCGTTTTCCTTCCCATCAAGGTGCGCGACTCGACCGGCGGCACGGGGCGGGCCATCGCGGTGCAGTGACGATGCCAGGAGGATTGGGATGGCGCGGGTCTGGGATGCCTCCGAGCTGAGCCTCGATCCGATCCGTTCCCGGGCCGTCGCCGTGGTCGGCTACGGCAACCAGGGACGGGCGCAGGCCCTGAACCTGAGGGACCGCGGGGTCGAGGTGCTGGTCGGCAACCGCGACGACGCCTACGCCGAGCTGGCGCGGGCCGACGGGATGACCGTCCTTCCCGTCGGGGCGGCCGTCGGGCGGGGCGACGTGGTGCTCTTCCTGGTGCCCGACGAGGTCCAGCCGGACGTCTACCGGGCCGAGGTCGAGCCCGCGCTGCGGTCCGGGCAGACCCTCGGTTTCGCCAGCGGGTACAACGTGGCCTATGGCTTCCTGTCCCCGGCCCCGGGGGCGGACCTGGTCATGGTGGCGCCGAGGATGATCGGCCGGAGCATGCGGGAGCTGTTCGTCGAGGGCCGGGGGTTCCCGGTCCTGGTCGGGGTGGAGCGCGACGAGAGCGGCCGGGCCCTCGAGACCGCCCTCTCGATCGCGGCTGCCATCGGGGCCGGCCTCCCCGGCGGTTGCGCGGTGGAGTCGAGCTTCCGCGAGGAGGCGACGCTCGATCTCTTCAGCGAGCACACCTGGGCTCCGGCCACGGTCTTCATCCTCAAGGCGGCGTGCGAGGTGCTGATCCAGGCCGGGGTCTCACCCGAGGCCGCCATCCTCGAGGTGTACGGCTCGGGCGAGATCGGCGAGATCGGGCGCGCCATGGCCGGGCTGGGCCTCGCCGGCCAGATGCGGCTGCACTCGCACACCAGCCAGTTCGGTCATCTCCTGTGGGGCCCTCGCTACGACACCCCCCAGCTCCGCTCGCTCATGGCCGAGGCCCTGGCCCGGATCCAGGACGGCAGCTTCGCTCGCCGCTGGCAGTCCGAGCAGGCCGGTGGCCTGGTCGAGTTCGAGGAGCGGTGGCGACGACTGCTCGACCATCCGCTGTTCGGGCACGAGGAGCGGCTCTATCGGCGGCTGGGACGGGTTCCGAGCCGGGCCGCGGCGACCGGGCCGACCACCCAGCCCTGAGCGCCGGCCCCACCGGATCGCGGTCGGAGATCGAGACGGGGTGGGCTCGGGTGCCCGGCTGGCGGCGCCGGTCTCGAGGCCGCCGGCATCCGCTCCCATCCGTCCTCCGAGGGCTGGTTAGGGAGGCGGTCGGGCTGGGTATGTTGTGTGGTACACGAACCTCTTCCCCGAAGCCTCGGTCCTGGGATGGCGGTTGAGCTGGGGGTGGCAGCCGGTCGGAGGCAACGACCGCCGGGCTCCTCGCCCGGTCGGGAGGTCCGCGGGGGCCGCGATGGCCGGGCGGCGCGGGGGGCGCCGCGTCCGGTCGGTCGGTGGCCGGCCCGTCCCGGCCGCGTGGCTGGAGCCTCGAGCGTGCCGGCGTACCCGCAGGAGAAGACAGGGGAAGAGGGGGACGTGATCCAACCACCCAGCCACAACAACTGGCCATGGAGGAGGTGATACTCGGTGCCAAAGGCAGTTTCCTTCGATGTCGAGGCTCGGCAGGGGCTCAAGCGCGGCATCGACACCGTCGCTCGGTCGGTGCGGATCACCCTGGGGCCCAAGGGCCGGAACGCGGTGCTGGAGAAGAAGTTCGGAGCGCCGACGGTCACCAACGACGGGGTCACCATCGTCCGCGAGATCGAGCTCCAGGACCACTGGGAGAACACCGGCGCCCAGATGCTGCGTGAGGTGGCCACCAAGACCAACGACGTCGCCGGTGACGGCACCACCACCGCGACCATCCTGGCCCAGACGATGATCAACGATGGATTCAAGAACGTCGAGGCCGGTGCCAATCCCATCCAGTTGAAGGAGGGCATCGAGAAGGCCGTCGCGGCCGTGGTGGAGGAGATCAAGCGGGTCGCGCTCCCCGTCAAGGGGCACGAGAACGTGGCCCAGGTGGCGGCCATCTCGTCTCAGTCGGAGGAGATCGGGCGGCTCATCGCCGATGCCATGGACAAGGTCGGCAAGGACGGGGTGATCACGGTCGAGGACTCCAACAGCCTGCAGACCGACCTGGAGCTGGTCGAGGGCATGCAGTTCGACCGCGGGTACATCAGCCCCTACTTCGTCACCAACCCTGATCGGATGGAGGCCGAGCTCGAGGACCCGTACGTGCTGGTCACGGACAAGAAGATCTCGGCGGTCCAGGACCTCCTGCCGATCCTGGAGAAGGTCGTCCAGACCGGCAAGCCGCTCCTGGTCGTGGCCGAGGACGTGGAGGGCGAGGCGCTGGCCACCCTGGTGGTCAACAAGCTGCGCGGCACCTTCACCGCGGTCGCGGTCAAGGCCCCCGGCTTCGGCGACCGGCGCAAGGAGATGCTCCGCGACATGGCCATCCTGACCGGGGGACAGGTGATCTCCGAGGAGCTCGGGATGAAGCTCGACCAGGCCCAGCTCGGTCAGCTCGGCCGGGCCCGGCGGGTCAAGGTCGACAAGGACAACACCACCATCGTGGAGGGCGCCGGCCGGCCCGAGGAGATCCAGGGCCGGATCAAGGCCATCAAGGCCCAGATCGAGGAGACGACCTCCGACTACGACCGCGAGAAGCTGCAGGAGCGCCTGGCCAAGCTGGCGGGCGGAGTGGCCGTCATCCGGGTCGGAGCCCCCACCGAGGTCGAGCAGAAGGAGAAGAAGCACCGCATCGAGGACGCCGTGCAGGCGACCCGGGCGGCGGTCGAGGAGGGCATCGTGGCCGGTGGCGGTGCGGTGCTGATCCACGCCCAGAAGGTCCTCGATGACGGGCTGGGTCTCAGCGACGATCGTCTGACCGGCGTCCGGATCGTCCGCCGGGCGCTGGAGGAGCCGGCCCGCCAGATCGCGCTCAACGCCGGTAAGGAGGGCTCGGTGGTGGTCGAGGACATCCGGCGGGAGGATCGGACGAGCTGGGGCTACGACGCCCTCAACGATCGGTACGGCGACATGTTCGAGTTCGGGATCGTGGACCCGGCCAAGGTGACGCGCTCTGCGCTGCAGAACGCCGCGTCGATCGCCGGCATGGTGCTGACCACCCAGGCGGTCGTGGTGGAGCTGCCGGAGGAGAAGAAGGAAACCCCGGCGCCCACTCCCGATTGAGGTCAGTCCTCGATTGAGGGACCGGGAGGGGAGCCTCCGGGACCCCCTCCCGGTCCCGCTCCGTCGAGGGGTGGACGTGTTCGTGCCTCCACTGGCGGGGGTGCCGGAGGGGCGGTTGCCCGCGGCCCCGGCGGACACGGCCGGGGCGGATGGGGCCGGGCGGCCGGTGCCGCCACCTACCTGTAGGCTGACCGTGGAGGCGCCGAGGCTCGGGGCGATGGGCCGTTGTCCGGCGGCCCTCGACCTCTTCTGCCTCGAGGTGCTCTGAGCCTGATCCCGGGCGGCGTCAGCGCCCGACCCGCCGCCGGCGAGCTGGGCACCAGGATCGGGACCAGGTCCCTACGATGAGCGCGCCGGCCTCATGCCGGTGGGAGGTAAGGCGATGAGCAGTCAGAATCAGTGGCCTGCAGTGGTAGTTGCCGTGGCGTTCCTGGTCGTGGTGGGCGCCATCCTCGTCGCGGTCGTGTTCCACGACGGGGTGGACGGAGGGCTGAAGATCTGGGGAGGGATCGGAGCCCTGGTAGGGGTGGTGGCAGGGGCGATCCCGAGCTACTTCTTCCACCAGGAGGCCCTGGCCCAGCAGCGGAACGCCAACGCGTTGCGCCTGGCCGCGGATCCGACCACGATCGAGAAGGCCCGGCAGTACGGCCTGCGCGCCGAGTAGGCGCCCGACGCTGCGGTTCGGGGCCGGATGAGCTTCCCCGTCCGAACACGGCCGGCATCCGGTCCTGAACGCGCCCGGAGCGCCGTCCGTCACCGCTGGGGTCGGGCCGGTGTGGAGGGAGAGGTCACGACCCCGTCGTCGGTTCCCCGTCCTCCTCCGGCCGCCGCGGCCCCAGCATCTGGAAGCGCTCGACCACCACCTCGGTGCGCCGGTGATGCTGGCCGTCGGCTCCCTGCCAGGTGCGCGTGTGGAGCCGGCCGTCGGCGTAGAGGAGCCGCCCCTTGCGCAGGTAGCTGGCGGCGATCTCCGCCTGGCGCCCGAAGACGACGAGATCGTGGAACTCGACCTCCTCGTGCCGTCCGCCGGCGCCGTCCGGTCGCATCCGACGGGTGGCCAGGCGCAGGCTGGCCACGTGCGTGCCGGCCGGCGTGGCCCGAACGTCGGGGTCGGCGGTGAGACGTCCGATGAGGATCACCTTGTTGACCATCGAGCTCTCCTGCACGAACACGGGTCAGCGTGCGGCCGGCGACGCCGGCAACCACGAACGCGGATCGACTGGCCGGCCGTCCCGCCGGACCTCGAAGTGGAGGTGAGGTCCGGTCGACATCCCGGTGCTGCCCACCCATCCGATCGTCTGGCCGCGTCGCACGGGTTGTCCGGACCGGACCGCCGCCTCCATCAGGTGCCCGTAGAGCGTCGACACGCCGCCGCCGTGGTCGATGACCACGTGGAGTCCGTACCCGGTCGGGCTGTCGATCACCTGCGCCACCCCGGCTCCGGCCGCCAGCACCGGGGTTCCCGACGGCGCGGCGAGGTCGAGTCCGGTGTGGACGTGGCCGGTCGGGCACCACGTGGCCACTGGCTCAGAGGCGAACGAGGTGCAGCCGTAACCCTGGGTCAGGGTCCAGCGGGCGAGGGGCCAGGAGAGCCGTCCGGGCGAGACGAGGACGGTCGACGGCGGCGTGGGCGGCCGGCCCTCGCCCGAGGCGACCGCTCCACAAAGGGCCATCAGCCCGAGGACGACGACGACGGCCAGGAGGTCGGAGGGGATCACGCTTTGCGCACCTTCTTGATGACCTGTTTGAGGTGACGTCGGACGAACCCGAAGGATCGCGAGCCCACGGCGGAGCTGGCGTGCAGGGCTCCGGGCACCCTGAAGGCAATGAAGACGGAGGCCAGCGCGAATGCGTGCTGAGTCGGAAGCGGCGAGGAGCCGTCCAGGCCGAAGCCGATGGCCAGGACCAGGAGCTGGAGGGGCTGCATGAGCAGCGCCGACAGGAACAGGGAACCCCACTCGTGCGCGAAGTGGCGGGTCTCCGGAAGCACGAAGAGCAGGGCCGCGGCGGGGGAGAGAATGGTCAGCACCACCAGCAGGGTGAAGCGCACGACGTAGGCGAACGCGAGCACGACGTAGGCGGCGAAGAGGACCAGCATGGTGAGGGCCTGCAGCCCGGGCGTGGCCACGTCGCGCACGAAGATGCTGGCGTCCGTCAGGACCTGGCGCCCGGTGGCCAGCGCCACGGCCTCGCAGAGCGCGTTGCTGGCGTCGACCGTCGCCTGGATCAGCGGCAGCGAGAAGTTGATCAACACCGCGGCCAGGAACAGGCGCGGCAGCATCACCCGCACCACGTACTGGGAGCGGACGGTGGCGCGTCCCCACATGATGCTGTAGCCCGCCCAGATCACGACCAGCGTCAGGGCGGAGTCGGCGGCCGCCTGCACGAGCGGGGTGAAGCGCTGGATGGCGGCCACGGTGATGAACGGCGCCGGCGGTGTCACTGGGTTGACGGTGTCGAACATGAAGTCACGCAACGCCTGCAGCACCGGGGAGACACTGTGGGCCACGAACCAGAACAGTCCCAGGCCGAGGTCGAGCAGGCCGCCGTGCAGGAGCGCCTGGAGCAGCGCCGTCACGTCAGTGCGCGGGGACGGAGCTGGTGAGGACGTGCACCAGCGTTCCCGCCATCTCGACGCCGACCGTGCCGATCACGATCCGCTGGATCCACTGGCGGGCCTGGAGCACGGATTTCGGCTCCACGGCGGTCATGCGCCAGAGGAAGGCGAAGACGAAGGCCAGGGCCCCGATCGAGCCGACCAGGGCCTGGCCGGCGAGGATCCAGCGGTTGAGAACCTCCTGGATCGGCTGGATCGTGTCCGGCGGCATAGGGGCGAACCTCCTGGGCTGTGGTGGGCGGGCGCGGTCAGACTAGGTCGGGAGGGGCGAGCCGGAAACGGCGGCGGTTAACCGCGGGGCGGGACGAGGGCCGGCTCGGGGACGGCCACGCCTCGTTGCCGTGCAGGGCGGGGGGGCGGCAAACTGGTGCGATGACGTCCACGGCGCCGGGCGGCCGGGAGCCGCGGGGCCGGGGCCGGCGTTGCCGCCGGGTGTCGGCGTGACCGGGCCGCGGCCGGCTCCTCGCCTCCTCCGTTCCTCCCGGCTGAGCGGGCTGATCGCGGCCGCCTACGATCTCGGCACCGGCGGGATGGAGCGGCGGCTGTTCGGGGAGCGGCGCCGCCGGTTGCTCGGCGTCGCCCGGGGCGAGGTGCTGGACGTCGGAGGTGGCACGGGGGCCAACCTGCCCCATCTCGCCCCGGGACAGGTCGCCCGGCTGGTGCTGCTCGATCCCTCGCCGGGGATGCTGGCCCGCGCCCGGCGTCGGGCGCGGGAGCTGGGGGTGGAGGCGCAGCTGGTGCGAGGACGGGCGGAGTGGCTGCCGTTCCCGGACCGGAGCTTCGACGCCGTGGTCTTCACGCTGTCGCTGTGCACGATCGGGGACCCGGCGACGGCACTGGGAGAGGCGCGCCGGGTGCTGCGCCGGGGCGGCCGGCTCCTGGTCCTCGAACATGTCCGGGCGGCCGATCCCCGCCTGGCCGGCTGGCAGGACCGGCTCACCCCGCTCTGGAGACGGATCGGGGGCGGCTGCCACCTGAACCGGGACACCCGGGCGGCGGTCGAGGCAGCCGGCTTCCGGTTCGAGTCCGCGGACGAGTTCCTGGAGGAGCGCATCCCGATCCCGGTGCTGCGCCCCCACCTGGTCGGCGTCGCCCACCGGGACGACCGAAGTCCCTGATCGGGCTCGTCGGCCGGGGATCGGGGTGGGCGCGGCCCGCCGGCGGCGCCCGGGCGCCGGCAGGTGGGCCCTATGTCATCGACCGTTGCATCACGATGTCGTCCGCAATAAGATGTGATGCCAGCTCCGCTTCCGGGGTGCGAGCACGGAGAGGCGAGCCGTCGCGACGCCGGTTTCGTCCCCTCCCGGCGGGCAACGTGAGGCGGGAAGGGGCTCCAGTGACGAGGGCGAACCAGCGACGGACGAAGGGCTCCGGCACCACCGGTCTGGAGGAGGGAGAGCTGCGCCGGCGGCTTCACGCGGCGCTTCCGAGCCTTTCCCCGAAACGGATGCGGCTGGCCCGGGCGATCCTCGACGAGCCGTTCACGGTCGCCGTCGCGACCGCCGCCGACCTCGGTGCGCAGCTGGGCGTGGACCCGGCCACGGTCGTGCGCTTCAGCCGGGCGCTCGGGTACGCCGGCTACTCCGAGCTCAAGGAGGCGATCCGCTCCGACCTGCCCCACATGCTCACCGCGACCGAGAAGCTGCGGCGCCGTCTGCTCGAGCCCGGCGGAGATCCGCGCGCCGGTTCGGTCGAGAGCACGGTGAGCCAGGACCTCCGCAACATCCAGGCGGCCGCGGCCATGAACGGCGAGGACCTGGTGCGACGGGCGGCGAGGGCGATCGCGTCGAGCGACCGGGTGGTGGTGCTGGCGGCCGGCATGTCCGCCCCCGTGGCCACGGTGCTCGCTCATCTGCTCGAGCTGGCCGGCGTCCCCGGCCGGGCCCGTTCCGACCCGGTGCTGGCCGCGGCCGACGTCGCCACGCTGGGTCCCGCCTCGTCGGTCGTGGCCATCGGGTTCTGGCGGTACGTCGGATCCACCGTCCACCTCTTCAGGGCCGCGACCGGGCGCACCCGCCGCTCCATCGCCATCACCGACAGCCACGCCTCGCCCCTGGCCCGGCTGGCCCGCTTCACCCTCCTGGCGCCCACCGACGCCGCCACCATCAACAACTCGCTGGCGGCCCCGATCACGGTGGTCAACGCCCTGGTCACGGCCGTCACCGGGCTGACCTCGCGCCGGGCGTACGCCCTCTCGCAGGCGCTCGACGAGGTGTACGAGGCGGGCCGGGTCACGATCGGTGACACCGCCCGGCCCGGCGAGGCGGCCGATCGAGGGGGTGCCGTTGAGGATCGCTGACCTGAACTGGATGCAGGTCGCCGACTACCTGGCCCGCGACGACCGGGCCGTCGTCCCGCTGGGCAGCGTCGAGCAGCACGCCTACCTCAGCCTGGCCACCGACGCGCTGCTCGCCGAGCGCGTCGCGGTCGAGGCGGCCGAGCCGCTCGGGGTGGTCGTCTTCCCGGTCGTGGCCTACGGCATCACCCCGTACACGCTCGCCTATCCGGGCAGCGTGAGCCTCCGGACCTCGACCTACCTCGCCCTCGTGCGCGACATCCTGGACTCCCTCGCCGGACACGGCTTCCGGCGCCTGCTGCTGGTCAACGGGCACGGCGGCAACCGCCCCGTCGCCTCGCTGGCAGCGGAATGGATGGCCGATCACCCCCAGGTCAGAGTGGTGGTGCACGACTGGTGGAGCGCACCCGAGACCTGGCGGGCGGCGCAGGCCATCGACCCCGTGGCCTCGCACGCCTCCTGGTTCGAGAACTTCCCCTGGAACCGCGTGGCCGAGACCCCCGAGGGCGGAAAGCCGGTGGCCGACGTCGACCGACTGCGCACCCTGCCGCCCCGGGCGATCCGGGAGGAGCTGGGCGACGGCTGCTACGGAGGGGCCTACCGGAAGTCCGATGAGGAGATGGCCCGTCTGTGGAAGGTGGCGGTGGAGGAGACGCGACGGCGGATCGATGAGCTGTAGGTCCGGCTGCGGCTTCGAGGGGCGGGCGGCGCTGGTGACCGGCGCCGCCCACGGCATCGGCCGTTCGATCTGCGTCGAGCTGGTCCGGCGGGGGGCGTCGGTCTGGGCCGTCGACGTGCTCGCGGATGAGGCGGCGGCGACCGCGGAGGCGTGCCAGCGCCTGGGAGGGCGCTGCCGGTCCCGGCGGCTCGACGTCACCCGCGAAGACCAGGTGCGAACCGTGGTGGAGGAGATGGTCGCCGCAGAAGGCGCCGTCGACATCCTGGTCAACGTGGCCGGGGGCGTGCTCGGCCAGGTGGGCAAGCCGATCGAACAGGTGACCGCCGAGGAGTGGGGCGCCATCGTGGCGGTGAACCTCACCGGCACCTTTCACTGCTGCCGGGCGGTCGCGCCGATCATGAAGGAGCGCCGGTACGGCCGCATCGTCAACGTCTCCTCGGGCGCGGGACGGAGCACCAGCCTCACCGGCATCCAGGCCTACGCCGGCGCCAAGGCCGGCCAGATCGGGCTCACCCGGCAGCTCGCCCGGGAGCTCGGTCCGTGGCAGATCACGGTCAACAGCGTGGCCCCCGGCTTCGTGCTGAGCAACCCGAGCACGCGGCGGCAGTGGGAGTCGTACGGGCCGGCGGGGCAGGCGGCGCTGCTGGAGCGCATCCCGCTGGGTCGCCTGGGCACGCCCGAGGACATCGCCTCGGCGGTGCTCTTCTTCGCCTCCGACCACGCCCGGTGGTGCACGGGCCAGACGCTCAGCGTCGACGGAGGGGCGTGGATGGGATGAGCGGGTCCACCTCCGGGCCGTGGTCGGGCCGGCGGCCCGTCCCCGGGAGGGGACGCCGGTGAGCCGGGTCGGCGTCGCCCAGCTCGCCCCGGCTCCCGGAGAGACGGCGAGGGGGATGGTCCGGATCCCGGGCGTGGAGCCGGCCTGGGAGGTGCCCGTGTTCGTCGTTCGAGGCCGGGAGCCGGGACCGACCCTGGCCGTGAGCGCCGGCGTCCACGCCGCCGAGTACCCGCCCATCGAGGCGGCGACCCGCCTCGCCCGGGGGCTGGATCCGGCCCGTCTCCTGGGCACCGCGATCGTGATTCCGCTGGTGAACACGCCGGGCTTCTTCACCCGCAGCATCTACGTCAACCCGATCGACGGGCGAAACCTGAACCGCGCCTTCCCCGGCTCGCCCGAGGGGTCCGCGTCGGAGCGGGTGGCGTACTTCCTGCTGGAGCAGGTGATCGTGGGCTGCGATGCCTACGTCGACCTGCACTGCGGGGACATGATCGAAGCCCTGGTCCCCTTCGCCGCCTACCACCTGACCGGTCGGGAGGAGGTCGACCGCGTCTCCCGCGGCCTGTCCGAGGCCTTCGGCATCGAGTACGTGATCGCCGGCCGGGGCGTCGACCTCCCCGGCACCGGCTACGCCAACGCGGCGTTGCGCGGGGTGCCGGCCCTGCTCGCCGAGGTCGGGCAGCAGGGGGTCTACGAGCAGGAGTCGGTGGAGCGCCTGGTGCAGGGGGTCAGAGGGGTGATGGCCTGGCTGGGGATGCTGCCCGGCGTACGGCCATCGGGCCCTGGTCCCCGGCGCGAGTTCAGCCGCTTCAGCTGGCTCTACGCCGACGTGTCCGGCACCTATCATCCGTTGGTCGCGGTCGGCGAGGAGGTGGCCGAGGGGCAGCCGGTGGGCGAGATCCGGGACCTCTTCGGGGAGCGCCTGTGCGAGCTGCGCGCGCCCGCCACCGGTCCGGTGCTGTTCCTGGTGACGTCCCTCGCCATCAACCGGGGTGATCCGTTGCTCGGCGTGGCGGTGGCCGAATGAGGGCCAGGGGCGGCGCCCGGTCGTGCTGGACCCCGGCGGAGGGTTGGCCGGGGGCGGAGCGGCTCGCGACCGTCCGCGGCGGGGGTGGGGATGCGCAAGCTCATGCCAGCGAGGGAGGCGGCCATGGAGAACCGATCTGAGGTGGAGAGGATGCGACGAGGGGAGATGACCCGGCGCCGGTTCCTGTACGGCGCCGCCGGCCTCGGGCTGGCCGCCACGGCCTTCGGCCCGCTCGACTTTCTGCTCAGCGGCTGCGGCTCCGGCCAGCAGTACGGCACCGGCCAGGCCGGCGGCTCGCCCCGGGCCGGGGGCACGCTGCGGATCGCGATCGGCGCCGATGCCAATGGCCTCGATCCGGAATCGGTGCTCAACAACAACGCCGGCTACGTCATGTCCGCGATCTACGACGGCCTCACCTCCTACAAGCCCGGCACCACCGAGGTCGCGCCCGGTCTGGCCGAGAGCTGGGACGTCTCCCCCGACGCGACCACCTACACGTTCCATCTGCGCAAGGGAGTCCGTTTCCACGACGGCTCGCCCTTCGACGCCGACGCGGTCATCGCCTGGCTCGACCGCTTGCTCAACAAGCAGAACCCCCACTACTACGGGAACCAGCAGGGCATCGACAGCTTCGTCGACTTCACCTTCAGCGGCATCCGCGCTTACACCAAGGTCGACGCCGCCACGGTGCGACTGGAGCTCAAGGCCCCGGACGCCACGTTGCTCACCAACCTGGCCATGGTCTGGTCGGGGGTGACCAGCCCGGCCGCGGTCGACAGGTACGGGTACGGCCTGCAGCAGCACCCGGTCGGGACGGGGCCGTTCTCCTTCGTGGAGTGGATTCCGAACGACCACATCACGCTCAAGGCGAATCCCGACTACTGGGGGGGCAAGCCCCACCTGGAGCAGATCGTGTACCAGGTGGTGCCCGATCCCTCCACCGCCCTGCTCAAGCTGCGCAACGGCGAGGTCGACGTTCTCACCGACGTCTCCCCCGAGCAGGTGAAGGTCATCGCGCAGGACCCGAACCTCCAGCTGCTCACCCAGCCCGGGCTGGTGGTGCTGGGCGTGGCGTTGCCCGTCGACCACAAGCCGTTCGACGACAGGCGAGTGCGTCAGGCCCTCAACTACGCGGTTGACAAGGAAAGCCTGAACAAGTACCTGTTCGCCAACCTGGCGCCGCCCATGAGGGCTCCCCTGCCCACCGTGGAATGGGGCACGAGCACCTCGCTTTCTCCCTACCCGCAGGACATCGCGAAGGCGAAGCAGCTGCTCAGGGAAGCGGGCTACGGGGACGGCCTCAACCTCACCCTGTGGATCTACAACACCACCCGTGGGTACAACCCCGCCGGAGGCGCCCGGCTGGGCACGGCGCTCCAGGCCGATTTCCAGAAGGCAGGCGTCAACGTGACGCTCCAGCAGCTGGAGTGGACCGCGTACCTGGCCAAGGTCCGAGATCGTGGCCTCTCGGACATGGCGCTCACCGGCTGGTCGGGCGACAACGGGGATCCGGACGACTTCCTGTCCCCCCTCTACGGGACCTCCGGGATACCGGCCGGCAACCAGGCCCACTACTCGAACCCGGCCGTGGACCGCGTCCTGGACCAGGCCCGCGGCATCGCCGACCAGTCGAAACGGACGGCCCTCTACCAGCAGGTGCAGAAGACGATCTGGGACGACGCCCCCTGGGTCTGGCTCAACAGCGTGAAGCAGGTGCGCGCGGCCTCGAAGAAGGTTCGGGGGCTGTTGCTCAACCCCACCGAGATGTACTTCGGCATGCACCGGGTCTGGCTCAGCACGTAGCCCGTGGCTCGATACGTCGCCGGCCGCGTCCTGCAGGCGGTGCTGGTCGTCCTGGGCGTGACCGTGATCACGTTCGTCGCCCTGCACGTGGTCCCCGGCGATGTCGCTCAGATGATCGGCGGGGAGAAGGCCACGCCGCAGCAGATCGCGGAGATCCGGCGGCAGCTCGGGCTCGACGATCCGCTCTGGGTCCAGTACTGGCGATTCCTGTCCTCGGCGGTGCGGGGCGACTTCGGCATCTCGCTCCAGACCCGGCGGCCGGCCGTGCAGGAGGTGTTGACGGCCTTCCCACTCACCTTCGAGCTGGCCGTGCTGGCGCTGGCCGTGGCCGGCGCCGTCGGCGTCTGGCTGGGGATCGCATCCGCCACCCGGGCGGGCGGGATGGCCGAGGGGACGGCGATGCTGGTCACGCTGGTCGGGACCTCCGCCCCCGTCTTCTGGACCGGGCTGCTCCTGCTCCTGCTGGGGGGCGGGGTCCTGCGGCTGTTCCCGATCGGGGGGGTCCTCTCCTCCGGCGTGGCGCTGGACCGGATCACGGGCATACCGCTGCTCGACGGCCTTTTGACCGGCAACTGGCCCGCGGTGGGCGACGTGCTCTGGCACCTCGTGCTCCCGGTTGTCACCCTGGCCCTGTTGCCCACCGCCGTGATCGCCCGGATCACCCGCGCCAGCATGCTCGAGGTACTCCGGAACCCCTACGTGCAGACGGCGCGGGCCAAGGGCGCGAGCCGGGCCCGGGTGATCTACCGGCACGCGCTCCCCAACGCCCTGCTCCCGGTCGTCACCACCATCGGCCTCCAGTTCGGGACCCTGCTCAGCGGGGCGATCCTGACCGAGACCGTGTTCGCCCTGCCCGGCCTGGGACGGGTGGCGGTGAACGCCATCCTCTCCCGTGACTATCCGGTGATCGAGGCCACGGTCGTGCTCACGGCCGTGGTCTTCACCGTCATCAACCTGGCCGTGGACCTGAGCTACGGCTTGCTCGACCCCCGTCAGAGGCAGGGCTGAGATGGCCGAGGAGCTGTTCGGCTGGGAGGCGGGTGCCGAACCCGTGCCGCGGCCGTCGCCCGTCCTGAGCGCGTGGCGCGCGCTCACCGCCCGCAGGCTGCACGCGCTGGGCCTGGTGATGGTGGCCGGACTGGTGGTGGTGGCGCTGGTCGGACCGTTGCTGGCTCCCTACAACCCGATCGCACAGAACCTGGCCGACCAGCTCCAGCCGCCCTCCGCCCGCCACTGGCTGGGCACCGACCAGTTCGGTCGCGACATCCTGAGCCGCGTCCTGTCCGGGGCTCGACTGGCCCTCCTGGTGGGGCTCCTGGCGGACGCGGTGGCGCTGTTCTTCGGCTCCCTGCTCGGACTGGTGGCCGCCTTCTCCCGGAGGTGGGCGGACGCGGTGGTGATGAGGGTGGTGGACATGCTCCTCGCCTTTCCGTACCTCCTGCTGGCGATGGTCGTGATCGCCATCCTGGGCACGGGCCTCACCCCGGCGGTGATCGCGATCGGGGTGGTTTACGTGCCCCAGTTCGCGCGCCTGGTCCGGAGCGCCGCCCTGGCCGTGCGCGAGGAGCAGTACGTGGAGGCGGCCCGGGCCCTGGGGGTGAGCCGGACCGGGATCGTGCTCCGCCACGCCCTGCCCAACGTCGCCCCGCCGGCCATCGCCCAGGCCACCCTTCTCTTCGGCATCTCCATCCTCGAGGTGGCGGGGCTTGGCTTCCTCGGCCTCGGCGCCCAGCCCCCGACCCCGGAATGGGGCGCGATGCTGGCCGACAGCCGCACGTACATCCTCACCGACTGGTGGCTGGGGGCCTTCCCGGGCCTCGCCATCATGATCAGCGTGCTCGCCTTCAACCTGCTCGGGGACGCCGTTCGTGACGCCTTCGACGTCGGCGGGACGTCCCGCCTGGCGGGGGACCCGAGGTCCTGAGCCCGGCGGCGCTCGAAGGGTGACGGGCCCCGGCCGGGGGACCGCCTCCGGACCGCACGGGCCTTCGGGGCTCCCGGCCGGAGGCCCGAGAGGCCACGAGGAGTCGCGCAGCAGGCGGGCGGTGCGCCCGCCGTCGATGCCATGCCCGGGTCCGATCGTCGTCCCGGCGAGGTTGAGGGCGGGGCGGCGGCTGTGGCCGCCGGTGCCGTCGTTGTCGGTGGCCGACAGCCCGTTGCCGCCCGGGCTTCCGTCGGCTCGTGCGACCGCGGGCGCGAGGGAAAGACCGCCGGAGATGGTTCAGCGCCGGCTGCGGACGAAGGTGGTGACGAGTTCCGTGCCGGGGGTCGCGCTCAGCGCGTCGCGCAGCTCGGCGTCGCTCCGGAAACGAACGGCGGCCAGCCGGCGGCAGCTGACCGTCAGATCGATGCGATCGCCGGTGAACGGAAACGGGTCGAGCTCGACCGAGCAGGGCGAGGTGCGCTCCACGCGGAGGTGGCCCCAGGTGTGGCCACCCGTGGGAACGGGCCCGCATCGGTTCGACTCCACGCCGGCGCAGACGAGGAGCGAGAGGTAGTCGAAGGTCTGCAGCAGCATGTAGTCGTGCCAGACTCGCTCGAACTCGATCGCGTCCGGGTCCGAGACCGCGATCCGGGCCGCCAACCGGCGGCGGAAGACCGCCTGTTCGTCGAGGAAGCGCCAACCCCTCTCCCCGAGCGACTCCCAGGCGATGGGCTCGAGGCCGCTCCACGCAAACCTGCCCGCGTAGATGCCGGTGGCATGGAGGCTGACCAGGTAACCGGCATAGTCGTCCACCGCCGCCACCTGCAGGATCCCAGCCGTGTAGAAGCCGGCGTGGAGCCGATCGTGGACACGGGTGAAATGTTGGGGCCCCCCGGTCTCGGGATCGAGGCGTGGCTCCGCATCGGGCTCCGTCCAGCCGATGTCGTGGAGCCGGGTCGCGACCACGAGGCCGGGGGCGATGAGGCCGTTCCCCAGCGGCCCTCGCGACCAGGCCTGGGCCAGTTCCCCGGCATGGCGTGCGTGCTCCGCCTGCTCGATCACGACCCAGTCACCGTCGAGTTCGCGGACGATCACGCGCAGATCCACCCTCGACGACCGAACGGTGGCCGGTGACGGAAGGGGCCCTCTGCGAGGACGGAGGGAGTGTGGCATGGGCCACGCCGTGCGGGTCGCCGAGATCCGGCAGCAACGTCCGCCGGCGGTGTTCGGCCATGGTCCCGGGCGGGCTGCGGAACGGGGCTGACACGGCCGTGACGGTCGCCCCCGAAGCCGCGGCGTCGACACGGAGGCCGGAAGGCGCCGGATCGACCGCCAGCTGCCGGGTCGGCTTTTTCACTCCCCCTCTGGCTGGCGCAGCGGCCGGCGGCGGTCCTGGTTCCCGCCCGACCGGGGATGGAGGAGACGCTGACGCCGCTCACCGTCGGCGACCCCCGTGGCCGGGGGATGATGGCACGGGCGGTCAACGGACGGGCGGTGAGGTTGGTGTAGAGCACCGTCGCCGCTCGACGAACTCGATCTCGACCCCCGTCCGTGGCATCAGGGCGCCCGCAGTTCACCGGCACGTCGAGGCATCCGGGGCGGCCGGCCAGAGCCCCGAAGACCCGGCCGACGTCCTCCTTGCGGTCCACGTCGGCCGGCCCGAAGACCACCGCCCGGCCGGCTTCACGTACCACCTGGTCGGTGGAGGACACCCACCTCCTGTGCATGAGGAGGGCCGAAGGTCGCCGAGAGGCGGATCGGCATCCTGACCGGCGAAGACGATCGTGATCGCCCGACCCGTCCCCGAGCGGCCGGCGACCGGGGACGGTCCCACCCTGCAATCGCCCGCTGGGCGTGGCCTGCGGGCCCTCCAGCCCGACGCTGAGGCCGGGCCGGTGCTCCGCGCCCGGCATCCCGGTCCCCCTTGCCGTCCCATCCATCGGTGCATTTGACCCACGAGGTGTTTAGGTCTATTGTAGACGAACACTCCGTGGTCGGAGGGCCGACCCAGGCAGGGAGGATGCGAACATGCTGAACCGGGCGAGCCGGCGCGACGGGTGGGGCGGGTGGCCACGATGGCTGGCTGCCCTGATGGGGCTTCTCAGCCTGGCGGCCTGTGGTGGGTCGACCCCCTCGGCAGGGTCCGGCGGGGCCAGCCAGGCCAACCTCTCCGCGGTCAGGGCAGAGATCAACAGGTATGCCGGCCTGCCCACGTTCACCGCGCCGGGTCCGTCCATCGACAGGGCCAGAGTGGCGGGAAAGACGGTCTTCTACATCCCGGACTCGAGCGCCAACCCGTTTGCGGCCAACATCGGCAACGCGATGGCGCAGGCGGCCAAGATGTTGGACATGAACTTCGTCAACTGCACCACGCAGGGCCAGGTTGCCCAGTGGGTGCAGTGCTACGGTGAGGCGTTGAACCGCCACGTCAACCTCATCTACGACTTCGGGGGCGTGGATCCCAGGGTGGTCGGTCCCCAGATCGCGCAAGCTCAACAGGCGAGCATCCCCGTCCTCGCCATCCACGTCTACGCCGCTTCGCAGACTCCCGTCGCCGTCAACTACAGCGTGCCCGCCCCCTACGACGAGGCCGCGCGACTGATGGCCGACTGGGTGGTGCTCGACACCCGGGGGCGCGCCGACGTGCTCGTGGTCACCTCCAATGAGGTCACCGGGACGCCGCCCCTGGTGAACGGCATCAAGCGCGTCTTCGCCCAGCGCTGCAGCTCCTCCTGCAAGGCGACGTTCGTCAACGTGCCCGTGGCCGACTGGTCGACCAAGATCCAGACCGAAGTTCAGTCCGCCTTGAACCGGGATCCCAACATCAACTACATCATCCCCATCTACGACTCCATGTCTCAGTTCATCGTACCGGCGGTAACGGCTACGGGTCGGACGGGGAAAGTCCACATCTCCACGTACAATGGCACCCCTTTCGTGCTCGGATACATGCAGACCGGTGAGATCGTCACCATGGACGTGGGCGAGAACCTGGACTGGCTGGGCTGGGCCTACATCGACGCCGGGGCACGGGTCCTTTCCAGCACGAACCTTCCCCGGACGATCGATGAGCACACGGCCCTTCGCATCTTCACCAGGGCGAACGTCAACGATGCCGGCAATCCGCCCAGGCTGTCGACCGGGTACGGCGACGCCTACGTGAGCGGCTACAAGCACCTGTGGGGCGTGAGCTGAGCCGAATGACCCCGGGGAAGGAGACGCCGGGGGGACGATCGGGGCCGGACGGAGCGACGATCTCGCCGGAGCGAGCTCCGATCCTGACCGTTCGCGGGCTCTCCAAGTCCTTCGGCGGGACACGGGCGCTGGTCGACGTCTCCCTCGACGTGCTGCCCGGAGAGGTACACGGCCTGCTGGGCGAGAATGGGTCGGGCAAGTCGACCCTGATCAAGATCCTCGCCGGTTACCATGCCCCCGACGCCGGGGAGATCCGGATCCGCAGCACCCCGGTCAAGCTCCCGCTGGCGCCCGGGCAGTTCCGGAGGCTGGGCATGGACTTCGTGCACCAGGACCTCGGCCTCATCCCCAGCCTGACCGTCCTCGAGAACCTCCGGGTCGGCGACCTCGCGGGGCGGGGGCGCCTCTACATCTCCTGGAAGCGGGAGCGGCTGATGGCTCGCCGAACCTTCCAGCGCTACGGCCTGGACCTCGATCCGCGTGCGCGCGTGGCCGAACTGTCGGCGGTGGAGCGGGCGCTGCTGGCGATCGTGCGCGCCGTCGAGGGCATGAGGCGGAGCAGCGCCCAGGCACACACCGAGCAGGGTCTGCTCTTCCTCGACGAACCCACGGCCTTCCTGCCCAGGGACCAGGTGGATCGGCTCTTCGCCCTGGTTCGACAGATCGCGCGCTCGAATGCCGGCGTGGTCTTCGTATCCCACGATCTCGACGAGGTCATGGCCATCACCGACCGGGTCACCGTGCTGCGCAACGGCAGGCGGGTCGGCTCGGTCCGGACGGCGCAGACGAGCCACGGCGAGCTGGTTCACCTGATCGTCGGGCGGGAGCTGCAGGGCGTGGAGGAGCTCCCCCGCGAACCCCGTCGCGAACGGCCCCTCGTGTGCGTCCGCGAGCTGTGCGGCGGGCAGCTGCAGCGCACGAGCTTCGAGGTCCACGAGCACGAGGTGCTGGGACTCACCGGGCTCGTGGGAGCCGGGTACGAGGAGATCCCGTACCTGCTCTTCGGGGCCCGGACGGCCACGGCCGGTGAGCTGGAGGTGGACGGTCGCAGCCTCCGCCTCGACTCGCTGACGCCCTCCCGCGCCATCGCCGCCGGCATCGGCCTCATCCCGGCCGACCGTCAGCGAGACGGTAGCGTCGGCTCTCTGTCGACCACCGACAACCTGACGCTTCCGGTCCTCCGTAACTACTTCCGGCGCCTGGCCCTCTCCTGGTCACTGATGAGACGGGACGCGCACCGGCTCATGAGCGCCTTCGACGTCCGGCCGCCGGACCCGGCCCTTCCCTATGCGGCGTTGTCCGGGGGGAACCAGCAGAAGGTCGTGCTCGCGAAGTGGCTCCAGACCAGACCCCGACTGCTCCTGCTGCACGAGCCGACGCAGGGCGTGGACGTGGGGGCCCGGCAGCGGATCACGCGGCTGGTGCGGGAAGCCGCGGCCGCGGGCACGGCCGTCGTCTGCGCGAGCGCGGATCATGAGCAGGTGGCGGCGCTGTGCGACCGGGTCCTGATCTTCACCAGGGGCCGGCTGGCGGGCGAGCTGGCCGGGGACGAGGTCACCAAGGAACGCATCACGGCACGGTGCTTGATGGCAGGTCAGGGGTAGATGACGATGGAATCGGAGGGAACACCGGCGGCCGACGGGACGGCAACCGAGGTGGGCGCGGTCGATGAGGCGGAGGGGCTGGAGAAGACGGTCCGCGGACGCCGCATCCGCGCTCCCAGGATCTCGACCCTCCTCGGGCAGTACGGCCTCCTGATCGCCTGGGCGATCGTGGTGCTCTTCTTCACCCTGCTCCCGGGCACCTCGCAGACCTTTCCCACGGCGGGGAATTTCGCCACCATCCTGGGCTCCCAGGCCGTGATCGTGATCCTCACCCTGGGACTCCTGGTCCCGCTCACGGCCGGCGACTACGACCTCTCCGTGGGCTTCACCCTCACGCTCGCGGCCATGCTGGTGGCCGTTCTCAACGTGCAGCACCACTGGCCGATCGTCCTGGCCATTCTGGTCGCCCTGGGTGCGGGCGCCATGGTCGGGCTGGTGAACGGAGCGTTCATCCTCTTTTTTCGCATCGACTCCATCATCGTGACGCTCGGCACCGGCACCTTCGCGGGTGGACTGGTGCTCCTGATCAGCGGCTCCAACACCATCAGCGGTGTCTCCGCGAACCTCGTCGACTGGGTGATCGTCAACCGCCTGTTCGGCATCCCGCTCGAGTTCTACTATGGCCTTTTGCTCTGCCTGGTGATGTGGTACGTGTTCGAGCTGACCCCGCTTGGCCGGCGGCTTCTCTTCGTGGGCAGAGGCAGGAACGTGGCCCGCCTCTCCGGGATCAACGTCAACCGTGTGCGCCTGGGCGCCCTGGTCACCTCGGGGATGGTGAGCGCGGTGGCGGGAGTCGCGTACGCCGGCACCACGGGTGCCGCCGATCCCACCTCCGGCACCCAGCTGCTGTTGCCTGCCTTCGCTGCTGCCTTCCTGGGTGCGACGACCATCGCCCCGGGGCGGTTCAACCCCGTTGGCTGCCTGGTTGCGGTGTACTTCCTGGTGACCGGGATCACCGGCTTCCAGCTCCTCGGCGCACAGAGCTACGTGCAGTCGCTGTTCTATGGCGGAGCCCTCGTGATCGCGGTTGCACTCTCCCAGATCGCCCGGCGCCGGCAGGCGCTGGACACCGGGGGCTGAGCGGTATGCCCGCTCCCCTACGCGCGGCGCCGGGCGATGGCGGTGGCGGTCGGTGAAAGGGGTCGGGCAGGCGGATCTGAGCTGGCCGCACGCCACCGATCACGCCTGGGCGGCCGGAGGGGACAAGATCAACCCGCCCAGCCTGGTGGACATGACCGTGGCCGCGCTGCGCGAGTTGATCCTGTCGGGGGCGTACCGGCCGGGCGAGCGTCTGGTCGAGGAGCGTCTGACGGAGCGGCTGGGGATCAGTCGACCACCGCTCCGGGAGGCGTTGAGGATCCTGCAGCAGGAGGGCCTGGTGGTCACGTTGCCGCGTCGGGGTGCGGCGGTGACGCCCCTCAGCGCCCGGGACGTGCACGAGATCTACACGCTGCGGTTTGCGCTGGACCGGCTCGCCGTGGAGCTCGGCGTGCCGGTCCGGGATCCGGCCCTGCTGGAGCCGCTGCGCGAGGCGCTCCGCGGCATCCATCGCGCCGCGATCCAGGGGGATCGGGATCGGCTGCTGGAGGAGAACATCGCCTTCCACACGGCGATGTGCGGCCTCGCCCGCCACGGACGGCTGATGCAGGCCTATCGGTCGCTGGCCTTCCAGCTCCGCCTCTGCATGGCCATGAACCTTCGCCTGCGCGAGCGCATGTACGGCAACCTCGAGGAGAACGTTGCCAGGCACCGGGTGCTGCTCGAGTTGGCGGAGCGAGGTGATCGGCAGGGCCTGCTGATCGCCATCGCCGACCACGGCGATCGCTCCTTCATCGAGCATCTCGGCGAGCTGATCGGGCCCGGGTGAGCGTCTTCCCGAGTTGGGGAAAACCAGAGGCCCAGAGGCCCCGGGCGCCTCACGGGCGTTCGAACCCTTCGTGGTGGTCCAGCCACCAGCGGGCGATGTCGATTCTCCTGGCAAACCACACGTCGCCCTTGGCGAGGGCATACTCGATGAACTGGCGGAGGGCCGACGCCCGTCCAGCATGACCGCTGAGCCGGGGATGGAGGCCGATTGACATCATCTTCGGATAACCACGGTCTCCCTCCAGCCAGAGTTCGTCCAGGCCGCGCCGGCAGCAGTCGTAGAAGTCGGTCGGGCCACCGTAGCCCTGGGCGAGGACGAAACGCACGTCGTTGTAGGGAAAGGAACTGTACGGCACCACGAGGTGGCGCCGCCCGCCCACCTCCGTGAAGTACGGCAGGTCGTCGTTGTACGCGTCCGAGTCGTAGACGAAGCCGCCTTCCTCCACCAGCAGCTCCCGAGTGTTGACGCTCGGCCCGTATCGGCAGTACCAGCCCAGGGGCCGCTCTCCGCAGGTCTCACGGATGGACTCGACGGCCCAGCGAATGTGCTGGCGCTCCTCCTCACGGCTGAGGAGCCAGTGCTCGATCCAGCGCCAGCCGTGCGAGCATGGCTCGTGACCGCTCTCCCGCAGCCACTCGGCGACGTCTCGGTTTCGCTCCAGCGCGACCGCGGCCGTGAAGAACGTCGTCTTGATTCCGTATTCCTCGAAGAGCGACAGGAGCCGGAACACACCGGCCCGGCTGCCGTACTCGTAGACGGACTCGGTGGCCAGGTCTCGATGCTCGCGGCCGATCGGATAGTCGATCTCGGCCAGGCCCTCGCCGCGACCGTCCCCCGCGGTCAGAGAGTATTCCGATCCCTCCTCATAGTTGACGACGATGCTGACCGCAACTCTGGCTCCATTCGGCCAGACCACTCTGGGCTTGTGCCGACCGTATCCCACGAAATCGCGCCTGGGACCAGGGACATCGAGATCAATGAGACGGGGCCGAGTCATCGCTTACCTCCGGGTGCGTGAGGGGCACCTGATGAATGCCTTATGAGGCGATTATAAGGGTGAAGAAAAAAGGCCGACTATGCCCGTTGTGAGCGAGAAGCGTGAGGAGTAGACACGACTCGATGGGGGCGTTGGTCGGTCGAGACTCCCTGCCGACGCACCTGAGCTGCTGGCCCGAAGGGACGGGGCGAGCCACCGGTGCAAGCGGCCGGCCGCAGGGCGTCCATCGCCCGCGGCCGGCGCGCTCTTAACACCCTGCTCACACATTCGCCCCCGGTGGTTCGTAATCTGCGCGTATGAACGAGCCGGCTGGATCCCGCCTCCCGGCGCCTCCGGTTCCCCCTGCGCCGTCCCCTCCTCCGAGAAGCCGTTCCGGCTGGCCCTTCGCGGTCGGTCTCGTGGTCGGCCTGGTCGTGGTCGCGCTGGGCATCCTCCCCGTCGTGCTCCGGGCCTTCGTCGGCGTCGGCGCTCGGCCCTCCCCCCTCCTGTTTCCGCCGGGCTTTCCCTTGGTCCTGCGTCCCCCGGGGTTCCTGATCGTCCTGCTCGTGGCCGCGCTCCTGGCCTGGGTCGTGGTCCGTGTCCGTTCTCGGCCCGTGACCCCGGATGCGCTCGAGATCCTGCGCCAGCGCTACGCCCGCGGGGAAATCGGGCGGGAGGAGTACGAGGCGAGACGGGAGGTCCTGCGACGTGGGTGACGCGTGGCGGGTGGTAGAGCGGCTGCTGGCCGGCGTCGTCGTCGGGCTGGCGGTGGGGCTGGTCGCCGCCTGGGTGGGACTCGGGATCGCGGGCGCGGTCCTCGGCCCCCACCGCGTCGGCGAGGGCAGGCTGCCCCGCCGTCCGGCGCCGGTGGCGCCCTTCCCGCGGCCGGCAGACGGGTCCTTCGCGCTGCCCGGCCCGGTGGTCTGGGGGCCGGAGAGGATGTCCCCCGGTCGGCCGGGCTGATCCGGCCCGTCGACTCCATGGACGCGGTCTCGGTCGGCCTCTCCCTCTACCCTTAGAGATCGTGTCGTCCGTTCCCGCCGAGGAGATCGTCCCCTCCGCCCCCGCCGATCCCTTCCCCGACGTCATCGGTCACCGTCCGGTGCGGAGGCTCCTGGGCCGCCAGCTGACCTCGGGGCGGCTGTCCCACGCCTACCTTCTGGTGGGCGAGCCCTCTCTGGGCAAGATGACCGTGGCCCGGGCGCTGGCCTCGGCGCTGCTTCCCGAAGCCCCGCTGGAGCGCCACCCCGACTACTGGGAGGACGACCATCCCGGGCCGCTCAAAGTGGACGAGATCCGCCTCATCCCGGAGAAGGGACCGGATCGGCACGAGCAGACCCTGCAGGCCTTCCTGGCCATGAAGCCTCGGGTGGGCGCGTACCGGGTGGCGGTGGTGGGGACGGTCGGGCGGATCCCCGACGCCTATCAGAACCTCCTGCTCAAGACCCTGGAGGAACCGCACCCCAATCGCGTGATCGTGCTCACCACCCCCAGCCTGTCCCCGTTCGTCGTCTTGCCGACGGTTGTCTCCCGCTGTCAGCGCCTGGCCTTCCATCCCGTTCCGTTGCCCGAGATCGTCGCCTGGCTCCGCCGGCGGGGGCTGGCCGAGGAACGGGCCCAGGAGCTGGCGGCCCTCTCCCGGGGACGGCCCGGCTGGGCGCTGAGGGCCGCCCACGACGAGGGGGTCGTGGAGCGGGGACGGTACTGGGAGCGGCGGCTCGAGGCGGTGTTCGGGGCCGGCGAGGACGTCCCCCTCGCCCTGGCCGCGGAGCTGGACGCGGCCAGGTCTGAGTGGCGAGGGGGAAGGCGGAACTCCGCCCCGTCCGAGCTCCGTCCCGACCTCGACGGCGAGGCGGCGGTCGATCCCGGGGGGCTGGAGGACCCGGTGCAGTTCGCGCTGGGTTGCTGGCAGCTCCTGCTGCGGCGCCGGATGCTCTGCGATCCCTCCTCGCCGGCCGGTGCCCGCTGGGCCCGTCTGCTGGAGCTCTCCTACGACACCATCGGCTATTTGGAGCAGAACGTGAGCCCGCGTCTCGCCCTGGAGTGTTTCCTGCTGGCATGTCGGAACGTTTCCTGAAGCCCGCCCTGCGCGGCTTCGCCCCCTACGTCCCAGGTCGTCAGCCCCCCGACGCCGAGGGCTGGATCAAGCTCAACACCAACGAGGCACCCTGGCCGCCGTCGCCCCGGGTGCTGGATGCGATCCGCCGGGCGGTGGGCGAGGACCTTCGCCTCTACCCCCACCCGCTGGCGGCGTCGGCCCGGGAGGCCGTCGCCCGTCTCCACGGGCTGACCCCGGACCAGGTGGCGCTGGGGAACGGCGCCGACGACCTCATCGCCATGTGCTTCCGCGCCTTCGCTCCCAAAGGAGGGCAGGTCGCCTACCTGGAGCCGAGCTATCCCCTCTTCGGCCCTCTGTGTCGCATGTACGAGGTCGAACCCTCGGTGCACGCGCTGGGGCCGGCCTGGGAGATGCCCGACTCCTTCGCCGCTGACCCGGCGCCGCTCAAGTTCCTCGTCAATCCCAACTCGCCGACCGCCAGCTGGGTGGACCGCGAGACGGTCCGCGAGGTGGTTCGACGCTCGTCGGGGGTGGTGGTGCTGGACGAGGCCTACGTGGACTTCGCGCCCGCCGCCTGCATCGACCTCCTGGCCGAGGGGTGGGGGAACCTGGTCGTCTTGCGGACCTTCTCCAAGGCCTACGCCCTGGCCGGGATGCGCATCGGCTACGCGGCCGCTCCGGCCGGCCTGATCTCGGCCCTGGACCTGGTCAAGGACTCCTACAACGTGGACCGGCTGGCGATCGCGGCGGCCGTGGCCGCAGTCGAGGATCGCGACTACCACGACCGGCTGGTGGCCTACGTGGTCCAGGAGCGGGCCTGGCTCGGCGACCGTCTGACCGAGATCGGCTTCGGGGTGGGCCCCTCGGCGACCAATTTCGTCTTCGCCCGACCGCCGCAGGACCGGGATGCGGCCTGGCTGGTCGATGAGCTGAGCCGGCGGCGGATCCTGGTCCGCCACTTCGGCCAGGGCCCGGCGGCCGGCTGGGTCCGGATCACGGTCGGTACCCGAGAACAGCATCTGCGCCTGCTGGAGGCGCTGGAGGAGGTGATGGCCGGTGACGGTTGAGGTCCACCAGCCCACGCGCGAGGAGGCGTGGGGCCTGGTCACGGCGATGACGGAGAGCGAGTCGCTGCGGCGCCACATGCTGAGCGTGGAGGCGGCCATGCGCGCCTACGCCCGCCGCTTCGGGGAGGACGAGGAGCGCTGGGGCGTCCTCGGTCTCATCCACGACTGGGACTACGAGACCGGGCCCACGCCCGATCAGCACCCGATGCGGGGCATCCGCATGTTGCGCGACCGGGGATGGCCCGAGGATCTGCTCCAGGACCTGGCCTCCCACGCCGATTACCTCGACGTCCCCCGCGACACCCCGATCCGCAAGGCGCTCTACGCCTGCGACGAGCTGTGCGGCTTCATCATCGCCTGCGCCCTGGTCAAGGGTCGCTCGCTGGGCGCGGTCGACGCCCGCACGGTGCGCAAGAAGATGAAGGACCGGGCCTTCGCCCGGGGCGTCCACCGCGAGCAGCTGCTGGCCGGGGCCGAGGCGCTCGGGGTCGACTTCGACGAGCACGTCGAGTTCGTGCGCGACGCCCTGGTGCCGATCGCCGAGGAGCTCGGGCTGGTCCCGTGAGCGGCGTCCCCGCCTCCGGTCCGGCGCCGCGCTACCGCCTCCTCGCCGTCGACCTGGACGGCACCCTGGTGAGCTTCGACCTCCGCCTCGACCCGCGCGACGTGGAGGCGCTGCGCCGGGCCATGAGGGCTGGCCTCAGGGTGGTGGCCTGCACCGGCCGGCCCTTCCCCGGGGCCCTGCCCTGGGCCCGGGCCATCGGCCTCGAGGACCCGCTGGTCTGCTACCAGGGCGCCCAGGTCCGCTCCCTGGACGGGACGGTGCTGCTGGACCACGGGGTCCCGCACGCCCTGGCTATGGAGGTGGTGCGGTTCTGCCGCGAACGCGACCTCCACGTCCAGGCCTATGTGGACGACCGCCTGATCGTGGAGCGCGACCGGCCCGAGGCCCGGGCCTACGCCCGTCACGCGGGGATGGAGGTCCACGTGGTCGGCGACCTGGACCTGGCCATGGGGCCGGCCACGCCCAAGGTGGTGATCGTGGCCGAGCCGGAGGTGGTGGAGCGCCTGCTGCCCGAGGTGCGCCGGCGCTGGGCCGGCCGGCTCAACGCGGCCACCTCGCTGCCCGCCTACCTGGAGGTCACCAGCCCGGCCGCGGACAAACGCCAGGCGCTCGGCTTCCTGTGCGACCGCTTCGGGATCGGGGCCGAGGAGACGGTGGCGGTCGGCGATGGCCGCAACGACGAGACCATGATCGCCTGGGCCGGCCTCGGCTACGCGATCGAGGGCGCCCCGCCCGAGGTGCTGGCGGCCGCCGGCGGCCGCACCGTGGGCGGGCCCGGCAGCGGTGGAATCGCCCGGCTGGTGGAGCGGTTGTTGGCCTAGAGCGTGGCCACCCTGTTCCTCGTGCACGCCCATCCCGACGACGAGGCCATCGCCACCGGCGGGGTGATGATGCGGGCCCACGCCCGGGGCCATCGGGTGGTCCTGGTCACCTGCACCCGGGGCGAGGAGGGGGAGATCCACAACATGGACGAGGCCTCGGTCCGTCCCCGGCTGGCCGAGGTGCGGACCGAGGAGCTGGGTCGTGCCTGCCGGATCCTGGGCGTCGACCGCCAGGAGTTCCTGGGCTTCCGCGACTCGGGCATGGCCGGCACCCCGGCCAACGACCATCCCGCCTCCTTCCATCGAGCCCCGCTGGAGCGGGCGGCGGGGCGGCTGGCCGAGCTGCTCCGCGAGGAGCGGCCGGAGGTGGTCGTCACCTACACCCCGGACGGGACCTACGGGCATCCGGATCACGTCAAGGCCCACCGGACCACGGTGGCGGCCTTGGACCTGCTGGAGGCCGAGGGCTGGCGACCGGCCAAGCTCTACTGGCACGCCGTCCCCCGGAGCTCCGTCGAGGAGATGGCCCGCCGTTTCGAGGAGGCGGCGCGCCGCTCCGGCCGCGCCCCCGCCGATCCCGGGGTACGCCTCCTGGGCGTGCCCGACGAGGAGATCACGACCGTGGTCGACGTGCGCGACCTGGTCGGGCGCAAGCTGGAGGCGTTCGCCGCCCACGTGAGCCAGAACGACCCCCGGAGCCCCTTCGCCGAGATGCAGGGACAGATCCTGGAGTCCGCTCTGGGCCGTGAATGCTTCGTGCTGGCCCGTGGCCGTCTGGGCGCGCCTCGTCCCGAACCCGACCTCTTCGCCGGACTGCCGACGTGAGCGCGACGCGCTCCGACCGGACGCGCTGGTAGGCTCGTAGCCGAGATGGAAGTCGTGCGCATCACGCCACGGGGCTACTGCCACGGGGTGGTCGACGCGTTTCGGATCGCGAAGCGGGTCAGGGAGTCCACCGACGGGCCCGTCTACATGCTCGGGCACCTGGTCCACAACACCCACGCCACCGACGACCTCCAGCGTCAGGGTATCGATCTGGTCGACCCCCCGAACCGTCTGGCCGGCCTGGACATGATCTCGGAGGGCACCGTGATCTTCACCGCCCACGGGGTCTCGCCCCAGGTCAAGCGGCGGGCCGCCGAGCGGGGGCTGCGGGCGGTGGACGCCACCTGCTCCGATGTGGTGCGCACCCACGAGCTGGTGCGCGACCTCGCCTCGCGGGGCTACGAGGTGATCTACGTCGGGCGCCGGGGACATCCCGAGCCCGAGGGCGTGCTGGGCGAGGCGCCGGGGCACGTCCACCTCGTCCAGGACCTGGAGGATGTCGAACGGCTGGACATCCCCCGAGGCAGGGTCGCCGTCACCTGTCAGACCACGCTCTCCATGTGGGATACCGAAGAGATGATCGAGGCCGTCAGGCGCCGGTACCCGGAGGTGGAGGTCTACAACGAGATCTGCCGGGCCACCCAGGAGCGGCAGGAGGCCGCGGTCCGGGCCGCCCGGGAGGTCGACCTGGTGATCGTGGTCGGGAGTCCGAGGTCGTCCAACTCCAACCGGCTGGTGGAGGTGGTGCGAAAGCTGGGCGGGAAGCCCGCGCACCTGGTCGACCGGCTGGAGGACATCGATCCCGGCTGGTTCCGGGGGGTAAAGCGGGTCGGTGTGACCAGCGGGGCGTCCACGCCGAGCCAGCTCACCCGCCGGGTCATCGAGTTCCTGGAACAGCTGGAGCCGCCCGGCCCCGACGACTGAGGGCGACGGCTCAGCCCTCGGGTGGCGGTCCGGCCGGGGCGGCGGGGTCGTCCCGGGTGCCCTCCTCGCCGATCGCCGCCGTCGTCGCCGGCTCTGTCTCCGGGATCGATCCCTCGGGCGGCGGGGACCCGGCCGGCGCGGCGGGGGTGGAGCCACCGCCGTGCCGGCGCCTTCGGCGACGGGGGGTCGGCGCCTCGGTGGCATCTCCGCCCGCGGCCGGGGCCGTCGAGGCGCGCCGCTGCCGTCGCGGAGCCGGCTGGACCTCGGCCGGCGCCTCGGCCGGCGCCGGCGGAGCCACGACCGGCCAGGAGGCTTCGGGGGCGAGCGGGGCGAAGGCCGGCCGGGCCTCGGTCTCGGCGGTGGCGCCGGCCGGCTGGCCGGCGCTGGCTGGGGTGCGTGCCTCCTCCCTCCGGCGCACCTCCTCCGGTGGTCGCCAGGCCCCGGCCTCGGGGGTCACGGAGGGAGGACCGCCCGGAGCCGTCTCGAGGCCGTGCCGGGAATCCCCGGACTCCGGAGCCGGAGAGGGCCTTCCCGGCTCCGGGGCGGCGGGGGCGGGCACCGTCTCCGGCCCGGCTGGGACCTCGGCCGCGGGCTCCGGCCGGTCGGAGGGGACGGGCTGAGCGGGCCTGGGGGGGCGCCGTCCCCGCCCGGCGGCCCGGGCCGGCACGGCTTCGGGGGCCTTCTCCGGGCCGCGCTCCGGCCGCAGGGGCTCGGGCGGGCGAGGCCGTTCGCCGCGAGCCGCCTCGGGCCATCGCTCGGGCTCCGGGAGCGGCTCCCGGAGTGGGCCGGGCGGCGGCTTCGGCGGGGGCTCGACGGTCCCCGTCTCCAGGCCGCGGCGTCGGCGCCGCCGCTTTCCCGGCCGGACCTCGGTCGGTACCTGACGGCGGCTCACGAGCCGGACCAGATCGGCGGTGGCCACCACCTCGCCCCGCTGGTTCTCCACCTCGACCTGCCAGACGGCCAGGCCCCAGCGCGGGTTCTCGACGTCGCGCTTGCGATGGAGGCGCCAGCGGCACTGGATGGTGTCGCCCACGCGCACCGGGCGCTGGAAGCGCCAGTCCATCCCCACCAGGCCGACCGTGGCCGGGACCGGCCCGTCGATGGTGCCCAGGCCGATGGCCGTGGCCGCGATCAGCGCGCCGGGGACCACCACCTCGCCGAATGGGCCGCCGTGGGCGTACTCCACGTCGGCGTACAGCGGGTTCAGGTCGCCCGACAGACCGAGGAACACGGCCACTTCGGCCGGGCCGATCGTCCGGCGCCGTGTCGTCCACTCGCTGCCCAGCGGCAGGTCTTCGAAGTGCTGGAGTTCCAGGGACGCTCTCCGTGATCCGAAGCTGCGAGTATACCCGGAGCCGGGGCCGTCCACGGGGTGACGTCCGCCTACCATGGACGATGTGCCTCACTTTTGCGTCAACTGCGGGACCGGCCTCGAGCTGCGCACGATCGAGGGCCGGGAGCTCGAGGCGTGTGCCCGCTGCGGGTTCGTGCTCTGGCGGGATCCCAAGGTCGTGACCATGGTGGTGGTGGAGAACGAAGCCGGGGAGGTCGTGATGGGGCGGCGGGGCATCGAGCCCGGCTACGGCCGGTGGTGCCTGCCCGGCGGGTACGTCAACGACGACGAGCACCCCGCCAGCTCCGCCGCCCGGGAGTGCCGGGAGGAGATCGGGGCCGAGGTCGAGATCGTGTCCCTGCTCGGCGTGTACCACATCCGCAAGCGGGACGCGCCCAGCATGGTCGGCATCGCCTACCTGGGACGGCTGCGGCCGGGAGCGGTGCCGGCGCCGGGGGAGGAGATGCTGGAGGTGGCGGCCTTCTCCCGCGACCGCCTGCCCGAGCCCGCCTTCCCCAGCCACCGCGAGGCCATGAGTGACTGGCTCGACCTCCGGGAACAATCCCTGCGGGAGCAACCAAGGTAGCAACCGAGGTAGAGAGCCGTGAACTGGTTCAAGACGTTCTTCTGGATGATCGTCCTCACCGTCATCCTGGTGGGTGCGGGGGGCTTGCTCTTCGGGCGTTCGGGCCTCATCATCGCCTTCCTCATCGCCCTGGTGGGCAACGGGGTGGCCTACTTCTTCGGGGATCGCATGGCCCTGGCCGCGGCCCAGGCGCACGAGGTCGGCCCCGAGGAGGCGCCGGGGCTACACCGGCTGGCCGACCGGCTGGCGGCCCAGTACGGAGTGCCCAAACCCCGCGTCTACGTGAGCCCGGACCCCAGCCCCAACGCCTTCGCCACCGGCCGGAGCCCGGCCCATGCCTCCATCTGCGTCAACCAGGGGCTGCTGCGCATCCTCGACCAGGAGGAGGTGTACGGGGTGCTGGCGCACGAGTTCGCCCACGTCCGCAACCGGGACATCCTGATCAGCACCGTGGTCGCCGTCCTGGCCGGCACCATCACCTTCCTGGCCAACATCGCCCAGTGGGGGTTGTTCTGGGGCGGCGCCCGGGACGAGGAGGACCAGAACCCGCTGGCGGTCGTCGGCCTGGTCCTGTTCGCCATCCTGGGCTCGGTCGCGGCCGTCTTGATCCAGCTCGCGGTCTCCCGCTCCCGGGAGTACGAGGCCGACCGCACCGGCGCCCGGGTCAGCCGCGAACCGCTGGCGCTGGCGAGCGCGCTGCGCAAGCTGGAGCGGGCGACCCAGGCGGTGCCGTCCCAGACCGCCCAGCCCGCCTTCGCCCACCTCTATCTGGTCAACCCGCTCTCGGGACGGTCGCTGGCCGGCCTCTTCTCCACCCATCCCCCCCTGGAGGAGCGGATCCGGCGCCTGGAGGCGATGGCCCGCCAGGGGTGAGCCGGCGCCGGGGACGGATCGGGCCCGTACCATAGCGGTCGGTGTCGAGCAGGGACGAGGAGGGAGACCTCGGACGGGCGGCCGAGCTGACGGCCCGGGCCCGCATGGGGGTGGCGTTCACCGGGGCCGGGGTCTCGGCCGAGAGCGGCATCAGCACCTTCCGGGGCCGTGACGGCCTCTGGCACCGGTACGACCCCTACCAGGTCTCCTCGATCGAGGCCTTCCTCCGCGATCCCGGCCGGTATTGGAGCCTGGCGGCCGAGCGCTGGCGGAGCTACGCCGCCGCCCGTCCCAACCCCGGCCACCTGGCCCTGGCCGCGCTCGAGGCCGCCGGCCACCTCCGGGGGGTGGTCACCCAGAACACCGACGGCCTGCACCGCGACGCCGGCACCCGGTGCCTGGTGGAGCTGCACGGCAACGGCCGCCGCGTGCGTTGCCTCGACTGCGGGGCGATCGAGGACCGCGCCGAGGTCCAGGCCCGGCTCGAACGCGAGCTCCCGCCCCGCTGCGGCACCTGCGGCGGAAGACATCTGAAACCGGAGGTGGTGCTCTTCGGGGAGCCGCTGCCGGCTCGGGCGCTGATGGAGGCCTTCGAGCTCGCCCGCGGCTGCGACCTGATGCTGGTGGTGGGGAGCTCGCTCCAGGTGTACCCGGCCGCCGACGTCCCCTCGACCGCCGTGGAGCGGGGCGTGCCCCTGATCGTGGTCAACGACGAGCCCACCCCGGTGGACGTGGCCGCGACCGTGGTCCTCCGCGGTCGCTCGGGGGAGCTGCTGCCCCGCCTGGAGGCCGAGGTCCGCCGTCGGCGCGAGGCCGGCGACACCGCCGCTCCGTCTCGGTCCCCGTCCTCGGATGGCCGCGGCACCTCCTCCTAGCCTCTCACCTCCCGGGGTCCGGCCGGGCCTCTGCTGCCTGCTCACCGTCCACGGGATCGGCTTCCAGCAGGCCCCGGCTCCCGGCGTCCCCGGCTACGCCGACGCCCTGCACCTGGCCCTGGCCGAGCGGCTGGGTCCGCTGCTGAGCGACGACCCACGGCGGGCCTCGCACCAGACGGGCCCCACCGTCCCCGTCTACGTGACCAGCCGGTGGCCGCCCGAGGGCGGCTCGCCCGAGGCCGGCCTGGCCCGGCTGGGGCGGCTGGGCACCGACGGAGGGGTCGACACCGAGGGCGCCGAGCTGGTCGTTCCCGGGGCCGCGATCGCCCACGTCGCTCTGGTGTACACGGGGCTCCAGGAGCACGGGCCCGACCTCCCCTCGCTCCTGGAGACGGCGGAGCTGGCCCTGCCCTCGATCGGCCGCTACGCGACGCTGCGCGGGATCGCCCGCCTGCTCTTCCGGGACGCCGCTTCCCTGCTGCACCCGGAGGAGCCCTCGACCACGCCCAGCCTCCGGGTGCGGCGCGACGCGAGCCTCGGAGGCGACGGAGCGGCGTCGATCCTGCGCCAGATCGAAGACGACATCGGTGCCTTCGTGATCCGCAACGACGTCAGGGAGCGGGTGCGGGGCTTCGTCCGCGAGGCCCTGCTCCGCCTGCTCCTCCGCCCGGATGTCTCCCGGGTGGTGGTCAACGCGCACAGCCAGGGCACGGTGGTGGCCTTCGACGTGCTGCGCACGCTCGAGCCCGGTCGGACCGCCAGGCTGGCGGCGCTGGTGACCGCCGGGTCGCCGCTCCGGAAGTTCGTCGTGCTCCTCCGCTGGGGTTCAGAGGTGGGCGCCATCCGGCTGGTGCCACGGTGGCTCAACTTCTGGGATCCGGACGACCCCATCGCCGACCCGCTCTCGCCCCCCGCCTCCTGGCGCCGGGGTGAGCCGCTGCCGGACGCCTCCGGCCTCCTCCAGGCCATGGACCCCGACACCGGCCGGCTGACGTCGGTGGCGGTCCAGGACCTGGTCGTCGACAACCGGGGCCACGTGGCCGGGACCGCCTTCCAGGTCCACGACTACTGGGACAACCGCGAGCAGTTCGTGACGCCGCTGGCGGCCGTGCTGAAAGAGCAGCTCGCGGCTCCGGAGGTGACGGCGGCCTCGGGGACGAACCCGACCTGACCGGCCACGGGAGAGCCCGGCGCTCCGTCCGTGCGCACCGTCCGCGGTGGATCGGGGCCGGCGCCCTCGGCTCAGCTTCCGGAGAGGGCGGGGGTGCCGTCGGCCCTCAGGTGGATCACCTCCCCGGCCGCCACCCTGGTGCCGGCCACGATCAGGGAGCCGTCGCCGGCGACGTCCTCGGCCATCCCCTCCAGCGCACCACCGGGCAGCTCCACCCGGACGCGCCGGCCGAGCGTGTCCGAGCGCTCCCGCCAGGCGGCCAGCACCGTCTCGGCCGGGGCCGCGAACCAGCGCTGGAGCTCCCTCCGCAGCCCCTCCAGCAGCCGATCGCGATCCGCGCCCAGGGCGGCGGCGCCAGGCGGGGCCCAGGAGAGGTTGATGCCGATGCCCACCACACAGGTGTCGCCGTGGACCTCGACCAGAATGCCCCCGAGCTTGCGACCCTCCAGCAACAAGTCGTTCGGCCACTTGAGCCGTACCCGCTCACCGCAGGCGCGGGCGGCCGCCACCCCGGCCGCGAGCGAGGCGAGCGGTCGCCGCGGCTGCACGAACGAGGCCAGCAGGGCACTGCCCGCAGGCGCCTCCCAGCGCCTGCCCAGCCTGCCCCGGCCGGCGGTCTGATGGTCGGCCACCACCACCGAGCCGACGGGCAGGCCGCGGGCCACGTCCTGGGTCGAGGTCACCTCTGCCAGCCGGATCGGGTCCACCGTGCGGGTATGGTAAGCAACGATGGCCGGCGCCGGGCGCGGCGGTCACGCGTCCGGCCGGGCGGTTGCGCACCGCGCCGCCGGGCTGCGAGCCGGGACGGCCCGGGCTGGAAGCGGCGGTTGGAGGATGTAGAGACCATGCGAGACGACGCCACGACGTATCGACGATCGGGCGGGAGGACCGGCCCGTCCCGGCACGGGCCGACCCGGTCCCGCCGGGGGGAGATGACCCGGTGAAGGTCTATCGGGCCGTCACGCTGGCGCTCATGATCGTGCTCGGCGTCGGGCTGGTGGCGGCGATGACCGCCTACGGGGTGGCCACCTTCAACCGGACGAGCCTGCTCTCGCTGCTGGCGGTGGTGGCGGCGGCCCTGGTCGCCGGCGTGGCCTTCAGCTGGCGGCGGTACTTCCCTCACCGGCGATGACCGTGCATCCCCTCCGGCTGGGCTGGAAGGCCTCGGCCGAGCAGTTCGGCCCCCGGACCCTGGTGGAGCTGGCCGTGCTGGCCGAGGAGCTCGGCTTCGACAGCGTCTGGGTGAGCGACCACTTCCAGCCCTGGCGCCACACCGATGGCCACGCCTTCTTCTCGCCCGCCTGGCTGGCCGCGGTCGGCGAGCGGACCCGGCGGGTGACCCTCGGCACCAGCGTGCTGACCCCCACCTTCCGATACCACCCCACGGTCGTGGCCCAGGCCTTCGCCACCCTCGGCGTCCTCTACCCCGGCCGGATCGTGCTCGGCGTCGGCACCGGCGAGTCGATGAACGAGGCTCCGGTGGTCGGGATCGAGTGGCCCGACTTCCGGGAACGGTTCCGGCGCCTGAGCGAGGCCGTCCGGCTCATCCGCCGGCTCTGGACGGAGGACTTCGTCGAGTTCGAGGGGGAGTACTACCGAGTCCGGGGCGCCACCGTGTACGACCGTCCCGAGCGGCCGCTGCCGATCTACGTCGCCGCCTCCGGGGAGGTGGCCGCCCGCTTCGCCGGCCGGCAGGGGGACGGTTTCATCTGCACCTCGGGCAAGGGCATGGAACTCTACCGCGACCGTCTGCTGCCCGCCGTCCAGGAGGGCGCGAAGGCGGCGGGCCGGGACGTCGAGGCCCTGGAGAAGACGATCGAGGTCAAGGTGTCGTTCGACACCGACCGGGCCCGGGCCCTGGCTGACACCAGGATCTGGGCCGCCCTGGCCCTCTCCCCGGAGGAGAAGGTCGGGGTGCACAACCCGCGGGAGATGGAGGAGCGGGCCGCCAGGGTGGCGCACCCGGAGCGGCGCTGGCTGGTCTCCGACGATCCCGAGCAGCACGTCGAGCAGATCGCCCCCTACCTGGAGCTGGGCTTCACCCACCTGGTCTTCCACCATCCGGGTGACGATCAGGCGCGCTTCCTGCGTCTCTACGCGAAAGAAATCCTGCCCAGGCTCCGGCGACGCTGGGGATGATGCCGCCCGAAGGCCCGACGTCCTCCCCGGTGGAGGTGTGGGTGGTGGTGTTGATCAAGGGCTTCGACGAGGCCAAGCAGCGCCTGCGGCCGGCGCTGGGGCCGGCCCAGCGCCGGGAGCTGGCCGAGCGCAACGCGCGCCTGGCGCTGGCGGCGGCGGGTGCCGGCGACCGGGTGCTGGCGGTGTGCGGGAGCGAGGCGGCCGCCCGCCTGGCCGGCGACGCCGGCGCCGAGGTGCTGCTGGAGGACCGCCCGGGGGGCCAGAACCTGGCCGCCCGGCGCGGCATCGAGCACGCCCGCACCGGCGGGGCGGGGGCCGTCCTGTTGCTCTCCAGCGACCTGCCCCTGGTGAGCCGGGGTACCATCGCGTCCATGCTGGCTGCGGCCCGCCGAATGGAGGGACCGGTGGCGATGGCGGCTCCGGCCGTCGGCCGCGGGGGGACGAACGCCCTCTACCTCCGCCCGCCCGACGCGCTCGGCCTGCACTTCGGCGATGACTCGCTGGAGAAGTTCGCCAGGGACGCGGCCGATCGTGGAGTGCGGTTCGAGCTCTACGAGTCGCCGGACCTGGCCCTCGACCTCGACGAGCCGGCCGATCTGGAGGAGCTGCGCCGGCTGGCGGGGTGAACCGCTCTCCGGCCGTGCCTCGAGCCGATGAGCGAGGGTATCTCGATCCTGGGGATCCGGGGCCTGCCTGAGGTCCAGCCCGGAGACGACCTGGGGGCGCTGATCGCGCTCCACGCCGCCCGCTGCGGCGGGTTGCGCGACGGCGACGTGGTGGTCGTGGCCCAGAAGGTGGTCTCCAAGGCGGAGGGGCGGCTGCGCGACCTGCGCCGGGTGGAGCCAGGTGAGGTCGCTCGAGGCTACGCCGAGCGGCTCGGCCACGACCCCCGGTTCGTGCAGGTGGTGCTCGACGAGAGCGCAAGGGTGGTACGGGCGGAACGGGTGCTGATCACCGAAACCCGGCACGGCTTCGTCTGCGCCAACGCCGGGGTGGACCACTCCAACGTCCCCGGCCAGGAGGTGGTGTGCCTGCTGCCCGAGGACTGCGACCGGAGCGCGGCCCGTCTGCGGATGCGGCTGCGGGAGCTCACCGGCCGGGAGACGGCGGTGATCGTGGCCGACACCTTCGGGCGGCCCTGGCGCACCGGCATCGTCAACGTGGCCCTGGGGGTGGCGGGGTTGGCCCCGCTCATCGACTATCGGGGCCGGCCGGACGATCACGGGCGCGAGATGAGGGCGACGGTGGTGGCGGTGGCGGACGAGCTGGCCGCGGCCGCCGAGCTGGTCATGCGCAAGACGGACCGGGTGCCGGTGGCGGTGATCCGGGGTTGGCACGCCGAGGCCCCCCCGGGCCGTGGCCGCGACCTCATCCGGCCGCCCGAACTCGACCTCTTCCGGTAAGAGACCGGTGCCGCCGGCCTCGGCCCCCCGGCCGGGGGCCACGTCACCGTGCCGCCAACACCCTCGCCGCAGCGTGGGGGTTGACGTGGGTAACTCACAGGTAGTCGGCGAGCGGTCGCCACCAGTCGCAGCCGGGGCGCGAGCAGCGCACCAGCAGGCCCACCCGGCCGGTCCTGACCCTGGGCGGGGCCCCGCACCGCTCGCAGCTCACCTGCGCCGCCGCCAGGTACCGGGCCGCCGTCTCCACGGTCCAGGCCTGCGGCTCCCCGCAGCCCTCGGCCACGCAGCGGGGCTCGAGCCCGACCGGACCCTCCACAGCCCAGAGCGCGCCCCCGCAGCGGGGACAGAGGGGACCGAGGGGGCCCCATTCGCGTCCCCGAGGCTCGAGAGGAGGGCAGCGCTCGTCCTCGGGGACCAACCCGATCAGTCGACCCAGGTGGAGGGCCGACGACGGGAGGCGGAGAAGGAGCGTCCAGCCCGGCTGCGGCAGCTCGAGCCAGAGCTCCTGCCGGTCACCGACCAGCGCGTTCAGCGGGGGGCGCGTCTCCAGGAAGAGGGCGCCGGGGATGGCGTGCCACTCCCGGGAAAGCCCCGTGCCGTGGACGAGGATGGACGCTCCTCCCTCGCCGGCCGAGCGCAGCCAGCTCGGCGGGGGCAGGGCCGTGGCCAGGCCGATCCTCAGCTCCCGGGCGGCCGCGGCCGGGGCGGCAACCTCGAGAACGGGACCGCGTCGCACCTCCGCCACTCCCCCCAGGCCGACCTGCTCGAGCTGCTCGGCGAGCGCCTCGTAGGTGAGAAAGCTGGGCCGTCCTTCCTGCCCCAGCTGGTAGAAGAGGTCGGGCAGGACGTCGCCCGGCCTCGATCCCTCCCGGAGCCAGGCCTGGTCCGCGACCACCATCAGCTTGCCCCGGGCCTGGCCGAGGGCCAGGTTGAAGACCTGGCCGGCCGGAGACCAGGCGTCGCCGGTCAGCAGGGGCCCCAGTGGCCGCTGCGGTGGGGCGGAGACGAGATCCAGGACGACCATGTCGGCGCCGGGTGCCCGGTTGGCCCCCACCGTCGACACCCGGACGGTGCCGTGCCAGCCCAGATCCTCCACCAGCAGTCGCAGCAGGTGGGCCTGAGCGCGGAAAGGGGTGAGGATCGCGATCGAGGCGTGGTGGGGCAGGGCCCCTGCGACCAGCAGCAGGTCCACGATCGCGTGGGCCGGGTTCAGCCTCGATTGCCCGGGCGCGGGGCGGCTCCAGAGGCCGACCGGGGAGAGGGCGTGGGTGTCGACCGCGACGATGGCGTCGCGGGGGCTCGGCGGTCGCTGGGCGATGGGGACGGTCGCCCCTTCGACCCCGATGCCGTCGTGGAGGTCACCACCGTAGAGGGCCCGGGAGGCCACCCGGGAGATGCGAGGGTGCATCCGGTACTGGCGCCGGAGCGCCACCAAGCGTCGCTCCGGGCGACCGTAGCGGACCGCCCGATCGACGCCGGCGTGATCGAAGACGTGGCTTCCGAGCCACCGGCGGACGGCCTCGGTGCGGGACGTGGTCGAGGGCGGGCGGCCCCGGAGGTCGCCGCAGGCGACGAAGTGCTGGTCCGCCATCGCGGCCGCCAGCAGCGCGAAGGGGACGGGGACGGCGTCCGCGTCCTCCAGGACCACGAGGTCGGCGCGGAGCCCGGAGAAGAAGCCGTCGAGCAGGACCCTGGCCAGAGCCGCGCCCAGGACCTGACGGCCGGCGGCCAGCTCCCGTTCCCAGGCCGCCACCTGGTGCGCTACCGCCCTCAGCTCCTGCCGCGCCCGGTCGAGCTCGGGGCTCCCGACGCGGTGGGTGGCGAGCGCGGACCGACAGCGGTCGAGGCGCTCCATCAGCTCCGGCTCGGCGCCGGGGAGGATGGCCTCGGCCGTGAGCCAGGGATGGCGGCGGACCTCGGAGTCCGGGGCGGTGCCCAGCCGGAGGGCCCGGCCCGGGTTCCCGGCCGCCTCGAGCTGGCGCGCGATGGCCAGCATGGCCGCGTCCAGGGTGGTGTTGCGCTCGGCGATGACGAGTACCCGCTGGCCACGCTCGCTGGCCTCCCGCACCAGGCGGGCGAGGACCGTGGTCTTCCCCGTCCCCGGCCCTCCCCAGAGGAAGGTGGCCGGGTTCTGCAGCGCCTGGTCGACGGCCAGCGACTGGTGCTCGTCCAGCCTGGGCCGTGGGCCGCCGGTTGAGGGGGCGGCGGTCAGGACCCAGGAGACCCCCACCGCTCGGAGCGGGCGGCCGCTCCCCGGGCCCTCCTCCTCCGCCGTCGTCTCCAGCCGGTGCCACAGGGCGTCCAGGAGGTGCCACCCCTCGATCCGGAGGACGGCGCGGTGGGGCGGCGCCTCCAGTCGCTCCTCGAGCTCGAGCAGGAGGTCGAACCCGTCCGTGGTCACGATCGAGCCGGGAACACGGGCCTCGCCGGCCTCCAGCCAGACGCGGCTGGCGTCCGGCGTCTGGACCTCGTCGTGGGCGCGGAACTCGTAGAGCCAGCCACGCAGCGAGCGGTCCAGGAAGCGGGCCTGACCGAGGCGGACGCGGTCGTCGCCCCGCCGCCGTCGCGCCTGGATCTCGTCCCGCAAAACGGCCGTGAGCTGCGGGAGCAACTCCTGGAGGATGGCGCGGGGCATGGCCGCCTTCAGGCTACCCGGTCGCGGGAGCGGGCGGCGGCCACGCGCGCGGAGGGGCGGCGGGAGGGGCTCAGCGGCCGAGGCCGGAGACGGGCCGGCCGGCCTCGAGCGCCAGCTCGAGCCTGGCCACGTCCTCCGCGGTCAGGCGGAGCGGGGCGTCGAGCAGTCGTATGCCCCAGGCTGGGGGCCGACCGGCGAAGCTCAAGCCCTTCAGCACCCCGAGCAAGGGGACGGCGCATCGCCGCTCCACCGCGATGGGACGCGCGACCGTGAACCGCTGCTCGCCGCGTGGCTTCCAGGGGCTGCGGTCGAGATGGCGCACCGGGCCGGTGACCCTGGCCACGGCGCGGAGTTCCTGAACCCGCGGCAGCTGGTGATCGACGTACTTCCGGTTGACGTAGATCCACACCCGGTCGCCCTCCGCCATCCGGTTCAGCCGTCGCTCGGCGTTTCGCCCCAGCCCCAGCAGCCCCTCGCGTACGCAGATCTCCCAGTTGTCCTCGCTGAGGACGACGAGCCAGTCGTTCATCGCCTCCCATGATGGCCGAGCGTGGCCGCGGCGGCGGGACGACAACGGCATCCTCTACGATGAGTCATCACCCGCCCAATCTCCTCCGACCGTTGCCATCGATCGAGCGACACGTGAAGCGAACGACGACCATCCCGCGGAGCGGCGGCGAGCGCCGACCGGGTCCGGCCCGTGGCTGACGACGGCGGCTCCATCCGGGTCCGTACCCGCCACGCCGAGCTGAACCTGGAGGAGATCGCCTCCCTGCTCCCCGGCACGGGCGAGGTCATGGCCTCGGTGGCGCGGTCGTTCGGCTCCGCCTGGCATGCCGCCGACCGGGGCAACTGGGAGTTGGCCGCGTACTTCGTCCGTCGCGTCCGGAGCCAGCTCCGTGCGCTGGCGGTGGTCCGCCCCCGGTACCGAGAGCCGATCCAGGCTTTCCAGGAGGAGGCGCTGACGCCGCTCCTGGACGCGATCGGGCGGCGGGACCGGGCCGCCTTCGACCTGGCCTACGACGCCGCGGTGGAGCGCGCCGACCAGTATCACGCCGAGACCGGGCATCCCTACATCCGCTGGCGGCGGCCACCCCATCCACCGGAGACCTTCGCCTAGCCCGCCGTACCGGCGGAGGCCTCGTCCCTCCCCGCGGTCGGGGCCGATGGCCGGCGACGCAGGCCCGCCACCTCCTGCCCGGCCAGGTAGCGGCGCCGCATCCCCTCGGCCGGGCAGGAGCGCGATCGCAAGCGTCCCCAGAGGCGGCGCAGCCGCTGCCGGTCCTCGGGGTCGCCGAGCGCCTCCTCGGCGGCCCGCAACACGACCTCCGCGGCCTCCCGGATCTCCGGGGCGTGGAACCCCTCGATGGCCGAGACCCGGTGCAGCCGCGCGTCCGGGGTCAGGCGGCGGCCGGAGAGGCGCTGGTCCAGGATCAGTCCCTTGAGCAGGGTGAGCAGCTCGCCGTAGAGCGCGAAATCGCCGGAGGCGTCGAAGGCCTTGAACTCGATCCGTCCCACCTCCGCCTCGCTCCTGGCCAGCTGGGTGAGGGAGGGGTCGGTGGCCAGCAGGTCGTCCGGGCTGGCGACGAAGGCCAGGGCCGCCGGGCGGGGTCCGGTACGCACGAAGGTGCGGACGGAGAGCCCCTCCCAAAGGGTCCCCTGGAAGAAGGGAGAGGCGAACGAGAAAGGGACCAAGTAGGGGCTGTAGAAGGTCAGCTTGGCCGCCGCGTCGATCGTCTGACGGGGGCTCAGCTCGGCCCAGGAGAGGTTGAGGTCGGGGCCGTAGGTCGTCATGTGGAGGTGGTCGGTGCGGTCCTCGGGGGTGAGCAGGCGGTGACGGCGCTCCCATCGGTTGAGGGCAGGGTCGATCCGGTAGGCGCGTCGCACCGGGTTGAACCCGATGGCCAGGACGCGGAAGCCGTGCCGGGCCGCTTGGCGGACGAGGCGCGCGTGATCGGAGCGAAGCCGGGCCGCGGTGTCCGCGACGCTGATGCAGATGGGGGTGCGGACCTCGATGCCCTTGGGGTCGCAATGCAGGAACTCTCCCCTCGGCCCAAAGCGCTCGTACCCCTCGACGTACCAGCGTTTACGTTTGATGCCCCGGTCACCGATGCGCAGCCCGGGGTAGTCCGCAGGGTAGACGGGTAGGGCGTCGACGATCGCCTGCAGCTCCTCGAACCGGGTGTTGGTGAAGTCGGCGAAGGTGCCGTCTGGACGCAGAAGGGCGGCCTCGTGCTCGATTCCGTAGCGAAACCCCGTCCCGTTCGCTGCCCCCACTGCCGCGTGTCCCCGCGCCTCGATCATGGGGCAGAAGCCTTGCCCGGTCAACCTGGAGGGGGACGACTCGCCTGACGTCGTGGTGAGCGGACGAGTTGTAACAATGTAATAGCAATGACAACCGAGGAAGAAGAGATCGTCACCTGGGTGCTCAACCGCCTACCTCCGGGGTGGTTCGACGGGCCTCCCATGGTGGAGATGGACCAGGAGGAGATCCTGGTGGTGGGGCGGCTTCCCGATCCGGATGGCGGCTCGCCCACGGGGTCACCGGTGCGCCCGGGGATGGTCCGGCGGTTTCGGGAGGCCACCCGCGAGGCCCGCGTGCGCATCGCCCAGGAGGCCGAGCAGCGCTTCCGGCGCCGCCTCTCCTGGGGCGTGGAGACGGCCGGCGAACGCATCCTCTTCACCACCCTGTCCGTCCCGGTCATGACCCGGCTCCGGCTCCAGGAGCGGCGTGTGCTCGACACCCTCGTCGAGGCCGGAGTGGCCCGGAGCCGGAGCGATGCCCTGGCCTGGTGCGTGCGCCTGGTCGGCAGGCACCAGGCGGACTGGATCCGCGAGCTCCGGGAGGCGCTGGTGCGGGTGGGCGAGGTCCGCCGCCGGGGCCCCCAGTAGGGCCGGGTGAGGCGATGCGGATCGGCACCACCTTCTCCCCCCACCGGGCCGCGGCCAGGGGCCTGGAGTGGCGGTCCGCCTTCCGGCGCCTGATCGACCTGCCCCTGGCGCCGCTCCGCCTCTCCGTCCCCGGCCTGCGCGTGCTGAGCTCGGGGTACGACGACCTGGACTGGCAGCTCTCCCTGGCCGAGGAGGGGGGGAAGCCGGTGCTGCTCACGGTGGGCATGAAGGCCCCGGGCTGGCCGGAGTTCCACCTCCCCGATCGGCTGGAGACCTACGCTCCGCCCGGCGTCGACGTGGCCGCCGCCAACCCGGCGCTGGCCCGGACCACCCTGGAGGTCCTCCAGACCACGGTCGAACGCTACCGAGAGCGTCGGTCGGTGGAGGCCTGGCAGGTGGAGAACGAGCCTCTCAACCCCTCCGGGCCCCTTCGCTGGTGGATCGGCCCCGAGTTCCTCCGCCGAGAGATCGCGGCGGCGCGGGCGCTCGACTCGCGACCGCTGGCGGTGAACGTGTTCGCCCACTTCAACCGTCGCCTGGATGCGGCCTCACGACGGCCAGGCGCCAACCGGCCGGCGCCGCCGCCGGCGGCCGAGGCGCTCTCCCTGCTGGGGGCGGGCGACGTGCTGGGGCTGGACGTCTATCGGCGGATCGGGACCCGCCGGCTGGGCGTTCCGGTCGTGGCCGCGGCCGCCGGTGACTGGAGCGCGGATGCGCGCCGCTGGCGGGAGCGGGCCCTGGACGCCGGCGTGCGGACCTGGATCGTGGAGGCACAGGCGGAGCCGTGGGAGCCGCCGGGTCGGGCCGTGGTGCAGCCGCGGACCTGCCGCCCGCGCGACCTGGCGGTGACGGTGGGCGAGCTGGCGAGGGCCGGCTTCGACACCATCCTGCTCTGGGGGGCCGAGCACTGGCTGGCCCGAGAGGCGGCCGACGATCGCTCCTGGCTCGAAGCCGTGCTGGACCTGGTCGGGTCGGCCCGCGCCTAATCCGTCGCGGCCGCCGTGCCCAGGACGTCGCCGGCCTGCGCCAACGTGGCGCGAGCCCGCCGGAAATCGCGATGCACGGTCGCGTCCTCGGCCCGCTCGAGCAGCTCGACGAGCGGGCTCCAGCGGGGATCGTCGGTCTCCGCCAGCGCCGCTCTGACCTGGCCGATGGTCTGGGAGGCGAAGAGCAACCCGCCTCCCGGGTTGTCCACGATCTCGCTCGCCACCCGGAGCTGGTTGCGGGCCCATGTGAGCAGGTCGACCCCACCGTGCCGCAGCGGTCCCTTGGGGCCGAGGACCTCTACCTGAGACATCTCGGTGAAGAGGGTACTGGACGACGGCTGGCGAACGTGGTCTCAGGGCCGGTCGCCATCGGCGTCCCGGACGGCGGAGAAGACCAGCATGGCCAGGATCCAGCCGGCGTAGACGCCGGCCGCACCGAACAGGGTCTCGATCACGGCCAGGACCAGGATGGAATCTCCCCACAGGCGGAGGTACAGCATCCAACCGGCCGCGAGCGGGCCCGCGAAGCCGATGGCCCCGGCCACCGATGCCAGCAGGATGGCCCCCGCCCGGCGGGTCACGGCCTCCCCGCCGGCCTCAGCCGAGCCGGATGGCCACCGGTTTCGGCTCCGGCGCCGGCGGTGCCAGCGTTCGCACCGCCTCCTCGAGCGCCTTCGGATCGTGCCGGTCCCACCGCGTCAGGAAGCCGGCGCCCAGGGCCCGAACCGCCTGCTCCCAGCCCTCCCGGCGTTCGTGCTCCACCTCGCCCACAGCTCGTCACCTCCACCTCACGGCAGCCTGCTCTTCGCGGAGCGCCCGGCGTACCGGGGACGACAGGACGCGACCATCGCATTCTCGCCTCTCTCCTCGGGGGCGTCAAAGTGCGAGCTGGGATCCGGCCTGACCCGGGCCGATCCCGGGACGACCGGGAGGGTCTCCGGAGCCGGCCCGGGCCGGGGGGTCGAAAGGGCCGATGCCGAGGACACCCCTCCCGGCGGGTCATACCTCGATCACCTCGAGGTCCCTGGCGGCGCCGGGAGGGTGGCCGGCCGCGACGTGGTTGAAGACGAAACGGGTGCCCGGATGCCGCGCCGCCAGCGCCTGCGCCTGTTCCCAGCTCGTGTGCACTCCGGAGGGATGCGGGCTCGTGGCCTCGGTGATGGCCACGTCGGCCCCCTCCACGAGCCGTTCCAGGGCGGGGCTCACCACCGTGTCGCCGGCGTAGGCGAGCACCCGGCCGTCGAGGTGGAGTCGGTACCCGCGGCACTCCATCGACCCGTGGTCGAGGGCCAGGGACTCGTACCGCACGCCGGCGATCCGCCCGCTCGGTGCGGCCTCGTGGTAGGTGACGCGGGCGCGCTCGCGGAACCCGGGCCAGTCCTCGTGCCAGGCCAGGCGGCAGAGCTGTTCCACCCAGTCTGCGATCCCGGGCGGCCCGAGCAGGGGCAGCGGTCCGGAGGGATGGAAGGCCCGGTAGAGCAAGAAGGTGGGGAGGCCGAGGGCGTGGTCGCCGTGGAAGTGGGTGAGGAAGACGGCCTCGATGCGTCCCGGGTCGATGTCCAGGCGGTGCATGTGGTGGAGCAGGGGAGCGCCGGCGTCGAGCAGGAGCCGTCCCTCCACCACCACGGCGCCGTTGTAGCGCTCCAGGGAGAAGGCGGCTCCGGTCCCCAGGAAAGCGAGCTTCACCATGGCGAAGGGTACCGCCTCTCCCCGGGCGCCGCCCGACCCCCCCGCGCTCCTCGACGGCGCCACCGGCGTCATCACCGATCGCGGGTGGAGTGGCGGACGTCCTGCCTCGCCCCCGGCGGTGCGCCGGCGGCCGCCCCTGGGGCGCGAGGCACGGGAAGGTGCCACCGGCGTGCCGTGCAACCGGACGCCGGTGGCCACCGGTCCCCGCGGCCGGCGGTGCCCCCTCAGGCCACCGTGATCTCAGGGGTCAGGTACACGTCCTGGATGGCGTGGAGGAGCTGGATGCCCTCCCGCATCGGCCGCTGGAACGCCTTCCGGCCGGAGATCAGCCCCATCCCCCCGGCGCGCTTGTTGATGACGGCGGTCCGCACCGCCTCCCGGAGGTCGCTCTCGCCGGCCGACGCCCCGCCGGAGTTGATCAGGCCGGCGCGGCCCATGAAGCAGTTGACCACCTGGTAGCGGGTGAGATCGATCGGGTGGTCGGTGGTCAGCTTCTCGTAGACCAGCTTCGACGTCCTGCCGAACTTCAGCGCCGTGTAGCCGCCGTTGGTCTCCGGCAGCTTCTGCTTGATGATGTCGGCCTCGATCGTGACCCCGAGGTGATTGGCCTGGGCGGTCAGGTCGGCGGCGACCTCGTAGTTGACGCCGTCCTTGGTGAAACCGGGGTTGCGGAGGTAGCACCAGAGCACGGTGGCCATCCCCAGCTGGTGGGCTTCGTGGAAGGCGTGCGCGATCTCGACGATCTGGCGATTCGACTCCGGCGAGCCGAAGTAGACGGTGGCGCCGAGGGCGACCGCTCCCAGCTCCCAGGCCTCGCGCACGGTCCCGAAGAGGACCTGGTCGTAGGTGTTGGGGTAGCTGAGGAGCTGGTTGTGGTTGATCTTGCAGATGAACGGGATCCGGTGGGCATACTTGCGCGCCACCGAGCCCAGGACGCCGAAGCTGGAGGCGACGGCGTTGCAGCCGCCCTCGATGGCCAGGCGGACGATGTTGTCGCCGTCGAAGTACTCGGGATTGGGGGCGAAGGAGGCACCGGCCGAGTGCTCGATGCCCTGGTCGACGGGCAGGATGGAGAGGTACCCGGTCCCGGCCAGCCGCCCGTGGTCGAACAGCGCCTGGAGGCTGCGCAGGACGCGCGGGTTGCGGTCGCTGAGGGCCCAGACCCGGTCGACGAAGTCGGGACCGGGCAGGTGCAGCTGTTCCCGGGGCACCGTCCGACAGCGGTGCTCGAGCAGGTCGGTCGCCTCGGCGCCCAGGATCTCCTCGATCCGGTTCAGCGTGGTGGCGGTCGCCATGGTCTCGTGCTCCTTTCCTGATTCCTCAGGTTTCCTCGAGGCTTCCGGACCGCCTCGGGCTCGGCTCCGGGCCGTCGGCGAGGTCCGGGTCCCGCGCCCGCCCTCCGGGCGGCGACGGGATGGCGATGAGCCTCTTCCATATAGTGCAACCGTGCAGCCCGATGGAGCCCGACCACATGGCGTGGTGCTCGGTCCGGACTTCTTCGTGCGGGAGACCCTGGAGGTGGCGCGCGAGCTGCTCGGGAAGCTCCTGGTGCGGGAGGTGGGCGGTCGTGTCCTCTGGGGGCGCCTGGTCGAGGTCGAGGCCTACTGCGGGCCGGAGGACCGGGCGGCGCACTCCTCCCGTGGCCTCACGCCGAGGACGCGGGTGATGTACGGGCCGCCGGGGCACGCCTACGTCTACGTCATCTACGGCATGCACCACTGCCTGAACCTGGTCACCCGGCCGGCGGGCATCCCCCAGGCGGTCCTGATCCGCGCCCTCGAGCCGGGACCGGGGGTGGGACGCTGCTCCGGGCCGGGGCTGGTCTGCCGGGCGCTGGGGATCGATCGATCCCTGAACGGGGCCCCGCTGCGGCCACCCTCCCTGTACGTGGTCGACGACGGCGTCCGCCCCGACCCGGAGCTGGTCGTGCGCACCCCGCGGATCGGGGTCGAGTACGCCGGCGAGTGGGCCTCCCTGCCCTGGCGATTCTGCCTCGACGGCCCCTATCTCTCCCGACCGGTTCGGGGACGGCGTTCGGCCGCCGGAGGGCCGGTGGAGCGAGTGCGCCGGCGATAGAGATCCGCGTCCGCCCGCGCCACCAGCTCGGCGACGTCGGTCTCGGCGCCCAGCTCGGCGAACCCCACGCTGAAGGTGCAGCCAGTCCGTCTGGCGTAGTCGGCCCGGACGTCGTCGAGGGCGCGCCGAGCCGCCTCCAGCCCCGCCTGGGGGAGGCTGCACACGAACTCGTCCCCTCCCCAGCGGATGACGAGGTCGTAGGCCCGAAGGCGCCGCCTCAGGGCGGCGGCCAGCTCCCGCAGCATCGCGTCGCCGGCGACGTGGCCGTCGCGGTCGTTCACGGTCTTCAGTCCGTCCACGTCGAGGAAGGCCACCACCAGCCTGCGGTCGTCGAAGCGGTGGGCTCGCCGGACCTCCCGCTGCAGCGCCTCCAGCCCGGCCCGGCGCCGAAGCGCCCCGGTCAGTTCGTCCACGGCGGCGGCCGCCTCGAGCTCCTCGAGGCGGCGGAGGATCCGGCTCAGCAGGTCGGGGTCCAGCTCTGCCAGCCGTGCCGGGGCCACCCCGAGCCGCCGGCCCAGGCGCTCACCCAGGTGACGTTCGCGGTCGCTCCGCGAAGTCGCCGCTCCGGTCCTTCGACCCCCGCCCGGCCCCTCCATCCTGGCCCGGGTATCCGGTTCGCGTGCCCCCGTCGGATCGACCCCCGACGCCCTGCCGGTCGCCGTGACCGAGCGTGCGCTTTCGGCTCAGACCTCCCGATCGATGATGGTGGCGGTGCCCAGCCCCCCGCCACAACACATGGACTCCAGCCCGTAGCGGAGATCGCGGCGCTCCAGCTCGTAGAGCAGGTGGCACATGAGGCGGGCGCCGGAGGCCCCCAGCGGGTGCCCGATGGCGATGGCCCCGCCGTTGACGTTGGTCTTCTCCAGGTCGGCCCCGGTCGTCTTCGCCCAGGCCAGCACCACCGAGGCGAAGGCCTCGTTGATCTCGAAGAGGTCGATGTCGCCCAGCTCCAGGCCGGCCTGCCTCAGCACCGCGGCGGTGGCCGGGATGGGACCCTCCAGCATGAGCACGGGATCGCAGCCGACCACCTTCTGAGCGCGGATCCTGGCCCTGGGGCGCAGCCCCAGTTCGCGCGCCTTCTCGGCGCTCATCAGGAGCACGGCGGCGGCCCCGTCGGTGATCTGGCTCGAGTTGCCGGCCGTGATCGAGTGGTCGGGGTTGAAGGCGGGCGCCAGCTGGCTCACGGCCTCATAGCTGGTGTCGTAGCGGATGCCCTCGTCGGTGGTCATGGTCTCGGTGCGGGCGGCATCTGACGTTCCCTCGGCCGTCCGCCCGTCGACCGGCACCTCCACGGGCAGGATCATGGGCGCCAGGTAGCCCTTGCGGGTGGCCTCGGCGGCGCGCTGGTGGCTCCTGACCCCGAACTCGTCCATCTCCCGTCGGCTGATGCCGTACTTGCGCGCCACCAGCTCCGCCGAGATGCCCTGCGGGACCAGGTCGTACAGCTCCATCAGCTCGGGCGGGAACGGCGTGCCCGGCCCTGCGGTCATGTTGGAGCCCATCGGCACCCGGGACATGGACTCCACCCCGCCGGCGACGGTCACGTCCGCCACCCCGCTCTGGATCAGGTTGGCCGCGAAGTGGATGGCCTGCTGGCCCGATCCGCACTGCCGGTCCACGGTGGTGGCGGGCACCTCGACCGGGAAGCCCGCGGCCAGCCAGCTGTTACGGGCGATGTTGGCGCTCTGCTCGCCCACCTGCCCCACGCAGCCGAAGATGACGTCGTCGACCTGGCCCGGTTCGATGCCGGCGCGCCGCACCAGCTCCTTCAACACCATGGCGCCCAGGAGCACCGGATGGATGTCCCTGAGCTTGCCGTTGCGCTTGCCGAAGGGAGTCCGCACCCCCTCCACGATGACCGCTTCGCGCATGAGCCTGCCTCCTCAACCGTCACCGGGCCGCCGTCCGGCGGCGGCCGCCTCGCCCTCCCGAGGATACCGTCCCCCGGGCGGCGCGGCGAGCCGCGCCCGGCGGGCGATCGCCCCGGCCCGGGCTGGCTCCGTGGACGACGTCGCTCAGCCCTCGGGGAGGGCGACGAGGCGTTGCTCCCCGGCCACCGACTCCTGGTCCTCGGCGTCCTGAGCGTACACGGAGGGGCGGAGCGCGCAAATGAAGGGGAGGTTGCGGTACCGCTCCCGGTAGTCGAGGCCGTAGCCCACCACGTAGTCGCTGGGGACCTGGAACCCCACGTAGCGCGGCTGGACGTCGGCGATCCGCCGCGAGGGCCGGTCGAGCAGGGTGACCACCTCCACCGAGGCCGGGTCGCGGTCGCGCAGCGCGCTCAGGACGTAGTCCAGCGTCAGGCCGGTGTTGACCACGTCCTCCACCAGGAGGACGTGCCGGCCCCGGATGGGATAGTCGAGGTCGCGCTGGATGGTGACCCGACGGGCGCCGGAGGGGTCGCTCCGTGCGTAGCGGGTGATGCTGAGGTAGTCGATGGCCAGCGGCACCGTGAGCTGCCGGGCCAGGTCGGCCAGGAAGAAGGTGACGCCCTTCAGCATCCCCACCAGGACCATGGAGCGTCCCTCGTAGTCGCGGGAGATGCGGCGGGCGAGCGAGCGCACCCGGGCCTCGAGCTCCAGCGGGGAGACCAGGATGCGGTCGATCTGGTCGTCGCGCAGGTGGTCGAGGTCGGCGTGAGCGTAGCCCGCCTGGGCCAGGAGCTGCTCGTAGTCCTTTCGGTAGAGCAGCCTGATCTTCACCTCGGGGTAGAGCTCACGCAGCCGGCGCAGCTTCCGGTTCTTGGGCGTGACCAGGCTCTGCTTCATGGTCGTGAGCTCGACGTAGAGGTCGTGCTCGGGGAGGTAGAAGTCGGGGGTGAACATCTCCGTCGCCCGGCCGTTCTCCCACCCGAGCGGAAAGGCCACCGGCTCGTAGGCCCAGCGGATACGGTAGAAGTCCAGGAAGCGGGCGAACTCGAGCTCCGAGGGGTGGGAGAAGGTGACGCGGGTGTGGGGCGGCCCCGAGCGTCGCTCGACGCGGGAGCGCTGCTTGATCGGCCGTCGCCAGCGAGGGATCGGGGCCGGCGCTACGAGGGGAGAACTCACCCGGCAGGTATTGTACGTCGACGGCCATCCGAGCCCCACACCTGGGGTCATGGAAGGCGGTCGCGGAGCGCTCAGCCGCCGGGGGTCGGGGACGGCGTCGGCGCCCCGGTCACCTGGGCGATCTGCTGGAGGAGCTGCGACACCTGGGCCATCTCCTGGGCATAGCCGACCAGGTCACCCTGTCGCAGATCGCTCTGGGCGGCGTCGTAGTGCTGCAGCGCCTGGGCCACCAGGTTCGCCACCCCCGAGGGGACGGTCGGGGCCGGGGTCGGGGAGGGGGCCGGGCCGGGGGCGGTGGGCTGGCCGGCGACCGGCTGTCCCACCAGCTGGGCGAGCGCGTCGGAGAGCGTGTTCTGGTAGGCGACGATCCCCGTGGTCGAGGCGTCGGTCAGGATCACCTTCTTCAGCTCGGGCAGGCTCTGGTTGGGGTTGGTCGTGGACTTGAGGTACCAGGGCTCGAAGTACAGGAAGGAGTTGCCGATGGGGACCACGAGCAGGTTGCCCTGGATGACCGACGAACCCTGGGAGTTGAGCAGGGTCCGATCTCGCGAGATGTCCGGGGTCTGCTGGATGCGGCTCCGGATCTGGTCCGGCCCCAGGATCACGCGGTCCTTGGGGAGCACGTACGAGATCATCTCGCCGTAGTGGGGCGGGTCGTTGCGCACCGCCAGCCAGCTGACCAGGTTCTGCTTGTTGAGCGGCGTGTAGGGGATGATCTCCAGGTACTCGGCCCGGGCCGCGCCGGGCAGGCGCATCTCCACGTAGTACGGCTGGAGGGGCATCGACCACACGTCCTCGCGGTTGTAGAAGGTGGCCGGGTCGGACATGTGGTAGGTGGCGTAGACCTCGGCCTGGACGGAGAAAAAGGTGGGCGGGACCCGGAGATGGGCCTTGAGGGCGGCGGGCATCTGGCTGAGCGGCCGGTAGAGGCCGGGGAAGGCCGCCTCGTAGGCCCGGATGATGGGATCGGTGGGGTCGGCCACGTAGAAGCGCACGGCGCCGGTGTAGGCGTCGACGACCACCTTGACCGAGTTGCGCAGGTAGTTCTGCCCATCGATGTCGTCGAACGCCTGCGAGTAAGGATAGGTGGTGGCGCCGGTGTAGGCGTCCTGGATCCAGTACAGCCGTCCCCCCACGACCACGATGTACGGGTTGTCGTCCACCTGGAGGTAGGGCGCGATGGCGCCGATCCGGCTCCCGATGTCACGGCGGAAGAGGATCTGTGAGCGGTCCGTGAGCTTGTCCGACACCAGCATGTTGAAGTCACCGGTGCGCATCGCCCACAGCAGCCGGTTGGCCCCGCTCAGGGGCACGCCCTCGGTGCCCCGGTAGGTGCCGAACACGTTGTCGCTGCCCTTGGGGTAGTCGAAGTCCTGCTGGCGGGTGTCGACCAGGACGTAGTTGCCGGTCAACTCTCCGAAGTAGATCTGCGGGCGGGTGACCTTGAGGGGGCCGGTGGGGGGGATGTCGCCGACCACGTAGTCGGGCAGGCCCTCGCCCACCACTGTGCTGACGGGGCTGGCGGCCACGCCGTACCCGTGCGTGTAGATGAGCTTCTGGTTGTACCAGTTCTGCGCCTGGGGGGGAAGCCGGTTCTGGTCCAGCTCGCGGGCGCTGATGGCCAGCTGGACGGTCTGCCCATTGATGGCGTACCGGTCGACGTCGATGTGCTGGAACGTGTAGTAAGTGCGCAGCGACTGGAGCTGCTGGTAGGTCTCCTGGATCTGGGCGTTGTCCCAGAGACGGAGGTTGCTGATGGTGGCCTGGTCCTGCCCGATCTCCTGGGGCGTGACCGGGGCGTCGCCGCCGAACGACTCCGTCTTGACCTGGCCCAGGGCGAACGCCCCCCGGGTGAAGGAGATCTCGCGCGAGATGTAGGGCGATTCCTGGGAGAGCTCGGCCGGCTGGACCACGATCCGCTGGACCAGGGCGGGATAGATGACCGAGACCAGGGCCATGGCCAGCCAGACGCCGATCGCCCCGACGATCAGCGGGGGCCGCCGTAGGACCGCGTTGGCGAACAGAGCCAGCGCCAGCAGGCCCGCCAGCGCGGTCTGGGCCAGGGTCATCCAGAGCCGCACGTGGACGTCCGTGTAGCCGGCACCCCAGACCGCGCTGTCGTGCCCGGAGAGCAGATCGTAGCGGCCCACGAACGCCGTCGCTCCCAGCACCAGCGCGATCCCGCCCAGCAGCACCGAGAGGTGCGCCAGGGCCCGGGGCGGCAGCCGCAGGTCGAAGGTGTCGCCGCGCCAGGCGTAGAGGCCGGCGATCAACAGGGCGACCAGGAAGAAGAGCCCGGTCAGCCACCCCAGCAGGTCGTGGAGGAAGGGCAGGGTGAGCAGGTAGAAGCTCACGTCCAGGCCGAACACCGGATCCCTGGTCCCCGTGGCCACGGGGTGGAGGAAGAGCGCCAGGTGCTGCCAGTTGCCCCCCAGCGGGCCGGCCAGGATGAGGGCGATCGCGGCCGAGGCCCCGAGCCCGATTGCCCCGGCGGCCGTCCGCACCACCCGGCGCCGGATGCCGACCGCGCGCAGGACCCGACCCGTGCGGTTGCGGAGCGCCACGACCACGTTCGCCGCCGAGAAGAGGAACCCTGCCCCCAGACCGGCGAGGAAGAGCCAGAACTGCAGGAAGAAGCGGGTGACGTAGACGCCACGCAGGCCCAGGGCCGTGAACCACTGGACCTCGGTCAGGGCGTTCACCAGGGGCGCGGTGAGGGCGATGACCAGGATCGCGGCCACCACGAAGGCCAGGCCGATCCAGAAGCGCCGCGGTGGCCGGGGGATGTGCAGCTCGCGGAACCCCCCCTCGAAGGAGCCGGGGTCGAAGGGCTCGAACGGTCCCCGATAGCGCCGCGCCATCGCACTCGGAAGCTTAGTCCCTTCGCCGAGCCGGTGGTCGGGTTGTGTTCCCCAGGCGGGCGGCGCCGGCGGGCGTGGGGGCCGGGGGAGATCGCCGGCGCCGGCCCTACCTCAGGTTCGCCGGGTCCAGCAGCTCCTCGCGGCTCAGCTCCAGGGGCCGGCGGGAACGCATGATCTCGATCAGCTTCTTGCGCCCCTTGGGGGGGCCGATCATGATCGCGCCCACCAGGCGGTCCTCCTTGAAGAAGAGCTTGCGGAAGTACTTCTCCTCGAAGGAGTAGGTGCGCACCGACTCCAACCCCGGCTGGACGTCGGGGGTGACCCCCATCACGGCCAGGGTGGAGCCGAACATGGTGGTGGTGTAGGTGGGGACGTCGAAGAACTCCTCGTCCTCTCCGGCCATGTTGTGGGCCGCCGTCCGCCCGTGGGCCTCGGCGTTGTCCCAGGTGCCCATCTGGTTGTGCTTGCCGACCATCTGGTCGAAGAAGACGGCCACGTCCCCGGCCGCGTACACGTCGGGGGCGGCGGTGCGCAGCCGGGAATCGGTGACCAGGCCGCGCCGGACCTCGATCCCGGTCCCCCGAGCCGGCTCCACGTAGTAGTCGAGCCCGACCCCGTAGGCGAGCATGTCGAACTCCACCCGGCGTCCGCAGACCGTCTCGCCCCGGTAGCGACCGTTGCTCCGGGATAGCCGTGCGATCTCGTCCTGGCAGATGAACTCGACCCCGGCCTCCTCCCCGAGGCGGTGACAGAGCTGGCCCCCTTCGGCGTCGAGCACGTAGCGCAGGAACCAGGGCCCACGCATCAACCAGGTCACCCTGGCCCGGCCCCGGTAGGCGATCCCCTCGGCCAGCTCGTAGGCGATGAAACTGCCGCCCATGACGAGGACGTTCCGAGAGCGATCGGCCTGCTCGATGATGGCCTTGGTGTCGTCGAGGGTCTGGAAGGAGTAGACGTGCCCGATCTCCTCGCTGCCCGGCCAGGGCGGCGGCTTGGGGCGACCCCCGGTGGCGATGAGCAGGGCGTCGTAGGGGAATTCCTGTCCCCGGTTGGTGCGCACCGTCTTTGCGCGCACGTCGACCTCGGTGGCCCAGGTCGAGAGGTGGAGCTCGATGTCCCGGCGCTCGTAGTCCTCGAGCGTCCGCATCATCACCTTCTCCTCGCGGACCTGACCGCGCAGGAAGCGGGGCAGCGCCACCCGGTTGTAGAGGGGATAGGGCTCGGCCGCGATCATCACGATGGAGCACTCGGGGTCCATCTTCCGCAGCTCCTCGGCGCAGGTCTGGCCCGCGATCCCGTTGCCGAGGATGACGTAACGACGGGTCATGCCCGGCCCCACGGCTCAGAGATCCAGTGCGTAGACGTACGCGCGTCCCTCATCATCGGCGAGATCGTATCCGACCTGGCGGAGGTCCTCGATCCCGGGGTGGCGCTCCGGCACCAGGGCCGCCACCCCGCGCAGCCCCCGGCCGTCGGCTTCGAAGCGGAGGCCAGCCATCAGCTCCTGGAGCCCCGCTCCCGACCCGGCCACGAACGTGGCCGCCAGTCGCGAGCGGGGCTCGGCCCGCAGCAGGGCCAGGGCGCGGCCGCCGGGGCCCAGGCGCACGCGTCCCTCGCCGGCCAGCCGCTCGAGCAGGGTCGCGTCCACGTCCAGGACCGCGTTCCAGTCCGGGTTGACGCCCCGGTAGGCCTCGAACGATCCCGCCATGCTCGGTTCCTGCCGCAGCCTGCTCGCCAGCGCGGCGGCCTCGCCCGGTCCGGCCAGGCGCGGGAGGTCGTCGCCCTCCATCCGGCCGGCGCTCCACACCGCGCACACCGTCACCGGCCGGAAGCCCTCGGAAGCGAAGAGGCGGCCGGCCACCTCGTTGCCCGTGTAGAGCCGGACCTGGCGGAGGCCCAGGCTCCGCGCCTGCTCCACGGCCTGGCGCAGCATCGACCGGGCGATGCCCCGTCGGCGGTGGGTGGCGGCGACCCGCAGCCCTTCGTACAGGGCGATCCCGGGCGCAATGGGCCGCAGGCGCTGCACGCCCACCACCTCGCCCTCCACCTCGGCCGCCTGGAAGGCGCTGCCCGGGTCCGCGACCCAGGCGTCGAAGACCTCGGGGAGGTAGTCCCGTCCTTCCCAGACGTCGCGCGTGATCTCCAGCACCCGGTCGCGGTCCGCCGGCCGGACCGGACGCAGCGTCACCTCCTCGGCTGCCAGTGCAACACCCCCGAGGTCATGGAGCCGCCGTCGTGGACCCAGGTCCCGTCCTCGTCGCGGCGCAGGTTGGCCTCCAGCCAGGCCCGTCCTCGGGACTCGTCCCACCGCTCCCCCAGGCGCTCGCGGCAGTCGTCCACCGCCGCCTCCAGGGACTCGAAGCGATGGAAGACCGGGTAGGTGAACATGGCCAGGTCGGGCGCGATCCCCATCTGGCGCAGGACCAGGAAGGCGTCGCGCAACCGCGGCTCCCGCGTTTCCACCCCGGCCATGGCCGCCAGCAGCGCCGCCGGATGGCGGTGGGGCTCGTCCCTCAGCACGACGAAGACCCGTTCCCGGGCCGCCCTCTCCATCTTCTCCACGAAGGAGACCACGTCCGCGACCGCGTACAGGACGTGGACGCAGATCACCAGGTCGGCCGGGGCGGGCTCCGCCTCCTCCCAGGTGCAACCGATCACGGTCAGGTTGTGAGAGGGCGGGATCAGCTCGCGCATGCCCGGGGAGGGCTCCACCGCCGTCACCCAGTCCAGGCGCGGGGTCAGGCGGGCGACGTGCCGTCCGCTGCCCGCGCCCACGTCGATCAGGGTCCTGGTCGGCGCCAGCCAGGGCTCCAGGAACTCCAGGAAGGGGTCCACCTGCCCTCTCATGGAGAGGGCGTAGCGCCGGGCGCGCCGGTCCCAGAAGGACTCCTGGTGGCCCGCCCCCCGCCAGCGCGCCTCGACCAGCGCCCGCCAGTGGGCCGCCCAGTCGACGTCGAGCACGGGATCCATCGAACCTCTATGTTGCAACGTCCTCCCGCCAGGCGGCCGGGCCCCGGGGTCGGGCGCCGGCGGCCTGCTAGCATGGTTGCCCTCCATGCTGCCGCTGGAAGACCTGCGCGTCGTGGCCGTGGAGCAGTACGGCGCCGGACCGTTCGGGACGCTCCTCCTGGCCGACCTCGGCGCCGAGGTGATCAAGATCGAGGATCCGAGCACGGGAGGCGACGTCGGCCGGTACGTGCCGCCCTTCCAGGAGGGTGAGGACAGCCTCTTCTTCCAGACCTTCAACCGCAACAAGCGGAGCCTCAGCCTGGACATGGGCGCCCCCGCCGGGCGCGCCGTCTTCGAGGATCTGGTCCGCCGTTCCGACGCCGTCTACTCGAACCTGCGCGGCGACATCCCGGAACGCCTGCGCATTCGCTACCAGGACCTGAAGGAGGTCAACCCCCGGATCGTCTGCGTGAGCCTCAGCGGCTTCGGCATGACCGGGCCGCGCCGTGCCGACCCCGCCTACGACTATCTCCTCCAGGGCATCGGGGGCTGGATGAGCCTGACCGGCGAACCGGGCGGGCCGCCGACCAGGTCGGGGCTCTCCCTGGTCGACTACTCCGGTGGGCTGGTGGCGGCGATGGCGCTGCTGGCCGGGGTCCACGCCGCCCGCCGCGATGGGATCGGGATGGATTGCGATCTCAGCCTCTTCGACGTCGCCATCGGGATGACGGGCTACCTCGCCACCTGGTATCTGAACGAGGGCTTCCGGCCGAGCCGGACGCCCGACTCCGCTCATCCCTCGCTGGTGCCGTTCCAGAATTTCCAGACCGCGGACGACTGGATCGTGGTCGCCTGTGCCAAGGAGAAGTTCTGGCGGCGCCTGGCGGCGGCGATCGGGCGTCCGGAGCTGGCCGAGGACGCACGCTTTCGCGACTTCGCCGCCCGCCGCGAGCACGCCGAGGAGCTGTGTGGGCTCCTGGGCGAGGTCTTCAGGTCGGCGCCGGCGGCGGTCTGGCTGGACCGGCTGCGCGCGGCGGGGGTGCCCTGCGCCCCTGTCAACACGCTGGAGCAGGCGCTCGCCGACCCCCAGACCGAGGCGCGCCAGATGGTGATCGAGGTCGAGCACCCCCGATGGGGTCGTCTCAAGGCGCCGGCCAGTCCCCTCAGGGTGGGTTCTCAGCCGTCTCCCCGGCGCCGGGCTCCGGCCCGTCACGGGGACGCCCGGGACCTTCTGATGGGGCTGCTCGGCTACAGCGAGCGGCGGGTGGAGGAGCTGGCTCGGGCCGGGGCCTTCGGTGCCCCGGCCCGAGCCTGAGCCCGGCCGGGGCGCCGGCTAGGCCGGCGCCAGGCGGGCGATCCGGGGCGCGTGGCCCCGCTTGTAGACCATCACCGTGCGCTTGAAGGTGATCACCACCTTGCCCTCTTGGTTGAAGCCGGTGGTCTCGAAACGGACGATGCCGACCTCCGGGCGCGACCTCGACTCGCGCTTCTCCAGCACCCGGCTCTGCGAATACACCGTGTCGCCCTCGAAGACCGGGTGGGGGAGCCTGATCTCGTCCCAGGCCAGGTTGGCCATGGCGTTCTGGGAGATGTCGGAGACGCTCTGGCCGGTGACCAGGGCGAGGGTGAGCGCCGAGTTGACGAGCGGCCTCCCGAACTCGTGCTGGGCGGCGTAGTGATGGTCGAAATGGAGCGGGTTGGTGTTCTGGGTGAGGAGCGTGAACCAGATGTTGTCGGCGGTGGTCACCGTCCGTCCCAGGGGATGACGGTAGACATCGCCGACCTCGAAGTCCTCGAAGAAGCGGCCCGCCCAGCCCTGCCCGGTCGCCATCTCGCCTCCTTCGTTCCTCCTCAATCCCCGGCTTTGAGCAGGCCGCGGGCGATCACGGTGCGCAGGACGTCGTTGGTGCCCTCCCCGATCGCCATCAGGGGGGCGTCCCGGTAGAGACGTTCCACCTCGAACTCGGTGGAGTACCCGTAGCCGCCGTGGATCCGCATCGAGGTGAGCGAGGAGCGCAGCGCCACCTCGGAGGCGAAGTACTTGGCCATGCCGGTCTCCACGTCGGCACGCCCTGCGTCCGCCCGGGAAGCGGCCCACCAGGTCAGCAGCCGGGCGGCCTGGACCTCGGTGGCGAGGTCGGCCAGCTTGAGCTGGACGGCCTGGAACTCGGCGATGGGTCGCCCGAAGGCGTGCCGCTCGCGGGCGTAGGCCAGCGCCTGGTCGTAGGCGGCCTGGGCGATGCCGACGCTGCGGGCGGCGATGTTGATGCGTCCGAACTCGAGCACGGAGAGCGCCTGCTGCAGGCCCCTGCCCTCGATCCCGCCCAGGAGGTTGGGGGCCGGCACCCGGGCCTCCTCGAAGACCACCTCGCACGATTCCGGGCCCTTGTAGCCGAGCTTGCCCAGGTCGCGGCTCACCGAGTAGCCGGGTGTCCCCCGCTCGACCATGAGGATGCTCATGCCGCGATGGCGTGGCTCCGCCGAGGGGTCGGTCTTGACCAGGACCGGCAGGGGATCGGCGTGGCGGGCGTTGGTGATCCAGGTCTTGGTGCCGGTGACGACGTACTCGTCCCCCTCCCGGCGGGCGACGGTGGCGATGCCCTGGAGGTCGCTGCCGGCGCCGGGCTCGGTCAGGGCCAGGCCCGACCGCCGCCGGCCGGCGGCGAGGTCGGGGAGCCAGCGCCGTCTCTGCTCCTCGGTGCCGTAGCGGGCCAGGAGCAGCGTCGCCATGGAGTGGCTGCCGAGGACCCCGGCCACACCCATCCAGCCCCGGCTCAATTCCTCGAAGACGATGGCGTAGGAGACCGCATCCAGGCCGATGCCGCCGTACTCGGCCGGCACCAGCATCCCGAAGAGGCCGAGCCCTTTCATGGCCTCCACGATCTCCTCCGGGTAACGCCCGGAATGCTCCCAGTCCCGGGCCACCGGGGCGATCTCCCGGCGCACGAAATCCTGGAGCGTGCTCCGCAGCGCCGCCTGCTCGGGGCTCAGCTCGAAGTCCATGCTGGCCTCAGTCTAAGCCGGGCGGAGACCCCGGCCGGGGAAGCCGCTCCTCGCACCAGGCGGCGACGGCGAGCAGGCCGAGATCGTCCCAGCGCCTCCCCACCAGCTGAATGGCGAGCGGCAGGCGCTCGCGGCCCGGCTGGCCGGGAAGGCTCAGGGCCGGCAGCCCCAGCAGCGAGAAGGGCGCTTGCAGGGAGGGGTCGCCGGTGCCCGCCGCCGACGGCGGCGCGACGCCGACGCAGGTGGGCAACAGCAGGGCGTCGTGGCCGTCGAGGGCACGGTCCATCTCCAACGCGAGACGCCGGCGCAGGCGCTGGGCGCGGACGTAGGCCCAGCCCGGCAGCTCGGCGCCGACCTCGAGGTAGGCCCGGAGCGCGGGCCGGTAGGCGTCGGGGTGGAGGGCCCGCAGCCGGCGGTGGACGTCGACCATCTCGCACTGCATCGTCACCTGCTGGACGGCCTGCATGAGTTCCAGCGAGGGCGCGGAGCCGACCTCCTCGACGCGCGCCCCCTCCGCCTCGAGCCGGCGGGCGGCCTCCAGCACGTGTTCGCGGACCTCGGCGCTCGCCCCGTCCAGGGCGGCGACAAGAAGCCCGAGGCGCGGCGGCAGGGCGGCGTCAGGTCCGGGTGGGATCGTGGGCGGGGCGGTGGAGGCGGGGTCGCCGGGATCCGGTCCCTCGGCGGCGGCGAGGAAGAGCCGGCAGTCCTCGACCGAGCGCGCCAGCACGCCCACGTGATCGAGGCTCCAGGCGCTCGGGAACACACCTCGCCGGCCGACGCGGCCGAAGGTCGGTTTGAAGCCGGTCACGCCGTTGAAAGCGGCCGGCCGCAGGACCGAACCGCTGGTCTGCGTGCCCAGCGCCAGGGGGACGTGCCCGGCCGCCACCGCCACCGCCGAGCCGGTGCTGGAGCCACCCGGGGAGCAGTCCTCTCGCCAGGGGTTGCGGGTCGAAGGCGGGTCCCGGAAGGCGAACTGGGTGGTGGTGGTCTTGCCGAGCACGGTCGCTCCTGCGCGGCGTAGCCGGGCCACCACGCCGGCGTCGGTCGCGGCCGGCCGGGCGCGGAAGGGCTCGAAGCCGCACCCGGTGGGCAGCCCGGCGACGTCGATCACGTCCTTGACACCGAGGGGGACGCCGGCCAGGGGGGCGGAGGGCGCTCCGACCGTCCGCTCCGCGGCCCGGGCGCCGGCCAGGGCCCGCTCGGCGTCGATCGTCTCCCAGGCTCGGAGCCCGGGCTCCGTGGCCTCGACGCGCGCCAGCAGCGACCGGACCAGCTCCACCGGGGAGAGCGCCCGGGCCGCGATCAGGGCCGAGACCTCGGCCGCCGTCAGCCGGTGGAGGGCGGCGCTAGGGGCGGGCATCGAATCCCTCGGCCGGCTCCAGGCTCGCCTCCGCCACCCGCTCCAGGTGGGCGGCGGCGGTGCGCAACGCCGCCTCCACCTCCGGCTCAGCGGCCCGTTCGGGCCCCAGCGCCCGCACCAGCCTCTCCCGAAGCTCGCGATAGGCGTCCATGCACCCCGACCCCTGCCTCAGCAACCGGTCCCATCGGCGGCGCGATCGATCTCCCTTATTCTTTCAGCGTCGGGATGCTCACCGAAGGGCCGGCCAGGAGCGGGCAGCAGTGCCGGGTCCCGGCCGCCCTCATGCGCGGCGGTACCTCGAAGGGCCTCTTCTTCCTCGGCGGCACGCTGCCCGAGGACCCGCAGCAGCGAGACCGTTTTCTCCTCCGCGCCCTGGGCGGCGCCGATCCCTACGGCAAGCAGGTGGACGGCCTCGGCGGCGCCACCTCGAGCACGAGCAAGGCGGTCGTCGTCAGCCGCTCGCGCCGGCCCGGCTTCGACGTCGACTACCTCTTCGCTCAGGTGGGGATCGATCGACCCCACGTCGACTGGCGTGGCAGCTGTGGCAACCTCGCCGCGGCGGTGGGGCCCTTCGCCATCGAGGAGGGGCTGGTGCCGGCGGCCGAGGGCGAGACCGTGGTCCGGATCTGGCAGGTCAACACCGCCAGGGAGATCGTCGCCCGCGTTCCCACCGGCGACGGCCTGCCGCTGGTCGAGGGCAACTTCCGGATCGACGGGGTGCCCCACCCGGGCGCGGAGATCCGGCTCGACTTCGTCGATCCCGGGGGCGGCGTGACCGGGCGCCTGCTGCCCCGGGGCAGCACCCGGGAGCGGCTCCGGGTCGAGGGCCTGGGCGAGATCGAGGCCACGCTCGTGGACGCGGGCAACCCCTGTGTGCTGGTGGCCGCCGCCGACGTCGGCCTGCGGGGGCCCGAGCTCCCCGACGAGATCAACGCGGATCTGGCCACCCTGGCGAGGCTGGAGGCGGTGCGGGCGGCGGGGGCGGTGGCGATGGGACTGGCCCGGACGCCGGAGCAGGCGACCCGGGAGCGACCGGCCGTCCCCAAGATCGGGGTCCTGGCCTCGCCCGCCGGCTACGCCACCACCGCCGGCACCGAGGTCGCCGCCACCGACATCGACCTGATCGTGCGCATGCTCTCCATGGGCCGCGTGCACCACGCCGTCCCGGTCACCGGCGCGATGGCGGTGGCGGTGGCCTGCGCCCTGCCCGGCTCGCTGGCGGCGCGGCTGCGAAGGCCGGGCGAGGGTCCGGTCCGCCTCGGTCATCCCGCCGGGGCGACGGCGATGGAGGCGGAGGTGGAGCCGCAGGGGGGATCGTGGCGGGCGCGGCGGGTCACGCTGGGCCGGACGGCGCGCCGGCTGATGGAGGGCTGGGTGCTGGTCCCCTGGCCTCCGGCCGGGTGAGGCGGTGAGGTTTGGCCTCTCCATCTCGGGCATGGTCCAGCAGCCGCGTGGGCGCGACATGCAGGAATGCCTGCTGGACGTCCTGGCCTGGGTGGCCGCCGCCCGTGACCTCGGTTACGACTACATCTCGACCGGCCAGCACTTCCTCGCCTCTCCGTTCCAGATGCTGCAACCGCTCCCGCTGCTCGCCCGGCTGGCGCCCGAGGCGGGGGAGATGCGCTTCCTCACCACCCTGCTGCTGTCGCTCCACCACCCGGTGGAGCTGGCCGAGCTGGCCGCCACCGTGGACGTCATCACCGGCGGGCGGCTCATCATCTCGGCCGGCCGCGGCTACCGCGACGTCGAGTACCGTGCCTTCGGGGTGTGGCCGGAGCAGGCGACCGGCCGGATGGTCGAATGCATCGAGTGCCTGCGCGGGCTCTGGAGCGGTCGCGAGTTCAGCTACGAGGGCCGCCACTTCCGCCTCGAACGGGCGCGGATCGGGCTGCTCCCCGTCCAGCGGCCCCATCCCGAGCTCTGGGTCTCGGCCAACGCCGACGCCGCCGTGGTGCGGGCCGCCCGCCTCGGCCTGCCCTGGAACGTCAACCCCCACGCCGACTACGCGACCATCGAACGGCAGCTGGGGCTCTACCGGGAGGCAGCCCGGAGGGCAGGGCACGACGCCGGGGTGATGCTGCCCATGGGCCGCGAACTCTACTGTGCGCCGACCCGGGAACGGGCCCTGGAGGAGGCCGCCATCTACCTTCACGGCAAGTACCAGGCCTACGCGAGCTGGGGCCAGGACCGCGTCCTGCCCGGCGAGACCAGCTTTCGGGCCCGGTTCGAGGAGCTGGCCCGGGACCGCTTCATCGTGGGCTCGCCCGAGGACTGCGCGCGCGAGCTGGAGCGCTACGCTCGGCTGGGGATCGGGAGCTGCCATCTGCGCATGCACTGGCCGGGCATGCCCCCCGAGTTCTCCCGTCGCAGCATGGAACTCTTCGCCGCCGAGGTGATCCCGGCCTTCCGCGCCGCCGGCTGAGGCGGCCGGCGGCGCTCGGCCGCGATCGTGGCCGCTACGGCCCCGGCCCCTCGGTTCCCGTCCCGCCGCCGGAGGTGCCGGCCGGCCGCAGGGACAGGGAGGCGGGTCCGGCACGGGGGGTGAGCGCGACCGCGAGGGCGGAGACGGCCAGGGCCGCCGTGGCCAGCCAGAGCGCCAGGACGTAGTTGCCCGAGCGGTCGTAGAGCCAGCCCGCCCCGAGCGGCCCCAGCCCGGCCCCGAGCCAGGTCGCCATCCCCTGCATGGCGGTGATCGAGCCGAAGGCCCGGCGCCCGAAGTGATCGGCCATGACCGAGGCGCGGAGCGGGTTCAGGGCGCCGAAGGCGAACCCGTACACCGCCACGTACGTGGCCAGGAGGGGAACCGAGCCGGCCATGACCAGGATGATCACGCCGGCCGCCTGCACGGCCAGGCAGGGTGCGAGCAGACGCTGGGGGCCGAGCCGGTCGCTGAGCGTGTTGAGGGCGAAGCGGCCGGGGAGGCTCGCGACCCCGACCAGGCCGGCCATGGTGGCGGCGAGCACCGGGTCTTGCCCGCGCCCGATCATGTAGGGGACCTGGTGGGCGTTGATGGCCGAGGCGGCGGCGAGGCTGAGCGTCCCGGACAGCGTGAGCGTCCAGAAGGCGGGCCGGCGGAGCGCCTCGCCCAGGAGGGCGCCCGTGGGCCGGGCCGGGCCGGCGTGGGACGGCCCGGTGACGCCGTCGGGAAGCAGGCCCAGGTCCTCGGGATGGCGGCGGACGGCGAGCGCGTGTAGCGGCAGCGCGATCAACAACTGGCTCGAGCCCATGGCGACCACCGTCCCCCGCCAGCCCAGGGCCTGGACGAGCAGCCCGGCCAGCGGCACGTAGATCGGTGAGGCGAGACCGCCGATGAGGGTGAGCAGCGCCAGCGCCGCCCCCCGGCGGCGCTGGAACCAGTTGGCGACCACCACGAAGCTGACGCTGTAGAAGGTCAGCGCCATGGCCAGCCCGAGGCCCCCCGCCCAGAGGGCGTAGAACTGCCAGAGCTGATGAACCTGGGAGAGGCCGATCAGGCAGAGCCCGCCCAGGGCCGATCCGCCGGTCATCAGCGCTCGGGCGCCGTAGCGGTCGACGAGGCGGCCGATCGGCACCCCGAGCACGCCGACCGCGACGAAGCTCAGGGAGTAGGCCCCGGAGAGGCCGCCCCGGCTCCAGCCGGTCTCGTGCTGGACGGGGACGACGAGCACGCCGAAGAGGTACTGGGTCGTTCCGTAGGAGACGATGGTGGTGATCCCGAGCGCCCAGACCAGCAACCAGCCGTAGTAGAACCGGCTCGAGCCCGGAGCCACGGGCAGCATCATAGCTTCGCCCTCGGGAATGGACCGGCGGGGACGGTTTCCGGCTCCGGCCCGACCTCGACGCCGGCCCTCCCGGGCGCCCGGTCCGGACGTCCGTATGACGGAGCCGTGGCCGCCTCGAGCTCGCGTCTAGAATCTGGGCCGTGCAGGTCGGGGAGCCGGTCGCCGATCCGGGGCCCAACGCCGCCCGGGTGCCCGCCGGGACCGACCTCGTCGAGTGGTACTACGAGCGCGGCTGGACCGACGGCCTGCCGGTGGTGCCACCGACCCCCGAGAAGGTCGCGGCCACCATCGCCGCCCTGGGCGGCGAGCCCCAGCGCGTGGAGGCGAGGGTGCCGCCCAGATGGGGTGGCCTCAGCCGCGAGGTGCTGGCCATCAACGCGGTCATGGCCGGCTGCCTTCCCGAGTACGCACCCGTGGTCCGGGCCGCGGTGGTGGCCATGTGCACGCCCCACTTCAACCTCAACGGCATCCAGGCCACCACCCACATGGCGGCCCCGCTGCTGGTGGTCAACGGTCCCGTGCGGCGGCGGATCGGCATGAACTGCGCCCACAACGTGTTCGGCCCCGGCAACCGCGCCAACGCGACCATCGGCCGGGCCATCCGGCTGATCCTGCTCAACGTGGGCGGGGCCCGGCCCGGCGAGCTCGACCAGAGCACGCTCGGGCAGCCGGGCAAGTACACCTACTGCATCGCCGAGAACGAGGAGGCGAGCCCATGGCCGCCGTACCACGTCAGCCGTGGGTACCTGCCGGAGGACTCGACCGTCTTCCTGATCGCGGCCGAGTCACCCCACAGCGTCACCAACCACATCGCCGACGATCCCGAGGGGATCCTCGACAGCATCGTCTCGGCGATGAGCACCATCGCCCACAACAATGCCGTCAGCGGCGGCTCCTGCGCCGTGATCATCGGTCCCGAGCACGCCGCCACCATCGGCGCCCACGGCTGGACACGGGCGGACGTGCGCAGCTATCTCTGGATGAACACCAAGAACACCTTCGCCGACGTCAGCTTCGGCCACCGCTACGGCCACGTCTACAACCGGAACCTGCCCCGCTGGTACCGCCGGGAGCCCGAGGCCCGCGTCCCCATCGTCCCCCGTCCCGAGGACATCCACGTCTTCGTGGCGGGCGGGGGGGCCGGACGCTTCTCCGCCTTCGTCCCCGGCTGGGGACACATGAGCAGCCCCGTCCTGCGCAGCCTCGACGGCCGCCCGCCGCACGGCGACGGTGCTTGCGAGGACGGAACCTGCCTGCTCTGAGCTCGGAGGTGCGCATGACGGAACCGATCGTCTACGACCCCACCGGCAGAGTCGAGGTCGAGCCGAGGCCGCTGGCGCCGCGCCCGCCCACCATCGCCGGCCTCCGCGTCGGGGTGCTCGACAACGCCAAGTGGAGGGCGGGCCGGCTGCTGGAGCGAACGGTCGCCTTGCTGGACGAGGTGGGAGAGGTCCACCGTTACCGAAAGGAGAGCTTCTCCCGAAACGCCGCGCCCGAGCTGATCGCACGGATCGCGGCCGAGAACGACCTGGCCCTGGTCGCGATCGGCGATTGAGGCTCCTGCACGTCGTGCTGTATGCACGACGCGATGAGCCTGGAGGCGAGCGGTGTGCCCACGGCCGCCATCGTGACCTCGGAGTTCCTCCAGGAGGCGCGCCTCCAGCTCGAGGCGCTCGGGATGCCGGGGTTGCGACCGGTGGTGATCACGCACCCACTGAGCACGCTCAACCACGAACAGATCGCGCGGCGAGCGGCGGAGGCGGCGCCTCAGGTCCGGCGGATCTGGCTCGGTGAGGAGCCGGGCGTGCGCGGGTTGGCGAGGCCGGCCAGAATCAGCTGAGGAGGTGAGGAGGGCATGAAAGCGATGGAGCGGGCCGAGGTCCGGAGGGCGGGGGCGACCGGGGTGCTGACCGTCGACTGCGACGTCCATCCCCACTTCAAGCAGGGCCTCAAGGACCTGCTGCCGTACCTCCCCTCCGGCTGGCGGCGCCGGCTCGGGGTCGGCCTCGAGTCGAGCTGGTCGGGCGACGTCTACGCCTCCCGGTTCTCCCTTCCCAGGAACGTCATGTACATCAACCCGGTGGGGGCGCTGCGGCGGGACAGCTACCCGTCCGACGGCTCGATTCCCGGCTCGGACCCGGCCTACGTGCGCGAGCAGCTCCTGGAGGGGGCCGGCGTCGACCGCGCCATCCTGCTCGGGGGCGACGTCTTCGGCCTCGGCGCCCTCCCCGACCCCGACCTCGCCGCGACGGTCGCCTCGGCCTACAACGACTGGCTGACCGAGCGCTGGCTCGAGTTCGACGACCGCTTCCGGGGCGCGCTGGTGGTGGCGCCCCAGGACCCGGCCCTGGCTGCCCGCGAGATCGACCGCGTCGCCGGACGGCCCGGGATGGTCGAGGTCATGCTGCCGCTCACCAACGTCCTCATGGGCGACCGTCACTACTACCCGATCTACGAGGCGGCCGAGCGCAACGGTCTCCCCATCGGCTGTCACGTCAACTCGGTCGACGGCGTCTTCGTCAAGGGCCCGCAGCTGGCGGGGGGCGTCTTCACCTACTACACCGAGTGGCACGCGGCCCTGACCGAGGTCTACCACGCCAACGTGATCAGCCTCGTCTGCCAGGGCGTCTTCGAGCGCTTCCCCGGCCTCAAGGTCGTGATCGCCGAGGGGGGGTTCGCCTGGCTGCCGGACGTGCTCTGGCGGCTGGACCGCAACTACCAGGCCCTGCGCGACGAGGTGCCCTGGCTGAAGCGCCTCCCCAGCCAGTACGTCTTCGATCACATCCGCTTCACCACCCAGCCGATGCCGGAGCCGGCCCGGCCGGAGCACCTGGCCACGCTCTGCGAGGTCATCGACGCCGGGCGGACCCTGCTCTTCAGCTCCGACTACCCGCACTGGGACTTCGACCATCCGGCCATGGCCCTCAACCGGCTGCCGGAGGCGATCCGCGACCGGGTGCGGGGCGAGAACGCCGCGGAGCTGTTCGGCGACCGCCTGTAGGCGGTGACCAGGCACGTCGTCTGCCGCGTCGACGAGTTGCCCGAAGGGGGGCGCCGGATCGTCGACCTCGGGGGCCGTTCGATCGGGGTCTTCCGCGTCGACGGGCGCTACTACGCGGTCCGCAACGTCTGCCCCCACATGGGGGCTCCGCTCTGCCTGGGGACCATCGGCGGCACCATGCTGCCCTCGGAGCCGCACACCTACGTCTACGGTCTCGAGAACCGCATCCTCCGCTGCCCCTGGCACGGCTACGAGTTCGACCTTGAGACCGGGCGGCCTCCCTTCGGCACCTTCCCGCTCCGGGTTCGGACCTATCCGGTCCGGGTGGAGGGGGAGGAACTCGTGGTGGAGGCCTGACCCGAGGTGGCGGCCGGCTTCGCGGTGCCGAAGCCCGGCGGCACCGGACCGGGTTCGGGACCGGTCCGATCCGGCCGGCGCAGTGGGAAGATTATGATCACCGGGCCCGGGATGCGCGCAAGGAAGGGTGACGATGGCTGAGGTGGCGGGGAAGCTGGCCGAATACGCCACCGGCCTCCGCTACCCGGACCTCTCCCCCCCGGCGGTCGAAAAGGCCAAGCAGCTCTTCCTCGACCTGGTCGGGATCGCGCTCTGCGCCGGTGCCACGGCCGACTCCACGCCCGCCGTCCGGGATGCGGTGCTCGCCCTCGGCGGCGCCGGCGAGGCCTCCCTGATCGGGGAGGGCCGGACCCTGCACCCGGCCTGGGCGGCCTTCTTGAACGGCGCCTATGCGCACAGCCTGGACGCCGACGACACCCATCGCCGGGGCTCCGTCCATCCCGGCGCCGCGGTCGTCCCGACCGTGCTCGCGCTCGCCGAGCAGCACCGGCTCGATGGTCGCCGCCTGCTGGCGGCGATGGTGGTCGGATACGACGTGACCTGCAGGCTGGCGATGGCCGTCGGCCCCGGATCGCACTACGGGCGCGGCTTCCATCCCACCGCCACCTGCGGCGTCTTCGGTGCCACCGCGGCCGGAGCCAACCTCCTCGGCCTCTCCGTCGGGGCGCTGCGCGACGCCTTCGGGATCAACCTCAGCCAGTCCGCCGGCAGCCTCGAGTTCCTCGCCGACGGGGCCTGGACCAAGCGCATCCATCCCGGCCTGGCGGCGCACGGCGCCGTCCTCGCCCTGGAGCTGGCGGCCCGCGGGTTCCGCGGCCCGCGGGACCCCTTCGAGGGGCCCCGCGGGTTCTTCCACGCGTACACCGACGCCGCGCGCCCCGAACTCGCGGTCGAGGGGCTGGGTGACCGCTTCGAGATCCTGGCGACCGCGATCAAGCCCTACCCGTCCTGCCGCTACTCGCACGGCCCGCTCGACCTCATCATCCGGCTCGCCCGCGAGAACCGAATCCGGCCCGAGGAGGTGGAGTGGGTGCGGGTGGGCATGAGCGACGTGGCCGTGGACATCATCGGCCGGCCCATCGAGCGCAAGCGGGCGCCCGAGAACGTGGTCGACGGCCAGTTCAGCATGCCCTTCTTGGCCGCGGCCGCGCTCGCCCGCGGTGGCATGGGCTGGACCGACTACGAGCTGATCGGGGATCCCTCGCTCCGGCCGCTCATGCAGAAGGTCGAGGTGGTCGCCTCCGAGGAGGCGAACCGGGTCTTTCCCGAGCAATGGTTGGCCGAGGTCGAGATCCGGGCCCGGGGCCAGGTCTTCGCCGATCGCACCTGGGTGGTGAAGGGTGAGCCGGAAGCGCCCCTGAGCTGGGGGGAAGTGGAGGCCAAGTTCGACGGGCTGGCCGCGGCGCGCCTGCCCGACCCCGGGCGCCGTCGCCACCTGGTCGAGGCGATCCGGGAACTGGACCGGGTCGCCGACCTCCGCCAGCTGGGATCGCTGCTGAGGCTCGAGGCGGCGACCCGGGTGGGCTGAGCCCGTGAACTTCGGCATCTTCCTCGCCGCGCAGCACGCCCACGGGTCCATGGCGGACCACGTCGACGAGCACCTGGAGCAGGTGCGCGCGGCCCGGGAGGCCGGCTTCGTCTCCGTCTTCGCCGGCCAGCACTACTTCTCCAGCCCCTATCAGATGCTCCACCCCGTGCCCCTGCTGGCCCGCGTCGCCGCCGAGGCCGGGGAGATGCACGTGGGGACCGGCGTTCTGCTCGCGCCCTTCTACCACCCGGTCGAGATCGCCGATCTGGCCACCACCATGGACGCCATCTGCCACGGTCGCTTCATCCTCGGCCTGGGGCTCGGCTACCGGGAGGTCGAGAACGAGGCCTTCGGCGTCACCGGCGACCGGCGGGTTCCCTACTTCGAAGAGGCGCTCCGGCTGGTGCCGAGGCTCTGGCTCGAGCGCGACCTCGAGTACGAGAGCGAGCGCGTCAGGCTGCGCCGGGTCACCTTCGTCACCCGCCCGGTGCGACGACCCCGGCCACCGATCTGGGTGGCGGCGAACAACGATCCCGGCATCCGGCGGGCGGCCCGGTTCGGCGACGCCTGGCTCATCAACCCCCACGCCAGGCTCTCGGTGCTGGCCCGTCAGATGGATCTCTACCTGGAGACGCTGCGGGCGCTCGGCAGACCGCGGCCGGCGGTGGTGCCGATGATCAAGGAGGTCCACTGTGCCGAGACCGGCGAGCAGGCCTGGCGTGAGGCACGCCCCTTCCTGGAGGAGAAGTACCGGGTCTACGTCGACTGGGGCCAGCAGAAGGTGCTGCCGCGGGACGAGGACGGGCTCGACCTGCCCTTCGACGACCTGCAGGATGACCGCTTCATCGTCGGGGATCCCGATCAGGTCATCGCGCAGCTGGAGCGTTACCGGACGAGGCTGGGCGTGAACCACGCCATCCTTCGCCTCCAGTGGCCGGGCCGGGAGCGTTCGCTCGACCAGGAGAAGGTGCTCCGCTCGATCCGCCTGATCGGCCGGCACGTCATCCCGCACTTCGCCGGGCTGGGCGGTGGCGCCGACCTCGCCGCCCCGCCGGCGGTGGCCGGGGCCGGCTAACGGGGCCGTGGCGCCGGCCGGCATCGACGTCCAGGAGGGGAACGTGCGAGGCAGGGTTCCGAGAGACGAGCGCTTCGACGTGGTCGTGGTGGGGGCCGGCAACGCGGCGCTCACCGCCGCCCTCTCCGCTCGGGCGGGCGGGGCGCGGGTGGCCGTGCTGGAGAAGGCCGACCGGGCGCTCCGGGGAGGCAACACCCGCTTCGCCGGCGGCCTCTTCCGCTGCACCTACGGCGGCCTCGAGGACCTGGAGCCGATCGTAGGGAGAAACGACGACCCGAGCACGGTGACGGTGGACCCCTATCCACGCGAGCGGTACCTGGCCGACATCGCGAAGACCACCGGGGGGCTGGCCGACCCGGCCCTGAGCCGGCTGGTCGTGGACCGGTCCTACGACACCGTGCGCTGGATGGCCGGCCTCGGCGTGCCCTGGGAGTTCAATCGCGCCGTCGGCGCCGTCACCGTGCCCGGCTCGAACCGGGTCAGGCTGCCCCTGGGCTGCGCGCTCCGCACGCTCGGGGAGGGCTACGGCCTCTCCGAGAACCTCTTCCGCCTGGCCGAGGAGGCCGGCGTCGAGATCCACTACGAGACCCAGGCGCTGGCCCCGGTGCTGGGCGACCGCGGCTGGGTGGAGGGCGTGGAGGTGCGCGATCCCGAGGGCAGGGCGGTGGTCCGCTGCCGTTCGCTGATCCTGGGCAGCGGCGGCTTCCAGGCCAGCCCGGAGATGAGGACCGCCTACCTGGGCCCGGCCTGGAGCCTGGTCAAGGTCCGCGGCACGCGCTTCGACACGGGGGAGATGACCCGCGCCATGCTGGCCGCGGGGGCCCAGGCCTACGGCCAGTGGTCGGGCTGTCACGCCACCCCGATCGACGCCGACGCGCCCGCCTACGGCGACCTCCGGCTGACCGACAGGACCAACCGGCTCTCGTTCCCCTATTCGGTGATGGTCAACCTGGACGGCGAGCGCTTCGCCGACGAGGGCGAGGACTTCAACCTCTACACCTACGCCCGTATGGGGTCGGACATCCTCGGACAGCGAGGCGGCATCGCCTTCCAGATCTTCGACCAGCAGACCATCCCCCTCCTCGAGGAGCGCTACGGTACCGGCACGCCGGTCGAGGCCGACACCCTGGCCGAGCTGGTCGAGCGGATCGCCGAGCGCTACCCCGCGCTCGGCTTCCGGAGCGATCGCTGCCTGGAGACGCTGGAGAGGTTCAACCAGGCGGTTCCCGAGGCACCGCCCTTCGACCCCGATCGCCTCGACGGCCGTCGCACCCGGGGGCTGCGGCCGGAGAAGACCAACTGGGCCCTCCGGCTCGAGAAGCCCCCCTATCGCGCCTACGCGGTCACCTGCGGCATCACCTTCACCTTCGGCGGGATCAAGGTGAACACCGAGGCCGAGGTGGTGGACGCGCTCGACCGGCCCCTGCCCGGCGTCTTCGCCGCCGGCGAGATGACCGGCGGCTTCTTCTACCTCAACTACCCGGGTGGGGCGGGCCTGATGCGGGGCGCCGTCTTCGGTCGCATCGCCGGTCGCAACGCCGCCATTCTGGCCGCCGAGCGGAGGTAGCGGCGCCTCGCGCGCGGGGGCGACGGCTCCGCCCGGTCGCCGGCGAGCCACGGTGCCCGAGGCCGGACCGGCTCCACCCGGGAGGCGATGGCCTTCTCCGCCGACCTCAGTGGAGACCCAGATAGGCCTCGACCACGCGGCGGTCGTCGCTGAGTTCCGCGCCCGTCCCGGAGAGCACGATCCGGCCGTTGTCGATGACGTAGGCGCGGTCGGCCACCCCCAGCGAGAGCCGGGCGTTCTGCTCCACGAGCAGGATGGTCAGGCCCTCGCTCTGGAGCCGGCGGAGGACGTCGAAGAGGACCAGCACCACCTTGGGGGCGAGGCCGGTCGAGGGCTCGTCGAGGAGGAGCAGCCTGGGGTCGGTCATCAGCGCCCTTCCGATCGCCAGCATCTGCTGCTCGCCCCCGGACAGGCTTCCCGCCCGCTGCCGCAGCCGCAGGCGGAGGGCGGGGAAGAGCTCGAGCACCTGCTCCAGCAGCGGCGACCTGCGCTCGGATCGGGCGACGCGCCCCCCCAGGGCGAGGTTGTCGGCCACGGAGAGGTTCGCGAACAGCTCGCGGCCGCTGGGGACGTGGCCGACGCCGGCCCGCGTCACCTCGTGTGCGGGCCGTCCGTGGATCGGCTGTCCGAAGAGCCTGACCGTCCCCTGCCGCGGTCGAATCACGCCTGCGATCGCCCTCAGGAGCGTGGTCTTGCCCGCCCCGTTGGCGCCCAGGAGGACGACGATCTGGCGCTCGCCGACCTCGAGGCCGACGTCGTGCAGCACCTCCAGCCGGTCGTAGCCGGCGTGGACGTGCTCGACGCTGAGCGCGGCCGTCGCGCTCACCCTGCCTCTCCCAGGTAGGCTCCGATCACGGCCGGATCCCTCAGGACCTGTTGCGGTTCCCCGTCGGCGATCTTCTGCCCGAAGTCGAGCACGACGATGCGGTCGCAGAGGTCGACGATGGCCGCGACCACGTGCTCCACCCCGGCGACCGCGGATACGCCGTACTCGTGCAGCGTGCGGATGGCGTCCCGGATCTTCTCCTGCTCCTCGCGGTTCATCCCCGCCATCACCTCGTCGAGGAGGATGACATCGGGCTGGAGCGCCAGGGCCCGGGCCAGCTCGACCTGGCGGCGATGGCCGGGAGGGAGGTTGACCACCGGCTCGAGCCAGATCGCCTCCATGCCCAGGGCCCGAATCACCCACGCCGCCTGGTCGACCGCCGCGTGCTTGCGGCGGCCGTTCAGCGCCGCCAGGAGCACGTTCTCCCAGACCGTCAGCGACTCCATCGGGCGCGGGATCTGGAAGGTGCGCCCGATCCCGGCCTCGGCCAGCTGCGTCACCGACCAGCCCTTGATCGGCCGGCCCTTGAAGAGCACCTCGCCCCGGGTCGGCCGCACGAAACCGGTGATGACGTTGAAGAGCGTGGTCTTGCCGGCCCCGTTGGCGCCGATGATGCTGACCGTCTCGCCGCGCCGGACCTCGAGGTCGACGTCGCGCAGGGCGGTCACGCCGCCGAAGCGGACGGAGAGGCCGCGGACCTCGAGCACGGGCCCGTCGCCGCCCGCCTCGCCGGCGAGGGCCGGCGGCGAACCCCGGGGCAGCTCGGAGGGGGCCATGATCACCGGCCGCGGAAGCCAGCCGAAGCGGCGCAGGACGGAGACGACGCCCCCGGGGAAGAAGACCACGATGAGGACGACCAGGAGGCCGAAGAGACCGAGCTGGAACTCGGGGAACTGGGCCCAGATCTGCTCCCCGACCAGCTCCAGGATCACGGTGCCGAGGGCCGGGCCCCAGAGCGTGCCCATGCCGCCCAAGAGGGAGAAGAGGATGGCCTGGAAATCGACGCTGGGGTCGAACATGCTGGGCGGGTCGATGTAGCTGCGGTTCCAGGCCACCAGCCCGGCCACGATCGCGGGCGGGATGGCGCTGAGGACGAAGGTGACGATCTTGACCCGGGTGGTGTGGACCCCCATCGCCGCCGCCGCCTCCTCGTCGTCGCGGATGGCCATCGCCTTCAGGCCCAGCGCCGAGCGGGAGTAGTAGAGGTTGAGGGCGAAGGCGAAGATGGCCACCAGCACGGTCTCGGCGTAGACCGCGTGCGCGGTCAGCGCGCCGGGCAGGATCAAGCCCTGACCTCCACCCGCGAACTGCCACTGCGAGAAGAGGATGGAGAGGATCTGGACCAGGCCGAACATGCCCAGGGCGAAGAAGATGCCGCGCAGCCGGAGCATGACGCCCCCGAGCACGAGCGCGAGCAGGGCCGCAACCGCTCCCGCGACCGGGGCCGCCACGTACCAGGGCACGTGGCCGTGGAGGATGAGCAGGGCGGTGCCGTAGGCGCCGAGGCCGTAGAACGCGATCTGCCCGAAGGAGACGTAGCCGGTCATACCGCTGATCAGGTTCCAGCCGTAGGCCATGGCCATGAAGGTGAAGATGTCGGTGGCGAACTGGAGGAGATAGCCGCTGGTGAGCAGCCCGATCAGGGCGGCGGCGACCAGGAAGGCGACGCCGAGGGCGATCTCGTGGCGCGGCCAGCCCACGCCGGTGGCGCCGCCGACGGTCAACCGCCGGGTCAGGGAGCGCAGGCTACCGAGGGCGGAAGGGGGCATCTGAGCCAGAGGGTCCGTCGAGCGGGCGGCCTCGAGCGGGCGCCGGGGGCGCGGCGGAACGATGGCGGTTCCGCATGCTTCCGTACCCGGACTACCTGGCCAGCCGGGAGAGGCTGAGGCCCCTCGGGATGAAGAGCATGATCAGGATCAGGAGGATGTAGGGCAGCAGGACCTGGACGTTGCCGCCCAGATAGAAGCCGAGGACCGACTGGGCCACGCCGACCACCAGGGCGCCCAGGATGGCGCCCAGGTAGTCGCCGAGACCACCGAGCGCGATCACGACGAAGCAGAGGATGGTGAGGTCGTTCCCGGACTGGGGGCCGAGCGGCGTCACCAGGACCAGGACGGTCCCCGCCGCCGCCGCCAGCGCCGAGCCGAGTGCGAAGGCGAGCGTGCTCATCCGGCCCGCGTCGATGCCGCAGGTGCCGGCCCCGATCCTGCTCTGGGAGGTGGCGAGGAGCGCCTTGCCGGAGCCGGTGAAGTTGAGCCAGGAGAACAGGGCGGCCGAGAGCACGGTGCCGAAGGCGCCGGCGATCACGAGCGACTTGGCGAACTCGATCGGTCCCAGGCGCCAGGACGATTGCAGGTAGGGGAGGGAGACGTACTCGGAGCCCCAGGCCTTGAGGGCGACGTTGATGAGCACGAACGAGATGCCGAAGGTGACCATCAGCGTCATCAGCTCGCCCTGGGTTCCCCGGAGCGTGATCCGCCGCAAGAGCAGGCGCTCCACGATGGCCCCGATCCAGAACATGGCCACGAAGACGATGGGGATGGCGAGGAAGGGGTTGAGCCCGATCCTGGTGGCGAGCCAGACCGTGAACAGGCCCGCCACCGCGATCATCGTCCCCTGGGCGAAGTTGACGATCCGCATCACGCCGAAGATGAGGTTCAGGCTCTGCGCCATCAGCAGGTACATGCCCGCCAGCAGCACCCCGTTCACGAGGAGCTGCAGGATCAGCACGCCATCACCTCACGGTCCCGGGCCGGCCGCGCTCGGCTAGGCCCCCGTGTACGGGATCTGAATGGGCGCCTCGGCGACGTTCTCGGGGTAGACCAGCTTCATCACGCCGCCCTGGTACTGGGCCAGGTAGTTCTTGATCCCGACCGGCAGACCGTACTGGTCGCAGTTCCAGGTGCCCTGGACGGTGGGGATGTTGCCCTTCAGGAGGGCGGCGCGGACCTTGTTCTGGTCGATGGCGCCGGCTCGCCTGATGCCCTCGGCCAGGATCTGCACCGCCGCGTAGCCGGAGGCCGCGTGGTAGTCGGGATCGATGCCGTACTTGCTCTTGAAGGAGCTCACGAACTGGCTGTTGCCCGGCGTGTGAAGGCTGGGCCACCACTGGGTGTTGGTGATGATGCCGTTGGCGATCGGGCCCAGCGTCTTCACGAAGCCGGCCTCGGGCGGCCCCACGGTCTCGGCGAACATCGTCGGCTTGTACCCGACTCGGTTCAGCGCCTGGGCGATGCCGATCGCGTCGGGGTAGTAGGTGCAGCCGATGATGACCTCGGCGCCGGCATTCTTGATCCCGAGCGCCTGGGATGAGAAGTCGGGCACGGGGAGGCTGTAAGTGTTCTCGTAGACGATGTTCATCCCCAGCTGCTGAGCCTGCTGCTTGCGGGCCGCGCCGCAGGCCAGCGAGAAGGCGGAGTTGAAGACCAGCAGCGCCACCTTGTTGAGGCCGTGCTGCTTCGCGATGGGCAGGACCTGCTCGATGTAGGTCTCGGAGCTGGCGACGTCCGAGAAGTTGTACTTGTTGGGTGCCTTGAAGATGGTGGGCAGGGAAGCGCCTGCGTCGACGGAGACGACCTGGTACTTGTTGGGTATCGAGGCCATCGCCTGTGTGATCCCGCTCGAGTAGGGGCCGAGCAGGAAGTTGACCTTGTCCTGGGTGATCAGCCGCTGGTAGAGCCGCACCGCGGTGCCGGCGTCGCTCTTGTCGTCGTAGTACTTGAAGGTCAGCCGGCGGCCGAGCACACCGCCCTTGCTGTTGATCTGCTCGACGGCGAGCTGGATGCCCTGGAGCTCGTAGGTGGCGTCGGCCGACAGGTTACCGGTCTCCGAGATGGAGCCGCCGAGCGCGATTGGAGGTCCGCCCCCGGTCCCGCTCGGTTGTGCGGCCGTGCCTCCGCAGGCGGCGAAGACGAGGCCGGCCACCGCTGCAAGGGCCAGGGCGCCAAAACGTCGCCGCATTCGCCCACCCTCCTGTCAACCAGGTCCCGATCGCTTTCTCTCCCCAACACCGTCGCGCTTGAGGGCTCGGCGGATCGCTGTCGACTATAGCAGACGGAGGCGACGCCTCAGGAGGTCCACGCCGCCGGTGCGGCCCCGGAGCCGGCCTGGCGGGCGTGGCCCGTCCCTCCGAAGATGTCCTCGTTTTCCACGGTTTGCACAGGTTGTCCACAACATGATGGGGACAAGGACGTCCTAACCCCTACATCTCGAAGCCATGGGCATCGGCCCGCGTGGTCTACAATCGGCTCGTGGAGGCCGGTGCGGCGGTACCCCCGCCCGAGTTCAGCCCGGCGGAACGGGAACTCCTGGGTCGCTACTGCACGAACGTCGACCGGCGTGTCTTCGCCCTCCGCAACCTCCCCGAGGTGGTCCGGGGGGCGCTCTTCAGCCGGTATTCCCGGACCGAGAAGAGCCTGCGCCGGGTGCTCCTGGACGAGTTCCTGGGCCCCGCGACGGGGGGGCCGGGGCCGGTGGTCGAGGCCGTGGCCGGGGTGGACCGCGGCCGAGCCGAGGACTTCTACCGCCGGGTGCTGCTCGAGTACGGCGACGACTCGGTGGCCGAGCTGGCCGGGGCCCATCTGGCCGTGGAGCGGGTCTCGATCCTGGCCGCCAAGGCCCTGGAGGACTCCCGGATCGGCATCTCGCCGCTGGAGAAGTCCACCCGCTACGTCCGCTTCGACCGGCACGGCCCGGACGGGCGTTTCCTCTACCACCGCGGCCCCGAGCTACGGCATCCCGCCTACGAGCCGGCGGCCGAGGAGCTGTTCGCCGCCTACGCCGAGCTGCTCCCGCCCCTGCTGGAGCGGGTGCGCGCCGAACATCCGCCCGAGGCCGAGGAGACGGAGCGGGCGTGGCGCTCGGCGACCCGGGCCCGGGCCCTGGACCTCCTGCGCGGGCTGCTGCCCGCCGGCGCCCTGACCAACCTGGGTCTCTACGGCAACGGCCGGGCCTTCGAGTACCTCCTGATCAAGCTCGCCGCCTCCGAGCTGCCGGAGTGCCGGCGCCTGGCCGAGGAGATGCACACCGAGCTGGGGGAGGTGATCCCGGCCTTCGTGCGCCGGGCGCTGGACGAGCGCCACGGACGGCCGGCGATCGCCTATCTGGTGGAGGGCCGGGAGCGCCTGGCCGGACTCGCCCCCCGCGGGGGCGAAAGAGAGCCGTGGATCTCGGTGCGGCTGGTCGACCACGAGCCCGACGCCGAGCGCAAGGTGGTGGCGGCGGCGCTCTTCCCCCACTCCGACCGACCCCTGGAGCAGCTCGGTCGGGCGACCGTCGACGTCGAGCGGGTCCTGGCCGCGCTCATGGGGGGCCGGGCCAACCGCCGTCACCGGCCACCCCGGGCCCTGGAGCACGTGCACTACACCTTCGAGCTGGTGGCCAACTTCGGCGCCTACCGGGACCTCCAGCGCCACCGCATGCTCACCCAGGACCGGCAGCTGCTCGGCGTCGAGCTCGGCTACGACCTCCCCTCGGACCTGCGCCGCTACGGGCTCGACGCCCGTTTCCGGGCGGCCGTGGAGCGGGCCGGCGCCGCCCAGCGGGCACTGGCGGCGGACCTCGGGCCAGTCCTGGCCCAGTACGTCGTGCCCCTCGCCTACCGCGTCCGCTGGTACGTGCGCCTCAACCTGCGCGAGGTCTACCACCTCTGCGAGCTTCGCACCGGGGTCCAGGGTCACCCGGACTACCGTCGGGTGGCGCAGGAGATGTTCCGCGAGGTGCGGCGCGTGCATCCGCGTCTGGCCGCCCACGCGCGCTTCGTGGACCTGGAGCCGGCGGGAGAGCTGGAGCGCCGGGCGGCCGAGCGTCACCGGGACGCCCGGCTGGCCGAGCTCGAGCGCGGGCGCTGACCGGGGCCGCGCCCCGGTGGGGTCCGGTGAGCCGACCGGCTACGCTTGCAACCATGTCGAGCATCGACCCGGGCCTCGCGACCGGAGTCGCCCCCACCGGCGAGCTGCTCGCCCTGGCCATGCGCCGGGCGGGGACGGGGCCGATCTTCACCCTGAACGGCGGCCACCTGTGGGGTCTCTACCTCGGCGCCCGGCGCCACGGGCTGCCCATGGTGGACGTGCGCCATGAGCAGACCGCCGGGTTCGCCGCCGAGGGCTGGGCCAGGATCACCCGCCGTTGCGGGGTGGCGGCGCTCACCGCCGGTCCGGGCGTGACCAACGCCATCTCGGCCGTGGCCGCCGCCCACCAGAACGACAGCCCGGTGCTGTTCCTGGGGGGGCGGGCGCCCGGCTCGCGCTGGGGGATGGGATCGCTGCAGGAGCTGGACCACCTGCCCCTGGTGAGCAGCATCACCAGGTCGGCCCGCACCGTCTCCTCGGCGGCCGAGGCCTATCCCGCCCTGCTGGAGGCGGTGCGCACGGCCCTGAGGGGCCGCACCGGCCCGACCTTCCTGGACGTCCCCGTCGACGTCTTCCTGGAAGGGGCCGGCGTCCCCGGCGAGGAGGCGGTCACGGAGGACCCCGCCGGCGGCCTCCCGGAGCCCGATCCCGAGCAGGTCCGGCTCGTGGCCGGGATGCTGCGCCGGGCCCGGCGTCCCGCCATCGTGGCCGGGAGCACGGTGTGGTGGGCCCACGCCGAGGAGGAGCTGGTGCGGCTGGCCGAGGCGGCGGCCATCCCGGTGGTGCTGAACGGGATGGCCCGGGGGATGCTGCCGCCGACCCATCCGCTCTTCGCCTCGCGGGCCCGGGCCCTGGCCCTCGGGCAGGCGGACCTGGTCCTGGTGGTGGGGGCGCCGCTCGACTTCCGGCTCAACTTCGGGCAGCCGCCGCTGTTCGCCGAGGGTGCCGGGATCGCCTACGTCGACGTGGACGGCTTCCGCAAGCACCGACCCGGGCCGGCCTTGCTGGGTGACGTCAGGGCCGCGCTCGCCCGGCTCGCCGAGCTGGCGGCTCCGGCGGAGAGCCGGAGCGAGCGCGACGCCTGGGTGGAGCGGGTGGCCGAGGCGGCGGCGGCGGCCCGGGCCGCCGACGCCGAGCTGGCGGCCGCCGGCGGCTCGCCGGTGCATCCGGCGCGGCTGGTGGCCGAGGTCGAGCGCACCGTCGATCCCGACGCCATCCTGGTCGGGGACGGGGGCGACGTCGTCTCCTTCGCTGGCCGCCTGATCCACCGCCGGCAACCCGGCCTCTGGATCGACGGCGGCGCCTTCGGCTGCCTGGGCTCCGGCCTCGGCTACGCCCTCGCCGCCAGACTCGCCCACCCCGACCGCCAGGTGGTCGTGATCGCCGGCGACGGCGCCTTCGGCTTCTCGGCCATGGAGTTCGACACCCTGGTCAGGCACCGGCTCCCGGTCGTGTGCGTGGTCGGCAACAACGGGATCTGGGGGCTGGAGAAGCACCCCATGCAGCGTCTGCTGGGGACCTCGCTGCTGGCCGACCTGGCCCCGGGGACGAGGTACGACCGGGTGGTCGAAGGGCTGGGCGGTTACGGCGAGCTGGTGGAGCGGCCAGAGGACGTCGCGCCGGCGCTGGAGCGGGCCTTTCGCTCCGGGCTGCCGGCCTGCGTGAACGTGCTCTGCGATCCGGAGGTCGAGTACCCCCGGTCCTCGCCGCTGGTATAGCGATGGCCACGGCGACGCCGACCAACCGGCGGGGGCAGGAGGCCAGCGCCTGGCGGACCGCCCAGCGGCAGTTCGATCAAGCGGCGGACCTGATCGACCTGGAGCCCGAACTCCGTTGCGTCCTGCGCGAGGTCCAGCGCGAGTTCACCTGCCATTTCCCGGTGCGGATGGACGACGGCCGGGTGGAGGTCTTCACCGGCTACCGGGTCCAGCACAACATCCACCGCGGCCCGGCCAAGGGTGGGATCCGCTACCACCCCGAGGTGTCCCTGGACGAGGTCAAGGCCCTGGCCATGTGGATGACCTGGAAGTGCGCCGTGGTCGACATCCCCTTCGGTGGGGCCAAGGGGGGCGTGGTCGTGGATCCACGCCGCCTCAGCCTCCAGGAGCTGGAGCGTCTCACCCGCCGCTTCGCCACCGAGATCGGAGTCCTGATCGGTCCCGAGCGGGACATCCCGGCCCCCGACGTCAACACCGACGCCCGGGTGATGGCCTGGATCATGGACACCGTCTCCATGCACACCGGCTACTCGGTACCGGCCACCGTGACCGGCAAGCCGGTCGAGGTCGGCGGGTCGCTGGGTCGGGTGGAGGCAACCGGCCGGGGGGTGGCGATCTGCGCCCTGGCGGCGATGCAGCACCTGGGCATGCGGCCGCACGCGGTCCGGGTGGCGGTGCAGGGCTTCGGGAACGTCGGCAGCGTGTCCGCCCGCCTGCTGGAGGAGATGGGCTGCTCCATCGTCGCCGTCTCCGACGAGTACGGCGGGATCCACAACCCGAAGGGGCTCCCGGTGCGCCGGCTGATCGAGCACCGCGAGCGGGAGGGTCGCCTGGGAGGCTTCCCGGGCGGCGAGGAGATCCCGCCCGACGGCCCGCTCACGGTCGACTGCGACCTCCTGGTCCCGGCCGCGCTCGGCAACCAGCTCACCTCTCGCAACGCCTCGGAGGTGCGGGCGAGGCTGATCGTGGAAGGGGCCAACGGGCCGACCACCCCCGAGGCCGACGAGATCCTCCGCGATCGCGGGGTCTTCCTGGTCCCGGACATCCTGGCCAACGCCGGTGGGGTGACCGTCAGCTACTTCGAGTGGGTGCAGGACCTGCAGTCCTTCTTCTGGTCCGAGCACGAGGTCAACCAGAAGCTGCGGGCGATCATGCAGCGGGCCTTCCAGCAGGTGCTGGCGACGAGCCAGGAACGCCATCTCTCGATGCGCATGGCGGCCTACGTGCAGGCGGTGCAGCGGGTGGCGGCGGCCACCCGGGAGCGCGGCCTCTATCCCTGCTGAGGGCCCGGGCTCGCCCGCAGGGGCCCGGCGCCGGCTCGGGCCGGCCCTTCCGGCGTCCGCCGCGGCTCACCGGGCCACCCGCCGCAGCTCCTCCACCACCTCGGCCACGCGCGCCTTGATCTCGTCGGCGATCCTCGCCTCCTCCAGCGTGCGGAGCAGCTCCTCGGCCTGGCGGCGCGCCCGCCGGGCCGGGTCTTCCGGGAAGGGGGGTGCCTCGATCGGGGTGGGGGCGAGGTCGCGAGCATCCGGCTCGGGTGCATCGCCGTCCTCCCCGGCGCCGGCGGCCTCGCCCGCGCCGCCGATCCGGCGGAGGTCGGCGCTGGAGAGCTCGCCCTCCTGCTCGAGCAGGTCCGCCAGCGCCTGCTGGGAGGTCTCGCTCAGCCCGGCGGCGGCGAAGGCCAGCTGGGGCTTGAGACGTCCTTCCCGCAGCGCCTGGCGGAGCGCGGGGTGGAGTTCCAGGAGCAGGGCGAGGCGGCGCAGGCGGCCGCGCCCGAGGCCGCTCAGGCGGGCCAGGTGGTCCTCACTGGCCCCGGCCTCGAGCAGGACCTGGAGGGCGTCGGCCTGGGCGGCGACGTCGGCCGCCCACGGCTGATTGAGCACCAGGGCCAGGAAGGCGGCCGAGAGGTGGGAGAGCTCCAGGGCCCGGACCGGGATGCGTCGCATGCCCGCCTCCCGGGCGGCGCGCAACCAGAGGCTGCCCTGGAGCACCTGCCAGTCGCCGTCGGCGCCGTCCTCGGCGTGGGTGACGAGCACCCGCTCGGGCAGGCCAAACCGCTCCACGAGGCGGATCAGGGCGGGGCCGGGGAGCCCTCCCGAGAGGTCGTAGGGCAGCTGGTCCTCCTCGACCCAGATCTCGGCCGAGGGCGGGGGGTCGACGGGCAACAGGTCGCGGATGATGCGCTCGGCCTCGGGGGCAGGATCGGTGTGGGACATGGGAGACAAGGCTAGCGCCGGATCCATCCACCGGCCCGGCGCGGGCCGGCGTCTGCACGTAGCCGATCCGCCGGGGCCTCACACCTCGCGGGTGTGCATGCTCCAGAGGGTGAGAGCGAGCATGGCCAGGAACCAGACCACGGTCCAGGCCAGGAGGGCGGGAGGGGGCGGGTGGGCGACCGAGAAAGGGCTCGCGGCCACGGCCGGCCCGGCCTCTTGCAGGCCGGCGATGACCGCCGCCGGCTCCATCGCGTAGACGGCTCCCCGCCACAGGCCGTCGGTGGGAAGGAGCAGGTTGGTGACGGTGCCGATCGCGATCAGGGTGCCGTTGGCCAAGGCCTGACCCGCCCCGCCGACGATGCCGCCGATCCAGGCCATGAAGTAGCAGATCAGGGGCACGATGCCCGCGGTCATGCTCGCCAGGCGGGTGGAGAGGAAGAGGGTCAACGTGAGCAGGACCAGGCCCACGCCGGTGACATAGGCGATCAGCTGGACCGGGTGCGGGGGCACGTAGCCCGTGGTCAGGTCGACCGCGATCAGCTCCAGGACCCCGGAGGCGGCCGCGTAGGCGGCGAGGAGGGCGCCCAGGCCGAGCCACTTGCCGAGCACCATCTCCGCCCGCCGCACCGGCCGGGCCAGCGGGGCCAGGGCGAGCCCGGACTCGAGCTCGCCGGAGACGCTGGGCGCCCCCACCACCGCCGCCATCAGGGCCAGCACGGCCGCGAAGAGGAAGGCGACCACGATCAAGAGCTGGGAGGCGACCAGGCGAAGCTCGGTCTCGCTCAGCGGGCGACCGCGGTCGAGGGTGGGGCTGCCGAGCTTGGAGAAGCCCCAGGCCGTGGCCACGATCACGATCAGGGTCAGGAGCGCCACCGCCAGCAGGAGACGGCGCCGGGAGGCCTCCCAGACGGCCAGCCGGGCGAAGACCAGGACGATCCGAGCCGAGAGCATGGCCTTCAGTCCTCGTGTCCCAGGAGCTGCAGGAACCGGTCCTCCAGGCTCTGCTGCCGCGGCTCGACGGCGTAGACCCGTCCCCCCATGGCCACCACCTCTGCCACCAGCTCCGGAACCCGGTCCGGGGCCAGCCCCCGCAGGGTGATCCACTCCCCGTCGTCGTCCATCCCCCCGAATCGGGCCAGCGAGGCGCGCTGCCGCAGGTCGAGGCCGGTGACGCGGAGGCGCACCGAGTGGCCGCCCAGCAGCTGCTCCAGGGTCCCGGTGGCGATCACCCGCCCCCGGTCGACCATCGCCACCCGATCGCAGACCATCTCCACCTCGGTCAGGAGGTGGGAGTTCAGGAACACGGCCGTGCCCCGCTCGTGCAGGTGGCGGATGACCTGGCGCACGTCGTGGCGGCCGACCGGGTCGAGGGCGCTGGTGGGTTCGTCCAAGATCACCAGCTCGGGGGAGCCGAGCAGGGCGACGGCCAGGCCCAGGCGCTGCTGCATGCCCTTGGAGTAGGTACGCACGCGGCGGTCCGCCGACTCACGGAGCCCGACCAGGTCGAGCGCCCGCTCGATCTCCTCGGGCCAGGTGGCGCGGGCCAGCCCGGCCAGCCGGCAGTGCAGGCCCAGCACCTCACGTCCCGACAGCCAGGGCTGATAGCGGAAATGCTCGGGCAGGTAGCCGACCCGGCGGCGGGCCTCGACGTCGCGGATGGAGCGGCCCAGTATCCAGCCCTCTCCGGCCGTGGGCGGGAGCAGCCCCAGCAGGAGCTTGACCGCGGTCGTCTTCCCGGCCCCGTTGGGGCCGAGGAAGCCGAACACCTCGCCCCTGGGCACGGTCATGGTGAGCCCGGCCAGGGCCAGCGTCGCCCCGTAGCGCTTGGTCAGTTCGACGCAGTGGACCGCGGGCGAGGCGGCCGCGGTGGCCGCCTCGCGCTCGCGCAGGTCGATCAACGATCCTCCGACGATGGTCGCCCCCTTCGGCTCAGGCGCGCAGGCCGTTGGCGATGGCCAGGATCTGGTCCTCGGTGAGGGTGCCCGCCACCGCGTACACCTTGCCCTGCTCGATCCAGACCACGCCGCTGCCCAGACCGGTATTGTCCCCGATCGCGGTTCCGGTCACGCCCTGGACGCGAACGGAGTGCGCGTTCACCTGCCCGGCCGGGATCGGGATGGGCAGGTTGCCGGTGGGGTCGTCGAGGCTGCGGATGTACTGGCGGACGGACGGACTCAGGCCGGGCTGGGCGAGCAGCGCCTGCTTGATCTGGGCCACGCTCACCCCGGTCGAGGAGGCCCGGGGGGCGTCCATGACCACGATGCCGAGCAGGGGACCGGCGGCCCGCAGGGCGTCCCGAGCCTGGCTCGCGTCCCCGTCCGAGCCGCTCTGAGGGGCGGCGCCGTTCTCCGTCCCGGCGCCGCGGGCGGTCGCGCCCACCTTGCCCAGGTCGCCGTACACCACCGTCTCCGCCGGCCCGAAACGAACCTGAAGCGTGCTCCCCTGCAGCTGGGCGGGGGCCTTGGAGGTGAACGTGACCGTGCCCGTGGCCTGCCGCATGGCGGCATAGGAGACCGGCGCGCCGGCCACGGTGGCCGGCAGCGTGCCCGGGCTCACGCGGATCGCGGGCAGGCCCGAGACCTGGGCCGCCTGGGCGGCCGAGTCCACCTGCTGCAGCTCGGGCCGCGCCGCCCAGGTGACGGTCCCCCAGGCGCTCAGGGCGTCGAGCCCGGTCAGGTCGCCCTGGGCGATGGTGACCGTGCTCTCGCGCGTGGGCTGAAAGATGTCGATCAGGTCGCTGCCCAGGGGCGTGAAGGCGGTGACGCTCAGCCCCGCCGCCAGGATCGCGGCCGCCGCACCGGCCAGGGCCGGTCGTCGCCAGCCCAGACCTCGCAGGGGGATGAGGCGAGGTCGCTCCCGCTCCCCGAGGCGGGATCTGACCCGGCCCAGGGCGACGTGGGCGTCGACGGGGAGGGGCGTTGTGGCCATGGTCGCCTGGGCGTGGCGCGCGTCCTCGGCGACGGCGCGGAAACGGTGCTGGCAGCGTTGGCAGGAGCGGTAGTGGCTCCGGGCCGCGTCCTCCACCGCGTACGGCTCGTCGTACAGGCGACGGAGGGTTCCTTCAGGCAGATGTCGCACGGTGCACCTCCTTCCTCAGCGCTTGCTCGGCGCGTCGCAGGCGTGTGCCGACCTGGCCGGCGCTCACCCCGAGGGCGGCCCCCACCTCCACGTAGCTGAGTCCGCTGTAGCGGAGCGCCAGCACGGCCGCCGCCCGTCCGGGGAGCCTGGCCAGCGCCGCGCGCAGCAGACGTCGGTTCTCCCGTTGCTCCGCGATCTCCTGCGGGTCGAGCGGCGCCGGGTCGTGATCCCCGGCCTGGGCCCGTTCGCGCCGCTCCCGCCGCCGCCGGCCGCGCAGCCGGTTGAGCGCCGTGTGGACCGCGGCGCGGTGCAGCCATGCGGGGGCGTAGGGGGCGTCGGCCCGGTGCCGGCGGTGGAAGTCGATGAAGACCTCCTGGGCCACGTCCTCGGCCTCGGCGCGATCGGCGAGGACGCGGTTGGCGATGGCCACCACCCGGCCGTACTCGGCGAGGAAGAGCCGATCGAACGGAGCCGGCTCGGACTCGCCGTGGCCCTTGGCCGGGCCCTCGCCTCCTGGTCTCAGCTCGGCTGGCTCGGCGTTCACATCAGATGAGGCACCACCGGGCAGGGGAATGTGACCGGGCGGGGGACGGCCGTCCCCTCCGCCTCGCTCCACTCAATAGAAGACGGTACGCGTCCGGTGATAGGGACGCACCGGGTACAGGCCCTGGCCCAGGTCCCAGAGGATCCAGTCGACCTCGATCGAGAGCAGCCGCCGTCCGGCGGCGGCCATCGCTTCCCGCAGCCGTTCCACCACGACCACGGTCGCGGCCCGGATCTCGACCTCGGCCGGCTCGCCCGGCTGCAGCTCCTCCCAGCGGTCGATGCGCCGGGCGAGCCCCTCCGAGTACCGGAGGGCCCCGAAGTGCCGGAGCACCTGGGGCAGCTTGTAGTCGGGGAAGCAGGTCAGCGCCGCCAGGTCGGGGAATCGGGCCACGCCCGCTCCGTGGAGGTCGGCCGGGACGATCTGGGCCCGCTTCAGCAGGGGCACCGGGCGCCCTTCGTACTCGGCCACGTCTCTGTACGAGGAGAGGCGCTCGGAGAGCGCGCGGGCGGTGGCGGCGGCCGTTTCCTGGACCAGGCCCTCGAAGCCGTGGCGCCCCAGCTCGCGCAGGGCGGCGGCCCGCGCCTCCAGCATGGGCAGGTCGCCCACCAGCGCCCGCAGCCGCCCGGCGTCCATCTCCGCCAGTCGCTCCGGCCGGCTCAGCTCGTCACCGGCCAGGAACGCGTCACGCAGCCGCTCCGCCAGCTGCCAGTAGCCGCCGGCGGAGCGGCCGCCGGGGGCGGAGGTCCAGAAGGAGAAATTGATCGTGTCCAGGACCAGCAGGTAGCGACGCGTGCGCTCGAGGGGACCGGAGTAATGCCGCCGTGTGTCCCAGGCCGGGACCCGACGGTCACGGACGATCGCCAGCAGCGGCTCCAGCGGACCCAGGCCCACGTCCTGAGCCCGCTCCACGACCCAGGCACAAGCGGCCCGGACGCCCAGCGGGTCGGGAGCGGCCGCGGCCATCAGCTGGCCGCCGGGCGGCTGCGCTCCAGGCGTCGCATCTCGTCCTCGATCAGCTTGAAGTCGCGCTGGGGGAGCTGGTGGAGGTGCCCCTGGAAGGCCAGGGTCCAGTGCTCGGGCGGCCACTTGCGCACGTATTCCAACCGGTAGGCCAGCTCCTTCGCGGGCAGCCACTCCTGCTCGTCGAGCACGACCTCGGGGCGGATCCGCACCCGCCACGGGTAGTCCTCCTCGCGACGCACCGAGCGCCACACCTGGGCGTGGTCCTCGAAGAGGCCCGAGGTCAGCGTACAGGTGGCGGTGAACGCCATGCGGCCGGTCACGTAGAAGAGCAGCCGGTCGCCCGCTTTCATCCCCTCCACCCGCTTGCGGTGCCGGGCCTTGAAGCCCTGGACGGTGAAGCCCCGTTCCTGGGTCCTCCGGTAGTTGTCCGGGGAGATGACGACCATCCAGTGGCGGAGGTTCCGCCTGGTCGAGCGCTTCTTCTTGCTCTTGCCGCTTCTGGCCCGGCTGGTGCCTCGTGGCGAGGACCCGGGGCCGGGTTGATCGGTCGCCTGGCCGGTCTCCTCGGACACGAGCCAGATCGTACCCGTTCGCCCTCCCCGTCCCGGCCGTCCCCGACCGGCGCCACCGCGGGCGCGGTAGGGTTGCCGATCGTGTTGGAGTTCGAGATCCTGGCCACCGACGGCGCCGCCCGGCGGGGGGTGATCCGCACCGCGCACGGCGTGCTGGAGACGCCGGGCTTCTTCGCCGTCGCCACCCGGGCCGCGCTGAAGGGGCTCGATCCCGCCGCCGCCAGGCGCGCCGGCATCCGCGCCCTGATCTGCAACAGTTACCACCTTGCCGTCCAGCCCGGTCCCGAGGTGGTGGCCGCGGCCGGCGGCCTGCACCGGTTCATGGCCTGGGAGGGCGTGCTCGCCACCGATTCGGGCGGCTTCCAGGTCTTCAGCCTGAGGCACGGTCAGGTCGCGGACGAGCTGAAGGGGCGCCGCCGGTTGCCGCTCCCGGAGACCGGCGAGGAGGCGGTGGTCACGGTCGACGAGGAGGGAGCCGAGTTCCGCTCCGCCATCGACGGCAGCCGCCATCGCTTCACGCCCGAGGGCAACGTGGCGCTTCAGCGTGCCCTGGGCGCCGACCTGCTCTTCTGCCTGGACGAGTGCACGCCCTTCCACGTCCCCGAGGCCTACACCCGGGCGGCCATGGAGCGGAACCTCCGCTGGGCCCGCCGTTGCCTGCAGACCTTCCAGGAGCTGGGCATGGGAGCCCGCCAGGCCCTCTACGGGATCGTGCACGGCGGCGTGTACCCGGACCTGCGCCGCGCCAGCGCGACCGCGATCGCCGCCATGGGCTTCGACGGGTTCGGCATCGGCGACTGCCTGGGTGAGACCAAGCAGGACTGGTACCGCGTGGTCGAGCTGGTCTGCCCCCTGCTGCCCCCCGACCGACCCCGTCATCTGCTGGGGGTGGGCGAGCCCGACGACCTGGTCGAGGGGGTGCTGCGGGGCATCGACACCTTCGACTGCGCCATGCCCACCCGGATCGCCCGCCACGGTCAGGCGCTGGTCCACGGTCGCCCGCGCTTCCGGCTCGATCTCACCTCGGCCCGGCGGCGGGGCGAAGATCGGCCGATCGAGACCGGATGTCCGTGCTCGGCCTGCACCAGGTTCGGCCGAGCCTACCTGCAGCACCTCTTCCGGGCCCGTGAGCTGCTGGCCGTGGCCCTGGTGGCGGAGCACAACCTGGCCTTCACCGCCCGGCTGCTGGCCAGGGTTCGCGAGGCCATCAGCGCCGGACGCCTGGCCGAGCTGCGACGGGAGGTCACGTGCGCCGGGCGGTGACCGCGGGGAGGGCGGGCGCCGCCCGGCGCCTTCGGTGCCTTCGATCGGCGGCCTCGACCACGGGACGCAGGCGCTCGTCAACAGCTCTTCGCACAGAATTCCGTGTCTCGTCGTCGGCGGCGCCCAGCATGTGACGTTGGCCGGCCTGTCAGCGCCCTCAGGGCGATGGAGGTGTGGAGAGACGGAAGGCCGGATGCTCAGACCGTCGTCGCCGCGATCGTGGTCGACGGGCCCGACGCAAGGACGGATACGATGGCGTGACGAGACGAGGACGATCGCCGTTCCGGGGGGCAGGAGACCAGCATGCGGGCCAGTAAGTTCGAGGCATTCAGGCGTCCACGTCTGACGTCGCAGGAGCCGGACGCCGATGAGACCGTCGGTCCGGCCGCCGACGCCACCGACCTGGAGGGGCGCTTCGAGACGCCGGCGCGGGCTCGGCCCTGGCCATCGGCCGGCCCGACCTACCGGCCGGGGCCGGAGGCCGCGGCCGCGTCCTCTTGGCCGGCCCCGGGAGCACCGCTCACGCCGGAGCCGGAGACGATCGTCACCAAACGGCCCATGCCCGGGGCACGACCGGCGCCGCAGCCCGAGACGATCATCACCCGTCGTCCCCTGCGTCAGCCGGCGGCCGGGCCGCGGAGGTCGCCGGATCGGGATCGGCCCGAGCCGACCGTCACCCACGCCCTCCCCCGGAACGGGTCGGCGTCCGCGGGCCGCACCCCGGATCGGCCGGGGTGGGCGGCGGCGCCGGCCGGAGGGCACGCGGCCGGCGCCGGGCGCGAACGGGCCGGGGGCGACGGGACGACCGGATCGGTCGCGCCGGCGGCGTCGCCCCGCCCCGTCTCACCGCCCGGCGGCGGTCCCGGCGGTCGTCCGTCGGCGCCGGGGTTGCCCCGCCCGGGGGAGCGTCACCAGGCCGCCCGGAGCGGCGAGACGGTGGCCTCGGCCTCCGGGCGGGAATGGGGACGGGCGACGGGGAGGGACGTGGCCGGGGAGGAGCCGCGGACGGGCGACCCGGGCCTCCAGTTCGGACGTGGGATGGCCGGTTCTCCCCCGGAGGTGTCCGAGCGCGGAGCCCCGGCAGGTCGGAGGGGGTACGGCGGCGCCGTCGGCCCGTGGGCCACGGAGGCGGCCGCCTCCCAGGGGCAGGAGGAGCGGCGGTGGCGGGTGGCTCCGGCGGGGGAGGCTCAGGAGCCGCGCTCCCGGCCTCCGGGTCGTCAGCTCCCCGGCGCGGAGGCGGGGACGGAGTTCGGACCCGGGCGGGCTTTTGCGGTCGCGTCCTGGCCGGACCGTTCCGATCGGGGACGGGACCCTTGGCCCGCTCCATCCGACGGCTCGCCGCCGGACGACGGGACTGCCCCGTGGGGGGCGCGGTTCCAGCCGGATGGTCCCGCCTCGCGAGGGGCGGGGGAAGGGGAGCGCCGGCCGCGGCGAGAACCGCGGGGCGCAGGGCTGGACGAGCGGTCTCGCCCGGATGGCTCCCGGCTTGGCCTCTCCGAGCGTGCCGGAGAGCACGCCCGACGCCCCTCCGCCCCGGCCTCGGTGGACCCGCCGCCGATGCCTCGCCCGACCCCCCTGCTCCGGCTCAGCGCCCGGCCCTCGCCGGCCTCGGTTCCCCTCGTCCGCCCGGGAGGGGGGCGCAGTCTCGGCGAGGCCATCACGGCGGTGCCTCCGCCCCCGCCGGTGCTCGAGCCGGGGAGATCGCCCACGGCCACCTCCCGGGGACGGGATGGGGTCGTGGTCCGGCTGATCCGGGCGCCCGACCTGAGGCCCGTGCTGGAGCTGATCGAGGCCGATCGCCTCCCCGGCCGGCCGGCCTGCGACCTGCAGTCCCTCCGCCGGGCGTTGAACGGTGACTTCCCGGGCGACCCCAGGGGCTGGAGTGGCTTCGGCGAGGTGCGCACCGTGGTCGCGGTCGAGGAGGACCGGGTGGTCGGCGTCGCCTCCTACGCCACCAAGGTCACCGACGGCACGGGCTGGCTGCTGTGGCTGCACGCGGGCGAGGAGCGTGCGGTGGTGAACGCGCTCCTCGACCACGTCCTCGAGGAGCTGGGTGACTCGACCCGGCGTCGTGCCTTCTCGGTGGCCACCAGCCTGTCCTTCGGCGTCGAGGCGCTGCCCGTCCGGGGTCGCCCCTCCACCCACGCCGCCCTGCGGGCGCGGGGCTTCGAGCGGTACGCCTCCTGGCGGTATCTGGTCGCGCGGCTCGATCGCCGCGCGCTCCTCGCCCGCGACTCGCCCCTGGCCACGGTGGAGTCGATCGCCGGTTCGGGCGAGCATCCCGCCTGGCGGTTGTCGGTGGAGACGGCTCGAGCGCCGGCGGCCGTGCTCGAGGTGGAACTGGGGCCGGAGCGCTGCGGCCTGATGCACGGATTCCAGGTCGAGCCGGCCTACCGTGGCCGGGGCATCGGCCGCAGCCTGCTTCGCGAGGGCATGGATTTCCTGCGCTCCCAGGGGGCGGCGACCGTGGCGGCGTTCGTGGAGACCTCGTCGCCGTCCGGGCCCGAGTCCGAGGAGATGCTGGATCTGCTCCTGGAGGCCGGGTTCGAGGACCTCGACGAGCTCTGGTCGTACGAGGCCCCGGCGGCGGGGGAGCGTCGCTCCCAGCTGATCAGGCTGCCCACCCGCTTCCGGTAGCGGGGAGCGCAGAGCCGGCTCAGGCGTCGGGCAGGAGCGCGATCAGGCTCCGCAGCTGCGAGAGGTGGGCCAGCTCGTGCTCGGCGACGAGCTGGCAGATCTCCAGGAGGGTCAGCTCCCCCTGCAGGGGGTCCACCACGCCGCGCTGCCAGGCCTCCGGGGGAAGGCCACGGAGCAGGTCGAGCGTCCGGCGCCGGATGCGGGCGAACTTCTGCAGCAGCTCGGGGACGGGCGACGAGAGGCCGGGATCGTGCGGGGGGTCGATGGTCGCCCGCACCGGGAGCTCACGGAGGCCGTCCAGGCAGGCCCGTCGCAGGAGCCCGTCGACGGCCGTGCCCGCCTCGCAGAGGTGCCCGATCACCTCCCCGAGGGTCGGGAAGGCGGGCGCATGCCGGTGGGTCAGGCGCGGCTCGTCCAGGCCGGAGACGAGGTCGGACAACCGCTCCGGGACGGCTCCCATCAACAACACGACCTCGTCGCGTCCGAGCTGGGCGGGGGGCATGGCCATGCAAGTGTAGAGGGTCGCGACCGGGCCGGGCCACCGCGCCGGCCAGACGGGAGCGAGGCCCGACGCCACCGCGGCGCCTCGACGGCCGGCCGACGCGTTCCCGGCGCCGTCCCGGTGGGCGGCCCCGACCCGGGGCACGCCTATACTCGATGCGTGACCGGCACCGTGCAGACCCACTGCGACCGCTGCGGCGCGGCCCTGGTCAAGGATGCCGCCTACTGCGAGCGCTGCGGGGAGCGGACCCGTCGGGCGCGGCGGCTCGTGCGGCTGACCCTCCGCGTCGAGCTGCTGGTGGTGCTCCTGATCTTCGTCGTCATCATCGGCTTCGCCCTCGTCTACTCGCTGCAGAAGCCCTGAGACGGTGTCGCCGCCGGCTGGGACGGGCCCGCCTACCGCCGGTAGAGGGCTTTGCCGTCCAGCTCGTCCTTGTTGAGCCGCTTGTTCAGGTGGAGGCCCTCCAGGACGAACTCCGTGACCGAGGCCCTCGCCTCGGGGCGATCGGGGAGCTGGAGCCGCCGCACCGCCATCGCGATCTCCGGGCTGCCGCCGAGGGATCGATCGTAGGCGCTCGCCGGCATCGACTCGCCCACCTCGACGATCTCCCCGTCCTCGAACCGGGAGACCAGATTCTCGAACTGGCCGGCGGCGAAGTACCGGTTGAAGACCGAGCTGATCGCGGCCCGCTGGATCCGCTCCAGGACCTGCTCCTCCTTGCCCTCGTCCAGCGCCTCGATCTCGACCCGGCCGCTGGTGGAGGCGGCGAGGAAGCGGAGATCGGCGATCCGGGGCACCGCGACCTCCTCGCCCAGGCGCACCGCCCGCCGGACCGCGTTGGCGGCCAGGTTCTCGTAGTTGCCGATCGACATGCGCACCGAGACGCCCGAGGACTGGGAGATGTGCGGGCTGCGCCGCGCCAGGTGGGTCATCTCGGCCACGATCTCCTTCATGAAGGCGGGGACGATCACCTGGACGTCCTCGGGCGGCGGGGTGCCCTCGGCCTCCATGATGGTGATCTCCTCGCCCGGCGTGGCCGGATAGTGGGTCCGGACCTGCGACCCGAACCGGTCCTTGAGCGGGGTGATGATGCGCCCCCGAGAGGTGTAGTCCTCGGGGTTGGCGCTGGCCACGACCATGAGGTCGAGCGGCAGCCAGATCCGGTAGCCGCGGATCTGGACGTCTTTCTCCTCCATGATGTTGAGGAGGCCGACCTGGATCCGCTCGGCCAGGTCCGGCAGCTCGTTGATGCCGAAGATGCCCCGGTTGGTCCTCGGGATCAGGCCGTAGTGGATGGTCAGCTCGTCGGCCAGGTAGCGGCCCTCGGCCACCTTGATGGGATCGACCTCGCCGATCAGGTCGGCGATGGAGATGTCGGGCGTGGCCAGCTTCTCGCCATACCGTCGCTCACGGGGGAGCCATGCCACCGGCGTCTCCTCGCCCATCTCCGCGACCAGGTCACGGCAGCGCCGGCAGATGGGGTCGTAGGGATGGTCGTTGATCTCGCAGCCGGCGATGACCGGGATCTCGGGATCGAGGAGGGAGGCGAGGGAGCGCATGATCCGGCTCTTGGCCTGGCCGCGCTCGCCCAGGAGGATGAGGTCGTGGCCGGAGATGATCGCGTTGCAGATCTGGGGGATGACCGTGTCGTCGTATCCGACGATTCCCTCGAACAGCCGCTCACCCGAGCGGAGGCGGGCGAGCAGGTTGCGTCGGAGCTCCTGTTTGACCGTCTCCCGGACGTGCCCGCTGGCCCTCAGCGTCCCGATCGTGGCTGGTTTCTCTGCACTCACCTTTCCCCACGATACACCGCCCACGCCTGCCTCCAGAGCCCCTTCCATCCCGGGCCCGCGGCCGGCGCCGGCCTGCGGTCGTGCCCGCGCCGGCCGGCGCCTGGCCTACCCTTCCCGTCGTGGAAGGGCGTTCGGTGGTGGTCGAGGGTGCGGCGCTCGAGGCGTTCAGCGTGGAGCTGGCTCGGGCCATGGGCGCGGACGCCGAGGTGGCGGCCGAGGTCGGCCGCCACCTGGTCCGGGCCAATCTCTCCGGGCACGACTCGCACGGGGTCATGCGCTTCATCCAGTACGTCGAGGAGGCGGACCGTGGCCTGCTCCGGCCCGCCGCCCGTCCCCGGGTGCTGCGCGAGGGGGCGACGACCGCCCTCTTCGACGCCCGGCGCGGCTTCGGCCATCACTCCACCATGGTGGCCACGCGGTGGGCGATCGACCGGGCCCGCCGGGCCGGGCTCGGGGCCGCGGCCGTCCGCCACTCCATGCACGTGGGGCGCCTGGGCGAGTACACGGAGCGGGTCGCCGAGGAGGGGCTGGTGGGTCTGGTGACCGTCGGCGTGGCCGGGCCCGGTTCGGGGCTGGTGGCACCGTTCGGGGGCTCACAGCGGTTCCTCGGCACCAACCCCTGGTCCCTCGGCATCCCCGCCGCGGGGAGGCCGCCGTTCGTCTACGACGCGGCCACCTCGACCGTGGCCGAAGGCAAGGTCCGCCTGGCCCGGAGTCGCGGGAGCTCCCTCCCCCCCGGCCTGGTCCGTGACCACGAGGGGCGGCCCGGCCTCGATCCTGCCGTCCTCTACGAGGGCGGCACCCTGACCCTGCTCGGCGACGAGCTGGCCGGGCACAAGGGCTACGGGCTGTCGATGGCGGCGGCCCTGGTGGGGGGGCTGGCGATGATGGATGATCCCGAGCCCACCCCCGCCGGCTGCATGCGCATGCCGGCCGAGTGGGGAACGCGGATCGCAGGGGTGTTCGTGCTGGTGGTCGACCCGGCCGCCTTCGGCGACCCCGACGAGTACCGCAGGCGCGTGACCGAGGTGCTCGAGGCGGCGGCCGCCTCGCCGCCCGCGCCGGGCCGGTCGGAGGTCCTGGTGCCCGGCGACCCGGAGCGCCGCAGCCGGCGGCGCCGGGCGGCCGAGGGCATCCCCATCCCCATCGTTACCTGGAGCGAGCTGGCGGGGATCGCGGAGCGGTTCGGGATCAGGATGCCGGCCGCGGGCTGAACCGGCCCGACCGTGGCCCGGCTCACCCCCGGTCGAGCGGGCCAGGGGTGTCGAACACCCAGATCGTGGCCGGGAGCCCCAGCAGGGCGACCGGCCGGCGCCACCGCAGCCGGCCCCGGTGCTCGGACAGCACCCCCAGCTCGAAGGCCGACGAGTGGGGGTGCAGGAGCACGATCCGCCCTCCCGGCTCCACCACCCGCAGGAACTCGGCGAAGGCGCGGGCGAGCCAGGCGGCGTGCTCGCCCGCCACCCGGTAGCGGCGTCCGAAGGGGAGGTTGGTGACGACGGCCCCCAGGGCGTGGCGGGGGAAGGGGAGGTGGGTGGCGTCGGCCGCGACCAGGCAGGTCCGGGCCGGCAGGTTGAGGCGGGCGGCCCAGATCCCGTCCCAGGAGCGGTCGGCCCCGATCGCCTTCAGCCCGACCGCCAGCGCCTCGCCCACGACCGTGCCCGAGCCGCAGCACGGATCCAGCAGCGGCCGGCCCGGCCGGCCCGCCAGCCGCACCAGGGCCGCGGCCAGCGCCGGGCGCAGGGCGCCCGGCCGCTCCACCGGCCGGGCCCCCGGCCCCTCGTCCAGCCGCAGGCCCAGACGGTAGGTGGCGCGTCCGGTCTGCAGCGCCCACAGCTCGAAGCGGGCGGGATCGGCCTGCCGCCACCGGGGGCGGCTGCGAAGGATCGCCCCCACCAGCCGGTCCCGGAACTGGGTGCGAAGGAAACGTCGCTCGCTGGTGAGCCGGGTGACGACGCGGAAGGTGTGGGAGCGGCCCCGTCGCCGGCTCGGCAGCGCGGTCAGCGTCCGAAGAAAGCGGGCGTCGTCCCACAGGCGGGCCACCAGGCACGGCAGCGGGAGCTCCCCCCGTGCCCATCCCACCTGGGCCAGCACCTCCTCGGCCAGCCGGAGCCGGGGGAGGGAGCGACCGGCCGGGATCGAGAACGGCACCACGTCGCTGCGGCCGTCGTTCTCCACCCGACCCACCTGCTCCGCCCCCGCCCGCTCCCACAGCTCCTCGCGCAGCAACGGGCCGAGACCGGGGGCGGTGAGGGCCAAGCACTCGACCGAGCCTCTCGTGCCCACCGTGCCCTGCAGCCCGGCCGCGTCTCGGGACCTCGGCGCCATGGCTCAGCGAGAAAGGGATACCATACGCCGAGTCGGAACGCGCCAGCGGGGGCGGTGGGGGCTGTCATGCCTCCCGCCGGGCGGCGCGATCGTGTCACGGAGGAGGTCGGTTGATCGGTCCGCGGCCTCTCCGATGGGAGGGCCGACGAGGGGAGGAACGGGGCCAGCGTCGGAGCGACGCCGGGAGGCGACCGGTGGCCCTGGAGGGGTCGGGACGACGGGCGCGACCGGTCCCCCACCGTCCTCACCTGCTCCTGGGCGCCCTGGCGACGGCGCTGGCCTTCCTGGCCGCGGCCGGATTCGTGGTCGGGACCGTGCCCGCGCTGCACCCGTCGACGGCCGCCACCGCCGGGGACCAGCCGGTGCCGGCGCGGCCGGGGGTCTTCGGTCTGCTGCCGACGCCACCGCCGGTTCCCTCGACGCCCCCCGCGGCGGTGGAGGGCGTCCAGCCGGTGGCCTACGACGGCCCGGCCCAGCTCACGCTGGCGGGGCCCCTGCCCGACGCCCGCCCCGGTCTCCGCGTCTACCGGTACGCCCCCCCGGGGCCGCCGGCGGGGGCCGTCTTCGATCCGGGCGCGCTGCCGCCGGTCGAGGACGCGGCCACCTATCCGGCCCGGAGCCCGCGGGAGGCCGGTCGGGCCGCGGTGGCGACGGCCCCGGTCTCGCAGGTGGGGCCGAGCCCGGCTCCGGTGGTCGCGCTGATCGGGGCGCGCCTGGTCTACGTGGCCGTGCCGGACGGCGTCGGCGGCTACCTCGAGCCGGCCTACCTCTTCAGCGGCGCCTTCAGGAGCGGGGGCGTCAGCTACGAGAAGCGCATCCTGGTGCCGGCGCTGACCCCTTCGATGTACCGGTGAACGAGGGGGCGGTCGTGCGTCCGGCGGTCCGGGTGCTGCTCCTCGATCCGGCCGACCGGGTCCTGCTCGTCCACCACGTCGACCCGGACACGGGTTTCGAATGGTGGGCGGCGCCGGGCGGGGGCATCCGGCCCGGCGAGACGCCCGAGGCCGCCGCGCTTCGGGAGCTCGAGGAGGAGACCGGGGCGATGGGGGTGGAGCTCGGCCCCTGCGTGTGGCGGCGCGAGATCGAGTTCCGGTCGCGCGGCCGCCCGATCCGGCAGCAGGAACGTTTCTACGTGGCCCGGGTGGGAAGGTTCGAGCCGCGGCCGGCCACGCTCCAGGCGGACGAGCTGGCCACCCTGATCGAGCAGCGCTGGTGGACGGTGGCGGAGATCGAGGCCTCGAGGCAGCGTTTCGGTCCTCGCCGGCTGGGTGCTCTGCTCCGTGAGCTCCTGCGGGGGGGCTGGCCGGCCGAGCCGGTGGACGTGGGCGTGTGAGGTCACGGCCGGGCCCGACGTCATCCTCAGAGCCGATCCCGGCCGCCGGCCCGGCCTCCCGGGAGGGGGAGCGGGTTCGGGCTCGGACCGCGGCCGGAGAGGAGGGGACGTGGCCCCGGTCGGAGCCTCTCCGTGGGTGCGCTCCGGCCCCGGAGGGAGCCGCCACCTAGAATCAGCCGGCGTGAGACTGCTTCCGGCGAACACGTACACCGCCGATCCTGCTCTGCGCTCCCTCCTGAGCGCTTGGCTGAGGCGAGACGTGCTGGCCTGGGCGGAGCCGCAGCTGGAGGAGATGGGCCTGCTCGCGGCCGAGGAGCTGCACCGGCTGGGCGACGAATGCGAACGGCAGCCGGCATGGTTGCGGACGATCGAACCCTGGGGAGAGCGGGTCGACGAGATCGTGTATCCGGAGGCCTGGCGTCGGCTGGGCGGGATCGCTGCCCGCCACGGCCTGACCGGGCTCCCATACGAGGAGGAAGCGCAGCTCGCGGCCGGACCGGACCTGCGCCTCGTCCACGCCGCCCTCTGCTACCTGTTCCAGCCCCAGACCGCCACCTACCTCTGCCCGGTGGCCATGACCGATGGGGCGGCCCGGGTGCTGGTCGAGTTCGGCCCCGAGGAGCTCCGGACCGAGGTCGTACCCCACTTGATCAGCCGCGACCCCGCCACGGCCTGGACCGCCGGCCAGTGGATGACCGAGGTCCAGGGGGGATCGGACGTGGGCGCGGCCTCGGTCGAGGCGCGCTGCGTCGACGGCGTGTGGCGGCTTCACGGGCGCAAGTACTTCTGTTCCAACCTGGGCGGGGAGGTGGCGCTGGCCCTGGCGCGACCGGAGGCGGCTGGCCCCGGCACCGCCGGGCTCGCCCTGTTCCTGATCCCGCGACGCCTGGCCGACGGCTCCCGCAACCGCTTGCGGATCGACCGCCTCAAGGACAAGCTCGGCACCCGGGCCATGGCCACCGGCGAGGTGACCCTGGAGGGGGCCGAGGCCCGGCTGGTGGGGGAGCTCGACCGCGGGTTCGCCCAGATGACCTGGATGCTGAACGTGACGCGCCTGCACAACGCCGTGGCCTCGGCCGCCACCCTGCGGCGTGGCCTCCATTTGGCCCGAGGCTACGCGGCCGTTCGCACCGCCTTCGGACGCCGGCTCGACCGGCTGCCGCTGCAGCGGCAGGTGCTGATGGGGCTGGCGGTCCAGGCCGAGGCAGCGCTGGTGCTGACCATGCGCCTGGCGGCGCTGCTGGGGCGGGTGGAGGCGCGGACGGCGCTCCCCGAGGAGCAGGTCCTGTGTCGTCTCGGGTCGTCGCTCGCCAAGCTGTACACGGCCAGGATGGCGGTGGCGGGGGCCTCCGAGGTGGTCGAGTGCTTCGGCGGCGCCGGCTACATGGAGGACACCGGCATCCCCCGTCTGCTGCGCGACGCCCAGGTGCTGCCCATCTGGGAGGGGACCACCAACGTGCTCGCGCTGGATGCGCTGCGCGTGGTCGGGAGCGCGGGCGTCGCCGATGCCTTCCTGGCCGAGCTCGAGCGCCTGGGTTCGCCGCGGCGTGACGCGGCCGCGGAACTCCTCTCCGTCGTCGCCGGCCGGGAGCAGGACACCGCCCGGCGATGGGCGCGGGAGCTGGCGTTCGGCCTGGCCGAGGCCTGGATCTCCGGACTCCTGGCCCAGGCCGCGGGCCGCGGGGCGCGGGAGGCGGCGGTGGCGGAGGCCTGGGAGTCCGGCTGCCGTCCGGACGTCGGGAGCGAGGACCGGTTCGAGCTGCTGGTGGACGGCGCCTGAGCCATCGGACCCCGGAGGCGGTTGCCGCCGTGCTATGCTCGCCCGCGAACGGTGACGGTCATGGTGGGAGCGCCATGACACGCATCACGGCGGTCGGAACGGGGGGCGATTCGCCACGGACGTCCAGAAAGAAGGGTCGGTCACGGTCCTGGTGACGGTCCAGGGGCCGGATCAGCGGGTGGAGCTCCAGCTGCCGGTGGACAGACCGGTGATGGAGCTGGTGCCGCTGCTGGTCGAGGTCTGCGGCGGCGGGCATCAGTCCGAGAGCTCGAGGTGGGAGCTGGGCCCGATGGGGGGGCTGGCCTTCGACCCGAGCAAGTCCCTGGCCGAGGTCGGGGTGGTGGATGGGGCGTTGCTCCACCTGCGGGACACCGTGGCGGGGACGTCGGAGGCCGCGCTGCCCCCCGACCCCGGGCCGGCCCAGCCGTCGTGGTCCTTGCCCCCCTGGCCTGAGGGCGGGCCGTCCTCGCCCTGGACCGAGGGTGGCCCGTCGTCGTGGCCCGAGGGCGAGGCGTCGGCGCAGGCGTCGCCCCGGTGGTCGCCCCCGAGCTGGTCGCCCGAGACCTGGCCCGGCCAGCACTGGTCGGGCGCCGGGACCGAGTCCCAGCCGGTGGTCCTGCCCCAGGACCGCACGCGTTCGGTGCTGCCGCCCCGTACGCCGCTTCCCGGGCGTCTGGCCAGCGTCGTCCAGGCCGCCGTGGCCCCGCCCCGACCGCCCCGGCCGAGCCTGGCCGCCGAGCCCCAGCCGGGCCAGATCATCAACCCGGCGGCGCTCATGGTGAAGACCGTGCCCAACCTGGCGGAACGGGTGCGGATGTCGTGGCGTTCGACCGACTACCTGACCCGGCTGGAGGAGGCCATCGTCGCACCCCAGCTGCACCGCTGCGCCACCATCGCCGTCATGTCGCCCAAGGGCGGGGTGGGCAAGACCACGGTGGCGACGTTGCTGGGGACCCTGCTGGCCTTTCTGCGCCGTGATCGCATCGTGGCCATCGACACCAACCCCGACTTCGGCTCCCTGGGGCGGCAACTGGCCCCCGATCACACCGTCTTCGTGGACGACCTGTACGAGGTCCTGGACGAGCCGGAGCTGACCGCCACCACCCTCGACAACCACCTGAGCCGGGCCGCCCACGGACTCATGGTGCTGCCGGCCCCGACCGATCCGGTCCGGGTGGCCAGGCTCGATACCAACGCTTACACCAAGGTGGTGCGGAAGCTGCAACAGATGGTGGGGGTGATCGTCCTGGACTCGGGAGCCGGCCTCCACGAGCCGGCCGCCCGGGCGGCACTGGACACCGCCGACCAGGTGGTGTTGGTCTCGGACGCGGAGCCGGCCACGGCCAGCCTGGTGGCGGAGGCGGCGACGGTGCTGAAGCAGGACGGCCTTCCGATCTGGCTGGTCATGAACAAGACCGGCGTCCCCACCGACCTGGACCTGCGCGCCTTCGGGGCCATCGTGCCCCACGCCCGCGGCATGGTGGAGATCAAGAATGAGCTGACGGCGGCCCGGACCGTGGCCGCGGGCCGCTTCCAGTGGCTCGACGCGCCCAGGAGCTGGAAGCGGTCGCTGCGCGAGCTGGCGGCGGCGCTGGTCCTGGACTGGCCACAGCTGGGCATCGCCTCCTGATCCCGATCCGGCCGGTGGCGGGCACCACCGGTTGCGTCCCGGCCCTGTCCGTCCGAGGAGATGATCATCTACAGCGTCGGCCACTCCAACCGCAGCCTGGAGGAGCTGATCGCGTTGCTGCAGGCCCACGGGGTGGATCTGCTGGTCGACGTGCGAACCGCCCCCGGTTCCCGGCGCCACCCCCAGTTCGGCCGCCTCGCCCTGGCCGAGGCCCTGGGTCGGATCGGCATCGAGTACGTCCACCTGCCCGAGCTGGGCGGCCTGCGCCGTCCCCGCCCCGACTCGCCCAACACGGGCTGGCGCAACCAGAGCTTCCGAGGGTATGCCGACTACATGCAGACCGGGGCGTGGGAGGCGGGTCTACGCCGCCTGATCGAGCTGGCCGGAGGCCGCCGGGCGATCATCATGTGCGCCGAGGCCGTCCCCTGGCGGTGCCATCGCAGCCTGATCGCAGATGCCCTGCTGGCCCGGGGCATCGTGGTCCGGCACGTCCTCGGTCCCGGCGACGAGCGGCCCCACGCCATGACCCCGTTCGCCCGGGTCGAGGGCGAGCGGATCACCTACCCGGGTCAGTCGGGCTGACCGCCGGTCCCGGGCCAGGGGACGGCCGGGATCGGGACCGAGGTGGCGGCGCCGGCCGACGGGCGGAGGTTCAGGCGCCGGCCTCGCCGCGCCCCGGGGCCGGGTCGCTCCTCGCCGCCATCACTCGCGCCCGCAGGGCCACGCATCGCTCCCGCCGCTCGGTCATGCCCGATCGCTCCAGGAGGGCCAGCGCCCGCTGGAAGCAGCGGTTGGCCTGGGCCCGCTCGCCACGCTCGGCGTGGATCTGGCCCAGCTGCTCGTAGGCGGTGGCGGCCGCCTCGGGCTCCTTGAGACGCTCCGCCAGCTCGGCGGCCTGCTGGCTCAGGGCCCGGGCCTCGTCGACCCGGCCCTGGCGGTGGCGGAGCCCGGCCAGGCTGAGCAGCAAATGGGCGCGCGGGCGATCCACCCCGACCGCCGTCAGGCGGGCGAGGGCGGAGGTGAGCAGTGTCTCGGCCCGCTCCAACTGGTCCTGCTCGATGAGGAGCAGGGCCAGGTCGTTCTCGGCCCGCGGGAGCGCGGCCTGGGCCGGTCGTGGCCGTAGCTCGTCCTCGATCGCGTACAGGGCCACGGCGCGCTCCGCCAGCTCGGTTGCCCGCGCCGTCTCACCCAGACTGGCGTGGCAGCGGCTGAGACCCTGGTAGATGCGCGCCAGGCGGCCCAGGTCGAGGAGGCCGCCGGCCAGGTGCAACGCCTCTTCGTAACAGCTCCGGGCCTGCTCGAAGGCCTGCTGGCCGATCAGGAAGGTGCCCAGGTGCTCGAGCATGCGCGCCTCGGTGGCGGGCTGGCGCGGCTCCAGGGAGCGGTACCGGCGCAGCGCCTGCTCCGCCAGCGACACCGCCTCCACGCTCTCCTCCGGGTGGAGGGTGCTGGCCTGCCAGTCCATCGTCTCCGCGACCATCCAGGGATCGTCCAGGGCCTCGAACAGCTCCCGGGCCCGCCCCAGGTGTTCGAGGGCCTGGCCGGTGCGGCCCAGGTGACGCAGCGCCTGGCCCATGTAGAAGTGGGCGCCGGCCTGGGCGTCGATGGGCGCGGCGTCGTCCCGCAGCACCTCGTCGGCCAGCTCGGTGGCCCGCTCGTACTGGTGGGCGAGGCAGAGCTGCTCCAGCTCGACCAGCCGGGGATCCCGGCCCCGCGACCGGCTGGGAGAGGAGCGAAGGAAGGCCGAGATGGGCATGCCGAGCCGGTCGGCGATGATCCGGAGGCTGCGAACCGAAGGCCGTGCCTTGCCGGTCTCGATGAGGTGCACGGCCTGCCGCGTCAGCGCCGACCCGGCGACCTCGGCCAGGCTCAGGCCGGCCCCGATCCGTGCCTGCCGCACGGCCTCGTGGTCGATCTCAACGCCTGGAAGGCGCCTGCGCGCCGGCATGACAGGTGATGTGATTCACCGAGTGTAACGCACGGGCCGGGCACCTGAGCCAGGTCCCTGGCCGGCGCCGCCCGGCGTTGGCTCGGACCCGGGCGCGGGCCGTGACGGACGCCCTGGTCGGTGGCAGTCAAGGGCCACGCCGGTGGCGAGAGAACGCCGCGGAGGGGCGCGCTGAGCCGGGGCGTCGCCGTCCCCCCTCGCCTCCGTTCTCTCGACCTTCCGGCAGGCCGGGGTGCGCTGGAGGAGGACCGCGGGCACGCAACCGGTGGGTCCCCCGACGCCCGGGGCGCGGCCGGGCCCGGCCCGCCGTCCATCGCAACCCGGTGCTGGCTCGATAGACTCCGCTTGGATGGGCAAAAAACGAGTGCAGGTCCGCCAGGTCCGCCAGATGCGACAGATCCGGCCCCGGGCCGTCCCTGCTCCCAACCCCGGTGACCAGCGTCGGCAGCGGGAGCGGTATGTCCAGTCGGGCGGCCTGCTTCAGGGGTACGCTCCCGAGCAGGTTCTGCGGGTCGGCTACGTGTCGGGGGCGGTGGCCCTCGGCTGCGTGATCGCGCTGATCGGGCTCCTCCTGTTCCTGCCCTACGGCTGGCCGGTGCGGGCCGTCGCGGCCGCGGTCTGGCTGGTGCCGATCGCGTTCGGGGCCAGCTTCGTGCTGCCCGGCGTGCGTCTCGCCCTCAAGGACCGCAAGGAGGAGCCGAAGGTCGTCCATGGAACGTTGCTCGGCGCCAGCGAGTACAGTACCCAGCTCGGCCTGGGCATGCTGATGGTGAAGACCCGGGGGGGCGTGGAGCAGTACCTGGTGCCTCCCGACCGGATGAGCAAGGTGCCGGGCAACCAGGTGAACGTGATCCTCACCATGACACCGCGCCTGCGCCACGTGCGGGGCGTGGGCGTGATGGGCCAGCGGCTGGTGCCCCGTCCGAGCCAGCCGGCGCCGCCCATCCTGCACCGGCTGCGACTCCTGCCGATCGTCACCCCCGCCGCCCTGGCCGCGACCGCGGTCCTGAGCGCCGACGTCGTCTCCGCCGTCCCGATCGAGCCGGACCTCCTGCACGCCCTCCTGGCCGCGGCCGCAGCCCTGGCCGCGAGCGGGGCCGTCTGGGGCCTGTCGTACCTGTACCAGCGCCGCCTCGTGAACGAGGTCCAGTCCCTCATCCCTGGAGGTCTCCAATGAGGCAACCGCCCGAGGTCCCGATCACCGCCGAGGGGCTCGAGGAGGTGAAGCGGGAACTCGATGAGCTCGTCAACGTCAAGCGTCCCCACATCGTCGCCAAGATCAAGGCCGCCCGTGAGCATGGTGATCTCTCGGAGAACTTCGAGTACCACGCAGCCCGGAACGAGCAGGCTTTCCTCGAAACCCGGATTCGGGAGCTGGAGGCGATCGTCAAGAACCACGTCCTGATCGAGTCCAACGGACCTTCGGATCGGGTGCAGTTGTTGAGCACCGTCACCTTCCAGGAGGACGGTGCCCCGGAGGAGACCTACCGCATCGTTGGTCCCGCCGAGGCCGACCCGGGTCAGGGACGGATCAGCTTCGAGTCCGAGCTCGGCAAGGCGCTGCTCGGGCGCCGGGTGGGTGAGGAGGTCGTGGTCCGGACTCCCGCCGGTGGCTCGTACACGGTCCGGGTCGTCCGGATCGAGTAGGAGGGCGCCGTGGCCGCCTCCTCACCCCGGTTGCCGGAGGGCCGGCGCCCCCTGTCCCCGGTGGCGCCGGCCCCGGTGACCGGGCGGCGCGGATCGAGGGGACCGCGATCGGCGGTGTCCGCCTCCGGATGGAGCCGGTAGGCGTGCTCGGACGGCTGGCGGAGTGGATGGAGGAGGCGGCGGTGGACGCCGCCTTGGTCACGCATCCCGTCTCCGTCGCCTACCTCACCGGCTTCCGCGCCGAGCCGCACGAGCGCCTGATGGCCCTGGTGGTGCGTCCCGATCGGGCCCTGCTGGTGGTGCCCTGGCTCGAAGAGGAGGCGGCCTGCGCCGCCGCCCGGGGGGTTGAGGTGCGGGCCTGGCGCGACGGCGAGGACCCATGGGCCGTGGTCGGTGCGGCCCTGGGACGACCGCGCCGCCTGGGGGTGGAGAAGGCGCATCTCACCATCTCCGCCTGGGAACGGCTCCAGGAGTCCGTCCAGGAGGGGGAGCCGGTCGACGTCGGGGCGGAGATCCGCCGCCTGCGCGCCCGTAAGACCCCGGAGGAGATCGCCCGTCTGGAACGGGCGGCACGGATCACCGACGAGGTCACCGAGCGGGCGCTGAGGGGGCTGGAGCCCGGTCGGACGGAGCTCGAGGTGGCGGCCGCGCTGGACCTCGCCGTCGCCGCCGGCGGCGCGGTCACCTCCTTCGCGACGCTGGTGCAGTCGGGAGAGAACACGGCCCGGCCCCACCAGCCCCCCGGGGACCGGCGGTTGCGCCCCGGGGACCTGGTGCTGGTGGATTTCGGCGCCGCCTGGGAGGGCTACCGGGCCGACACCACGCGCACGGTCGTGCTGGGTGAGCCGGACGCACGACAGCGTGAGCTCCACGGGCTGGTCCTCGAGGCCCACGACGCCGGCATCGCGGCCGTGCGCGCCGGGGTGACGGCGGGTGAGGTGGACGAGGCAGCCCGTTCCGTGTTGCGGGACGCTGGCCTGGGCGAGCGCTTCATCCACCGGCTGGGGCACGGGCTGGGGCTCGAGCCGCACGAGGCGCCGAGCCTGGACCCGGGTGGGGGCACGGTCCTGGAGGCGGGGATGGTGATCACCATCGAGCCGGGCGTCTACATCCCGGGCTGGGGCGGGATCCGGATCGAGGATGACGTGGTGGTGGAGCCGAACGGCTGCCGGGTGCTGACCCGGGCCGGCCGCGGCCTGCGGCCGGATGCGCCCTAGGTGGCCTCGCCGGTAGGGTGCGGGGAATGGCTCGCCCCCGTGGTCCCGGCCCCCGGCTTCGCCCGCCGGCCGGCCCTCGTGGAACCGACGATGCCCTCCCCCTGCGCCCGGGACTGCGCCGGACGCGGCAGCGCCGCCAGGTCTGGGAGGTGGTACGCCGCCTCGGCGGCCACTGCACGGCCGACGAGATCAGCGCCGTCCTCCGGGCGGAGCAGCCCGGCGTGGCGCGCAGCACCGTCTACCGGGCCCTGGACGCCCTCTCCGCCTCGGGGGCGCTTCGAGCGGTGCGGCTGGGCGACGGGCCGGTCCACTACGAGGTGGCCCAGGCCGACCATCCCCACGCGATCTGTCAGGTATGCCAGGGCGTGCTCCACATCGAGCACGAGCTGGTCGCCGACCTGGAGCGGCACCTGGAGGAGCTGCACCGGTTCCGGCCCCTGCGGACGGAGGTGGTGGTGGTGGGCATCTGTGACGACTGCGCGAGGGGCGCGAGCCGCCGGGCCCGGCGCCGGCGGATGCTGGAGCACGTGCACTACGGCTGAGCGACCCGGTCGATCCCCTGCCAGGGGAGGGCGGCCGGCGGGCGACCGGGCTACGTCTCCCAGACGCCCGGGTCGTCGCCCCGGGCCAGCGCCATGGCCGCCGCCCGGGCTCGGGCCATCGCCAGTCGGAAGAGTCCCGAACCCATGCTGATCCGGCTGACCCCGACCTCCGCGAGCGCCCTGAGGGAGGGCGAGCCGGGCCGGTAGAGCGCGTTCACCGGGCCGATGGCCACGTACTCGCGCAGGGCCACCGGGTCGTCCAGGGTGATCGGGTACAGGCAATCGGCACCGGCCTCCCGGTACCGAGCGGCGCGGTCGAGCCCGGCGGAGACCGAAAGACCGTGCAGGTGCACGTCGATGCGGGCGTTGACGACGAGGTCGACGCCGGCGGCACGGCCCGCCGCCTTGATGGCCGCGATCCGCTCGGCTTGGACGCCGGCGTCGATGAGCCCGCCGCGGCGGTGGTCGCTGTCCTCGAGGTTGAGGCCGCAGGCTCCGGCCTCGATGAGCCCGGCGACGAGCTCGCCGGGGCCGAGGCCGTAGCCGTCCTCCAGGTCGGCCGTGACCGGCAGGTCGACCGCCGCCGCGATGCGGGCCACGGCCGCCATGGCCACGGCGGCAGGCATGCGCGAGCGGTCCTCGTAGCCTGACGCGGCGGCGACCGCCGCGCTGGAGGTGGCGACGGCGGGCAGCCCGACCTCGCGGACGAGACGGGCGCTGGCCACATCCCAGGCGTTGGCGAGCAAGAGCGGCGTGCCCGGGACGTGCATCGCCCGCAACCGGGCGGCGTCGACGGCGAGGTCGCGTCCGGGCGACCGCCTCGCCGGTCGACTGCTCGAGGACGGGGTGGGGCCAGCTCCCGGCCCCGATCGTGGCCCTGACATCCGGACTCGATGATCTTCGCACGTCCGGGATCCTGACCGGCCGGGCGAGGGGCGGCGGGGGCGGTGTGGTCCGTGTCCCACCGACGCCCGGCGGCCCGCGTCGCCCCAGCGGCCCGCAGGTCACCCGGCTCGGAGGTCGTCCAGATCCACCCGGGCCCGGAAGACCCGCTGCGCCGGTCCCACCTGGACCAGCTCGCCGCCAGCCTCCTGGCGGACGACGAGCGAGCCTCCGGGCATCAGCACCTCGAGCGCCCGACCGGTCAGCCCCAGGTGGATGAGCACCGCCGCCACGGCGGCGGCGCTGGTGCCGGAGGCAAGCGTGTACCCGGCGCCACGCTCCCAGATCTCGATGCGCGCCCGCCCGCGATCCATCACCTCGGTCAATTGGACGTTGGTGCGGTTGGGAAAGCGCGGATGGCGCTCCAGGTGCGGGCCGAGCTGCCGGCAGCGCTCCGAGGTCACCGGCTCGCCCAGCACCACGCAATGGGGGTTGCCCACCTCGACCGGTCGGCAGCGAACCCTGCCCACCGGCGTGTCCAGGTACAGCCAGCGGTCGGGATGGAAGCGCGGCCGGCCCAGGTCCAGCTCGATCACGGCCCGGCCGCCCTCGCTCGACAGCACCCGCACCGGGTTGGCGCGGTCGCGCGTGCGCAGCTCGAAGCGCTCGCCGGCGCCGTGCTCGAGCCGGGCGTGGCAGGCGGCGATCCGGAGCCCGTTGCCGCTCTTCTCCGCCTCCGAGCCGTCCGGGTTGAAGATCCGGAGCCGCCACGTCCGGGGGTCGAAGGCCAGGAGCCCGTCCGCGCCCACGCCGCGGTGGCGGTCACAGAGGCGGGGAAGCACGCCCACCACGCGCTCGAGGTCGGCGGGCAGGTCCAGGACCAGGTAGTCGTTGCCCAGAGCCTGGTACTTCGTCAACGTGATGTCGGAGACCACGGAGGATTCATACAATCGCATCGATGCAGGAATCGTTCTGCTGGCCTGCTCAGCGTCTGGTCCACCGGGCCGCCTGCTTCTGTAAGCGCTGACGCGCGCGGGCGCCTCCCGGCGCCATCTCGATCCTGACCACTGCTCCACCGGTGTGGTCCCACGTGTTCGTGCGCGACCCTCGTCCTGAGTTGGAGGTTGATCATGTCCACGACCGACAGCTACGCCAATCCCGACGCCCTGGTCAGCACGGAATGGCTGGCCGCCCATCTCGACGAGCCCGGCTACCGCTTGATCGAGGTGGATGTCAACCCGGCCGTCTACGACAGCGGACACATCCCCGGCGCGGTGGGATGGGACTGGAAGCGCGACCTCCAGGATCCGACCATCCGCGACCTGGCGCCGCGGGAGGCACTGGCCCGCAAGCTCGGCGAGAGCGGCGTCACCCCGGAGACCACGGTCCTCCTGTACGGTGACAACAACAACTGGTTCGCGGCCTACGCGTACTGGGCGCTCAAGTACTACGGTCACGAGCGGGTGAAGCTCGTCAACGGGGGCCGCGTGCGCTGGGAGGTGGAGGGTCGGCCGTACACCACCGAGGTCCCCAGGATCCAGCCCGTCGAGTACCGGTTCGCCGGCGAGCCGCGGGAGGAGATCCGCGCCTACCGGGACCAGGTGCTGGAGCGCATCGGCCGGGCCGGGCTGGTGGACGTGCGCAGCCCGGCCGAGTTCTCGGGCGAGCTCCTCGCCCCCGAGAACCTGCCCCAGGAGGGGGCCCAGCGGGGGGGCCACATCCCGACCGCGGTCAACATCCCCTGGTCGCAGGCGGTCAAGGAGGACGGCACCTTCAAGGCCCCGCAGGAGCTGCGCGAGCTGTACGGCTCCAAGGGCGTGTCCCCGGATCGCGAGGTGATCGCCTATTGCCGGATCGGCGAGCGCTCGGCCCACACCTGGTTCGTGCTCCGCGAGCTGCTCGGCTACCCCGACGTGCGCAACTACGACGGCTCCTGGACCGAGTGGGGTAGCTCGGTGCGCGTGCCGATCGAGCGTTAGCCCTGGGCGCCGGGCGGCCGACGGTCGCCCGGCGCCGCCCGGCGTGGCCCGGGCCAGCTCACGCCGGCGCGATCAGAAGCCCGCTTCCGGCCGGCTCACGCGTCCAGGGAACGCTGGACCAGCGTGATGTCCATCCAGCGGTTGAACTTGTGGGCGGCGTTGCGGAGCGTGCCCACCACCTCGAATCCCAGGCGCTCGTGCAGCCGCAACCCGGCCACGTTGTCGGCCGCGACCGAGGCCACGATGGTGCGGTAGCCGGAGCTGTGGGCGGCCTCGATCAGGCGGGCCAGGAGCTCGCGGCCCACCCCCCGGCGCTGATAGAGCGGGTCCACGTATACGTGGTCCTCCACCACCTGGTACCCCTGCTGTTTCCAGGGCATGAGGCGCGCCCAGCCGATCACGTCCCCCTCCTCCACCGCGACCAACGTGTAGGTGCCCCGCCGGGCGTGCTCGTCCCACCACTCGGTCGCCTCCTCGGCCGACAGCGGCTCGGCGTCGATGGTGGCGAAGGTCTGGTTGATGGCCCAGTTGTAGATGCCCACGATGGCGGGCATGTCCGTGCGCGTGGCGGTCCGGACGGTGAAGGTCTGGCCGGGGCTGGTGGCATTCATGGACTCAAGTGAAGCATCAAACGATCCCTGTCGGAAGGTGGTGGCGCGGATGTCATGAGGTACCGCCGCTCCCTTCCGGGATCACGGGCCACTCGGGCCTTCTGCTCGCCGCGCCCCCAACCGTGGAAGGCCAGGCGGGCGGTCGGATCGACCGTCGCCCTCCTACCCGCCGCCGTGGGCCCCTTCGGGGTCGATGGCCGTCCAGCCGCAGGCCGCGCACTCCCACCGCGGCTGGTCCTCGGCGCGGTAACGCCACCATCCACCCTGGCAGGCCGGGCAGGAGCCGGGAGGGCGGGAGGCGCCGGCGGGCGAGAGCTGCTGGTCGAGGCGGGTGACCAGCGCCCGCAGCTCGGCCAGGTGGTGGCGGGCCACGGCCAGGACCGCCGCTTCTCGCTCTCCCAGCTCGCCGGCGCTGAGACGGGCGCAGGCCGCGCGCAGCCGCTCCACGCAGTCCCGGAGCTCTTCGAGGTCGCGCTGCAGGTGGGAGATGGCGATGTCCATCGATGACCACCACGTTACGACCCGTCGCCGGCGGAGATCGACGGCCTCGACCCGCTCCCGGGGGCTCAGGGACCGTACCCCTCCGGCGGGGGCCGGCGGCCCGGACGCGGCGGTCGTAGCGGCACCCCGCAGGCCGTGGCCAGCATGGTGGCGGCGCGGGTGCCGAAGAGCCGCTCCACCTCGTCGTCGTAGAAGGTCAGACAGGTGCCCCCCAGACCGAGCGCGTGTGCGGCCAGCACCAGACGGCCGGCCACGATCCCCGCCTCGAGCTGCGCCGCCCGGTACCCCCGCTCGCCGAGCGCCTCCAGCAGCGCTTCCAGCCGCCGGCCGTGGAAGACCGTGTAGGCGGAGTCACCGCCGGCCGCCTGGGCGAGGCAGGCCCGGGCGGCGTCGTCGCGCAGGTCACCGGGCCGCAGGAGCACCGGCCCCTCCGACGACCAGCGGTAGGCTCCGGGGGCGAAGCCCGCCACCGCGTGCACGGTGAGGTGATGCTCCAGCAGCGTGCGGCCGGGAGCCACGAAATCGCCCGGGACAGGCCGGGTGGCGGCCGCCAGCACCCAGGTGAGCGCCTGGGCGGGGACCTCGACGGGCGCGAAGCGACGGGTCGACCCTCGACGCAGGATGACCTCCTCCAGGGGGAGGGGGAGGTGGGTCGTGGGCCTGGACACGTGCACGGTGGCGCTGAAGCTGGGCAGCGCCCGCGCCAGCCCGCGCCACCGCTCCACCTCGTCCAGCCGGTCCAGGTCCCCGGACCGGTGCGTGGCCGTGACCAGTGGCTCGGCCACCGGCCGGCCGAAGGGCGGCTCGGCGGACGGCCCCGGCGGGGGCATCGGGCCGAGGGGGGCGGCGGCGTGGGCCCGGGGACGTCCCAGCGCCACCACGGCCAGCGGATACTCCTCGAGGGCCCCGGGCTGGTCGAGGCCGAGCAGCCTCGAGAGGGCGGCGTCGCAGAAGGCGGTCAGAACGTGGGCCGGCAGCCCGACCGCGTCGGTGAGCGCGAGCAGGTTGGCGAGGATGGTGCCGGCGTCCCAGAACAGGTGCCGGTATCCCCGAGCTCCGTACCTCCAGAGCGTGCGCCAGGGGATGCCGGTGAGCAGCAGGCTGGCGGGGGTGCTCGCCAGCTCGAGCGCGGTGGCCGCCGCCAGGTGACCGCGCTGGTCGCCGGCCCGCAGGCGATGCAGGGCGAAGGCCAGCGGGTCGAAGTGGTAGATACCGGGCTCGAGCCCCTCGACCTCGCCGCAGGCCAGGTAGAGCTCGATCGGGTAGAGGGCCCCGGCCGAAGGGGCCGCGCGCATGGCGATGCCGGCGACGTGGCGGGTGACCCCGGCCGAGAAGAACAGCAGCCGGGCGAGCCCTCCCAGGTCCAGCCGCGGCTCGGAGCCGTGGCCACCGCGGGAGAGCACGCTCGCCGCCGGCTCCTCGCCGGCGGGAAGATCCCGCGGCAGCGCGATCGACTCCGCGCCGGGGTAGCGTTTGAAGGGTCGCGGGCGGCTGGTCGGGTCGATCCGCCGCGACGTCGTCCCCCCGGCGGAGCGGTCGTGCCTCGTGGCCCGGTGGTACTCGATCGCCATCAGCCCCGGCGCGCGGTCGGCCGCCACGAGGCTCAGGGTACCCGGCCGTGCCGCCGCCGGCCCTGACGGCCCGTTTCCCGGCGCCGTCGCCTCCCTGCATCGGCCATACTCAGCATCTCCGTGGTGGACTGGCTCCTCGTCGATGGCTCGAGCTTGATCTTCCGCGCCTTCTACGGGGTGCCCGGGAGCGTCCGATCCCCCGACGGGCGGCCGGTGAACGCCGTCCACGGGTTCCTCGGCCGCCTCGCCGGGCTGCTGAAGGAGCGACGCCCGGCCCGACTGGCGGTGGCGGCCGACGAGGACTGGCGTCCGGCCTGGCGGGTGGAGCTGATCCCCTCGTACAAGGCGCATCGGACGGCCGAGCCCGTCCCGCCCGAGCTGCAGCCGCAGCTGCCGGTGATCGAGGAGCTACTGGAGGCGATCGGGGTGGACGTGGCCGGTTGGCCCGAGGCGGAGGCGGAGGACGTCATCGCCACCTGGGTCGCCAGGGCGCTCGAGGCCTCCCCCGAGGTCCGGATCGAGGTGGTGAGCGGGGACCGCGACCTCTTCGCCCTGGTGCGCGACCCGGAGGTCCGGGTGCTCTACCTGTCCCGCAACGGGCCGATCGTGGTCGACGAGGCCGAGATCACCCACCGATACGGGGTGCCGGGCCGGAGTTACGCCGACCTGGCGGTGCTGCGCGGCGACCCCTCGGACGGCCTGCCGGGGCTGCGGGGCGTCGGTGCCAGGGAGGCGGCGGAGTTGCTGCGGCGCTACGGGAGCCTGGAGGGGGTCCTCGCCAGCGGGCGGCTGAGCGAGGCGGAGCGCGAGTACGTGACCAGGGCTCGCCGCGTCGTGATGCCGCTGGCCGACCTGCCCCTGTCGCTACCGGGTGGCAGGAGGGAGCGCTACCCGGTCGACCCCGACCGGGTGGAGCGCCTCTCCCGGGAGCACGGCGTGGGGGGGCCGGTGGCGCGGCTCCTCAGGGCGCTCTCCCGAATGGGGGATCCGAACCCGAGCTGAGGGGCCGGCCGGCGGACGCCAGGGGAGAGGTGATCTCCACCCGCTCGGCCTCCTCGTCCCCGGGCCAGGGCGGGGACGTGTAGCAGAGGAAGCGCAGGTCCTCGTCCCCGGCCTGGAACTGGAAGGTCCAGCCGGTGGGGATGGTGAGCACCGATCCGGGCCCGACCTCCTCGACCATGCCCTCGCCCTCCGGCGGCCGGCGCCAGACGCGGCCCCGGCCGGCCAGGAAGTACCAGATCTCCTCGACGGTGCGGTGGCGGACGGGCAGGCTGGTCCTGCCGGCGGGCAGGCGCACCTCCACCAGGCTGGCCCGCCGAGCCTCGGTGACGAGGAGCGTGATCTCGGACCCGTCCGGGGCGATGGCGTCGGGCACGACCTCAGTATGGCGGATGGGCGTCCGCTCGCCGGACCGGCGCCGGCCGTTCCGGCGCTCCGCGTCCCCCGCCTCGCCCCCGGGCGCTCCGACGGTGACCGCCAGCGCGCCCTTACAGAAGCCTGATGTGCCGCCGGCCAACCTCTTGCAATGCTCCCTCACCGTGGAGGCCATGCGGAACCCACTCAAGGTCGTGATCGCAGCCCTGGGCGGTCTGGTGGTCGCCATCGGCCTGGTCGTGATCACGCTCTCCGCCGTCGGCATCCACCTCACCGGCTCGGCACCCGCCTCCAGCACGGCGCCCACGCCGGCGCCGTCCAGCCTCCCCTCCTCCCCGCCGGCGCAGCCCCGGTCGGCGAACCGGGCGGTGGCCCAGGCCGTGCTCCAGGCCGAGGCCCAGGTGCTGGGGATGGCGCCCCGGCAGCTCGCCGAGCAGCTCCGCCAGGGGACCTCCGTGGGCCAGCTGGCGGCAGAGCAGAACATCGACCAGGCCAGCTTCCAGACCCGGCTGGTGCAGGACGTGACGCCGATCCTCGATCGGGACGTCCAGAACGGCGAGCTCACCGCCGCCCAGGAGCAGCAGGCGCTGCGACGGCTGGGGACCCAGATCCCCCGGTGGTCGCAGGCCACGCCCGGACCATCCAGCCGGTGAGGCGGCACCCCCGGTCGCCTCTCCTCCCCCTTCGTTCCCGGCGGGAGGCTCCTCTCCGGAGCCTCCCCACATCCCCCTCTCGCCGCACCCGGGCCGAGACCCCGAGGCGCGAGCTCCATCAGGACGGTCGGGCCCCGTCGCCGAGCGGCCCTGTCGGCCGGCCTCCGGGCGATGGATCGGCGCTCGCCGCCGAGGCGCGCGTCTGCTCCTCGCTGACCTCCCACAGGCGCCGCGCCGCCACGGCGTCGCGGGCCGCAGCCGAGGGCTCCTTCCGCCGCCGGTCGATGAAGTAGCCCCCGCCCTGGTCCGGGACCTCGGCCGAGTCGACGAGCCAGACCAGGGTGTCGGCCCCTCGCTCGGGGCTGCGCGCGAAGGGCCGCAGGAGGCTCATGACGAGGCTCATGAGCGGGCCGTTGTTGCGGTTGAAGCCGCTCGCGACCAGCCCGGGGTGGAAGCAGGTGGCGGTCACCCCGCTGCCCTCCAGGCGCCGCGCGAGCTCGGCCGTGAACAGGATGTTGGCCAGCTTGGTCTGGCCGTAGCGGGCAAAGGCGCGGTAGGAGCGCTCCGCGCCCAGGTCCTCGAAGGGGATGCGCATGCCACGGTGCGCCTCGGAGGCGGTGGTGACGATCCGGGCCGGGGCGCTCTCCCGGAGCCGATCCAGGAGCAGGGTGGTGAGGAGGAAGGGGGCCAGGTGGTTCACCGCCCAGGTCAGCTCGATGCCGTCCTCGGTGACCCGACGGCTGCGGTACACGGCCCCCGCGTTGTTGACCAGCACGTCGATCCGGGGATGGCGCTCGAGCAGCTCAGCGGCCAGCCGGCGGACCGAGCGCTGGGAGGCAAGGTCGGCGAGGTGGACGTCGATGGCACCGCCGGCGCTGGCGATCCGGGCGACTGCCCTTTCCGCCCGCTCGGGGTTGCGGGCCACGATGGCCAGCCGGGCGCCGCGGGCGGCCAGCGCCCTGGCCGCCGCCAGCCCGATGCCGTTGGTGGCCCCGGTGAGGACCACCAGTTTGCCTGTCGCCCCGGACCAGCTCCTCACCGTCCCATGCTAACGGTGGGCCGGCGAGCCGGCGACGCTCCGGCCCGCCGGCCGGCTCCGAGGGGCCGTGTCCCGGCTATCCCTCGGGGGACGGTGTGGCTTCGTGGGCGGCCTCGCCGGCGAGCCGTTGGGCCAGGTCGCGGACGATCGCCGTCTCGGCCTCGTAGTAGCGCAGCCCCCACTCGGCCACCATCGCCGGATAGCGGAACTCAGGGTTGCCTTCGATCCCGGTCCGGATCGCCTGGAGCTCGGAGATCCGCCCCTGGAGCCGCTCCGCGTAGTCCTCGAGCAGATCCCGGACTCGTGCCGTCCCGGTGAGGCGGCCGAAGAAGAGACGGAGCGCCACCGAGTGTTTGAGGATGGGAAACCCGGCCTCGGTCTCCTCGAGCCAGCGCACGAGCCGCTCGCGACCCAGGGGCGTGATGCGAAAGAGACGGGTGGTGCGTCCGCGCCCCGGCCCGGGGACGCGGCGGGCGCTCACCAGACCGGCCTCCAGCAGCCGCTGGAGCTCGCTGTAGACCTGGCTCATGGCCGGCGAGAACCAGAAGAAGCGCAGGGTCCGGTCGGCCAGCTGCTTCAGCTCGTAGCCGGAGGTCTCCTCCCGGAAGAGCAGCAGTCCGAGCAGGGCGTAACCCGTGGTCCGCAGCCCGCCGTCCGGCGTTTCCCGCTCGAGGTCGTCCATGGCTATTCCTAATTGATATAGTATTCCGACAAGGAATATGACCGCATGGGTGGCCGGGGTGGCACGAGGCCCAGGGTCCCGCGCCGATCCGGCTCGCCGCCAGCGCCGGCGCCGTTGGCGACAAGGAGAGAGAACGGCCATGGACGTGATCGTGCTCATCGGCACGCGAAAGGGGCTCTTCATCGCCCGCCGGCCGAGCCGCAGCCGAGGCTGGGAGATGGACCCCATCCGCTTCGCCAACCTGGAGGTCTACGCGGTCGGGATCGACGCCCGCCGCTCCACGCCCCGGCTCTTCGCCGCCCCGCGCAGCCTGCACTGGGGGGCTTCGCTGGTGCACTCGGACGACCTGGGTGCGACCTGGAGCGAGCCCGAGCGGGCCCCGATCGCCTTCCCCGAGACGGCCGGCGTGGCGCTCGTCCGCGTCTGGCAGATCCAGCCCGGACCGGCCGACGAGCCCGACCTGGTCTACGCCGGGGTCGAGCCCCACGCCCTCTTCCGGTCCGAGGACGGCGGTGTCACCTTCTCGCTGGTGCAGGGGCTGTTCGACCACCCGCACCGCCCGGGCTGGACGCCCGGAAACGGCGGCGCCTGCCTGCACACGATCCTGCCCGACCCCGGCGACGCCCAGCGGGTGACGGTGGCCATGTCCACGGGTGGCGTCTACCGCACCAGCGACGGAGGCGAGACCTGGGAGCCGGCCAACCGCGGCATCCAGGCCTACTGGATGCCCGAGGACCGGCGCTACCCCGAGTTCGGGCAGTGCGTGCATCGGCTGGCCATGCATCCGTCGCAGCCCCGTCGGCTCTACGCCCAGAACCACTTCGGGGTCTACCGCAGCGACGACGGTGGCGAGAACTGGCAGCCGATCGAGTCCGGCCTGCCCAGCACGTTCGGGTTCCCGATGGTCGTCCATCCCCGCCGGCCGGACACGGTCTACGCCTTCCCGCTCCAGGCCGACGGGGAACGTTTCCCACCCGAGGCGCGCTTCCGCGTCTACCGCACCGACGACGCCGGAGGGAACTGGCGGCCACTGACCGGGGGGCTGCCCCAGGAGCCCTACTACGCGGCCGTCCTCCGCGACGCCATGTGCGCCGACGACGGTGATCCGGTCGGGATCTACCTGGGCACCCGGCTCGGGGACGTGTACGCCAGCCGGGACGACGGCGAGTCCTGGGAGCCGGTGGCCTCCAGGCTGCCGGACGTCCTGTCGGTGCGGGCGGTGGCGCTGGCGTGAGCGCGACGCTCGTCCTCCCCGGCGTGCTGCGCGAGCACGCCGGGGGGCGCCGGACGTTGCCGGTCCGGGGGGCCACCGTGCGCGAGGTGCTGGACCGGCTGGCGGTGGACTGGCCTGCGCTCGAGCGCCGCCTGCGCGACGAGCAGGGCGGCCTGCGCCCCCACGTCCTCATCTTCGTGGACGGGCTCAACGTCCGCGACGCGCTCGGGCTGGAGACCGCCGTGCCCGAGGGGGCGGAGCTGTACGTAGCCCCCGCGGTGTCCGGCGGCTGACCGGGCCAGGCCCTCTCCGCGCCGGTTCAGGATGCCCCGTCGCCGCGCCCCAGGCGGCGCGCGCCGGCGCGGACCAGGCGGCGCAGACCGCCCTGGATGCCGGCGGGCGCCGCCATCACCACCCCGATCAGCACCAGTCCGTACACGACCAGGGCGAGGTTGGAGCTGATGCTGCTGTTGAGGTGGAGGGAGCTGGAGATCGAGGTGGCCCACTGGGGCACGTAGACGAGGAAGACGGCGCCCCACCACGCCCCCAGCAGACTGCCGGCGCCGCCCAGGACCATACCGGCCAGGAGCCCGATGGAGAGGGCGGGGGCGAACTCGCCGGGGTTGACGATGGCCGTGCCCAGGCCGAGCAGCCCTCCGGAGAGGCCGGCGCAGGCCGCGCTCACGGTGAAGCACAGCACCTTGGTACGGCCGACGTGGATGCCGGCCAGCGCCGCCGCCACCTCGTCGTCGCGCACGCTGCGGAAGGCGCGACCGACGTTGCTGCTCATGAGATTGGCCAGGAGCACGAGCACGACCAGCGTGGTGAGCAGGCAGATCCACGCCAGCCAGCGCTGCGGGTCGACGCCGTCGGGCGGCGTCGGCGGCGGCACCGAGATCCCCTCCTCCCCCCCGAACACGTGGGCGAAGCGAACCGAGACCTGGGGGAGCCCCACCGCCAGGGCCAGGGTCAGGCCGGCCAGGTACGGGCCCCGGAGCCGGGTCGCGGGCAGCCCGACGATCAACCCCAGCAGGGCGCTGGTCGCCGTCGAGGCGGCCACGGCGAGTCCCAGGGGGACCTGCTCGTCGACCAGCAGCATGGCCGTGGTGTAGGCGCCGACCGCCATGAAGGCACCGTGGCCGAGGGAGATCTGCCCGTTGGCGCCGGTCAGCACCGTGAGCCCGGCCAGGGCCAGGGCGTAGACCGCCACCTGGGCGACCTGGAAGTCGTCGTAGGGGCTGAGCGCCGAGGTGAGGAGCAGGAACCCCAGCGCCGCGGCCAGCCCCAGCAGCAGGTGACGGACCATGGGCTGGCTCCACAGCCGCCGGAGGCGGGACCGCCATCCCCCCGCCGAGGCCGGGATCGGTTCCGGCTCCGTCCCCGGCACCTCACACCCTCCGCAGGGCCACCCGGGAGAAGATCCCCTCGGGCCGGATGACGAGGACGGCCAGAAGGATGACCAGGGCCCCCACGGTCTGGAGGCTCGACCCCAGGTAACCGCCGACGTAGGAGAGCGCGAGCCCGGTGATCAGACCGCCCACCAGCGCCCCCGGCGGGCTGTCGAGCCCTCCCATCACCGCGGAGACGAAGCCGAAGACCAGGACCGTGTCCATGTTGTTGGGATAGAGCAGGACCTTGGGCGCCACCAGGACGCCGGCCAGCGAGCCCGCCAGGGCGGCCAGCGCCCATCCCAGGGTCAGGATGCGCCCGACCCGGACCCCGAGCAGTCGCGCCACCTCCGGGGCGAAGGCGGAGGCGCGCAGGCGTAGCCCGAGCGCGGTGAAGCGGAAGAGGAGCAGCATGCCGAGCATCAGCAGGAGCACGGCCAGCAACGTGAACAGGTCGAAGCTGGAGAAGGCGACCTGGCGTCCGCCCAGGCGGAGCCCGATCTGGGAGAAGTTGGCCGGGAAGGAGCGGTCGCTTCCCCCCCAGATCGCTCCTGCCACCGCCTCCAGCAGGATCAGGAGCCCCAGGGTCACGATCACGCGGTTCAGCTCGGGCGCCCCCGCCAGCGGCCGGATCAGCAGCCGCTCCACCGCCGCCCCGAGGACCAGACCCAGGCCGAGCGCGACCGCGAAGGCGGCCCAGTAGTCGGCGCCGCGGTCGATCAGGGTCACGGCCACGTAGGTGGTGAAGGTGGCCATGGCCCCCTGGGCGAAGTTGACGATCCGGGTGGCCCGCCAGATCAGCACCAGGCCGAGCGCCACCGCCGCGTAGATCAGGCCGTACGTCACCCCGTTGAGGGTCAGGTCCAGCAGCCGCTCCATCTCGCCCCACGTTCCTCCCCGGTGAACCTTCCCTCCGTCGTCGGTCCGCTCCAGCCCCCACAGCGGAGGGGCGCCGGCCGCCGGATTCCGCGGTGAGGGCCCCGCACCTCAGAACCCCAGGTAGTGGTGGCGAAGGGCGCTGTCCGCCGCCACCACGGCCGCGGCCTCGGCGACCACCACCTGACCCAGGTTGAGCACCACCGCCCGGTCGGCGATGGAGAGCGCGCTGCGGGCGTTCTGCTCCACCAGGACCACGGTCAGCGTCCCGGCCCGGGTCAGGTCCCGCAGCAGGGCCATGAGCTGGGCCGTGATCAGGGGAGCCAGACCGAGCGACGGCTCGTCCAGCAGCAGCACCCGCGGTCGGGCCATCAACGCCCGCCCGATGGCGAGCATCTGCCGCTCCCCACCCGACAGCGTCGCCGCCGGCCGGCGCCGTCGGCTCGCCAGAGCGGGGAACAGATCGTAGACCTCGGCCAGCGCCCGCCGGCGGTCGGCCCGGTCCCGCCGCCAGAGCGCCCCCAGGCGCAGGTTCTCCTCGACCGTGAGCTCCTCGATGATCCCGCGCCCCTCGGGCACGTGGGCCACGCCGCGGCGCACGACGTCCTCCACCGGCAGCCGGGTCAGCTCCTCGCCGGCCAGGCGGACGCTGCCCGAAGCCGGACGCGTGAGCCCGGTGATAGCCCGCAACAACGTGGTCTTGCCCGCCCCGTTCGCGCCCAGGACGGCCATGATGCTTCCCCGCTCCACCCGGAAGGAGACGTCGCGCAGCGCCTGCACGGGGCCGTAGGCGACCGAGAGCCCGCTAACCTCCAGCATCGTCGGCCTCCGATCCGGTCACCGCCTCGCCCAGGTAGGCGGTGGTGACCTGCGGGTCGGCCCGGATCACGTCGGGCGTGCCGCTCGCGATCACCCGACCGAAGTCGAGCACCACCAGCCGGTCGCAGGTGGACATGACCAGGTCCATGTGGTGCTCGATCAGGAGCACTCCCATCCGCGACCGCAGGCTCAACAGCAGAGACCTCAGGTCCTGCATCTCGTGCTCCGAGAGGCCGCTGGCCGGTTCGTCGAGGAGCAGCAGGCTGGGCTCGGCCATGAGGGCCCGGCCCAGCGCGACGCGCTTCTGGATGGCGTAGGGGAGGACGCCCGGCGGCCGCTCGGCCACCGACTCCAGCTGCAGCTCGGCCAGGAGCGTGCGCGCCTGCGCCCGGAGCCGGGCCTCCTCGCCCGAGGAGCGGGGGAGGCCGAGCAGCGCCGACACCAGGTCGGCCCGTACCGACGCCTGGCCGCCCGCGATCACGTTCTCGATCACGCTCAGGCCTCGCCACAGCCCCAGCCCCTGCAGGGTGCGGGAGATGCCCAGCCCCGGCAGGTCGTGGGGCCGGTGCCGCCGCAGCTCCCGGCCGCGATAGGTGATCGAGCCCGCCCGGGGCCGGACGAAGCCACAGATGACGTTCAGGAGGGTGGTCTTGCCGGCGCCGTTGGGGCCGATCACCCCCACGATCTCGCCCGACTCGACGGTCAGGGACACGTCTTCCAGAGCGGTCAGTCCCCCGAAGGTGACCGTCACGTTGGAGACGACCAGCCGCGCGTCAGCCGCCATCGTCGCCTGGCCCAGGGCCGGCGCCCGCGGTCGACGGCCGGCCGTTCTCCTCCCTCCACCTCACGGTCTCGCCGCTCGTGTCGTGACTCCCTTTCCCTCCGGTCCGCCGGACGGCTCTAGGATAGGGCAACATGCCCGCGCGGGGGTCGGGGCCGTCCCCTCACCGGATCGACGCCACGGCCTCGGTGAGCAGCCCGGCCAGGTCCTGGTGGGGGGAGGGGATGCGGGCCAGGTCGCGGTAGTCCGCCTCCAGCTCCATGGCGGCCGCGACCAGCCCGATCACCTCGGACGCCCGGCACCCGACCATGTGCGCCCCGAGGATCTCGCCGAACTCCGTGTCCACGACCAGCTTGAGCGTTCCCCCCTCCTCGCCCGGGGTCGGATCGCCGGAGCCGGGCGCGAGCCCGCCCCGGCCGACCGCCACCGAGGCCCCGCGGGCGGCGGCCTGCTCTGCGGTGAGCCCGACCGCGGCCAGCTGGGGGCGGGTGCCGACCGCGCGAGGAACCCGTTCGGGTCGGAACCGCGCCGTGCCGCCCAGGGCGCAGATCGCGGCTACCGTGCCCTGGGCGCGAGCGCGGCTGGAGAGCCAGGGCGGTCCGGTGAGATCGCCGGCGGCGAAGACGCCCGGAGCCGAGGTGGCGCACCGGGCGTCGACCGTCACCTCGCCGCCGGGCCCGGTGGCCACGCCGGCGAGCTCCAGGTCCAGCCCCGAGCTGCCGGGCCGGCGCGAGTCGGCGAAGAGCAGGACCTCGGGCTCGAGCTCCGCCTCGGCCCGCTCCAGGGACCCCCGGCCGGCGAAGAAGCGAACCCCGCGCCGCTCGAGGGCGAGCTGAAGAGCGCCCGCCATCTCCCGGTCCTCCTCGGGCAGGATGCGGTCGCCGGCGGTCGCCACCACGACCCGGGAGCCCAGGCGATGGAAGAGCGCTGCCCACTCCAGGCCGAAACGGGCCCCGCCGGCGATCAGGAGCCGCGACGGCACCTCGCCCAGGGCCATGACCTCGTCGCCGGTCACGACGCGGCGGCCGGGCCGGGGCGCCCCGCTCCGCTGAGGGACGATCGAGCCGGCCCCGGTCGCCAGCACCACCGGCACCCGCTCGAAGACCAGGCCGGCGGCTTCCACCCGACCCGGGCCGAGGAAGCGCGCGCCGGCCGTCACCACCTCGACCCCGGCCGCCTCGAGGGCGGCTCGGGTCCGTCCGGCGGCGACGTCCACGGCGGCGGCGGCCGAGGCCCGCATTCGCCCCCAGTCGAGGGCCGGAGGGCCGGCCCGCACGCCCATCCGCTCCGCCCGGTCGAGTTCGTCCAGGAGGTCGGCGGCCTGCCGCAGCCTCGCCGCCGGGACCTCGCCGCGGTGGACGCAGGTTCCGCCCGGGGCCGCCCGCTCCACCAGCGTGACCCTGGCTCCCAGGCGGGCGGCCGTGATCGCGGCCGCGACCCCGGCCGGGCCGGCTCCGACCACCAGCAGCTCAGCCATCGGTCCTCCGGCCCGGGGCCGCGCCGGCCGCCGCCGGGCCGCCGGCCTCGTCCCCGACCCCGGGCCGGGATGGGATGGGGCCGACCATGGGCCGGGCTCACCCGGCCAGGCGCTCGGCGAGCGCGCGCAGGAACGCCGCCGCCGAAGCGTCGTCGACCAGGCGTCGGTCGAAGCTCAGCGAGAGCCAGGCGACCGGCCGGGGGCGGATCTCGCCCTCCACCACCACCGCCCGCTCGGCGATGCGTCCCATCCCCAGGACGAGGCACGACGCCGGCTCGGCGGCGGTGGCCAAGACGTCGGCGCCATGTTCGCCGAGATCGGTGACGGTGAGGATGGCGCCCTCCGCCTCCTCGCGGCTCAGCCTGCCGGCCCGGGCCCGCGCGGCCAGGGCGGCTCGCTCGCGCGCGATCTCCACCAGCGTCCGGGAGTCGACGTCGTGGAGCACGGCGACGACCGGGCCCCGGTCGGCCGCCACGGTCACCCCCAGGTGGACGGCGTCGTGGCCCGCGCCCCTGCCCTCCGCCGGCCTCGCCTTGAGCCGCGGGTGCTCGGGGAGCAGCCTCGCCACCGCCTCCAGGAGGAGGTCGACCGGGGTCAGCTCGACGCCGGCCATCTCCAGGCCGGGACTCAGGCGGCGGTGCCGCTCGACCAGCCCTCCCACCTGGGCCTCCCGGGCGAGGGTGACCGGGACGGCACTCCGGTGGGCGGGGGTCGGGCCCTCCACCGCCGGGCGCGTCCACCCCGGCCGGCTCTCGGCCGGAGGGACCGGGGTGGCGGCCGGCGGTCCGAGCCGGGCGGCGAACGCCTCCACGTCCTCGCTCCTGACTCGACGGCCGGGCGTGGAGGGCGGCACCCGGGCGACGTCGATGCCCAGCTCCCGGGCGAGCCGCCGCGCGGCCGGGGAGGCCGAGACCTCCGGGCCCCCGGCGCGATCGTCGGGCCACGGGCGCCGCCCCGCGTCCGGCCGGGCCGGTTCGGAGGGGGCGTCGGCCGGGCGCACGGCCGGGCCCGCCTCCCGGATCACCCCGAGAACCGCCCCCGCCGGGAGCACGGCCCCGGGCGCGGCCAGGACGCGGGCGAGGATGCCGGAGGCCGGGGCCTCGACCACCGCCTCGATCCCCTCGGCCGTGACTTCGAGCAGCGGACGGCCCCGCTCCACGGCGCCGCCCTCGGCCACCAGCCAGCGTTCCACCCTGGCCTGCCCCGTCGCCGCACCCAGTCCGGGCATCTTCACCTCGCTCAGCATGGCCACGCTACAGTGTCGTCCCAACGCCCGCGCCTCGGCCCCGCCCGGTACTTTCTCCTCATGAGCGCAGCCAACGCGGATCGCGAGTTCGAGCTGGCGGCCGGTCGGGCGACGGCGTGGGTGGCGAGGTACCTGGAGTCGGTGCGGGACCGTCGGGTTCTGCCCGAGGTCGTCCCCGGCCAGGTGCGGGCGGCCCTGCCCGCCGCGCCCCCCGAGCAGGGCGAGCCCCTCGAGCACCTGCTGCGGGACTTCGAACGCCTGGTCCTGCCCGGGATCACGCACTGGAACCACCCCCGCTTCTTCGCCTACTTCGCCACCACCGGCTCCGAGCCGGGCATCCTGGCCGAGCTGCTGATCGCGGCGCTCAACGTCAACGCCATGCTCTGGCGCACATCGCCCGCCGCCACCGAGGTGGAGGAGGTCGCCTGCGACTGGCTGCGGCAGGCGGTCGGGCTGCCCGACCCCATCTTCGGGTGCATCAACGACACCGCCTCCTCGAGCACCCTGTACGCGCTGGCGGCGGCGCGCGAGGCCCTGGACCTCGACGTCCGCCGCCGGGGCCTGGCCGGGCTGCCGGCCCTGGTCCTGTACGCCTCCGAGGAAGCGCACTCCTCGGTGGAGAAGGCCGGCATCGTGCTGGGCGTGGGCCAGGAGGGCGTGGTCAGGGTGTCCACCGACGCCGAGCTGCGCATGGACGTGGGCGCGCTGGAGCGGGCCATCGCCACCGATCGCGCGGCCGGGCGCCGGCCCTTCGCCGTCGTGGCCACGGTGGGAACCACCTCGACCACCTCGATCGACCCGGTACCGGCCATCGCCGAGCTCTGCGAGCGCGAGCGCCTGTGGTTACACGTGGACGCCGCCTACGGCGGAGCGGCCGCCGTCCTGCCCGAGCTGCGCTGGGTGCTGGAGGGCTGTGAGCGGGCCGACTCGCTCGTGATCAACCCCCACAAATGGCTTTTCACCCCCATGGACTGCAGCGTCCTCTACTGCCGGCGCGAGGAGGTGCTGCGCCGGGCCTTCAGCCTGGTGCCCGACTACCTGGCCACGACCGAGGGCGACGAGGCCCGGAACCTGATGGACTACGGGGTCGCCCTGGGCCGTCGCTTCCGCGGCCTGAAGCTCTGGTTCGTGCTCCGCGCCTTCGGCCTCCAGGGGCTGCGGGAGGTGATCGCGGCCCACGTGGCCATGGCCCGGGATCTGCGGAGCTGGATCGAGGCCGAGCCGGGGTTCGAGGTCCTGGCCCCGACCCCTTTCAGCACCGTGGTCTTCCGCCACCGCGCCGGCGACGAGGCCAACCGCCGCATCGAGGAGGCGGTGAACCGATCCGGCCTGGCGCTCGTCTCCCACACCACGGTCCGGGGCGCGTACGCGCTGCGCATGGCCATCGGCAACCTGCGCACCACCCCGGATGACGTGCGGGCGGCCTGGGACCTGATCCGCGAGGCGGCCACCGAGGTCCTGCCCTGACCCCGGTGCAGCGCCCGGAGGTCGATCCCGGCCTCTGCGCGGGCTGTCGCCACGGCCGCCGCATCCGGGGAGCGCGCAGCGCCTTCTGGCTCTGCCAGCGGTCGCGAACCGATCCGCGCTTCCCCCGCTACCCGCGACTGCCGGTGCTGGCCTGCCCCGGCCACGAGGCCGGTGCAGCCGGCGGCGGGGAGGACCGGCCGCCCACGACCGGGTGAGGGCGGCCCTTCGAACCACGAGCCGCCCCGCTCCGGGGTCAGGTGCGCAGGCGAGGGTCGAGGACGTCGCGCAGCCCGTCCCCGACCAGGTTGAAGGCCAGCACGGCGAAGAAGATGCAGAGGCCCGGGAAGGTGATCAGGTTGGCATCCCGGAAGATGTAGTTGTGTCCCTCCCCCAGCAGCTCGCCCCACTCCGGGGTGGGCGGCTGCACCCCCAGGCCGAAGAAGCCGAGGCCGGCGGCGACCAGGATGGCCAGGCCCATCTGCAGGGTGGCGAGCACGATCACGGGCGCCAGGGCGTTGGGGACCAGGTGGCGGAACAGGATGCGTCCCGAGGGAACGCCCAGCGCCCTGGCCGCCTCCACGTAGGGAAGCTGGCGCACCTTGAGCGCCTCGCTGCGCACGAGCCGGATGAAGTTGGGGATCGAGCTCACGCCGACGGCGATGACCACGTTCTTCAGGCCCGGCCCCAGGGCGGCGACGAGGGCCAGGGCGAGGACGATGTTGGGGAAGGCCAGCATGATGTCGGTCAGGCGCTGGATCAGGATGTCGATCCAGCCGCCGAAGTAGCCGGAGGCCGCACCCAGGGGCACGCCCACGCCTCCCCCGATCACCACCGCCAGCAGACCCAGGCTGAGGGTGTAGCGCGACCCGTAGACGAGGTCCAGCAGCTCGTCCCGGCCGTAGTTGTCGGTGCCCAGGAGGTGATGGGGGGAAGGGGGGAGGAGCACCGCGTTCAGGTCCTGGTGGGCGGGGTTGTACTGGTTGAACACCACCGGCCCGAGGAGGGCGGCCAGGGTGTAGACGGCGAGCACGGCCAGCCCGGCCACGGCGCTGCGGTGGCGCAGCAGCTGCCGCCAGGCCGCCTCGTGGACCGCCTGGATCTCCTCCTCGACCGGCGGTGCCAGCTCAGTCGTATCGAATGCGGGGATCGACGTACGCATAGAGGAGGTCCGTCAGGAGGTTGATCACGATGTAGGTCACGGCGAACAGCAGGACCAGGCCCTGCACCATCGGGTAGTCGCGGAAGAAGATGGAGTCGAGGAGCAGGCGTCCCACGCCGGGCCAGCTGAAGACGCTCTCGGTGAGCACCGCTCCCCCGAGCAGGGAGCCGAACTGGAGCCCGATGGCGGTGATGATGGGCAGGAGCGCGTTGCGAAGGGCGTGCTTCAACACCACCCGGCGGAAGGGAGCGCCCTTCGCCCGGGCGGTGCGGATGTAGTCCTGGCTCAGCACCTCCAGCATCGAGCCCCGGGTGATGCGCGCGATCAGGCCCACCGAGAACACGGCCAGGGTGAAGGCGGGCAGGATGATGCTGGTCGGGCTGTCCGCACCCGCAGCCGGGAGCCAGTGGACCTGGATGGAGAAGAGCACGATCAGCATCAAGCCCAGCCAGTAGACCGGCATCGAGATGCCGAACACCGAGAGGGCGGAGATGATCAGGTCCAGCGGGGTGTTGCGGCGGATGGCCGCGCCCACGCCCGCCAGCACGCCCAGGATCACCGCGATCGCGACCGCGGTCACGGCCAGGGCGACGGTATAGGGGATCCGGCTCGCGATCTCGGCCGCGACCGGGGAGCCGAAGTGGGCCGAGACGCCGAGGTCGAAGTGGAGGAGCCGGCCGATGAAGTCCAGGTACTGCACGTAGAGCGGCTGGTCCAGGCCCAGCTGGTGCCGGATGTGGGCGACCTGCTCCGGCGTCGCCAGCACCCCGGCGATCACCCGAGCCGGGTCGCCGGGGAGCAGGCGGGCCATGATGAAGACGCCCGTCGCCACTCCCCAGAGCGTGGGGAGGGCGACCAGGAGCCGGCGCACGACGTAGGTCAGCACGCCGGCTCCTCCTCAGATCGCCTCGGTGAACGACACCGTCCTAGGCCGGCTGGGCGTAGACGGTGTTGAAGGACTCGTTGGGGATGTAGCTCACCCCCTTGACCTTGGCCGAGTACACGATCGGGAAGCGCTGGACCCAGAGGAAGATCCAGGGAGCGTCGTTCCAGACGATCTTCTCCGCCTGGCAGTACTCCTGAGCCCGGGCCTGGCGGTTGGTCTCGGTGGCCGCCTTCTGGAGCAGCGCGTTCACCTGGGGGTTGTTGTAGTACGACGTGTTCAGGCCCTTCTTCGGGACCTCGGTGCCGTCGAAGATCGTCATCTGCTGGCTGGCGTCCAGGTAGCCGGGGGCCCAGCCCAGCAGGTGGGCGTCGACCGAGGCCTGGTCCGGCGGTACGTTGATGGTGGCCAGGTAGGTCGGCCAGTCCATGGTGCGCGGGCCGTCCACCTGGATGCCCACGTTGCGCAGGTCGTTGGCGATGTCCTGGGCGGCCTGGAAGTCCTGCGTGTAGCGGCCCGTGGGCGAGATCAGCTTCAGCGTCATGCCGGCGGCGCCGGCCTGCTGCAGCATCTGCTTGGCCTTGTTCGGGTCGTACTGGTAGGCGGGCTGCTGGCAGTACCCGAAGAGGCTCGGCGCCATGGGGGCGGTCATCGGATCGGCGGCCCCGAAGAGGGTGCTCTTGATGATGGCGTTCTTGTCGACGGCGTAGTTGAGGGCCTGCCGGACCTCGGGCTTCTGCAGCAGCGGCTGCTGTTTGTCGGTCGTGTTCAGGGCGATGAAGATGGTGCGGTCATCCGGGGCCAGGAGCACCTTGAGGTCGGACTCGTGCTGGAGGGCGGGGATGTCGGCCGCCGGCGGGCTCAGGATCACCTGGGCCTGGCCGGAGCGCACCAGCGTCTCCCGGCTGGCCGCCTCGGGCACCACCTTGAAGACCTGCTCCCGGTAGGCGGGCATCTTCCCCCAGTAGTGGTCGTTGCGGGTCAGGGTCACGTGGTCGCCCTTCACCCGCTCGCTGTAGACGTAGGGGCCGGTGCCCACCGGCTGCTCCTGGTCCTGGTAGCCGGGCGTCCCCTTCTCGATGGTCTTCGGGGCCAGGAAGCCGAAGGTCACCTCGCTGAGCAGGCCGAGGAACTGGTCGGAGGCCAGCGGCTCGTTGAGGGTGAAGCGGACGTGGCTGGCGTCCACCGGCTCCACGCTCTTCACCGCCTTGGGCATGATGCCGCAGAGCGGACAGGTGTTCGAGGGATCGAGCGCCCGGCTCATGTTGGCCTGCACGGCCTGGGCGTCGAAGGCCTCACCGTCGGTGAACTTCACCCCCTGGCGCAGGGTGAAGGTCCAGCTGAGGCCGTCCGAACTCTGCTCCCACTTGGTGGCCAGCAGGGGTTCGATCTTGCCCTGCTGGTTCACCTGGACCAGGGTCTGGACGACCATCTGGACGATGTTCTGGATGGTGGTGGTCGTCTGCCGCATCGGGTCCAGCGTGTCGGGATCGATGCCGATCGCCACCGTCAGGGTCTGTCCCTGCTTGGGGGCGTTGCTGCTGGAGGCCGGCGTCGCCTGCCCGCAGGCCGCGAGCAGCAGCCCGGTCACGGCCAAGCACGTGAGCAATCTTCTCCTCATGTGTCTCCAAGTCCCCCTCGATTCGTGCGGTGTGAGCTCAGCGCGAGTGTAAGCGATCCCACCCTGGATGCACCTCCCGTTCCTCGATCAGGTAGCCGGACGGGTTACGCTGGTATTCTATTAGTCCAGCAGACCACTGATCCATAGGTCCAGGGAACCCTTTGACGGACAGAGCCGGAACCTTCGATCCCGCCCGCTTCGACCGCCTGGCCACCCCTCCGGCCTGGCAGCTCGTCGCCGACAGCCTGCGCCGCAAGATCGCCCTGGGGCTCTACCGCCCCGGCGAACTGTTGCCCTCGGAACGTCAGCTCGCCGAGGGCATGGGCGTCTCGCGCATCACCGTGCGCGAGGCGCTGCGCGTCCTCCAGGGGGAGCGGCTGATCGAGACCCGCCGCAGCAACGCCGGCGGGGCGCAGGTCTGCGCCCCCCGGAGCCGCCCGGCGGACGAGGTCCGCGAGGAGCTGCGGCGGGAGCGGCAGCGCTTCCTGCAGATCATCGACTGCCGGGTCGCGAACGAGGGGCTGGCCGCCCGCCTGGCCGCCGTGCACCGGACCGAGGCACACCTGGAGGCGCTGGCCGCGACCATCCCCGCCATGGCCGAGGCCTCGACCGGGCTGGAGGCGCTGGCCGGCGGCGCCGGCCCGGGCGAGGGCGCCGAGCAGGCCGCGATCGAGTTCCGGCGTCAGGACTCCATCTTCCACCTCACCATCGCCAGCATCCCCTCCAACCCCTACCTGTTCCGGACCGTGGAGTGGCTGCGGACGGAGTTCTTCACCCCGCTCGATCTCCTGTACCGGAGCCGGAACTGGCAGGACTCGGTGGGCGAGCACGCCGCCGTCCTGGCCGCGATTCGCGACCGGGACCCGGACGCGGCCGCCGGGGCCATGCAGCATCACATCGAGTCGACACGGGAGGCCATGGACCGGCTCCTGGACGTGAGCTGAGGCGGCCTTCGGGCCGGGGAGGGAGGCATGATCGTGAGACGTGCGCCGGAGGTCCTGATCCTGGAGGACGACCCGGGACAGCGTGCCGCCCTGGTCGAGGCGGTGCGTGACCTCTTCCTCTCGCCTGTCGGCACCCGCACGCCGGACGAGGCGCTGGTCGAGCTGGAGCGGCGCCGGCCGGTACTGGCCCTGGTCGACCTGGACATGTCGCTGGCGCTCGGGGCGCGACACGAGGTCGAGGAGGTGCTCCGGGCCCTCTACCGGACGCGAGGAGGATGCTGCACCCTGGTCTACTCGGTCTGGGCCGACGACCTCCTGGAGCGAAAGCGGGTCGAGCGGGTGCATCCCCTGGCCGCCTTCCTCTCCAAGCGCGATGGCCCGGAGGCGCTGCGTCAGCGGGTGCGGCGGATGCTGGGGGTTCGCTTCGGCGACCTGGCCCTCCGGCGCGGGGTGGTGTTCCACGAGCCCAGCCGGCGCAGCTTCGGCCACCGGGTGGCCGTCTCCCTCCTGCTGGGCGCGGCCGCCGGCCACGAGGTGGTGGTCGACGAGGTCGAGGCCAGGGCGGCCCGGCGCCTGGGCGCGTGGCTGGCGGCGGCCGGCTCCAGCGTCCGCGTGGTCGACTACGGCCGCCGCCGCTACGGGCTCTGCCTGGCCGGCGGCGGGCTGAGCGCCTCGCGGATCGCGTGACCCCGGACCGGGGCCGGCCCCGAGCCCGGGTGGATGCCGACGCCCCGGGGCCGGGGCCCCGGAGCGTCGACCATTCCTTCCCCCTACGCCGCCGGCTGCTGGGGCACCGGCACGGGCGGCAGCACCAGCACGTCTCCGGGGTGGATCAGGTCCGGGTTGCGGATGTGGTTGCGCTTGACGATCTCCCAGTACTCGATGCCGGCGTTCGGCCCGTACTCGCGGGTGGCGATGTCCCAGAGCG